>ERZ773067.1-NODE-1-length-412062-cov-7.790632_pt1 | contig 412062 bp, 340 predicted proteins | sample MGYA00580622_ERZ773067 | MGnify/ENA primary metagenome ERZ773067 (study PRJEB29015, sample SAMEA2737998) | human oral metagenome | biome: human oral; feature: human-associated habitat; material: dental | place: China | collected 2113 ...
AAGTTTCATTATCTGTTCAAAAGATAAACTATGCAGTGAGTATGTATAAAAAAGTTGGTTTTGAAGTTGTTCGTGAAAATGAAGATGACTATGTCATGATTTGCAAACTTTAGTTTCTGCCAAATTCCAGTTTGGAGAATTGAAAAAAACGGAATTTACCTATTAAGACATATAAACTCTTGACAATAAAGCTCCTATATAGTATATTTTTAATAAACTACTATATAGGAGCTTTTGTATGGAAATGAATGGAGGATTTCTTGTTACCAAAATAAAACAGCTTGGAGACCGGATTTTCGAGAAGATTCTCAGTGAAAAGAATATTGATGCGTTTAATGGAGCCCAGGGACGTATTCTTTATGTGCTGTGGCAGGAGGATGGTATCTCAATCAGGTCACTCTCGACTAAATGCGGATTAGCGATAACATCTCTTACTACGATGCTGGAAAGAATGGAAAATCAAGGGCTGATAAGCCGTGTTCAGTCTGAAACGGACAAAAGGAAAACACTCCTGTTTCTGACTGAGAAAGCACATGCCTTAAAGGGCGAGTACGATTCTGTATCTGATGAGATGGGCAGTATTTACTACAAAGGTTTTTCAGAGGAAGAAATTACCCGGTTTGAGGAATGCCTCGACCGCATCAGAAAGAATCTTGAGGAGTGGCAGAAGTCATGAGTATTTGTATCAAAGATCAGATTCAGAACATGAATATCGTCATTGGCTGCACAGTGGGGTGTACATATTGCTATGCCCGCAACAACGTGAAACGCTGGCATATGATTGATGACTTCGCTGACTCTGAATTCTTTCCGGGTAAGCTCAAGATGATGGAAAAGAAACGTCCGCAGAACTTTCTTCTTACCGGCATGAGCGATCTCTCCGGATGGAAGCCGGAATGGAGAGACGAGGTATTTGCAAAGATCCGTGAAAATCCACAGCATCAGTTCCTGTTCCTTACCAAGCGACCTGATTTGCTAGATTTTGATACCGATCTGGAAAACGCATGGTTTGGCGTTACGGTGACGAGGAAAGCAGAACTGTGGCGTATCGACGCCCTTCGGAAAAACGTCAGAGCAAAACATTACCATGTTACCTTTGAGCCGTTATTCGACGATCCCGGCACAGTTGACCTTTCCGGAATCAATTGGATCGTTGTCGGCACCATGACCGGAGCTCAGAGCAGGAAGATTCATACGGAGCCGGAATGGGCATGGTCTCTGACGGACCAGGCACATAAGCTCGGTGTTCCGGTGTTTATGAAGGAAGACCTTGTCCCTATCATAGGGGATGAAAATATGATTCAGGAAATGCCGGAAGAATTTAATAAAGTGTTAGAGGTACAGAAATCATGGAAGAAGTAATAAATGGAATCCTCATTCGTGAGGTGGAAACAAAGAACATCATGACTAAGTCTAGTCTGCCGGTAGGCGGTTACTCGGTCAATCCCTATGTGGGCTGTACACATGCCTGCAAGTATTGCTATGCTTCTTTTATGAAGCGCTTTACCGGGCACAAGGAGGAATGGGGCACTTTCCTTGATGTGAAGCATTGGCCGGAAATTAAAAATCCGAAGAAATATGCCGGACAGCGGGTGGTCATCGGTTCTGTGACAGATGGCTACAATCCACAGGAGGAGCAATTCGGGAATACCAGAAAACTTCTGGAGCAGCTGATCGGCAGTGACGCAGATATTCTAATCTGCACAAAGTCGGATCTTGTGGTACGAGATATTGATCTGCTGAAGAAGCTTGGACGTGTAACCGTTTCATGGTCGATCAACACACTAGATGAAAATTTCAAGAACGATATGGACTCTGCTTCGAGCATTGAGCGCCGTGTCGCTGCTATGAAGCAGGTATATGAAGCAGGTATCCGTACAGTCTGTTTCGTATCCCCAGTATTCCCCGGCATCACGGATTTTGAAGCAATCTTTGAGCGGGTAAAGGATCAGTGCGATCTGTTCTGGCTCGAAAATCTCAATCTTCGAGGCGGTTTCAAAAAGACAATTATGGAGTATATCGCCGGAAAACATCCTGATCTTGTACCACTTTACGACGAGATCTATAACAAGCATAACCGTAGCTATTTTGAAGCACTTGAAGTAAAAGCTGAGAAAATGGCTAAGAAGTATGATTGTGCCTTTGTGGATAATGAAATGCCTTATGGCAGAGTCCCGCAGGGGCATCCGGTGATCGTAGATTATTTCTATCATGAGGAAATCCGTGGGACAGAGAATACCGGAAAAAGAAATCGCTAACTCCCAGTTTGTCGAAGTAAAAAAATCAAATAGGATATTACCAAGAGGAAGTAAAAGCAAATTGCCGATACTTCCTTTTTTGTTGCCAAAAATTCAAAAAATGGAAAGGAGAATTTATGGAAGAACTGAAAAACACAGATAAAAAAGGCATTAGCACAAAGAGAAAGATTGGAAAGACCACTTATGAGGTTGTTGGCCATTTCAATGAAAATGTAACAGAAACAATGCAAGATAAACTTACAAGAATAATGCTGAGGGAATTGCGGAGAAAATCGGAAGAAAAAAAGATGATTTTGATTAAAAAGTCCTTGACAAGTAGCAACAGGTCGCACTGCAATATATATCTTGACAACCAAGACCTGCAATATATATTTTTTAAAAAACAGGACTATCTTTTTGGGTACCGAAATCGTTATTATTAATGGTAGCGGCTCAATAGGGCTCTGTCGGATTTGCCGGGTCATGGGTATGATCTGCTCATGTTTTCGGGAGATTGCGTATCCACGACTATAAATCTCCGGCAGGCGCTGTTTGGTGCTGCACTCCGGATTGGTCCGTTTGCGGATCGGGAGAAGTGCGGGAACTTTATCGGAAAGCAGGAAAGATGTGGACATTGACTACATATTGATCAAAAAAATGTACCGGGGAGATGATGATGCTTTCGATCGTTTCATCGGTAAATATTACGAGGATATATTGCGTTATTGCGTCTATCACTGCAATGGCGATCCGGAAGATGCAAAGGATCTGACGCAGAATACATTTCTTCGCTTTTTTGAGGAATTTTCGACTTATGAACACAGGGGGAAGGCTAAAAATTTTCTTTACACTATCGCAAGAAACCTGTGCATAGATCATAAGAGAAGATCGGCGCGAATTCGGACGGAAGAGTTTGATGAAAATTCAATGTGCCGAGAGGATTTTGCGAGCCTTACGAGTGGAGAGGCTGAGGATATACACGAATGTCTGTCAAGGGTTAGCGAAGAGTACAGAGAGGTGATGATTCTGTATTATTTTCAGCAGCTTAAACAACGAGAAATCGCAAATCTTCTAGGAATAGGGCTTCCTCTGGTAAAGTACCGTTTAAGGAAAGGAAAGGAAGAGATGAGGAAAGAGTGGAGTAAGGGAGGACACAATGAATTTTAAAGACAGAATGCAGGCAAACCGCATAAGGGTTAATGCCCGAGAGCCAGAGATAAAGAAACTTGCGGCGGAAGCAAAAAAAGCCTTTTTGAAAAGGGAAAGTACAAGAGTGCTTCCGTATCACAGTTTTCTTTTCAGTCAATTTCTGATGATAAAAAAATACTGGTGGGGAGTGCAGTTTCTCATTATGTGCGCGGCATGGTATATCATGGCAACCGGAGATGCGGCGGCTGTAATAAGGAGAGAGGTGGGAGTGCTTTCGGTTCTGTTTGTTGTTTCCATTATTCCGGAATTGTGGAGAAATCTGAACGACAAGTGCATGGAAATCGAAATTGCTTCGTATTTTTCGCTCAAGAACATATATGCCGCACGGCTTCTGCTCTTTGGCATGGTTGATCTTGCGGTCGTAAGCGTATTTGCTTGCAGTGCGTATCTGATGCTGGATGTAACATTGACGGACATAATATTTCAGTTTCTTATCCCGATGACTGTTACCGCAGGAATATGCTTTTTAATACTTTGCGGAAATCGACGGGGCATGGAGAGATCCGTGGTTTCATGCCTTGTTATGTGTGTGTTCTGGTACAAAATCTGTGGAAGCGATGCTGTTTACACGAAAGTCGCCCCTGCCGCATGGATAGGAATATTTGCGATGGCGTGCGTTTTTCTGACATACACGGGTATACGCCTGCTGAAAAACTGTAACCGCTATTATGCGTATGGAGGTTGAAAGTAAATGATCAAATATGAGCTGAAGATGATCTTGCGAAACAAGACTTGCAGGCTGATTTTTACTGCGATTACCATATTTATAATTTTGTTAGTTTATTTAACGGTAGAAAATCATGAATACATTGACAAGAAAGGCCATAAAATAGAAAGCCTGAACATGGTTCGTCGGTTGGCGAATGATAAAAATCGGTGGAAAGGGGAACTTACCTCAAAACTCATCAAGGATATTCTTAAAAAAGAAAAGACCTCTAAAAATAGATATCCTAATGATATGATTGCATTCGGTAAAGAAAAACAGTCTTATAACGACATTATACTTTTTGCGAATAAACTGTTTTACGGAGAACATGCCGATGATGACGATCCATGGGCCGTTAGAAAAGAAAGTCTCATGCGGATTGATCGTATCTATGCCAGATACAGGAAAAATCTTAGCGCTGAAAGCAGGGAATACGGTAAAACGCAGGAGGGGAGTGCATTCATGTTGAAGCAGTTTCAGAAAATAAGAATGCCTGTAAGATATGAAGCCTTTGAAGCATGGAAAGCTCTTTTTAGTTCCATTGGGATGTTTGCTCTTGTATTGCTGGTCGCCGGGGTGTTTTTGTCAACTAAAATATTAGCACAGGAATTTCAGTATCAATCCGCATCTGTGTTTTTTTCAGCATTATACGGAAAGACAAGGGGCATAAAATGGAGAATATTGACTAATCTCCTCGTCATAACGGTTCTATACTGGACAGGTATCGCTTTACTGTCGCTGATATGTTTTTTGATAATGGGAACCGGCGGTGGACAAACAATGTTTCAGTTTGATCAGCCATATTCCGTTTATATTGTCACTTATAGTCAGATGTGTGGAATTGCGGTTATTTGCGGCTATGCTGCAAGCATGCTTTCCGCGTCAATTGCCATGTTGATAGTCGCTAAGACAAAAAGGATTGCTTTAGCATTTGTGTTGCCGATTATCTTGTTTCTCGTGACACCTTTTATAGTCAACGCCATAGGCATGAGGAACGCATTTATACCTTTACTGCCTCATAATCTTACCGATATTGTGACCTGCTCGGTAATCCCGTATATCTACCAAGTGGGAAACATAGTTTTCAGGCAAATTCCGTTTGTTTTGCTGATGTACCCCGCTATTACGATTTTGCTTATCTCGATATCGTATAGATTGTATAAAAATACTGTTGTATACAATTGATTTTGATTATCGCACTTTGTTTAAGAATCCGGCTGCCTGCGGATGCGTAAAGCGCAAGTCTTTATGCGGAAATGGGAAAACATGCTGCTTTGCTGAATCCTGAAAATTGTTAAACACTTACAAACACCGGATTTCAGGACTTGACGAGTAAATATTATTATTTTTAGATTATATATGGAGGTGGAATTCACATGGAACTTACACTGAAAAACTTGACGAAAAGCTACGGCTCTTTTATCGCCGTGAGTGAATTGAACTACACAATGCGAAACGGGGTTTACGGACTTCTCGGTGTAAACGGTGCGGGAAAGACGACACTTATGAGGATGATTTGTACATTGATGAAACCGACGCAAGGATGCATTACCTGCGATGGGAGAGACATTTTCGAGATGGGTGGAGAGTATCGACGACTCATAGGTTACTTGCCCCAGGAGTTCGGATATTATCCGGATTTATCCGCAAGAGAGTATCTGATGTATATTGCCGCAATAAAAGGACTGCGAACAGCCGTTGCCAAAGAACGTACAGAGAAACTGTTAGAGAAGGTCGGTTTGGGAAATACCGGGGAAAAGAGATTAAAAAGCTTTTCCGGCGGTATGATCCGCCGCATCGGGATAGCACAGGCCGTGCTTAACGATCCGAAGATTCTGGTGCTGGATGAGCCGACCGCAGGTTTGGATCCAAAGGAAAGAATAAGGTTTCGCAATCTGATAAGCGAACTTGCGCCGAATTGCATGGTGCTTATTTCCACTCACATTGTATCTGATTTAGAATTTATTTCCAATAAAATTGTCCTGATGCAAAAGGGTAAATTCGCTTTTTCGGGGACCCCCGAAGAAATTGTGGATTCCATTTCGGATAAAGTGTGGAGCTGTAAGATTGAAAGAAATGAACTTGAGAAATATACGAAATTATTTTCTGTTGCAAGTGTAAAGAGTGCTTCCAAAGGTTTGGAACTCAGAATCATATCGGAAACAAAACCGGATTCGCAGGCGGAAAAAACAAGAGCAACATTGGAGGATGCATTTCTTTTTTACTTTGGCGAAAAGGCGGGTGAAATCTAATGATAAAATATGAGATAAAAATGACTTTGCGAAACAGAACATGTCAACTTCTTTTTGTAATGGTCATTATATTTACTTTTTACCTGAGTTACTTGGCGATAGGAAACGATCAATTTGTGGACGAGCAAGGCAAAGTGTCGAAAAGCCTTCTTGATGTTCGCCGCTTGGTGAATGATAAAAACAGATGGCAAGGGGATCTTACTCCGAGTCTTATAAAGAAAATCATAAAAAAATCGAGTACCGTCGAGAAGAGATATCCAAATCAACAGATTTCAGAGGGGAAAGAAGAGCAGTCCTATTTCGATATTTTGTTTTTTGCAAATGAAGTCTTCTATGGCGAATCCTCGGATGAAGACAAACTATACGGAAAGAATGCCGATGATGAAAATCCGTTTATCATTGAAAAAGAGAAGCCCAAACTGATAGGCAGGATTTATGACAGATACCGAAAAAATCTTGAAATAAAAAGCATTAAATATGGGGAAAGTAAAGCGAAGAGAGATTTTCTGATGAGAAAGTTCAGGCAAATAAAGATGCCTCCAAAATATGAGGCATTTGAAGCATGGAAAAATGTTCTTCACTATATTGAAGGGATCATCATTATATTGCTTATCGCGGGGGCTTTTTTGTCAGCCGAAATTTTAGTCCGGGAATTTAAAAACAAGGCTGATCCGGTATTTTTCTCAACATTACACGGAAATAAAAAGGGAGTAAAAAAGAGAATACTGGCAGCTTTACTTTTCGTAACGGTTTTATACTGGATAGGAATCGCCACATTCTCTTTGATATGTTTTTCGTTTATGGGAATTGGGGGTGGACAGACCATGCTACAGTTTGACGCTCCGTACGCTGCTTATATAGTGAATTATAGTCATTTGTATTTGATTGCGACTATTTGTGGATATATCGCATGTCTATTTTCCTCTTCCATTGCAATGCTGATAGCTTCTAAGGCAAGGGGAGTGATCGCAGCTATTGTAATCCCGATTATTTTATTCTTTGTAACACCTTACGTAGAAAGAAGCGTCGGCAGCAGAAATTCTCTAATACCTTTACTGCCGTACAATCTAAATGAAGTCATTAAGTGTGTCAGAAATACGTATATCTACCAGATCGGCGGACTCGTTTTCCGCCAGATTCCGCTTATATTGCTCATATACTCATCTATTGCGGTACTGCTTATACCTCTGGCGTACAGGTGCTACAAAAATACTGTTGTGAACAGTTGAAGGATTGGAAGATGCGAACAAGAAGAAAGAGAAAAAAGTTTGGGCTTTTCAAGGTGCTGTTGTTGATTGTTGTGCTGATTGCGGGCGCAGTGATTGCAAGACAGTATTTACCGTGGAAGCACTACGCAGATACCGAACACGGCTGGAAGTTGATACTGGTCAATAAAGACAACTATATACCAAAGGACTATAAGGTGAAACTGCTGACTCTGTCCAACGGCAAAAAAGTTGACGCAAGGATATATCCAAAGCTGCAGGAGATGTTCGATGCGGCAAGGGCTTCGGGAATCAATCTTCACGTTGCTGAAGGGTACCGAAGTGAGGAAGAGCAGGAAGATTTGCTGGAAGAAAAAATCGAGAGCTTTATCGAAGAAGGGAAGTCCGAAGGAGAGGCCGAAAAACTGGCTCGCAAGTGGGTTGCCTTGCCGGGCACAAGTGAACATCAGTTGGGGCTCGCGGTGGACATAAACTCGCGGATTTCCACGCCTTCCGGACCTTTGTATTCATGGCTTGCAAATAATTCGTATAAATACGGGTTTATTTTAAGGTATCCGCCGAACAAGGTCTCCATAACCGGAGTAAAGTACGAGCCGTGGCACTTTCGATATGTCGGAAAAAGTGCTGCGGCGGAAATACACAGGCAGGGTATCTGTTTGGAAGAGTATGTAGAGGAACTGGATTGACGAAAAAGGCATCGAAAAAGTTTTTACCGTCTTTCCATATACCGTAACAGCAGAAGAGGAAGCGGATTGACGAAAAAGACGCATAGAGATTTGAGAAAAGGCACGCCGGGTAATCGTAAAGGATTCACCGGGCATGCCTTGTTTTATGTCTTAACGACGTTAAGCTTTGAGGTGTCAAAAGTCGTTTGTCAGGTGCATTTTGTCGAGTATGTAGAAAACCAATCCCATTATTATCCCTACGATGGTTGCCAGGCACATTCCTTTCAGCTCCACCGAACCGATCTTTATGTATGCGCCGGAAAGCCCGACGATAAAGATGAGAGACGTCATGGCAAGGTTTCTGGATTTGGAGTAATCGACTTTTTCATCCACCATGAGTCTTATACCTGATGCCGCAATCATTCCGTAAAGCAAGAAACTTACACCTCCCATAACGGGGGCAGGTATGGACTGAATCAGTCCCGAGGCCTTGCCTACGAATGAGAGCAGAATTGAAAAGAGCGCCGCTCCGCCTATAACCCAGACGCTATAAACCTTTGTGATTGCCATAACGCCTATGTTTTCACCGTACGTGGTGGTCGGAACCGAACCGCAGAATCCGGACAGAGATGTCGATATTCCATCCGAAAAAAGTGAGCGATGCAGCCCCGGATCCTCAAGGAGATTACTTCCGACGATTTCAGAAGTAACGACCTGATGTCCTATGTGTTCTGAAATTACGACAAGAGAGGCCGGTATTATAATCAAAATGGCTTCGATATTGAACTTTGGCGTGAGAAAATTCGGCATGGCGAGCCAAGAAGCCTGATGCACCGTTCCAAAATCGACGATCCCCAGTCCGAGGGCAACCGCGTAACCGGTGATTATTGAAATAAGTATTGCTATTGCCGAAGCGAAACCTCTGAACAGAACCTGCCCGAAGATCGCCACGAGCAGTGTGACGATGAAAGCGATCACAAATTTTGAGTTTATGGATTTATAAGTTTCAGTCAGTATGATGCCGCCGTTCTGCGCCGCATTACCGGCAAGTTCAAGACCGATGAGGGCGACCACAGGTCCCATGGCTGCGGGAGGGAGGACCGTGTCTATCCACTTCACGCCCGCAAATTTAACTATCACGGCGACCGTCATGAAAATAAAGCCGGTGACGACGAACCCGCCGAGTGCATATTGATAACCGAGATTCGGGTTGTTTATTACCAGCAGAGCCGGAGAGATAAAGGCGAAACTCGACCCCAGATAAGCGGGGGACTTTCCTTTTGTGACAAAAATAAAGATAAGTGTGCCGACTCCGTTCATTAGCAGAGCTATGGCAGGACTTATCCCGAGTAGGTAAGGTACCAGCACCGATGCCGAAAACATGGCAAATGTGTGTTGTATACTCAGGGGGATTCCCCGACTGAGAGGGACTCTTTGCTGGACTTGGACTATTTTTGAATTGTTCATACGTTATCTGCCTCCTTATAAACATTTAACCGAAGAGTGTTGCTTTATCGGTCTATATTTTGACGATTGCTGTCTTAGCGTTCAATAAAAATGCCGTTTTTACGTTTTTTCCCGCCTGTAAGCGTATAAACTTGCCCACGTCAACACGAGCCATGCCGTAAATGCTCCAATGCGCACTCCCAATTTGACGGGAGCAAGAAGATTTATCGACAAAATCGTAACTAATGCGACCGCAAACGCGGCAACAACAGAAAAAAGTAAAACTTTTAACATCCCGTTATTTTCTTGCCGCCCATCCTTGTCTCTTTTGAATTTGTATATGATTTTCACCCATACAGCAACGGCCCAGAGTAAGAAAAGAGCAGTCAATCTCCAAGTCCAAGCAGGTTCATCCGGTTCCCAAAACGATACCAGGGCGCTCGTCACAATCACCACCATGCCGGCAAGCAGTCCCATGGTTATACCCACTATGCCGGATAAACCGACATGAAATCCTTTTTCTTCATTTTTCATTATTTTTCACCTACCCTTTGGTGCAGTTCATCAAACTATTTTGTATGCAGTGCCATACAAATAATATCCGCTATTTTCTTAGTCGTCAAGACATATGTTATATTATCTTTTTGACTGAACGGTTACTTACAATTCTTTACGTGAACTTTTGCTCAAAGGGGTTTCGGTTTACAATAAACTGTGTTAGTATAGTGGACAAATACAGATAACTCAAAGCTTCAAAAGCTAACGTTGATTTTATGTGTTTGAGAAAAATACTGAGATGGATAAGGGAGTTACCATGAACATTAAAAAGAGTTTTACGTCACTTGTGTTTATATGTTGCTTAATACTGGCGCTGACGCCGTCCTTTGCGGTGGCTGAAAACAAACACGAAGGGATGCGGGGGAACGGCAAAGCTGTAGCGGCGCACAGTAAAAAAACCGTTACGAAGAAAGAGAAGAATACCGTGCTGACCGGGGGCAAGAAAACTTTCTCGGGCAAGAGTAAAAAGCCGGCTTTGAGAGATAAGAAAAAGGTTGTCTTGAAGAAAAGCAGGTATGCTGTTTTAAGCAGGAAAAGACGCGCCTCACGGTCAAAAAAAATGCGTAAGCGCAGGCTGAGATATCAGACTGTGAAGAGTTTTTTTGTATCCGGAAGGACTCATGAATCCGTAACGCTGAAGTGGAATAAGGTCAAAAGCGCGAAAGGATACTATCTGTACCGCTCAGATTCCAAGAAGGGTAAGTACAAGAAGATCGCCGGATTCAAAGGCAGTAAAAAGAGGACTTACAGTGACAAAAACCTTACGGAAGAAACATACTATTTCTATAAGGTGAGAGTGATGAAATCCAGGAAATACTCGCCGGTACTTTCCGTGCGTACGTACAAGAAACCTTTTGAGGAACAGGTATCCGAACTTAAAATCAGCACTGTCGGATCTCAGACGAGACTCGAATGGAAGCCGATTGAAGATGCCACGGAATACAGGATATACAGGAAATATTACATGTCCGATGAATTTACGAAAATCAAGACTGTCAGCGGGGATGTACTTACGTATGATGACTATGCCGATTCCGGAAAAAACGCTTACTATATGATACGCGCTAAGAATTCAGATGTGGACGAGTTCAGCAAGTACACTGAAGTTTACACATGGAAAACGGTTACCAGAGTTTTTATAGCGTGCGGTCACGGTACGACTCTGATAGGCACGTGGGACACGGGCTGCACGTACGGCGGTTACACCGAAGCCGGTCTGATGCTGCCGATCACAAAGTCCATGGTTGAGGCCTTGAGACGCTCGGGTGTATATGTGTACACGGATGCCGATGAGGGGAACAACAGAAACATGGTCGCATGTGTAAGTTGGGCAAACAAAAAGAAGATAAGTGTTTATACGAGTATTCACTGTGACTACGATAAGGCTCCGAAAGGTACCATACCGCTGTATCTAAGCGCAAAAGGCAAGGTACTGGCGGGCAACATGAATGAATCCGTTTTGTATAATATGGGCATGAGCACCAGAGGACTTCGCAGGCGAACAGATCTTTACGAGCTGAATGCGCCGTCGGCGCCGTCGTGCATATTTGAAACGGGTAATATCAAAAAGGATCTATCATATTTGAGGGATTCCGGAAGATATGGAGAGGCTTTGGCTGAAGGTATGTGTAAATATCTCGATGTCCAGTATGTGAAATAAATGTAATACGCCGGTTTGAGAGGTGATCAAATAGTTTGACGATCGGGTCAATCTAAAACGGACACTCCGCCCGCGGATCGAGTCATAGTCGCAGAAAACTGTTCCTGCGGAAAGACTTGCGGGTGGAGTATCCGTTTATTTAAAGTTACTCCTGAAAAAGCGGTGTCGACAAGTACCTTTCACCCGTGTCCGGGAGCAACACCACTATGTTCTTTCCCTCGGCTTCAGGTCGCCCGGCAATTTCTACTGCGGCCTTGAGCGCGGCGCCGGAAGAAATCCCCGCGAGAAATCCCTCGTTCTCACCTATCATTTTTCCGTATTCAAAGGCGTCGTCGTTCGACACCGTGATAATCTCATCGTAGATTGCGGTATTCAGTGTATCGGGAAGAAAACCTGCACCGATCCCCTGAATCTTATGAGAAGCCGGTTCGCCGCCCGACAGGACCGGGGAATCGGCAGGCTCGACCGCCACGACCTTTACGTCGGGATTTTTTTCCTTTAAGTATTTTCCGGTGCCTGAGATTGTCCCTCCGGTGCCGACCCCGGAGACGAAGTAATCCACCTTTCCGTCGGTGTCTTCAAAGATCTCGGAACCTGTGGTCAGGTAATGCGTCTTCGGATTTGCGGGATTTAGGAATTGCCCCGGGATGAAACTGTTTTCAATGGCTTTGGCGAGGTCTTCCGCCTTTTGGATGGCTCCTTTCATTCCCTTGCTTCCCTCTGTCAGAACGAGTTCCGCGCCATAAGCTTTTATGAGATTACGCCGTTCGATTGACATGGTTTCAGGCATAACGATGATGACCCTGTAACCTCTGGCGGTTCCGACTGAGGCGAGTCCGATTCCCGTATTTCCTGAAGTTGCTTCGATTATAACCGAATCCTTATCCAGCTTTCCGCTTTCTTCCGCATCATCAAACATGGCCTTGGCGATGCGGTCTTTTACCGAACCCGCAGGGTTGAAATACTCGAGTTTTGCTACGATACGGGCATTCAGACCGAGTTTTTTCTCAGTGTTTGTAAGCTCCAGAAGTGGTGTTTTTCCTATGAGTTGGTCTATTGATTCATAAATGGCCATATTGACTGTCCTTTCTTTCAGTTCATGGTTTCAGTAAAAAGTCGTTAGTATGTTTATACGTCTAAAAAACAAAATGAAACATGGAAAGGCGATAGACCCCGACATCGTCAACGCCGATGGATTGCTCGGACGCTCTCCGGTACTAACTGTTCTTGCGACATTTTTTTGGTGTCTTTGTCCCGTTTATTTTCTAAAACCCAACGATACAAGACCTTTTTGACGTGATATCCCTAAAAACCTCGTCAGTTGTGCCAGTATAATAGAAAATTAATACCAATAATCCCTGTAATAACGGATAAAAAAACGCTTATTTTGCAAAGAAAAACTATTATTTTTTTATGCTTTACTTTTATATTGTTTATTTTTTTAAAAATAATTACTGATATAATCCCTCCAAGCGGAGGAAGTATTGTTGCTATAACAGAAACAATTAAAAGAACAGGAAAATTGTTTTTTGATTTTTTGGCGTTTATATTATTGCCGTGTAATAAATTATCGACACTAACTCCATAAAGTTCGCTTAATAAAATCAAATTATCAATATCCGGATAACTGTTCCCGTTTTCCCATTTAGAAATAGATTGTCGTGAAATCCCCAGTTTGCTTACGACTTCTTCTTGAGTCAATCTATGTTCTTTCCTTCTTCTTTTTAAATTTTGATGTACGCTCATCTAAATTCCTCCAATTGCGCTTTACACCTTATTATAAAACAAAAACAACGAGCAACCAATAGTTGCTATTTTTTTGCACCGAATAGTTTCTACACTAACTTTAAAAAAGCTTTATAGTTAAATTAAAGCGGTACAATGAAGCACTTGTGTTACAAATCCGAAGGAGGTATTTACAAATGTTTATTAAAGGAAAAGGAAATGGTTTGATAATCCAAGAAACCGTTTGCAAAGCTAGAATCACGTGCAGCAAAACAGGGAAAATTACAAAATCATATATACCTGCACTTTAATAAAGGAATCTTATCATGAAACCATATTTAAAATTGTTTTTTTTAATCCTTTTTATCAGCATAATATTTTTCGGAATCCATCTGACTTTACCGGTACATTTTCATAATATATTTATGCTAATTGTTTGCTCAACGATAGTAGCGCTCGTTATAACGTTTATATACGCGTTATACAGGAAATTTTTTACAAAATAATTTAGAAAAACAGGAATCGCAAGTGTTTGTAGGCTTTAAAAAAGAATCTCTAAGCAGGTTCTTTTTTCTATCTCACAACTTGCACATATCTCATGAATCATGGGAATCAGTTTTATGCTCTGTTTCTCATCAGAAAGATGTTCTATTTCCTTATGTGTCTACATATTCGGATTTAAGTTTTACAGTTCATTGAGTTCAAAGAGGGAGGCTTCTCGCCGCGGATAGTGTAAAATAATTGTGGAGTTTTATTATCGGGATAATTTTTATATGTTCATTACTGAAGTTCCTGTAAAATGCGGACATGGGCATCAGGCTTTTCCGCAGGAGCAGTATGCAATCACCGCCGGAAACGCGTAAGGAAATTGAAGTGTGGCGGGCGTGCTGTTTGAGGGCATGTTGAAGCGGTGATGCCTGAGTTCACGCCGCCACTCAATTTCCGCAAGTGAGGCGTGCGATTGCCTGCGACGAGGACTTGCCTGATGCCCATGTCCGCATTTGGCAAAGAAATCTGAAATCCGTTCATGTATAATAGCGGAGAAAAACTCCACAAAACTTGACACCGTCCTTCGCCGTGGAAAACTTGCATTAATGCGTATTTCGATGTAGAATTGGCGTGATAAATATTGCTGGGGGAGCGATGGCTGAGAGTTGCTTCATGGACGTGAAACGGATATATGTACGTTTAAATCTTTAAACGTACGGGTATTCTGTTTAGAACTGCGGTAAGTAATTAGAACTGCTTACAGGCGCTGCGCATGAGGCGAGACCCTTCTACCGGGCAGATAATGCTGCGATGGGAAGCTTAATGGCTGTATAACGGCGCCCCCTCCTGATGAATTAGGAGGTTTTTTTATGAATTTACAAGGATTGGTTGAATCAAGAACAGGTCAGATTGTGACAGTGCTTGGCGTTATCGCGCTGCTTGCGCTGATCACAATTGCCGGCAGGAACAGAGAGAATGACAAAAAAGCGGATATCAAAGCGATGACAGTATCTGCACTCTTGATTGCGATGGCGATGCTGCTTTCCAATGTCAAGATATTTACCATGCCTCAGGGCGGTTCCGTCACACTTTTGTCACTGCTGCCGGTTACAATAGTGACATATCTTTATGGTACGAAACGCGGAGTTGCGGCGGGAGTTGCACTGGGACTCGTAAACCTCATCTTCGGACCGTATGTCATTCATCCTATACAACTGCTTCTCGATTATCCGATTGCGTTCGGAACGTTGGGTGTTGGCGGAGCATTGCGAAATGGCAGATACGGTCTTACCAAGGTGTATCTTGTGGGCGTATTTGCAAGATATCTGTGCGCTGTTGCATCAGGCATCATCTTTTTCGGAGCTTATGCGCCGAAAGGATTTAATGCGGTGACATGGTCACTGTGGTACAATATCACATATATAGGCGTTGAGGCCGCAATAACGATTGTTGTGATCAACATGCCGCCGGTCAGAAATCTGTTTGAAAGGATCAAGAATGCCAAATAATCCGCCGGATCATGCGCTTGCAAAGTACGAGAATGTCATACTTGCGTCAAAGTCACCGCGCAGGTCGGATATACTGGGTGAACATGGAGTAAAGGCGTTAATCATGCCGGTTGATATCGACGAATCGCTTCCGCCGGGAATATCTTTTCTGGATGCGGTCAAGATGCTGTCTTACAAAAAAGCGCTGGCTGCCGCCACACGCCCGGATATTGAGGAAGTGAAAGGCCTGTCGCTGATTGTCGCCGCAGATACCGTCGTCTATAAGGACGAAATAATGGGAAAGCCGAAAGATGCGGGAGATGCTTTCAGGATGTTGTCTTCGCTCAGAGCATCTGAACACTGCGTGGCAAGCGGCGTAACGCTTATCGAGATAGAGGACGGATCGCCGCGGCTTGACGATGTGAAGTCTTTTGTGGAAATAACGGAGATTGTCTGCAGGGATTACTCGGATGAGGAAATAAATGAATATATAGCCACGGGTGAACCTTTTGACAAGGCGGGATCTTACGCTATACAGGGCGGCTTCCGTAAGTATATCTCCGAATTCCGCGGCGACTATGAGAATGTGGTTGGACTACCGTATAACAGGATGATTGCGGAACTCATCAAATGACGGACGTTATATAAACTGTTCCCGTTCTTTGAGATTCGTTTATACTCGGGCGCAGAGCGCAGGCAACGACTATTCTATGCATGTGCTTACGGAATATGCACGTGCCCACTAATATGCCTGCGCTCACGAATATAACCGTGCTCACGAATATAATAGTGTTCACGAATCGCCGACCTGCGGTGTCGAGAAACACAAGGGCTACGGAAAGAGAGGGGTTTAATTGAAAAAAGCTTTGATCGCGATGAGTGGCGGCGTGGATTCAAGTGTTGCCGCATATATCACAAAAGAAAACGGGTTTGAATGCATCGGCGCGACGATGCGCCTCTTTGACAATGAGGATGCGGGACTTTGTTCGGATCGCACCTGTTGCTCTATCGATGATTCTGAAGATGCCCGTTTGGTGTGCAATAAAATCGGGATAAAGCATTATGTGTTGGATTTCAGAGGCAACTTCAGAGAGAATGTGATAAATAAATTCATCAAATCATACGAAACCGGAGAAACCCCGAACCCGTGTGTGGACTGCAACAGATATCTTAAGTTTCAAGGGCTTTACCAAAAAGGTGAGTTGCTAGGATATGAATATCTTGTCACAGGACATTATGCGCGCATCTGCCGGGATGAAAAAACAGGGAGATGGCTACTCAAGAAAGCGCTGGACAAGAGCAAGGATCAGAGCTATGTGTTGTACTCGTTGTCGCAGAAGCAGCTTGCGCATACCCTATTTCCGCTTGGGAACATGGAAAAAAGCAGAGTGAGGTCGATAGCCGTGGAAAATGGATTTATAAACGCGAAAAAACGCGAGAGTCAGGACATTTGTTTTGTGCCCGACGGCGACTATGCCGCTGCGATAAAAAGACTTGCAGGCAAAGATTATGAAGAGGGGGATTTCGTCGATGCCGCAGGAAATGTGCTGGGAAAGCACAGGGGCATAATAAAATACACAATAGGGCAGAGGAAAGGTCTGGGATTGGCCTTGCCGGAGCCGATGTATGTGATTGAAAAAGATGTGAAAAACAACCGTATAGTTTTGGGAAGAAATTCGGATCTTTTCGCCAAGAAACTGGAAGCTGTGGATCTTAATTGGATAGTATACGACACGCCGCCCCGGGAATTGAGGGTAAAAGCAAGGATACGCTATAGCCAGAAAGAGCAACCTGCAACCGTGATTAACGAAGCAGGGGGGAGGACTCAGCTCCTATTCGATGAGCCTCAAAGAGCTATAACACCGGGGCAGGCGGTGGTGCTATATGACGGTGACACGGTCATTGGAGGGGGAACCATAGCATGAACCGGAATGAAGACAAGCAAATGAACCGGAATGAAAACCATGGCAAGGACCGGAAAAAATATGGATGGAGCTCTTATGGAATGTGGCGGCTCGACAAGGAAGCAGGTATGCGATGAAGAAGATTACTTTGGGTATTTTGGCTCACGTGGATTCCGGAAAAACAACGCTTTCGGAAGCGCTACTGCATGAGGCGGGTGATATCAAGAATCCCGGAAGAGTCGACAAGGGCGACTCTTTTTTTGATAACGATCCTCTTGAAAGGAGCAGGGGGATAACGATATTCTCCAAACAGACGAATTTTGCATGGAACGGCACGCAAATATATCTGATAGATACACCGGGGCATCCCGAGCTTGCCGCCGAGATGGAAAGGACGCTTTTCGCACTTGATTGTGCAATTCTTGTCGTGGGGGCAAACGAGGGGGTTCGCGCCCACACACGCACTTTAAAAAAGCTTCTTGAAAAACATAATGTACCCACTTTTTTGTTTGTAAACAAGATGGATTTGTCTTTTCGGAAAAGGGAAGAAATCATGGAACTTTTAAGGGAAGAGTTCGGAAGCAGGTGCGTGGACTTTCACGACAAAGAACATTTTTTCGACGATCTCAGTTTTGCCAGTGAAAAACTGACAGAGACAATACTTGAAACGGATACTCTTGATAATGAGGATATCGCACATGCGGTCGAAGCAGGAGAAATATTACCGTGCTATTTTGGTTCGGCGCTCAATTCTGAGGGGGTGAAAGAGCTTCTTGAGGGGCTTGGCGCGTATACTTGCGGACATAAACTGATAGAGGAATTCGGGGCACGGGTATTCAAGATAGGTAGAGATGAAAGAGGTAAACGTCTTACTTTTCTAAAGCTTACCGGCGGATGCCTTGCCGCAAGAGTGGTCATAGGAGATGAGAAGGTCACTGGGATAAGGATATACAAGGGTAGTCGCTATACGGACGTGGATGAGGTTTTTCAGGGGGATCTGTGCGCCGTTGTGGGTCTTGAAAAGAGCTTTTCGGGGCAAGGGCTGGGATTTGAAAGTGATTTTGACGAAAACAGTTCGGAATCATACCTGCTTTATGATGTGATATTGCCCGAAGAAACTAGCGCTGACAAGGCTCTTGCGGATTTCATGAAAGTATCTGAAGAATACCCTGAACTCAACGTTGAGTGGGATGAGAAACTTTCCCACATAAGGCTTAGGATGATGGGACACATTCAGAGGGAAATTCTGCGTGGCATCGTTGAGAAACGCTTCGGTTATACCGTGGATTTCAGCGAGGGAAGTATACTTTACAGGGAGAGCATCCCCGAAAATTCAGAGCCGGTGGAGGGGATAGCACGCATGGAATCACAAAAGACATTCGCCGAGGTTCACCTGCTTGTGCAAGCTGCGCCTAGGGGGAGCGGGAATTTATTTTTCGCTACATGCGATGACAAAAAATTGGGTGAAAACCATCAAAGATTGATCATTTCCTACCTGGAGGATGAAATTCATCGCGGTGTTCACTATGGCTATCCCGTAACGGATATACAGGTCAGGCTTGTTGCAGGCGAGTTGGGCGGCAGAAGCGCAGAGTCGGGCGAACTCAAAGAAACAGCTTGTCGTGCGTTAAGGCATGCGCTGATGCAGCTTGACGGGGTTCTTCTGGAACCGTTTTTTGAATTTGTCATGGAAGTGCCGCAGGAATATATGGGCATAGTTTTAACCGATATCGCAAAGATGGGAGGAAGCGCAAGGGAACCTGAAACGGACGGGGAAATGTTGATTTTAAGAGGCAAGGTTCCGGTTTCCGGTATGAAAGATTATTTGAGCAGATTCCATTCATACACGAACGGGTGCGGCAGGATTTCACTGTCTCCGTCGGGGTACGATGTTTGCCGCAAGCCGGATGATGTGGCCGGTATGGAGATTGACAAGAAAGACGATGACGAACGCTCGGCGGATTCCGTAATATATCGCAAGGGCTGTTCGCATACGATTCCATGGGACAATATCAAGGATTACATTTCGATCGCTCCGCTACTTTCCGATAACGGTAGTAATGAAAAGCAGGATCTTGATCAATTTGGTGCAGACCCTAGGCAAAGCAAAAGAGATACAGAATCCATAAGCGAAGATGTTTTGAAAAAAATATTTGAAAGAACTTATGGTCCAGTGGACAGGAAAAGGGATGAGAGGCGACATGGCAACAAAAATAAGCCTCCGCGCAAATCGGGGTTTGAAGAAATTAACGTCGGGGTAGAAATAAACAAGTCGATCCCAAACGGTGAAAAATATCTTTTTATAGACGGATATAATCTGATCCATGAGTGGAAAGAGCTAAAGGAACTTGTGGAATTGGATTTTGAAGCGGCGCGTGACAGGTTGCTCGATATACTGCGAAACTATGCAGCTTACACGAGTGAACACATAATATTGGTGTTTGACGCTTACAAAGTCAAGGGCGGAAGCGGTTTCACGAAAAAAATCGATTCCATCTATGTGGTGTATACCGAAGAAGCGGAAACGGCGGACATGTATATAGAAAAAGAGACTCACAGGATTGCCGGAAAACACAGGGTCAGGGTCGTGACATCCGACGGCATGGAGCAGCTTATGGTAATGGGTCACGGGGCGCTGCGGGTATCGTCAAGAGAATTTGTGGAGGATGTAAAAAGCGCCGAAGAGGAAATAAGAAGCAGGATATCGCATCTGGAGAAATAATAGATACGATTCTATTATTTAAATCCGTCTTTGGGTTGACGAACAGATCGGGAAATTGTAATTTTTGTAGGAGGATTTTTGATGCAAAACACAAATACATGGGATAACTATGATGAAAAGCGTCTCAAAGAATGTGACGACTTTTGCGACGGATACATGGATTTTTTAAGTACGTGCAAAACGGAAAGGGAATGTGTAAGACACATAGTAACCGACATAGAGAAAGAGGGGTACGTATCGCTTGACAGCAAACGCAAAGGCGGAGACAGCCTGAAAGCGGGAGACAAGATTTATGCGGTCAATATGAATAAGGCTGTGGTAATGTTCAATATAGGGAGCCAACCGCTCGAAAACGGTATTAATATACTGGGTGCGCACATAGATTCACCGCGTATGGATATAAAGCAGAATCCGCTGTACGAAGAGGGGGGATTTGCATATCTTGACACTCACTATTACGGAGGGATCAAGAAATATCAATGGGTGGCGTTGCCGCTTGCGCTTCACGGTGTGGTGGTGAAAAAAGACGGAAGCAGTGTGGAGATCGTCATAGGAGAAAAAGAAACCGACCCTGTGTTTTTCGTGTCCGACCTACTGATTCATCTTGCGCAGGAACAAATGGAAAAACGGGCTTCCAAGGTAATAGAGGGGGAAGCTTTGGATATAATAGTGGGAAACAGACCGCTTAAGATCGACGGTTGCGGAAAAGGAGGCGAAAAAACCGCAGACATTGCGGGAAGAGAAAACCAAGGTGACTGTGGGACATCAACCGAAGAAAAGGATGAAAATTGTGCGAAAAAAACTCCTGTGAAAGCCGGAATACTGAAGATCCTGAAGGACAGGTATGGAATGCATGAAGATGATTTCATGTCGGCGGAACTTGAGGTCGTACCGGCCGGTGCGGCAAGAGAGGCAGGCCTTGACGGTAGCATGATATTGTCATACGGACAGGATGACAGGGTGTGCGCATATACTTCATACAAAGCGATGATGGAAGTTCCGGATGTGTCACGCACAGCATGCTGTATTCTTGTAGACAAAGAAGAAATAGGAAGCGTCGGAGCCACGGGAATGCAGTCCAGATTTTTTGAAAACGTTCTCGCCGAGATCATCGCGCTGTCAGGGGATTACAGTGAGTTGACTCTGAAACGCACGCTTTCGGCAAGTACGATGCTTTCCTCCGACGTAAGCAGCGCTTTTGATCCCACATACAAAAGCAGTTTTGACAGCAAAAACGTGGCTTATCTGGGGAACGGAATGGTATTTAACAAGTTCACGGGAGCAAGGGGAAAGGCCGGATCAAACGATGCAAATGCAGAATACCTTGCACATCTGAGGGCTATACTGGATGAAGATGGCGTAAATTTTCAAACCGCTGAGCTGGGGCGTGTGGATCTGGGAGGCGGCGGAACCATCGCATATATACTTGCTCTGTACGGTATGAATGTAATCGACAGCGGCGTTGCCGTATTGAACATGCATGCTCCGTGGGAAGCGACAAGCAAGGCTGACGTATATGAAACCAAGAGAGGTTATGTCACATTCTTGAACAAAGCGAAGAGAATAGTATAAAAATAGCATAGAGATATATAGTATAAAAGAAAAATTATAAAGCGATTTTACAAGAGAGTGGAAAGAGGTGAAAACATGTATGATGTTGTAATTGTGGGCTCGGGAACCGCCGGCATGACAGCGGCGATATACGTACAAAGAGCCGGGAAAAAGGCTTTGGTTTTGGATGAAGCGGGATTCGGCGGACAGATCGTGTTCACGTCGTGCATTGAGAATTATCCGGGAATACAGAATGTTTCGGGACCTGAATTTGCAGACGGATTGCATAAGCAGGCGGAAGAACTGGGGGCGGAATTCAAGGTTGAAAGAGTAATATCCATAGAGAAAAAGGAAAAGGCATTTTCGATAATCACAGGGGTTGCGATATATGAGGCGAAGTCGGTAATAGTTGCAACAGGCGTAAAGAGTCGAAAACTGGGCATCGAAGGAGAAGAAAAACTTGTGGGTTCGGGAGTGTCTTACTGCGCAACCTGTGACGGGAATTTCTTCAAAGGCAGAGACATTGCCGTGGTTGGCGGCGGCAATACTGCACTTGAGGATGCGGAAGTAATGTCCGGTATCGCAAACAAGGTGTATCTCGTTCACAGAAGGGATGAGTTCCGTGGCGAGCAGCTTACAGTGGAGAGGTTGAAGACCAAGGACAATGTAGAATTCGTCTTAAACAGCAAGCCTGTCGAGGTCGTGGGCAACTTTGCCGTTGAGGGGCTTAAAGTTTTGAACACGCTTGACAACAAAGAAAGAATGCTGGAAGTAAGCGGAGTGTTTGTGGCCGTGGGGCACGTTCCCGACAACAAAGCATTTGAAAAGTTTATAAATCTCGATCCGCAGGGTTTTGTCGATGCAGGGGAAAATTGCAGGACAAACATTGACGGGATTTTTGCCGCAGGGGATTGCAGAAACAAGAAAGTACGTCAGCTCATCACGGCTGCGGGAGATGCTGCCGTCGCTGCGGTTGCCGCGATTGAGCATGCAAACAAGGTTTAAATTGATCGCAGCTCCGCACGCAGATAAGGTGTAAATTGGCCGCGGTTCTCATTTTAGTTGGCAAATGAACCTCGTTTTGTGATATACTTCTTTTGATAGAATTTATTCTGGAAGGCAAGAAAGGAATTCGATGGAAGCAAAATACAAAAGAGTCCTCCTCAAGATCAGCGGTGAAGCGCTGGCGGGGAAAACCAAGACCGGCATCGATGAGGCTATGACCGGCAAGGTGGCAAAGGAGATCCGTGAACTGATTAAGCTGGGCGTTGAGGTGGCCGTGGTGGTTGGAGGCGGAAACTTCTGGAGAGGCAGAAGCAGTCGGGACATGAACAGAGAAACCGCTGACTACATAGGAATGCTTGCGACAGTGATGAACTCTCTTGCGCTTCAGGACGCCCTGCTTGCCCGGGGTGTTGCGGCAAGAGTTCAGACTTCAATAGAGATGCGTAAGATAGCCGAACCGTATATCTGGAGAAGAGCACTGAAAGAACTGAAACGCGGGGAAGTCGTGATCTTCGGCGGAGGGATAGGCGAACCTCATTTTTCGACGGACACGGCGGCGGCGTTGAGAGCCGTCAACATACAGGCGGATATCATTTTTCTTGCAAAGAACATAGATGCGGTGTATTCGGGAGACCCAAAAGAAGACCCGGATGCAAAGAAATTCGATAGGCTTTCTATGCGGGAAGTGATAGACAAAAATCTCAAGGTTATGGATTTGACGGCTGCGACGATCTGCATGGAAAACGGAATGAAAATACAGGTTTTCGGTCTTTCCGAAGACGAAAGCATGGTTCGTGCCGTATGCGGAGACAAGATAGGTACTTTGATTGAATGACGGAGGTGAAAAATGAGTGATAGCAATATGCAGGAGAGGATTGAAAAGACGAAATCGGTGTTGAGGGAAGAATTGAACACGGTAAGAGCAGGCAGGGCGAATCCGACATTGTTGGACAAGATCATGGTGGATTACTATGGAACTCCGACACCTCTCAAGAACTTGTCAAATATAAGCGTTCCGGATCCAAGATCACTTTTGGTGACTCCTTTTGATCCAAAGTCTCTTGTTGATATAGAGCATGCGATCAATGCCGCAAATATTGGGATCACACCGAACAATGACGGTAAAAATATACGGTTGGAAGTGCCACAGCTTACCGAGGAGAGAAGAAAAGAACTGACAAAGACGACTAAAAAGATGGGTGAGGATGCCAAGGTGGCGATACGTAATCTTAGAAGGGACGCAAACGATTCTCTCAAGAAAAAACAGAAAGCCGGTGACATAACCGAGGACGATCTCAAAGATGAACTCGAGGAGGTTCAGAAGAAGGTCGACAAAGCAGTCAGTGAAATCGATGATATGATCGCTGCAAAAGATAAGGAAATTATGGAAGTATAGAGTCGTTATGCCGGATTTGACGAGGATGCCCTATCATGTTGCGATTATTATGGACGGCAACGGCAGATGGGCCACAAAAAACAATGTAGGCAGGATTGCCGGACACAATGCAGGCATGAAGGCCATGAAAGAGATCGTGAGAAGATCCTCCGATATTGGAATTGAGTATTTGACTGTATATGCCTTTTCAACAGAAAACTGGAAACGTTCCGAAGAGGAGGTTTCCGGTATTTTTAAGCTGCTTGTCAAATTTGTCAGGCTTGATCTTGACGAGCTTCATGAAAAGAACGTCAAGGTTATGGCACTTGGGGATTATGACAACATCCCCGAATATGCAAGAAAAAGTCTTGAGAGAACAATCGCCAAGACCGCAAAAAATACGGGTCTTCAGTTTAATATTGCCTTGAACTACGGTGGCAGGAGAGAGATACTGAGAGCCGTCAACAACATTATAAGTGATGCGGAGGCGGGGAAAATTGAAAAACCTGTCGATGAAAGCACCTTTGCTTCTTATCTGTATACCGGCCAAGAAACGGGAAATGTTCCGGATCCGGATCTGATCATAAGACCCGGCGGCGAAGAAAGACTTTCCAACTTTCTTTTGTGGCAGTGCGCTTATAGCGAATTTGCGTTTACCGACACACTGTGGCCGGACTTTACTCCCGATGAATATGAAAAAATATTGAGAAATTTCCAAAGTAGGGAAAGACGATTCGGGGGAAGATGAACGATTGACTGAAAGGAGAAGATCGCATGAAAACGCGAATCATATCGGGTCTGTGCATGGCACCTTTGGTCGGAATAGTGTACCTGGGAGGTTACTGGCTGGCCGCACTTGCGCTGTTCATAGGTCTTATGGGTGTGCATGAATTTTTTAACGGGTTCAGGAATATGAATCTAAAACCGTCGGAGCCGATAGCTTATGTCGCAATAACTGCTTTGTACGTATTGAATGTGATTTCGCAGACACCGGCGCCGGGGCGGGTGGATTTTTCCGTACCCGTAAATTACGTGTTTCCCATGGCATGGCTTGCGGCCGTGATAATAATAGGCTCCGTCTACATGTTCAGAGTGACAGAGAGAACCCCTATGGATGCCATGGCGACAATCGTGGGAATCATATACATCGGTTTTTTTTCATATCATGTGGTTTTGGTCGACAGGACGGGCGAATATTCCATTTTGATTTGGCTGGTTCTTCTTTCGGCTTTCGGTGCGGATATCTTTGCGTATTTCACGGGTGTTTTTATCGGAAAACATAAGATGGCGCCCAACTTAAGCCCCAAGAAAACGATAGAAGGCGCAATTGGCGGAATTATAGGTAGCGGATTTGTATGCGGAGTGTTCGGATATTTTTTCTGCCCGGAGATACTGCTCCACTGCGTCGTTATAGGCTTGCTGGGTGCGCCGGTTTCCATGTGCGGTGACCTAACTGCATCCGCATATAAAAGAAAGATGGGTATCAAGGACTACGGAAAACTCATTCCGGGTCACGGCGGGATAATGGACAGATTCGACAGCGTCCTCTTCACCGCACCGTTTGTGTATTACTATATAATGATAGTTTTGTGACGACGGAGATGGCGCGTGCATATGCGACCGGGAAAATGATGTCAAGTCGAACTTAAGGATTGATTTGTGCGGTCAAGTCGGAGGGGAGGCGCAGTGAGATGAAAAAAGTTGCTGTTTTAGGAAGTACGGGTTCGATCGGAACGCAGAGCCTTGATGTTATGGCGAAAAACAGGGATCGTTTTTCTGTGGCTGCTATGAGCTGCGGCGTCAACATAGATTTATTCAGAAAACAGCTTGCAGAACATGCTCCGAAACTTGCGGTTTGTCGTTTTAAAGATGATGCCCAAATCTTGTCTGCGGAATTTCCGGGAATCAAGTTTTTATGGGGAGACAGGGGTCTTGTCGAAGCTGCCGGGTCGGATTGCGATATCGTACTCAATGCGCTGTCGGGCATGTTGGGGCTGCTACCTACGTATGCGGCGATAATCGCAGGACATGATGTTGCGCTTGCAAATAAAGAAACCCTTGTTGCGGGCGGAAATGTGATCATGCGGGAGTTTGAAAAGCGAAAAAACCGTCTTTTGCCGGTGGACAGCGAGCACAGTGCTGTTTTCCAATGCATTGAGGGAAACAGAGACAAGAGACTAAAGAGGATTCTGCTGACATGTTCCGGAGGACCGTTCAGAGGTATAAAGGGGAAAAACCTTGAGAATATTACCCCCATCATGGCGCTGAAACATCCCAACTGGAACATGGGAAGAAAGATAAGCATAGACTCCGCGACACTTATGAACAAGGGTCTGGAGATGATAGAAGCCAAATGGATGTTCGGAGTCGATATCGACGATATAGAGGTTTTGGTACATCCACAGAGCATTGTGCATTCAGCCGTGGAATTTGATGATTCCTCCATAATCGCACAATTAGGGGTATCGGATATGAGGATCCCTATCGCTGTTGCGCTTGCATATCCCGACAGGCTGAAACTTCCGGAGCTGCAGCTTGATTTTTTCGGAAAGGCCGCGGTGATGACTTTTGAAAGACCGGATTTCGATACCTTCGGATGTCCGTTGCTTGCTGTGACTGCATCAAAACTTGGAGGAACCTACTGCACGGCTCTCAATGCTGCGAATGAGGTGCTGGTTCAGGCATTTTTAGACGGAAAAATAGGATTCACACAGATAAAAGAGGGGATTGAACGCATTCTGGAAATGCATATTTCCGTGTCGAATCCGGATCTTGAAACAATAATCGAAGTGGATAGGGCGACAAGATTGCAAGCTGAGAATGGGTCGCTGTTTCCTCTGAAGTTTCGATGAAACTGGAGAAATATACTGTATGTTGACGATTATATTGGCTATATTGCTGTTTTTGTTTTTGATATTTCCGCATGAGCTCGGTCATTTTCTGATGGCGCGAGCCATGGGTGTAAAGGTAAATGAGTTTTCTTTCGGGATGGGACCTGCAATATGGAAAAAGCAGGGCAAAGAGACACTCTATTCCATGAGGATCCTTCCGCTGGGCGGATATTGCGCCATGGAGGGAGAAGACAAGGATTCGGACGATGAAAGGGCTTTCAACAGAAAATCGCCGGGAGCCAAGATTCTGATTTTGGCCGCCGGCGCCGCCATGAATGTGCTCATCGCCATTGTTGTTATGTCGGCGATAATGTTTGCGACCGGAGAGGCGACGAACGTAATCGACAAGGTTGCAAAAGGTTCTCCTGCTATGGCTGCGGGAATCGAGCAAGGCGACAGGATCGTAAAAGCCGGCGGTAAAAAGATCGACAATTGGTATGACTTTCATGAGATGATGATTGGGCAGAAAGAGGCGTTTGATCTTACCGTCGAGAGAAAGGGCGAAAAAAAGACTTTAAGCGTAAAGCCAAAAGAGGAAAAGGGCAGATACATAGTAGGCGTAAGTGCGGTTGTCGAGCGGCACCTGTTTGGATCCATCGGCAGGGGCGCAAGAAATACGTGGATATTGACGGGGCGCATGTATGCCGGAATTAAGGATCTTGTCACAGGAAAGGTCGCAATGAAGGAAGTCACGGGACCTGTGGGCATGATAGGTCTTGTTCACAGGACAACGTCGCAGGGAATGATTCCGTTTTTCTACCTGTTGGCATTCATAAGTCTCAATCTGGCAATCTTCAATCTTTTGCCTTTCCCGGCACTGGATGGAGGAAGAATAGTTTTTGTTGTAATAAGGATGGTCACGGGAAAAGCGATAACGGACAGGCAGGAAAACATAGTTCATGCTACGGGAATGGCGCTGCTTCTGACCCTTATGGTTTTTGCGACATGGAATGATCTGATAAGGATTTTCAGGTAGAATTCAATGTTGCCCGGCGGCTCCCGGGTCGGTTTTGTTAAGGTTCAGTCAATGACCGCAGCGAGAATTTGCCGCCTATCGGATTTGTGATGAGGTTTTTGTATGAGTAAAAAGGTCATGATAAGAGATGTTGCCATCGGTGCGGGGAACCCGGTTGCCATACAGTCGATGTCAAATGTGGAATCTCACGATGAAAAGGGGATATTGAGGCAAATATCCGAACTTAAAGAGGCAGGATGCGATATAGTAAGACTGGCAGTCCCCGATAGAGAAGCACTTGAAGTATTTAAAAGGGTGCGTGGAAAGACAGACGTTCCACTTGTCGCCGACATACATTTTGATTATCGCCTTGCGCTGGGCGCATTAAAAGCCGGCGCCGACAAGATAAGGATCAATCCCGGCAACATAGGAAGCCGTGACAGGGTCAGAAGAGTGGTCGAAGCCGCCGCTGAGAGAAATATCCCGATACGTGTCGGTGTCAACTCAGGCTCACTGGAAAAAGATATAGTCAAAAAAAACGGTGGGGCCACGGCCGAAGGACTTGCCGAGAGTGCGATGAGAAACGTCGGTATGCTGGAGGACATGGGTTACGACAATTTGGTGATATCCATGAAAGCCTCTGATGTGAAGATGACATTCGATGCTCACAAAATCGCTTCAAAGATGACGGAGCATCCGTTTCATATAGGTATAACGGAGGCGGGAACCATACGCAGAGGCAAGGTCAAGTCGGCGGCGGGTATAGGCGGGCTTCTTCTTTCGGGTATAGGTGATACGATAAGGGTTTCGCTGACGGCTGATCCCGTGGAAGAAGTTTTGTTTGCTGCGGAGCTTCTTGAGGCGATAAGCATGAGGGAAAGCCCGTATGATCTGATATCGTGCCCCACGTGCGGCAGAACGGGCATAGATCTTGAGTCACTTGCGGCGGAGGTGGACAATAGGTTGTCGCGAATGAAAGATCTGCCTGCGGGCATCAAAATTGCCGTCATGGGGTGTGTGGTGAATGGACCGGGTGAGTCGGCGGAATCGGATTTCGGATGCTGCGGCGGAAACGGAAAAGGAGTCATCTTTGCAAAGGGAAAAGTAGTTAGAACGGTTGCGGAAGAAAATCTTGCAGACGAGCTTATAAAGGTGATCAGAGAGAGCATATGAAAGATTTACTCAGAAGATACGTGGATCTGTCGAAGATCGAAGGTATGGATGAAGAAAGAGCCGAGTGTGAAATTAAGGAGGCATTCATAATAAAGGAGGATGGCATTCTGGTTTTGCGAATGGCTCTTAATTTCGTGTTGCCCGAAGAAGTGGAGAATCAATTCAAGAAAAAACTTGCCGAAGCGATATCGGGCGACATCACGGTTAAAATAAATTATGAATATGACACCGAGAATTTTATAATTTCTCAAGAAAAAGCACTGTCTGAAATTCTGTCGGGATTGTTTTCCCGAGTGGGATCTTCCGTTATAAAGTCGGCGGATCCGACAAAAGTATCGGTTGAGGGCAATGTTGTCAAAATCCTGACTTTGGGACAGGCGGCAGCAGAGTATCTCAATCAAAACGAATCAAAACCACTGTCGGGGAAAATATACGAAGCTTTTGGCACAGAGTATGAAATCATCTTTACGCATGATGAAGAGGGATGCGGCAGGATTAAGAAAGCGATGGAGGAACACGCTCTTCGCGAGGAGAAAAAAATATTTAACTCCGCCTCTGCATCAAAAAACGCCGGAAAGACGAAAGAAAGCCCGGTGAAGGATGAGAGGGCTCAAAACGGAAAGTTTAAAACAAGGAGAGGAAGCGCAAAGATACTGGGAAAGGTGACGGGAGCACTGACCCCGCTTACGTCACTTGCTGCGGATACGGGCAAAGTCACGGTCGGAGGAATAATATTCGAATCCGATTCCAGAGCCATAAAAAATGACAAATCGCTCATAACACTGCTCATCACCGACAAAGCGACATCGTTGATGTTGAAATTCTTTGTCAAAAATGATTACTGGACCGAAATTCGGGATTCGGTAAAAAACGGCGAATATATTGAGGCTTTCGGGGAGACAGAATGGGATCAGTACAGTCACTGCCTTACCTTGATGGTCAAGACGATGGAAGTCAAGAATATACCCAAAAGAAAAGATAATTTCTCGGGCATGAAAAGAGTTGAATTGCATGCGCACACGAAGATGAGCGATATGGATGGACTGAATGAGGTTTCACAGCTTGTGGGAGTGTCTGCCGGCTGGGGGCATCCCGCAGTTGCAATCACGGATCACGGGGTGGTGCAGGGATTCCCCGATGCGGCGAAAGAAGGTGAAAAGCACGGGATCAAGGTTCTGTTTGGAATGGAAGGATACGTTTTTGACGATAAAGGCAAGGTTGATAAGAACGGAGAAATAGATTACAAGGGCACGAAATCTGATCCTGTGAGGACAAACCATATAATTTTTATAGCAAGAACGCAAGAGGGGATAAGGAACTTATATAAGCTGGTATCAATATCGCATCTTAAATATTTTTACAGAAAACCGAGGCTCCCCAAAAGTGTTATCGCCTCATTGAGGCAGGGCATACTGATAGGCTCGGCATGTGAAGCGGGGGAAGTTTTCAGAGCCGTAAGAGAGAATCTGCCCCAAGAAAAAATCGAAGAGATTGCTTCATTTTACGACTACCTGGAGATACAACCGTTGATCAACGACAGATTTATGATCAATGACGACAGATATCCCACGGTAAATTCGCAAGAAGATCTGCGAAATATAAACAGGAGGATCGTGGCGCTGGCCGACAAACTCGGAAAACCAGTGGTTGCGACGACGGATGCTCACTATGATGAACCTGAATCCGCAATTTACAGGAATATCATAATGAAAGGCAAGGGGTTCAAAGACGCAGAAAACGGCGAGGGGCTCTATCTAAGAACCACTGAGGAAATGCTTGAGGAGTTCAGTTATCTGGGTGAAGATGATGCATACCGCGTGGTTGTTGAAAACACAAACAAGATAGCCGATATGGTCGAGGATGACATACGCCCCGTACCAAAAGAGAAATGCCCTCCCAAGATTGACGGTGCGGAAGAAACACTCAGAACCGGTTGTTATAAAAAAGCACATGAGATTTATGGAGATCCATTGCCGGAGGAAATCCGTGAAAGATTGGAAACCGAACTTAATGCGATAATAGACAACGGTTATGCAGTTATGTACGTATCGGCACGGATGCTAGTGAACAAGTCACTCAGTGACGGGTATCTGGTTGGATCGCGGGGTTCGGTAGGCTCTTCTTTTGCTGCGACAATGGCAGGAATAACCGAAGTGAATCCGCTTCCACCACATTACATATGTCCCAAATGCAAGAAACTCAAATGGGGAGACATGGAAAAGTATGATTGCGGAATAGACATGCCGGAAATGAATTGTCCCGACTGTAAGGCATTAATGCGCAGGGACGGTTTCACCATACCTTTTGCCACTTTCCTGGGATTCAAGGGGAACAAGGAACCTGACATAGATTTGAATTTTGCGGGAGAATATCAGGCTGTAGCGCACAGGTACGTGGGAGAGATATTCGGGGAGAAGAACGTCTTCAAGGCTGGAACGGTGGGAACCATAGCGGAAAGAACGGCGATTGGATTTGTGAAAAAGTTTGCGGAAGAGACTGGCAGAGAAGTCAATGGTCCGGAAATCAAGCGACTGGCGTCGGGATGTCTTGGCGTAAAGCGAACTACGGGGCAGCATCCGGGAGGGATTGTCGTCCTGCCGGATGATAGAGAGATATATGATTTTTGCCCCGTACAGTACCCCGCAAACGATTCAAAAACAGGAATAGTCACGACGCACTTCGATTACCATAAGATAGATCAGAATCTCCTAAAACTCGACATTTTGGGACACAATGTTCCGTCGATGATACGCAGGCTTCAGGATTTGACGGGGGTCGACCCGCTTACTGTGAATCTTTCGGATAAGAAAGTATTGAGCATATTCAACGGTACGCAAGCGCTTGAGATCAAAGATCCGGATTATAAGTTTCGCCATGGCAGCTTTGCGATACCGGAGTTCGGAACGAAATTTGTCAGAGAGATGCTGGATGACGTGAAACCGGACAAGATCGCTGATCTGGTGAGAATATCAGGATTTTCTCACGGTGAGGAAATATGGCTGGGAAATGCACGCGAGTACATCAAGGATGGAACCGCAACGATGCGTGAGGTCATATCGACACGCGACGACATAATGAACTATCTGATGCTCAAGGGCATAGAAAATGAGATGTCATTCAAGATAATGGAAGATGTCAGGAAAAACAGACCTCTAAAGGAAGAGCAGCTTAAGGTGATGAAAGAACACGGTGTTCCGGACTGGTATATAGACTCCTGCATCAAGATAAAGTACATGTTTCCGAGGGCGCATGCGGTGGCATATGTCATGATGTCATTGCGGATGGCATGGTATAAGGTATACTACCCGTTGGAATTCTATGCGACCGTGTTTTCCGGATCACTCCAGGACTTCAATGCCGATGTGATTCTGGCAGGAAAGGATAGCGTGCTTGAAAGAATCGGGCAGATAAATATGATGGGTAAGAACATTACCGCAAAAGAAAAAAATGAACTTACGGTTCTTGAAGTGGTTTATGAAATGTTTGCGAGGGGATTTGAATTCATGGATGCGAAAATCGAGAACTCAAGTGCCATGAATTTTCGCGTCAGGGACGGCAAGGTAATTCTTCCCTTCGCAGCATTCAGCGGTGTTGGAGAGACAGCCGCACGGGCTCTGGAAGACGCATACGGGGAAAAACCGTTTGAAACAATAGAAGATGCTATGTTGAGAGCAAAGGTGGGGCGCTCCGTAATAGACGTGCTTAAGGTTCACGGAGTTTTTGGAGATTTACCGGAAACCAATCAGATAGGCTGGTCATTCTGATTCGGTTTCGCCGGGCGTGTTGTCAACTTTTCCGAATCACCGATTTTCAATGTAACGCTTGACTTTGCCGGTAGTGGTCTTAGCCATCTCAACATCACCGATTTCAATTCGGTGTATGTTTTTATAGGTCGGCAGGCTCTTGTTTATCCTGTCTATATCGTCTTCGATAATCCGCTTTATCTTGGTCTCATCGCATGTTGCAAATCGGGTTTTGAAATACTCTTTGTCATAGACGATTTTTGTGCAAATGAGCATATCTTTGTTGTCTCCGGCATTGGATTTTCTCTGTCCGAAAACTATGTTTTCCCGTACGTAAGGCAGTGCCGAGATCAGGGTTTCGATTTCTTCAGGGTAGACGTTTTTTCCGTTTTTGAGAACGATCACGTTTTTCATGCGTCCCTTTAGGAAAAGAAACCCGTCATCGTCTAGCTTTGCGAGATCGCCGGTACGCAGCCGGCCGTTTACGAGAATTTCGGCTGTGGCAGACGGGTCTTCAAAGTACCCGGACATTATGTTGCCGCCTCTTGCTGTCAGTTCTCCCACGCCGTCGCGGTCGGGATTGAGTATCGTGAGTTCGACACCGGGCATCGCTTTTCCTATTGAACCGGGTTTTCTTGTAACTGGATTTTCGGATGCCAAAACCGGAGAAGCCTCGGTCATGCCGTATCCCTGCACAACCTTGATGCCAAATGACTCAAAGCCTCTTGCCACCTCGGGATCAAGAGGCGAAGCACCGCTTATTATAAAGCGAAGGGCACCACCGAATTCCTCAATGAGTTTGGAGAATATATATCTGCGCCTGTCGATTCTAAGCTTGAGAAGCAGCTTTGAAATCTTGAGTCCGCGCTCGACCTTTTTTTCCTTGCCCTGTTTGTGCACCCCTGCAATAAGTTTTCTATACATGGATTCTATCAGAAGAGGTACACAGATAAAAATCGAAACCCTGTACTCTTTCATATTTTTTTGTATGTATTTCAGACCGTCGCAGAAAGTCGTTGTCACACCTCTTGCAATCATAAGACTTTGCCCGGTGGAGCCGAACGTATGGTGGAACGGTAGAAACGCCATGTTTATATCACCGTGACGAATATCCTCCACAAGTTCCATGCTGTATATGTTTTCAAGCACGTTAAACTGTGACAGCATCACTGCCTTGGCGCTGCTTGTGGTTCCCGAGGTAAAGAGAAGAATGCTTGTGGCTTTCGGATCAACCGGCAGGTTCATGTAATCGGTGTCTCCTTTGCCAAGTGCGGCCTCTCCTTTGTTCAGTATCCATGAAAAAGGCTCATATCCCGGCAGATCGTCCATGCATATGAAATATGTAACCGAGGTTGTGTTTTGTTTTTTTAGTGTTTTGATGAGCTCTTCATGCTCACGGTCAAATATAAGTACACAGGCTTGACTTTTTATGAGAGAAGATTCAAGTTCGGCATAAGGCAGACCTTTGTCAAGCGGCACGCATACACCAAGACCTCCGAGCACGGCATAGTATGCAAGCAGCCATTTGTAGCTGTTTTTACCTATAATGGCAAATCGTTTGTTTAGAAGTTTTGATTTCAGAAGTCCTGTTCCGAACGCATGGACGTCGGCCTTGAAGTCTCTGTATGTAATATATCTGTACTCGGCGGGGCTGTTGCCTTTTGCCCGTTTGGTTTTGAGAATAAAGGCATGGTCATTGTCGTATGTTTCTGCCGCATATTCAATCAGTTCGCGAAAAGATTCGTGGCGTTTTGCCCGATAGATCGGTGTCAGTTGCGGTACCGATATTTCTTTGTATTCCATGTTGTCTCCAATTTGCCGTGTTCTATTGCCCGCTCCTTAAGTTCGTGCGCAAGTCTTCGGATTTTGCGGCGAAGCGGAATCACGATTCATTATAGCACAAAAGAAAATATCTAAAATAGAAATCAATAAAAACCTGTATTATGAGATTTACTTTTTCGCGCCAAAAAACCTCGCATAGCGGCATTTGATTTTGCGGGTGCAAATTACCCATTTGAATATATAGTTTTGAAATTCACACAGCAAATATAGAATTGTCATATCACTTATGGTAAAATTATACGCATGAACAACGCAAAGCGACGAGAAATTTTAAAAGAAGCACTTATTTCACAAGGTGATGACGGAGTTATCGCAGGCGGAAGAGGCTCGAGTGTAAAAAGTGAAAAGAAAGTTTTGATTACGGGAGGTTCGCGCGGAATCGGTGCGGCTACCGTAAAGAAATTTGTGTCCGTGGGCTATGAAACCGTATTTTTATACAAAGAGGACAAGAAAAGCGCGGATGAAATTTTAAAATTTTGCAGCGCCGCCGGAAACGAATGCACCGTACATGAATGCACCGGATCACAAATCGTGCAGGCAGATATGCGTATGTCACCAAGGCCGGCCTGCACGGCGTACAGGTGTGACGTTTCGGATCCGGACACTGTAAGAGAACTTCGGGAAAAACTGGAAAAGACGAACAACGCCGCCTTTGACACTCTCGTGTGCAATGCGGGAATAGGCTTGTCAGGGCTGTTTACCGATATGACGGTAGGCGAGTGGAACCGGCTACGGGGTGTGAACCTCGACGGAGCGGTGAACGTGCTTTGCGAGTTTCTGCCTCAGCTTGTGAGTAAAAAGCGTGGAAGCGTCATACTGATTTCATCTATGTGGGGGCGTGCAGGCGCATCGTGTGAAGCTGGATATTCTGCGACCAAAGCGGCGTTGATAGGGCTGGCAAAAAGTCTGGCCAAAGAACTGGGTTCTTCCGGCATCAGAGTCAACTGCGTGGCGCCCGGACTCATCGATACCGACATGAATGCGGATCTGAACGCAAACGATATTCAAGAACTGATCGACCAGACGCCCATCGGCAGGATGGGAACTCCCCGGGATGTTGCCGAGCTTATAGCTTTTCTTGCATCGGACAAAGCCGCATTTATAACGGGCCAGGTCATCGGCGTGGACGGCGGCTTTGTGATTTAAGACAAAATATCGGGGTGTAAGCAAGTTTGAGAGAGAGTGAAAGAAAATGAATAGGTACCGGGAACTTATATGGAAACTGTAAAAGATATATTTGCGGGTTTGGTGGATTTTTTGGCATCCATACCTGCGTCCGTGATTGACACATTCAAATCGGCAAACGGATTCGGAGATATATACACGGCATTTGCGAGGTGGATATTCATCCTGCTTGCCTTGTTTATTTTATTGAAGTCCATAATGTCACTTCTCAAGAGCAAAAATCCGTCGGAGGTTTGGGCATATCTTAACATAGGTCCGTATATAAACGTACCGCTCAAGCATTGGGAAAACATCCTCGGGCGGGCACGAAGCTGCGATGTTCAGATAGACGACATGAGTGTGTCAAGAGCCCACGGAACCTTGACAAGAGACAACGACGGAGTATGGCGATACATGGATCTGGGCTCAAAAAACGGGGCATACCTGAACGGACAGAGGATCACGTCAAACAGTGAGGTCGAGCTTAAGGCGGGAGACAGCATCATGCTCGGAAAAGTGGAGTGCACGCTCTATCCCATAAGCATCGAGGAACGAAGGAACAATATAAGGAGCCGTGCACACGATACGGTGTTGGTATCGCCATGGCCGTCGCTGGTTGCGCTTACCGTATTTCAGGCTATGACCGTGATACAGCTTATGATCGGACTTGGCAAGTCATACAACCAATGGATCACCGTATCTTTTATAGGGATCTGCGTGCTCATGTGGGGGTATGTCATAGTCTTGCGCGGGATGAAGCGTAAGGGGTTTGAGATGGAAATAATCGCATTCTTCCTTTCCACGCTGTCACTTGCGGTTACGGCCTCAAGTCTTCCCGATCAGGTTTTGAAGCAGTTCATCGCTATGGTCATGGGAGTGGTACTGTTTTTCTTTATGTGCACATGGCTAAGAGAGCTGCCCAGGACGATCAAGATAAAGAACGTTGTGTATGCGCTTGCGGTCATACTTTTTATTCTGAATGTGATATTCGGACATTCGCAAAACGGTGCCACCAACTGGATAAAAATAGGAGGCTTCAGCATACAACCGTCGGACATCGTCAAACTCGCTTTTATCTGGGTCGGAGCAGCGTCTTTGGATGAACTTTTTCAAAAGAAAAACACATTGGTTTTTACAGTGTTTTCGGTGTTCTCCTTTGGATGTCTGGCTTTGATGAGGGATCTAGGAACCGCAACGATATTTTTTGTAACTTTTCTCATAATCTCATTTCTGAGAAGCGGAGATCTGACCAAGCTGATCGTGATCGCAGGCGTTGCCGCGGTTGTGGGGATAGTGGCGCTCAGGTTTAAAAAATATGCGATGGACAGAATAGAGGTTTGGGGGCATGTTTGGGATCCGGAATTTATAAACGCCACGGGGTTTCAGATGACACGATCCATGACGGCATCGGCGAGCGGAGGATTTGTGGGCCTGGGCGCCGGTGAAGGTTGGCTGCGAAAACAGTTTGCGTCGGAAACCGATCTGGTATTTGCGTTGGTGACCGAAGAGTGGGGTCTTATCATAGCGATGTTGACTGTGTTTGCGATTCTTACACTGTCGGTGTTCGCATACAGATCTATTTTGAGCGGAAGATCCACCTATTACACGATCGCCGCATGTTCAGCGATGTCGATTTTCCTGTTTCAGACTATGCTTAATGTGTTTGGAACATTGGATTTGCTGCCTCTGACCGGGGTTACATTTCCGTTTGTCTCGGCGGGGGGAACGTCAATGATCGCATCGTGGGGATTGTTGGCATTTTTGAAATCGGCGGACACGCGTCAGAATGCGAGTTTTGCAGTAAGCCTGAAAGACCGGGGTATAGGCGAAAATGAGTGAGAAAAGGCCATGCCGCATGAAATGTCGGATTGCCCGATTTTCTGCAAAAGAAAACGGGTAAGGAGGTATAGATGAAAAATCTTGAAAAAAGAGGAATAATATGTCTGCTCCTTGCGGCTTGCCTGTTTGCGGGAATATGCGTTTACGTTTACAGGTTTGTCACTCAAGGCGGAGATTGGGCCACCTACCCATATAACAGTCATATTTACAATAACGGCAGAATGGCATCGGGAAGTATATATGACGCCACGGGGAGAAAACTCATAGGAACCAAAGACGGAAAGATAAAGTGGAACAAGAGCGAAATCACAAGAAGAGCGACCGCACATGCCGTCGGTGATCTTCAGGGAAACGTGATAACGGGGGCGGAAACCGCATTCCGCGATAAACTTCTCGGTTTCAATATATTGACGGGTACTTACAGCATGAACGGGGAAGGAAGAAATCTTACGCTTTCAATAGACAGGGAGATATGCAAGACCGCATATAATGCGATGGGAGGAAGGAACGGAACAGTCGGCGTGTACAACTATGAGACAGGCGAGATTATCTGCATGGTCAGCACACCGAGCTTTGATCCGAAAAATATGCCGAAAGGCAAGGATATACCGTCGGGCACATTCGTAAATAAATTTTTGAGTGGAACGATGACTCCGGGTTCAATATTTAAGCTTGTGACATCGGCGGTCGCGATCGAAAATTACGACGGAATTGAAGATTGGTCTTATAGGTGCACGGGAACAAGGATAATCAACGGAGAAAAAATCGTATGCACACACGCCCACGGCAACGTAGATTTTGAAAAAGCCCTGGCGTCTTCCTGCAACTGCGGATTCTCAGATATTACGCAAAAGGTCGGGGCGAGCAAGATGAAGGAATACACTAAAAAAGTCGGGCTTACGACCGCATATGACATAGACGGGATCAACAATGCCAAGGGAAGTTTCAAATTTCCGGGATATGCACCGCTCAGTCTTGCATGGGCAGGGATAGGACAATGGAAAGACCAGCTTAACCCATGTTCCATGCTCGTATATTTGAGCGCAATAGCAACCGACGGAAGAGGAACGGTTCCGCGCGTGCTTCATACGGCGGCCGGCGGAGGTGAAAAGACCAAAAGGATGATCGAATCTTCAACCGCCGGGAAGCTGAGGAGCATGATGAGGAACAACGTTGTCACAGAATACGGGCAACAGAGATTCCCGGGGCTTAAAATCTATGCAAAATCCGGAACGGCGGAAGTGGGGAGCGCAAACTCCAATGCATGGTTTGCCGGATTTATAAAAAACAGAAATTATCCCTATGCGTTTATAGTGTGCGTGGAAAAGGGCGGTTACGGAAGTTCGGTCGCAGGGCCGATTGCCAATCAGGTGATGCAGAAAGTGGTAAGCACGGCAACAGCGGCAACGAATTGATCGACCGCAGTTTACCTGCATGACAGTGAAAGAATGGATATCGAAAGGAGTAATAAAAGATGGGGAACGGAGAAAAATACAGTTTAAGAGGGTTGAATGCCGTATTTGCCGGGCTGCTGTTGACATTGTTGGTCGCCATAGTCGGAGCCTTGGCAAACGGTATGATCCTAATCAATTTTGGTGAAAACGAAATTGGATTCTATGTGAGGATAGGTACTTCGGTCTTCTTGGGATTGGGCTATATTCTCGTTATGGCGGGTACGCATTCGGCCCGTAAGCACTCCGAAAAATTTGCAAAAGCCTGCAAGTATTGTATTTTCGAGTTTGTAGCGGACATAATTTTAGGTGCGATTTTACTCGGAACGTTTATGTACAATATCGGGGGCGCCGCGCGGGATATTACAAACGTCGGTTCATCAAAGCTTTTGGCCATTTTCGGATTTGCGGCTGTGTTTGTGCTTATGATATGGATATTCCGCATCCTTACCGTAAAAAATCTTATGGGAGGCTGTGCGGACGTGGCTTCGGCACACGAGGACAGGGCTTATTCGCGTAAATGCACCGCTACATGGGTTATATATATTCTGCTGAACATTGTCATACTGATCGGAAGCGTGACTTTGGCGGCATTTTTCTATAATCTTGCAAAAGACAGGTGGGCAGGCTTTGGGGAGAGCATAAACACACTGCAAAAACTTTTGGGACTTGGTATAAATGAGATATATACGATAGTCACGCTCATAGCGGCGTTTGCACTGTTGAATTTTATAATTGTACTGGTAATAGCGTTCAGAGTAAGGGGAACGTATTCGAGATTCCATGGAAACGCCGCGCCTGTCAAATACGCTCAGGCAGACATGGGTAAGAGAAGTTGGGAGAATGGTGAAAATTCAAGTCCAAGCAATATAGAGCCGAAAACCTTGTCGACTTTGAATCCTTTTTCAGGAGAAAGGGCAAACGGAGAGACTTCTCCGCTCGACACCATTCAAAAAAGCAACCGAAATCCGAAACTGTCGGACACCGTTGTGGTGATGCCCAAGAAAAAAGAAAACAATATCAAAGGGGAATCGGCAAGTGAACCGACGCAAAAACCCGGAATGGAGAAGAAACTTGCAATGCCTGAACCGCAGAAAGAGAAAAAACGTATGACCGGTGAGATGAAAAACGAAAAAATCAGCGTGGCGGAACCCGGAAAAGAACTTAGTTCAGTCGCGATAGACAAGCTGTTTGAGGAAGCGTTGAACAATGAAACCGGGATTGACCTTGATCGTGATGAGACCGGAAAGGAAGAATGATGCTCCGAAACTCCGGAAATGGAGATTTTGAATAAGAGTGAGTCGTATTCCCCGCTGCAGCGCAAGTAGCGGGGAATTTTATTGCCGAAATTCCGATAATATAAATAACTGCGCGACCTACTTTTCGCAAGAGCGGTTGTCAACACATGTGGCTTATAGTATTATTTAATGGTACGCATGACGGAAACTGATTTCGAGGAAGGAGGAAGACGATGGACGAGAAGGAACGCGAGTTTGAAGAAGCTCTTGAAAAGGTAATGGAGCTTCTCGTGGAAAAAAAATACTTTCTTGCGCGGGACGAGCTTCTTAAGTTCAATGAGGTCGATATCGCGGAGATGCTGGAAGACATAATAGATGACAGCGGTATTCAGATGGCGGTTATCCTTTTCAGGCTACTTCCGAAAGATGTTTCGGTGGTGGTATTTTCATACCTGCCTCAAAGCGATCAGCTTGACGTCATCAATGAAATTACGGACAAAGAGATCTCCTATATAGTCAGGGAACTTGACTTTGACGACAAGATAGATATTCTGGAGGAATTGCCCGCCAATATAGTGGACAAAATACTAGAAAAGACCCCAAAAAACGAAAGAAAGCAGATAAATACTTTCTTGAATTATCCCGAGGACAGCGCAGGCAGTCTAATGACACCGTCCTACATCTCCCTGATGAAAGGCTGGACGGTCGAGATGGCGCTTGATTACATCAGAACCGAGGGCATCGACGCCGAAACTATCTATACCTGCTATGTAAAGGATACGGGGCGTAAGTTGATAGGAATAGTTTCTCTGGCCACACTCGTTGTTTCTGACAAAGATAAAAAAATCAAGGATATCATGGTGACAGATTATGTCTATGAGCATGTTGACGATGACCAGGAAAAGGTTTCCGAGGATTTTAAGAAGTACGGCTATATTGCGATACCGGTTGTGGATAAGGAACATAGACTCGTCGGCATAATAACATTTGATGACATTCTCGATGTAATGGAGGATGAAGCAACAGAGGATATAGAGCGTATGAACGGTGTCATAGATTTTGACGCTTCAGATAGAGACTATCTGGACACGCCGGTGTGGCGCCATGCGATGAACAGGCTTCCGTGGCTTGTGATACTTATGGTTGCGTACGTGTTTACGGGAAAGATCATTACAGGTTTTGAATCCTCGCTTTCCAAGGTTATGGGACTTGTTGCATTTATGCCTATGCTCATGGGAACGGGCGGCAATACGGGATCGCAGGCGGCAACGCTTATAATACGAGGGCTTGCGACGGATGAGGTGGATACCGACGATACATTTAAAATACTGTGGAAAGAGATCAGAGTCGGCGTGATAATAGGCGTGATCCTGAGCATATTCAATTATCTCAGGATATACTTTGTTGATGGGATACACAATACCGGCATTGCGCTCACGGTATGTATGTCGATGATTTTTATAGTGATTTTTGCAAAGGTGATAGGCAGTATGGTTCCGATCTTGGTCAAAAAAATGAATCTTGATCCGGCGCTGATAGCAAACCCGGCGATATCTTCGGTTTCGGATGCGGTGGCGCTTAGCATATATTTCACGATGGCGACCGTATTTTTGAATATATGAACGGTGTTTGGGGATGTGCCGGCGAGCGGCGACCGGACAATAAAGACGCTGCTGTAGCTTGTTAGCCGGTGACTCGGTGACAGATCGCAGGCGGACGAAATAAGGCGAAATAATATATTGAGTGGCAGAGATGGAAGATATTTCGATTGAGTTTGTAAAAAAGATCATAAAGCAAAGACCCGATGATATTCACAAAGGCGACTGTGGGAGGGTTCTGATAATTGCGGGTGCCGGCGGGATGGCGGGCGCAGCTGTGCTTTCGGCGGAAGCGGCGCTGAGAACCGGATCGGGGCTTGTTTATGTCTGCACGTCAAAGGATAATTTTCATGTACTTCAGACTTCCGTTCCGGAGGCGATCTGTATCGATATGGAACAAATGAAAGCTGACCTTTTGATCGATTGTCAGGGCGGGCAAAGAAGTTGCGGATCCCAGCCCGAAAATGGCGCGCCCACTACAGGAAGCAATCATCCTGCGCTCGTATATGATGCTGTGGGATTCGGTCCGGGGATGGGAACTTCCGAAGCATGTGCCGATATGCTTTGCCGGATTTTCCAGTGCTTCAAAGGTCCGCTCGTTATAGATGCGGATGGACTGAACTTGATTGCGAAGATGAAACTTGCGAACCGCATAAAAGCGTGTAAAGCCCGTGTTACTCTGACTCCGCATGAAGGAGAGGCGCAAAGATTGCTCGGAAACGATTCGTGGTGCAATTGCGCAGACAGAAAGGAAGCGGCGGAGGCTATGGCGGAAAAGTACGGATGCAATGTGGTACTTAAGGGCGCGGGCACTCTGGTGGCAAGGCGGAGTGAAGATTCCGGTGTGCGGAGTGCCGGCGGCGCCCAAGCAAGATACGAAATTTTCCGAAACACCACAGGGAATCCGGGGATGGCAACCGCAGGATCGGGCGATGTGCTCGCAGGTGTGATTACTTCTCTTGCGGGGCAGGGGAGCGGCGATTTTGACGCCGCAAAAGCGGGAGTATTCATACACGGATACGCAGGTGATATCGCAGCCGCCAAGATGGGTCGATACGGTATGATAGCCGGTGATATAGTGCGTTCGCTTCCATATGCCATCAGATCCATACAGAGTGGGGGAGAAAGTGCTTTTAATACTTGAGATCGATAGGAGAGTCAAATGAAAAGAGAAAAAAACGAATACTACACGGAGGTGGCCCGCAGAGTCAGAATCGACGTGATCAAGGCTGTCTACAATGCGGGTTCGGGACATCCGGGAGGTTCTCTTTCCGCGGCAGATATTATTACAGCGCTGTACTTTGGAGAGATGAACATAGATCCACAGGAGCCGAAAATGAAAGCGCGCGACAAATTCGTTTTGTCGAAGGGGCATGCTGTTCCTGCGCAGTATGCTGTTTTGGGAGAGAGAGGATATTTCCCGGTGGAGGATATGATGAGCCTGCGTAAACTGGGCAGCCAATTTCAGGGCCACGGAAACTGTCATAAGATCCCCGGTATAGAAATGTCGACCGGCTCGCTCGGACAGGGGATCTCCGCTGCTGTCGGAATGGCTTTGGCAAACAGACTCGACAAAAACGGTGCGCGTGTATATGCTCTTATTGGAGACGGAGAGCTTCAGGAAGGAATGGTATGGGAAGCTTCAATGGCCGCGGCTCATTACAGACTGGATAACTTCTGCGCCATAGTGGACTGGAACGGGCTTCAGATAGACGGAAAGAACGATGATGTGATGCGTGTGGCACCGATTGCAGACAAATTTGACGCTTTCGGTTTCCATACCGTTGAGATAGATGGACATGATTTTTCCGAGATCTTCGATGCTTTGGACGAAGCAAGGAATACAAAGGAAAGGCCGACGGTCATAGTTGCGCATACGGTAAAAGGAAAAGGCGTTTCTTTTATGGAAAATCAGGCCGGCTGGCACGGCAAGGCTCCCGATGAGATGCAGGCAAGACAAGCGGTCAGAGAACTTGGAGGTGAGTGGTAATGGCAGATAAGACAGCCACAAGACAGGCTTATGGAAAGTTTTTGACGGAAGAAGGGGCAAAAAACAAGGATTTGGTCGTCATGGATGCGGATCTTTCGGGTTCCACCAAGACCAACGGCTTCGCAAAAGCTTTCCCGGATCGCTTTTTCAATGCCGGGATCGCCGAACAGAATATGATAGGCATGGCAGCCGGACTTGCAATGTCGGGCAAGACGGTGTGTGCGTCTACATTTGCCATGTTTGCGAGCGGAAGAGCCTTTGAGATAATAAGGAATTCCATAGGATATACCCGCGCCAACGTGAAGATCTGCGCTACTCATGCCGGAATAACCGTAGGGGAAGATGGAGCTAGCCACCAGACGTTTGAGGATATTGCGCTGATGCGAACCATTCCGGGGATGACTGTGGTTTCACCCTGCGATGCGGAAAGCACAAAGATCCTTCTTGGGCATATAGTGAAAATGAAAGGACCTGCATACGTGCGACTCGGAAGAGCGCCTGTGCCGGTGTTCTACGATCACATGGCGGATCTGAAAATTGGAAAAGGAAACCGGCTTCGCCCGGGAAAAGATGTGACTGTCATAGCGAACGGAATAATGGTCACTTCAGCAATGGAAGCCGCTTCGGAAATGGCGGAAATGGGTATAGATGTCAGAGTCATCGACATGCATACAATCAAACCTCTCGATGAAGAAATCATTCTCGAAGCCGCAAAAGAGACCGGCAAAATCGTTACGGCTGAGGAACATTCGATAATAGGGGGGCTTGGAGGAGCTGTTTCCGAGTTTTTGTCGAGGGAATATCCGGTAAAAATAAAGATGGTAGGTCAGCACGATATCTTCGGGGAATCGGGAAAACCCGATGAACTGCGTGAAAAATATGCGATGACCGACAAAGACATAGTGAAAGCCATAAAGGAGCTTTATTGAGCCCGGCTAGATGAACCTGCCGGGTTTGCTTAGGTGAACGGATTTGGCGGATGCACAGGTTTCACTAAAGTTTCACACGTGCGCAGTTCCCAAAAAACGGATGTCATGTTATACTTACTAGATTGTGGGGAGTGTGAAACTATGACTGCCACGCAGGACACAAGTGTGATACGGAGAGCGTGCAAAAAAGAAAAACACGGGTTGATGCAGATAATACCAAACGATGTTTAAAGGATCTTTATGATAACTTTTACCAATGTAACGAAAAAATACGGAGAAAACATAGGGCTGGAAAATGCCAGCGTCAACATAGAAAAAGGAGATTTTGTCTTTCTGGTGGGTCCCAGCGGCGCAGGGAAATCCACTTTTATAAGATTGATATTGAAAGAAATAAATGCCGACTCTGGAAAGATAAAGGTCGGGGACTACATTGTCACCGAACTTTCGAGCAGGCAGATACCGCAGCTGAGAAGGAAGATAGGAATAGTCTTTCAGGACTTCAGGCTACTGCCAAAAAAGACTGTGTTTGAGAATGTCGCCTTTGCGATGGAGATCATGCACAAGAGCAGGAGGCAGATCAGAAAACGCGTGCCGCAGGTGTTGGAATTGATGGGAATAGAGGATATGGGGAATAGGTATCCGCAGGAACTTTCCGCAGGTGAACAGCAACGTGTGGCAATCGCAAGAGCCATAATCAACAATCCCAAGGTTCTTATTGCCGATGAGCCCACGGGAAACCTTGACCCGGAAACGGCAACTGGTATAATGGAGCTTCTCGATGAGATCAATCGCACGGGAACCACGATAGTAATGGTGACGCACGCCAAGGATATAGTGGACAGAATGAACAAACGCGTTATTGCGATAGAATCAGGGCACATAGTGCGAGACGATTACGGGCAGTATGGATACGATGAAAGCCTCGACTTCGGGGAGGAGGTATTCACCGATGTTTAGACTTTTCTATAATCTGAAGCAGGCCATTCTCCAAATCGTCAGAAATAAAGGAATGGCGGTGGCGTCGATATTCGCCATCACGGCAATGATGCTGATACTGGGGCTCTTCTTTGTGATAGCCGTGAATGTCAATCTGTTCTCCGAGATGGTCAAGCAGGATTACGATACTGTGGAGGTGTATCTTGAGGATGCGACGGATTCACAGAAGGCGAAGACCATCATGGACACCATTGAGAATATCAACGGCGTGAGTTCGGTGGAATACAGGACAAAGGAGCAGGCTTTGCAGGTGTTGAAACAGCGCTGGGGAGAGAGTGGATACCTGCTCGATTCGCTCGGTGAGAATCCACTCCCCAATTCTATCTTGATAAAGGTGGAAAATCTGAATGCGGCGAACAGGGTGAACACCGCCGCAGGAAAATTGGACGGCGTGGAAAGCACGAAATACTACAAGGAAACCGTGGACAAACTGACCAAGGTCACAAATTTCATGTCGATAGCCGCAATAGTAATCATGCTGTTTCTGATAATAGTTTCGATGGTGGTGGTTTCGAATACGATAAAACTCACGGTATTCGCAAGATCCAAAGAAATATCGATAATGAAGTACATTGGTGCAACCAATTGGTTTGTGAGGGGACCGTTCTTTGTGGAAGGCGTGATACTCGGAATAATTTCTTCGGCAATGGCGGCGGGCGTGACATATTTTCTCTATGACAGAATCGTGGATGCCATAGGGATCAAGGTGATGACCATCTTGTCCACACCGCTGGTTCCGGCGGCGTATCTCGCGTCGAACCTTATAATAATATTTGCGTCCATGGGAGTCGGGATAGGAGCGGTCGGAAGTATCATATCCATGAGGAAATTCCTTGACAAATAGAATGGAAAGGCTGTTCTTGAGCCGGGATGCCAAGATTGAGGCATGAAATTTCGGCATTGAGATTAGGATGGATGACGGAGGATATTTGATCATGAAAAGAAAAATACCGGTTGTGGTGCTCACAGTGGCGATAGCGGTCTGTTTGGTACCGACATGGTCTATTTTCGGAGCAAAGAGTGTCAAAGAAAAAAAACAAGAACTCAAGAAGGTTCAGAATCAGAAAGACGACGTGTCAAAAGACTTGAACGATATGAAAATCAAGATCAAGAAGCAGACAAACGAACTTTCCGATATGGAGGAATCCATAAAGGATAAAACCGCGCTTATAGAAAAATCACAGCAGGATCTGAATCGAACCAAAAGCGATATCAAAAAGAGAAGAAGCGGTCTGAACACGAGGCTGAGAACGATGTACAAGAGCGGTTCGATAGGTTATCTGGACGTCATTTTGGGTTCGAACAGTGTCGAGGAACTTGTCACGAATGTTGATCTGGTGCAGAAGATATTCTCAAACGATCAGACAATACTCACTGAACTGAAAGCGCAGAAAAGAGAAATTGAGACCAAAGAAGCAAAACTTCTAAAAGAGAAAAAGTCGCTTGAGGACGACATAACGGCCGCCAATGAAACCAAGTCGTCATTGGATAAAACCAAGGCTAAGCTGCAGAGCAGGTATGAAGAACTCGAGAAGACTGAAAATAGTCTGAAAAAGGCCATAGCCGAAGCCGCAAGCAACGGAGGGGTTCGTTATGCCGGAGGGAAATGGGCATTTCCGCTAAAGACAAGCTATACTCTTACGGCACATTTCGGCGAGCGAAGAAGCTATGAGAATCATCCTGGAGTCGACTTGGCGGTACCCACGGGGACTCCGATCTATGCCGCTCAAAGCGGTAAAGTTGTTACGGCCGGATGGTACGGCGGATACGGAAACGCCGTTGTTATCTATCACGGAAACGGTCTGACATCCGTGTACGGGCATAATTCATCCGTTACGGTGAAGTCGGGTCAGCACGTGAGCAGAGGACAACAGATATCTTTGGCGGGAAGCACCGGATGGAGCACCGGTTCCCATCTGCACTTTGAGGTGAGAAACAGTTCCGGAAGTCCTATCAGCCCGGGACCATACATAGGGGTTTCCTAAACCGTTGACAAAGGATCGCCTGCGTATGGCGACAGTTTGTCGATATGTGATACATATACGAGTAATGAGAGCATTTGGAATGAGAGTATTTGATGGTATTGAAACCGAAAATATTGGAACTGCTTAAAAAACGCGGAATAGGCAAAGATGAGATTGATGAGTTCATCTCACCGAGTCCGAAGAAAACACACGATCCATCCCTTCTCCATAATATTGAGGAAGGGGTGGATTTAATACTATCGGCAATTGAGTCGGGCAAGAGAATATGCATATACGGAGACTATGATGCCGACGGTATCACATCCACAGTTATAATGACGGATGTGATTTCAGAACTGACCGACGACTTGACCTACTATGTTCCATCCCGCTTTGACGAAGGTTACGGCCTGAACATGGATGCCGTGGATATGATCAAAAAAGACGGTGTGAAACTGCTTGTCACGGTCGATTGTGGGAGCATTTCGGTTGAGGAAGTTGCTCATGCGAGAGAACTTGGCATGGATGTAATTGTTACCGATCATCACAAGGTCACGGATGTAAAGGCAGGATGCACTGTGATCAATCCAAATCAGCCGGATTGCGATTATCCGTGCCCGCATATAGCAGGCTGCGGGGTCGCATTCAAACTGTGCCAGGCCATAGTTGCGGCTGCGAACCTTGATAAAAGGGTACTTTACAGGAATCTGGATATGCTGGCTATAGGCACTATAGGCGATATAGTGCCGCTTGTGGATGAGAACAGAACTTTTGCAAAGTATGGGTTAAGAGCAATAAACGCCGGAGCCAGAAGAAATCTAAACATTTTGATCGAAGCGGCGGGACTTACTCCCGGAAAAATTACGACCCGAGATGTTTCTTTCGGTATCGTTCCCCGGCTTAATGCGGCAGGGCGGCTGGAACATGCGAGCCTTGCCATAGAGATGTTCCTTGAGGAAGACGAGGGGAGGGCAAGAGAAAAGGCGGAAAAACTTTGTCGTCTCAATGATGAGAGAAAATCCAAACAGGAGTCCATATATGAAAAGTGCAGACAGATCGTCGAAGAAAAGTATAAAAACGAGGATGTATTTCTGCTCTATATGCCGGATGCGCACGAAGGTGTAGCAGGCATAGTCGCAGGCAAGGTGAAGGAACGCTATAATCGCCCGACAATACTGCTTACCGATACCGATGAGGGATGTCTTAAGGCGACCGGACGAAGTGTGGAGGGGGTCGATCTGTTTAAACTTCTAAAAGAGAATGAAACTCTTTTTTTGAAATTCGGCGGACATAGTGCGGCCTGTGGCTTTACGATGAGAAAAGAAAATCTGGAAAAGCTGAGAGAAAATCTTAAAAAGCGGCTAAAAAAAATGCTGACGGAAGATTCATCCATACTGACCAAAAGAATTGAGGCTGAGATCGTTTTGGAACCGGAAGATATTTCCATGGACTTTATGCATCAACTGGATTTGATCGAGCCGTGCGGCTGCATGAATGAAAGACCGCTTATGGGAGTTGCGGGCAGATCGGTTGGGATCAGGCGAATAGGGAAAAAAGGACAGTATCTGCAATTTGTGCAGGAACTGAATGACGGAACCACCCTGAGATGCACCAATTTCAATGATCCGGACGGAATAGAGAAGAGGATAAATGAAAAACCGGAAAACACTGTAATAGGCAGAATGTCCATAAATTCATGGAACGGATCCGAAAGCATTCGCATGACGGTAGAAGGATTTGAAAATGAAGATTGAAAAAAATAAATTTATAAGAGTGATCGTCATTACGATTTGCATGACTGTCGCTGCTGTGGCTGTTATCTTTTTCGTATTTTGTCGGATAACAGGAAGAAGCCTGATAAAAAACGAGGATTATAACCTTGCAAAAAATATCACCGCAAAGTACGGTAAACTCTATGCCATACAAGAAAAGATGAATAAGGACGGGTATTTCAAAGTCAGCAAAAGCAAACAGATGGATGCGGTCTACAAGGCTCTTGTAAAGAGTCTGAAGGATCCGTATTCCGAGTATTTTACGGCAAAAGAAGCCAAAGAATGGAACAGCCGTCTCAACGGTACTTTTTACGGCATAGGCGTTATTTTCGCACAGAACAAAAAAGGGGATTTCGTAATAGGCGAAGTTGTCGAAAAGAGCCCCGCCGAAGTGGCAGGATTGAAAAAGAACGATATCATAAAAAAGGTGGATGGGAAGAAATATAAGTCGGCAGAAACTCTGAAAAAAGCGATAACCGGAAAATCGGGCAGCAAAGTCAAACTCACGTATGGACGCGGGAGAAAAACCGTGACTGTAACAATAGTGAGGGGCAAGGTGACCGAGTTCACGGTAAAAGGAACGTTAACAAAGGGGAAAATAGGGTATATAAGGATTAGTTCTTTTGCGGAAAAGACCGCCGAAGAATTCAAGACCGAACTTGCCGCCATAGAGAAAAAGAACGCCAAAGGAGTGGTGATAGATATACGCGCAAACGGCGGCGGATACGCAAATCAGGGGGTAAAGATAGCCGACATGCTTTTGCCGGAATGCACGATAATGTATGTGCGAGACAGCAAGGGAAAGAAAACATATTTCAATTCTGCAGAAGGCGCTACCAAGCTGAAATACGTTTTGCTGGTTGACGGCAATACCGCAAGCACATCCGAGATCCTTACCGCCGCTGTGAAAGACAACCGTGGAGGTGCCATAGTCGGAAGCAAAACATTCGGCAAAGGCGTGATGCAGGTCGAGTATCCGTTTAAAGACGGTTCTGCACTGAAACTTACCACCAATCAATACTTTTCACCGAAAGGGCATAGCATCAACAAGAAAGGTATAAAACCGGATTACAATGTACCGCTTAACCCGGGGGACAAAGTCGATAAGCAGCTGAACAAAGCACTTGAACTTCTGAAGTCACCCAAATAGACGGTGTACACATGATTTTCGGGCGTAAAGGGAAAGACACTGGGGGATTTTGCCGGCATGCACCTGACAATAAGCAACGAAAACTCGATGAAAACCTGCCGCTGTCACGGCCCCCTGAACTCATTGACGTTAAAGTACAAAAGTGGTACACTATCAGTGGAATTCGACTTACCGAATTCGACTTAGGAGATTCGGCATCTAGGATTCGACGAATGATGTTTTAATGGATGGAGGAAAATTTTATGTCTTATGAATCAAAATACAAACGCGCCGATATCGACGAATTGTTCGATGCGGTTTTGATGCTTAAGGATTACGAGGATTGTTACCGTTTCTTTGAAGATATCTGCACGGTCAATGAAATTCACGCCATTGCGCAGCGTTTGCAGGTGGCGAAACTGCTTTCTCAGGGACACACATACAATGAGATCGAGCAGGAAACCAAGGCATCGACGGCAACGATAAGCAGAATAAACAAGTGCCTTGTTTACGGTGCGGACGGGTATAAGCGCGTGCTTGAACGTTTGGGGAAATAGGCATCTGCCATCCCTGAAAAGTGTGGACATTATGAATTCAATTTATATCTATGACGGAAATTTCGAAAGGGGCGACAAAGGCTTTGATCTCATAAAGCTATCGGCACTGATGTTTTGCGTTGACAAAAAACTGCTTTATAACATGAGGGAAGCTAGAATCATAAGAGACGAGAAAGGAAAACCGTATTTTGAAAACATTCCGATTGAGTTTTCCCTCACGCACAGTCAAAACCTGTGGATGTGCATGTTTTCTGACAAACCGTGCGGTCTTGACCTGCAGATAATGAAGGAATGCTATTACATGAAGATCGCAGAAAGATATTACTGTGAGGATGAGGTAGAGTATGTCAGAGAACACGGTGCTGACGGATTTTATAAAATATGGGTGAGAAAAGAAGCTTACGCGAAGATGACCGGTGATGGGATATTCGGAGCTTCGTTTCCGTCTGTACTGAATGATGCGGATCAGTGCTGTTTTACTGAGATAGAAATAGCCGAGGGGATGAAATGTGCACTCTGCACAGTCCTGCCTATAGAGGGAGATCTCGAAATAAAGGTGCTGGGATGAAAACGTGTGAAGAAGCGGCGCTGAGAAAACTTGCGGTCAGAAGCCTCAGCGTTCAGGAGCTCAGGTGTTTCCTGAGACGTAAAGGCTATGGAACCGATGAAACGGAAAAAGCTATTGAGGAATGTATTTCATACGGGTATCTAGACGACAGAAGCTTTGCAAGGGAATATTTTCTCTGTGCTCTGCGCAAAAATAAAGGAGAACATCTCATCTCTTCGGAGCTTGGTCAAAAAGGAATAGACTCTGATGTACTGAGCGAAGTCTACGAGGAACTCAAGGAAAAAGGCGAAATTGAGTTGGATGAGTTTGCACGGGCAAAAGCGGAAGCGGAAAAGGTGTTGAGAATCGCAGAGATACCGGACGGAAACGCCGTGCCTGCGAAAATAAAGGCCAGGATAGCAAGACGCCTTGAAAGATACGGCTATCCGGCCTCGATAATTTACAGTGTGCTTGAAGACCTTGACCAGTGACTGCGGGACGGGTGTCGGCGGCACTTTCAGCGCACATAGAACAGAAAGGAAAAACATAATGACAAAAGTAGATATTTTTTCGGGTTTTTTGGGGGCGGGAAAAACCACCCTCATTAAGAAACTTATTGAAGATGGAGCCTACGGAGATGAAAAACTGGTTCTCATAGAAAATGAATTCGGCGAGATCGGTGTGGACGGGGGCTTTCTCAAAGATACGGGAATCGAAATAAATCAAATGGACTCGGGCTGCATATGTTGTACGCTTGTAGGCGACTTCGGCAGGGCGTTGAACAAAGTGATTGAAGAATTTTCCCCCGACAGAATTCTTATTGAACCGTCGGGCGTGGGCAAACTCAGCGATGTGATAATAGCCGTGCAGGATTTGAAAAACGAGAAGATCCGTCTGAATGGCTTCACGACGGTTGTCGATGCGAAGAAGTGCAAAATGTATATGAAGAATTTTGGCGAATTTTTCAACAACCAGGTTGAGCATGCAAGCTCCATAATTTTGAGTCACGTGGACGGATTGTCACAGGAAAAACTGGATGCCTGCGTTGAGCTTCTGCGTGAACACAACAAAGAAGCGTCGATCGTGACGACATCGTGGGATCTCATAACGGGAAGCATGATACTGGAGACGATGGAGAAAAAACGTACTCTTTCCGCGGAACTTGAGCACTTAAGAGAGGAGGCGCATGCGCACGACCACGAACATCACCATCACCACCACCATGATCACGACCACGCCCATGCCAACGATGAGCATAGACATGGCGAGCATTGCCATCACCATGACCACGAACATCACCATCACCACCACCATGATCATCACGGACATCACCACGCAGATGAGGTGTTTGATGAATTTGGAACGGAAACAAGTCACAAGTTCACAAAGGATGCAGTGGAAACGGCTTTGAAAGGTTTGATGGATGAAGAAAATGTCGGACAGGTTTTGCGTGCAAAGGGCATAGTGGAGGCGGATAACGGTGAGTGGATACACTTCGACTATGTTCCCGGGGAGCCGGATGTCAGGAGTGGAATTCCTGCTACGACGGGAATGATATGCGTGATAGGAGCTGACATAAAGAAAGAAAAAATCAAAGAACTGTTCGGTCTTTGATAAGAGTGTGTCCGAAAATGCCGAACATACTTAAAAAGGGGAGTGATTTAAGATGGAGATACCTGTTTACCTGTTTACTGGGTTTCTGGAATCGGGAAAGACGAAATTCATACAGGAAGCCCTGGAAGGATCAGATTTTAATGCGGGAGAGAGAACACTGCTCTTGCTCTGCGAAGAAGGCACCGAAGAATACGATTCGGAAAGATTTTTTGGGAAAAACGTGTTTATTGAGCGTGTGGAAAATGAGGAGGATCTTTCACGGGAATCATTGGCGGAACTCAGGAACAAACATCGCGCGGAAAGAGTGATAGTCGAATATAACGGAATGTGGGGGCTTGATTCTTTCTATAAAGCCATGCCCGATGAATGGCTCACTTATCAGGAGATGATGTTTGCCGATGCAAGGACATTCCTCTCATACAACCGGAATATGCGCCAGCAGGTCTTTGACAAACTAAAGAGTGCGGAGCTTGTGGCCTTCAACAGGTGCGATCACGCTGAAATGGAGAAAGAGGACGATGAGGGCGTTTCAACCAAAATGACATTTCACAAGATATGTCACGTCGCAAACAGAAAGAGTAGGATCATTTATGAGTACGGTAAGGACGACGTGGAGCTTGACAACATTCAGGATCCCCTGCCTTACGACATAGACGCCGATATCATAACCATAAAGGATGACTGGTATGCCGAGTGGTACAGGGATATAAACGAGGAACAATATAAGTATGACGGAAAAGTGCTGCATTTAAAAGCACGCCTTGTCAACGGCGGGGATATCCCGAAAAACAAATTTGTTTTCGGGCGTCACGTGATGACATGCTGTATCGAGGATATACAGTTTGCCGGCCTCGTGTGCAAGTGGACGGATAAGGCGGCCAAGTTTAAAAATGGAGAGTGGGTTTCAGTGACGGCAAAGGTAAAGGTTGAAGATGATCCCGTATACGGAGGCGGTTCGGGTCCTGTGCTTTATTGTTCCGAGGTGAAAGCGGCAGCGCCGGCAATACCAGAAGTGGCCACTTTTTAGGGCACTTTTGCATGCGGTGCATGCAACTTCGGATGTCGCAACATTCGTAAGAAAAACGCAACACGCCAAAATTCCTTTACAATTCTGTGTATAGGGTGTACAATACAGCCATGGTGTGCAGACAGAAACATTTGAGAGGAGCAAAAAATGTATAAGATAGGCGATTTGATCATGTACGGATCGACGGGAGTATGCAGAGTTGAAGCGCTTTCCGAGGAAAAATTCAGCCTTGAGGATATTCAGATGTACTATGTCCTGCAGCCACTTTATCAGAATGGAACGATATATGCGCCGGTCGAAAACAACAAGGTGTATATGAGACCCATAATAAGCGAGGATGTTGCCAACAAGCTGATAGACGATATGCCTTCCGTAGAGGCGGAGGCGGTGAAATGCAAGAGTGTTCAGCAGTTGTCCAAGCATTATCAGTCTGTGATAGATACCCATGATTGCAGAAGCCTTGTGAAACTCACAAAGTCAATACACTTAAAAGAGGAAGCTGCAAGCAGGCAGAACAAGCATCTTGGGCAGATAGACAAAAAGTTTATGAAAAGAGCGAAAGATCTTCTTTTTGAAGAGTTTGCAGCGGCTCTTAAGATAGAGAAAAATGAGGTTGCAGGCTATATAAACCGGCGAGTTGATGAAGAACTGGTTCGCAATGATGAAGAAGTTGAGTAGCAATATTGCAGATGCCCGTTTATACTGCGAAAGACAATCGAGAAAAAAACGAAAAACAGTTTAAAAAATAAGATATACCTTAACAGATATTTATGAAGCTAAAGTTGTCCACAAAAATTTCATACGGTGTGGGAGGCGTTGCGGATGAGGCAATGTATACCCTGGCGGGGACATTTTTGCTATTTTTTCTGACATCGGTCGCAGGACTGGCACCGGCCGCGGCAGGTTCCATAGTTGCGCTCGGCTCGGTGTGGGAAGCCGTGTGCGGCCCGGTTACGGGATTTCTGTCCGATAAAGTGGATACAAGATATGGAAAGAGGAAGCCTTTTTTGATTGCGGCGGCATTTCCTGTGGCGCTCACCACAACCCTTCTTTTTACGACCATACATGCGTCTTACAGCCTCAAACTTATATACTACCTAGCAATGACGCTGCTTTACTGGCAGTCTTTTGCGATGTACTTTGTGCCTTACCTTGCGTGGGGCTCGGATTTGACAAGCGATTACAAAGAAAGAACTATACTCAGATCATTTGCGTATTTTTTCAACCAACTCGGGATGGCGCTTGGACTCATAATGCCGACGGCGTTTGTCGATTTCCTGATGAGTGTAGGCAAGAGCAGGGAAACATCGTGGATGCTTACCGGATTGATCATAGGTTGCGCCTGTGCGGCTGCGCTTCTGATCTGCGGATTTACTATACATGAAACGGATGATCCGGATTTCTCCGGAAAAAAGAAACGCAAGACCAAGCAGGGCATTCTATCGCAGCTAAAAAAGATGATGCGTGAGTATGCGGGGATAATAAAACTCAGACCCATAAGATACATAATAGGTGCAAGTCTTCTGTACCTTGCGGCAAACACGTTTTTTTTATCCGACAGAATATATTTTTTCACATATAATCAGGGACTTTCAGCGGGAGAGGTGACGACGATCATGGCGATGATTATCGTGATAGGTGTAGCGTTGAGTCCTTTTGTCGCATTCGCCTGCAACAGGGTGGATAAAAAACACGTATTCACCGCGGGAGTCGGATTGTCGGGGGCATTTTTGATTGTCACAAAATTTGTGGGGGTCGAAACCTTTACCGGCAGTTGCATCGCCTCGGCGCTTTATTGTATAGGAAACACCTGCTATTGGCAGCTGATGCCGTCGATGATATATGATGTGTGCGAGGCGTGGGAACTGGTATCCGGAGAGAAACATTCAGGACAGATAATTTCTCTGCAGGCATTGTCGGAGTCGCTGTCGATCGCGATAGGATCGCAGACTCTGGGAATAATACTCCAGCTGGCAGGATTCAATGCGACGGCAAAAAAACAGTCAGGTTCAACACTTTTTTGGATAGATAACAGTTTTTCGATAATTCCCGGCATTTGCATGATCATAGTTGCGATAATAATCTATAAGCACCCCATAAACGGGAAACGATTCAATGACGTATTATGCGCATTGGATAGAAAAAAAAGAGGTGAAGACATAGATATGGAAGAATTCAGTGATATCTACGGAAAATAATTGTGAAAAATGATTGGACGGCGATCGGGGAGAATAATTCGATCGCCAGTTTACAGCGAAGACAGTTGAGGTGACGTTTGAAATACTATCGTATAGATGTGAGAACCACATCACAGGGAATAGAAATCATAACCGCAAAACTTATGTTGCACGGAATAGAAAACACCGCAGTGGAGAATGCTTGCGATTTGGAAGATATAATGATGGGAAAGAGTGTGTACGGACGGGACTATATTGAGGACTCTCTTATTGAACAAATGAATGAAGCTCCAAAGATCACCGTGTACGCAAAAGAATATCCCGAAGTTGAAATTGTTATGAGGGCTTTGCACGAGCTTTCCGTGGAAGTACGGGATGGTGTATTTGGGGAAACGATAGATATCGGATCGCTAAAACCGGAGATTGCGATAATAGACGATGCCGACTGGAAAGATAAGTGGAAAGAATATTTCAAGCCTTTCAGAGTCTCTGACCATGTGATCATAAAGCCCACATGGGAAAAGTGCCCACGCTTGGATTCCGAGGATATCATAATTGAAATCGATCCCGGAATGGCATTCGGCACAGGCGCACATGAAACAACATCCATGTGCATTGAGATGCTGGAGAAGTATATAGATCCGGGGGATTCTGTTTTGGATGCGGGCTGCGGTTCCGGGATACTTGCCGTTACGGCGGCGAAACTTGGCGCAGGCAGAGTTTTGGGTATAGACATAGATGAAACGGCCGTTTCGGTGGCGCAGGAAAATATACTGCTCAACGATGTATCCGGCATTGCCAAAGCCGAATACGGCGACATCGGTGGAAATGTTGATTTTGTGGGAAATACAGTCGTTGCAAACTTGACTGCGGAGCTTATTTGCGGCATATGCGGAAATATCCCCAAGCATCTTGAAAAAGATGGGATATATATAGTTTCGGGTATACTTACGGAAAAGAAAGACATGGTTCTTGAAGCTTTGTCAGATGCAGGATTTTTGACCGTGGAGATTTACGAAAAAGGTGAATGGTGCTGCATGGTTGCAAAAAAGGGGGAAGATGTGCGATGAGAGTTGCATTTCATACCCTCGGTTGCAAGGTGAACCAGTATGAAACCCAGGCCATAAGGGAGCAATTCCGTAAAGCGGGGCACGAGACGAGACAGGAGGATGATTTTGCGGATGTATACATCGTCAATACGTGTACGGTGACAAATCTCGCAGACAGAAAGTCAAGGCAGTTCATAAGGAAAGCGAAGAAACGAAATCCCAACGCCGTCATAGCGGTGACAGGATGCTATGCTCAGACAAAACCCGATGAAGTCTGTGAAATAGACGGTGTAGAGATAGTGATAGGTACCAACGAGAAGAACAATGTTTTGCGAAAAGTCGAGGAGTATATGCAAAACCACGGCGCAAGCATAGTGGTCAGGGATTATCGTGAGCTTACGGATTATGAGGAACTGGGCGTTATAGAGGCGATGGAGTCGCGAAACAGAGCCTTTGTGAAGATTGAAGAAGGCTGTGACAGATTCTGCTCCTACTGTATCATTCCTTTTGCGAGGGGAAAAGTTAGAAGCAGAAGCGAAGAGAGTGTTTTGGATGAAGTCAAAAGTCTCGTGGGAAAAGGATACGGTGAAATAGTATTGACCGGCATAAATACGGCACTTTACGGAAAGGAAAGGGGCGGCCTTGAAATAGCGGATCTGCTGAAAGAGATTGACGGTATTCCGGGTGATTTCAGGGTGCGCCTGAGCTCTCTGGAGCCTACGGTGATAGACGCCGATTACATAAAGAAACTGCTGGAATGCAAAAAACTTTGCCACCATATCCATCTATCCGTTCAAAGCGGATCCGACAAGGTTTTACGTGAGATGAACCGCAAATACGACAGGAAAGACTATTTGAATATTGTGGATGCACTACGTGCCTTTGACAGCCTTTACGGTATAACCACGGATATGATAGTGGGGTTCCCGGGAGAAACTGAAGAAGAATTTCAGGACAGCGTCAGAATGATAGAAGAAGCGCAGTTCAGCAGGGTACATGCGTTCAAGTATTCGCAGAGGACAGGAACTGCAGCCGCGGCAAGGTGCGATGAGGTCGGCGGTGTTGTTAAAAATAGGAGAATCGAAAGACTGATAGAAGCAGCCGAACAAGAGCGGGAAAAATTCAATAAGAAAAATATCGGAATGGTGTGCCGAGTGCTGACGGAAAGAAATGAAAACGGCTATATTACAGGCTACTCCGATAACTACATAAAGGTATATATACCGGAAGATAATTTCAAGGAAGCGGAGACTTCGGGGTTTTATCCCGTGAAATTGCTAAAAACATATAAAGATGGTATGATGGGAGAAATCGCAGGTCGGAAATGACTCCGCAATGCAGTCACAAAAAGATGACGTTAAAGGTTGACTGATGTCGGATGGACGACCGGTATTGCGACGCAAAAAAAAGATGACGGACAGAAAGGAGATTAAAATGTCAGATTGTATTTTTTGTTCGATAGCGGAACATGAAATTCCGTCAAATACGGTTTATGAAGATGACAGGATAATATGTTTTCATGATCTGGAACCTCAGGCACCGGTTCACGTGTTGATCATACCGAAAAAACACATACGTTCACTGGATATGCTCGAAGAGTGCGATAAGGAGCTTATGGGGCATATGATGCTTAAAGTTCCGGAAATAGCGAAGAGCCTTGGGCTGGAGAATGGCTATCGCACGGTGATAAACACAGGTGAGGACGCATTTCAAACCGTAAAGCATCTGCACCTGCACATACTTGGAAAGAGAAAGCTGACGTGGCCGCCGGGTTGATCTACGTCCAAGCACCGATTTGCCCGTGTGAGCAAAGGATATTTTGCTCCGGATCGCAGGATGAACAGCACACCTGAAAGGAAGTGTAATGGAGAAAATAAAAAGACTGATGTCGGAAAAAACCGTGTTGGTGGCGCTTGTACTCGTGTTGGTGGCGCTTGTTTTGGCAGGGATAATGCTGATAGTATCTTTGAGCGGGGAAAGCAGAATAGACGTATCCAACAAAGAACTGAATATCGCCGCCGGTACCACCGCAAGAATCGAACTGAATGTGCGGGATAAAAATAAGAATATGCCAAAACTTTCATATACCTCATCAAATAATTCCGTGGCGACCGTAAGTGAATCCGGAACGGTCACGGCGAGGCGCGAGGGAGAAAGCAGAGTTAAGATTTTAACACCGAGAGGGCAGGACTTAAGCACGAACATAAAGGTGAGCGCAGAAAAGGATGAAAAGACCATATATCTGACATTTGATGACGGGCCTAACCCCAACACTACGCCGGAGATTTTGAGGATTCTGGAAAAATATGATGCGAAGGCCACATTTTTTGTGATAGGCGAAAATGTAAACGCAAGTCCCGAAAATCTGCATGAAATAATAAACCGGGGGCATACCGTTGGAGTCCATAATTACACTCAGGACTACAATAAAATCTACAAAACGGAGAAGGCGTATGTGGACGATTTCAAAAAGGCGGAGGATATAATAGTCCAAAAGACAGGGTATCATCCTGTGTACTGGAGATTCCCGGGCGGTGGGAACAATGATTTCGTGACAAAAAAAGTGCAGGAAGCCATCATGAAGAATCTTCATAAAAAAGGTTTTACCGAGATGGACTGGAACAGCAGCGTCAACGACAATGCCGACGAAGACCTCAAAAAAAACGTCGAGCAGAGCAAAAGTTCCATAGATACGACGATCAACACGGGGGATGTGCCAATAGTGCTCTTGTATGATTCCAAACTGCATCCCAAGAGCGCCAAGGTGGCAGAAGAAATACTCAAATTCTATAAGAAAAAAGGATATGCTTTCAAAGGTCTTGATGAATACAGGGGAAAGGAATTATGTCTGGGCAAAAACTAATGCTTGCCTTGCCCCTATAAAAATAGTATAATTACTTTGTAGTGGACTCGATTGTCAGGGTCTGTCATTTCATTACGTCAGGAGGTGAATCGGAATATGGCACAGGTAATCGTAAGAGAGAACGAAAGCTTGGAGAGTGCGCTAAAGAGGTTCAAAAGATCGTGCGCAAGAGACGGCGTAATGGCGGAAGTCAGAAAGAGGGAACATTACGAAAAGCCAAGCGTAAGAAGAAAGAAGAAATCTGAAGCCGCAAGGAAAAAGGCAAAGAAATATTGATTGCGCTCGTTTCGGTCGTGGCGATTCAGGAGGGCTGTCGTAATTTGCTTTAATTTAACGCAGCAAAGGGGTTATTGTGCATACAGTAACTCCTTTTTTAGAAAAAAGATAAACGCCGTGCGCAAGCTGAGGCGGAAAATCTCTCGAGCCTGCGCTTTGCCGTTGCGGCAATGAACAATGCATACATGGGAAAATTCGGTAATGAAAAAGGCAAAAGTAAAATACATCGTTTTGATAACAGTAACAGGTCTTTTGGTTATTTTTCTCGCAAACAGCCTTATAACGGAAGTGTCAAGACAATTGTGTGAGACAAAGGCCGGCGGAGAATTGCACCGCTTTTGGAGATATGCGGGCATAAAGCAAGGAGGCAACAAAATTTTTTCGTTTTTGTCTCTGTGTGTGCTCATCCCAATAGCTGAGGAATTTGTGTTTCGCTTCGGCTTTTTCAATGCGCTGAAAAAGTATCTTGACGCAAGGATTGCCGCCCTCGTGTCGTCTGTGGCATTTGCGTTGGCGCACGGTGATTGGGTAAAAACTCTGACAGCTTTTTTTGTGGGACTTTTGTTTTGCTACATATACGAGAAAAGTGCAGACATAAGATTCACGGTCGCAATTCATATTTTGAATAACATATCCGCATACTGTTCGCTGTTCAATTACGAGTGGAAAATACCGGAAAAAGGAGTTTACAGTACGGCGATGATATATATGGTGATTTTTTTCGCAATCTGGCTTGCGATGTATGTTCTACGAAGATCACTGCATAAACACATGGAAAACCAATAGCTTTTAGAGTATAATTAAGTGCGAAGTTGACTTGAATCGGAGGAAAGTGGTTGAAGGAACTTGAAAACATTAAAATACCCATAGACGAGGTGACAGATATAAATCTTTTGTTCGGGAATTTAGACTGCAATCTGCGGAGAATTAGAGAAGCGACCGGAACCGAGATATTTCAAAGAGAGGATTCTCTGATCCTGCAGGGTGGCGATATGCATTTGGCCGGGGAAATTCTGAAGGAGTTCATTGCCGTGCTGGAAAAGGGGCAGGCTCTTGAGGAACAGAAGGCGGCATACATAATTTCCCTGAAAAAGGATGGCGTCTCTTACGAAAAAGAGAATATAGACAGCGATGTAATTTGCTTTACGACAAGAGGAAAGCCGATAAAGGCCAAGACGCTCGGGCAGAAAGAATACATAGACAGCATCAATAAGAGAGATGTAGTCTTTGCGATAGGTCCTGCCGGTACGGGCAAGACGTACATCGCCGTTGCGATGGCGATAAGCGCATATAAAAACAAGGAAATTCAAAAGATCATTTTGGCGCGACCGGCAGTGGAGGCAGGAGAAAATCTGGGATTTCTGCCGGGAGATCTTCAGGAAAAAGTGGATCCTTATCTCAGACCTCTGTATGACGGACTGTATGATATTTTGGGAAGAGAAAACACTATGCGCCTAAAAGAAAAAGAAGTCATCGAAGTGGTTCCCCTCGCCTACATGAGAGGGAGAACGCTTGATGAGGCGTTCATAATTCTCGATGAGGCGCAGAACACCACGCAGGAACAGATGAAGATGTTCCTTACGAGAATGGGATTCGGCTCCAAGGTTGTGGTGACCGGAGATATTACTCAGGTGGATCTTCCCAAGGGTAAAAAAAGCGGTCTTGTGGAAGCCTCAAAGATATTGAAAAATGTCAAAGGGATAGACTTTTGTTATCTGAATGAGATGGATGTTGTACGTAACGGGATGGTGCGTAAGATAATACGTGCCTACGACGCTTTTCAAAGGAGAAAGGCAAAGTAATGAAGTGTTTTTTGAGTCGTGAACCGGTGAATATGGTATTGCCTGATGTGAGAGGCAGGAAGATAGCATGAACATATTCTTCAACGATGAACATGGCCGTAGCCCGGCAATTGTGGCCGCCATGGAAAAGTCCGCAAAGCGGTGTCTTGAGCTTGAGGGAATAGACGAAAGCATTTGTGAGCTGAGCGTAACCTTTACGGACGCCTGCGGAATCAGGCAAATGAACAACCGATACAGGGGAAGCGACAAAGTTACGGATGTGCTCTCATTTCCGCAATACGGTTCGCCCGAGGAAATGACGGGAGAAATGATAGAACTCGGAGATGTTGTGATCTGTTCGGAAAAAGCAAAAGAACAGGCTCGCGACTTCGGTCACTCTTTTGAACGTGAGATAGTGTATTTATTCACTCACAGCATGCTGCATCTTTTGGGATACGATCATATGGAAGAAACCGACAGAAAGAGAATGCGCGCCAGAGAAGAAGAGGTAATGAGGTATCTTGATCTCTCAAGATGAACGGATACGGACAATGCGGCTGCACGGACATGGGTGAACCGGCGCGGACAATATGTACGGATAAATGGTTCAATACAGATGGGCAGACGCTGTAACACGGACGGATAAATGGAAAAACGGTTGAAAAATATTGAAAAAACACGGAAACGCATATTTGACGATTTGACGGATTATGTGGGACTTTACGAAATTGCTAGGGAAAGCATGGAGAATGCGTATGCGCCTTATTCCGATTATAAAGTGGGTGCGGCGCTTCTGACAGGCGAAGGCAGGGTTTTCACAGGAGTAAACGTGGAAAATGCATCGTACGGAGGAACTATTTGCGCCGAAAGGACAGCGTGCGTGAAAGCAGTCTCGGAAGGATATAGGAATTTTAAGGCGATTGCGGTGGTATGCGATCGCGGAAAAACTTCGATGTGCGGTATATGCAGACAATTTTTGAGTGAATTCAGTCCGGACATGGATGTAATAACGGAGGGAATTTCAGAAAACCTGAGGATATGCAAATTGAATGAACTGCTTCCCGACGGGTTTGAACTGTGAAATGGAGAATTTTATGAGTATGAAATCCGGTTTTGTGGGCATAGTGGGAAGACCCAATGTGGGCAAGTCGACGCTTCTGAATCGAATAATAGGAGAAAAGATAGCGATAACAAGCAACAAGCCGCAGACTACAAGAAACAGCATAAGAGGCATATACACAACCGACGCCGTTCAGATAGTATTCATAGATACGCCCGGAATACACAAGGGCAGAAACAAGCTTGGAAACATAATGAGCGAGATTTCCGCAAACACATTGAAAGAAGTGGATCTGATCTTGTTTCTGGTGGACGGTGAGATGTCAAAGGGCGGAGGGGAAAGTTATATTCTTGAACTCATCGGGAAAGTTCAAACACCGGCCATACTGGCTATAAACAAAATAGACTCAATGACTCCGCAGGAGTATATGAATATATACACACAGTACAGCGATACCGGTATGTTTGCCGAAATATACGGAGTTTCCGCAATGGACGGCACAAACGTCGATAAGTTACTCGACTCCATAAAGATATACATGGAAGATGGTCCTATGTATTTTCCCGAGGATATGATAACCGACTACCCGGAGCGCTTTCTGGTAAGTGAGATCATCCGTGAAAAACTGCTCATGTACCTTGATGAAGAGGTGCCTCACGGTGTGGCGGTGGAAATAGAGTCATTTGAGGAGGGTGCGGATATCACAAGGATCGGTGCGGTGATTTACTGCGAAAAGAAGTCACACAAAGGAATAATAATAGGCAGGCAGGGCAAAAAGCTGAAAGGTGTAGGCAAGTCGGCGCGCATTGAGCTTGAGGCGCTTTTGGGGACAAAGATCTTTCTAGAAATATTTGTAAAAGTAAAAGAGGGGTGGCGCAACAGAGACTTCGACTTAAAGAATTTCGGATACAAAGAAAGCACCTGATACCACTATTGCGGTATAGGGTACCTGCGTGTTTGCAAGTTGTCGATGGATGATTTATAAGAGAAAACTTATGTACATAGACTCCAAAGGAATAATTTTCAGACGGACAAAAACCACGGACATGCGCAGCATGCTACTGATTTTCACCGAGAAATACGGAAAATTGAGCGTGGGAACAAATCTTGCTGGCAAGAATAAAAAACGTGGATCCCTTGCGCTTAGACCTTTCACATGTGGCAATTATCAGATATACAAGGGCAGAAACTATTATAATTTGGACAGGGTGGAAACGGTAAGGAGCTTTTACGGCATAGGTGAGGATCCGGATAAATACATGGCGGCCTCACTTGCCTTGGAACTTGCCGAAAAAACAGTTCCGGAAGAAGTTCCGCAGCAAAAGATATTTTCGCTACTTCTCGAATTTTTGAGTGAAATCGAAACGCGCAAGCAAAGATATTTGACATTGTTGCTTGCATTTGAGGCGAAACTTCTGTCGCTGCTGGGGATGTTTCCCGTGCTCGACTCATGCGCATGTTGCTCCAAGGCGGAAGATCTCTCCCATTTTTCGGTCGAAGAAGGAGGACTCATATGCAGAGACTGTTTTGAGAGGTGCGGCAAGACGGGGCATGAAAGATTGATTTTTAAGTTGAATTTTGATATAGTTAACGTGCTAAATTATTTTATTACGAATCCACTCAAGACATTTGAGAATATTGCGCTTAAGGAAGAAGTGGAGGAGGAACTGCAGAAGATAATGCGAAGTTACATTTCATTTCACATGGATGTGGGAAAACTTAAAAGTGACAAGATGCTTAGCGATAAGCTTTGAAAGCATTCTATAGTAGGAGATCGAACGGGCGCTGTGACATGGGCGCACGGATTGATTGCCGGTTTGATACTCTATTTGATCAGGAGGACAGTTTTATGGAAATTACATTGGAAAAAATTGAATTAGTTAAAGACAGAACGGGCGTGACCTACAAAGAGGCCAAGGAAGCACTTGAACAGGCGAACGGAAATGTGGTAGAGGCGATAATCTCGATCGAAGAAACAATCGACGAAACGTCCTCGTCCAAAAAGATAGGTGACCGGGGCGAGAAGCTGATAGCAAGGATGAAAGAGGTGATACGCAGAGGCAATGTAGCGCGCGTAGTTATCAAGCGCGGTGAAGAAATCATCCTGAATATTCCTTTGAATATCGGTGTAATTGGTGTCATAGTGGCGCCTTGGGGGATAGTTATAGGAGTGCTGGCAGCATTTGGGTTCAAGTGTCAGGTCGAGCTTGTCAAGGACAACGGCGATGTGGTTGACATCACAGACAAGGCAGGGAATTTGTATGATGAGGCCGTAACCCGTGGCTCTGAATTTTACGATGAGATAAGAGAAAAGGCTCCAGTGGTGTACGAAACTGTCAAGGAAAAGGGTGGAGATGCCGTAAACAAAGCCATGGAGGTCGCAAAGTCCGGCGCAGATAAAATAAGAACCAAAGCGGATCATGCGCAAGATACGGCTGAGGATCTCGGACAAGATGCGAAAGATAAGGCATGCGATTTTGAAAGCGCCGTGGATGATGCCGCTTCGGAAATAAAAGATACGGTGCAAGATGCGGCGTCGGAAGTAAAGGACAGTGCTGAGGGTGTCATTGACAATGCGGCGCAGGATGCAGGGGAGAAAGTCGCAGATATGGAGAAAGAAGCAGGGGATGCTTTATCCGATGCGGAAGAGAAAGCAAAGTCCGAGGAACAGATAAAAAGGTTTAAATTTTTCTAAGAAAGTTGGTTTACAAATTATATGAGTAATGAAGTTTCAATGGAGAAGATCGTTGCGCTGGCAAAAGGCAGAGGATTCGTGTATCCGGGCTCGGAGATATACGGAGGTCTTGCAAACACGTGGGACTACGGCCCTGTGGGAGTGGAATTGAAAAACAACGTAAAGAGAGCGTGGTGGAAGAAGTTCGTGCAGGAATCAAAGTACAATGTGGGACTTGATGCGGCGATACTGATGAATCCTAGAACATGGGAAGCCTCGGGACATGTGGGCGGATTTTCCGATCCTCTCATTGACTGCAGGGAGTGTCGTTCCAGATTCAGAGCTGACAAGCTTATAGAAGACTATGTTGCCGAGCAAGGACTTGAAGCTGTGGTTGTGGACGGTTGGAGCAATGAGAAGATGCAGGACTACATTGCCGAACATGGGATAGCATGTCCTGACTGCGGCAAAAAGAATTTTACGGCCATAAGGCAGTTCAACCTCATGTTCAAGACCTTTCAGGGTGTTACCGAGGACAGCAAGTCGCAGATATACTTAAGGCCTGAGACGGCACAGGGGATATTCGTGAATTTCAAAAATGTCGCCAGGACTTCGAGGAAGAAGATCCCTTTCGGAATAGCACAGATAGGAAAATCGTTCAGAAATGAGATAACTCCTGGAAATTTCACGTTCAGAACAAGGGAGTTTGAGCAGATGGAGCTGGAATTTTTCTGTAAGCCGGGAACGGATTTGCAGTGGTTCGGCTATTGGAAGGATTACTGCAGAAATTTTCTTGAGACGCTCGGCATGAAATCCGAGAACATCCGGATGCGGGATCATGAGGCGGAGGAACTGTCGCACTACAGCAATGCCACCACCGATATAGAATACAAGTTCCCGTTCGGTTGGGGAGAGCTTTGGGGAATTGCGGATCGTACCGACTTTGACCTCAGAAAGCACAGCGAGTTTTCGGGGGAGGAGATGACTTACACGGAAGGAGAGGGCAAGGAAAAAGAGTCCTATATTCCTTATTGCATAGAGCCGTCGCTGGGGGCGGACAGAGTCACCCTTGCATTTCTCGTGGATGCGTACGATGAGGAGTCTGTGATTGACGCAAAGGGGAAAGAAGATACCCGCACGGTAATGAGATTTCATCCCGCTCTTGCGCCTTTCAAAGCTGCCGTTCTGCCGCTTGCGAAAAAACTTGCGGAAAAAGCGGAGCCCATATATGAAGAGCTGTCCGGGCACTTTAACGTCGATTTTGATGTTTCGGGGTCAATTGGAAAGCGTTATCGCAGAGAAGATGAGATAGGTACACCGTTCTGCATATGTGTGGATTTTGATACGGAAACGGACGGATGCGTGACGATCCGTGACCGTGACACCATGCAGCAGGTGCGTATACCGATTGCGGAAGTTAAAACTTACATAGAAGAACGATTGGTGTTCTGAAAAGAGAAAACAAGAGAGAAAAGAGGAAGAAGTACCAATGGAAAATAAGTTTGTTTATTCCTTCAACGAGGGATCGAAGGATATGAAAGCGATGCTCGGAGGCAAAGGCGCCAACCTTGCCGAGATGACGAAGATCGGGTTGCCGGTGCCGTTCGGATTTACTGTAACGACGGATGCATGTAAGAAGTATTATGAAGACGGCGGGAAGATTGAAGAAGGCATCGTCGAGGAAATCAAGGTGAAGCTTGCCGAACTCGAGGATGTCATGGGCAAGAAACTGGGGGATCCAGTCGATCCTCTGCTAGTTTCCGTACGCTCGGGCGCCCCAATTTCAATGCCGGGCATGATGGATACCGTGCTGAACCTCGGTCTCAACGACGATACTGTCGTTGCGCTCGGAAAACTTACGTCAAACGAAAGATTTGCGTATGACAGCTACAGAAGATTTATTCAGATGTTCGGAGATGTCGTTATGGAAGTGCCGATGAAAAGCTTCAATGAGATCTTTGACGGAAAAAAGGCAGAGGTAAAAGCTGAATTCGACGTGGATCTTACGACAGAAGATCTGAAAGACATAATTGTAAAGTACAAAGAACTCTATGAAAAGGTTTTGGGACGTGAATTTCCTCAGACTCCGAACGAGCAACTGATGGAAGCGATAAAGGCAGTGTTCCGTTCATGGGGCAATGAGAGAGCGATCCTTTACAGAAAGCTTAACGATATCCCCGACGATCTGGGAACTGCGGTGAACGTGCAGTCCATGGTATTCGGAAATAAGGGCAATGATTCCGGTACAGGTGTTGCGTTTACGCGCAATCCTGCCACGGGAAAGAAAGAGCTGTACGGTGAATTTCTTGTAAATGCGCAGGGCGAGGATGTTGTTGCGGGAATAAGGACTCCAAAGAAAATTTCCGAGATGAAGGAATCATTCCCGGAGGCGTATAAATCCTTTGAGCACATAGCGGAACTCTTGGAAAAACACTACAAGGATATGCAGGACATGGAGTTTACCGTTGAAAACGGAAAACTTTTCATGCTTCAGACAAGAAACGGAAAGCGGACTGCGGAAGCTGCGGTAAATATCGCAGTCGATATGGTGAACGAGGGGCTGATAGACAAAAAAATCGCAGTACTCAGGATAGAACCGGATTTTGTTGAACATCTGTTGCATCCGAGATTTGACGAGCAGGAAGAAAGAAATGCAACACCGATAGCGCACGGACTGAATGCTTCTCCGGGAGCCGCATGCGGTAGGATTTGTTTTTCCGCGGAGGAAGCGGCGGCAAGTGCGCAGGCGGGAGAAAAGGCGATTCTCGTTCGCACGGAAACTTCACCCGAGGATCTTGCGGGCATGGTTGCGGCTCAGGGGATTTTGACAGCACACGGCGGAGCGACGTCCCATGCGGCCGTGGTTGCGCGCGGAATGGGCAAATGCTGTGTGACAGGATGCGCGGGTATAAAGATAAATGAAGAAGCAAAAACACTGGAAGCAGGAGGCAAAGTGTATACCGACAAGGACTTTATCTCGGTCGACGGGAGCACGGGAGATGTGTATGCAGGAACCCTGAAGTTGGTACCGGTTGATATTTCCGGTAATTTCAACATCATCATGGGCTGGGCTGACGAGCTTCGCACCATGAAAGTAAGAACCAATGCGGACACCCCTAGAGATGCTGCACAGGCTATAGAGTTCGGTGCGGAAGGTATAGGACTTTGCAGAACGGAGCACATGTTCTTTGAAGAAGAGAGAATCCCGGCCATAAGGGAAATGATAGTTGCCGACAGCGAGGAAGCAAGGAGAAAGGCTCTCGGAAAGCTTCTGCCTTTCCAGAAGAGCGATTTCAAAGAGATGTTCAAGACTCTAGGTGACAGACCGATGACGATAAGGCTTCTCGATCCGCCTCTGCACGAGTTTTTACCAAAGACGGACGAAGAGATCGAACAGCTTTCCAAAACTTCCGGAGTGTCCGTGGAGAAGATAAAAAGCGAGTCCGCGAAACTCAAAGAATTCAACCCTATGCTTGGGCACAGAGGTTGTCGTCTTGCGGTCACATATCCGGAAATAGCGGAGATGCAGGCGGAAGCAATAATAACTGCGGCTCTTGAGGTCATAGAAGAAGAAAAGATAGAGATCGTTCCTGAGATCATGATTCCACTTGTCGGAAGCGAAAAAGAACTCGTAAATGTTAAGAATACGGTGGTTGCGACGGTAGAGAAGTGCATGGAAAAAGCGGGCAAAAAGATAGAGTATCTGGTAGGAACCATGATAGAGATTCCGCGTGCGGCTCTGACGGCGGATGAGATTGCGCGTGAAGCGGAATTCTTCTCATTCGGAACCAACGACCTGACACAGATGACATACGGCTTTTCAAGAGACGATACGGCGGAAATAATACGTCAGTACGTTGATAAAGGAATTTTGGAAACAGATCCGTTCAAGACCATAGATCGTGTCGGGGTAGGCAAACTTGTGGAAACCGCCGTTACACTGGGTAAAAAGGTTCGCCCCAACATCAAGCTGGGAATCTGCGGCGAACACGGGGGAGATCCCAAATCGATAGAATTCTGCAACAAGGTGGGATTGCAGTATGTATCTTGCTCACCTTACCGCGTGCCTGTTGCAAGACTTGCGGCAGCACAAGCGGCGATAAAGCAGAGTGAATAAGTATTGAAAAGTGAGGAAAGTATGGTCAATCAGATCTATCCCAAATTGGAGATCAATTTAAAGCATCTAAAGGATAATGTGACCGAAATGGTCAGAAGGTGCGGAGAAAGAGGCATTGAGATAGCGGGCGTAATAAAGGGTACAACGGGACTTGTGGAGTGCGCAAAACAGTTTGTGGACGGTGGATGCACCATGATAGCCTCATCAAGGCTTGAGCAGATAGAAGACTGCGTGAAAGCCGGGATCCGTATGCCGTACATGCTACTCAGAATACCTATGCCGAGCGAGGTGCCGGAAGTTATACGGCTTGCGGACATTTCTCTCAACAGCGAACTGTCCGTGCTCAGATTGCTCAATGAAGAGGCAAAAAAGCAGAACAAGATTCATCAGGTCATACTGATGGCCGATCTGGGTGATTTGAGAGAGGGGTTCTGGGATAAGGACGAAATGATCGATGTGGCCGCTGCGATCGAATCGGAAATGACAAACCTTGAACTTGCCGGCGTAGGAACCAATTTGGGATGTTACGGTTCAGTGCTTGCGACAAAAGAAAAACTGGATGAGCTGGTTGATATAGCGGAGAAAATAGAGAGTAAGACGGGCAGACGTCTTAAATATATCTCGGGCGGCGCAACGAGCAGTCTGATGCGTGTGATAGACGGTGACATTCCAGAGCGCATAAACATGCTGCGCTGCGGGGAAGGCATCCTGCTTGCAAGGGATTTGGATGTTTTCTACGGATATGATATGAGCTACATGCACAGGGATGTATATAGACTGAAGGCCGAGGTCATTGAGGTAAAGGATAAGCCGACATATCCGGTCGGTGAGCTCGCCGTCGACGCATTTGGCAAGGTGCCGGAGTATACTGACAGAGGAATAAGGAAAAAGGCTTTGCTCGGAGTGGGCAAAGTGGACTACGGAAGCACGGAGGAGATTTTCCCCGTGGATTCGGGTGTAGAAATACTCGGCGCATCCAGTGACCATACCATACTGGATGTGGAAGACTTTGAAGGTGAAATCAAGCCGGGGGACGTACTGGAATTTGTCGTGGATTATGCATCTCTTGTGTACCTGACAAATTGCAGAAATGTAAACATAGAGTATGTGACCGGAGAATAAGCATTTGCCCTTTACATGCGGAAAGGATTTTAAGAATGTGGGATCTGCTATTGTACCTCGGCATAACTTTGGTCGGATACGGCATTGGTTATATTGCGAGGCGAAAGGAAATGTCCTTGAGCTGGAGCGGCAAAGTGCAGACTGTAGCGATATCGGCGCTCGTATTTACCATGGGTCTTCGGATCGGCTGCAACGATGAAGTGGTGGGGAAATTGGACTCAATCGGTGTGTACGCAGCAATTTTCACCGTTGTTGTCATGGTATTAAGCGTGCTGGCAATAAAGCTGACGCGCAAGTTACTTGGAATAAACAAATTCGGGCTGCGCAAGGAATCCGATGAGCGGGACTGTGATCAGGATACGGAAATATCAAAAGAGGCGTGCACCGCAGGTGTGCATAGGATCGATACTGTCACTGCTGTCGATGCGCACACTGCGGGAAATGCGGTAAAGGATAAGGTTAAATCCAAAATTGATTTCATGACGGTTCTGATAGTTGTTTTTGTGGCATTGGGAATAGCCGCAGGTTATATTTTTTTCAGGAAAAGCATCGAAAATGCGGAATCGTTCAATGAACTGCTTGCAACAGCGATCAAGGTGGGGCTGTGCACCCTTTTGGTATTTGTGGGAATAGATATAGGTATTGAAGGCAAGGTGGTAAAGCAGTTCAAAAGCGTAGGGATAAGGATACTGGCAATTCCGATTGCGGTGGTCATAGGAACATTTGCAGGATCTGTGGCATGCAGTTTCCTGTTGCCCATATCAGTAAAGGAGTCCTTGGCTATAGGCGCAGGACTCGGATGGTATTCTCTGGCTCCCGGGATAATCATGGACAAGGGATTTGTCGTGGCGGGAGCCATATCTTTTATGCACAATGTGATGAGGGAAATGTTTGCGCTTCTGCTCATTCCTGTGGTGGCGCAGCACGTAGGATACGTGGAGACGGTGGGACTTCCGGGGGCACCTTCGATGGATGTCTGTCTTCCGATAGTTGAACGATCCACATCGAGTACGACGGCAGTTTATTCATTCGTAAACGGAGCGGTTCTTTCCATCGCCGTTCCCGTGCTGGTGACGCTGGTAATCAGCTGAAATAGCGGAATACGCCTTTTACTTTTCCCTGTATGCTGACATCGTTGACTATGATGGGCGTCATAGTGTCGTTCTCCGGCTGAAGCCTTATGTGATCGGATTCCCTGTAGAAAGTTTTGACAGTAGCCTCGCTTTCGAATCCGTCTACCATTGCAACCACTATGTCGCCGTTGTTTGCGGTTCGGCGCTGCTCGACCAGTATGAGATCCCCGTCCATAATGCCGACGTTAATCATTGAGTCGCCTTTTACTCTAAGCATAAAACAATTGCCCGAGGCATATTCGGAAGGTACCGGAAATGTTCCATCCATATTCTCTTCCGCCGTTATGGGAACGCCTGCCGCAACCCTGCCAACAATGGGAACGTCCACGGTACTGTGTCGATATTCGTCAAACAAAGCATCGTTTCCGCCGGTATTTCCATCGGAGTTTTTTGAAAGACTTTCACTTGACGGATTTTCACCTGCGCCGGTTGGATATTTCTGCTTGGCACTTTTCGTATCCACGAGCGTAAGTGCTCTTGGTTTTGCGGGATCCTTTTTCAGATAACCTTCCTTCACCAGTATCGCTATGGACTTGTGCGCCGTCGATGTGGACTTTATGTTCATGGCGGCACAAATTTCACGCACCGTGGGCGGATATCCTTTTGTGAGGAATTCCTCCCTCATGAAACTTAATATTCTTTGTTCGCGATCTTTAAGTTTGTTCACGGAAACCTCCATTCTTGCGCGAGGCAATTTCCTTTCCTCGCCAACTGTAATTCTACCACATGCCCGACAGAATGTAAACATGCGTTCGTACCGGAATTGCGAAGGTGTCGTATTTATTATTTTTGTTAATTTGCAAAGTAAGTCATCGTAGCTAAGTTTCTGTAGCGCAGAATTGTATTGTGGAAGTTAGGATTCACTCGGTTTCATATATGGATGCGAAAGTTGAGCTTATCCCTTTTGCGATGGCCTGCGCATATTCATCCGTTTTTTCATCGAAAAGTTCATTGTCTTCTTTGTTGCTTATGAAACCGAACTCTATCAAAGCCGATGGCATCTTGGAATATTTGTTTTCTGCATAATCTTTTTTGGAATTTGGCAATGAACCGCTGTGAACGCCTCTGTCGCGCGTTATGCCGACTTTCTTTATCTCCGCCATTATATTTTCACCCAGAAGTTTATCGTTTGAGGCATTGGCGGCCGGGATCCATATTTCCACCCCTTGACCGTCGACTCCCGTGTTTCTGTGCAGGGAAACCATAAGTTGTGATTTACTCTTATTTGCCATAACGGCCCGTTCTTTGCGCCCGACAAACTCATCGGAGCTTCTGGACAAGACGACCTTGAATCCTTCTTTCTCAACCGCCTTTTGAACCGCAAATCCAAGTTTAAGCGTATCGTTTTTCTCCATGCGGCCTTCGGACTCGGCGCCCGGATCCTTTCCACCGTGACCCGGATCCACAAACACGGTTCCGCGCACCACGGCTTTCGGGCTTTCCGGTTTCAACAGAGTTTTTTTAAGAGCGAAAACAAGCAGTGTCACAAACAGAAGAAAAATCAAAATCATAATGCCAAGTCTTAGGGCGATTCGGATCAAAGCTTTTTTTCTCTTCTTTTTGCGCAAAATTCTCCGCAGCCGTATATCCGTAATTTGTGAGCGATCGAAATTCTTTCTTGCCATATTCTCTCTCCGTTCTCTGAACAGGTGATATATTTTCAGACTCTCTTATATGCATATTATACAGAAAATATGGTAAAAAACAATAAAGATCTTGAGCAGTGATTTCGGATAATTACAAATTAGGAGAAAACGATTTTAAATTACTCTTTGTAATGACAAACATTACAAAAAGTGTGCACAAAATTCTATGTGAGTTGTTATAATTGACGTGGAGTTTTATTGTAGGCTTGATGAAGAAAAATGAAATAGGAGTTGTTATGAAAAGTTTTATCAAGTTCGTACCTGTCATCATTCTCGCATTTTTGATGGCATTTATGAAACAGGATGCGTTGATTGCGGCGCCGGTTGCTACCATCGCAGCAATGATCGTGGCACGTCTGACGGAAAAACTTTCCTTTCAGGATTGTGTTGAGGCATCCGTGGCAAGCGTAAAAAATATTCTTATTGCGCTATTTATTCTTATGTTTGCCTATGCTATGGCAAGCGCATTTATGAAGACGGGTGTCGGAGCATCCGTAATTAACTTGGCTCTCAGTGCGGGTATAACCGCAAGGAGCGTGGCTGTTGTTGGTATCCTCGTTACCTCCGTATTGTCGGTTGCAACGGGTACCTCGTGGGGAACGTTTGCGGCTTGTTCGCCTATTTTCCTGTGGCTGTGCCACATAGTCGATCCGAACGCAGCAACGGACGGATGTCTGCTTCTCACCACCTGCGCCATTGCCGGCGGTGCCTGCTTCGGGGACAACATCGGTCTGATCTCTGATACCACGATCGTATCTTCCGGTATACAGGGAGTAGAAGTAGTGGACAGAGTGAGAACACAAGGTGTATGGTCGGTTACGTGTCTGGTTTTGGCAATCATAGTGTTTGCCGTTGTGGGCATGGCTTGGGGACTTCCGTCAAACCATGTTGATACTTCCGGCATCATGGACACCATTCCAAAGAGTGCGATTGACTATTTGACAGAAAAGAGACCGGAAGCTGTGGATCTGCTCCATCAGGTAGGTTCAAACGCAAAGGTCAATGTGCCTGTCTACATGATCATTCCTCTTCTTTTGGTAATAGGTCTTGCCGTTGCAGGTTTGAACACGTTTGTTTGTATCGGATCCGGTATCGTGTCCGCTTATCTGCTGGGCATCCCTGCAGGAACCACTTCCTTTGCAGGTAAAGGTTTCCAGGAATACTTGGATCTCTGCATGAAAGGATTTGGGGATGCAGGTAGCTGGGTTATCGTAATGATGATGTGGGTTGCCGCATTCGGCGGAGTCATGGGTAAGATGAAGGCGTTCGATCCGCTCGCAAGAGGCATCGTTGCCATATCCAGAAAGGTGAGACACCTTATGTTCTGGAACGGTGTGCTCTGCATCGGAGGAAACTTCGTTCTTGCCGATGAGATGGCACAGATTGTTACTATCGGACCTATCATCAAGACAATCGCTGAGGAAGAAATTGAAGGAAGCGAAGAAGATATGTATAAAATCAAGCTCAGAAACGCAACTTTCGGGGATGCCATGGGCGTATTCGGTTCCCAGCTTATACCTTGGCACGTTTACCTCGGTTTCTATGTAGGTATCGCAGCAAACGTATATCCGCTGTATCACTTTAGAAATACGGATTTTATCAAATTCAACTTTATGGCAATGATTGCAGTAGTCTCATTGCTGCTCGTAACGCTGACGGGTCTGGATCGCTTTATTCCGCTCTTCCGTCTGCCGTCCGAACCAAATGTACGTTTGAGGAAAAACATCGCAAAATAAATTTAATCTTACAATTGACTCCTTGACCCCGAGAGATCGGGGTCTTTTTTTGCTTAAGCGCAGATTGGGGGGTATAGGACAAAAAAACCGGAAGCGACACTGCTACCGGTTTTTAAGTTGGTATCGCCTAGGGGAGTCGAACCCCTGATTCAGCCGTGAGAGGGCTACGTCTTGACCACTTGACCAAGGCGACACGTTTCTCTTGAAAACTCGCAAAAACTATTATATACTAATAGGCAATTGTTGTCCAGTGGAAAATTCGTACGCAAGCAATTTTTTTTGTTTTAAACGGAATTGCGGCGAAGTATGTATCCGCTTTGAGGATCGTTATCGTAGTGTAAGATTGAAATTTTGGCGTCATTCGCTTTATCTATGGGAGTATTGATTATGATGAAATATGTTAGCACCAGAGGCGATAAAAATAAACTGACGGGGGCACAGGCTATAATACGGGGAATCGCACCCGACAGGGGTTTGTATGTGCCCGAGGAGATACCGAAATTACCTTTTGAAATAAAGGATATGAAGTTCAAGGGCTACAGGGAAATCGCAAAGAGCATTGTAGGCGCATTTTTTGATGACTATACGGATGAAGAACTCGAATTTTGCGTAGGAAGTGCCTATGACAAAAAATTTGGTGCGGAAGAAATAGTTCCGATAAGAGAAGCCGGGGATGCATATTTTCTGGAACTTTATCACGGCAAGACTGCGGCATTCAAAGATATGGCTCTTTCCATCTTGCCGTACCTGCTTACGACCGCAATTAAGAAAGAAAAAGAAGATAAGAAAATCTGCATTCTCACGGCGACTTCGGGCGACACGGGCAAGGCGGCGCTTGAGGGTTTTGCTGATGTTGCCGGCACCGAAATAATCGTTTTCTATCCCAACAGCGGTGTGAGCAAGGTGCAGGAAAGGCAGATGATAACCCAGGAGGGGAAAAACACGCATGTATTTGCGATAGAAGGTAACTTTGATGATGCCCAAACCGGAGTCAAGGCTATCTTTAATGATCAGGAAATGGAAAAAGAACTTTCCGAAGACGGTTTCAGGCTTTCTTCCGCCAACTCCATAAATATAGGCAGACTTGTTCCGCAGGTGGCATACTATGTGTACGGATATATAAGACTGCTTGAGAAAAACCGCATAGAGAATGGAGATCGCATAAACGTCGTTGTCCCGACGGGAAACTTCGGAAATATACTGGCGGCTTTCTATGCAAAAGAGATGGGGCTTCCTATAGATAAGCTTATATGTGCGTCCAACTGCAACAAGGTGCTCACGGATTTTTTCTTGAGCGGTGAGTACAGTGTACATAGGGATTTCTATCTTACAAATTCACCATCGATGGACATATTGATCTCGAGCAATCTGGAGAGGCTTTTATACCACGTCCACGGTAGCAACGGCAAAGTCGTCGAGAAACTTATGAAATCGCTGGAAACGACGGGAAGATACAGCATTGACGAAGAAACAAAAGCCCATCTTGACGCTTTTTGCGTTGGCTTTGCAGATGTGGAGCAGACCAATGATACAATCGGCAAGATGTATGCAGACAATGCATATTTGATTGATACCCACACTGCGGTTGCGTATAAGGTGTATGAAGATTACAGGCAGGCTACGGGCGATTGCAAACCGACTTTGATCGCTTCTACCGCAAGTCCGTATAAATTTGCCGAGAGTGTTGCAGAATCGATAGGTCTGGGAAAAGAAAACGACGATTTTGAATATCTTACTGCTGTAAATAAGGCGACTCGGGTGCCAATTCCATTGGGACTGAAAAATCTAAACGAGAAAAAGGTACGCCACGATGGTTTGATCAAAGTGGCTGAGATGAAAGCGACGGTAAAGGGGAGTATAAAATAGTTCCGGACTTTTGTCGCTTCCCATTCACGCAGATAAATGAGAAAAAAATCGCTTGCACATCATTCCCTTTTATGTTAAATTACTCACGTAGTCGTTTGATAATCCCATGGTGCATTTGCAAGGTGCTTGATTGAATTATTTATCGTATGCCGTGCACAATGTCTGCACTTACGGGATTTCGTGCGACATTTAGGAGGATTGACCGAGCGGCTAAGGAGCTCGCCTGGAAAGCGAGTAGGGTGTAACAGCCTCGTGGGTTCGAGTCCCATGTCCTCCGCCAACCGTTCCCGCAGCTGGTGAAGCTGCGGGATTTTTTTTTGCGGTGTTGACCCGACGTATACCCTGTCAGGTCTTTTTTATTGTCTCACGTACTATTTAATTAAGTGTAAAGGTAGTTGTTTCCCTCAAAGGTAGTGTTTTCTTTAAGGGGGGTTGTTTTCTTCAAAAAACGATAGTATAATGTTCATTAACAAGAAAAGAGGTATTAAAAATGAACGCCAAAACATTGGATATCTTATTATATCTGTCCAAGGCTTCCGAGAATGACGGGAGAAATCGGAGGAATGCGGTCAGCCAGAGGAAAATGGCCGTTGCTACGGGGAATTCCCTTGGAAGCGTGAATAAATATTTAAAACAACTTATAGAAGAGAAGATGATAACTCAGAATCACCTGCTTACCGATGTGGGGAAACGTTTTTTGTGGGATCATTCACCCAACTCCGCAGTAATACTGGCTGCCGGGCTTGGAATGAGAATGGTTCCCATAAATATGGAAACGCCCAAAGGCTTGATAGAGATTGAGGGACAGCCTCTTATCGAACGACTGATCCGGCAGCTTAAGGGAGTCGGCGTGAACGATATAACGGTAGTCGTGGGCTTTATGAAAGAAAGATATGAGTATCTGATAGACATGTATGACGTGAAGTTGCTCATAAATCCGGACTACAAGCAACAGAGCAATTTCAATTCACTTTTCAGGGCAAAGGATAGGCTCAACAATTCTTATATAGTGCCGTGCGATATATTTTGTAGAGAAAATCCATTCAGTGAAGTTGAAGCGTATTCATGGTACATGGTTTCAGACAAAGTGACACAAGGCAGAGGTGTACGTTATAAGAAGTCCGGACTCTTGTCGAGATCTTCCAAAGGCGACAACAACAGAATGCTTGGAGTCTGCTATGTTGAGGGTGATAACACCGAGCGACTCAAAGAAAACATGACGGCTATCCACGATGAAAACCGTGAAACGAGATCCTGGGAAGATGCGATTTTTAGCGGGGGAGCCACACATATATACGCAAAGGCCGTGGATGAAGCAAACTACGTTGGGATTAACACATACGAACAACTGCGAGAACTGGACGAAAAATCGGCAAATCTGAAGAACAAGACCATAGAGGTGGCGGCAAAAGCTCTTAACGTGACTTCGGAGGAAATAAGAGACATAGAAGTTCTGAAAAAAGGAATGACTAACAAATCCTTTACATTCAGATGTGCTGGCAAAAAGTATATCATGCGTATTCCGGGAGAGGGAACGGGCAAGCTGGTGAGCCGCAGCAACGAAGAGGCCGTATACAGAGCTATCAAGGGCAAAAATCTATCAGACAATGTGGTGTACATAGATGGAAAGTCAGGATACAAGATTACGGAGTACATTGAGAATGCGGCTGTTTGCGACAGAAACGATCCGTATCAGGTGAAAATTGCAATGAAAAAGCTGAGACAACTGCACGACTTAAAATTGCAGGTGGATCATGAATTTGAAATATATAAGCAGATAGATTTCTACGAGTCACTCATAAAAGGCGAATCTATATACAGAGATTACGCAGCCACCAAGGAGCGTGTGTTTGCTCTAAAATCTTATGTGGAAGCAAATGAAGCTCCAAAGGTACTCAGCCACATTGATCCCAACGTGGACAATTTTCTCTTCACGGAAAAAGAGAACGGCGAACCGGGCGACGACGAGACGGATCTTAATTCAGTGTGCCTGATAGACTGGGAATACGCAGGAATGCACGATCCTGACATAGACATAGCATTTTTCATTGCATACATACCGTGCGACAGAGCACAGGTGGATAAGATAATAGATATGTACTTCGACGGGAAATGTGAACCAGGCAGGAGAGTTAAGATTTACTGCTATATATCGGCTGCGGGACTTTTGTGGAGCAATTGGTGCGAATACAAACTGAATCTCGGGGTGGAATTCGGGGAATATTCGCTCATGCAGTACAGATATGCGAAGGACTATGCCAAATTGGCGCAAAAAGAGTTAAAAGAAATGAAAAAGATGTGATTATGAAAAAAGTCGAACGAGGAATAATCATGGCGGCGGGATTTGGCACGAGGATGCAACCTGTTTCCCTGAAAACCCCGAAGCCCTTGATAAAGGTGAATGGAAAGAGAATGATAGAAACCATAGTGGACGGTCTGTTTGTCAACGGTATAACAGAAATCCATGTAGTGGTCGGATATAAAAAAGAGGCGTTTTTGATTTTGAAAGATCTATATCCGGAAATTGATATCATAGAAAACCCGCATTTTTCGACATGCAATAATATCTCATCGCTGTATGTGGCAAGGGATTACTTGGAGTCGTCCATTATAGTGGACGGTGATCAGATTATTTACAATCCCGAAATTTTGAATGCCGGTATCGATAAGTCCGGATACAGCGGAGCGTGGATCGGGACCGGAACCGGTGAATGGCTTATGGATGTGGAAAACGGTATAATAAAAGGCTGCGACAGAAACGGCGGCAGGAGAGGCTGGCAGTTATTCGGAATCTCCAGATGGACCGGGGAGGACGGGAAAAAACTGAAAAAACACCTTGAAATTGAATTTGAAGAAAAGGAAAATCACAATCTCTATTGGGATGATGTGCCGATGTTTCGCCATAAAGACGAGTATGAGTTGCAACTCTACCCGATAGAGAAAAAAGATATAATCGAGATCGACAATTTTGATGAGCTAGTCAAAGTTGACGGAAATTATGAAAATTACCGACAGTAAGAGGTGAACATGGGTAAAGAAAAAAAACAGTTGAAAGCGAAAACGTTGTTTGCGGAAAATTCCTCTGACGGGGAGAGATGTGAAAGCGGAATGAAGATGACGGAAAGTGGGGCTTGGCCGCAGAAAGAAAAGTCGGAAAAGGAAAAGATGGATTGGATAGCCATGGTGGTTCCGCTTGTGGGTGTTGCGGCTTTGAGCATAGTGTTCATGGTTTCACCGGCTCAATCCAAGATGCTTCTGACTGTTGTAAGAAGCTTTCTGGGAGATGAAGCGGGACTCTATTACGCAATTTTAGGATGCGGGATACTCACATGTTCGATGTATGTTGCATTTTCAAAATACGGTGAAATAAGGCTCGGTGAGAGTGCCGTGAAAGAGCATTCCAATTTTTCATGGGGTGTAATGATATTCACATCCACCATGGCCGCGGACATTCTTTTTTATTCTCTGTGTGAATGGTCATTATATGCCAATGAATCATATATCGCAGAAACGGGAAACGTGCAGAAGTGGTCGGCGACCTATCCGCTGTTTCACTGGGGACCGATAGCGTGGAGCTTTTATATAATTTTGGCGGTGGCGTTCGGGTTTATGCTCCATGTGAGAAAAAGAGATAAACAGAAGTTTTCCGAGGCATGTAGACCGCTTCTGAAAGGGAGAGTCGACGGGTTGCTTGGAAAGATAATAGATCTCATAGCCATATTCGCCCTTATCGCAGGAACCGCAACCACTTTTTCGCTTGCGACACCACTGCTTTCAGAGTCCGTAAGCAAGGTATTCGGCGTAGCAAACGGCACAGGACTTTCCATAATGATTCTGATCCTCATAGCTTTGGTGTACACGATAACGGTGATATCGGGTATGAAAGGAATAGCAAAACTTGCATCCATATGCAGCTACCTCTTTTTTGCACTTCTTTTTTACGTCTTATTTCTTGGCGGTGAGACGCGATTTGTACTAGAAAGCGGATTTTCATCGCTCGGCAATATGATTCAGAATTTCATCGGAATGTCGACGTGGATGGATCCGTTGAGAAAAAATTCATTTCCACAGAACTGGACAATTTATTACTGGGCATATTGGATGGTATGGTGTGTGGCGACTCCGTTTTTCATAGGCAAGATCAGTAAGGGAAGAACTGTGAAAGAAACCGTGCTGGGCGGATACGGTTGGGGTCTCGCCGGGACGTTTACGTCGTTCATAATACTCGGGAATTACGGTATGGCACAGCAGTTCAAGCACGGGCTCGATGTGTCGGGCTTCATAGAAAAAGGCGGAGATTATTCGGAAGCCATCCTTAAGATACTGGGAACTCTGCCTGTACCGTACGCAGCCATAATTCTTCTGGTAATAACCATGATCGCATTTTACGCGACCACATTTGATGCCCTGACGATGGTCATATCGTCGTATTCATACAAGAAACTTTCCGCCGACGCAGAACCGGCCAAACCTGTGAGGATATTCTGGTGTATTATGTTCATACTGTTGCCGATAGCTCTTATATTTTCCGAGAATTCCATGCACAGTTTGCAGTCGGTTGCGATAATAGCGGCATTCCCCATAGGCATAATAGTGCTACTCATAGTTGTGAGCTTTTTCAGAGACGCGGGGGAATATATACGGGAACGTTCAAAACAGTTGTGACTTCTTACCGCCGAAACGTAGTCTTTTTATGAGATAGCGTAAAATAATTATGGAGTTTTATCATCCGGATAGTTTTTGTGTGTTCATTATTGAAGTTCCTGCAAAATGCGGACATGGGCATTAGGCTTTTCCGCAGGAGCAGTATGCAATCACCGCCGGAAACGCGCAAGGAAATTGAAGTGTGGCGGACGTGTTGCTTAAGGGCATGTTGGGGTGGTGATGCCCGAGTTCACGCCGCCACTCAATTTCCGCAAGTGAGGCGTACGATTGCCTGCAACGAGGACTTGCCTAATGCCCATGTCCGCATTTTACAAGGAAGTCTAAGATTCGTTCACATGTAATGCCGGGGAAAACCGCAAAAACTTGTCGCTGTCTTTTTATGAATGTGTGGAAAAAAGTGAAAACCTTTGGTATAATCCTATTGATATTTTAACTTTGACAGGGGCATTTGGATTATGGGTGTTGACGAAAACATGGATTACGATATACGAGCCGTGCAGCTTGTTGAGCTTGACATTTTGAAGAAGATCGACGAGATATGCAGCAAACACGGCATCACGTATTTTTTGGATGGCGGAACGGCGCTGGGTGCCGTGCGCCACGGAGGATTTATTCCATGGGACGATGATATAGATTTGGGCATGCTCAGGGATGATTATGACAGATTCATAGAAATGGCGCAGGCGGAACTGGGGAACGACTATTTTTTGCAGACCAGAAAGACAGATCCCAAGTGTCCCTTTTCTTTTGCGAAAGTCAGGAAAGAAGGGACTACTTTTGTTGAATGGAATAAGAGGAACGTAAAGATGCATCACGGCATTTTCGTGGATATTTTTCCGTACGACGTTTTGCCGGAAGAAGGTCGCGAGGAGTATTTCAGAAAATGCGCCGCTCTCGACAAAAAACTGACCGTCAAGATGACGCCTGACAGAGCGATGCAACCACAAAAAAATCTCAAGTGGCTGATAGGAAGTGTCATGCGGCGCGTAAAATACTATTTGATGAAATTCACTTCCACGCGCAAGTTGGATCAAAAGATAGAAAAAGAATTTGTAAAGTACCGGGGAAAGAAGTTTAAAGACCAACAGGTGACCTGCCATGCTTACGGGGCACTTTACTATTTCCCGGAGAATATGCTCGTTCCGACCACTAGGGTGGATTTTGAAGGTGAGAAGTTTCCGATTCCTGGAAAATATCATGAGTTTCTCACCAGGATGTACGGCGATTACATGGAACTTCCTCCGGAAGAGGAAAGGCACGGCCACAAGCCGGCGAAACTTTCGGTTACGGAAGTTTTGTATTGATTGGAGGAATTCTCCGCACGGGGAGCTCTATGCGGTTATTGGGGTTATTGCGGTGATGTAAGGAGTCGATATTATAATGCAATATAAGAACAACACAATGCAGTTTATAGAAAATACGTCGGTCGTGTTCATGATTCTGATGTTCAGCCTGAGCAACCTTACGGTGTTCAACTTTTTCTTCATGTTTACCGGTATATCGCCAAAACCGACTTCTGTTTCACTTGCGATTTATTTGGTTTTTGACGCAATTCTTTTTACGTACGCCGTGACGTTTTTAATCAAAGAAAAACTGTATGCAATTTTTGCTATATTGTTGATAGTCAATTGCGTGTACATTTTTCCGATAATCATGACACGCAGCGTCAGTGATATATCCAAGTATATTGTGTTCGTCGCGCCGTATTCACTGACAGCCGTGTTGCTCGTGTCTTCGGAGCATATAAGGGTAAAACTTTTCGATTATATAGATAAATTTATTCCGCCGGTTTCGATTCTGGCAATTGTACATATAATAGCATTGATAATGATTAACCCGGGAAAGCATAACTCGCTGATAATTCCCGCTTTGTCCTATGGAAACATCGCATGGTTTTTCTTAACCTTTCATTTTCTGACCGTGATAAAGTTTATTGCTGGAGGATATGGGAAAGGCAACAAATTGATTGTGGGCTACTTGGCGTTGTTGACATTGACCATATTTTATACGGGTCTGAGAACCGGCTCGATATCCATGTTTTTTGTGACGGCGGCTTCGTTGCTTTTGCTTTTGATACGCGCCGACTCAAAAAAAGGAATCCTGAAAAGATTTGCCGCTATCGCCGCCGTCTCGGTGGTTGTGGTCGCAATAGGACATAATTTTATGCCGCCGGGATCGAGGGCTATGTTCATAGATTCAATAACAAAGCGTGAAATTATCGGTCATGATGCAGGAGAAATCAAAGCTCCCAAAAAGTATGACAAGTGGCATATCAAGTTTCCGCGCAAGGGTAACTACTGGAACAGTAGCTATCTTACCGTGTTTGACGTCAGAAACAATAAATTCTCAACGATAGAATCTGTTTTCAAGGGATATATTTTTGCAAGCGACAGACCGGAATATGAAACCCTGGAAACATTACACGAAGACATATTGAGAGGAACCAGGAATTACGTTGTCACCAAGAAAAAAAATGTGAAGTTTGCGAGCACATATTTTGTTCATCGAGACAGGTCATTTTTATGGGCGGCAGCCATAAACGAATGGAGAAAAAGTCCTGTTTTCGGAAATGGCGTGAGGCATTACCAGAATAAATACAGAGGTACATTCCCGCATAACATGGCGCTTGAGATGCTGTCTGATTTCGGCGTTGTAGGCTTGATTGTATTGATGCTGATGTTTTGTGCACTTTTAATTTTTATACTGCATGCCGAAAAAAAGAAAAAGAACGGAATGGGATTGCATGTAGTTATTTTTGGACTTGGATTTGTGCCGTCATACTTGACTTATACAAGCCTCTATCAGAATGGTTCGTTTTTGTTCACCTCAATGCTTCTTGTGGCATTTTGTGTAAAACATGTCGGTATGGGCGGCGCAGAGAAAATAGAGGATGATGTCATAAAGCTAAAATGAGCCGATAGTCAGAGGTAGTGTAGATGAGTTTTTTTTCAGGATGGGATTTTTTTGTGACTTTGACGGTTGCTCTGATTCCGGCAGTTGTATTGGGAATAAAGAGCAAGTCGTTACGCTTTTATCGTATGTTTTTGACGTGTGTATTCATATACCTTGCGTATTTCGATTCTCCGAAAGAAATGATTTTTTTGATAGGGTATGCTATATTGTCGCTCTATGTCATTAAGTTATATCTTTTTTTGAGAGAAAAGTACGGCAGGAATAAATACATTTATGGACATGCGGTATTGATGGTTTTGCTGCCGTTGCTGCTGAGCAAGACAGAAGTTTATCTTGGTCACAGCGTGTTTGGATTTTGGAGCGGTACATTCGGTTTTCTGGGATTGTCCTATATCTTTTTCAGAGTGGTGCAGATTATAATTGAAATCTACGATGGTGTAATCAAAGAAGTCGATGGCTATCGTTTTTTGACGTTTTTACTTTTCTTTCCGGCGATTAGCTCAGGTCCTATTGACAGAAGCAGGAGATTTTTTGCAGACGATGAAAAGATATATTCAAAAGAAGAGTATAGTCAATTGTTGTCGAAGGGTGTCGTGAAGATAATGATGGGACTTGTATATAAGTTGCCAATATCGGGAACGTTCCTTTATATTATGGATACGTATATGAGCAATAAATTTGATCCCTTTCATATAGTGGGCTACGCGTATACCTATGGCTTCTATATGTTCTTTGATTTTGCCGGTTACAGCTTGATGGTCGTGGGAACAAGTTATATTTTGGGCATAAAGATGCCGGATAATTTCAATATGCCGTTCATAAGTGTGGATATGAAAGATTTTTGGAACAGGTGGCATATCACACTTTCACATTGGTTCAGAGATTTTGTGTTCACACGTTTTATAATTGACTCGGCAAGAAAGAAAAGATTCTCCGGTCGTTTGACGGCGGCATCGGCAGGTCTGATCATAAATATGACATTGATGGGTATTTGGCATGGACTGGAAGCACACTTCATTCTCTACGGTTTTTACCATGGGCTTCTTTTGTCAATCACAGAAGTGTATCAAAAAAAGTCGAAATTCTATAAGGCTCATAAAGACAGCCGTGGATATAAGTTTTGTTCATGGTTTATAACATTGAATCTTGTGATGTTCGGTTTTTTGATATTTTCAGGTCAATGTAAAACTATGGGTATAGGCTTGTTGAATTATATAGGGGCGTAGAGAAAAGGCATAGATGCCGCATAAGATTGAACCGATATAACAGAAAGGAAGGGGGTATTCAGAGATGAGAAAGGTTATCGCATTACTGCTGGCCGCAATTTTCATATTCGTCACGATGGTCGTGATCAATGCGTATTCCCAAGGTGTTTTAAAGAATAAACGCAGTGTGGACAGTGCATACAAATTGAATTCGGACGGGAGGAATAATTCAAGAGTTGTTTTAAAAGAGGTGATGGATCGTGATACGGCGGTAGTACTTGGCTCTTCTGAATTGAATTCATCCGATGAAATTGCGTATCCGTCATACCTGTTTGGGAACAGTGGTTCTGACTTCAAGATGCTACTCTTTGGCAAAGGATATACGCAGTGTATTCATCATGCCACGGCTGTGGGGGCATACAGCGATATTTTGCCCGGCAGCAAGGTTGTTATTATTCTTTCACCACAATGGTTTACAAGCGACGGGCTCGATCCAAGTGCGTATGCAAGTCGTTTTTCCGAGAGTTTGTATTTGCGGATGATGAAAAATCCCAATCTCTCCAAAACTATGAAGCAGCACATTACAGATAGATTGAAAACTCTACTTTCTGCAGATCAAAAGCAATTGTCCAGGTTAGGACTGTACGAGAAAAGATATCTGGGACATAATTTTAATTTATTTAAAACCGCAAAGACAGACCTGTTCAGGAGATTTATGGATTTTAAGAATGATCTAACTTTGGTTCAGGAGTTGTCAGCTTCGAATTTGTCCGACGCCGGCGCAATCAGATCCTCAGATATAGATTTTGGCAAATTGATTGCCAAGGCAAACAAAGAGGGCAATAAACAGTGCACCAACAATGATTTTGGTATGTATAACGAATATTATGATACATACATTAAAAACGATATGGCGGCATTCAAAGATTCAAATAAAGCCGGAAGTTATGCAGAATCTCCCGAATATGAAGATTTCAGGACATTTCTCGATGTATGTGCAGAGTTAAAGGTGGAGCCGCTTGTGACAATAGTGCCTGTCAATGGCAGATGGTACGACTACATCGGATTTCCGAAAGAAGGCAGAAAAAGTTATTATGATAAAATAAGAGGCATATGTAAGGAATATGGAGTAAAGACTGCAGATTTTTCTGACAAAGAATACGAAAAATATTTTCTGAAAGACGCTATGCACATGGGATGGAAAGGTTGGGTATATTTTGATCAAGCGGTTTATAACTTTTATGGGGAATAAGATAAGAGAATCAAGGAAATTGAATATTGTTTTTTGGACAGCGGTATTTTACGGAATGATGCTTTTGATTCTCATATATCTTTTGAAAACGGATTTATCAAGTGCCCCCGAATTTGTTTATAACCAATTTTAAAAAACAAATTGAACACAGGCCACTGAATTACCCTTGACAAAGGTTGTGGGAATTGAATGTATCGGTGGCTGTTTGGATGGGGGTGCGTTTGCGAAAATGGCGCTTTTATGATAGAATCACACGCGGAGTTTTGGAATTTCAAAAGGAATGAGAGTGTATTGATCGAATTTTTGATTTAAGGTATACGTTTGATTTTGTGAATAACATCCATGAGATCTGTTGATTTGATTGGGGAAATAAAGAGAATGAAAAACATACAATTTTCACCTCCTGACATAACCGAAGCGGAAATAAGCGAGGTGGCAGACGCTCTGAGATCCGGATGGATTACAACGGGCGGCAGAACCAAACAATTTGAAAAGAATATTGCGCAGTATATAGGCACGGGAAAAGCTGCATGCCTGAATTCCGACACCGCGGCTATGGAAATGACTTTAAGAGTTCTCGGAGTGGGGGAAGGTGATGAGGTCATAACATCGGCATATACCTATACGGCGTCGGCAGCCGTAATTGAGCATGTGGGTGCCAAGATAGTACTGGTGGACACCGAAAAAGAAACACCGGAGCTTAATTACACCCGGCTTGAGAATGCGATAACGGAGCGTACCAAGGCGGTCATACCGGTGGATGTGGCGGGTATGGTCTGCGACTATGAGAGAATCAATGATATCGTCGAAAAAAAGAGGGTATTGTTCCGACCGGGCAGTGATATACAAAAAGCACTCGGCAGAGTCTGTGTGATCGCAGATTCCGCACATGGATTCGGTGCGAAAAGAGAGGGAATCAGGAGTGGGAATTTTGCAGATTTCACTTGTTTCAGCTTTCATGCGGTAAAAAATCTGACCACCGCTGAGGGCGGCGCCGTGACTTGGAAAAGCATAGAGGACTTTGACGATGAAGAGATATACAGGCTGTTCATGTTGTATTCTCTGCACGGGCAGAGTAAGGATGCTCTTTCAAAGACTAAACCTGGAAGCTGGGAGTATGACATAGTTATGCCGGGATTCAAATGCAATATGACCGACATACAGGCTGCAATCGGACTTAAACAGCTTGAGAGATATGAAGATCTTTTGGCAAGGCGCAGAGAAATTTACAAGCTGTACGAAGAGGAATTGCTCGGCTCAGGCGTTGATTTGCTAAGGCACATGGACGGAAAAAATGTTTCAAGTTGTCATTTGATGATGGCCAGGGTCGGCGGCGCAGACGAAAAAATGCGGAATGCGGCAATAGGGAAAATGGCTGAATACGGCGTAGCAACCAACGTTCATTATAAGCCGCTTCCGATGTTCACGGCATATAAAAGGCTCGGATTTGATATAGCCGACTACCCCAATGCGTTTTCCTTGTATGAAAACGAGATCACGCTTCCCCTTCATACCAAGCTGACAGACGATGATGTGAAGTATGTGTGTGACTCTTTGATAAAAAGCATCAAGCAGGTGAGGCTGTGATGTGGCTTTGCAGGTGGGAAGATCTTCCTCCTGAAATGAAGACCGAGGAATTGCGACCTTATTATGATATTTTGTACGAGAAAAGATTTTCTTTGCTTATAAAGAGGCTATTTGACATAATCATGTCCATATGCATGCTGGCGCTTCTTGCAATTCCAATGACAGTGCTTGCGGTATGGATCAAGGTCGATTCAAAGGGTCCTGTCATCTTCAGGCAGGAGAGAGTGACCAGATATGGAAAGCAATTCAAGGTCTGGAAATTCCGCACAATGGTGGAGAATGCGGAAAAGCTCGGTGAACAAGTCACTTCTGACAATGATGTTCGGATCACTCGTGTGGGCGGACGTCTGAGAGATCACAGATTGGATGAATTGCCCCAGCTGTTCAATGTGCTTTTCGGTGATATGTCCTTTGTGGGCACCAGACCGGAGGTTTCAAAATTTGTGGATGCGTATTCGCCGGAGATGCTTGCGACTCTTCTGCTTCCGGCAGGTATAACATCGAGAGCAAGTGTGCTTTTTAAAGACGAAGACGAGATGCTGAAAGGATCGGCGAACGTATATAGGACATACGTGGAAGAGGTTCTTCCTAGAAAAATGGAAATAAATCTGGAATCGCTGAAGAATTTCTCATGTATGGAAGATATAAGAACCATGTTTCTGACAGTAAAGGTAGTGTTTATAGGATGAATATACTCTATATAAATCATTATGCGGGGAGCCCGCAGATGGGCATGGAATTCAGACCGTACTATTTTGCGCGGGAATGGGTAAAGATGGGTCATAATGTAACCATGATCGCAGGGGATTATTCGCATTTGAGATCCAAAAATCCCGATGTCGGTGAAGATTTTCAGGAATCCGATATCGACGGCATCGGATATGTGTGGCTGAAGACCGGAAAATACGACGGCAACGGGGTCAAAAGAGCCTTGACCATGAAGCGTTTTGTCAGCAAACTATATATTTCGGCGGGTAAAATCGCAGAGAAGTTTTCGCCGGATGTCGTGATAGCATCATCGACGTATCCGCTTGACACGTATCCGGCGCGCAGGATCGCAAAAAAGGCAGGAGCAAAGCTGATCCACGAGGTGCACGATATGTGGCCCGCCACGCTTACCGAAATAGGAGGGATGTCAAAGTACCATCCATTTGTCATCGCCATGCAGGTTGCGGAAAATGCGGCATACAGGAATTCGGAGCAGGTGGTGTCGCTGGGTCCTCTTACGGAACCGTATATGAGGGAGCACGGTCTTGCGGAAAATAAGTTTATACACATACCAAACGGTGTGGACGTTGATGAGTGGGAAAATCCCCAACCTCTGCCTGCGAATGTGGAAGAAAGACTTAGAGACATAAGATCTAAAGGCAAATTTGTGATGGGGTACTTTGGCGGTCATGCATTGTCCAACAATCTGGGCGAACTCATTGAAGTTGCCACACTGCTGAGAAACAGAAAAATTCACTTTGTTCTTGTGGGTAACGGAGTCGAAAAGAAGTCTTTGATTGAACTTGCCGCTGAACGGGGGCTTGGAAACATCGATTTCTTCGATCCTGTTCCCAAAAAAGCGATACCCACACTGGTGAAGTTCTTCGACTGCGGTTATGTGGGGGCAAAAGACTCTCCACTCTACAGGTTTGGAATATGTATGAATAAAATTTTTGATTACATGGCGGCAGAACTTCCGATCGTATGTGCAATAACCACGCCGTCTTCCCAGGTGAGTGAGGCCGGGTGCGGGATATGTGTGGATTCGGGGAATGCCGATGCCATAGCGGATGCAGTAATTGAGATGTCCGAAAACTCTCACGAAAAAATGAAGGAGTTGGGGGAAAGAGGAAAGAAAGCAGTCAGTGAGAAATATAGATACGATATACTGGCAAAACGATTCAGTGAGTTGTTCGAATGAGTAAGAGGGGTTACTTGAATGAAAAATGAGCTATTGAGAAAGATCAAAAATAAGGAGCTTACCGCAGGGGTTGTGGGTCTTGGCTATGTGGGACTGCCTCTTGCCGTGGAAAAAGCAAAGGCAGGATTCAAAACCGTAGGGTTTGATGTCCAGGAGCGCAAGGTGGAGATGGTCAACGCCGGACACAATTATATAGGCGATGTGGTTGATGAAGAACTGAGCAAACTGATTGAAACGGGCATGCTCTCGGCTACAAACGATTTCAGTTTTATAAAAGATGTGGACTTTGTAGCGATATGTGTACCTACGCCTCTTGACTCGCATCAGCAGCCGGATATCAATTACGTAAGGTCGTCGGCGGAACTTATCGCAAAGTACATGAAAGTAGGAACCATAGTGGTTCTGGAGTCCACCACCTATCCGGGAACCACGGAAGAACTGCTCAAGCCCATACTTGAGGAAGGATCCGGACTGGAGTGCGGCAAAGATTTTTATCTCGGCTTCTCACCTGAACGCGTGGATCCGGGCAATGCGGTATATAAGACGAAGAATACGCCGAAGGTTGTGGGCGGAATCGGAAAGGATGCGGTCGATGTAATTGCGGCAGTGTATGAAGCCGTGCTGGACAGCGACGTATTCAAGGCATCGAGTCCTGCCGTGGCTGAGATGGAAAAGATTCTGGAAAACACCTACAGGAACATCAATATCGGTCTTGCCAACGAGATGGCGATTCTCTGTAACAAGATGGGAATCGATTACTGGGAGGTGGTCGATGCGGCAAGCACGAAGCCATACGGATTTCAACCTTTCTATCCGGGACCGGGTCTTGGCGGACACTGCATACCGCTTGATCCGTATTACCTTTCATGGAAAGCGAGGGAATACGGTTTTCATACTTCAATGATAGAAAGTTCGATGATGGTGAACGATAAGATGCCTGAATACTGTGTGGAGAGAGCAGCAAGGATACTGAACGAAAAAAAGAAACCTTTAAATGGATCCAAGGTGCTGGTTCTCGGCGTGGCGTACAAGGCGGACATAGATGACTACAGAGAAAGTCCCGCTCTCGATCTTATAGATATTTTTAAAAGTCGCGGCGCCGATGTGGATTTTTACGATCCGTATATATCTGAATACAAGTATCACGGAGAATTGCATAAGGGACTTGATTCAGTGAACGGGTCGCTGATCGGAAAGTACGACCTTATTGTAATAGCGGCTTCCCACAGCAATGTGGATTATGATATGATTAACAAAAATGCAAGCAGTGTGTTCGATACTAAGAATGCCATGAAAAAGATAACTGAACGCGACAATATAGAGGTGCTGTGATGTATCACATAGGTGATATTCTTGATGAACTTCAAATAGAATATGTTTTGAGAGGAGAGGGTATATTTGAGGCGCTCGGACTTTTGGCGAGTCGTACGGACAAGAAACTCTGTTCGTTTGTCATGTCCAGAGAGTTTGTCGGTGATGTGCCGAAAAATGTTTCGGTTCTCCTTACCAACGAGGAGACTGCGCCGGCATGTGGTGATAACTGCTGCATAGTGGACGATCCGAGAAATGTTTTGTTCAGGATTCATAATTATCTGTCGGAGCGAGCGGATTACAGAGCCTCCGAAATCAGGGACTCAAGAGGGAAAAACTGCGATATCAGTCATTTGGCACATATAGAAAAGGGAGTTGAAATCGGAGACAATGTTGTTATTGAGCCTTTTGTTACAATCAAGACCAATACTTTTCTGGGGAATAATGTAGTCGTAAGATCCGGAAGCGTGATCGGGGGAGAGGGCTTTGAGTTCAAACGAGAGGGTGAGATGATTTTTCCCGTAAAACACGTAGGCAAAGTCATAATTGAAGATGATGTGGAAATCCAGCAAAATACCTGCGTGGACAAGGCGATATACCCTTGGGACAGTACGATAATAGGAAGATACACGAAAATAGACAATCTCGTGCATATTGCGCACGGAGTCAAAATCGGAAAGTCGGTCTTGATAGTGGCAAACACCGGAATAGGTGGAAGAACAGTCATAGGGGACGGCTGCTGGATAGGCTTTGGAGTCACCGTGAGAAACGGAATAATCATAGGGAACAATGCGAGGTTGAACATGGGCGCGGTAGTAACTAAAGACGTTGCTTGCGGTCAGGCGGTGAGCGGTAATTTCGCGATACCGCATGAAGAGTTTCTGAAAAAACTCAAAGGAGAATAACTGGCAACGGCAGAGATCCGACTGTTGGGTTCAGGCGGATTTCAGAAAAAAAACGGGATGAAATGACCTTAACTTAACCGCCGGTTTGGTGTGACCGGCGATGTGGACGATGAAAGGATGTGTTGTAAACATGAAATATGCTTTGATAGGTTGCGGCAGGATTGCGACAAACCACATGACTGCGGCGGTGAACAACAAGCTGAGGATAGTGGCGGTCTGTGATGTCATTGAAGAGAAGATGGAAGATCTGCTTGAAAAGCATGAACTGAGCGATAATCCGGACATAAAGAGATATGTTGATTATAAACTGATGATAGAAAAAGAGAAGCCGGAGCTTGTCAGCATTGCAACAGAAAGCGGAAGTCATGCGGCAATAGCACTTGATCTGATAAAGAAGGGAATAAACGTCATCATAGAAAAACCGATGGCGATGAGTATACAGGATGCGGATGCGATCATACAGGCTGCGGAAAAATATAACGTGAAAGTCTCGGCATGCCATCAGAACAGATTCAACATAGCCGTACAGAAACTCAGAAAAGCGTTGGAAGCAGGCAGGTTCGGCAAGTTGTCGCACGGCTCCATCCATGTAAGATGGAACAGAAACCACGGATACTATGATCAGGCTTCTTGGAGGGGAACATGGGAACAAGACGGCGGCGCACTGATGAACCAGTGCATACACGGGATAGACCTTCTCCGCTGGATGATGGGAGATGAGATAGAAGAAATTTACGGTGCCACACGCCGGCGGCTTCACGACTACCTTGAGGCTGAAGATGTCGGGATGGCAGTTATAAAGTTTAAAAACGGCTCGATAGGAACGATCGAAGGGACGACAAACGTATATCCGAAAAATCTTGAGGAAACTTTGTATATATTCGGGGAAAACGGAACCGTGAAGATAGGCGGAACATCTACAAATAATATAGATGTGTGGGATTTTGCCGATGAGACCGCCGAAGACGCCGAAAACAAGGGGCTTTGTGAGCAGACCAGCAACGTATACGGCAACGGCCACACCAGTCTGTTTGCAGATATGACGGACGCTATAAAAAATGACAGAAAACCGTACGTGGACGCGGTGGCGGGAAGAAATGCGCTTGAGGTTGTTCTGTCAATATACAAGAGTCAGAAGACGGGAAGCCCTGTAAAATACCCTCTTCCCAATTTTTCAAGTATTGATATGCAGGGCGAGTTTTAGGGGCGGCAAAAAACGCATAGGTCGTTTTGCTCCTTTGAAGTCCCGGATTTGGAAGTGTAATTTAGGAGGAATCGGTGAAAAAAGTACTTTCTGTTTTCGGAACCAGACCCGAGGCCATAAAGATGGCTCCGCTTATAAAGGCGATAGAGAAAAGCCCGAGTCTTGAGAGTCGTGTCTGCATTACGGCGCAGCATAGGGAAATGCTGGATCGTATAATGGATCGATTTGACATAAAAGCTGACTATGATTTGAATATAATGAAACACGGTCAGAGTATTTCCGACATAACGTGCAGAGTTTTGAACGGGATTGAGAAACTGCTCGCCGATCTTAAGCCCGATATTGTTCTGGTTCACGGAGACACGACGACCACATTTGCGGGAGCTCTTGCGGCTTTTTATGCCAGGATACCGGTCGGTCATGTGGAAGCGGGGCTGCGAACCGGAAATCTTTACTCTCCATATCCCGAGGAATTCAACAGGCAGGCCGTCGGGATCGTTGCGCACTATCACTTTGCACCAACTGAAAGGGCAAAGAAAAACCTCATGGAGGAAGGCAAGACGAAGAATATTTTTGTCACGGGAAACACCGCAATAGATGCACTTAAGACGATGGTAAAAAAAGATTATACATCACCTCTTTTGGATTGGGTGGGAGGAAAAAAACTGATTTTGATAACGGCTCACCGCCGTGAAAATTTGGGTGAGCCCATGGAGCATATGTTCAGAGCCATAAAAAGACTGGCGGAGGAGCGCGAGGACATAAAGGTGGTTTATCCCATACATAAAAATCCTCTGGTTCGCGAGAAAGCGAGGAAGGTTTTCGGTAGCGACGAGGTCGTCAAACTGATCGAACCGATGGATGTTTACGACTTTCAGAATACCATGGCAAAGAGTCACCTGATACTTACCGACAGCGGTGGAATACAGGAAGAAGCGCCATCGCTGGGAATACCGGTTCTTGTGATGAGAGATACCACGGAAAGACCGGAGGGCGTTGTGGCAGGAACGTTGAAACTTGTGGGAACCGATGAGGAAAATATATATAAAAACTTCAAGCTTCTCATGGAAGACGAAAGCGAGTATCTTGCGATGAGCCGAACCGAGAATCCTTACGGTGACGGTTTTGCGAGCGACAGAATCGTTGGGATATTGGAAAAAACTTTATGAAACTCGGTAATGACGACATTTGACCGACACGGAGATTTCAATTGCTTATTTTTTTACTGATTCTACATGCGACAATAATTATGTACGAATGGAGCAAACGTTCAATAGCATTGTTTTTATGGGCAATGCTGTTTGTTGTTTTCACGTTTCCACATCTTATGTATTTGTCGCTGAGAATATATCCTGAACACGTGATGAACAGAGTGAATTTGTTCGTCGTTCTGTTAATGCTTATTTACCTGATATTTAGATTTCTTTATTTTTACAAGCTTCCTTCGGAAAGTCCCCTTAAGGATTTGTCGGATTTGAAGAAAGAACCTGAAGGCCTGATGAATTTCATATTTCTCATAGAAATGGTATCCATGGCGGTGGTGTTATTTTATTTGCACAGAAGAGGCGGCAGTATTTTGACTGCGGTTGCGTACGGAGACTATGAGGTCGGTATAGTGGAACAGATTGCCATGCTGACCTTTATAAGTCTTTCAGGCATAGGCTTTGTATACCTGATGAGAAAGGAATACATCAAGTTTATTGCTATTGCGATTTGTTATGTAATATATCTGATCATAACTCAGATAAGATACAACATGGTGGGATTCATAGCGCCGTTTCTCATATTCTTTCTTTTCGGCACCGACAGAAAAAGAATAGCGCTAGGAGTCGGAATGGGCGTGATGGTCATATTTTTTGTATACCTTTTCCAACAGCTGCGCTGGCTCGGGGGTATCGGCAATTTGTCGAAAGTCGGTTTTGAAACCGTGGTGGATCGCGCAATGGGATATTTTAGACAGGGAAACGGCGAAATAGGACTGGTGAGAGCATTCTACTACTTTGTCGAGAAGAACAACCATTTTCCTGATTTCGGTCAGGGCAACGGGTTTGTACGACTGGCTCTGATACTGTTTCCTGCAAGCGTATTCGCTTTTAAACCGCGTGATTTTGCAATCGATATGTACAGAGAATGGTTTGGGAGAGAAGATCCGATGGGGACCATGCATCCCACATTGTTTGGGGATGCCTTCGGGAACTTTGGATATGCGGGATGGCTTACTGGCATTTTTTATGCGGGACTGTTCATGGTGACCGATGAGATGATAAGCCGCGAGGATTGTAAGACGGTTTCTGTGTTAAAGGCCAGTCTCTGCTGTACAATGGCAATACTTCTGGGAAGAGGCGCTGTTTATAATGCGATAATAAACTTCATTTTTGGCCTTGTCGTCATATATATGGTCAAAAAAATATATTTTTATCGGTACGGTCGAAGAGACTCCGTATAGATCGTTTATAGGTGACACAGTCGCCGGATGTCGCAGCTTCATCCTCAAATCGTGAATTTTTGTTTGAGGGCGGTCGTGTGTACTACTTTAAAGGGAACTCAAAGGGGAAAGATGATGAAAATTTTGTTTATAAGCGGCGCAGATAAAAAATTTGACGGAAGAACAAGAGAACTGGAATCCATTTTAAAAAGAATAGGAAACGTTACTTCTCTCACACCATCGCCGGAAAATGTCGCAGAAAATGATATAACGGTAAAAAGTCCGGACAAGGGATACGTTTCTTTCATCATGAGCGTGGCTGCAGCGTGCAGGGATATAGAGGATGTTGATATAATATTTGCGGACAATAGAAAAGCGAGTGTGCCTGCGCTACGTGCAAAGAAAAAATACAAGAATGCCAAGCTGGTATACGATGCAAGAGAACTTTATTTTTACAGAGAGATGACATCCTTATCAGGGAAGATTGGATGCGTTTTTGAGAAGAGAATGCTGGAAAAAGCAGACTTTGTTATATGCGCAGGCAGAGAGCGAAAAGAGATAATGGAAAAGGAATACAATCTGAAGAACCCCGTGATGGTATTTGAAAACTTTCGCAAACTGGTCTATGACGGCGCCGATACGGATGGGTTTGCCGAAAAATATGCATATCTGTTTAACGGCGGACGATTCAACATAATTTCGACAGCTGGCTGTGAACCTGACAGAGGAACGGAGGAGCTGATAAAAGCCTTGGGGAAAATGGATTTTTCCGCCGCAGCTGTACTGGTGGGATGCAAAGACGATGACAACCGGCGTGCGATGGAGAGGCTTGTGAAAGAGTCGGGGAATCCGGAAGTTGCCTTTATACCAAGGGTCGGAATGAACGAACTGAAGTATCTGATAGGCAAATCCGATGTGGGAATTGCGGTCTATCACAAGAGAAATATGAATAATAAATACTGCTCCTCGGGAAAGATATATGAATATCTTTATGAAGGAATACCTATAGTGACCTCAGATAATCCACCGCTTCGGCATTTCAACGATAAATATCACGTCGGTGAAAGTGTGGAAGATCTTGCAGCCGGCATAAAACTCGTTCATGACAATTACGATTTTTATAAGGACAATGTGAACGGAATTGTGGAAAAGGGAGTCGTTGAAAAAGGGCAAGAAGAATTTAAAGAGATTTTGGAGAAAAATCTAAAGGGTAATGTAAAGGATATGGAGGTTTAGACCGATGAACGAAAGCTTTGAAACTAAATTGATGAATTCATTTAAAAGGCATTTTGTGATAATTGTGATCGCATCGCTGCTAATAGGGGGGGGACTGTATGCATATAAGTCAAAAACCTACGTGCCTGTTTACAGCGCCAAGTCCACTATACTGATAATCAATAAGGACAAAAAAGGAAAAAGCCTTAACAGCCTTAAAAAGGATAAGATGCTTTTGGATGTCTACATGGGGCTTGTCAACACAACTTCCGTAATCGATCTGGTAAAGCAAAAGACAAATATAAGCGGCTACAATTACGCCGGATTGAGAAGGAATATGGTAATTGAACAAAAATTGCAGTCGATAGATATTTCCGTCGAGGACGCAAATTCAGACAATGCGATAAAAATCGTAAATGCCATAGTTGAAGCCGTGGATGAGCAAGGTAAGAATATTGTGGGCGAAGACACGGTTGCGGATGTCGACAAAGCAGACAGCACGGAAAACACAAATCCGGCGGAGTTTCAGAAATACTTCATGGTAGGATTGATGGGAGGACTTATACTCCTGACTTTGATTTGCTACGCCTTTGACATGATTGGGCTAAGCAAGAAAGGCGAAAAGTAAATATGGAAAGTTTAAAAGAACTTCCAAAGAAATTGAAATGGCTGTACGATGCCGGGATGTTGCATATACTCAGCTCCAGTTTTTTCAATAAAGCATGCACCTTTGTGGGTAACGTCTTTGTCGTGCGGATACTGACAAAGGCCGAGTACGGTACGTTCGGGTATGCGGACAGCATAATGTCATTTGTGATAAATTTTGCGGGACTTGGCATGACAAGTGGGGTCTTGCAGTTCTGCTCCGAGCAGAGAAATGAAAATGAAAAGTTGGCGTATGCCAAATTCGGCCTTAACTTCGGAGTGTTGTCGAGCTTCGTCCTGTCCATAGGGTGCCTGTTGTACGGAACCCTTGGATCTTTCTCCATTCATGGTTCAAAGCTCGTCTTTATGGTGTATTCATTTTATCCAATTACGTACTTCCTGTTTTCATACTACTCGGTGATATTCCGGTACAGAAAAGAAAACAAAAAGTATGCATTCCTCACCAATGTAAACGCCGCCATATATGCTGTCACGGAGATAATCGCATCGTATTTCATCAATGAATTCGGAATGGTGGTTGCGCTGTATCTTTCGACCATAATCGCATCACTGATAGGCATGAGGTACATGCGCAGAAATATGGATCCCGGAGAATTCAGGCTCAACAGAGAACAGAGGATGGGGATAATACGGTATTCGGCATATTCTTTTCTCAGTTATGCGATGACAAACCTTTTGCTTGTTTTGGATATTTTTCTCATAGGGACGCTGATAGCCGACCCCGAAACTTTGGCGGTGTATAAGATCGCGGTGACTATACCGCTGACCATGATGATAGTGCCCAACAGCATAGTCGTATTTGTGTATCCGTATTTTGCCGAACATCAGAGAGACTACGATTGGCTGAAAATCAACTTCAAAAAACTCATCAAAAACAGCATACTGATAAATTTTCTTATTTCGGCGGCTCTCATCGCTTTTGCACCTTTCATAATAAGAACTATCTGGGGGACTGCATATATGGACTCGGTGACTCCTTTCAGGATACTGTCTCTGAATTATTTTTTCCAGGGCACATTCAGATTCACAACCATAAATATAATGAATGCGCTCAACCGGGTTGAAGTGGTGCTTGTGGCCAATCTGGCAGCGGTACTGATAGATTTGACCCTCGATCTTTGGCTGATCCCAAAGTATGGAATGATAGGAGCCGCGGTTGCCACACTTTCGACGGTAATCGTGACGACGCTTATACTGCTGCCTTCACTTGCGCGATACTTCATGCGATTAAAGGCGGATTGCGGCAGGCAGCATTGAAATACATCATGCTGCTTGATATATTTTTATACTCTTTTATCCTTTGCTTTATCGTAAAGACGTGTTAGGAAAGACAGAACAACAGCCGCCGTGATTAAGAAAATCTTAAATCATAAAATTCGCAGTTGGTTACTTCTCTTCATAATGGTATAATGTACTGGTCAAAGACAGTCGCAGGCAACACGCACTCAACAAGTTTATGCAGAATTGCTGAGCGGCGGGTATGTGTATTGCGGTTGCCGTTCAGATAGTTGCGAAAGAGCTTTTCTGGCATGTACCGCATAATGGAATTTGTGTATCGGGAATGAAAGAAATAATAAGCAATAAAAAAGTAAGACAAGGCATACTTATAGCGATAGACTTGACCATGGTTGCACTGTGCATATGGGTAAGTCTATTGATGCGTTTCAGATGGGGGCACATTCCACAGGAATATTATCATGCTGCAAAGCAGAGTCTGCTGCTGGATATGGCAGTAACCGTAATAGTGTTCTGGTATTTTAAGCTGTATCACAGTGTCTGGACATATGCTTCGATAAATGAACTTATAAAAATCGTGCAAGCTGTCACAGTGGTCGTGTTTCTGGAAATATCATATAAGACCATGCTTTTTCTGGTGCTGCCGCGCAGTGTATATTTCATGAATTATATAATGCTACTCGTACTTGTTTCCATGAGCAGGTTATCCGTGCGCGCTCTCAGGTTTTACGTGCACAGATATTCCAAAAATGAAGATGAAATCGTAAAAACCATGATAGTCGGGGCCGGCTCGGCCGGGGCGATGCTGCTTACCGAACTGGAGCGGAATCACGGAAGCAATAACAAGGTGGTTTGTATAGTCGACGACAACAGAAACAAGTGGGGCAAGTACCTGTATGGTATACCTATAAGAGGCGGCAGGGAAAATATAATGTCTCTGGTCGCTCGGCACGGCATAGATGAAATACTCATCGCAATCCCGTCTGCGGGCAAAACGGAAGTTTCCGAAGTGGTCGAGCTTTGCAGCAGGACGGATGCGAGGGTAAAGATACTTCCGTCAATTGCAAGCAGCCTAAAGGGAAATATATCGTCGAATCTTAGGGATATATCGTACAAAGATTTGCTTTACAGGGATGAGATAGACGTAAACGATGCGGGTATCGATGAGAATATACGCAGCAAAGTTATAATGGTGACCGGCGGAGGCGGCTCAATAGGTTCGGAACTTTGCAGGCAGATAGCAAAGAGGTCACCGAAGACCCTGGTGATTCTGGACATATATGAGAACAACGCATACGCCATTCAGATGGAACTTAAAAATCTCTACAAGGATGAAATCGATATTCAGGTCGTGATCGCTTCGGTCAGAGATTATGACAGATTGAAGCTTTTGTTTGAGAAATACAGACCTGAAATAATATTTCATGCAGCCGCGCACAAGCATGTTCCGCTGATGGAAATCTCACCCAACGAAGCCATCAAAAACAATGTTAAAGGGACTTTCTACGTTGCCAAGCTTGCCGATGAGTTTAAAGTCGATAAGTTTATTTTGATTTCCACGGACAAGGCTGTTCGGCCGACCAACATAATGGGAGCCAGCAAGAGGATCTGCGAGATGATAATCCAGGACTGGGACAGAAAATCGGAACATACAGGATATGCGGCGGTGCGGTTCGGAAACGTGCTGGGAAGCAACGGTTCGGTGATTCCGCTGTTTCTTGAGCAGATCGAAATGGGCGGCCCGGTAACGGTGACACATCGGGAAATAACGAGATTCTTCATGACGATACCGGAGGCGGTCTCGCTTGTGCTTCAGGCGAGCGTGTATGCGATGGGCGGCGAGATATTCGTTCTGGATATGGGAAAGCAAGTCAAGATTTATGATCTTGCGGTCAGCCTCATCAAGATGAAAGGATTCAAACCCAACGAGGACATCAATATCGAGATCACGGGGCTCAGACCGGGGGAAAAACTCTATGAAGAGGTTCTCATGGACGAAGAAGGGCTGGATGTGACCGAAAACAGGCTCATACACATCGGAAAGCCGATACAGATAGACTATGAAGTGTTCGAAAAGGGGATGCTCGATCTTATCGAAGCGGCGGAAAACAATGCGCCGGACATAAAGGAAAAAACCAAGGGCGTCTGTGACACATATACGATAAGCGGATGAGAGGACGGAGTATGCAATTCAGGGACTTAAAAACGCAGTACAGAAATTTGAAAGATAGAGTGGACGATGCGATTGCCGAGGTTTCCGATGGCTGCAATTTCATCATGGGCAAGCAAGTAGCAGAACTTGAGCAGAAATTGGGAAAATATACGGGGGTGACTCACTGCGTTACATGCGCAAACGGAACTGATGCGCTTCAGCTTGCGCTTATGGTATGGGGAGCAAAACAAGGTGATGCTGTCTTTGTACCGGATTTCACTTTCTTTTCCTCCGGAGAAGTCGTTTCCCTCGTAGGCGCGAGCCCCGTCTTTGTCGATGTTGATCCAAGAACTTTTAATATAGACTGTGACAAACTTGAAGAGGCGATAGAAAGAATAGAGAAAGAAGGGCGCCTTGAACCAAAGGTGATAGTTGCCGTCGATCTTTTCGGACTTCCGGCGGATTTTGCGCGTATTCGTGAAATTGCGAACAAGCACGGAATGTATATACTGGAAGACGGAGCCCAGGGGTTCGGAGGAGAAATCTCGGGGAGAAAGGCGTGCTCTTTCGGAGACATTTCCACCACATCATTTTTCCCCGCCAAGCCTCTTGGTTGCTACGGAGACGGCGGAGCAATGTTCACATGTAATGATGAGTGGGCGGAAGCCTTGAAATCCTACAGGGTACACGGAAAAGGCGCAAACAAATACGACAATATACGCATAGGACTCAACAGCAGGCTTGATACGATCCAGGCGGCCATCCTCGACATAAAGCTGGATGCGTTTGAAAAATATGAACTTGAGGCCGTAAATGAAGCGGCCAAGCGCTATTACGAAAAACTCAAAAGTGTCGTTGAAACTCCATACGTACCGGACAACATGATCTCCTCATGGGCACAGTATACCGTTAAACTTAAAGATGGCTCAACGCGCGATGCGCTACGGGAATTCTTGCAATCACAGGGTATTCCGTCAATGGTCTATTATCAAAAGCCGATGCATTGTCAGGAAGCGTTCGGCGGCGAATATACATACAGTGACTGTGATTACAAGGTGACACGTGATCTGTGCGACAGGGTATTGTCGTTGCCGATGCATCCGTATTTGACCGATTGCGATATAGATACGGTAGTCAATGCTATAAAAACTTTCCTTGCAAGGAGATAGGTTTATATGCAATCATTTTTTATCAACATAACAAAACCGGTGGCGGCGATCAATAAAAGGATTCACCCACTGATACAGAAAACACTTATATTCCTGTGTATGCTTGGAATGATGATACCGATAATGGGGAAATACGTCCACAAAGACAGGATGATAGCTTACAATACCCCGATATCGGACTTTTTCACTTCAATGCTAGATCTGGGAGACAGCGGACGTGCGGTTATAGCGATTTCGCTCATGGCTTTGGTCGTACTTTTTAGTGTGAGAAAGCCTCTTAAAAAAGTTGAGGTCAACTGGTACATTTCTTTGTTCTGGTTTATGGGGAGCATCCTCATAATCATAGCGGGAATCTTTCACGATATAGGCTCGGGATTTTTGATCGCCCAAATCTGCATATTGCTCCTGTTCCCCGCCTTGTACGTTGCGTGGAATGAAAATCTTACTCAGCTGTACGACCTCATTGCGCTTGCGGCGCTTGCGTTCATACTGATAGAGTGTATTCTTCTCTTGCATTACCCTTTTGACAGTGTCAGCGGGATGTCGCACAAGTACAGAGGTCCTTATATAGATTCCAATGTTATATCATATACGTTCGTTGCGGGTCTTTGCCCCGGGCTTTACCTGATATCTAGAGAGTCACGCATAAAAAGATTGTTTGCAGCCTCGATGCTCGGTCTCATTTTATGCGTGATTCTCATAAGTTTTTCACGGGGTGCGTATCTAACGGCGTGTGTTGTGATACTGTTTTGGTTTATACTTTATTTTAAAAAATCGGGTAAGGTGTTGCCTTTGCTTTTATCGATCGTAATAGCTTCCGCTTCTCTGTTCGGCTACTACATGAAGGTTTCAAACGGCAACGATCCGCTGAATATCCGTTCTTTGGCGGCAGGCAATCAGATCGTGTACGCCGATTCTACGGTATCGGTTCCCGACAGTCCCTCGGCAACCGATATACTGGGGAGACTTGAGAATTTCAACAATCTGAATCAGTATACCACTGGCAGGGTCGGCATATGGAAGGTGTTCAGCAAGTACATAAACTGGACGGGAAATGATGTTACATATACCTTGCCGGTCAGAGTGACCCACTACACGGGTCAGAGCGCAAGATACTATACCACAACACACAACAACGCATACGACATAGTCATACGCGCAGGCTTGCCCGCAGGAATAATATATCTTCTCATGCAGCTGATAGCGCTGGTATACTCACTCAAAAAGGTATTCGGAAGAAGAAAAAACGTCAAAAAATATGATTTGTTTGTTGTGCCTGCGTTCATGATCTTCATAGTGGAGGGGAACATGGAAACATACTCCCATATTTTCTCGAGTCTGCCGACACTCCTCTACTTTCTTTCTCTTACGGCGCTTCTCGGTTTTGGGATAAAAACCCGAAATAAAGGGGAGGTGCGTGTAGATGAGTGAGAAAAGAAGAGAAAAGCAAGGTCTTGCAAGTGCATTCTTTTTGAGGATGAACAGGCTAAACGCATTGCAGGTCATAATGGTGATCGGGTCAATGCTGCTTCTTGCAATTACATTTTCATACAGTATAAGGGATACACTTGACATAAACAGATCAAAGAACATACTCAAGGTGGCCGCAGATCTGAAAATTTCGGGTGGAGCAAACTGCTCGGATCTTGCCATCATAGATGTGAATGACAGGGATGATTTTAAAAAGCGCAACATCAGAGGTATTACGACACTTCGATTCGCCAACCCGTTGCAACAGTTCGGAGTGGTTTCGGTACTGCCCGACACGTATATAGACCTCAAAGACGACGGTTTGTTCAACGGAAAACCGCTTTACGATTCGTTTGATGAAGATAAGCCGCATAAATTTTTAAGCAATATAAAAAGCGTTACGGATTTTGACACATATGCTTACATAACACTGGATGATGAGATGATCATGGAAGTGACCAACATGCTCGGTGTTATACGTTTGAATGTAAAAAAAGAAGACATATCCGATATAAACAAGTATCAGAAAAAGATTGCGAAAAAATATGGCGTATCCCACGTGAAAAAAATCAGAGAACCGGGAGTGCAGGCGATGAACGGTCTTCAGACCGCCGCATACGCAAGGCTCGGCAGGGGTGAACATCCAAGTACGAAGCATGCGAAGTACATAAGGATAGTGATCAAGAGGATATTCAGAAATTTGAGGAACGGAAGCCTGTCCGATCTTGCCATAGTCAGGAGAATGCTTCTTGACGGACCGAACAATGTCGAGAATGATTATTTTGTGCAGCTTGCCGCAAGGATAAAGGCATATACCGCGGGAAGAACCATGAAATGGCCTATGTCATACAACAGGAGGACTTTGAACGATCTCGAAGGGGTTGTTTTTCCGATAAAGTTGGTAAAGGACAATAAGACTCTGCACGAAGATTGGCTCGGAGAGTATTGGTATAAAAAAGCCGGCAAAGATGTGCGGATAGAGGACAGAACCTCAAAAGCGGCGCTTGATGAGATATTGCGGATCAAGAAAGCTAAGCAGGAGGCCGCGCGGCGAGCCAAAGAGGAAAAAGAACGCAAAGAAAAGGAAGAGCAGGAAAACGAACAGAAAAACAAGAATAAGAATGAGGTTGACAGACCTCGAAAACGGAATGATGATCTTGGCGGTGACGGAAACGAGGATGAAGACGATCCTGAGGACGGAAGCAACGGTAACAAGAACAACGGCGGCGGCAACAATGGAAATAACGGTGGCAGCGGTGGAAGCAACGGCGGCGGGCACGGCGGCGGCAACAACGGAGGCGGTAGCGGGGAAAACCCCGGAGATGAGATCCCCGAAGGAGACTTGGGTTGAGAAGTGTCGCCCCACATCATTAAAGCTGACTAATTTATGAGTCAATATGAACATTGTATTAAAAAAAGTTATAGATTTATTGATTATCATCTATACTTAACACTTGAACGGTGTTATACTAACCCCGATGATGTACTGCACATCGGAGAGGAGTAAAGAATGAAGAAACTAAAATTACTTATCGGTGCGATCGCTGTAACGATGATCGCAACAACTGCCGGTGCGTTTGCCTGCACCGGAATGTATGTGGGTAAAGCAGTCAGCAAGGAGGGAACTCCGCTCATTGCAAGAAGTGAGGATCAGGGTACGGGTGCCTACAACAAGCTGTACAAGGTTCAACCTCGTATCAAAAAAGCGGGAAGATACTTTCGTGATACCGCAACAGGTTTCAAGGCGAAGCTTCCAAAACTCACTTACAAGTTCACATATGTAAGAGATTCAAGCGACCACAACGATGGAATGTATCCGGCAACCTGCACAAATGAATATGGAGTTGCGGTTGTGGGCACTGTATCGACCGAGGTGGATCCAAAGTATGAGAAGGTGGATCCTATAATTGAAAAGAGCCTCAGAGAGGCTACTTTGCCGGGACTTATCGCATGTCAGGTCAAGACTGCCAAACAGGCCGTTGAACTCTGCGCAAAGTTGCATGACAAGTACGGTTCGGAAGAATGGAACACTCTGTTCTTCATGGACAAGAAAGAAGTATGGATGTTCGAGAACTATGGTGGACATACATATTGTGCGGTGAAAATGCCGGAAGACAAGGTGGCTGTTTTCGGAAATCAGTGCATGATTGGCACGGTTGATCGCAATGACACCAAGAACTATATCTTCTCAAAGGGCAAATACGATCTGTTCAACAAAATCGACCAGGCCGGGCTTGCCGTTAAGGAAAACGGACAGTACAACATTGCAAAGTCCGTATCCGGAAACAAGAGAGAAGAGTACTCCAACATGAGAACGTGGGAAGGACACAGAGTTCTTGCACCTAATAGCGAATGGATCAAGGGCAAGGATTACAGCGACAAGACTTTCTACCCTCTGTTCTACAAACCTGAAGCAAAGGTTTCTTCGCTACAGATCATGGACTTGTTCAGAGATCGTTACGAAGGAACGAAGTATGACATGAACAAACCTGAAAATAAGAGCAGACGCCCTATCGGTGTTACAAAGTCCTCGGATATTCATATCATCCAGAACTTTGCCAACATGCCTAAGGAAGCTTCGAATCTTCAGTGGCTGTGCATGGGAAATGCCGAACATTCGGTATTTGTTCCTGCATTCAGCTCCATCAACAAAACCGACAAGGCATACAATGTCGACGGTGCCATGTATGATGCGCGTAGTGCGTACTGGCAGTTCAAGCAGAACGAGACTCTGGCGCAGTCGGATCGTGCAAACTTGAGCGGAGGCACAAAGGATTTCTGGAAGAACCAGGAGAAGAATGCGTATTCCAGGACTTTGAAAGCTGTAAAGAAAGTCAACAAGGCTTACAAGAAATCGAAGAAAGCCGGACGCAAGTATGTTACAAAGTTGGCTTCCAAGGAAACCGTCAAGCAGTTGAGAAATGCGGGAGTGCTTTATAAAGCGCTGATGTACACGACTACCAGAAACGACAACGACAGAGTGGACAGAAAAGTGGCTTTCGCAAGACCTGTAAATCTGAAAGCGGCGGCAAAGAACGCTGGATTCTCCTACAAGAAAAAGAAGAAGGACAACAAGATTTACCTGAAAAAAGGCGGAAACACATACAGATTGCAACTTAAGTCCAAAGGTGTTCACAAAAACGGAACATATGCGGATGATCTGATCTATCCTGTATTCCAAGACGGAAAGACGATCTACGCTCCTGCTAATCTGGCAGCATCATTGAATTCAATGAAATAGGTTCAATAATGATATAATCAACGTGGAATCAGTCGGGTTTTGAGCTCGGCTGATTCGCCGTTTTGTTGAGTTGGAGGTTAGTTTTGCATCAGGAGATTATAGCTATTTCCATATTCGTCCTTGTATTGGTGACGATTATGAGTGAAAAATTACACAGAACGGCGGCTGCTCTTGCAGGGACGGTTTTGCTGCTCTTGACAGGAATTTTGAATGTTAACAAAGCAATAAAGTATGTGGATTTCAATACGATAGGCGTGCTCGTGGGCATGATGTTGTTTGTTGCCGTGATAAAGCACTCGGGTCTGTTTGAATATATATCTATTAAGGCTGCCAAGATGGCAAAAGGAAACCCGTGGAGGATCATGGTGGCATTCATGTTTATCACTGCCATATGTTCGGCGTTTTTGGATAACGTGACGACGGTTCTTTTGATGGGTCCGATGACAATCACTATCGCAAAGATGATGAAGATCGACCCGATCCCGATATTGCTGGGTCAAATTGTGTCATCAAACATCGGTGGTACTATGACAATGATAGGCGATCCGCCAAACATAATGATAGGAAGTGCGGCGAACTTTGTGTTTATAGATTTTATTCAAAACACCGGAGTCGCTTGTCTGATCGGCTTGCTGGTTTCGATATTCGGCATGAAAGTTGTGTATAAGAAAAAATTGATTGCGGATGAAAAAGCGATCGAGGAAATCATGAAGCTGGATGAAAAAAAGGCGATTTCAGACAGGAAACTTATGCATATAAGCGTTTTTATGATTTGTGCGGTCGTCGTGGCCTTTATGTTGCACGGTAATTTTGGAATAGAGAGTTCATCCGTGGCACTGACAGCGGCGGCGATAATGATGATAGTTGGAAGACAGGACATAGACGAGGTTGTTTCCGACGTGGAATGGCCTACAATGCTGTTCTTCTTTTGTCTGTTCATAGTTGTGGGAGGACTTGTTGAAACGGGAGTCATAGCACAGCTTGCAAAGTTCATTATGGATTTGTCGGGAGGGCATCAGGTGGCCACCATGCTTATTCTGCTCTGGGCGTCGGCATTCCTGTCCGCCATACTGGACAACATACCTTTTGTCGCAACTCTGATCCCACTAATTTTGGCCATGGAAAAACAAGGGATCGATGTAACTCCGCTATGGTGGGCGATATCACTGGGTGCATGCCTGGGCGGAAACGGAACACAGATCGGTGCGTCGGCAAACGTGGTACTTTCCGGAATTGCAGGAAAGAACGGATATCCTATTTCCTTCAATCAGTACCTAAAAGTAGGTATGCCAGTTATGATAGTTACCGTGTTTATAGCGATGCTGTTTCTGTTGGTCAAGTTTGCGATTTAAACGATGATTTTTGTGTGAGGCGAGGCCTGCGCTCATCGCTCGTAAATGAGCGGAGCGCAGGCCGGAATGAAATTTCGGTTTGGTGAAGTCATGTATTTTGGGTAAGAAACTCGGCAAAGATGAAGTTAACGATAAAAGATGAATTTGAGGTGAAATATGATCAGTAATCAGGTTACGGACGGAATTGTCAATACGATGTTAAGACAGATGGGAGCGGTGAAAATCAAAACGCTGCCTGCATACATCAACATAGTGACATTCCGCATAGAAGATCAATTTGAAATTCAGTATGTGTACGAGATGAAGGAAAATGACACCATTTATCTACAGCGAGTGACACCGTACCCGTATTTTCTCGGTGAGCCGGGCAACTCCGATGAACTCATTTGCATGATAAAAAAGGATCTCGAAGGATATATCCATGCATATGAGAGCGACAACTTTCCGCTGTACATGGAGATATCCGATAAGGCGGAATTGGCAAGAAAAAAATTGGAAAAGCTGCTTCTCGACGATAAGTATGCGAATCCGGAAGATCTACAACATCTCTCCGATCTGATGTCAAAGGTAATAGATCTATTCTCGCTTTCCGAAAATCATACGACCGACAAGAAGCCTGTTCTGAAATGATGATGAAATATACGGAAACATACAAGATAGCCTCGTTTGATGTCGATAAAAACAACCACATAAGGCCGACCAATCTTATAAATTATCTGCAGGAGACGGCAAACCACCAGATGCGTGACAGAAAACCATCCTACTACGATTTTTTTAATGATGGGAAATCTTTTGTGGTAACGCGAATGTCGATAGAGATACTGGAACAGATCGGGCAGTATGAGGAAGTGGAAGTAAGAACATGGGCAAACCGTGCAGGCGGGGCAACTTTCCCCAGAAGTTATGATATAGTTCGCGATGGCAGGGTAATAGTCAAAGCTTATAGCGAGTGGGCTGTTCCGGATCGCAACACGGGAAAACTATGCAGGTGTGAGGAGATAGATATAAGCCACTATGAGAGCGGATCCGCCGTGGAGCTTTCCATACCAAAAAAATATCGCTTCCCAAAGAATTTTGCTTTTGAAAGAGTGGGTGGTCATATGGTAACGTACGAAGATTGCGATATGAATCTACACATGAATAACGCAAATTATTCCAATATGCTCTGGAATTACATACCTGAAATAAACCGCAAAGAGGTAACCTCGATAAATGTGAGATTTAATCATGAGGCAAAGCTTGGTAGCGATATAGACATATATGTGTATGAACCGGAAACGGAATTTTCCGGGGATCCGACAGCGGAGGAAGTTTTCGCTTTCAGGACTTTCGTGAATGGAAAAAAAAACGTTGAATTTCTCATGGGCGTGAAAAAAACGCATTGAGCAAGTGGCATCCACAACGCCCCACCTGTTGCGGACGGGAAGGGTATATGGATCGTGCCGGGAAGATTTTCGATACAAACGCCCTGCAGGGAGACGGTGAATATTGTTGTATAAGATTGAAAAGGCCACCATATGTTGTGGCTTTTTTTAGTGCTTGTAATAAGTAGGGGGAGCGGTGGAGAAAAATGGTGTAAAAATGGATAAAAAGACAAGAAAAAATTGATAAGTGGTGTAAAGTGGTGTAAAATTGCCTTGTATAAACCAAAGGGGTGGAGGAGTTCAGCCAAATGTTTATGGGCACATATTACAACTCCATAGATTCTAAGAACAGGCTGATAGTTCCGTCTAAGCACAGGAACCGGCTTGCAGGCAAATGCGTCCTGACAAAGGGACTGGATATGTGCCTGTACATTTATTCCATGGAAGAATGGGATAAACTTACGGAAAAAATAGCTGAACTCCCCGAATCCGATCCTAAAGTAAGAAAGTATATAAGAGATCACTATGCCAACGCAGTGGAATGCGAGTTTGACCGACAGGGCAGAGTAGTCATCCCTCAACCTCTTATAGATTATGCACACATAGAAAAAGATCTTGTAACCATGGGAGCTATGAAAAAAATAGAGATATGGAGCAAGGAAGTGTGGGATTCTCCTGAAAGCAGCGATAAGGACGAAGACTTTTCCGAGGCGCTTTCAAAATACAATTTTTAAGAATTGAAGCGGTGGAGAAAGTATGGAATTCAAACATGTGCCGGTGCTGCCGGAAGAATGTGTAGGCAGTCTGAATATAAAGGATGACGGAATATACGTCGACGGAACGCTCGGTGGCGCGGGTCATGCATTGCGCATCTGTGAGAGACTTTCCGAAAACGGCACTCTTGTCGGTATAGATAAAGATATTGATGCCATCGAGATCGCAAAAAAAAGAATCGAAAATTGTCGTTGCGGCAAGCACCTGTATCAAAGCGATTTTTCCGATGTGAAAAATGTTCTGAAAAAAGCGAGGATAGGAAATATAGACGGAGCTCTTCTGGATATAGGGGTTTCTTCTTTCCAGCTCGACACACCCGAAAGAGGTTTTTCGTACATGCATGATGCGCCGCTTGACATGAGGATGGACAGACGCGGAGGAAAAACGGCATATGATGTCGTGAACGGATATTCTGAAAAAGAACTTAAGAAAATAATCAGGGAATATGGAGAAGAAAAATGGGCATCCAGGATCGCCGGTTTTATCGTGAGGGCGCGTAAAGAAAAGAACGTGGAAACAACGCTCGAACTGGCAGATCTTATCAAGGCGGCAATACCTGCAAAAGCAAGGCGGGAAGGGCCGCATCCCGCAAAGCGAACTTTTCAGGCCATAAGAATAGAAGTAAATGAGGAGCTTGAAGAGTTAAGCGGTGCCATAGATGAATATTTCGACGTGCTGGCAAGTGGAGGGAGGCTTTGTGTGGTGACGTTTCACTCTCTGGAAGACAGGATTGTCAAGGAAAAATTTCGCCAAAGAGCCAATCCGTGCACATGCCCGCCGGAATTTCCGGTATGTGTGTGCGGCAAAAAGCCCGACGTGAAGATCATTACAAGGAAACCGATAACACCCGGAGAAAAAGAGCTTGAGCTGAATCCGAGGGCAAGAAGCGCAAAGCTCAGGGTTTGTGAGAAAATATAAGTTTAAAACAGAGGTTTGGCATGAATATGAGTAAGACTGACAAAAGAAGAGTGATTTTGACGATCGTTCTTGCGGGATTGATCTTTGTTGTTATGGTTGTCATGACGGCATACGCGGCGGAGCTTAGGTGCGAAAACAATGAACTTATCGCCAAAAATAAGACCTTGCAAGGCGAGGTGGATACTTTGGGCGTGAAAATCAAAGCTTCAAATAACGTCGCACATATTGAAAAACAGGCAAAAAGAAGGCTTGGAATGGTGTATCCGACATCGAAAAATTGCGTGTATCTTAAGTCAGCCGACAAGCCCGAAAGAAACTTTGCGGCGCTCATTAAAAAAGAAGCGTATAATTAGTTGCTGCTTAAGCGCATTATTAAAAAATCTACTTGACAAAGTAGATGAACAAGTATTAATTAAATATATCGTAATATCGTAGTCGGACAATTTCATAATGACAGGGTGTCCGGCTTTTTTATAGGAGGCAGTGCGAAGAAAGATGGCAAGAGTAACAGGCAAAAACAAAAGCAGAATTTTGATTGTATTTGTGATTATGGCATTGTTGATGTCAGGGCTTGTTTTGCGCATCGCATGGATTCAGGTCGTGAGAGCCGACAGATACAGAGAAAAGGCGATCAACCAGCAGATGACAGATATGCCGCTTCAGGCCAACAGAGGGATAATATACGACAGAAACGGCAAGGAGCTTGCCTCAAGCGCAATATCATACTCGGTTTGGGCACGACCGTCCCAAATTATGAAAAATTATTCTACTGAAGAAAAACGCCTTGAAATTGCAAAGAAATTGGCAGAAACTCTTGGGATCAAAACTGAAAAAATAATGGGCAAGTTCAGCTCGGATGCGATAATATCGAATATAGCAAAATACGTTGAGAAAAATAAATGTGACAAGGTAAGGCGACTCAAGATAAGCGGTATAGAAATATCTGAGGGAAGCAAAAGATATTATCCTCTCGGACGTTCCGCCGCACAGCTTCTGGGAAGCGTGACGGACGACAGTGTGGGCCGCTCGGGGATTGAAGCGGAATTTGACAATTACCTTAGCGGCGTTTCGGGAAGATGGCTCAAAGAAACGGATCTTAACGGGAACACCCTGTCATACGGAAGTCAGAAACTATATAGAGCAAAGGACGGATACAATTTATATTTGACCATAGATGAAGTGCTGCAGAATTATGCCGAAAAAGCAGTGAAAAAGGCAATGGCAAAGACGCGGGCAAAGAGAATAATGTGTCTTGTCATGAATCCCGAGACCGGCGACATCTTATCCATGGTAACAAACCCGTCATTTGATCCCAACGATCCGCTTGAGCCTGTGTCAAGGCTTGAGAAAACGGCATTTATGAAAATGAGAACTTCGGCGCAGGGCAAGTACTTAAGCAGAATGTGGAGCAATCCGCTTGTGAGCGATCTGTACGAGCCGGGTTCCACCTTCAAACTTATAACAACTTCTGCGGCGCTTGAGGAGGGAGTGACCACACCCAAGACACATTATTTTGACAGTGGAGGAATAAATGTGGACGGTACAGTGCTTCACTGTTGGAACAAGGCTGGACACGGAAATCAGAGCCTGGTTGAGGCTGTCGGAAATTCATGTAACACCGTGCAGGTTCAACTTGCGCTGAAGCTCGGAAAGAAAAAGTATTACAATTACCTTGATATGTTCGGCATAACCGATGCGACGCATGTTGATCTTCCGGCGGAAACCACCGCCATAATAAAAGATGAAGTGGGTCTTTCAAATGTGGATCTTGCCACCATGTCGTACGGTCAGGGCATTGCGGTTACACCCATGCAGCTTCTTACTGCGGTATGTGCAATAGGCAACGAGGGCGAATTGATGGAGCCGAGGATTGTAACCAAGATGACCGATAAAAAAGGTGATGTCGTGAAGAAATATCCCACAAAAACCGTTAGAAAGGTGATTTCATCCAAAACTGCGGGAGAAATGAAAGAAATAATGGAGTATGTGGTAGGCAAGGGCGGAGGCGCAAATGCCAAAGTGCCCGGCTACAGAGTCGGGGGGAAGACGGGAACGGCTGACAAGGTCGTCAACGGAAAATATACAAAGGATACATATTCCTCATTTGTGGGAATGGCTCCAATGGAAAATCCGAAACTTGCGGTTCTTGTCGTGGTGGATAGCCCCGGAGGAGTTCAATTCGGAAGTGCCGTAGCTGCGCCGGTTGCACAGGATTTTCTGAAAAATGCACTCACCTACATGGAAATAAGCCCTAAATACACGAGCAGAGAAGATAAAAAGACCAATGTGGTGTACGTGCCCAAGGTCAAAGGAAAGGCATACGCCAAAGCTGCACATGAACTTTTAAAAGCGGGGCTGAAATACAAAGTGAGCCCAAAGACTTCGGATAAAACGTTCAAGATAAAGGATCAGTACCCTAAAGCGGGGGCACGTGTGACAAAGGGTGAGACTGTATATTTATATCGAAAGTAAAACAAAGCGGTGAGAGCGAGTCGAACATTTGCATGGAAAAAAACGGAGAAACTAAGAATTGCATTACAGAGAAGTTAAGAATTGCATTACGGAGAAACTATGGATTGCATTACAGTAAAGGAATTGGCGGACGCCGTATCCGGGAAAATTGCCTGCGGAAAAGAAGAGGAAACCTTCACGGGCATATGCACGGATTCACGCATATACAAGGCAGGGGACATGTTTGTCGCATTGAAAGGTGAAAACTCGGACGGTCATAATTATATCGATGATGTAATCGGAAAGGGTTGCCGGGTAATCATGGTCGAGAACTGCAAACCGCTTGTGGGGAAAAACACGGATCGGGAAGTCTTACTGCAAACGCCGGATTTCGACGGGAAAGGCGGAAAGAACGCCGCAAATGATGTGCATATAAAAGATTTGTCTACGAGTGTGGTTTCGGTGCCGGATACTCTTGCGGCGCTGCAGTTGTTTACGCGGAGATATCTTGAGAAGATATCTCCGGGAAAAATAGCGGTGACGGGAAGCGTCGGAAAAACATCCACAAGAGACATGGTTTACTGTATTTTGAGTGAAAAGTACCGTACCGGAAGACCGATAAAGAACTATAACAGTGACGTGGGGATACCTCTCACAGTTGCCGGATTTTCCGGAGACATTGAGATGGCTGTTCTTGAAGAGGGCATGGAATATGCCGGAGAGATACATCGTCTTGCCGATATGACACGTCCGGATGTGGCCATAATAACGAATATAGGGATATCGCATCTTGAAAATCTGGGATCGAGGGAGAATATCTACAGAGCCAAGATGGAGATCACCGATTTCTTTGAAGAAAAAAACGTTTTGATAATAAATGAATCCAATGACATGTTGTCACGGGAAAGAATACGTCGAGATAGCGGCGGAAAGTATAGAGTCATTTCCGTCGGTATGAGCGGAAGTGAGGATTACGTAGTTTCTGATATCATCGATAAAGGAATAGACGGGGTGGAATTCACCTTATCTCAAAAAGACAGAAAACAGAAATTCTCCCTCCCTGTTCCGGGCGCCCACAATGCGATAAATGCGGCACTTGCAATTGCGGCCGGTGAGCTGTATGATATTACGTGGCGCATGGCAAGCCAAGGGCTTTCGAAACTTGAGCTCACCGGAAAAAGAATGAAAGTTGCGGAAGTCGGCGGTGTGAAAATTTTGGACGATTCCTACAACGCGGCGCCGGAATCCGTTAAATCCGCAATCAAGACGATGGAGAAAAGCAAATGCGACCGAAGAATTGCCATATTGGGAGCCATGAACGAGTTGGGCGACAATACACGCGAGTATCACCGTAAAGTTGGCGTATTTGCGGCCGAGCATGGCGTGGATATCCTGATAGGGATCGGAGACAAGGCCAAGGACATAGTGCGCGGAGCCAAAGAATGCGGTACTGATGTTCTGCATTTTGATACCAAGGAACAACTTTATCCCGAACTTACGGGTATAGTTGGAAAGGGCGATCTTATACTTACAAAAGCTTCAATGACAGGGCACTTTTGGGAGATCGCTGACAAAATAATCGAACTTGAGAGAGATAAAAAATGATGGTTTTAATGACTTTTGCGGCAGCCACGATTTTGGGAGCGGCATTCACGTATTTGGGCATTCCCATAATCAAAAAACTGCAGTTTGGACAATATATAAGACAGGACGGTCCTCAATCGCACCTTAAAAAGCAGGGAACACCGACCATGGGAGGCATCGGCATCTACGCCGCAATATTGGTTACGGTGATTGCGGTGTCATTGTTTTTAGGGGCTGCGGGAACCGGAGATATATGGGTGATCTCAGCGGTCGGTTTGCTCTACGGGCTTATCGGATTTACCGATGACTATATAAAGGTTGCCGCAAGAGATAATCTTGGGTTGCGTGCGTGGCAGAAACTCGTCCTGCAGGTTGCGATAGGACTACTCTTTGGGATATATATAATGAAATGCACCGCGGCGGGAAGTAAAATATGGATACCGTTTGCAAACAGTGAGATAGACTTGGGAGTTTTATTCCCGATATTTGTGACATTCACCATGGTGGCCATGTCAAACAGCGTCAATCTTTCTGACGGCATGGACGGACTATGTGGAGGCATCAGCATCATATTCGCACTCTTTTTCGCATGGATGCTTGATACTGCGCAATTCAAAAGCAGCTCCCTGTATATGTTGGCCGTGGCGGGGGCATGCCTGGGATTTCTGTTTTTCAACAGATATCCCGCAAATATATTTATGGGGGATACGGGATCCATGGCGCTTGGCGGAGGAATGACGGCAGCCATAATGCTGACGAAGATGGAACTTCTCATCCCCATTGCGGGCTTTGTGTTTGTGGCGGAAGCACTCTCAGTGATCATCCAGGTCGTTTCCTTTCAATTGACAGGCAAGAGAGTTTTCCGCATGGCGCCGCTCCACCACCACTTTGAGGAGGGCGGTATGAAAGAAACGTCGGTGGTGGGGATGTTCTGGATCGCAACCCTGCTGTGCTGTGTGATTTCATACTGCATATTGCTTGTTTAGCGAAAAGTGAAGAAAAGCGATTAAAAGCGATTAAAAAAGTCAGGATCGTATGTCCGATGTGAAATGGGCATGATGCGGGAGATACCGGTTACGCAGGAAGCTGACAGGAGTTATGTAAATGACCAACATAGATAATTTCAAAAATACAAAAGTTCTTGTCGTCGGATTCGGCAAGTCGGGGATAGCGGCAACGCAGGCTCTGCTGAAGCTCGGCGCTGTGGTTTCGGTGCAGGATTCCAAGTCGGAAAATGAGATCGACAAAAATCTCATGACCTTTTTTGTGAACCGGGGGGTTGAGTTTTACACGGGGACGATCCCACTCAATATGAGAAGCTTCGATATGCTCGTGCTCAGCCCCGGGGTAAATCCGGAGCTTGACTTTATCTCGGAGGCTGTTAAAAGCGGAATAGAAGTGACAGGTGAGCTTGAGATAGCGTACAGAATAGGCAAGGGGAATTATATTGCGATTACGGGAACAAACGGCAAGACGACGGTAACTTCACTTGTCGGAGAGATATTCAAGCTGTCGGGGCGAAAGACATATGTTGTGGGTAACATAGGCGTTGCGGTGATCTCGGAATCTGCCCGGGCACAGGAAAAGGATTGGCTCGTGACCGAATGCAGCAGCTTTCAACTGGAAACGACCAAATATTTCAAACCTGTGGTTTCGGCAATTCTGAATCTTACTCCCGACCATCTCGACAGGCACCACGGAATGCGTGGGTACGGAGAGGCCAAAGCAAAGATATTCGCAAATCAGACGGAAAACGAATATCTGGTGATTAATAAGGACGACCCTGCCTGTTACAAGCTTGCCGCAGGATGCAAAGCCCAGGTCGCACCTTTCAGCATAAAGGAAAAATTAAAAGTGGGAGCCTTTGTCAATGACGGCGAAGTACAGGTGGTGGACTTTGACGGAAATAAGACACGGATATGTGCGCTCAGCGACATAAAAATAATAGGCAAGCACAATATATCCAACGTTGTGGCTGCGGCGGGAATATGTCATTTTGCAGGCATAAAAGCCGAAACAATCGCAGACGGAATCAGAGCTTTCAATGGGGTTGAGCACAGGATAGAGTACTGCGGACAATACGACGGGGTCAAGTATTACAACGATTCAAAGGGAACCAACACGGCTGCGGCGATAACGGCAATCAAAGCGGTTGGAAAGAATATAATTCTGATTGCCGGAGGCGATGGCAAGGAACAGGATTTTTCGCCTCTTGCAAGTGAGCTTGCAGGCAGAGTTAAAAAACTGATTCTCCTTGGCAGAGATGCGGAACTGATCGAAAGAGCCGCGAACAAAACGGGATTTTACGATTGCGTACGTTGCGCTGATATGCGCGAATGTGTGGCAAAAGCTTCAGAAAGTGCGACCGAGGGCGACAGCGTGCTTCTTTCACCCGCATGTGCAAGTTGGGATATGTACGGGAATTATGAGCAGAGAGGCGAGCATTTCAAGAGGTGTATTGCCGAACTTATGGGATAGACGTGGAGCGAATGAGAAAATCTTTTGGAAAAAAACTAAATTTAATTACGGCCAAAAGACCTTGTGATTTTATGATCGTTGTGTTGGTAGCTCTTTTGGTTATATTCGGTACGGTGATGATTTTCAGCGCAAGCTATTATAAGTCGATAAGCGAAAACGGTTCTCCGTACAGCTTTTTGAGCAAACAGGTTGTTTTTGCCGTAACTGGAGCGATTATAATGTATGTGGCATCCTTTGTAGATTATAAAGTTTACGCGACGAAATTCACATACGGATTTACCATAGTTTGCTTTATACTTCTTTTGCTACTTTATACACCCGCAGGGTACACGACAAACAATGCGACCAGATGGATATTATTGGGCAAGATCAGTATAATGCCGGGCGAATTTGCGAAACTTGGCGCCATACTTATGACGGCAAAATTTTTCGCTGACGACCCGTTAAGGATAAAAAAACTGAAAGAAGGTCTGCTTCCCGCCGTGGGGCTTATGTGCCTCGCCGCACTTCTGATAGCAAAGCAGCCGAATCTTTCTACGGCGCTGACGCTTGTGGCAATAGTCTGCGGAATGCTTTTCGTTGCCGGCATAAGTTTGAGGTATGTTGCTGCAATTGCAGGCGTCGGAGTCGTGGCTCTTATCGGAATACTCATGAGCGGTACGTTTTGGGCCAAAAGGATTTTCGGCTTCCTCGATCCGTTTGAATACGCAAAGGATAAGGGGTTTCAGGTGGCGCAATCCCTTCTTGCGATAGGAACCGGCGGTCTGACCGGCAGGGGGCTGGGACAGAGCATACAGAAGAACCTCTATCTTCCGGAACCGCAGAATGACTTTATATTCTCGATAGTGGGCGAAGAACTGGGATTTATCGGCGCTCTGGGAGTGCTTATAATATTTGTGCTACTCATATGGAGATGCCTTAGAGTGACGCTCAAGGCGCCGGATCTGCTTGGAATGTTGCTGGCGAGTGGTGCGACGATCATGATAGGCATTCAGGTGATATTCAATGTGGCGGTGGTAACATCTTCCATGCCCCCGACAGGCGTGGCGCTTCCTTTCATAAGCTTCGGAGGGAATGCGCTTTGGGTTTGCATGTCAGCCATGGGAATAGTTTTGAACATATCAAGAAATATCGCTGCAGACGATGCCGATGATGAGGGCGGTGTGAGCTATTTGAAGAGAAAACGCAGGAAGAGGAAAAGTCCGCAATGAAAGTGATAATTACAGGCGGTGGAACCGGCGGGCACATATATCCGGCTATTGCGATAGCCGATGAGATCAAGAGGAAAGATCCCGGCTCGGAAATCCTTTACATAGGTAATAAGATAGGTTTGGAAAAAGATATAGTGCCCAGGTTTGGATACGATATGCGGTTCGTGGCGGCAAAGTGGATAGACAGGCGCAACATCTTGAAGATTGCGGATACGGGATTCCATACTTTGAGAGGCATTCTACAGTCACGTCGAATTATGAAGAAGTTCAAGCCTGATGCAGTTATCGGCACGGGAGGATATGTATGTTTTCCGGTGATTTACGCGGCGCATGGATTTGGTGCAAGATGCTATATCCATGAGCAAAATGCATTTCCGGGAATGGCCAATAAATTGCTTGAGAGATTTGCCGATAAAATATTTCTTGGATTCGGCGAAGCGGGATCCTATTTCAAAGAACCGCAAAAGCACGTAGTGAGCGGAAATCCTGTCCGAAATGATTTTTTTGAAGTAAACAGAGAAAAGGCGCGCACCGAACTGGGCATTCCGGTGGAGTCATTTGTGATTTTCGTTTTTGGCGGCAGTCAGGGTTCCGAAGCAATCAATCATGCCGTTTTAGATTTAACCTGCGCAGTCGATGCAAAAGAAAACATGTATCTGATTTTTGCGACCGGAACGATGTATTACGACGAGATGATCGAAAAAATGAAAAATCTCGGTATGGAAAACGAGAGCCGCATACGGTTAAGACCATATATAGATGACATGGCAAGGTGTATCTCCGCCGCAGACATAGTCATCGGGAGGGCGGGGGCACTGTCTGTAGCAGAGATATGCACAGTAGGCAGAGCTTCTATATTGATACCTTCCCCCAATGTAACAGGCAATCATCAGTTTTTTAACGCAAAAGCGGTTGCGGATAAGGGCGGCGCACTGCTGATTGAAGAGAAGAATTTGACTGCGGAAAAACTGGCGGAAGCGGTTTTGAAGTTTGAGAAAGCCCCGGATGTACTTTTGGAGATGGGAGAAAAAAGCAGGACGGCGTTTCCCGTAAACGGGGCGGAAACGATATATGAGAGCATAAAAGAGGATCTATCTTGAACATGAGCGAAAGACGTGACGGAGAATTGAAAAAAACACTTGAAGTACCTGCCAGAGATGTGAGAGAATCATATTGTCCATCAACCATGGACTGTGCTGAGACGCCGAGAAAGAAGAAAAAAAGAAAAAAGAAGCATCACGGGAGAAATTTTGTCATTCTTTTGATCCTTGTGGGTGGGGCGATTGCGTTTTCTTTGTCATCGTTCTTTGATGTAAAAAGGTTTACCGTAACCGGCAATCACTATTATTCAGATGAAGAAGTCATAGCGATGAGCGGAGCTGAAACGGGCAACAATGTTTTTTTCAGTACGGGCGAAAGCAAGATAAGGGAAAAGCTTAAAAGAGATCCGTATTTCGGTGAGGTGGACATAAAAAGACATTTGCCGTCAACACTTGAGATAAGGATCAAGGAGAGACGGCAGGTGGCGACGGTAAAATACGGAAATAAGTATATAGTGGTCGCAGAAAACGGCATGGTATTGAGAAAAGGGGATATAGATCCCAAACTGACTCTCCTGCGCGGACTGACGCTCAGCAAGATCAAGGTGGGGGAAAAGGTGAAGGCGGAAGAAAAAATCACCCTGAAAGAAACCCTTTCGATGGTTGCACTAATGAAAAAAGGTGATCTGTACTTCAAGAAGATACAAGTTTCAGGAAGATACATAAAGGCTTTCATATATGATACACTTATAGTCAAGGGCACTCCGGAAAGACTCAAAGAATCGATAGAAAAGGGTAATCTTCAGAAGGTGGTCAACAAACTGTACTTGAATAAAACCAGGAGGGGAACCATCAATCTCGGTGAGAATAATTATATATCATTCTCGCCCGCATTTTGAAAAAAAATCGTGCAAACTGTCTTACATTATGATAAAATTAGAACAATACGGGATCCAAGGAGGCATTTAAATGGACGTTAAAATCGAGAACGAACAGACAAAAGGTGCTGTCATTAAAGTTATTGGTGTTGGCGGAGGAGGATGCAACGCCGTCAATAGAATGTTGGAAGCGAATCTGCAGGGCGTTGAGTATATTGCCGTGAACACAGATCATCAGGCACTCGATCGTTGCAATGCGGAGACAAGGATACAGATAGGGGAAAAAACCACCAAAGGACTCGGTGCCGGAGGCGATCCCAGCAAAGGACAGAAATCCGCTGAGGAGAGTCTGGATGCACTTGCGGATTTTCTGAAAGGCGCCGACATGGTGTTTATAACAGCGGGCATGGGAGGAGGAACAGGTACGGGCGCCGCACCTGTAATCGCCAAGGCCGCAAAAGATGAGGGTATACTCACGGTTGGAGTGGTGACCAAACCTTTCTCATTTGAAGGTCGCAAGAGAAAATCACAGGCCGACAAGGGGCTGGATTATCTGAAGAAATATGTGGATTCGCTCGTCGTGGTTCCAAACGATAAACTTCTCGCAAACTGCGCCAAAGACACATCGATGATGCAGGCTTTTGCGATGGCCGACGACGTTCTGCGTCAGGGCGTTCAGGGCATATCCGATCTGATCTCGGACTTTGCTCTCATCAATGTGGACTTCGCCGATGTGAGATCGGTGATGAAAGACCGTGGGGTAGCGCACATGGGCGTCGGACACGGAACCGGAGACGACAGAGCCAAAGAAGCCGTTACGGCCGCAATAGAAAGTCCGCTGCTTGAGACAAGGATAAATGGAGCCAAGGCTATTTTGCTGTATGTGTCGGGTGGATATGATCTTGGAATGATGGAAGTCAACGAGATCGCAAGTCTTGTTGAGGAACAGGCCGACGATGAAGCCATCCTGATCTTCGGCGCATCCGTGAGTGAAGAAAAGAACGAAGAAATTTCGATTACTGTAATAGCTACCGGATTTGACGAGGGGGTCGGTGCTGGAACACAGAATTTCAAGGTTCCCGATGGAGCCAACGCATCAAAGAAAGTTGTCAATGAAGAGGGGATTCCGGGAACGGAAATCACGCTCGAAGATATCTTTGAAGGAACGAGAGGCGAAGATCCTTCGGATTCAAAATTCGATATTCCGACATTCCTGAACACCAAATAATACATTTGCGTAAAAAAGCCGGTGCTTTCCGCCGGCTTTTTAATACTATATATGAACAGACCGATCACATCAAGAGATAACAGCACATATAAGAGGTTACTTAGGCTGAACCGCAAGAAATACAGAGACCGTGAGAAAATGTATCTCGCAGAGGGGGAAAATATTGTCAATGAGGCTTTGAGGGACGAAGATTGCATAGATCTCATAGTTTTGAGGGAGGATATGTCATCCGCGTTAAGGCAACTGCGCGAAAAGACCGGAAAACCGGTTCAAATCCTGTCAAGCAAACTTTTTGATGAAGTGACTGACACGCAGAGCGCTCAAGGAATACTTGCCGTAGTCAAAAAACGCATGTACGATGTCAACGATATCAAAGACCGATGCACAGATGCGGCCAATATCCTTGTTCTGGACAGGTTGCAGGATCCGGGGAACATAGGAACCGTGATTCGCACGGCGGAGGCTTGCGGCTATGGTGGCGTAATATGCATGAAAGGGACGGTCGAACCGTTTTCTCCGAAAGTTGTGAGAGCGGCGGCGGGTGCTCTCTTCAGGCTTCCGACGGTATTTCTTGAAACGCCGCAGGAGCTTCTTGACTTTGTTCGTGTGCTTGGAAAGCGTCTTGTGGTGTCAAAAATGGACGGAAAACTTGCTTATTTTGAAGCCGACTTAAGAGAGAATGTGGCAATAGTGATAGGCAATGAAGGAAGCGGTTGTTCAAGCGAAATAACCGCAATCGCCGATGAGGTCGTCTCTATTCCTATGCGTGGCGAGTCGGAATCACTCAATGCATCCGTGGCGGCCGCTGTTTTGATGTACGAAGCGGTGCGTGGGTTATGAATATATGTGAAGAACATAGTATGAAGGGTATATACGGAAAAAATATATATGTAAAAAGACATGTAACAACCATTGAAAATATTGAGAGGTAGAGTTTTATGCAAGAAAAACTGGAAAGGGTACTGAAAGAAGCGAAGGAGCAGCTGGATAAGGCGGTTTCGGTGGCGGAGACCGAAGAAATTCGCATCCGTGTCATGGGCAAAAAAGGACTGCTCACCCGAATATTGAGGGGCATGGGAACTCTTTCCCCGGAAGAGAAAAAAGAGATGGGAAAAGCGGCAAACGAGGCCAAAGCAAAGTTTGAGAAGATGTTCTCGCAGCGACTGGATATTGTCAGGGAAGCTGCAAAGAAAGCCCGTTTCAAAGCTGAAGCCATCGATGTTACCGAACCGGGCAAAAAACCGGAAATAGGTGTCACGCATCCGATAACCCAAGTCATAGACGAAATAGTGGAGATATTCCGCACAATGGGTTATTCCGTGTATGAAAGTCCGGAAGTGGATACTGTTTTCAATACCTTTGACGGTCTCAACTCTCCGGAGTTTCATCCGGCAAGAGATATGACTGATACTTTTTATATAGACAAGGATGTGGTTTTGAGACCGCATACATCTTCGGGAGAAGTCAGGGCGGAAAAAGAACTGCCGCTGCCGTACAAGGTGGTAATGCCGGGCAGATGTTTTCGGTGCGATACACCCGATGCCACGCATTCGCCGACGTTCCATCAGGTGGAGATGATGGTCATAGGTGAGAATATAACCATGGCCGACTTGAAAGGATCTCTCGATCATATGGCAAAAAAGCTGTTCGGCTCCGAAACGCGGACCAAATTCAGACCGCATCATTTTCCGTTTACGGAACCGAGCGCAGAGATGGATGTATCCTGTTTCAAATGCGGAGGGAAAGGATGCAATGTCTGCAAGGGGAGCGGCTGGATAGAAATATTGGGATGTGGAATGACACACCCGCACGTTCATCGGGTCGGCGGTGTCGATACCGAAAAGTACACAGGATTCGCTGTTGGAATGGGAGTTGAACGCATTGCCATGCTCAAATACGGAATAGATGACATAAGATTGTTTTATGAAAACGATATGCGGTTCATAAAACAGTTCAGATAAATGGATGCAGCGGCAGGAGGTTTAGCTAGCAATGATCGTATCAATAAATTGGTTAAAAGATTATGTGGATGTAAATGTCAATATAGATGAATTCTGTGACAGTATGATAATGTCGGGATCCAATCTGGAGACCTGCACGGAATTCGGAGCCGGAATAGAGGGAGTCAAGATAGGGCGGATCGAGAAAATAGAGAAACATCCGGATGCCGATCGTCTGAAGGTTTGCAGTGTGAACGTAGGCAGGGACGAGGATCTTCAGGTGGTGACCGGTGCCGATAATATATTTGAAGGTGCATATGTTCCTGTTGCGCTTGATTCAAGTCATATACCGGGTCCTCTGCACGGAAGACCCGATACGGAGAGCGGTGTGGAGATCAAAGCCGGCGTGTTGCGCGGGGTTAAAAGTGAAGGCATGCTGTGTGCGGCGTCGGAACTGGGATTTGCCGACAAGGTGGTTCCACTGCGTTCCAGAGACGGGATATGGATATTGGAAGGAGATTGGAAAGAATACCTCGGTGAAGAGATAAGCAAAATTCTCGGGTTGCACGACTATATAATAGATTTTGAGATAACGCCGAATCGTTCGGACTGTCTTTCCATGATAGGAATGGCTAGAGAGGCTGCGGCGACTTTTGGCGAAAAACTGATCTATCCGGAGACGGAATGTGAAACATCCGATGAACGTGCGGAAGATTATGTGGATGTGGAGATCAAATCGGATCTTTGCAGAAGATATACCGCAAGAGTAATAAAGGATGTCAGAATAGAGCAGTCGCCTTGGTGGATTCAGAAGCGTCTGATGGCCGCAGGGATGAGACCCATAAACAACATAGTGGATATAACTAATTTTGTCATGCTTGAGTATGGTCAGCCGCTGCACGCATTTGATATAAATAGCCTTGAAGGCGGAAAGATAATCGTAGACACGGCGGCAAACGGAGAAAAATTCAGAACCCTTGACGGTGTCGAAAGGACTCTGGATGAAAGTATGCTCATGATAAATGATGCAGCCAAACCTGTTGCATTGGCGGGTATAATGGGCGGCTTGAACTCAGAGATAACGTATGAAACGGATACCGTCGTGCTGGAATCGGCAAACTTTGTTGACAACAGTGTGCGCATGACATCAAAGAAATTGGCTCTCAGGACGGAAGCTTCCTCAAGATATGAAAAGGGGATAGATCCCAATCTTTGTGAAAAAGCTGCAGACAGGGTTTGCAAACTTATAGAATCGCTCGGATGCGGTCGCGTGCTGGAAGGGTCGGTAGATGTATATCCCAAGCAGGCGGTCGCAAAGCCTGTAAGAGTAAGAGTGAGCAGGATAAACAGAGTTCTTGGCACGGATTTGTCCCGAGAAACGATGAGTCGATATCTCGAGAGTCTTGAGATAAAAGTCGAGGGCGAAGGGGATGAGATGATCGTAACGGCTCCCACGGTTCGGCTGGATCTGCTTGAAGAGGTCGATTATGTAGAAGAAGTGGCGAGGATGTACGGCTATGATAATCTTCCTATGTCACTGCCGAACACATCATCGGAGGCGGAACAACCAAAGGTATGGGAGATGCGTAATCTTATGAGAAAACTCCTTTGCGGCATGGGAGCAAACGAAATCCAAACCTATTCATTTTCCAACGATAAACTTTTGGACAGGACGGGTATCGACGAAGATTCATGGGAACGGAATTTTGTCAGGATAATCAATCCCATGGGAGAAGAAACATCGGCGCTGCGCACCATATTGACGCCTGGAATGCTTGAGACGCTTGGGCGAAATTACTCAAGAAAAGTGGAGAACGTACGCGCATATGAGATAGGCAATACGTTTTTAAAAGACTTGATAATTAAGGAAGGGCTGCCCGATGAATCGTATAATCTCAGTATAGGCTGCTACGGCCGGAATGAGAACTTCTATACGCTTAAGGGGATCATAGAGGCTCTATTAGAGCAGTTTGGGATAGAGAATCCGAGTTTTGAGGCTGAGTCTGAGTACGGAGTTTATCATCCCGGCAGATGTGCGCGGATTGTGGGAAGAGATACTGACGGCAACAGGGTGGAACTTGGAATTATGGGAGAGATCCATCCTGACGTGGCGGAAAACTTCGGAATAGATGTAAGGGCATATTGCGCCGAACTCTTTGCGGATCTAATATTTGAGATATCGGACAGACAGATTCATTTTGAACATCTTCCCAAGTATCCGTCGACGGTGAGGGATATGGCTCTTATAGTCGATGAGGGACTTGAAGTGGGGAAAATAGAAGAAGCTGTCAGAAAACTTGAGACAGGGATTCTTGAGAGCATCGAACTCTTTGACGTATATCGCGGGGAGCAGTTGCCTGAGGGAAAGAAAAGCGTAGCTTTCAGTTTGAAATACAGAGATAGAAACAAAACGCTGACCGACAAGCAGGCCGACGATGCCCACGCAGAGGTTGTGAAGATGTTGAAAGAACGGTTCGATGCGGTTTTACGCGATTGTTAGGTGTTTGAATTTAAGTGGAAAGGTGAGATTATGAACGACAGGACAAAGGTGCAAATTTTCGGTCAGACATACAGCATATCCAGTGACAAGACACAGGAAGAAATCGAAAGGATCGCACAGTATGTGGATGAGCGTATGAATACAAACGCAAAACTTGTGGGACGCAATGCGGTAGGAAATATTGCGGTCATCACTTCTTTGAACATTGCTGAGCGATATTTTGACGGCAAGGATGAGATAGAGAGACTGAAGGCGGCCAATGAGCAGTTGGAAAAAGATACGGCTCACTACATAAATCTCTGGGAAGATGCAAAGAAAAACTACAAGCAGCTTCGCGAAGAGATGGATAAAAATAAAAAGACGGAGCAAAAGGAAAAGGACAAGTTAAAAGAATTCAAAGACAGATGCTCTGAATTCGAGAACCAAATATTCGATCTGCAAATGGAAAACATTCAACTCAAGAGCCGACTGGAAAAGAGTCAGAAGGATTGAAAACTCAATGAATCAAAGAGCACTTGATATTTTGGGATACAATAAAATAATAGAGCTTTTGCGATGTGAAACGGAATGTCTATTGTCCAAAGACATGATCGCAAAACTTTACCCGGATACGAATATCCGTGCCATAAAAAAAGAGTTAAGGTCAACTACGGAAGCGGTTGACCTTATTATGCATAAAGGAGCACTTCCCACCGGCGGCATATATGATATCGAACAGGCGGCAGGACTCGCTGCAAAGGGTGGTTGTCTGACACCCAAGCAGCTTCTGATGGTTCAGTACAACTTGAATGCTGCTGAGAATGTGAAGAGCTTTTTAAAATCTGACGTACCCGAGATACCCCTGATAATGTCGCTTGCCGAGCTTGTCTATACAGAGCCGCAGCTGGCGTCAGAGATCGGAAGGGCGATTGTGTCGGAAGATGAGATAGCCGACAATGCATCACGTGAACTTTGCGAAATCAGAAAAAAGACGGCAAGACAGCACAATGAAATAAAAAACAAACTTGATCGCATAGTAAACAGCAGAAGCAACAGACAGTATCTGAGGGAAAATATTGTTACGGTAAAAGACGGAAGATACGTTGTGCCCGTAAAACAGGAACACCGCGTAATGTTTCCCGGAATAATACATGATCGTTCAAGAAGCGGAACGACCCTCTTCATAGAGCCACAGGTCATAGTGAACATGAATAATGAGTTAAGGGAGCTGGAGATTGCGGAACAGGCTGAAATAAGCAGAATCCTTATGGCGTTTTCCCTCAGAGTGGGAAAGTGCGCAAAGAATCTGGTAAGCGGGATGAATACGATGGCAAGGCTCGAGTTCATAATGGCGAAGGGAAGACTGTCTCTTACACTGGGTGGCAGCGCCCCCGGAATTGATGAGAAGGGCGGGGTGAATCTTGTAAACGCAAGGCATCCCCTGATAGATCGGCAAAAAGTCGTTCCGATATCCATGAGCATAGGGGATTCATTCAATACACTTGTTGTCACAGGCCCCAATACCGGGGGGAAGACCGTAACCCTCAAAACACTGGGACTTCTCGCTTTGATGATGCAGTCAGGATTGCATATACCCGCATCGGAAACGAGCGTGATGCCCATTTTTAAAAATATTCTCGCCGACATAGGCGATGAGCAGAGTATAGAACAGAATTTATCCACATTTTCGTCCCACATGAAGAACATAGTTGAGATAATTGACAAAGCGGAGGAAAATTCATTGATTCTGCTGGATGAGCTGGGTGCCGGTACGGATCCGACCGAGGGCGCTGCTCTTGCTATTGCGATTCTGGAACGTATCTCCGCCTGCGGAGCCGTGATTATGGCAACCACACACTATAATGAGTTGAAAAAGTATGCGATAGCCACCGACGGGGTTGAAAATGCCTCCATGGAATTTGATGTGGAAACACTTAGCCCAACTTACCGCTTGAGAATGGGTGCAACGGGCAGTTCCAATGCATTTTTGATATCCGCCAAACTCGGTTTGGACAAGGCTGTCATAGACAGAGCTGAAAGTCTTCTTGAAAGTGAGGATATCAAATTCGATGAGCTGCTTGCGGCGCTGGAACGTGACAAGAAAAGGGCGGAAGATGAAAGAGATGAAGCTGTCAAGCTGACCGCAGAAATAAGAGAAAGACAGAGGAAAACTGAGCGGGAACGGGAAGAATTCGAAAATAAAAAGGAAAAGTTGCTTGAGGAAGCAAGGGCGCAGGCACGCGGGATAATATGCGAGGCAAAAAAGACGGCGCAGGAAGTCAGAAGTGAGCTCAGGAAACTTTCAAGGATTGAGAGCCTCGGGGAAAGGAATAAGGGTTTTGAGAGAAGCCGGCAAAGGTTAAAAACCGAAGAAGAAAAATATTCGCGGCGTATAGTCAGGCAGGTGAACAGTGCACCCGTAAATCTGGAGGATCTCAAGATAGGAGACCGGGTAAGGGTTCTTTCCCTTAATCAGACCGGGGAACTTCTTACTTGCCCTGATGACAACGATGAGGTGCAGGTACAGCTTGGAATGATGAAAATAAAGGTCGGGATAAGTGATATAATGATGATATTGGACGGCAGGAAGAAAAAAAAGATGCATTCTAAAGCCACATACGGGTCATTGATGAGCAAAAAGACGATGAATGTTTCGACTTCCATAGATGTAAGGGGAAAGGATCTTGACAGTGCCAAGATAGATGTAGGAAAGTATCTTGACGATGCCTTTGTCGCAGGGCTTAAGACAGCTACGATTATCCATGGCAAGGGTAACGGGATTCTGAAAAAAGGTCTGAGAGCTTTCCTGAAAGTGAATAGTAATATAGCATCGACCAGAGCCGGAGATTATGGCGAGGGCGACGAAGGTGTGACGGTAGTCACATTCAAGACTCAATGAGAGAGGAATATGAGATAATGTATGTTATAAGCAGCTGCCTGCTTGGCAACAATTGTAAATATGACGGCGGCAACAACAAGAACGAAAAAGTGTTGGAATTCTATAGAACAAATTCATGCTGTACAGTCTGTCCGGAGCTTTTAGGGGGACTCTCCTCGCCAAGACCGCCCGCTGAGATATCTCAAGGAAAGGTGATAGACATCAATGGCAGAGACAATACGGAAGCGTTTGCAGTCGGTGCGCAAAAGTCGTGGTTGCATGTTTTGAAGCAGGCTGAAAGACGACGAGAAAAGATAGAGGGGGCAATTTTGAAGTCAAACAGCCCATCCTGCGGAAGCGGGTTTATCTATGACGGGAGTTTTACGGGAAAGCTGATCGAGGGCGACGGTATGTTTGCCGAAATTCTCAAAAAACACGGAATAGAGGTTAAGACGGAAAAGGATCTGTGAAAAAAGTGCCGCGCCGCATGTTCCGGGCGTAGGCATTATGGAAGACACAAAGATATTTTAAAGGAGAAAACATATGGTAAATTATAAAGAAAAAATAGCGAAAATAATCAGTGACAAGGTTGAAAGCATATCTATGGAAGACGCCATGGAGCTTGTCGAGATCCCTCAAGATTCCGATATGGGTGATTATGCGTTTCCATGTTTCAGACTCGCAAAACTCATGAGAAAGGCGCCTCAGTCCATAGCGGCGGATATTGCCGATGCCATAAAAGGAGAATTGCTTTTTGAAAAAGTGGAGTGTGTAAATGCCTATGTGAACATGTTTTTATCCAGGCGGGAATATATAAAAAACACACTTCGCGAGGCGCTCGACAGGGAGAACTTCGGGAAGTTGAACGTGGGCGAGGGAAAAACCGTCATAGTTGAATATTCCTCGCCGAACATCGCCAAACCTTTTCATATAGGACATATCAGAAGCACGGTTATAGGAAACGCGATATACCTGATATATGCCGCACTCGGTTATAAAGTGATAAGGTTCAATCACGTGGGCGACTACGGCACCCAGTTTGGAAAAATGATAGTTGCATATCGTCATTGGGGAAATGAAGAAGAAGTAAAAAAATCCCCTATAACCACCTTGCTTGCTTATTACACAAAATTCCACGTGGAAGCGAAAAAAAATCCGGAGCTTGAAGATGAGGCCAGAAAGGCATTTGTCAACCTTGAAAAAGGTAGTCCGGAAGAAGTGAAACTGTGGAAGTGGTTCAGCGACGAGTCGATGAAAGAATTCGACAAGGTGTATAAGATGCTCGGTATAGAATTCGATGAAGTGGATGGAGAAAGTTTCTATTCGGACAAGATGCAGAGATTTATCGATGAACTCAAGGAAAATGGACTTCTGGAACTTTCAAGAGGGGCGCAGATAGTAGATCTGGAAAAGTATTCTATGCCGCCTGCGCTTATAACAAAATCGGATGGTTCCACGCTGTACTGCACAAGGGATATAGCTACGGCGGTTTACAGAAAAGAAACTTATGATTTTTACAGGAACATATATGTGGTTGCCACTCAACAGAACCTGTATTTCCAACAGTGGATGAAGGTGGTTGAACTGTTGGGCTATGACTGGGTTAAAGACTGCATCCACGTTCCGTTCGGAATGGTAAGCCTGGAAGCGGGAACCATGTCTACAAGATCGGGCAGAGTGGTTTTCCTTGAGGATGTCTTGAACAAGGCGGTCGAAAAGACCCGTGAAATCATAGCAGAAAAGAATCCTGACGCCGATGAGAAATTCATAGATTCCGTCGCCGAGCAGGTGGGCATAGGCGCCGTTATTTTCCAGGAATTGTCGAACAACAAGATCAAGGATTACGTGTTCAAGTGGGATAAAGTACTGAATTTTGACGGTGAAACAGGTCCGTACGTTCAGTACACTCACGCCCGTGCGGCAAGCGTGTTGGCAAAGGCAGGAGAAACTGTTAACGACAAGGCGGGCAGCGGTGACATAGATTATAAATATCTTGAAAGCACCGATGCATATGAACTTGTGAAACTGCTATACGCCTTCCCTGAGGTTATAATAGAAGCGGGCGAAAAATACGAACCGTCGATAGTAACGCGTCATGTTGTCAATATTGCGCAGGCTTTCAACAGATTCTATCACAACGAACATATCCTCACGAAAAACGAGGACGAAAAGACCGCAAAGGTAGCTCTTACGATAGCGGCAAAGAACGGAATCAGGCTAGGACTTTCCCTGCTGGGAATAAATGCGCCTGAGCGTATGTAACTTGAGCAAGGAAGGTAATTTGTAAGATGAGATATGAGGGAGATATCTACAGACCACCAAGCGAGGCGTACAGTTTGCTGCTTCAGGTGACCGTCGGATGTACACACAATAAATGCACGTTTTGCAGCATGTACAAAGACAAGAAGTTTCACCTGCGTAATATGGAAGAAGTACTTGAAGATTTGGAGGATGCCCGAAAATCATACAGGCATGTTGAGAGAATCTTTCTATGCGACGGGGATGCGCTGTGTCTTTCCAACGAAAAACTCATGGTGGTGCTGAACAAGATAAGTGAACTTTTCCCCGAGTGCAAGAGGGTCAATGTGTACGGCAGAGCTGCCGATGTGCTGCGCAAGAGCCCGGGGGAACTCAGACAGCTTTATGAAAACGGAGTCAGGATGATCTACATCGGAGCCGAATCGGGGAGTGACAGAATCCTGAAAAAGATACAAAAAGGTGAAACTGCGGCACAGCTGATAGAAGCGGTGCATATGATAGAAGAATCCGGTATCCGGGCGTCCGTGACATTTATATCCGGCATTGCGGGAAAAGAGGGATGGAGAGAGCATGCCGTTGAGACGGGAAAGATGATAAGCGAAATGAATGCTTCGTATGTGGCGCTTCTTACGCTGATGCTGGATCCACGCGCATCCATAGTGAAAGAAATAGAATCCGGTGAGCTTGAACTTTTGTCGCCGGAAGAGATCATGGCGGAAACGTATCTTATGATGGAGCATATGAATCCGACAAAACCCGTGGTATTCAGAAGCAATCACGCATCCAATTATTTGTCGCTCAAAGGAACGCTACCTGATGATAAGGAGAAAATGATGAGCATGCTCAAAAGAGCCATGGAAGATACGGGAATGCTTAAAGATGAAAGGTTTAGGATGCTCTGATGAGACTGCTGCTTACCACACTGAATACAAAAGCCGCATACACGGATCCAACCTTGAAATATCTGTACTGCATAGTTGCAAGCACCGATATGTCCGTAACTTTGAGAGAGTACTCAAAAGAAGATGATAGGGATTTTATATTCAACGAGATCATAAGAGGCGGATATGACATTGTATACATGGATTGTTTTGAATGGAATATCAGTCGTATAGCGGAACTTGGCTCCGATCTTAAGACTGCGCAACCGCATATGGCAATACTGCTGGGAGGCCCTGAGGTAAGTGTTGAAACGGAAAGTTTTATGCGTGACAACCCATGGGTGGATTTTATTATAAGAGGAGAATGCGAAAAACCTTTTTCGCAGTTTATCAAGGAGTATATGCGGATTGAAAGAGCTTCAAGCTCCCATTACGATCGCGTGGATGCGCTCACATACAGAAAAGATGGGAAGATCGTTTCCAACGGGCGTGGGTCGTTGCCGTCGATGGAAAAACTGCCTTTTCCCTATAAAGATCTTGAGGTGGAGCAGGATAAAGTTGTTTGTTACGAATCCTCAAGGCAGGGAAGCAGAAGCAGATCCGTGAGTATGCCTTTTGACAGGGTCTGTGGTGATATGGGTTATCTTCTGTACAAAAAAACGAAAGAAATCGAGTTTATAGATCGTAATTTCAACTACAATCTCCCAAGAGCGCGCAACATTTGGAGACATCTGATAGACAAAGACAACGGGGTAAGCAGGTTTACTTTTCGAATATCTGTGGAAACCCTTGATGATGAGGTGTTTCGGGTTCTAAAAAAGGCCAGAAAAGGTCTGTTCCGATTTAAAATTTGTTTTAATGAAAGCTCTTTGAAGAACACAGAGCGGCTTGCGGATATGGATAACATCGAGATACATGTGAGCATAACCGCAGGGCTTCCGCATATGGGTTACAGAGATTTTGCCCGCGCTTTTGATATGGCCTATAAAACACGCCCTACATGCTTAAACGTAGAGTTTCTTAAGATTTCAAAGGCAAGCAAGTTCAGAGACATTGCGGAAAAACACGGATACGGATACAGAGCCGATGTTCCGCATGAAGTGCTGGTGACCGATCATATGTCGGCATCAGATTTTGTCAAACTTAAGATGATAGAGACGGTTCTAAGAGTGTTTCAAAATGGTGGCGGTTTTGAAAAAGGTCTTGATTTTCTGATTGATGAGCTTGGATTCACTCCGTTTAATTTATATCAGAGGCTTGCCGATTTTTATTACGGTAACATGTTTCATGCAGAGAGTTTCGACAGAGAAAAGCTTTACGGCATACTGCAGCGGTTTGCGGAAAGCTTTGAAGAAGAGGATCCGGGGGTTTCGGAAAGGATGAAGCGTTGCTTGACGATGGATATTCTTGAAAAGATAGACTACGATGAGTTTAATGAATTTACGGATAAAGGATGGGATTTACAATGAACGAAGAAATTCGCAGGGACAGGATAGGGAAATATCTGATTCCAAAGCTTGAGGATGAGTTTATTTTTGATGAGTTTTCCGAAGATTATTTGAGAAGATCGGAGCTTGAGGATATATTGACGGAAGTTCCGATTCCCATACGAAAGACCGAACTCGGAGATATGACTTCACTCAGCGTTGCTCGGAACATGGCGCATGTGATTGGCTGCGACATAAATTTCAGATATGCGGCAAATTATATAGAGTACATCCAGAGGGCGTTTAAACATGATTTTGTGCAACTTCTTCTCAAAGAGGGGGTGGATAGCGCACTCAATGATGATTATGAGACTGCGTGCATAATTTTCAGAGCCTGCATACAGATCGAGCCGGAAAACAAAGATGGATTTTACTGCTACGGCAGGGCGTGCAAGGATGCTTATGAAAACAGCGATGAAGCCGAGTATATTGGCAGATTTAAGGCGGAATCGCTGGAAGCCTTTGAGCATCTTACCTTGCTGGCGAAGGATTTTGATAAGGGTTTCTATTTTCTCGGCTTTGCATATCTGAACATGGGACTTTACATAAAAGCGAAGTTGACATGGGAGAGCTTTATGGAATTGTCGCAGGACAAAGAAATGAGAGAAGAAATATCCGAGTTGCTCGAAAAGCTTGTGGAACCGTCAAAGATAGAAGAAGGTTACAATGCGATCATAAGCGGCAGAAATGAAGAAGGAATATCTATTCTCGAACCTTACGAAGATGATGAGAGATTCAGCTCATGGTGGCCGCTTCGATATTACCTCGGTGTGGCGTATAAGGAACTCGGAAGCATTCCCCGTGCGGAAGAACTGTTTATCGAGACACTCAAACTGTCTCCGAGTAATATCGATGCGATGAAGGAACTGGTGGACATATATTCGGCGGCAGGAGACCAAACAAATGCTGAAAAATACCGTGCAAAGATCCGCATAGTTGAAACAAATATGGAATTGGACAGGCAAGAAAACGGAAAGCTTACGCCGGGGCTGTCATAGACAAGAAAACGGAAGGCTTGCGCCGGGGCTGTCACAGCCAAAAGAGCGGTTACGAGGTGATATGGATGACGTATGAGGAAATATTGAGATACGCCAGAGAATGTATAGGCGACAAATGCCATGCATGTCCTATATGCGACGGCAAAGCATGTGGAAACACAATACCCGGTCCGGGTGCGAAAGGTGTGGGGGACACCGCCATAAGAAATTATCAGAAATGGCATGATGTAAGGATAAATATGGATACCTTGTGCGGAAATGAAGACGTTGACACTTCATTTGAACTTTTCGGAAAAACTTTCAAGTACCCATTTTTCATCGCTCCCGTCGGCGCACTGTTTCTTCATTATAGTGATAAATACGATGACAGAAAGTATGTCGAAACCATAATTCCTGCGGCAAATGAAGCGGGTATAGCGGCATTTACCGGGGATGGACAGAACCCTGCGGTAATGGAAGTGGCGACCAAAGCCATAGAAGAAAACGGAGGGATGGGAGTGCCGACATTGAAGCCGTGGAATCTTGAAGTCATAAAGGAAAAACTCAAACTGATAAAAAAAGGTGATCCTTTTGCGGTTGCGATGGATGTAGACGCCGCAGGATTACCCTTTCTCAAAGGTTTGACACCACCTGCCGGAGGCAAGACGGTAGAGGAACTTGCCGACATCATAAGAACTGTCGGAAAACCGTTTATAGCCAAAGGAATTATGACCGTCAAAGGTGCAAAGAAAGCCGTGAAAGCGGGGGCATCTGCCATAGTCGTATCTAATCACGGCGGCAGGGTGCTCGACCAGTGTCCCGCAACGGCTGAAGTCCTTGCAGAAATTGCGGCTGAAGTCGGTGATGCGGTCAGGATATTCGTGGATGGCGGAATAAGAAGCGGCACAGATATATTTAAAGCACTTGCCATGGGAGCCGATGGCGTTCTGATAGCAAGACCATACGTAACAGCTGTTTACGGGGCGGGGAAAGAAGGTGTGAGGGTGCTCACAGAGAAACTGGGAGAAGAACTCAAAGATACGATGGCGATGTGCGGAGCATTCAGGCTTGAGAACATATCGAGAGATATGGTGCGCATGTGAGAGCATGCGAGATCGGTTGTCCGCCGGAAAAGTAAGGTGTGGATGTGAGCTCCGATGAATTTGGTGCTTGTTTGATTTCAACATTACGGAGGGAGACGTCTTTTACGGGAAAGGAGGGATTCATTTATGATTGAAAAATTTAAACAGACGGATATGCTTGCGGAATTTGGGCAGTCGAGAGTTTTGGAACCCAAAGGATACTTTCCGGTGTCATCATGGAAGATGGACAACTCAAAAGAACTTAAAAGCGGTGAAATGAGAATTGCCGTTGAAAGGATCAAAGTTGAAGAAGGAAGCTTCAGACAGATATGCAATGCATGCAACTATAAGGTGGAAGCCATAGAGGAAAGAATAATAAGCATAGTAGAGGAGAGGGGAAAGCTTCATAACCACCTGACCAACAGCGGAGGAATATGTCTTGGAACAATTGATGAAATCGACGAAGAGTATCCGAATGACCGCAACTTCAAAGTAGGCGACAAAGTTATCGGAATCGTATCACTGACTTGTATACCGATAAAAATTTCAAAAGTAAAGAACATCAATTTCAGTTACGGACAGATCGAGGTGGAAGGATATGCGATCTTTTTTGCGACAAGTCCCGTATCAAAACTGGAGTTGCCGACGAACGAGGAAATATTGCTGTCAGCTTACGATGAATCGGGTTCACTTGCAAAGGCCGGAAAACTTGCAAAGACCGGAAAAAGATTCCTTATACTTAGTAGCAATATATTGATGACGCTCATGTATGCGGCAGCGATGAAGTTTTCCAACCGAAACCACTGTAGCATAACGGTGCTGCTTGAGCTTGATCCGATGCCCAACTTGTCGTATGAGGAAATATTTAACCTGCTAAAGGATTATGTGGATGAATTGCGTGTGACCACGCCCGTATCCCCCGTGGAAAATTACAAGCTTTTGATCGAACAAACGGATTATTCGGATCCCGATATGCTCTTTGACAGCAGCATAGTATGCTCCAACATGCTCGGCGTGGAAGTCATAGGGGTTTTGCTCACCAAGAATGGGGGGAATCTGTTTTTTACAAATCTGGTAAGCAATCATAACACCACGGTTCTATTTACAGAATCACTGGGCAAAAATCTCAATATCATTTCGCAGGAGGGATATACCGTTACATTTCCGCAGTACACCATGGACATCGTTAAGAACATAAGAGGAAACCTGCTGAAAGTACATGAAATGTGCAAAGAGTACGGTATAATCAAGCAGTGTCCCGTCAGAAATATCGGCAACTACAATCTGGTGGACATCAAAAATGTCGGCGGCTATGCATTTAAAAGTAGCTTGACCAGGGAAATGTTGGAGTATGTACTAAATATCGCAAGCTACGATTGCAATGTCATCATTTCCGGTGAAACGGGAGTCGGGAAAGAGCGGATTGTGGACATCATTCATGAAAACAGTAGCAGAAAAGGTCAGAGATGCATCAAAATAAACTGCTCGGCAATAGCCGGAAGTCTTGCGGAATCGGAATTGTTCGGTTATGAAGAGGGGGCATTCACGGGCGCTAAAACAAAAGGGAAAAAAGGCTTCTTCGAACTGGCAAACAACGGAATACTTTTTCTTGACGAGATAGGTGATCTGCCTCCTGAACTTCAGGCGAAGTTTCTCAGAGTATTGCAGGAGGAGAGTTTCTACCGCGTAGGTGGAGAAATGCCCGTCGACGTCAATTTCAGACTTATCTGTGCGACAAACAAAGACCTGGAAAAAATGATAGAAGAGGGAAGCTTCAGAGAGGATCTTTATTACAGACTCAACATATGCGAAATCCAAGTGCCTCCGCTTCGCGAGCGAGTGGACGATATTGAGCCCATAGTGGAAGTTTTCATAAAAAAATATAACGAGAGATATAAAATCAACAAGGGATTTACGCTGGAGGCATTTGATGAACTTAAAAAATACAACTGGCCGGGAAACATAAGAGAGCTTGACAATATAGTCCATAGGCTTTTGGTGAACACAAAAGAAGATGTGATAGATGAAGTGATGGTGAGGGAGCTTTTTGAAAGAGGGATCAAGCCAGGATTGACTCCGTCAAAGTCGCATGCAAGTTCAAAGTTAAATCAAACACGGACACGTGAGTCTGAAACCCGCACGCTGGACAAGATAATGGAAAGCCATGAAAAAGTGATAATAGGGGATGCGTTGCAGCGGGCGAAAACGACAAAGCAAGCCGCAAATATATTGGGTATAAGTCAATCTCAACTTATGAGAAAAAAGAAAAAATACGATTTATGACAACGCATTGTCATTTTTGCACATGAAAATGTCAATATTGAATACAGGAAACTGAGTGGGTTGTGCTCAAAAAAAGCTTTATTTGCTTGAAATAGCAAGTTGATAAAGCTTTTTTTTGTTTTGGCACGGAATTTGCGGTTACATAGTGTAGAAGTTCAGCGTAAGGTGACCGGAGAATGTGCTCGTGAAAGTTTCTAAGCGATAAACGGATTGCGTAGCGATTTCCGGATCGTGAGAAACAGATGGCTAATTGAGTAGAGAAAGGAGTGAGTAAATATGTAGAGGTAAAGCAAGGCATGAAAAGTACCCGGTTAAGAGGATATTCAGAGGTGCTTTGGAGACGCCGGAACAGATTAAACGTAAATCAACTTACACACGGTTAAAACACTATGGAGGGAAAAATGCTAAGAAATTCATTACCTAAAATTGTAACAGGAACATTGCCGGGACCTAAAGCTTCCGAGATCATCAAAACGAGGGACAAGGTTATGCCGAAAGCGATCAAATGCATATATCCTTGCGTGATCAAACGCGGCGAAGGAGCCATGTTTGAGGACGTGGACGGAAACGTATTCCTTGATTGGGTCGGAGGCGTTGGAGTGCTGAATATCGGTTATACGCACCCTGAACTTGTGGAAGCGGTCAAAGAACAGGCGGACAAGTATTTTCACGCGATGATGAATATAACGACTCATGAAAACTATATCAAACTCGCTGAAAAGATGAATGAGATCGTTCCGATAAGAGGGGATGAAAAACAGACGATGTTTGCGAACTCTGGAGCCGAAGCCAATGAGAATGCGGTCAAGATCGCCAAAGGATATACGAAGCGTCACAACATAATCGTGTTCAACGGCGCCTTCCACGGAAGAACCCAGATGACGATGGCTATGACGGGCAACAAAGCATATTCGGTCGGCATGGGGCCTTTCCCGGCAGGCATACACAGAGTGGAGTTCCCGGATATGTACAGAGCCCCGAAAGGCTTTACGGAAGAAGAGGCAATAGCGTTCTACCTTGAGAAACTTGAACATGCTTTTGTTGAGGCCTGCCCGGCTGAGAATGTGGCGGCAATAATATTTGAGCCTGTACAAGGTGAGGGCGGATTTATTCCGGCTCCTATCTCATGGGTCAAGGCTCTCAGACAGATTTGCGACAAGTACGGCATCCTGATGGTTACGGATGAAGTTCAGAGCGGTTGGGGACGAAGCGGAAAAATGTTTGTTTCCCAATACTTCAAGGATGCAGGATGTGCTCCGGACATCATGACCACGGCAAAGTCCATCGCAGGTGGACTCCCTCTGTCTGCGGTTACGGCAAGCAAAAAGATCATGGACGGTGTTCCGGGAGGAACCATCGGAGGTACGTACTGCGGAAATCCGGTTGCCTGCGCATCGGCGCTTAAGGTGGTTGAGGTTATGCAGAAAGAAAACTATCCGCAGAAAGCTTTGAATATAGGCAAAAAGGTTACAGAAAGATTCAAGGCGATGGCTGAAAAGTACGATGCGATAGGTGATGTGAGAGGTGTCGGCGCAATGCTCGGAGTTGAGTTTGTAAAAGACAAGAAGAGCAAAGAGCCTTATCCGGAAATAGTAGGGAAGATGGTTGCAAAGACTGTTCAAAAGGGTCTGCTCATCGAAGGCGCAGGAACGTACGGAAACGTTATCAGATTCCTTTGTCCGCTTTGCGTAACCGATGAGCAGCTTGAAAAAGGCTTGGACATCTTTGAGGAAAGCCTTAAGGAGTGTCTGGCCGAGTAAAGATGTTTGACGCGTGCTCAGCGAGCATGCAGATCCGGCCATACAAGAAAATGAGATCGTGCATGCTCGCCCGGGCGCCCCGCTCGGTGGGTGAATCCAAACCCTTTATATTCAAGAGCGATCGAGGCGCCCGCAAAGCCGACCGCAAACAGATTCGCACAAAAGCAGAAATCGAACAATCAGTGCTACACGCCATTGAACTGCGAAGTATGTTGCGGCGCGCTTTGTGAGCGCGCGGCATAAACAGTGGAAAATGCAGTAGGGACAGACCGCAAGGAAAACTTTCCAAATATGCGGCATGGGGAGCATATCAGGCAAGGATTCATATTTTACGATTAAGATTCGTTTTGGAAAGGAGTTTATTATGTTGATGACCGGCGAACAATACATCGAAAGCTTAAGAAAACTGAAGACAAGAGTATACATGTTTGGTGAGAAGATAGACAACTGGGTGGATCATCCTATCATTCGTCCATCCATCAATTCTGTCGCAATGACATATGATCTTGCTCACGAGGAAGAATACAAGGATTTGATGACAGCCACCTCAAATTTGACAGGAGAAGTGGTAAACAGATTCGCACATCTTCACCAGAGCACGGAAGATCTGAAAAAAAAGGTCAAGATGCAGAGACTTTGCGGGCAGAAGACCGCATCATGCTTCCAAAGATGTGTGGGAATGGATGCATTCAATGCAGTTTATTCAACGACGTTTGAAATAGATGAAAAATATGGCACAAACTATCATGAAAACTTTGTCAAGTATCTGAAATACGTTCAGGAAAAAGATCTGACTGTAGACGGCGCCATGACTGATCCAAAGGGGGACAGAGGTCTTGCGCCGCATGCGCAGAAGGATCCGGATCTGTATTTGAGAATAGTTGAGAGAAGAGATGACGGAATCATTGTCAGGGGTGCGAAAGCGCACCAGACAGGTTCGATAAACTCGCACGAGCACATCATCATGCCGACGGTTGCAATGGGAGAGGCCGACAAGGATTATGCGGTTTCGTTCGCCTGTCCGTCCGATGTGGAAGGTCTCTACATGATCTACGGCCGTCAGTCCTGCGACACGAGAAAACTGGAAAAGGACAATGACATTGACGTGGGCAACAAGAATTTCGGAGGTCAGGAAGCATTGGTCGTGTTCGACAATGTATTTATTCCTAACGATAGAATATTCATGTGTGGGGAGTATGATTTTGCCGGAATGATGGTGGAGAGATTTGCGGGATATCACAGACAGTCCTACGGCGGATGCAAAGTAGGCGTGGGTGATGTGATAATCGGAGCCGCCGCAGTTGCCGCCGAATACAACGGTGCGGCAAAGGCATCACACATCAAGGATAAGATCATAGAGATGACCCATCTCAACGAAACGCTTTTCAGTTGTGGGATCGCATGTTCCACAGAAGGTTGTCCGACCAAGGCGGGCAATTATGAGATAGACCTGTTGCTTGCAAACGTTTGTAAACAGAACGTGACGAGATACCCTTACGAGATAGGCAGGCTTGCGGAAGATATTGCGGGTGGGTTGATGGTCACCATGCCTTCGGAAGCGGATTTCAAGTCTGATACGGTGGTGGGCGCAAACGGCGAAACGCTTGGCGATATCTGCAATAAATATTTTGTGGGAAGCGATGTGGCAACCACTGAAGAACGCCAGAGAATACTGCGTTTTCTGGAGAATGCATGTCTGGGTACGGCAGCTGTGGGTTATAGGACAGAGTCGCTTCACGGCGCAGGTTCACCGCAGGCTCAAAGAATCATGATAGCAAGGCAGAGCAACCTTGGGCACAAGAAAGAACTGGCTAAAGATATTGCCGGAATCAATAAAAAATAGGATCGAGGATACATTATGGGTTGGCAGGAAACTTATCAAGCAAAATTAATGACCGCCGGCGAGGCCGTAAAGCGCATAAAATCAAATGATCATGTGGTTTTGAGCCATTGCGTTTCGGAACCTGTGGCACTTGCGGATGCCATGGTGGCTAATGCGAAAAATTACAGAAATGTAGAGATATCACATATGTTTTCTCTGGCTGAGGACAAGTATTGTCTTGAGGAATACAAGGAGAATTTTCATCCCAATCTCTGGTTTTTAAGCGGAAAAACCAGAGAGTGCGTCGAAAAGGGCTGGGGGGATTTCACTCCACTTTTCTTCCATGAGATCCCAAAGCTCATGAGGGATGGAACTATAAGAGTGGATGTGGCAATGATAATGGTGACTCCGCCTGATGAAAACGGTAAAGTTTCCACCGGTGTTGCGGGGGATTACACCGTACAAGCAGTAAGATCGGCAAAGACTGTCATCGCACAGGTCAATAAAAATGTTCCGTTTACATACGGGGATGCGGTGTTTGATGTAGAAGAGATAGATGTTTTCGTCGAAGTCGATACTCTGCTCCCGACCTTGCCTGAGGCTCGGATAGGTGAAATCGAAGAGATGATAGGCAGAAACTGCGCCGAACTGATAGAAGATGGCGACACGCTGCAACTGGGTATAGGAGCGATCCCCGATGCCGTTTGTCACCAGCTTAAGCATAAGAAACACCTCGGAATTCACTCTGAAATGCTGGGTGACGGTGTCGTAGAGCTATATGAGGCGGGTGCGGTGGATAACTCACGCAAGGGTATAGACAAGGGTAAATTCGTATTCAACTTCGTCATGGGAAGTAAGCGATTGTACGACTCGTGTCACAAAAACGAGGACTATCTGTTAAAAAGTGTGGATTACGTCAACGACCCTGCGATAATCGCCCAAAATCCGAGCGTGGTGAGCATAAATGCCGCTCTTGCGGTCGACTTCTACGGTCAGGTTGCGGCAGATACCATCGGTTACAAACAATTTTCCGCTGTCGGTGGTCAGGTGGATTTCATCAGAGGCGCCGCAATGTGTCACAACGGCAAAGGAAAGGCCATCATCGCCATGCCTTCCGCCGCAAAGAAGAAAGATGGAACACTGATATCCAAGATTTCACCTATCCTTGCCGAAGGTCAAGCGGTAACCACATCAAGATACGATGCGGATTACATAGTGACAGAGCAGGGGATCGCCAAGCTGAAGGGAAAAACCACAAGAGACAGAGCAAGAGCTTTGATCGACATAGCTCATCCCGATTTCAGAGATGAACTCAAGAAATCATTCAGGAAGATGTTCAATGTTGAGTATTAGTGATAACAAGACCGGGGGCAAAGTCGCCAAGCCCGATGCACCGTTTGAGGATCGTTTCGTTTGTGACTTTTTGTGACTTGAAGAAGACGCAAAGCCGGGGAGTATATATGAAATATAGTATCGGTATCAAGTACTGTGGCGGATGCAATCCACAATACGACAGAGTCAAAACGAAGAAAAGCATAGAGAAGAAAATAATGAAACTTTTTAAAGAAAATAATCACAGCCTGGATTTGGGGTATGCAAGAGAAAAAGTATTCTATCATTGTTTGATTCTCATAGGCGGTTGTGGGAGCTGTTGCGCTTCGTTTGAACAGTACGATGCGGCATGCGTGCTTAAGATAAAGAGCGAAGATGACGAAAACAAGATCCTCAAACAGCTACGGGAAATACTGTATTGACATTGCGGGCGGCTCTGCTTGTTTTTCAAAGATATTTATGAGGAGAAAACGATGAGTGCGGAAAAATTAAAAAGATCCTTCGGGACTAAAGACGTATTTACTTTAGCCTTCGGCACGATGATAGGCTGGGGGTGGATCATGTTGTCGGGGCAATGGGCTGCTTCGGCGGGGATGCTCGGAGCCATAGTGGCTTACGTGGTTGGAGCCATTTTATGCATATTTGTGGGGTTGGTATATTCGGAGCTGACACCCGCTATCCCTTATACGGGAGGAAGCGTGGTATTCTCATATAAAGCAATGGGATATTGGCCATCCGTGCTTGCGGGGCTTGCGACTGCGTTTGCATACCTTGGTGTTGCGGCTTGGGAAGGTCCGGCTTTTTCGACAGCCATAAACTATGTTGTGGAAATTCCTAAAGCCGGAAAGCTTTGGACAATAAAGGGTGACGATGTATATGCAACGGTTGCACTTGTTTCCATAATAGCCTCGATAATAATAACATATTTGAATTACAGAGGAGCCAAGCAGGCAGCTGTCTTCCAAACGATCGCAACCGGAGGCTTGATCGCGGTCGGACTGGTATTTTTGACAGGCGGAGCGATAATGGGCAATGCGGAGTACACGAAACCGCTGTTTACGGATTTCAAAGGATTTTCGGCGGTGTTGCTGATGGTGCCGGCTATGTTTGTGGGCTTTGACGTGATACCGCAATCGGCCAGTGAAATGGATGTACCTCTCAAGAAGATACCTAAAATATTGATTTTGTCTATATGTGCCGCCGCGTTGTGGTATATGGCAATGATATTTGCAACGAGCATATCGGCACCGGCTACCGTAAGGCTAAACGGTGTGATACCGGTTGCGGATGCGATGGCATTCAATTTCGGATCTCCTATATGGGGAAAAATCTGCATAATAGGAGCCATCTGCGGAATACTGACCAGTTGGAACGGCTTTCTTTACGGAGGTGCCAGAGTGTTATATGCCTTGGCAAACGCAAAGATGCTGCCGGGGGTTCTAGCAAAAATTCACCCGACACACAATACCCCGTCCAACGCTGTACTGCTTTGCGGCGCACTTTCAACCTTCTCTTGTCTTTTGGGAAAAGGCGCACTCGTTTGGTTTGTAAATGCCAGCTCTTTCGGGGTGGTTCTTGTATACTTCATGGCAACTCTGTCCTTTGTGGTTTTGAGACGCAAGCAACCTGAACTTGAAAGACCTTATAAAGTCGGAAATGCCAAAGTGGTCGGATTCATGGCGATACTGGTGTCCCTGTTCTTTGGATATTTGTACCTGCCGATGGGTCCAAGCCCGCTTGCACCGATAGAATGGATGTTCGTTATAGGATGGTTTATATTCGGAGGAATACTGGCGATCTATGCGAAAGGTAAATACAAGGATGTCAGTGAGCAGGAACGTGAAGCGCTTCTCTTCAGAGAGGACTGAATCACATATCGGGTCATATATAATTTTTTAAGAGGCGAAAAGTTTCAAATGCCTTCGCCTGATTGAAAGGAGCAGAACATGCAAGCACTTAGAGTGGTACCTAAGGTATTTTACTTTGATACCTTCAAGGAATTCAACGAGGATTTCAAGATCACGGAAAAAGATATTATCGTCACGAATGAATGGATCTACAAACCTTATATTGAACCGCTGGGCGTGAAAGCCGGCGTGATATATCAGGAAAAGTTCGGCAGCGGCGAGCCGTCGGATGAAATGATAGACGCCATGAAAAAGGAAATGGACAAATTCACTTTTGACAGGATCATCGCTGTGGGCGGCGGAACCATAGTCGATATATGTAAGATCCTGGCGTTGGAAGTTCCGGAAAAGTCTGTAGACCTTTTCACAGGAAAGGTGCCGCCAAAGAAAATCAAAGAGCTACTCGTGATTCCGACAACTTGCGGAACCGGATCCGAAGTTACCAATGTCGCGATTGCGGAGCTCAAGTCTCTTAAAACCAAGAAAGGTCTTGCGGTTGAGGAAACTTACGCAGACTATGCCATATTGCTTCCGGAATCGCTTCAGGGACTGCCGGATTATGTGTTTTCGACAAGCTCGATAGACGCCCTTGTTCATGCGACAGAGTCCTACTTATCGCCGAAAGCCTCGCCTTTTACGGAGATGTATTCCTTGAAGGCGATAGAGATGATCATGAAAGGCTTCAAGGAAATCACAGAGAAAGGCAACAGCGCAGAAGTTCGCAAACCTTATTTGAAAGACTTTGCGCTTGCTTCAAATTACGCAGGTATCGCTTTCGGAAATGCGGGGTGTGGTGCGGTACACGCTTTGTCGTATTCGATCGGCGGCGCATTCCACGTTCCGCATGGTGAAGCGAATTATCAATTCTTCACAGAAGTGTTCAAGATGTACATGAGAAAAGAACCAGGCGGCAAGATAGCCAAAGCAAATGCCATTTTGGCGAAAGCTTTGGGCTGCGATGTCGATGTGTGCTACGACAAGCTTGAGGAGATGCTGAATCATCTGATCCAGAAGAAGGCTTTGAGAGAATACGGAATGGTGGAAGCACAAATCGATGAGTTCACCGAGATGACGGTTGCCAATCAGCAGCGACTGCTCGCGAACAATTATGTCTTCTTGTCAAATGACGAAATAAGAGAGATATTCGCCAACCTTTATTGATGGGAAGACACGGTAGAAACACGTTACAGTAAAAATTTCATAAAAACTCCTATTTAAATGTGTACGGCAAGTCACTCAAGGTCGTGTTTCAGGCGATCGAAACTTTCGTGGCTTACCGGTATCAACTTTCCAAAACCGCTGCCGGCCGAGGTCGAGTGGCGGTTTTGGCGCATCCACGGATCGTTTGTAAAAATCGAACTGATTGTTTGTAAAAATCAAACGGATTGCTTATGAAAATCAAAAGGCGCGGCAGATTCAAACGACGAAGTAATTCTCATGGGGTTTAGTATAATTTTTCTCAAGCATTTCGACATGCGAAAGGAAGTCGGGGTCATCAAAGTATTTGGCTCCGTGCGGGCATGCTTTGACGCATGCCTGACATTTGATGCATATACCGTTCACTTTGGCACAATCCGTAGAATCGATGCTGACGACCGGACAGACCGCCGCACAGCGCCCGCAATTGTCACATTTGTCAATGCGGGTTACAGGTTTTGCTTTTAAAAATTTTGCGGGCGTTCCGTCGAGTTTAAGGGGAGTGTAGTACGGCGGTATCCGTGTATCTTCCGGAAGATTCACGAATATGCCGGCATCTATATTTCCAAGAACCTTTCCCGCAAAGGCTGAAAGGCTTTGGAAATCATCAGCATCCGGCCTGCCCGCCCCGATAAGCTCGGAAAACGGGTGAGGGGAAACCACTGCCGCAGCGCCTGCCACATCAAACCCGTTGTTTTGCATCATGAGACGAAGTTCTGTCAACGCACCCCCGTAACTTCTGTTGCCAAAAGAGCAGATCGCAATCGCTTTTGCGCCATGCCCGACAAAACACTTGCGGAAATCGGGTTCTATTTTATTTGGGATTCTGCCGGCATATACGGGCGAGGCTATGATAAGCAAATCGTTTTGGCTTAAGCGGTATATTTTTTCGCGATTTTTACGTGACGTGAAATCTATGTACTCCCGGCTGATTCCGGTAGCGCCGCCGAGAGAAATCCCTTTTCCTCCAAGATTATTCGATACGTCCTCCGAGTTCACAGAATGATCCCCACCATTTTTACTGAAAACCGGATAATATTTTGCTTCTGCCGCCTGCCCGATTTTCGATGAAAAAAACTTCGCGATCCTTTTGGTTCCGCCTGTGGGGCTGAAATAGCAGGTTACAATTCTCTTGATCATGATTATCACCGTCCATTACTTTTCAAAAGTCACACTGAATCTGTCCTTTTTTGTTTTTCCTCTAATCTCTGAAAGTCGAATCCTTCCCTTTTTGCGAAATCCGATCAGATCCCCTTCTTTTAACTTGAAATCCGGATCCGAAATTTCAATATGGTTTACATATACGTTGCGTGCCTTTATTCCTTCAACGGCTTTTGACCTTGAAATTCTGAATCCCGACGATACCACGTTGTCGAGGCGCAGAGAGGATATCGAAGCGGGGAAAATCTGCTTTTTGCTTTGGGATACAATCAATTCTTCAATCCCTGCGATTTCGCTTGAAATGCTTTGTCTTCCGACTTTGAGGTAATTGGAAGCAATGTATTCGGCTATTTCTTCCAGCACAATTATATCGGCGCCGTTCTCCCTTACGATTATATCTCCGGTCATCTCACGCTTGATTCCAAGCCCCAGAAGCGAACCGAGAAAGTCTCCGTGAGAGAGCGGTTTTCCGTCGTTTCTTCCGGTGACTCTAATCAGTTTGAATATGTCTGCGGTTTCCAATTCCATATATTGAGGAACGCAGATCATGACCACACGTTCCGCTTCCTCGTGGCCGCCGAAAAAACGGATTTCACAGTCGAATTTGCTCTGATCTGTCATTCTTCGTAGCAGAGATTGGGCGTGGATATCCAGAAACGTTGTGTTTGTAATAAAGTTCTTGTCGCAGCATTGCCTGATTTTGTCCATAGCCTGTGCTTTTATGATTTCGTCCTTGTTCATACTCATATTATAGTATAAAATGAGCCTTCGCTGTCAAGTTTCCCCGGAGTTTTTCTCCGATATTACATCCGATATTACAGATGAACGGTTTCGGCTTTTCCCATGTATTGTGGAGTGCGGTTTGATATGCCATTGTCGGGACATGAGTTTCGGTGAGAAGGTAAATCACACGAGGAAGCATAGTCAGGAGACTTATTCAGGAACCTACGTATTCGTTTACGGTGTGAGGTGAGCCCGTGATTAGTCAGATCAAATTGCCGAAAGCCGTATCGTGCACGTATATTATGTAAGATCGACGCTCGCATCACTTTTTCCGGTGAAGAAGAGCGTTTTTGTATGCTCCGAGCTGCAAGTATTTACGAGCTTACTTTTAACTTCATAGGAGGTGCTTTCATGGGAATTTCAAAGAAGTTAACAACCTTATTGCTATCTTTAGGATTGGTGGCAGGCATGGGAGCGGCTGCCTTTGCGGCGGATAATGCGGCGGTCAACCTGCTTCCTTATCCGAACAAGGGAGAATTCAACAAGTTGGTTAAATATAACCCTAAAGGAACTCTCAAACCTGTTCAACTCATGGTGCAAGGAGCAAATGCAAACTACTTGCCTGAACCGTTTTCTGCCACAAAAGCCGCAAGTGTTAAGTTTGAAGGATCGGACGGAGTCACCGCAGGATCCACAACGGTGAAACCTGTCGACAATGGAAGCAACCATATCGCGATTTCAGCTGTATCAGTAATGAAAAATCTTTCGTACGGTTCCAAAATGGTAAATGCGAAGTTGCCACAAGCGACTGGATGGACGGGTAGCATCGATCTTGGCGTTGTGTTGAATCCCAATTCGGAGGTAAGCGCAAAGCAGATAAAGGTTTCGTTCTACAAAGGTACGCCGTCTGCGGCAAATCTTCTCGACAAGAAACTCACCAAGAAAGTCAGACCGAATGTGTACGATTCAGATATAAAGTACACATCTGCGCTGGATGCGGCAAAAACAAGCGTGCAGAATCTTACAGTGAACGGTTCGGGAATCAACGTGTACGCCGATTACATGAAAATTAAAGGCAAAGAATACAAAAATAAAGATGATGGTTCTTTGACATGGTGCTACAGAGCATACGATAACAAAGGCAACGCAGTTGACCTTTCTTCCAAGGTCGGCGCTGAGGTATTTCCTGCAGTAAGGCACTCAAATATAGTTTGGATTTACGGTACGTGGAGCGACTTGCCGAACAAGATAGCAACCGGTCTTCTATAGGCGAAGTTGGGAAACACTGTGAAAGGATGAAAAAAATGAGTGTAAAGAATGAATTGAGAATAATATTCTTCGCTTTCTTGCTCATGCTGATAATCGGCGGTATATATGCTACCGCCGATTATGCTTTTGCGGAGAGCGGAGAACGCGATGTGACGCTTGAACTATCGGGAGTCTATGCGGGAAGTCTTAAGATATTTGACAAAAACGGAAAAGAGATGGAAAAAGTATCTTCGAAGAAACTCCCTAAGGAGAAAAGGAAAGTAGAAATTAACGAGTTTAATTATACGACAACAGAAGTAAGTCAATGGAAACTGAAACTGACTCCGGGGGAGTATACCTTTAAGATTTATGACGAATATGACAACTACGGAACGGTACTGAACAGCGAGACGGACTTCAAGGTTACGGAAAGCGGCGACAACCACCATCACTTTGTGGTATACAATATCAATATATACGATAACGACAATCCCGTTGCCGATATAAAATGTAAAACGAAGGTGACGGATGCGGATAAGAATGAAATAAAGGTCACAGACTATGAGTTCGAATCTGAATTTGAAGAGAATGGAGAAAAGGTAAAGGCAAAAGAGATACGGAAAAACTTCATCCTTAAGTACGAGAAGGGATGCAAGTACGATATATCCGTTACGCATGAAGACCCGGGGTACGTATGGAAGGAAAGCCAGTGCAGGATAGGAAGCGTTGGCTGGGAGTATACTATTTTGGACGGGTATATAATGCCGTCGTTCACAAAAAAACAGTTTAAGCTTTCGATAGTCTCCGAAGGGTTGCTTTGGGAACCTCCTTACGCAGATCTGTACTGCACCAACAGGAGCATAAGTTATAGGATACTGTATCCCAAGGAATTGGAAAACTTTCAGGTATGTGAGGTCAACACGGCGGCGTATCAGAGATTTAAACCTCTTAAAGAGCTTCAGGAAAAATACAATATAATCAATTGGGATGAGGAAGACCACGACAAGACGGATGTATACAGTGAGATGAACTTCAAAGCTATGCCTATCCGTGCTCCCCTTATCTTCACAGGAGGTGGTGAATACCGCGATAAAAAAACCGGTAAGCTAAAGGAATCCAAGTACATAAAAACTCTGTTATACGCAGAGCATTCCTCTAACACTTCGGCAAAGAGGGTTACGTATAAAACCTCATTTATAAAGCACGGGGAAGAAGTACCGAGACAAAGTGATTTATCATACAACCGTTATGGTAATGGGGCGGAAAACGCTCTTTTGACCACGCTAAAGGATGAGGGACAGTATCAGCCGCTTGCCATCGGGAAAAATATAGACTTCTTTACCTTTAGGATCGGACAGGGCGTAGACGATGAGGTGACAAATACCATAATTGAACCGGATAAGTTATATAGACTGTTTGGTGACAGCGTAAGTGTCAGCGGGCAAAAAGGCGCACCGGGAAGAGAATGGAACCGGATAAAGCCTGAAAAAAGCGGTGCCACAATTGTCGCAATCGGATATAAGGATGCATTTTATTCAGGTACGCACTTTCCTGTAATCAGTGAAGAGACTGAAGGTGCGACCGAAGATACGGCAACGATGTATGAGAGTGGTTCATATTTTCCCGAGGTCGACCCCGATAGGATAGGAATCGCGATATTTGATGTTGAAGGAAGCGGTGAGAAGATAAAACCCAATATAAGCAGGATGACGTCGGATGGAGAAAAGCCGCTGAGAAAGTACGACAGAGTGCATTTTGTAAAGTCCATGGAGTATCCTGACGGAACAAAGAAGGAGATCAGCAAGTCTACTGAGTTCACCCTGCATCCCACATGTGAGGATGGAAGCGAGGTCAAGGTATACTACCATAAACCGATAAAGACCATGGATGACTTCAACAACAAAGACTTCTTCACCGTTCCGAAAGAGGGGGAAGAACCGGGAAGTGACTGGATAAGAGCGGAGAAGAACGGCAAATACTCAAAGGTCAAACTTGAGCAGGGAAACAACGTCATAATGATGAAGACGGCAAAGCACACAAGATACTTTGTCATAGCGGCAAAGGGAATCAATGTAAAGAGTGTGAACCTATCGAGAAAGGGCAAGAGTTTTGCCAAGGGTGACAAGGTAAAGGTGCATATTGAGGGACTGGTGCTTCCTGTTCCTAAATTGAGTGCCATATACAACCCGGGATTTCCTGACACCACGTACCTCACGGCCGACATAAATGGAAAGGCTACCGAGGGAACCCACACGCAATATGGCATATTGTGGAGAAACTGGTTTGTCGACAAGTATCCGGAAAAAGACAGCTTCACTATAGCGGACTCAAAGAACCTTGACATAAAGAAGATAAAGATACACTCGGGGCGCTTCGGCGACGATCTTGACGGTCACTGCGACATAGGACCCGAGAGCGGAAGACCGCCGAACTTAAATGCGGATGAGTACAAGGATCCGGATAATGCGCTATTTGGTGTGTTTGAGGATGTGAGCGTACCGGTACTCCACCTTGAGTATCCAAAGACTTCCGTAATCAGATTTGTCAATGCGAAGAAAGGTGCCTTCAGGAGAATTAAGATAGACGGAGAGGTCTTGGATAAGGACGCATATACGATCTCTGAGGAAACGGGCAAGCTTGCAAATTCGGGAGTGCAGGACACCTCGACGGGATACTTCGACCTCACGCTGAATGATGAGTATCTTAAGAACCTTGATGCCGGAAAGCACAAGGTAGAGGTAAAGACATCCGAGGGAAACGCTGATGGAACTTTTTCGGTGGGAACCGGTGCAAATACAGGAGATAATGCCGACAAAGGTAAAGTCGAACGGAAAAACCCTGTAAAATCCGTGCTTGACCGTATGATAAAACCTGCGGTAACTAAGCTCGCCAAGGTCACAAAACTCAAGGTAAAGGTTGCGAAGAAGAAAGCGGTTGTAAGCTGGAAGAGACTTTCCGGAGTGAGCGGATATGAAGTATACAGAAGAACGGGCAGAAAAGGCAGATATGTCAAGATTGCAAGCGTAAAGAATGCAAAGATAAAGAGCTCAAGGATAAGAACTGCGAAAGGCGCAAAGTCTGTCGGAACCGTCAGGTACATCGACCGCAAAGCCGGAAAAGGTAAAACGAAGATCAAGGGCAGGAAATATTACTACAAGGTGAGAGCCTTTAAGAAGATGAACGGAAAGAGAGTTTACGGAGCTTACTCAAAGGTTGCGGGATAGCTGTGTGAGCTGGGACGTGAATGGTATATTGATATTTATTTATCCACTACTTTTTTAACAGTAATGGATTTTGGGTAACTTCACTGCTCGGTATCTTTTCTATGCCAAGATGCCAAGCAGTGAAGTTATTTTCCCCAATGAGTAAAAGAAAAAAGTTCATACTGACTTGCCTCCTAGGCTGTCCCCAAAAATGTCCGCACCCTCAAAATGAGATTGTGACCATCTCTAAACACAAGCCGGAGCTTACTTTGCAAATTAACATTGCAAATTAAAATTCCACACAATAGAAAAAAATATTTTTTTTCTATTGACAAACCGAGGTTGTCTCCTCTATAATTGTACACGTTGCCGGCGCAATTCGTTTGATGATCCGAGGTAGCTCAATGGTGGAGCAACCGGCTGTTAACCGGTAGGCTGTGGGTTCGAGCCCCACCCTCGGAGCCAATTTTATTCTGCCGGCGTGGCGGAATTGGCAGACGCCCGGGACTTAAAATCCCGTGGGTAGCGATACCCGTACCGGTTCGACCCCGGTCGCCGGCACCAACGATACAATTGAATTATGATGACGCGGGGTGGAGCAGTTGGTAGCTCGTCGGGCTCATAACCCGAAGGTCGAAGGTTCAAGTCCTTCCCCCGCAACCACAATCAAACCCGCAAGCATTTTCAGGCCGGCTGCTTGCGGGTTTTTTACTTGCGCCGGAGAACGAGCCGGATGTTATCGAAATTTGGGGTTAGAAATATTTAAATCAAAGGTTGACAAACACCATAACGGTGTTATAATCGTGCATATAATAACAGTGTTATGCAAGCACAAATACTCAAGAAAAGAGTGTTATCTACACATGTGCGCACGCTGAAGAAAGCTGAAGAAAACGGCATTATGCATACGTACGCACATGCATGCCGAGTGCGAATAAGAAGGAGGGTGCGCAATGAAAACAATTCCTACGGAAGAGGCAATTCTTGGAGTCGCAAAAGAAGAATTTCTCCAATACGGTTATATGGAAGCTTCCATGAGGCGCATCGCATCGAAGGCGGGATGCACCACGGGAATGTTGTACTACAGATTCAAAGACAAGGATGAGATCTTTAAGGCGCTCGTGAAGGATGGAGCGGATCTGTTTGAGGGAGAATTTATGAGGATGCAGAAAAATTTTCAGGCGCTACCCGATGAGGTTCAGGTTGAAGGAATGTTTGACTACGCCGGGGGCGGAATGGAAGAACTGAATGATATTCTGTACGCTCACTTTGATGCATTCAAACTCATCGTCTGTTCCGGCGGCGGTTCAAGCTACGAGGGATACATAGAAAGGCTTGTGGATGCGGAAACGCAGAGCACGTTCAGATTTATCAATACTTTGAGAAGCACCGGACACAATGTCCCCCCGGTCAAGGAAGAGATGTGCCATATGCTTGCAAGCGCAATGCTCAACGGCATTTTTGAGGTGATAGCCCACGATTTCTCAAAAGAGGATGCAAAGAAATACATATACGATTTGAGGAGGTTCTTTTCGGCAGGTTGGGGCGAGTTGTTCGGAATGGAGTATCACTCGGCTGAGAATAAAAGCCATGAGAACGCATTAAAAATATGAGGTAGAGCATTAAAAATGTTCCGGAATTATTGGAGGTAATTATGAAGAAGAGGACGACCCTCGGTTGGATTGCCGAGTTTGCGGGAATGCACAGAAAAACATACGTCATTTCCGTTCTAATTGCGATTTTGGAGGTGATTTGCAAACTTATTCCGTATTTCATAATGGGAAATATTGTGGTGGATCTGCTTAAGATGAATCGCGATTTTTCTCTTTATGCAAAACTTTGCGTATGGATGCTGTTGAGCTGGACGTCAGCAGTGGTTTTGCACAACTTATCCACGGGAATGTCACATAAGGCGACTTTCCACCTTTTAAGCACGATTAGGCGCATGGTTTGCGACAAACTGTATAAGCTGCCGTTGGGATACGTGCTGGACACGCCGTCAGGAGAAATGAAAAATACCATAGTGGAAAGGACGGACAGTGTGGAAACCACGATGGCGCACATAATTCCTGAATTTACTGCAAACCTTTTGGGACCACTGTGTGTTCTTGTCTATATGTTCACCCTTGATTGGAGAATGGGACTAATCTCACTGGCAACGATACCGATAGGACTGATTTCGTATGCTTCGATGATGAAAGGATACGAAGAAAATTACAAAAGAACGATCGATAAGACAAAGGCATTGAACGACACCGCGGTGGAGTACATAAACGGTATAGAAGTAATAAAGGCTTTCGGGGAAGCTGACAGCTCGTACGAAAAATTTGTTACTGCGGCCAAGGAAGGCGCTACATGTTTTGTGGACTGGATGCGCGAATGCATAGGTGCCTCTTGCACGGCAATGACTTTTTTCCCGGCAACTCTGATAGGGATACTGCCGCTTGGGGGAATGTTGTACAAAAATGGGACTCTGCCCGCACCGACATTGATATTGATAATCATATTATCGTTTGGGATCATCGCACCGATCATGACATGCGTGTCATACATGGATGATATCGCAAAGGCGGGAACCATAATAGGGGAGGTCACAAGCATACTTGAACGGGAGGAAATGCACAGACCTTCGACTTTGACAAAAGAAGTTACGGGAAGCGATGTAATCATAAAAGATATACGCTTTGCATACAAAGAAAAAGAGGTGATTCACGGAATCAGTCTTGAGCTTAAGAAAGGAACGGTCAATGCGCTGGTAGGACCGTCGGGAGGCGGCAAATCGACCATAGCCAAGCTTGTTGCAGGACTGTGGGATCCGTCCTCAGGGGAGATACTCATAGGGGGAGTGGGTAATGCGGATCTTCCGATAGAAGTTCAGAACAAACTCATAGCGTACGTTTCTCAAGATAATTATCTGTTTGACGTTTCCGTCAGAGAAAACTTGAGGATGGGGAATCCCAAGGCGACCGACGCCGAGATTGAAGAGGCTGCCAAAAAAAGTGGCTGCCATGAATTCATATCAGGGTTGGAAAACGGATATGAGACGATAGTCGGAGGATCGGGAGGACATCTATCCGGAGGAGAACGGCAGAGGATTTCCATTGCCAGAGCCATGCTAAAAGACGCACCGATAGTAATACTGGACGAAGCTACGGCATACACGGATCCAGAGAGCGAGGCCGTAATCCAAACTGCGGTCGCAAAACTGGTAAAAAACAAAACTTTGATGGTCATTGCGCACAGATTGAGCACCGTCATGGACGCCGACAGGATATTTGTCGTGGACGGAGGCAACATTTCGGCTTCCGGAACGCATGAAGAGCTTCTTGAGAAAAGTGAGCTTTACAAAAACATGTGGGAAGCCCATGTTTCGGTGAGAGACAGAGATTCCGACAATGTCACGGCTGCGGAAACCGGAAATGCGGCAGCCGGGAAAGCGAACGGAAAAGAAGTGACCGGGAAAGTGAACGGAAAAAGAACGGACGGAGTGGCCATGAACAATGAAAGAACGGAGGTATAGGGCATGATTGGGATCTTTAGAAAATTCTTTGCGTTCTGTCGGGAAGAAAACAGAAAAAAATTCTACATATCTATCGTGTGCGGTGTTTTGATGGCGTTCTTGCAGGCACTCAGAATTCCCGCAGCGTTTGTACTGATCGACGCTGTTTTGAAAGACAATGTGACTGCGAGCACGTGTCTGATAAGCTTTGGCATAATTTTAGGAAGCGTAATCGCCGGAATACTGATAAGAAGCAAGAGTATGATGCTCCAGTGCGAGGCGGGATACGGAACCTGCGCCGACAAGAGAATAGAGATTGCAAGGCATATGAGATACCTACCAATGGGTTATTTCAATAAAAACAGTCTGGGTTATATCACATCGGTTACCACCAATACCATGGAGCTGCTTGCGGATATAGCCACAAAAGTCGTAATGCTGACCACGGAAGGGCTGCTCGAAATGCTGCTCATAATCCTCATGCTGTTTGCCTTCAACCTTAAGATAGCATTGGTCGTACTCGCAGGTACCGCAGTTTTCATGATCGTCAATATGATTTTACAGCGGCGGGCAGAAGGTATCGCCGAAGAAAAAGACAGCGCCGACAGAAATATGGTCTCAATGGTGCTGGAATACATACAGGGGATGATGGAAGTCAAATCATACGGACTTTATTCGGATGAGAACAAGAGACTTTCGGATTCTTTCACCCGTGCGGAAAAGGCTAATTTCAATATGGAGAAGAAATTTTTGCCGTACTTTGCCCTGCAATCGTTTGTGACCAAGGCGATAGGGATAGCGATGTCTTTGGTGTCTCTGCGATTATATGTAAACGGAAGCATGGAACTTTCCGTATGCATAGTCATGCTCATATGCTCATTCATGATATTTAACAGTCTGGATATGGCGGGGACGATGTCTTCGCTGTTAAGAACGGTCAGCATATCGGTGGACAAAGCAAACGAGATTCTCAATCTGGAGCCGATGGACGTTGACGGAGAGGACATAGTGCCGAAAAATCACGATATAGATCTGGAAAATGTAAGCTTTTCGTACGGTAAGAGGAAGATAATAGACGGGCTTTCGATGCACATAAAAGAGGGTACGACCACTGCCATCGTCGGGCCTTCCGGAGGAGGGAAAACGACTATATGCAGGCTCATGGCCAGATTCTGGGATGTGGATCTTGGAACGGTCAAACTTGGAGGGATAGACGTGAAAGAATACAGCGTGGATTCCCTTATGAAAAACTTCAGTTTTGTTTTTCAAAATGTATACCTCTTTGACGACACGATAGCCAACAATATAAGGTTCGGAACGCCGGAGGCTTCAATTGACGAGGTGATAAGCGCCGCAAAAAAGGCGTGCTGCCATGAATTTATAAGCGCCTTGCCAAAAGGCTATGAAACGCGTATAGGCGAGGCGGGAGGCATGTTGTCGGGCGGAGAGAAACAGAGGATATCCATAGCCAGAGCGATAATGAAAGATGCGCCCGTCATAGTGCTTGATGAGGCCACCGCAAACGTGGATCCTGAAAATGAGAAAGAACTGGTAAAGGCTATAGAGGAACTTACCAGACAGAAGACAATCATAATGATCGCCCACAGACTCAAGACTGTAAGAAACGCCGATGAGATAGTGGTCGTAAAAGACGGTACGATAGTGCAGCGTGGCAAGCACGATGAACTGATGAGGGAAGACAACATCTACAGAAGATTTGTAAACTCCAGACAAGCCGCCGTGAGCTGGAAACTGTAGAACTTACAAATGCCGCAACAACCATGGCTCATTGGTTGCCGGATGTTTTAAGACGATCCGCCGTGACCTGGCCGTGACCTGAGTGAACTTTGCAGCGGTTGTGACCGAGAGTTCGCTAGAACTAACCGAACGCCGCCACAAGGTTGCTTTGAGTTATTGACAATACAAAATAGGAGGTCTTTTATGGAAGTATACAAAAAACTATTTGCTTATGTGCCCGAAAAGAAACATCTTGCGTTTGTTTCCATGTTCTTTTCTTTGCTCGCCGCGGCATTGACGGTGATGCCGTTTTGGTATCTGTGGAAGTTCTTGTGGGAGCTTATGATCCCGGGGAATGTGGATAGGGCTATGGGCTATGCGATAATGATAGCCGTATTGATGATAGCGCATATCTTTATCTACTTTTTCTCTCTCTGGGCATCGCACCTGCTTGCGTTCAGGCTCGAGACAAATCTGCGAAAGACAGGGATAAGGCATTTGCTGAATGCTTCATTTGCTTTTTATGATATGAGCCGGTCTGGGACGATAAGAAAGATAATTGATGACAATGCGGCACAGACCCATATGATAGTAGCTCATTTGATTCCGGATCTTACGGGCGCGATAGCCATCCCCGCAATCATGTATATACTGATGTTTATGGTTGACTATAAACTGGGTTTGCTTCTTGTCGCACTCACGGTCATAGGGCTTGTTCAGATGAAACTCATGATGGGCGGCCAAGACTTCATGACAACATACATGAAGTCGCTTGAGCGTCTCAATGCGGAATCCGTGGAATACGTAAGAGGCATGCAGGTTGTAAAGATCTTCAGAAATACGGTCATGTCTTTCAAGTCGTTTTACGATGCCATAGTAACATATTCAAACTATGCATTGGAGTATTCAAGATCGTGCAGGAGACCGTTTGTGATTTTTCAGGTTCTCTTCAACGTGGTCATAGTTCTCATAATCCCGGTGACCATTTACTACATAAACGGAGGCGGCGATTTGAATGTGATACTCGCAAAGACAGTGTTTTTCGCCTGCTTTGCCGGATCTATATTCGCCTGCTTTATGAGAGTCATGTACGTGGGCATGTATCAGTTCCAGGCATTGGAGGTGATTAACAAGCTGGAGAGGCTTTTCAACGATATGCAGGAGGGGAAACCCGTTCACGGAAGCGTAGAGAGTATGGAGAACACGGATATAGAATTTGACGATGTTTCCTTTGGATACGACAGGGATGAAGTTCTGAACAAATTGAGTTTCAAACTCAAGGGAAACAGGACATACGCTCTGGTCGGTGCATCCGGAAGCGGAAAATCCACGATAGCCAAACTCATATCGGGATTTTATGGGCTTAAAGGCGGAAGAATACTGATAGGCAACATTCCTCTGGAAGATTACAGTGAAAAGGCCATATCAGAGAACATCGCTTTTGTATTTCAAAATTCCAAGCTCTTTAAAACAAGTATCTACGAAAATGTTGCCATCGGCAATCCCAAAGCGAGCAAAGAGCAGGTTATGAAAGCCTTGTCGGATGCAAGATGCGATGAGATACTGGAGAAATTTCCGGAAAGAGAAAATACTCTTATAGGATCAAAGGGGGTACATCTGTCAGGTGGCGAGATTCAGAGGATCGCTATCGCAAGGGCGATATTGAAAGATGCCCCGATCATTATTTTGGATGAGGCGAGCGCGGCGGCGGATCCCGAAAATGAATACGAGATACAGCAGGCGTTTTCCGGCCTTATGAAAGATAAAACCGTGATAATGATCGCCCACAGACTCACCTCAATACGTAATGTGGATGAGATTTTGGTCGTGGATCAGGGTAAAATAATCGAAAGAGGAACCGATGAAGAACTCATGAAGCTGAACGGAAAGTATGCGATGCTTCAGAAAATGTTTGAAAGAGCAAATGATTGGAGGGTTTATGATTGATAAGATAAGGAGGACGTTTGCCCTCACCGAAGAAGGGGCAAAAGGCGTCATAAAAGCATCTCTGGGCTCCTGCCTGATGTACATTGCATACATGCTGCCGGTAATACTTTTGATGATCTTTGTCAGGGATGCTCTTGGGGAGGATCTTAACGGCGCACTTTTCTATGTCGCCATAATGGTCGGCATAATTGCGGTGATGTACGTGTTTATCAACATTTCATACAACACCACCTACAACGAAACATACAAAGAAGCGGCAAATCTGAGGATCTCGATAGCGACAACCCTGAAAAGCCTGCCTCTGTCATACTTTTCAAGACATGACGTGAGCGATCTTTCACAGACGGTGATGCAGGATGTTGCGGATGTCGAGCATGCGATGAGTCACGCTATCCCGGAGGCGATAGGTTTTGTCATATACTTTGTGCTGATTGCGATCCTGATGATAATGGCAAACCCGGCAATGGGATTCAGTATAATAGTGCCGATCATAGTGAGCATTATACTGGCTATATTGACCAGAAAAATACAGGTGAACGCAACAACAAAATTCTTCCATAAGCTGAGGGAAAACAGTGAGTCATTTCAGCAAGCGATAGAGATGCAACAGGAGATAAAAAGCTACGGCAGAGAAAAACTCGTGGAGCAGGAGATGGATCGAATCGTGGATGAGGTTGAAAAAATACATATCAAGACGGAATTTGCCCAGGCCGTGACGGTCAATGCATCATCATCCATCATCCGGCTTGCTTTGGGACTTTCGGTTATCGTGGGAAGTTATCTTTACGCAGTGGGTGAAATAAGCCTTTTGTATCTTGTGGGGTATATAATTGCTGCAACCAGAATCGTGGATGGAATAAGTGGTCTATTTTTGAACATCGCTGAGATACTCTATATCGATTCCAGAATAAAGAGGATACGTGAGATAAGCGAAGTTGAGGTGCAGGAAGGCGAGCCTTGTGAGATCGGAAAGTTTGACATCGAATTTGATCATGTGGAATTCTCCTACGACGGAAAACGGAAAGTTGTGGATGACATTTCCTTTGTCGCAAAACAAAACGAGGTGACCGCACTTATAGGCCCGAGCGGATGCGGAAAGACGACGGTTTTAAGATTGATGTCGGGACTTTATGACAACGACTCCGGAGAAATACTGATAGATGGCAAGAATATAAAGGATGTCGACACCGACAGCTTGTTTGAAAAAATTTCGATAGTTTTTCAGGATGTCTCCCTGTTCAATACAAGTATCATGGAAAACATAAGACTCGGCGATACATCCGCAAGCGACGATCAGGTAAAAAAAGCCGCAGAACTTGCAAATTGTGACTTTATATCGGATCTTCCCGACGGATACAATACAATGATAGGGGAAAACGGCATGAAACTTTCCGGCGGGGAACGGCAGAGAATTTCCATAGCTAGAGCCATACTCAAAGACGCGTCCATAATAATTTTGGACGAAATAAGCGCCTCCCTTGACGTTGAAAATGAGATGAAGATACAGGATAGCCTAAATCACCTGATCAAGGGCAAGACCGTGGTGATAATATCACACAGATTGAAATCGGTGGAGAAAGCAGACAAAATTATAGTTATGAACGAGGGCAAGATTGAGAATATAGGAAAACACAACGAACTTCTAAAAAAATCCCCTACCTATGCTCTTATGATAAGCAGGGCGAGAATGACCGAAAAATACGTATATTGACCGAAATCGCAAACTCGGGGACACCATTGTTTCAAGGTGTCCCCGAATGCCGGTTGGGGCAATCGGCAGAGCTTGGTAAAAAAACTGAACCGCAAAGTTTAAATCCACGTGTTTCATGTTGACAATCGAATAAAAATATAAGACAATCGAGTAGAAGTTATTACTTATTGTCATTTATGATTATGTCAAAGGGTTGACAATGACAACGCATCCTTGAATAAGAGAGGGGAATCTATGAAAAAAAGAAATTTCATGGCGGTGCTTACACTGTCATTGGCGATGATCGCAATCCCACAGGGCTCGGCCGTTGCGGCTCAAAGTCCTTCAGCACACACTCAAAAATACGCATTTGATAAGCTCACGCACTTGAAAGCGGAAACAGCCGCCGAGCTTCTGAAAGGCGGGGAATACGTAAAAAATGAGTTGCTGGTGACTTACGACGATGATATGAGCAATCGTGGGATAAAGAAAGCGGTGAAATCCGGAAGTGGAAAATGCGAGGATATCTTCGAGGCGACATCCAATAGCAAAACTGCAATCGTCAGAGTCGGGGCAGGGAAAACGATGAAAAACGCCGTTGAAAAGTTTATGCAGGACGGAAGGGTGCTTTCCGTACAGCCAAACTATAGATATGCCATAAGAGCGGACGAACATAAAGACGATGAGAATTTCACAAAACCGGACAGACCGTACTATCAGTATCTCATCAAGAGCATCAAGGCCATAGAAGCCTGGGAAAAGCTTGGGGAGAATCCCGCGGCAAAAACACGTGTTGCGGTTATAGACACGGGAGTCGATGCCGGTCACGAGGATCTCCGGGCGAATCTCTTGTTGCAAAACGGGAAATACAAGGCCTTTTACAATGGAAATGAGGCCGAGGCGGTCGGCGATACCGGAAACCACGGAACGCATGTCACGGGAATTATAAGCGCAACGTACGGAAACGGGAAAGGCGGTTTTGGCGTTGCTTCGGGTCGAAAAAACAACCTGGCAGAGACAATGGTTGTCGGAAGCAGCGTTGACGGGGAATCTCTTACGACAGCGGATATAATAAGTTCAATAAATTATGCCTCTGCAAAAGGTGCAAAAGTTATGAACATGAGCTTTGGCGACTCACGCAGGGACAGGCTCATGGGGAAAGCCATAAAAGACGCTTACTACAACAAGGGAGTAACTTTTGTTGCGGCATCGGGAAACGACAACACGGATGATTACGGTGAACCCGAGGGCATGAAAGAGGTTATTTCCGTCGCAGGAACCAATCGAAACGGCGAGAGATGGACTTTTGGAAAAATGGGTGGATCAAACTACAGCAATTCAGTCGACATTTCCGCACCCGGTGAAGGTATTGTGAGTACGGTTCCGGGAAACAAGTATGAAAGATTTACGGGAACGTCCATGGCTTCGCCTGCGGTGGCGGCGGTGGCTGCGCTCATGCTTGATGCCAATCCGGCGCTTACACCGAGGCAGGTCAAGAATATAATGTGCGCATCTAACAAAATTTCGTTCAATCAATATACCGGTTACGGTCTTATAGATGCGGAAAAGTGCGTGGAAAACACCCAAAAGGCGAAAGTCGATCCTGCGGCAGTGGAATCGGTCGAAATGAAAGTAAAAGAGACAACTGTGCAGGAAGACGACGATGTGGGGATAGACGCACTTGTCAGACCCGCCACAAATCTTACTGAAATCAAGTGGACAAGCAGCGATGAGAACATAGCCAAAGTTGACGGCAACGGAATAGTTACGGGGATATCCGCGGGAACTGCGACAATCACTGCAAAAGCGGGGGACAAATCAGTTTCCTGCGCCGTAAAAGTCAAGCCGTCCATAAAAGCGGAAAAGGTGGAGATTGTTGCGGATTCAATGCCTAAAGACGGTGAAATAGGTGTAAATGAGTTGCTCACATTGAGAGCCAAAATTTACCCGCAAAATGCCACCAACAAGGAAATTTACTGGAGAGTGGAAAAACCCGATTCAAGGGCGCTGACAGTGGACGATGCAGGCAATGTGGAGGGTATAAAGCAGGGCGTGGCAAAGATTACGGCATATACATTCGCAAAACCTGCGGAAGGAACAAAACTTGGAGAAGCAGCGAGAAAAATATCCCACACCATAACCATGAAGGTAAAGGAATTTCCTAAAGGGATAAAGATATTCTCATCTCCGCCGTGGCTCATGAAAGGAAAGACAGGAAAAATTTCAGCCCGGATAAAGGATTACAAAGGAACAAACAATTCCGAACTGGTGGCGCACTATAACATCAAATATATCAGCAACAATTCCCGGGTCGCAAAGGTCGACGAAAAAACCGGCAAGATCAAAGCCGTGAGGCAAGGAGTGGCATATTTATCTGCGGAATACAACTATACCGACAAGTTTGAGGAACTTCATCGTTTTTATGACCGGAAGAAAATTATAATTTCAAAGAAAAATTATAAGGGTAAAGGAGATTACGGGCTTAAACGCACACGGAAAAAACACTCGTCAAAGGTTAAGCTTTACTGGAAGAAGATCCCGATAGCATCCGGATATATCGTCAAAATGGCGACTTCGACAAGGGGGAAGTTCAGGACGATAAAGAAAATTAAGTCCGCAAGCAGGACGGGGTATGCTTTCAAAGCCGCACGCAAAGGATTTTACAAGGTAAGGGCATACTATAAAATCAATCGGAAAACTCGGTATTTCGGTTATTCCAATACTGTGAGAGTTGCGGCCAAGAAAAAATAGGTGAAGTTATGAGAAACAGAAAAGTTATTGTGCTTTTTGCACTTGCAATGTCGCTGATTCTGATTCCGGGCACCGTCTCGGCAGGACAGCATAAGCATTTAAAGCATACAAAAAGGAATGCGGCAAGAATATTTGTCGGAGGCGAAAAACTGAAAAAGGCGATAGATAACTTTGGCATAGCCATTAAAATAAAAGAAAAAGATGGGAGTGGCGAGTCGTCCCTGAACATCGAGAAATCGATAGTTAGAGCATTTGTGGATGAAATCTGGGGATTGGCGGTTTCCTCTTACAATACCGATGATCCCCGAGTAAAGGGCTATTCCAAGGATGTGTGGGATGAACTTTCATCCATATACTCGGATTCCATTGCCCGGATAAATAAGGCTACGGACGATGAGGATTTGATACAAGAAGGGATGATGATTCTGCCGGCTCAGTATTATATCGACGCAAGCAGGAAGATCATATCCTTGGGCGAAATGAACTCCCAGTTTTTCCCCCGCGGAAAGAAAGACATACCGGACGGAAAAAAGCGCAAAAAAAAGGAAATCGAGTTCTATTTCGGGGATTTCCAAAGGAAGTCGTACAATAATTTTTATTGGGGCAATATTTGTCAGCGGAAACACTCACTTTTAAAACAACTTGAAAAAGCGAAAACATTTTCGGATCTTGCCCGCGTAAACGAGAATTTCGGGATGATACATGTCGTATCGAAATCGAGTGCGGAATCCGATTTTACAATGGAAGACGGAGCAGGAATAAAGGTCGGTGACCGGAAGATCATAGAATTGAACTGGGTGTACACAAAAAAAGAGGTGAAAAAGCTCAAGAACGCTCTGCTTGAATGGTCCGGAACTTATAGCACCAAAGTCACTAAGAAGCTTAAGAAAAGCAAGACCAAAAAGATAAAAAAATGGCGCAAAAACTTCGACAAGAAGACGAAGAAAGATTACGATGTCGACTCAATGATGGATCGATACAAGGCTTTTGAGGAAAAAGTCGAAGTGGAACTCGGAAACATCGTAAAAGACGGGGATTCCGTAAATCAGGGTGAAGTGGAGCGCTGTAAGAACAAGCTGTACACGGAATATATGAAATACCGTATCAATGACTATTCGGAAGCCAATTGGGACAAAATCACCGAAATTTATTCCGCATGCATACTCAGGTTGGAAAACATCACGATGCAGAAAGAACTGAAAGACGAGATATGGAAAAAAGCCATTGCGGATATGAAAAAGGTTCCCGCTGCGGCTCCGGAAATGAAGAAAAAGAAGAAAAAATACATTGGGATTTTGAAGAATCTTCTGCGTTCCCCGAGATACAACAAGAAAAAACTGAAACCTATAGTAAAGAGGGGCATTGCCGCAATAAGGAAGACAAAAGATGTCGATAAGATCGACGAAATATTTAACCGCTATGAACTCAAGACGGAGAAGAGCATCAAAGAATTCAGGATAAAAGTCAAAAAGATCGGCGAGGGAAAAGTTTCACGGAGCAAAACCGTGAAATACGGAAGCTCGTATAAGGTCAGCGTCGTACCTTTGGCAGGACACAGGATAGCCTATGTTGAGAGGGACGGTAAATATGTTAAGCTGAAGAGCAAGTATGAATTCAACAATATCAGAAGATCACACAGACTTCGGGTGATCTTTCAGTAGAGAGGAGACAATATGGCAGACTGTGGTCAAGGCTGTGATTCCTGTGGAACAAGCGGATGCGGAAGTAGCGCCGCAAGTAGCGAAAAAACCGCCGGAATCGGCAAAGCGGAACTTAACAAAGAATCAAGAGTAAGGAAAGTTATAGGCGTTGTCAGCGGAAAAGGCGGCGTCGGCAAATCTTCTGTCACATCGATGCTTGCCGTATCGGCGACACATCTTGGCAAGCAGGTTGCGATAATGGACGCCGACATAACAGGACCTTCGATTCCGACGGCGTTCGGCATAGATGAGAAAGCAAAGGGAAACGAGGAAATAATCCTGCCTGAGGTATCGGAAACCGGCATAAAATTGATGTCGATCAATCTTTTGCTTGAGAACAACACAGATCCCGTGGTATGGCGGGGGCCGATAGTCGCAAACGTGGTACGCAACTTCTGGAGCAATGTGATATGGGGCGATATCGACGTAATGTTTGTCGACATGCCTCCCGGAACCGGTGATGTGGCATTGACGGTGTATCAGTCGCTTCCTATCGACGGGATAGTGGTCGTCACATCGCCTCAGCAGCTTGTAGCTATGATTGTGGAGAAAGCGTATAAGATGGCGGAGATGATGAACATCCCGATCCTTGGCATAGTAGAAAACATGTCATATTTTACATGCCCCGACAACGGCAAGGACTATGCGATCTTTGGTGAGAGCCATATAGAGAGAATAGCCGCAAAGCACGGATTGAAAAACACGGCGAAACTGTCCATAGACCCACAGCTTGCCGCCGATTTTGACGCCGGAAGAATGGAATCGTACAGGAATATTGAGATCGACAGGCTAACCGATGCGATCCTGTCGGATTGAAAAAGCCGATGAGGAGTGAGTCTTTGATTCAGATGTACAAATTGCAAAGGAATTCTTTTGCAAAGAGATTTGTTTCAAGATGGTTCACAAATCCTCCGTTTTTAACGATCAGATACCCTGCTTCGAAAGCGGGGTATTTTTTTAATTTTTCAAGAGAAACCGCAGAAAGCAATTTCGCCGCATCAATTACGTGAACGCCTTTTGCAGGAATTTCGGTAGGTATGCTTATATCGATCCGGTTGCTTTTTGAAGCTGCTAGTATTGTGCATGGTTGTTCATCCGTGGGAAATGATATGTAATCAAATGGTTCTTTTAGGTGGGATGCCGATATATTTACTGCGGAGGAAGCAATTTCCACACTGTTTATAACGTAATCACCCGCCAAGAAGCCCACGCTGGATATCGCCCTGTGAAAATCAGTCTTTTCTATTACGGGAATAAGTTTTGCAAGCTGTATGATGTCGTCATTGTTGTGCAGAAGAATGTCGCGCTCTAGATCTTTATTGCGCGTGCGCAAGTATTCGTCATACATAAAAACGCTTTGGGCACCGGAAATTTTGTCGCTACGCTTATCAGACACTCCCATGTATTGTTCGAGATTTTTCTGTTTGAGAGAGCCTATAAGTTTTTTTATTTCGGAGTAATATCTTACGAGATTGTAGATATCGAGATGGACAGCATCGATCCTGTCAACGGCTATATTATATTTTTTTGCGCGCGTTTGCAGAAACGGCATATCAAACGATGCACCATTGTATGTTATTATAAGATCCGCATTGGAAAGAGTGTTTACGGTTTTTGAGATAACTTGTTTTTCATCACCCATGCTATCTGCAAAATATTGCACGCACGTTGTACTACTTTCCGGCGAAAAGGAAACTATACCGGAAAGAATAATCTTGTCGCTACGCGGGTATAACCCCGTCGTTTCGATGTCAAATACCGCAACGTTGTTATCTTTAAAGTACATATCAAAGCTTTTACTTTTATAAATTTCATAGTCCAATGTATTCTTTATCGTCTTCATGACTATCCTTTCAGTCTTTAAAACACAAAATAGACCGCAGTGGTGTGCAGCCTATTTTGCCCAAAAGGGGTATCGGGATTAGAGATTAATAAGGTTATCAGGGGGATAACCTTAAGCCGAGTATATACCACTTTAAAATAATAATCAAGAGAAAAAAAGAGATCTATAGTAAAATTTATGATAATTTCCGATTTTAAATCTGGTTTACATGTGATAGAATATTGTAAAGTTATAGAGGCGTAGGACAACGGAAAGAGAGAATACGTTATATGGTATTTGAAGAAAGAACGGTAAGCTCGGAATATGTCTTTAAAGGTGGACTTATAAATGTAAGGCGGGATATCGTAACGACAGTTAACGGAAGATCGGTGAGGGAAGTTGTGGAACACAGCGATGGTGCGGTCATAATGGCGTTGAAACCTGACGGTAACGTCATCATGGAGCGGCAGTTCAGAAAACCTGTTGAGCAGGTAGTGTTTGAAGCTCCCGCCGGTAAGATAGATGAAGGGGAAAGCCCGGAAGCCGCGGCTCTCAGAGAATTGAAAGAAGAGACCGGATACACTGCCGCCTCCATAAGACTGCTGACTTCCATCTGGCCGTCTGTAGGATTTTTGGATGAGAAACTGTATGTATATCTGTGCACTGATCTTACCCCAGGTGAAACGGAGCCTGATGAAAATGAGGCAATAGATATAGAGGAGCATCACATAGATGAGCTTTTTGAAATGACATTGGCGGGAAAGATAATGGATGCAAAGACGCAGGTAGGAATTCTCACGGTAAAGGCACTGATAGACAGAGGAGAGCTTGTGGATTATCTGCGGGGAATTTAGTTATGGAAGTCAATAAGTTTTTAGAGTATATACAAAACACAAAGAAAGTTTCAAAAAACACCGTGTCCGCATATAAACAGGATATAATCGCTTTTGAAAAGTTTTTGCGGTCGGAGGGGGTGACGGAGTTTACCGATGCGGGGAACACGCAGGTGGTCTCGTATCTTCTTGAATTGAAAAATACCGGGAAATCCAAGGCGACCGTAAACAGAAAACTTGCCTCCATAAGAGCCTTCTACCGATATCTCGTAAAAGAAGGGGAAATGCGGGAAAACCCCACCGAAGGGATCAAGTCTCCCAAAATTTCCAGAAAAGAAATATCATTTTTGAGTATAGAAGAGGTTGAAAAGCTTCTTGCGACGCCGGACGATTCAACAAAAGGGAAACGTGACAGAGCCATGTTTGAACTACTGTATGCGACGGGGATTCGCGTGAGCGAGATTATAGAATTGACCGTTGAAGATATGAATCTCACCATGGGTTTTGTAAAATGCAACGGAAACCACGGGAGAGCAAGAATAGTACCCATGGGAATGCCCGCACGCAAGGCGGTGGAGGATTATCTTGCAAACAGCAGACCCGCACTAATCAGAGACAATGGTAGTGTTGAAAAAAGCCCGTTTTTCGTTAACTACATGGGGGAAAGCTTTACGCGGCAGGGCTTTTGGAAGATCCTGAAGCAGTACGGAAAAGCTGCGGGATTACAGGAAAAGCTGACCCCTCAAACCCTGAGAAATTCCTTTGCTATGCACATGGTGCAGAACGGGATTGATATAAAGTCTCTCCAGGAACTCATGGGGCATGAGGATATTATAGCCACACAGGTTTACTTCGAGCACATGAGAAAGCGCATCAAAGACGTCTATGACAAGACCCACCCGCGCGCCATGTCCGTGACGAGAATTTAGCAGGCTACTTCTTCCTGTGGTTGTTGCAGGATGGATCATAGGCGGGATCGTGTGTATGTGTATGAAGATTGCGGACGGTCTGCGGGCATTTAAAGAAAAAAGAGAGATAAGGCGGGAGAGAAAAGGCTTTGAATATGAAAGTGAAGGTGAGGAAAATGAAGAAGAACATGTTTAAGAAGATATCCGCAGTCGCAATGGCAATGGTTATGGCAATATGCTTTGGACTTATGTTTCAGGGCGAGTTTGCAAGTGCCGCTTCAAAAGCTCCGGCAAAGGTGAAGAACCTTAAAGTTAAGGTCAGCGGCATGAGTCTTAAGGCTTCATGGAAGAAGAGCAAGGGTGCCAAGAAATATCATGTATACATAAAAAAGGGGAAGAAGTGGGATAAGGTTAAAAGCGTTAAGAAGCCTGTGGCTGTTCTTAAGTTTAAGAAATCCACTGTCTCTTACCTTAAGGTAAGGGGAGTATCAAAGAAAGCCGGAAGCTTTTCTAAGGCTGTAAAGTTCAGTGTTAAAAAGAATCATTCCGTTAGCGGAAAGAAACCTGTCGCTATACCCGGAAATAAAGGCAAGCAGAATGTCATAAACACTTCTTCGGCGGTTACGGTATACGGAAAGACGGTAAAAATAAACGAAAGCAATGCGGATGTTGAAAAGGACTTTGGAACGGACTATGTAGTAAAGAGGTCGGGGACGAAGTATGTATGGCATATATATAACGCTTATAGTAATCAGAAGAACTTGCTTTTTATAGGATTTGATGAGAAAGGTGTTGCGGCTATATATACAAGCGCTATCGGATGGGAATATAGGGATGACAAAGGATTTAAAACACCGCTTAAAGACGGGGATAAGTGGACAACCGTAAATAACGTTGTGGATGGTAAAGGAAATATCTCCGCTGAAAACGGTATTGACAAAAACAGTATTCAGTATCGTATAGGGGATGAAAACAACATGGCGGCATATGTAAAACCAATGTTTGACCGTTTTGACGATCATAAGATATACGGAATACTGGTTGAGAGAAAAACCATTGCACACGGCTTTAACTACAAATACGATGATGAGCTTAGGGAAAATGGCAAGAGGTATTTTGAGCGGCTGTCAAAGGATGAGCAGGACAAGGTTTGCCTTGATTTTGAGGATCAGGAGATATACCTTATAAATGCCATGAGAGCAAGAGCAAATGTAAATAACTACCAAGGGAAGAATGATAGGGTTATGCTTACCAAAGATGAGGAGCTTACACAGTATGCAAGAAACTGGGCGAAGCACCTTGCGGAGATCAGGGAGGTTGAGCACCATGATCAGGGAAATGGCACGCTTAAGTATGCCGAGAACTGCGGTGGAGGTAATTTGGGAACAGCGATTCAAGATTTAAATGGATATATGAATGAAAATGGGAATCCTATGGGCAAGGATGCCACAGGGCACAGAGATTTAATCTTAATATCAGATACAAGATATTCAAAGATTGGAGTTGGGTTTGGATGGCATGATGGATTTATGGCATCTGTTCAGAATTTCAATTAAATCATTTAACATAATCGAATCAACATGAAATGCCGATTGGCAATATATTTTCTTAAAGACAGTAGCAATACTGTCTTTTTTAATGCTTTAAAAATGAGAAAGGAGTTTGGAATGTACTGCGTAAGGGATCCGTAAAGTATTTAGAATGGATAATGTGTATATTTTAGATAAAGGAGAAAATGGAAATGAGGAAAGAAATAAATAAAAGAAAAAAGATAAGTTTGATGGTCATGATATCTGCGGTGGTAATTGCCATGGTAGGATATATATATGGTGCGGATCATAAGATTACTGCACGTAAGGAGATGACGCCGTCTTCCGGACATACCACGCAGTACTTTGAAGTCACCGGTGGATACAAAGGTGTTTGTTCAGATCCGAGAGATTCAAAGATCGGTACTGTGGGGATGAAAGTAAGTATGAGCAGGCAGGGAAACTCTTCACTTGTCGCAAAGATCGCATACCGTGCATGGAGTGACAAGTACGCTGTCGGAACGAGCAAAAAGGACTCATATGTCGTGTCGCGTGCGATTGCGCGGGCAAGGATATCCGGATTTAACAGCTACGGTTATAGAGGAGAGTAGCTTTACAATAGATGTGAGACCTCAGGGATAGAAAAAAGCAATTGAATCCGTTAGAATGGTTTTTACCACAACACAATCAAAGAAAGGATATTCAATCGCTATGAATAGTATAACACATTCTCAAAGATATTTGCCTAACACTATTGGCACAAGGTATTACTCCGTAAAGCTCTATCGTGGTGGTTGCTCGGTCAATTTTGTCCTATAGCCATATAAGCCGGAAAAGATCAACTTTCTTTGTAAAAGATAAAACGATAGAGTTTTGCCGGACGGAAGGGCTCCAATTGCCCAACAGGGCGGAAAAACTATATCGCCGCAAACAAGTATAAATCAATGACATAAGAAAATCAAGTTTTTTTGAAAAAATGATTAACGACCCGCTGCCCATACCTATTTCTAAAAAAATCCTTGCAGCACTGCACTTAACTGTGTTAGAATGATCGACGTAGTACGGGCGTTCCTCTGAATGAAGCGCAAGATGTTTTGCATTTGTTGAGAATGTGTGGAAAGGAGCGGTTGCATCGCCGGTTTGTATGCCGGATTTTGACGTTGACCGCAGGCGCGTAGAGAGGACTCGAGGGCATTTAAGAACGTCTATGAGGGAAGGAGGAAAAATCATGAATGCAATTGATGCGATAACTCAGGATTATCTTAAGAAAGACATCCCGGACTTTGGTATAGGTGACACGGTTCGTGTGCACATCAAGATCAAAGAAGGAAGCAGAGAGAGAATACAGATCTTCGAGGGATTTGTTTTGAAACGTCAGAACGGCGGTGTCGGCGAAACCTTTACGGTCAGAAGGATCGCTTCCGGTATAGGCGTGGAAAAGACATTCCCGCTTCATTCTCCGTGGGTAGCCAAGATTGAAGTTACACGCAAGGGTAAAGTAAGGAGAGCAAGACTTCATTACATGCGCGGTAGGACAGGGAAGGCTGCCAAGATCAAATCAAGGTAAAGAGATAGTCATTGGAGCCGCAAGGTTCCTTTAAGGGGATCGCAAGATCTCCTTTTTAAATAGTGGCTGTTCGGAAAGCACCCCGGATCGGCAAGTGCCGCCGGATCGGAAAGCCCGGTCGGATCATCCGGGCACCGACCCGATAAGTCAATCGGACGGGATTTGCTTGTTTACAAGGATGAAATGGCGGCGAAAGTGGAATGATGAATAATATAAACTGGTATCCGGGACATATGAAAAAGACCGGAGAGATGATAAGAGACAATTTAAAATTGATAGATGCGATTATAGAGGTTGTGGATGCCAGAATACCGAAATCAGGGCGGAATCCGGAAATTAAAAGATTGATCGGAGAAAAGCCGGAGATAGTGGTTTTGAGCAAAACGGATCTTGCCGATCCGTTTGAAACGGAAAAGTGGAATGCGTTTTTCAGGGAAAATGATCTCATGTCTGTTGACATCAATGCAATGAGCGGAGCAGGAATGGATGCTCTTTATTCCATACTTAAAAATACGGGGTATTCATTCGCAAAGAACGGCAAAAACAGGCCGTTGAGAATTATGGTTGCAGGAGTTCCCAATTCGGGCAAATCCTCGCTGATAAACAGGATGACCGGACGAAAGAGCGCTCAGACGGGGGACAGACCGGGAATTACCCGCGGAAAGCAGTGGCTCACGCTTTCAAACGGTATGCAGCTTTTGGATACGCCCGGAATTCTGTGGCCGAAGTTCGAGGATCCGGAAGTGGGGCTGAAGCTTGCGTATTGCGGCAGTATCAAAGAGGAGATTTTGGACGTTGAGGATCTGGCACTCTCATTTGTTGAAATGATGCACAAGGAGTATCCCGGGCTTTTGTTGAAACGTTATCGTTTGGATGGGCTTGGGACAACGCCTCTTGAGACGCTGGATGCCATAGCTCTTAAAAGGGGATTTATCCTGCCGGGAAAGAAAATTGACTACCTGAGATGTGCGAGAACCGTGATGGATGAATTTCGTTCGGGCAAAATAGGTAAAATCACACTGGAAAAAGCCGGTCAGGGCAGGAATTGGGCGCTATGAACGTGCAGTGGTCGCAAATCAACTGAATTTGAACGGATGTACACCGATGACTAAAAAAGAAAGAGAAAAATATCTGCAAAAAAGGCTTATGGAAATGCAGGAGTTTGAGAGAAATCTTCGCATACGGGGTATTAAGTATATCGGCGGCGTGGATGAAGTTGGACGCGGCCCTCTTGCAGGACCTGTCGTCGCTGCGTGCGTGGTGCTGCCGGAAAACTTTGATGTTTTGGGCGTTGATGATTCAAAAAAACTTACAGAAAAAAAGAGAGAAGCTCTTTATGATTTGATTTTGGAGAAAGCCGTCGCCTACGGGGTGGGCGCCGAAGATGCCGAAGTTATCGACAGTATCAACATTCTCAGGGCGACCAAACGTGCGATGAAAACGGCTGTCCGTAAGGCAGAGGCGATGCTTGCCGATAAAATGAATACATTTGATCATGTGCGGGAGGCATTGGGCATTGAGCATCTGTTGATCGATGCCGTGGAGCTTGAAGACATCAATATTGAGCAAACGTCTATAATAAAAGGGGACGGCAGAAGTCTGAGCATAGCGGCCGCATCGATAGTGGCAAAGGTTTACAGAGATAGGATTATGGTGGACTATGCGGGCGACTATCCCGGATATTTGTTTGAAAAGAATAAGGGGTACGGCACGAAAGCACACTACGAGGGAATAGAAAAAAACGGCATCACGCCCATACACAGACGAAGTTTTTTGAAGAAATTCCGGTAAAACAAAGGAGGGAAAATGGAAATTAAAACCGATATTCAGATAGCGCAGGAAGCTGAGATCAAGCCCATAAGGGAGATAGCCGAAAGCATGGAAATAGATGAAAAATACCTTGAGCTTTACGGTAATTATAAGGCGAAAGTTGATTACAATATTTTGTCGAAGAAAAAGGATGTCAAAGACGGAAAGCTTATTTTGGTAACCGCAATTTCTCCCACACCCGCGGGGGAAGGAAAAACTACGACTTCCGTGGGACTTGCAGATGCCATACACAGATTGGGGAAAAATGTTATGGTGGCGCTGCGCGAACCTTCTCTGGGTCCGGTTTTCGGCATCAAAGGCGGTGCGGCAGGAGGCGGTTATGCTCAAGTGCTTCCGATGGAAGATATAAACCTTCATTTCACAGGAGATATGCACGCAATCGGTGTTGCGAACAACCTCATAGCGGCTATGCTCGATAACCATATACAGCAGGGGAATATACTGGGTATTGATCCGAGGCGTATTACATGGAAGCGTGTAATGGATATGAATGACAGGCAGCTTAGAGACATAATAGACGGTCTGGGCGGAAAGATGAGCGGAATGCCGCGTGAGGACGGTTTTGAGATTACCGTTGCAAGCGAAATAATGGCGATCTTGTGCCTTTCGGAAAACATAATGGATCTAAAAGAAAAGGTCTCCAAAATTATCGTTGCTTACAGCTATGAGGACAGACCTGTTACCGTGGCGGATCTTCAAGCACAGGGAGCGGTTGCGGCGCTTTTGAAGGATGCACTGAAGCCGAATCTGGTTCAGACTCTTGAGCATACTCCGGCATTTATTCACGGCGGTCCTTTTGCCAACATAGCCCACGGATGCAATTCAGTTATGGCAACATCCATGGGACTCAAGCTGTCCGACTATCTTGTGACGGAAGCCGGTTTTGCGGCTGATCTCGGAGCGGAGAAATTTATAGACATAAAATGCAGAAAGGTGGGGATTGCACCCGATGCGTGCGTGCTTGTCGCAACGGTAAGGGCGCTCAAGTACCATGGCGGAGTGGCAAAGGATGACCTTAACCATGAGAGTTTGGAGGCACTCGAAAAAGGGATCCCAAATCTGTTGCAGCATCTTGACAATATGTGCAATGTGTTCGGGATACCCACAGTGGTTGCGATAAACGCTTTCCCCACGGATACTGAACAGGAGATAGAGCTGGTAGAAAAAAAGTGCGCAGAGTTGGGAGCCAAGGTGGTTCGAAGCGAAGTCTGGGCAAAAGGGGGCGAAGGCGGAATAAAATTGGCAAAGGAAGTCCTCGAGTTGACGGAAAGAGGACACAGACAATTGGAGTTTGCCTATGACCTGAACCAGCCGATAAAGGAGAAAATCCGTTGTATCGCCAAAAAGATATACAGAGCAAACGATGTGGTTTTTGAGAGCAAGGCAAACAAAGCGATCAAGCAGATTGAGAAACTTGGATACGGTGATTTGCCAATATGCATGGCGAAAACTCAGTTCAGTTTTTCGGATGATCCCAAGTTGCTCGGTGCACCCAGAGATTTTGAAATAATTGTTACGGAAGTCAAGGTGGATTCCGGAGCGGGATTCATCGTGGTCAAGACCGGCAATATTCTTACGATGCCGGGACTGCCGAAATTACCTGCGGCAGAGGGTATCGACGTTGACGAAACGGGAAAAATTACGGGGCTTTATTGATGAGCTACAATTTGTGAATGATGAAAGCAAGCATGATATTTGCTTAAGAATACTTTTTGTTCACGCCAATATTCTTGAAAATTTCTGCGAAAGTGCTTATGGGCGAAGATTGTCGGTAATTTCCCAAAAAACTCTTGTTGACTATGTTGCTTTATTGTGATATCTTAAGTTAAGGATTAGCGGCGACGTAGCTGCAGAGGATGCGATGAAGCGTCAGTTCTTGTGTGAATTGGCGTTTTTTTGTTTATTTGATAACAGCTGGAGAGAAGGCATCCAATGAGTGTATTTAATGCCACAAGAAAGATAATAATGGGAGGAGAACATCTGGAGGCTGAATTTGAGGATTCCGCCAGCGTGTTTATAGTGTGCGATCCGTTTTTGAATGAGACGGGTAAGATAGCATATATTACAGATATATTACAGAAAAAAAATATACCGTACACGATATATGCGGATGTTAAGCCTGATCCGGACATAGAAACCGTAGTCAGGGGAATGGAGTCACTTGTAAAAGTCAAACCGGACACATTGGTTGGATTTGGGGGAGGTTCGGCAATAGATACATGCAAGGCGATTATGTTTTTTGCCGAGAAGAAATCGCTTGTGGGCAAATGCAGGCTTATTGCGATTCCAACTACCAGCGGAACAGGTTCCGAAGTCACGGATTTTGCTGTGATAACAGATGCGGAAAAGGCTATAAAATATCCACTGACGGATCAGAGCCTTTTACCTGACGTGGCTGTCCTGGATGCGGAGCTTACGTTGACTTTGCCTCGCGAAATAACTGCAATCAGCGGAATGGACGCACTTACTCATGCGATCGAGGCGATAGTTTCAACAGAAGCGGGAGACTTTTCCGATGCCATGGCCGAGAAAGCGATCAAATTGATAAGAAGCAACTTGTTGCGTGTCTATAACAATCCGGGAGATATAAACGCAAGACAGGCGATGCACAATGCGTCTTGCTTGGCGGGCGCGGCTTTTAACAATGCGGGCTTGGGACTGAACCACGGCATGGCTCACGCCTTGGGTGCACATTTTCATATACCGCATGGGAAAGCAAATGCAGTTCTGTTGCCATACGTAATGGGGTATAACGCAGGCTGCTTTGACATGTTGACAGAGTGTGCGGGATCCTATGCCAGAATCGCAAGACTGATCTGTGTAGATTCGTGTAGCATAAGGCAGAGTGCACTGAACTTGATCCGCTCAATAAAAAAAATCAACGAGCGGCTGAATATGCCTTTCAGAATAGAAGACACAGGAATAGACAGAGAAGATTTTAAGGCTGCACTCGCGGATATGGCGGAAGCCGCCGTGTCGGATAGATGCACACGGACAAATCCACGAAAATGCAGCAAGAAAGATGTTGAGAGGTTGTACATACACGCATACTTCGGATCAGTGGGTAGGACGCTCTGACATACTGTGCAAAAAGGTGAAATTGATGGATTTCGAAAAAAAAGAACGGATAATACAGGAGTTTGTGCCGGGACGACAGATCACACTTGCGCATATAATAGCAAGCCCGGTGCCGGAACTTTACTCAAAACTTGGGATTATGGATGTTAACGATGCGATAGGCATATTTACCATAACCCCAAGTGAGGGTGCGATCATCGCAGCGGATGTGGCAAGTAAAGCCTCGGATGTTCATCTGGGTTTTGTTGATCGATTCAGCGGCTCGCTTCTTATATATGGAGATGTGGCCGCAGTGAGAGAATCGATGAATGATGTAATGAGAGTTCTCTGTGATCGGATGCATTTCACATCCACGCAGATAACGGGGAACTGATTGTGAATGTGGGATGAAAAAAGATTTTCGGAGTTTGGCAGTACGCAGTGTGACCGGCATGATTTGCCGTAAATAAAGTGAATTGGTGATATGAAGAAGGTTATTTTTATAGGCAACATAGGATGCGGAAAAACCACGTTGAGTCAGGCAATATTGGGAGATGAATTGGAATACAAAAAAACCCAGGCGGTTGAAGTGCTTGGACAAAGCATACTTGATACGCCCGGGGAGTATTTGGAACTTAATCATTATAGAGGCGCGCTTATGATCACGTCAGCTGATGCAGATGTAATCGCGTTTGTCCAATCCGCCATAGATGACGAAAAAATGTTTCCTCCGAATTATGGAGGCTCGTTCGCAAAACCCGTTATAGGGATAGTAAGCAAAATAGATATGGCAACCGAAGATGAGATTGCCGATGCGGTCAATCTTTTAAAAATGGCGGGAGCTGAAAAGATTTTTAAAGTTAGCAGTTACGATGGTTCGGGTATAAAAGAAATAGCAGCTTTTTTACAGGAAGAGTGAGAGGGGATTCATATGTGCAAGTTGACAGTTGTTGTGGTGGACGATGAACCTATAATCAGAATGGATCTGAAAGCTATGCTCGGCAATGTCGGGTACGATGTGGTGGGCGAAGGCTCCGATGGATTTGATGCGATAGACCTGTGCAGGGAACTGAAGCCGGATGTGGCAATTCTGGACATTAAAATGGCCGATTTAGACGGTTTGTCTGCCGCAAAATACATAAACAAGGACTATCCCAACACTGCGCTTATAATGTTGACCGCTTACAACAAGGGTGAGTATATAGAAAAGGCGTGTGAAAATGGGATAAGCAGTTATCTTGTCAAACCCATAAACGAGAATCTGATCGTGCCAAACATAGAGATGGCTGTTGCGAGAAACAAAGAACTGCTCGCTTACAGAGAAAATTTTGACAGAGCAAACGAGCAGCTGGAAAACAGAAAGGTGATAGAGCGGGCAAAAGGGCTTATAATGCAAAAGCGCAACATGACTGAAGATGAGGCGTATCAATACATAAGAGAGGTTAGTAAGCGCAGAAACACAGCTATGTGCAAGGTTGCTGACATGCTTATAAAACAGTATGAACATTAGGTTGTTGTACCGAATGACGTAACGTGTCCGCAGCTTCAAAAAACTCGTTGTATAGAAACTAAAAGTGTGAGATTTAAAAATGACCGATACTTTGGAAAACTTATGTAAAGAATATACGGATTTACACGCTGAAGAAATCATGGAAATCAAGAGTGCCGCAAAATCTCTTTCAGCCATGGCAAACTTGTTCAATGCGGATGCTTTTATAGATTGCCAAATGTCCGACGGAAGCGGCGATGCGATAGTTGTGGCGGAGGCCAAACCTTTGTACACGAAATCCTCGTACACAAGAACGGTGGTGGGACTGATAGCTACAAAGGAAAAGGAACCGGCCGTTTATCGAGGCTTTCAAGTGGGGGTGGGAACAAAATTCATGAAAGCCACCACACAGGAGAATGTCCATGTGGTACAGACGGTAGAACCAATTTATCACAAAGACAGGATAATAGGCGTGTTTATCATAGAACAGAAGATGGAACAGGTGATCCATACACATAAATTAAGCGGAAACAATGCCGCCCGGGCCACGGAGGAATATGATGTGCCGCTTATAAACGAAAGCAATAACATAGCTGACAATATTGAAGAAGGATTGCTGTTTGTGGATAACTCAGGGAAAATCATCTTTAGAAATAGAGCCGCCGCAACCATATTTAAAAGACTCGGATTTATAACGGACATATTGGGTGAAAAATATAAGGACATATGTATGGTTCCAACCCCGGATGAAGAAAACGGGGTTAATCGAGGAACACAGGAAGTCATACTGGGGAATTTCTGTTTTACGGTAAAAACGGTGGATGTAGATAAAGATGACATAGATTATGCCGTGACGATAAGTGATATTACGACCAAAAAAATTCAGGAGAGAGAACTGGTTCTCAAGTCTGTAGCTTTCAAGGAAATGCACCACAGGGTGAAAAATAACCTGCAGACGATAGCAGCACTTCTGAGGCTCCAGAGAAACAATATAGATTCAGAAGATGGAAAGCAGGCGATCAACGATACAATAAGCAGGATACTGGCGATTTCATCCACGCATGAGATATTGGTGGAAACGGAAGTTGAGGAAGTTATGCTCAACGATATAATTGCCAACGTGAAAAATAATACCGTTGCTTATTATAAGAGTGAAGATTTTGAACTTAAAGTGGAGTGCTACGGTGGTGATTTTAAGATAAAATTTGAAAAAGCCACGGCACTGGCGCTGATATTAAATGAGCTTATGCAAAATTCATTGAAATACGCTTTTCAGGGCAGAGACAGTGGTACTATTAAGGTGATGACCATGCAGAGGCGAGCAGATGATATCGAACTTGTATTCATAGATAACGGTTGCGGTTTCAACGTAAAAAAGACCATCTCCGAAGGTATGGGCTGGACGATAATTCGTTCCCTAGTAAAGGAAAAACTTGACGGACACCTGACTATAAGATCAAATGACAGCGGAACTCGGGTAAAAATCGTATTTTAAATTTAAAAATTTTGTTATAAAACAAAAAAGTATGCTATAATGGACGTAGATGAAAAGACGGGTTCAGTTGTGGCTTGAGAACGGAGAGAGTAAACCGGTCTACGGACAAAAGTCCGTACGGGAATATAATTAAATAAAATGCACAAGGCGGCGGTGCAGCCGCTCAAGGTTCGGACGATGCAGTCGAAATGATTTCTTTGGCGTTATTGTTTTCAATGAGGTTGATGAAAGGTTTTGACTGCATTTTCTTTTTAAAAACATAGCAATTGCGGAGGCGGAATTCTATGTTGAGGTGTGGATCAATAAAAACAAAACAAATGCTTGCGGTTTACGTGATATTTGAATACGGATATATCGGAAAGGAGGCAGAATGAAGGAAGTCATTTACAGTGTGGGCATAGATATAGGAACATCAACGACGCAGCTTATTTTCAGCAAGTTGACCATAGAGAACATGGCCACAAGTTATACGGTTCCGAGGATCAGTATAGTCGATACGGAGGTGGTGTACAGAAGTGCGATTTATTTTACCCCTCTTGATTCGGAGTCGAACATAGATTCGGAGAAAATAAAGAAGTTGGTAACCGATGAGTATCGCAAGGCGGGAATAACCCCTGAAGATTTGCATACCGGAGCGGTGATAATCACCGGAGAAACGGCGAGAAAAGACAATGCGGATGAGGTTCTGTCGACCTTGAGCGATATGGCGGGCGATTTCGTGGTTGCTACCGCAGGTCCTGATCTTGAATCGGTTCTATCTGCGAAGGGGGCGGGTACCGACGATATTTCAAGAGAGACCGGAAGCGTTGTGGCAAATATAGATGTTGGAGGCGGAACAAGTAATATAGCGGTTTTTGACAGAGGAAATCTCGTGTGCACATCGTGCCTTGATATAGGGGGCAGACTCATAAAGGTAAGCAATGGAAAAATTTCTTACGTTTACAAAAAGCTTTCGGATTTCAGTAAAGAAAATGGAATCCGCATAAATTCGGGAGACGATGTGAATAGAGGAGCGCTCGAAAAAATTGCGAAAATGATGGCTGATCAGCTTGCCATGGCGGTGGGATTGGAAGAAAAGGACGTTTGTCACGAAAAGTTATATACCAACGAAGGAAAGGCGATACCAAGTGATGTCAAAATTGACGGAATCACTTTTTCCGGGGGAGTTGCGGACATAATATACAATCCGGTTGACGGGGATGCGTTCATGTATGGAGATATCGGCCCGATCCTTGGCAAAGCAATAAATGATTGCAAGGCTTTTTCTTCAGTAAATAGATACGAAGTTGCAGAAACAATAAGGGCTACCGTGGTGGGGGCAGGAACCCATACAACGGAAGTCAGCGGAAGCACCATAAGGTACGAGGAAAACTGTTTGCCGATAAAGAATATTCCGGTGGCGAAGATGAGCGAAGATGAGGAGAAAGACCTTGCGGGGTTTCCTGAGAAACTTGCGTCAAAGATAGAAATATTCACAAGTACAGGGGCATATGACTGTGTTGCGGTTGGCATGAGCGGTAATTTCCACACGAGCTTCAAGGCAGTGCAGGAAATAGGAGAGGCAATTGCCAAAGGGCTTGAGGGCTATTGTAAACTCGATTTTCCGGTGGTGGTGATATGCGAAAACGATATAGGTAAGGTTTTGGGCAATACTTTGAAAGTAATGCTCGGCTCCGATAAAAAAATCATAAGTATAGATAATATCTTTGTCAAGGACGGTGACTTTGTGGACATAGGTGAGCCTGTAGCCAATGGACGTGTAGTCCCGGTCGTTACAAAGACATTAATATTTAACCGTTGAAAAGAATGAAAATATGAGGTGAAGAAAGTGATCTTAAAAACACAGTTATTTGGCCACACATATGAATTTAAATCGGTGTGTGAAGTGATGGCTAAAGCAAACGAAGAAAAGTCGGGTGATACCTTGGCAGGGATAGGGGCTTCATCCGCAGAAGAAAGGGTTGCCGCAAAGCAGGTGTTGGCAAATCTCACTCTTAATGATCTGAGGAATAACCCTGCCGTTCCTTACGAGGACGACGAGGTGACAAGGATTATTCAGGATGATGTGAACGAAGCCATATTCAAAGAACATAAGAATAAGACCGTTGCCGAGTTCAGGGAATGGATTCTGGATACGGAAACATGCGGCAATATGATCAAGAGAGCATCCAGAGGAATAACGAGTGAGATCGTTTCGGGCGTAACCAAACTTATGAGTAATCTCGACCTTGTGTACGGTGCAAAAAAGATTGAAATTACGGCACATTGCAATACGACCATAGGAAAGAGAGGAACCTTTTCCTCAAGGTTGCAACCGAATAACACGGTCGATGACCCCAAAGGGATAATTGCATCCACGATGGAGGGATTCAGCCTTGGATGTGGTGATGCGGTGCTTGGTCTCAATCCGGTTGATGATGGTGTTGAAAGCGTTGCAACGTTGCTCAAGCAATTTGACGAGTTCAGAGACAAATGGGAGATCCCTACGCAGATCTGTGTACTTGCGCACGTAACTACACAGATCGAGGCCGCAAAGAGCATGAATGCTCCCATAGATCTCATATTCCAGTCGATTGCGGGATCACAAAAAGGAAACGAGGCTTTCGGAATTACAGCCGACATGCTCAAAGAAGCACGGGGGTATGCACTTACGGAGGGAAAGGCGACAGGTCCAAATGTGATGTATTTTGAAACGGGTCAGGGATCTGAACTTTCGTCTGAAGCCCATAACGGTTGGGATCAGCTCACTATGGAAGCAAGATGTTACGGATTTGCAAAGAGATACAGTCCATTCCTTGTAAATACGGTCGTAGGATTTATAGGTCCTGAATACCTGTATGATTCAAAGCAGGTAACAAGAGCGGGGCTTGAGGATCACTTCATGGGCAAACTTACCGGAATATCCATGGGTTGCGATGCGTGCTATACCAACCATATGAAGACGGATCAGAACGACATAGAGAATCTCGCCACACTTCTGGTTGCTGCGGGATGCAACTACATAATGGGAGTGCCGGAAGGAGACGATTGTATGCTTATGTATCAATGCACCGGATTTCATGAGGCTGCCGCATTGCGTGAAGTGTTTGGATTGAGACCGATTGCCGAATTTGATCGGTGGCTTGAAAAAATGGGATTTTCCCAAAACGGCAAGCTGACACCACTTGCCGGTGACGGGTCGGTATTTCTCGAGAAGTAAGGGAGGAAAAAAGATTGGATACGAAAGAATTAAAAACATTGATAGAAGATGTTCTTTCAGAAATGAACCTTCAGAGCGGAACGGAGCTAAGGCAAAAGCGGACGGAAGAGGCGGCAATGAATGAAACCGCCGGTGTTGTGGAAGCACACACAGGCAGTGCTTCCAAGCAAACCGAAACCTCTGAGCAGGCGGGAATTGAGACGGGGATGCTGGAAGATATCACAAAAATTGATGTAAAGGATCAGTACCTTATTGACAATCCCGTCGATAAAGAAGGTTTTATGGAACTGAAACAGTTCGCACCGTGCAGGCTCGGTATAGGCAAGGCGGGAGCGCGTTACAAGACTTTACCGCAGCTGATGTTCAGAGCGGCACACTCAGCTGCGCAGGATGCGGTGTTCTCGGACGTTGACCAGGATTTTGTCGACAATTTGGGATTGTTCACCGTACAGAGCAGATGCAGCAGCAAGGACGAATATTTGACAAGACCTGATCTGGGAAGGAGATTGTCCGAAGAAGCTGTTAAGACTATCAAAGAAAAATGTGAGATGAACCCGCAGGTTGAGATATTTGTGTCCGACGGGTTGAGTTCGGCGGCAGTTGCAGCAAATACTGAAGACGTTCTTTCCGGAGCTATACAAGGGTTGAAGAGCAACGGAATAAACGTTGGAACCCCTTTCTTCCTGAAATACGGAAGAGTCGGAGCTATGGATGAGGTATCGGAAATATTGAATGCGGATGTTACGTGCGTGCTGATCGGGGAAAGACCGGGTCTGATAACCGCCACCTCAATGTCGGCATACATGGCGTACAAGGGGACCATAGGGATGCCCGAATCACGTCGGACGGTGGTATCCAACATTCATTCGGCGGGAACTATTCCTGCTGAGGCGGGTGCACATCTGGCAGAGATCATTAAAATCATGTTGGAGAAGAAGATAAGCGGAACAGAGTTGAAATTGTAAGGAGAGAAAAAATGAAAAGAGATCCATTGAAATCGAATGTTCTTGCCGCAAAGATCATACCGAATGCCAGTCCGGACATGTTGAAAGATTTTACAATTCCGGCGGAGTACAAATCACTGGCACTCATAACGGCTGATTGTGATGATGTAACGTATACGGCTCTTGATGAAGCGACAAAGAAAGCTGACGTTGTGGTCGCATATGCGAAAAGCTTTTACGGCGGCGCGGCAAACGCCAACACAAAACTTGCGGGAGAGATTATAGGTATTCTTGCCGGACCTAACCCTGCGGAGGTCAAAAGTGGATTGGAAGCTGCGATAGATATGATCGAGAATAAGGCGTATTTCATATCAGCAAATGAAGACGATACGATCGCATACTATGCGCACTGCATATCCAGGACGGGTTCATATCTGTCTGAAGGAGCAGGAGTTGCCGAGGGCGAGGCGCTGGCTTACCTGATTGCACCTCCTCTTGAGGCAATGTATGCGGTGGATGCTGCGATTAAGGCTGCGGATGTGAAACTTTGTGTTCTTTATGCCCCCCCATCCGAAACCAACTTCGGTGGAGCACTTCTCACGGGGAGTCAGTCGGCATGCAAATCGGCGTGTGACGCTTTTGCTGCGGCTGTGGAATTTGTAGCTGATAATCCGGTCGCTTTTTAAAAAGTATTTCATGCGGAAAGAATGGCAGAATGAAGTCAAAAAAAATTGTCGTATATGCGCAAGCAAGAAGATATTTTAACAGGAGGAAAAGGAAATGACTAATATGCAAGCATTGGGAATGATTGAAACTAAGGGTCTGGTAGGATCTGTAGAGGCTGCGGACGCAATGGTAAAGGCAGCCAATGTGGTACTTACGGGTAAAGTTCTTGTGGGCGGTGGCCTTGTGACGGTAATGGTAAGAGGAGATGTGGGAGCGGTAAAAGCAGCGGTAGATGCCGGTGCCGCTGCGGCCGAAAGAGTCGGGGAACTGATCTCTATACATGTAATACCAAGACCACACAATGAGGTTGAGCTGATATTGCCCGGAGCGGACAAGTAAGAGAAACAAGTGAGGAATTAGGAGAACTCAAATGTTGGCTTTAGGAATGATAGAGGTCTATGGCAGAGTTGGAGCCATAGAGGGACTGGACAGTGCATTGAAGAGCGCCAACGTTCATCTGGTAAACATGATCAGAGTGGGCGGAGGGCTGACATCGGTATTCATCGAAGGAGATGTCGGTGCGGTCAAAGCAGCGATAGATTCGGCTGCCGCCGCAGCTTCTGAGGTAGGCAGGCTTTGCTCAAATCATGTAATACCGAGACCGGACAAAGCTGTAAGAGCGATGCTTGAAATGAAGGTTACCGTGAATGAGACTGTCGAAAAGAAAGATGAACATGCTCAAAACAAGAGCCCGGAAAGTATGACGGTGAGTCGGCTAAGGGCATTGGCAAGGGAGATTGAAGACTTTCCTTTGTCGAAAGAAGAAATCAAATTTGCAAAAAAAGATGAACTGGTTAATGCTCTAAATAGTACAAAGGGCGATGTAAAGGATAACGGAGGAAAAGGAAATGACTAATATGCAAGCATTGGGAATGATTGAAACCAAGGGTCTGGTAGGATCTGTGGAAGCTGCGGATGCGATGGTAAAGGCGGCAAATGTCACTCTCACGGGCAAAGTTCTTGTGGGTGGCGGTCTTGTAACGGTAATGGTGAGAGGAGACGTAGGCGCAGTCAAAGCGGCGGTGGATGCAGGTGCCGCTGCGGCTGAAAGAGTAGGAGAACTGATTTCGATCCATGTAATACCAAGACCACACAGTGATGTGGAAATGATATTGCCCAAACAGGAGCAGTAACTTACAGCATAAGGTATTAAAGGAGGTGTGGTAGTTGAAAGTTATAACAGAGGCTTTGATAAGAGCCGAACTAAAAGCTGCACAACCTGAAGTGTATTATATACCGGAGGGCAAAATACTGTCTCCCGCGGCCAGAGAATATCTGCAAAGTATGCAGGTAGGGATTGATTTGGAGAAAAACCGTATGGTCGATAAAAAAAATAAAATAGTCGACCGGACTCATTCGTGCGCCGAACATCGGGAAATGGAGGGAGATTCTGACGGAAATAATCGGGACGGAATGGTTCAGAGGGCAAAGTATATCGATTATGAAACGGGAGCCGGGTACATGACTAAACCGGAGCATATGACTCAGATTTACGGAAATATGCTGGTGGACAAGGATCATCCAAGAATCAGGTATAGAGGGAAGCTTGATAGACTACAGGCCGAGGTCGTAAATGCCCAGTGTGTAATAAAAAATACGGGCAAATACATTATGATTATCGATGAACTGGGCGACATTCTGGATGTGCTTAGAGAAATGATGCGATGTGAAGTCATGGACGAGCCGTTTGCAAATGAAACCATCATAGGTTTGAACCATAAAGAATTAAGAGAAAGATCACATAATCCTATGAAGTTTTATAACATAAAACAGATGCTTTTGCCGGATTACAACATGGGAATGGTACATTCTGTCCTGAATGTGCTCAGAACCTCGATCAGAGAGGCGGAAGTAATAGCGGTCGCTGCGTTCAAACAGAACAGAAAACTTGAAAGAACTGACATAATCGAGGAGCTCAACAGATTGTCGAGTGCACTTCACATCATGATGTGCAAGTATCTTGCGGGGGAATACGACAAATAGGCTGTCATGTTGCACGGGAAAGAGGGCATGAGCAAAACATTATGACTGCAGTGGATGATTTGAAAGATAACTCTTTGGCAGAGAAAGGATGAGAGAATGTTTAAAGAATTAGTTAACAGTATTACGGATGCGAGTGTTTTTACGAAGAGCTTGTCCGAATGGTTCTCTACGATATCCATCAATAAAATCATTATTTTCATAATGATGATCTTTATGATCGTGGGAGCTGTGGACAAGATCCGCGGAAATAAGAAAGGATACGGGGAACAGTTCGACGAAGGATTTAATGCCATGGGTCCTCTTGCCATAGCAATGGCAGGTGTAGTTGCCGCTGCACCGGTTCTGGCGATAATACTCAAACCGATCATAGTGCCTGTATATGAATTGTTCGGCGCGGACTCCTCAATGTTCGCGACAACGCTTTTGGCCTGCGACATGGGTGGATATCCGCTTGCCATGCAGATGGCATCAAATGAAACCATAGGGAATTTCTCGGGGCTTATACTCGGAACGATGATGGGACCTACTATAGTGTTTACGATTCCCGTGGCACTGAGCATAATTAAAAAAGAAGACAGGGGCTACCTGGGAGCGGGTATATTGGCAGGTTTAATCACAGTTCCCATAGGATGCATAGTTGGCGGACTTGTGATGAACATGACTCCGTACAAGATCAATATACTTACAATCGTGATCAATTTGATTCCTGTGATCATAATAGCCGGACTTATAATTCTCGGATTGTGGTTCGCACCGCAAAAGATGATCAATGGGTTCAATAAATTTGGAACCGGTGTTACCGTTGTAATTACTGTTTTCACTGCGATAGCAGTGTTTGAATATCAAACCGGGATCAAATTCCCGTTGCTTAACAAAATGGTTGAACCGGATGCTGCCGGAGTCGTTCCGCTTGAATCGGGGCTGCTGGTTTGCGGTCAGATCGCAATCGTCTTGATAGGGGCATTTCCGATGGTCAAATGGATCACAAACACCTTTGAAAAACCGCTTAAGAAAATAGGAGCCAAACTTGGAATGGATCAGGAGGGATCCGCAGGTTTGATAGCGACTTTGGCAAACAATATAGCAATGTTCAATATAATGGGCGAAATGAACGCAAAAGGGAAGTTGCTCAATGTAGCATTTGCCGTTTCCGCCGCTTTCGTGTTCGGGGATCATCTCGGGTTCACTGCGGGTGTAAACAGTGAAATGATTTTTCCTGTCATAGTCGGCAAACTGGTGGCCGGAATCACGGCACTGATCCTTGCGAATGCACTTTCGCACATGCTGCTTGCAAAGGTGGAAGCGAGCAGACCCGCGGAAGAAGAAAGAGAGTAACTCATGGAAATAGATAAAAAAGAACTTCGTAAAATAATAAATGAAGTGATCGAAGAAGCCTTAAAGAGAAATTCTACCGAAGATTTTCTTAAGGAAAAGGATCCGAGCGGAATCATAAAAATCAGACCCTCAACAGTGAAATGTGAACAGTTCAAGGATGCGGAGGGAGTTTATCTCAAAGATGTGGTGACTCTTGAGGAAGCTCCGCGCATGGGAGCGGGAATAATGGAACTGGATCATACGAGTTTTGAGTGGACGCTCACATACGATGAGTATGACTATGTGATAGACGGAGAACTTGAAATTGAGATTGACGGCAGAGTGGTAAGAGCAGAAGTGGGAGATATAATATATATCCCTAAAAATAGCCATATTCATTTCCAAACATCCACTACGGCAAGGTACGCATACTTCGTATATCCTGCGGATTGGCAGCAAAAATAAAACAGTAAAAAGCGGAAAGAATCGGGGGTTATGTAAATGAGTAAGGAGTCAATAAATTTTAAACACTGCAATGATCTGATCACAGCATTTGAAAATTCTATTGAGAATCCCGTAGCGGGCAACTCCCGAATTTATCACACAGGTGTAGATCTGGGCACAGCATACGTTGTGATGACGGTGCTTGATGAGAACTATAAACCTGTAGCCGGTGCATGCCGGCGTGCCGATGTGGTTAGAGACGGGATGGTGGTGGATTACATAGGGGCAATCAGAATCGTCAAAACAATGAAAGAAACCATAGAAAACAGGATCGGGGCGGAATTGCTCTATGCTGCAGCCGCGATCCCGCCCGGGATGGATAAACTTGACGGTGGTGCCGTAGCCAATGTCTGCCGCTCGGCAGGCTTTGAAATAACCGCACTTTTGGATGAAGCCACTGCCGCAAACAGTTTGCTTAAAATGGAAAACGGCGCAATAGTGGATATCGGTGGAGGCACTACGGGTATAGCCGTAATAAAAGACAAAAAGATTGTTTCCACAGTGGACGAGGCGACGGGTGGAGTGCATTTTTCGTTAGTATTGTCGGGAGCATACAAAATGAAATTTGATGATGCCGATGAATACAAAAGAAACATTGAAAATCATGCTGAAATAATTACTGTGGTAAGACCGGTTATAGAAAAAATATCCGGAATAATTGAAAGTGCGGTTTACCCATATGATATTGATACTGTCGTTTTGGTTGGAGGCAGCAGTTGTCTTTCCGGCATTGAGAAAATAGTCGAAAAGAACACGGGAATAAGAACTCTTAAGCCCGATAATCCGTTGTTTGTCACGCCTCTTGGAATAGCTTTGAACTGTACGAGAGAGATAATATATTGACGGGAGACGAATTATGGATTTCAGGATAATAAAATCACCCTCGAAAGGAACTCTTGACATAGTCAAGAAAAGGATGGGCTTTCCTAAGGAAAGCCCGGTCGATGATGCGGATGCGATAGGTCTTGTCCAAGGCAAAATGATAGACATGGTTTGTGCGGCGGATATAGCTGAAAAAGCGGTTGGAGTGCGGGTTTTTGATGTCAAGGGCATCTGCCCTCAGCACATGACACTTCTTGCCATATTCGGAGACACAGCTTCTGTTACGAATGCTTTGGCGGAAATAGAAAGTAAACTGAAAGAAGGTATGTACAATGATTACAGCCAGGATTATTGATAATGTGTGGGCTACAAAAAAAGCTGATTCATTGCGAGGGTATAAGCTTATGCTTGCCGAGGTCATAGGTGGAAGAGAAAGCGGCAGAAGGATGGTGGTTGTGGATAATATAAGCGGTGGAGTGGGAGACAGAGTCATAATTGCCACAGGCTCATCGGCCAGAAAGATGCTCGGCGACGACAGTATCCCCGTGGATGCCGCGGTGGTGGGGATCATAGACGAGGACTGCGATGTGGAGAAATAAGCATCATTTGATGATAAATGCGATGAAAGGAATGGTTGCGTGAAATGAAGAAATTGATAACGGAAAAGAGCGTGGAAGAATTTCTTGAAACTGATTCAAAAGAATTCCACGTAGACAGCAATACTCTAATCACTCCGTCGGCAAAAGATCTGGCAAGAAAGAGAGGCATAGAGTTTGTTTATGGAGAAAACGATAACGCAGGAATGTGCGGTAAAACAGACGGTGATGAAAAACAGAAGCATAAAGAAGCGTGTTCAAAAGCGAAAGAGAATTCTACTCTCACCGAAAAGGAACGCCGGGATATAGTGGCGGCTGTGATTGAAGTGTTGAAAGAGAAAGGAATCTTGAATTAGAGTAACAGACGGTCAGGAGGACGAGATGGAATTTAAAAAAAACTTAAAATCAATACAAGAAGCGACGAATTTGGCCGTTTTGGGAAGAAAAGCCGCAGAAGCTCTGGAGGAATACAGCGAAGAGCAGATAGACAGGATAATTAAAAATATGGTCAGAGTTGGGGAAGAACATGCTTTTGAGCTTGCCAAGATGGCCGTGGAAGAAACCGGATTCGGAATCGTTGAAGACAAGGTGTACAAGAATCATATGGCAACGGGAATGTTGTATGAATCGATCCGAGACATGAAGACAGCCGGAATCATAAATGAGGACAAAGAGAAAAAGACTGTGGAGTTGGCAGTGCCTGTTGGATTGATAATGGGCATTGTGCCATCCACCAATCCGACATCGACAGTGCTTTTCAAGGCAATTATTGCACTTAAGGCGAGAAATCCCATAATCTTTTCTCCGCACCCGTCAGCCGCAGGATGCACCAGGCGAGCAGCCGAACTTATGGAAGAAGCAGCTGTCGAGGCGGGAGCGCCGGCCAATTCGGTGAACTGTTTAAAAACCCTTTCCATGGAAGCCACCGATGCACTTATGCATGCCAAGGAAGTGAAACTTATTATTGCCACCGGAGGTCCGGGAATGGTGAAAGCCGCGTACAGCGCAGGAAAACCGGCAATAGGGGTAGGAGCAGGAAACTCGCCGGCTTACATAGAAAAAACAGCTAAGGTGAAAGAAGCCGTTGAGAGAATTATGGCAAGCAAGACCTTTGACAACGGAACGGTTTGCGCATCCGAACAATCGATAATATGCGAGTATTCAAATGAGGCTGAAGTGATGTCCGAACTGAAGAAACAGGGCGGCTACTTTATGACGGAAGAAGAAACAAAGAAAGTTTGTAAACTTCTGTTCAAACACGGAACGGCCATGAATGCAAAGTTCGTCGCCAAGAACCCTCAGGTAATCGCGGATGCAGCGGGCATCACGATTCCGGAAAAGACGAGACTTCTAATAGGGCGGCAGAAGGGTGTGGGAGAGGACAGCCCTTTGTCACACGAGAAACTTACGACCGTTATTGCTTTTTATACGGTATCTGACTGGGAAGAGGCCTGCGAACTTTCCATCAAGCTTTTACAAAACGGTATAGGGCACACTATGAGCATACATACGGAATCACCCGAAATGGCGCTCAGATTTGCGGCAAAACCGGCATCGAGGATACTGGTTAACACGGGGGGAACTCAAGGCGGAACGGGAGCATCGACAGGTCTTGCCCCGTCGTTCACTCTCGGATGCGGTACTATGGGAGGTTCTTCAGTTTCGGAAAATGTGACTCCACTTCACCTAATCAATAAGAAAGTGCTCGCTTACGGAATAAAAGATGTCAGAACTCTGTCCGAAAAAGATGCCGTCTTTCAAAAATATCACGGAGGAGAAAACAGATGTGATTCTCATAGCGCAAGCGATGGGATATCCATTACTCCAAAAGAGCTTAAGGAGCTGATCGTGGAAGTGATGGACGCCATGGAAAAAGAGCGGATGGAAAAAGAGCGGTAAGAGCAGATATGTAAGCAAGATGAGCATTAAACAATCATCTATTTAAATGTGACAATGACAAAACAATGTGATACATTATCATCATACACTGATTCTTTATATGGATGGGGTGAATATATGTATATAGATATAGAAGATTTGAAAGCGGCGGTTTTAAGTGCTGTGGAGACAGAAACCCTAAAGAGATTAAATGAAATGGGAAATGAGGGGTTTGAAATACCGGTAGGTATCTCAAACCATCATATCCATCTTACCCGAAAGGATATAGATGTATGCTTTGGGAAGGGACATCAACTGACACCGATCAAAGAGCTTTCGCAGCCGGGTCAGTTTGCGTGCGAGGAAACTGTGACGATATGTGGACCAAAGGGTGCAATTGAAAAGATAAGGGTTTTAGGTCCCGAAAGAAAAGCAACCCAAGTTGAGCTTTTTGTGACGGACAATTTTAAGTTGGGCATAAAAGCGCCACTGCGCCTTTCCGGGGATTTAGAGGCAAGCGCTCCGATTACGATAGTCGGGCCGAAAGGTTCCGTCTACAAGGAGGAAGCCGCAATAGTGGCACAGAGACACATTCATATGACACTTCAAGATGCCGAGCATTTTGGGGTGAATGACGGTGATAATGTGTTGGTCATGGTCAAGGGTGAAAGAGGCGGAATATTAAACAATGTTATAATCCGTGCAAATGACACTTCCAAGCTTGACTTTCACATTGATACCGAGGAAGCCAACGCCGTGGGGCTCAGCAACGGAAGCAAGGTCCGGCTCATCAAAAAGTGAACTGAGAATTTACAGTCCACGGAAAATTTTCCTGCGGCGACCGATACAAAATTATTCTTCACAGCACGCTGCATCTATGTTAGAATAAGCCGTAATTGAATGGGGCGTGGAGAATACCTATAGAACGCCGTTTGCAAATACGTGGGTTATGATCGCGTTCGTAACAAAGGTGGCACCGCGGAATATTTCGTCCTTTGCAATTGAATTTGCAAAGGATATTTTTTTAAAAACCATTGGAGAAAGAAGAGGGGGATTATATGGGGAAAAACCTGTCCAAGACTTACAGTCCTAAAGAATTTGAAGAACGCATCTATAAGATGTGGGAAGAGAGCGGATCTTTTCATGCCGAGATAGATGAGAAGAAAAAGCCGTTTACCATAGTAATGCCGCCGCCGAACATAACAGGACAACTTCATATGGGTCATGCGCTGGATCAGACGCTGCAGGATGTGCTGACAAGATGGAAGAGAATGCAGGGATATTCAGCTTTGTGGCTTCCGGGATCGGATCATGCGAGCATCGCGACAGAAGTAAAAGTCGTGGAGAAGATAAGAAGCGAGGAGGGTCTGGAGAAAGAAGACATCGGAAGAGAAGAATTCCTGAAACGCGCATGGCAATGGAAAGAAGAGTACGGTGGCAGGATTACGCGACAGTGCCGAAAACTCGGCGATTCATGCGACTGGGAGAGAGAACGCTTTACAATGGATGAAGGCTGTAGCAGGGCGGTCAGGGCTTTTTTTGTGAAACTGTATAAGCAGGGACTCATATATAGGGGGAACAGACTGGTCAATAGGTGCCCAAGTTGCGGAACATCTCTTTCCGATGCAGAGGTTGAGCACGAAGACAAGGAGGGTATGTACTGGTATTTCAGATATCCTGCGGCGGAAAAAGGCAGAAAGGATGTCGTGGTAGCAACCTCAAGACCTGAAACAATGTTCGGCGATGTGGCGATTGCTGTAAGTCCGGACGATGAAAGGTATTCGGATATGGTGGGGCAAAAGGTGATTTTACCACTTGTCGGTAGGGAAATCCCTATAATAGCGGATCCTTATCCCGATCCGGAAAAGGGGACAGGTGCCGTAAAAATAACGCCGGCGCATGACCCCAACGATTTTGAGGTTGGAGAAAGGCACGGACTTGAAATTATAGCGTGCATAGATCCCGATGCCGTAATGAATGAAAAGGCAGGTAAATATGTGGGGATGGACAGGTACGAGTGCCGAAAAGCGTGGGTGGAAGATCTGGAAAAAGCAGGATATCTTGTAAAGACGGAAACTCTGAGCATACCTGTCGGTAAGTGTTACAGATGTGGGACGATAATAGAACCGATGCTCTCGGAACAGTGGTTTGTAAAGATGGAGACGCTTGCAAAACCGGCTATAGAGGCGGCTGAATCAGGAGAACTCAAACACATCCCAAAAAGATTTGAAAAAACGTATCTGCACTGGCTTCATGAGATTCACGACTGGTGCATCTCAAGACAGCTTTGGTGGGGACACAGAATTCCTGCGTGGTATTGTGAAACTTGTGGTGAGACGGTGGTGACGGAGGAAACACCGAAGCTTTGCCCAAAGTGTGGCGGAGCAAAGCTCAAACAGGATGAAGATGTGCTTGACACATGGTTCTCATCCGCATTATGGCCTTTTTCCACTTTGGGATGGCCTGACGATACACCGGAATTGAAATATTTTTATCCCACGAGTGTTATGGTTACGGGTTATGACATTATATTCTTTTGGGTGGTCAGGATGGTGTTCTCCGGCTGTGAAGCGATGAAAGAGATCCCTTTTGAAAAAGTGTATATACATGGTCTGGTGCGGGATTCGCAGGGCAGAAAGATGAGTAAATCTCTCGGAAACGGCATAGATCCACTTCGGGAAATAGAAAAATACGGAGCCGATGCGTTGCGTTTTACCCTCATAACCGGAATCACGCCGGGAAATGACATGCGGTATCAGGATGAGAAAATCCTAGCTGCGAGAAACTTTGCAAACAAGCTTTGGAATGCGGCAAGATTTGCGATAATGAACCTTCGTGATGAAAACGAAGATTTTTTGCCTCTTGCAGACGGAGCCGAGGATGAAGATTTTGACCCGACGTGCATGGATCTGAAAGTTGAAGACAAGTGGATCGTCAGTCGTGTCAACGATGCGGTCTCTTATGTGACTGATACCATGGAAAAACTCGATCTGGCGCTTGCGGGACAACGAATATATGATTTGATCTGGAATGAATACTGTGACTGGTACATAGAGATAGTAAAAAAACGGCTTTGGGGAGATGATGAAGAGGATAAGATCGTAGTGCGCTCCATGCTGGTCTATGTTTTAAAAAAGATGCTCAAACTTTTGCATCCGCACATGCCGTTCATAACCGAAGAGATATGGAGCTACCTGCCCCATTCCCAAAGCAATTCCGGAAAGTCATCATACCTTATCAATGCAAAATGGCCCAAGGCGCACGATGCGCACTGCTTCAAAAAGGAAGAGAGCATGCTCGCGACTGCAATGGATGCGATAACGGCTATCCGTAATGTGAGAGCCGAAGCCAATGCCTCGCCGTCAAGGAGATTGAATGCGGCGATACTTGCACAGGGGGAATATCTTGAGAGGATTGAATCTGCGGGAAGATATATCAAAGAACTTGCGAACATCAGAGAATTGAAATTCATGGACAAGCAGGTGAACGAACCTCAGGACGGTATGTCCGCCGTAATCCCGGGAGCGCAGATATTCATCCCGCTTGAGGATCTGGTGGATCTGGATGCGGAACTTGAGCGGCTTGCCAAGGAGAAAGAACGCCTTACCAAAGAGGTTAAGCGAGTGGAAAAGAAACTTTCAAACGAGAGCTTCACAAGCAAAGCGCCGCAGAAGATAGTGGATGAAGAGAAAGAAAAGAAAGTGAAGTATGAACTGATGCTCGAAAAGGTTCTGGATAGGATCGAAAATGTCAAAAGCAAGGTCAAGGGGAAATAGCCCGGAAATAAATTCAAGGAAAGTGAGCGACAAGAAAATGGATGCAATTTCCCGCATACACGGCTATCTGAAGTTCGGCATCGTGCTCGGACTTACACGTATGAACCGCCTTATGGAGAAACTTGGCAATCCTCAAGATGCGCTTGATGTGATACACGTGGCTGGGACCAACGGAAAGGGTTCAGTTTGCAGATACGTATATGAAGTGCTACGAGAGGCGGGTTACCATGTGGGATTGTATACATCCCCATACCTTGAAATTTTCAACGAAAGAATAGAATTTGACGGAAAATACATAAGCGACGATGAACTGGAAAACGTCGCGATCACCGTATGCGATGCGGCAGATGCCATGCTCGCCGACGGGATGGATCCGCCGACGGAGTTTGAGATAGTGACGGCAATGGCGTTTTTGTATTTCAGACAGAAGGGCTGCGACTATGTGGTTCTTGAGGTTGGACTCGGGGGAAGAGGTGATTCGACTAACATTGTAAAAAGCCCTTTGTGCTCGGTGATAACATCAATATCAAAGGATCATACTGACAGACTCGGAGAAACGATTCCCGAAATTGCGACAGAAAAGGCAGGGATAATCAAGGAAAACTGCCCTGTTGTAGTAGGCTCCGAGGATGAGGAAGCAAAGGCGGTGTTCAGAAAAAAAGCAAATGAAATGAATGCGCCGATGTTTGATGCCGCAAGAACCGCGCGGAACATAAAAAGGGAGGACATGGACGGATCATTGTTTTCTGTGGAAATACTGGACAAAAATTACCGCGGCATAGAAATTTCGATGGCGGGAAGACACCAGACAGAGAATGCCATATGCGCGCTCTATGCCATTGAGGTGCTGCGCAGGCAAGGGAAAATCGATGTTTCCACAGCTGACATACGCAAGGGCATGAAGAAAGCCGTAAATCACGGCAGAATGGAAATACTTTCAAAAGAACCGTACATATTGATAGACGGTGCTCATAACGCAGACGGCGCAAGAGCACTGAAAGAAACTGTGCTAAAAAATTTTGCGGGGAAAAAGATACTTATGGTGACCGGTATTCTCGCAGACAAGGAAGTGGAGCAGGCGGCGCATCATTTCAGAGAGATCGCCTCAGAATTCATAGTGACAGAACCCGCAAACCCAAGGGCTTTGAAAACCGTGGAATTTGCCCGCATCATAGGAAAGCTCGGAGGAAAGTGTACTGAGATACCCGATCCGAAAGATGCGGTAAAACAGGCCATGGACGGGCGTGAACGCTATGACTTGATCGTATTTGCAGGTTCCCTCTACCTGATAGGGGATATAAGAAGCGATATATTGTATTACTGTGGAAAGATGAGTTGACCGTTCCGGGAAGCATTTGAGGACGTGACATTTTCATTATTGATATGAATGTATGTTCATGGTAAGATAGCAATTGTTTGGAAACGGCGAGAAATTTTACAAGACGCACGGGAAAATGATATACGGCGCATGGAGAGCTGCGGCTTCTGATTTTCATGGCGGAGAGCAAGCCGAAAAAACGAGCCGCAAGTCATGCGTAAAGCCCTGCGGATTCCGATTTTCCCGACATAAAACATAAAAAAGATAGGAGAGAAAAATAATGAAGAAACTTTTTATTCGTAATGTCATGTTGATGTTGTCGGCTTTTATTGTCGTATGCATGGCGGGTGTTTTGAGTGTCCATGCGACGCACGGTGTAAAAACGGTCAAATCCGTGAAGCAGAGCGATGAAGCGTGGAAAGGTAAGGATGACTTGGCAGAGCCCAAACTTAAAGACGATGTTTACCAAATATCGTCTGGAGCGGAACTTGCTTGGTTCGCAAAAAAGATAAATGAAAGCATGGCTTCGACCCTCAAGGCCGTTCTTGTCAAGGATATAGACCTGGGCAATCAACTCTGGACGCCTATAGGTGATAAAATGCGTTCTGAATTCAAAGGGGAGTTTGACGGCAACGGAAAGACCGTATCGGGACTGAAGATAGAGACGGATCAGACATCTTGGGCTCTTTTCGGGCATGTCACAAGCGGAACTGTTAAGAACCTTACGGTCAGCGGAACTGTTAAAAACACAAACGGAATTCCATCCGGAAAGAGTGTTGTAGCGGGAATTGTGGGTTCGCTTTCAGGAAGAAAAAACCAACCGGCACTTATTAAAAACTGCATCAGCAACGTAAACGTTACCGGAGGTAATAAAGTTGGCGGTATTGTTGGAACGACTTCAGGAGCAGGGGCGTCGGAATTAGGAAGAATAGAAAACTGTGCCAGCTACGGAAATCTTGATGCAATAGGTAACATTGGAGGAATTGTGGGAAGCGTAGAATCGCCAATTACTGTCACCGATTCATACAACAGAGGTAACACAAGCGCATCGGGATTCAACGTTGGAGGAATTGTAGGCTATATGTCGCACACAAAGGCAAAGGTAGCTAACTGCTATACCACAGGTTCTGTATCCGGCAAAAGTGCTCATTCCGTTATAGGCAAAAAAGAGGGCGGTACTGTCGATAATTGCTACTATCTGTCATCACTTACGGCAGACACGAATGCCGCAGCCATATCGGAAGAGGATCTAAAAGCGATGAAGTTCTCCGCTCCGATCACGTCATTTGTCAAGGCACCTTCCGGTGTGAATGACGGATTTCCGATTTTTGAATTCCAAAAACCGGCCGAAGAACCCGGAGCCGATCTCGACGGACTCAACAAGGCAATAGAGCAAGCAACCGACTGCAACGACGAGCTTCTTAAAAACGATGCGTATAAAGATGTGTCGGATAAGCTTAAGGCTGAAATAGAAAAGGCGCAGGCAATCGCAGGCAGCGGAATCAAAGCGTCGGAACAGAACAAAGTGGATGCCGCAGCCGCAGAGTTGAACGCCGCAGTGGAAAATGCTAAAAAAGAAAAAGAGAAAATTGACGCCAAGATTGCCGATGATGCAGAGAAAGCAAGGCTTATGGCCGAAACCGAAAAATTGCTGAATCAGGCAAAAGAAAATGTAAATAATGCTATGGAGAAAGTTAAGGCTACAAAGTCGGCAAAAGACAAGGCATCACGTATAGCAGAGGAGGCAAAAGAAGCCAAGGCAAATACAGACATAAGCAAGGAAGCGTTGAGAATCGCTACAGACGAGAGTGCCGGAGCCGTAAAGGCGTATGAAAGCGCAGAAAAGAATCTTTCAGATGCGCAAAAACTCAACGAGGAGCTGATTCTGATTGCAAATGCGGTCAAGGATTCGGAAAACGCTGCTGCGGCCAAGATCAAAGCGGATGAAGCCGCATCAAAAGCGGTATCGATAAAAGAAAAAATAGAAGCGGTGGACGGTTTTGTTGAGGAAGTAGGCACGGCTTCCGCAAATGCCGAAAAAGCTTTCGGTGAATACAAGGCTGGAGAAGAAAAACACAATAAGGCTGAAGAAGAAAAGGCCAAGGAAGAAGCACGTAAAAAAGCTGAAGCTGAAAAAGCGGCGGCTGAAAAAGAAGCAAAGAGAAAAGCAGCTGAAAAAGCTCAAAAGAAAGCCGCAGAGCAGGCCGCAAAGAAAGTGGCGGATGAGAAAAAAGCAAAAGATGCAAAAGAAAAAGTTCCGTCCGATGAGGTTGCAGAAAAAGCGGCGGAAAGCCAAGGTGTCGTGCGGATCGTTGATGTGAAGGTCAAAGGCGATGTCAAGAAAGGCACGTTGACACTGATGTTCAAGGCAGGAAACAGCGACACAAATTACAGAGTGGCATTCAGAGAAAACCGCAGTTCCGAGTGGAAGTATATTTGGACCGGCGGACTTTCAAAAACTACAATAAGGTCAATGCGCAAGAACGGTCTATATGAGGTAAAAGTAGCGGCGTACAGAAACAAAGAGGGTGTATGGACGCGCAGTGCATGGTCAGACACAAAGAATGTATTCTACGCAGGCACAAAAGCCAAGCTAAAAGGCGAAAGACGTTCATTTGCCGTAAACGCGACAAAAGTGACAGGCGCAAGCGGAGTGACTGTGAAATATTCGCCTAAGAAAAACATGCGTAAGGTGAAGCACAGGAAATTTACGGCTTCGGCGCTAAAGAAAAATAAGTTGGTGAAAATAAAAAAACTCAGGAAAAACAGTAGATATTTTGTAACGGTGGCACCTTTTAAAAACTATAAAGGTAAGATCTATTACGGCCTTGAGTCTAAAGTAAAAAAGGTAAGATCAAAATAACTTACATACAAAAAACAACCGACAAGCAAGCGAAGTGAGGACATGATTCAAGTCCGTGAGATTAAGCTATGTGGGAACTTTGTCAACAGTTGCGACGTATGTGAACGGGAATGCGGAGCTGTGCCGGAAGGTGAAAAAGCTCCGCCATTCCCCCAATCCGGAGGAAATCGTGAGATATGAAATTTGAAAAAGAAAGAGCATTTATAAGAGTATCAGGTTCAATTTTATTTGCGGTTATGACCGTTATATTTTTGTATTTTTTAGCAAGTTATAATTTCGGCTGTGGCTGTGCGCATGCGGAAAGCCGAAAACCCGAAATTGTGGGCGATGTTTACCGGATAAGCAGTGCAGATGAGCTCACATGGTTTTCGGAGCTGGTGAACGGGGATTTGGCGGACGGAACCAAACAGAATAAGGCGGCCAAGGGCACGCTTACCCAAGACATAGATATGGCAGGGAAAAAATTCACGCCTGTCGGAAAGGAATACAATAGCGAATACAACGGCACTTTTGACGGTGGAGGCCATGTTGTAAAAAATCTGAGACTCGATGAGAAAGACAGAAGTCTGGGGCTTTTCGGGAATGTGAAAAACGCGGTGATAAAAAATGTGGTAGTTTCAGGAAGCATCAGAGGGCGACACAGTTTTTTGGGCGGAATAGTCGGAAAGTCTTACGGTAAGACCACTATATCCGGCTGCGGAAATTTGATGGACATAACAAACGAAAAGAATTCGGGTAGTGCCGGCGGGATAATAGCTACATCGGATTCCACGGTAAATGTAAGCGATTGTTTTAACAGAGGCGATATAAAAAGTGAGGGCAGAGCGTCCGGAATCGTTGCGGATGCGAGCTTCGGCACTGTCGAGAACTGCTATAACACAGGGAGCATCGAGGGTGAAAAGGCAATAGGAATCGGCTCCGCTTTCTCCATATCGTACAAAAGTTGCTACAACGCAGGTAAGATTTCCTCAAAAAGTAGCGTCACGCCATATTCGATAGGCGGCTCCAAATTATCTGAGTACGCCGATACGTATTATATGCAGGGTCTTGCTCAAGGGGATCCGGCTTCAAGAAGCAAGGAAATCTCAAAAGAGGAGATGGCATCCATATCGTTTGTGGAAACTCTGGGAAAAGACAAATGGAAAGTCGACAAGGGCGGCACGGTCAATCGCGGATTTCCCATCTTGTCATGGGAAAATGGCGGAAAAGCACAAGCAGAGAAGCTCGGCACCGTGCAAAATCTGAAGTGGGAAATATCTCGAAACGAAGAATTTGATGTTCTCAATGAGTATTTCAAGGCATCATGGGATAAGGTGAAAGGAGCCGGGGATTATCGCCTGAAGTTATATAAGGACGGGGAGGATAAGCCTGTTTTCACTTCCGGGAAAATTAAGTCGACGGAGTTTGATTTGATCCGTGAGTTCGGTAAAATAAAGGGCGATTCGGCAAAGTACAGATTTACGGTGACGGCGCAGGGGGATGGCGAGAACTATACCGACGGGGAAGAGTCGCAAAAGGAAAAAGACGGCTTTGAATTTGATCCGAAAACGTTTGTGGGCGCACCTGAAACACTCATATGGAACAGCGTGTCCAAATCCGCGGTATGGAGCAGTGTTCCCGGTGCGGATTTTTATGATGTTACCCTGTATTGCGATGAGAAAAAAGTGGTGGATTTTCAAATTGGCGGCGGGATCTTCGATAAAAACGATACGAGAGTTTCTGTGAATTTCCTCCACAATATGTCGCGTGAGGGCGAGTACTCATTTTCCGTAAGGGCAGGCAAAAATCTCGGAAAAGATCACTCCGGAAAGGAACGCATAGCCGGAGGAATGCTTGCAACGAGCAAAAAAACGTATTTTGAGGCGCAAAGTGGTGAGAGTGTAAAGATATCTTCGGTGGAAGACTGGATGAACATAGTGAATCTTACCGAAAAGGGGACAGAGTACAAGACCGAGGCGGATGCCCAGAATGCGCTTTGGGCGCGGAAATACGAGCTGACTTCTGACTTGGATTTCAGCAAATATGTAAAGGAAGACAAAGAACTGACGCAGTGCTGGGGAAACATCAACGCCATGTTTAACGGTACTTTAGACGGAAAAGGTCACAAAATAACCGGGCTTAAGCTTGCCGACGGAGACGGTGGTCTGTTCTCCTACATAGGTCCGTCGGGGGTTGTGAAAAACCTTAGGATCGAAAATCCCAATGCCCTTGTCAACGATAATGCCGGGATATTGTGCAGATATAATTACGGTAAAATAAAGAACTGCGGCGTTGAAAACGCAAACATAACCGCAGATCTGGGGGCAATAGTAGCCGGAATGCTAAGCAGAAATCTCGGCACGGTCGAGGACAGCTATGTGAACGGCGGAAAACTCGTGGCTTACAGCGACACCTCAAACGGGCATGCCGGATTTGTCGGAAATAACTTTGGCAGAATACGCAGATGCTATTCATCGATGGATGTAAAAACCAACAGCTTCAATGCCGGAGGATTCAGCGGTTGGGCGGATAAGAGCGGTAAATACTTCGGCACTTTTGAAAATTGTTTTTCCGTCGGAAACGTCAATGCGGTAAAAGGGTGGAGCGGCGGCTTCATAGGCAGAGTGAATTCCAAGGAAGTAAAATTTAAAAATTGTTATGCATCAGGACGTGTACGTTCAACCCAAAAACCCGCAAAAGCTTTTGGCTTCACGGGATCATTGAGCGGTGAAGGGATGGCGGATGTCATAGGGGAAACAATTTTTGACGAAGAAATCCCGAAATCCAATTTTGTTAATTGCTTTTATTTAAAGGACAACACTGAAGTCGAAAACCCAAAAAGTGGCGCTACCGCAAAAACCGCAGCCGAGATGAAAAAACCGCAATTTGTGGGGCTACTCGGTGTGGAATGGACGAGAAACGAAGGACAGAACAATAACCTGCCCTACTTGGCGGATCTGCCAGCACCGTCAAAAGCAAAGCTTAAGAAAGTGTCGACAAAACTTCTGATCGCCAAGTACGATCTTAAAACGCATAAATTTGCAAAGGACGGGGAACCTGTCGATGTGACGGTGGAGAGCGCAACAAATCCACGGGTCATAGACGTTATGGAGACTGCCGCGGCTCATAAGAAACTGAAATATGAATATGTAATAAGTCCATTGTACGGCAGCTTCATAGAGTCGATCAACGGGATCAAGATGACGGCGCCGAATGGTTGGATGTTCACGGTAAACGACAAGTTGTCCAATTTGTCCGCCTCGCTTACGGAAGTTGAGGACGGTGACAGAATACTGTGGTATCAGGGAATGACACAGAACCTCTTTGAGGAACCTACATGGGAAGAGGTTATAAAAGAAAAAGAGTCGCCGGAAAAAGACTTCACGCAGATTGTGACAGCGGAAGATTTGGTGGCTCTGACCGACAAGGATGCAGATCTCACAAAGAAGTATAAGCTTGCCGGCAACATAGATATGAAGGGTGTGAGGTTTTCCGGCATAGGTTCCAAAGAAAAGCCGTTTCGGGGAAGCTTTGACGGCGGTGGATTCACCGTATCAAATCTCACCATAGAAAAACCGGACTCTCACAATGTCGGATTTTTCAACTTTATAAAAGGCGCCCAAATATACGATCTCAATATAAAAAACGCCAATATCAAAGGAAAATACGACATTGGGATTCTGGCGGGAGTCGCCGATGTGGAAGTGGCGAAAAAGATTGCGGACAAAAGTGTCGGAAACAAGATCAGCAACTGCGGTGTCACCGGTAGAGTGACATCGGTAAACGAAGATACGGGTGGACAGAGTTCAGGATCCTACACGGGAGGCCTCATCGGTTTCAACAACGGTGATGAAAACAGCAAAACCGGCGCAAGAATCTTAAGCTCCGTGGATGGATGCCGAGCAGACGTCACGGTGAAAGCGGGTTCACTTTACTCGGGCGGCCTTGTAGGCGGAAATTTCGGAAACATAACAAATTCAAAGGCATACGGCAGGGTGGACGGCAAAAAAATATCCGGAGGATTTGTCGGCGGCAACAGGGGTGGAATCTACGGTTGTGCATCATACGGCTCGGTAGCGGGAATAGAAGATATAGGAGGATTTGTCGGACACAATTATGACACCGTGGAGAGATGCTATTCACTGGGCAATGTAAAAGGGAAAACCGAACAGATCGGAGGCTTTGCCGGTTCAGGTCAAAACACCGTGAAAAATTGTATAAGCGCAGGAGTTGTGGACTGCGAAAGAGACGATTCGACCGTCGGCGGCTTCATCGGCCACTATGCGGGAGCGATTGCAGGATTGCCAAAAGATGTGCATTTCAGGCAAAATCACGGATGGAACATTTCATCTTCCGGTAAGGAATTGCCTGCCATAGGCAACAGAGCAAACACCAAAGATTTGAGCGAAAATGAAAGAAAAGTGCTCAAACAAACCGCAGTAAGCGATAAAAAGGTTCTGCAAAAACGCTTCAAAGAATTGTTCGATCTGACATTTACAGACGATGGAAGAATACTTGAGGAAAAACAAGATATTGCCGGAGACGATGTGGAAAACGACGATAAAAGACCGGAGCCGTCGAAAGACAATGCGGCAGTAGGCGGCAACGGGCAGAGCAATGTGAGCGTGCAAGGGGCTTCGCCGGGAAATAAACAAACGGTGGGAAGTGCGCCGACGGAAGCAATGAAAAAAAGCAAACAGTCCGAAAAAATCCGTACACACGTGCTGTCAAAGGTGAAAAGAGTCAGGATCAAAAGACTCCGTAACGGCAAAGTTAAAATTGTCTGGGCGAGGGATAAAAATGCGGATGGATACGAAATACGATATGCAAAGACTTCCTCTTTCAAAAAATCGCGAATTGTAAGAGTAAAAGGCGGAAAAAACGTGAAAAAGGTCTTTACAAAGAGATTGAGAAAGAAGATTATATATGTGAGGATAAGATCGTGCAAAAACGTGAACGGAGCGGTCGAACATTCCGCATGGAGCAAGACGAAAAAGGTGTTTTGGGCAAGATCGTAAAGGCTATTGCCGAGCAGGCACCTTGAAATGATGAAAGTGAAAAAAGATATGAAGACGACCTATGGAAACAGTTTTTTAAAGTCATTACGTTTGATCGTGAGCCTGTCACTTGTAATTTTTTGCATGCAGCTTGCGACTTCGCATGCAGCGGCGGGCGATGCACGTGCAGGTGAGGGTCAAAGTGCGTCGATGAACCGAGTCGAACGAAAAATAACGATAAAACCAAATAGCATTATTGAAAGAGATCTTGACACAAGAAAGAAGAACGATGAGAGCGGCAAGGAAGAAAGAACTTTCCTGCTCAATGAATATTTGAAAAAAAGGCTCGGGGTAGGCACAAAGAGCCTAACGTCGCGGCAGAGTAAGGCAAACGGCAAAAAAGCGGAACTTACGGAGCAGGAAACTATAATATACCGCAAGTTGCGCGAAAGGATATTTGATATAGCAAAGGGGGCGGCGGAGAGCAGTGTCGTGGATTTTTCGCTGAGTGAACTCAATCTTAAACTTTCATATTCAGCCCAAGAACTCGGTGTGGATAGGATTATCGGCAAAGACGGCAGGGTAACGGAGGCGGCAAGGAGTGCGATAAACAAGAAATTGAACGTAAGACTTGAACAACTTGTATGGACGATGCTTGCTGATATGCCGTTTGAATTGTATTGGTTCGACAAGACCGGCGGCATATTGTACACACCGCCGGCAATGGCAGTGTACAGTAGCGGTGAAAATGAGGCCATCACATTTCAAAAGAACGCAAAGCTTGTATTTTCGATGAAAGTTTCGGAAGAGTACGGGCACAATTACACGGTGGACAGGAAGATAACCGGTGGGGCGTATAAGGCGTCCGAGAATGCGAAAAAAATAGTTGAGAAATATAAAGGCAGAACGGACATCGCCAAGCTTGAGGCTTACAGGGACGAGATTCTCAAACTCGTGGAGTACGATTACGATGCCGTGAAAAAGTATGAAATTGACGGGATTTACGGAAACCCGTGGCAGGTGATACATGTATTTGACAACAATCCTAAAACAAATGTCGTATGCGAGGGATATGCCAAGGCATTTCAGTACCTTTGCGATATGACAAAGTTCAATGACGAGGATATCCATTGCGCGGGGGTTTCCGGGAACATGGATTCGAATCTTGGCTTTGGACCGCACATGTGGAACAATGTTTCTATTGACGGCAAAAATTATCTGACGGATCTCACCAATGCGGACAGCTCACCCAAACTTTTTGGAAACAAGCTGTTCTTGGCGGGAAGCCCGGGGTCTGTGGAAGGCGGTTATAGGTTGGAATCGGGAACTAACCATATATTATACCTGTACGACAGAGCGACAAGATACACCTTTGACGAGTCGTATTTGACGCTTTCGGAAAAGAGTTATTATGAGGATCTGAAAGACAAACAAAACAGACCACGTCCAAATCCTGAACCATCGCAAAGTCCCGGAAAAATACCGGGCGCAGGCGATTCTGGGGGCGGAGGCGCAAACGCAACCAAAGCATCGAGGACATCAAAGAACGCGCAAGGCGTGAGCGGAGGAATTTTCGTCGGTAAGGCGGGGCATTTTAAAATAAAAAAGAAAGGCAAGAAACGCATAATACGGTGGAGAGCTGTCAAAGATGCCTCGGGGTATCAAATACAGAGCAAAAAACGCACATGGAAGACAATAAAGTCAGGGGGCGGCGTAGCACGAAGAACTTTTAGAATAACCAAAATTTCACAGAAGAAAAAGTATAAATACAGGGTGCGCGCATTTATAGTGTACGGTGGCAAGAAGATTTACGGCGCATGGTCAAAAGTCATATCCGTGTAGTTGGTTTTACCGGTGCAGTTAGTTTGTTTATGTAGTGAGGCTTGTTTGGGAAAAATTTTAAATTTGATGCCGCTCAAACCTTGTGAACTTGTGGAAAGCTGTTTAGGGAGATTGGATTTTGAATTATGACAAATTGCTGCAGACGATCCTTGACATAGGTGAGGAAATGATAGTCGCGGGGGCGGAAGTCAGTCGCGTTGAGGAAAGCGTTTTTCGTATGTGCAAATCGTACGGATGCGACAGGATAAACGCATATATTTTGTTGTCCAATATGCAGGTGACGGTGGAAACCCCGGAAGAACAGATAATCACACATATCAGATATATGGAGCGAAGCGACGTAAACTTCGACCGGCTTGACTATCTGAACGATCTTTCACGTTATGTATGCGCCAATCTGCCGGATGTGGAGGAGATGAAAGTCAGACTGGAAGATGTGATGAATCGCAGGGAACAACCTCTTTTGCTTGGTCTGCTGGGAGCCATACTTGCAGCTTGCGGGTTTATAGTTTTTTTCGGCGGTAATCTTTATGATGCAGTCGCCGGAATTTTTATGGCGGCACTTGTCGTTGCATTGAGAAAATTTTTCTTTTCGAGGGAAAACAACCAGCTTGTTCTTAACTTTGCCATTTCGTTTGTAGCCGGCATATTTGCTCTGTTGCTTGTTCAAATTGGGATCCCCGTTCATGAAGACAAGATAATGATGGGCGGAATAATGCTACTCATACCGGGCATAGCGATGACAAATGCGGTAAGGGATATGCTCATAGGAGATATAGCCTCCGGACTTCTCAGACTTTCCAACGCCTTGATGGTGGCGGCATCCATCGCTTGCGGGTTTGCTATGGCGATAGCGCTGTTTGGCGGTATTTTGTGAAAACTGTATGCGTGCGAACTTTGATAAGCATTTCGTCAAACTTGAAAAAAGAGAGGCAATGAAGCATGAAAGAGATGTGTATACAAATCACCGGGGCATTCTTCGGTTCACTGGGATTTGCGTGGATACTGAAAATAAAAGGAATACAAGCACTGTATGCGGGAATAGGCGGCATGCTCACTTGGAGTGTCTATCTTACGGCATATGGGCAGATTCACAGTTACTTTTTCTCGAATCTCATAGCCTCTATTTTTGTTGCCGCATACGCTGAGATTATGGCAAGGATCAATAAGGCTCCATCCACCATATTCCTTACCGCATCGGCGATTCCATTGATACCCGGGGCAAATCTCTACAATATGATGTACGGAATAGTCAGGGAGAATTATGAACTTGCCGGTACTAACGGTGTGACGGCTCTTGTGGTTTCTCTTGCGATAGGACTCGGTTTTGTGATTGTGGCGGTTGTGAACAGGTATATCTACGATTTAAAAGATCAGATCGACAGGAGGCGTTAAGGGATCGCCCCGTCTTGGCACGTCTTATTTTTCGAAAATTATGTCGGAACATCATGTCTTTTGCTTTCATACGGGCATGATTTTTTTCTCGGGCCAACGATTGGCTCTCTTTTTTTGTGAAAATCTTCAAGAAAAATGTTGAATAGGATTGAAATATGTGCTAATATACCACTGGTATATACCAGTGGTATATTAGTATGGAGGGAAAGTATGAGTATATCGGAGACACAGAGAAAGATACTGGAGATAGGGAAACGTGAATTTCTGGATAAGGGATTCAAAGATGCTTCTTTGAGAAAGATAGTTGCGGAAGCGGGGTTCACAAAGGGTGCATTTTACGGATATTATCCTGACAAAGCGGCGCTTTTTGAAGCACTTGTTTTTGAGGCGGCGGATGGTTTGATCAAAGAATTCAAGGAGGCTCAGGATGCGCATTTTGATCTTATTCCATCGGACAAAACCGACGAAAGCAGGAATCTGTCGACGGAGTATTTACGACATTTTATGAATTATATCTATGACCATTTCGATGAATTCAAGCTTATACTCTGCCGCTCCGAGGGTACGCGATACAGAAATTACATTCACGATCTTGTGGTGATGGATGTGGAACGGACTGAAAAGTACTACGGAATTCTGAGAGCAAAAGGGAAAATCGCGGGAAACGTAAGCAAAGAGCTTCATCATATGATCACAAGCGCATATTTCACCGCTGCATTTGAGACCGTAGTGCACGATATGACAAGAGAAAAAGCTATGGAATACATAGAGGAGCTTGCCGTATTCTTCAATTCCGGATGGAACGGACTTTTAAAGCTCACTTAGATCTGAAAACAAGGAGGACGATATGACAGACAGAAAAAAAGATTCACTTTCAACCGGAGATTTCATAACGATTGGTGTTTTTTCACTCATCTATTTTGTGGTTGCCTTTGCAATAGGCGGAATCGCGCAGGCGACTCCCGTCACATTTCCGTTCATGCCGATGATAGTTGCGTTGTTTGCCGGAAGCATTTTCATGCTATATTGCGCAAAAATACCCAAGAGAGGCGCTGTCTTTGTTTTGGGGATTTTGGCGGGGCTTCTGCTTTTTATCACCGGAATGTTTTGGATGATGTCGGTATTTTTCATAGTATTCGGTTTGGTGGCCGACTGCATAGCGGCTTACGGACATTTTAAATCCTTCAGGAAAAATCTTGTGGCGTACTGTGTTTTTGCACTCGCGCCGATGGGGGCATATCTTCCGATGGCGATCATGCCCGCTCAATTTGATGCTTTTATCCGAAAGAAAGGAAATGTTTCTTCATTTTCGGGAATCATTCATTCCATAGGAGCAAATCATTGGATTATCCCGGCGATGGTTGTGGGCACAATTCTCTGCGCGCTTGCGGGAGGAACAATAGGAAGGAAACTTTTGAAAAAGCATTTTGAGAAAGCGGGGATCGTATAGATGACTTTTGATCCGAGAAGCAAACTGCTGATTCTTGCAATTACCGGCATATCCGTTTTTCTGAACGAAAGTATTTTGGTGGAATCTCTGTTCATCCTGATACCGTTTTTACTTCTTTTGCGGGCGAAAAAAATCCAAGCTGCGCTGAAAAGCGGTATTGCGTTTGCGGTATTGCTGGCGATTCAGATTTGGGCAGTGCCTAAATTTCCCGTTGCAGCGGGAGGGATAGTGTACATGTTTGTGATGTATATCAGAAAGCTTTTACCTTGCTTTATGCTGGGATCGTTTCTGATTCAAACGACAAAGGTAAGCACTTTTTTGGCGGCGATCGGTCGCCTGCGCTTGCCGAAAGGATTTACCGTGGCATTGACCGTCACTCTTAGATATTTTCCGACAATGGCGGAAGAATGGGGATTTATCAAGGATGCAATGTCACTGCGTGGCATATCGGTCTCTGCCGTCGGGTTATTGTTGCATCCTGTCAGAACTATGGAATATGTTTACGTTCCCATGCTGGTGTCCGCATCAAAAATATCCGATGAGATAACGCAGGCTGCCGTGACGCGGGGGATTGAGCGAACGCAGAAACGAACTTGTCTGGAAAATGTAAAATTTTCGGTGTGGGATGCGATGATCGCGATGACTTATTTGGGCATAGTTTTGATCATAGTGTTCAATAACATAAAAGGAGGCGTTCTTATTTGATAACCTTTGATAAAATCTCCTTTCTGTACAAGGGCACGAAAGAAAAAAGTCTGGCTGACATATCGTTTCATATTCCGAAAGGTCAATGCGTACTCCTGTGTGGCTTGTCCGGATGCGGAAAAACGACGCTTACACGGCTGATCAACGGATTGATTCCCTACTTTTTTGAGGGGAGACTCACAGGTCAAACCAAAGTTAGAGGGATTGATGCGGCGAAAGTGGATATATCAACTCTTTCGGATGTTGTGGGCACGGTTTTTCAAAATCCGCGTACCCAGTTTTTTAATACGGACACAGACAGTGAAATTGTATTCGGATTGGAAAACCGTGGTCTTTCGCAGCAGGAACTCAGGCATGATCTTGAAAGGGTTTACGGGGAGCTGGGCATGGAAAATTTGCGCGGCCGAAGTATATTCGAACTTTCCGGCGGAGAAAAACAGAAGATAGCATTTGCTTCCGTGTATGCATCGGATCCTGAAATCTTTGTGCTGGATGAGCCATCCTCAAATCTGGATTATCGCTCAGTCAGAGATTTGCAAAAACTTATCTTGAAGATAAAACGCAGAGGAAAGACAATTGTAATTGCCGAGCATAGGATATGGTATTTGATGGATCTGGTCGACCGTGTGATTTTTATGGAAAAAGGCAAGATCACAGAGGATATAGGCATTGAGGAATTCAGCGCACTTTCCGAAAAAGATGCGGCGCTCGCTGAACTTCGTTGCAGGGATTTGTCGGAAATAAAAGGGTCTTGTTCCAGTATGAGCTGTGCAAATCGGCGATCAAAGTCTGTTACTGCCGCAATGCGTCCCGGAAAGCCTAAGCCGGAAACGGTCTCGGTGGGCTTGAGCCGAACAGGGCATGATCTAGAAGTGGAGGATCTGACTGTCAGACTTGGAAAGCAAGCGGTTCTGAACGGTGTATCGTTTGGCATGCGTAGGGGAGAGATACTTGCGGTTACGGGAGAAAACGGGGCGGGCAAAACAACGCTGGCGCGGGCAATCTGCGGACTGGTCAAGCAAGAAGAGGGCGAAATAAGGTTAGACGGCAACGTTCTTTCGAGAAAGAGACGCAGAAAAAATTCCTATATGGTCATGCAGGATGTCGGACATCAACTCTTTACAGACAGCGTGTATGCCGAATGCTGTTTGGGCACAAAAAAAGAAAAGCAGGGTCTTATAGACGAGACCTTGGAACTGCTTTTGCTTTCGGACTTGAGGCAACGGCATCCGATGTCTCTGTCAGGAGGGCAAAAACAGAGATTGGCCGTGGCGGTCAGCATGCTCTGCGACAAGGAACTTCTCATATTCGATGAACCGACAAGCGGACTTGACCTGAAAAGCATGAAAGAAGTGGGCTCTTTGATGCAGCGCCTTGCTGAAGAGGAAAAAATCATTTTCGTGATAACACATGATATCGAATTTATAAAAACGATTTGCTCGCGGGTAATCATTATGTCTGGAGGGCGAATTGCACAAGAAATATCGGAAGGACAAAAAGGCGAATTGGAGAACAGCCTTAAAAGAGCAGAAAACAAGAAATAAAGAAACGATTTTCGACGGTTTTCGACAGGCAATGAAAATGGATTGCGGAAACGACTGTGACATGGAGGAAAAGAAAATGGAACCGGACATGAACAAAGAAAGAAAAGCAATGAAAAAGACCGGGTGCGGCGCCGGAAAAAGCTCTGCCCGCTATCTGTTCAAACTTGCGGAATCATGTAGAAAAGAACTTGCCGGTTCGGTCATATTCGCCGTTTTGGGAGCGGCATCGGGAATCGTTCCCTACATTGCAGTTTCGCGCATTGCAATTCTGATATGTAAGGGTGATTATGAGGTGCGTGATATTGTTTTGACGGCGCTTGTCGCGCTTACGGGATATATGGGTCAGCTCATTTTGTCGACCTTGTCCACAATACGTTCGCACCGCGCGGCATTTACCGTGCTTGAAAATATACGCACTAAGCTTACTGCAAAGTTGTCGAATGTTCCGATGGGATTTATCCTCGACACTCCGTCGGGAAAGTTCAAGACCATGCTCGTTGACACAGTTGAAAAACTGGAACTTCCGCTTGCCCACATGATTCCGGAACTGACAGCAAACCTGCTTATCCCAATACTCATGCTGGCGTATTTCTTTTCCTTTGACTGGAGATTGGCGCTTATCGCATTTGCGACATTTCCTGTCGGGATGATTTGCTATATGGGAATGATGAAAGATTATGAAAAACGCTACTCCGCAGTGCTTGCAACAGGTAAAAATATGGACGCCGCCACAGTTGAATACATAGGCGGGATCGAGGTCATAAAGGCATTCAACCAAAGTGATATTTCTTACGGGAAATATGTTGATGCGGTAAACAGAAGCGAAAAATCGAAAGAAGAATGGTTCACAAAGACGAATCCGTACTATGCCGCAGGTCTTGCGATTGCACCATCAAGTCTTTTGGGAGTGCTGCCGCTGGGTGCGTGGTTCTATATGGATGGCACGATCTCGGCGGGGAATTTCATATCATGCATTATTTTGTCGCTAGGACTGATCGCACCGCTTATCCAGGCTCTCAGATATACAGACAGCTTTGCAATGGTGGATTCCACAATAAAGGAAATAAGGAGCCTTATGGAAGCGGAAGAATTGGATCGCCCGCAGGAATACAAAGAGCTTGAAGGAAATCAAATTGAGTTTGCACACGTCTCTTTTTCCTATGGCAGCGAAGAAGTACTTCACGATATTTGCTTTCAAACCGTTCCGAACGCAATGACCGCACTGGTAGGGCCGTCAGGATCGGGCAAATCCACTGTTGCCCGACTCATAGCATCTTTTTGGGAGGCGGGCGCCGGGCAGGTTTTGATAGGCGGATGCGATGTGCGTGAGATACCGCTTGCCCAAATTATGGAACATGTTGCCTACGTTTCGCAGGATAATTATTTGTTTCACATGTCCGTAAAGGAAAATATTAGGATAGGAAAACCGGGCGCAACGGACTCCGAAATAGAGGGTGCCGCAAAAAGAGCAAGTTGCCATGACTTTATCATGTCGCTTTCGGACGGTTACGATACAGTGGTAGGGGACGGTGGTGGAAACCTCTCCGGCGGCGAAAAACAACGTATAGCCATAGCAAGAGCGATATTGAAAGACAGTCCTGTAGTTGTATTGGATGAGGCAACCGCATTTACCGATCCGGAAAACGAAGCTGTGATTCAGCGATCCATAGCGGCGCTTGTCGAAGGAAAGACGCTTATAGTTATCGCACACAGACTCTCGACAATAACCGCGGCAGATAAAATTATAGTGATGAACCGTGGGAGAATCGAAGCACAGGGCAGGCATGAAAATCTTTTGAAAACCTGTGAACTTTACAGAAGTCTTTGGGAGGCGCACACCTGTGGAGGTGACACAAAGGAGGATCCAAATGATTAAAATTATCAAAAGACTGCTTGAGTTTTCCGGAAAGGAAAAAAATAAACTGCTTCTTTCCTTTGTATTCCATATGTGCAATTCATTTTTTGAGATGCTTCCCATCATGGCCATAATTACGGTGCTTTCGGGTATACTGTCATCTTTTGAAGGTAAAGAAATGCCTTATGGGGCGATTTGGATTTCATTTGGGATAATGGTTTTGAGTATAGTGGGAAAGATGGTTTTTATAAATTTATCTTCCCAAAAAAGAACCTTCGGCAGTTTTTCGATGTGCACAAGATGGCGCATTAAACTGGGAGAAAGATTGAAAAGGGCGCCCATGGGATATTTTGCCAAACATCGCCCGGGAGACATTACAGCTGCGGTAACGACAACGCTCGGAGACCTGGAAACAAGTTCCGTAACGATAACCGAGTCGGTGGCAGGAGGTTTTATCCATGCTTTCATAATCTGCTTATGGCTTCTTGTCTATGAATGGAGAATAGGATTGCTTACGCTACTTGGTCTTTTGTTTTCACTTTTTATTTACGGGAAAACCCAAAATGCGGGGAAAAAATACTCTCCGCGGCGCCAGGCTGCGCAAACCCGGCTGGTAACGGGAGTTTTGGAGTATGTTCAGGGTATGAGCGTGGTCAAGGCTTTCGGTTTGGGGGAAAAGGCCGGCAAAACGGTGGATAAAGCGATTCAAGAGAGCGCGGAAGCGAATATAGTATTGGAAAGAGTCTTTTCCGGATTGGCTGCGATATTTCAGACGGTGTTCAAATTCATAAGAGCCGCAATTCTTATTGTGGCGCCGTATCTTTTGCTTAAGGGGGAAATAACCGCCGAAAAGTGCCTGCTTTTGGTCGTTGCAAGCTTCATGATATATGCAACGGTGGAACTTGCGGGCAGCATCGCCGCAGTGGCAAGGGTTGTCGATGCTTGTCTTGACAGACTCGAGAAAATAGCCGATATTCCTCTGCTTGATGAGAACGGAGAAGAACATACCCCGAAGAATTACGATATCGACGTTCGCAACATTACTTTTTCCTATGACAAAAAAGAGGTGATACGGGATATCTCATTCAGACTGCCTCAGGCGACAAGCTGTGCAATCGTAGGCCCTTCGGGTTCGGGAAAAACGACGCTCTGCAATTTGATCGCACGTTTTTGGGACGTGGACAGAGGCGAGATATTGCTTGGCGGAACGGATGTCAGGGATTATACCTGCGATGGTTTGCTTAAAAACTTCTCAATAGTCTTTCAGCAGGTATATCTTTTTGAAGACACGATAGAAAACAATATTCGTTTCGGGAGGCCGGATGCTAGCACGGAGGAAGTTGTGTACGCCGCAAAGAAAGCTTGCTGTCATGATTTTATATCTGAACTTCCTCAGGGATACAAGACACAGGTGGGAGAGAGCGGAGCAAAATTGTCCGGAGGTGAAAAACAACGTATTTCGATAGCAAGGGCAATTTTAAAGGATGCGCCGATCGTTATTTTGGACGAAGCGACGGCCAGTGTGGATCCGGAAAATGAAATCGAACTTCAAAAAGCGATAGCCGAGCTTACCAAAGACAAAACACTGCTTATGATTGCACACAGATTGAATACCGTTCGTGGAGCTGATCAGATCCTCGTTCTGGATAAAGGGAAAATAGTGCAGAGGGGAACGCACCGTGAGCTTATCGCACAAGACGGCATATACAGACACTTTGTGGTCATGAGGGAAGAGGCGATTGATTGGAAACTCGCCGGGGGGAAGTGATGAAATACGCAAAATTTTACCGTGAGAAATTGGATATGGATCTGTTGGAACGCATAGATGCGGAGCATAAAAAAAAGATGCGGCTTCTGGTAAGCGAGTTGGAAAGCGGGGACGGGACGAAAAAACGGAAGAAACGCCAAAAGACCAGTATATTGCCTAACATAGCCCTATATAAGGTTTTCACAGAAAATGGGATTTCAAAGAAGAAAGCATACGAGCTTGTCAAAGAATATTCATTTCATATTGCTAAAAGAAACCATAATATGTTGGAAAAATTGTTTCACATTCCCGGTTTTTTCAGGGTGTTCGGATTCTTTATGAGGACAGGAATGGAAGGCGATGAGATATGGACAAGCAAAATCATCGTCGACGATTCCCGGAAGTTCCACGCCGATGTTCTGAAATGCCTGTGGTGTGATACCTGCGCATATTTCGGTTGCCCCGAACTTTGTGAAATATTCTGCTTGTGTGATCATATAGTGTTTGGGGACATAGCAAAATTGGAGTTTGACCGAAGCCAAACTTTGGGAATGGGAGGAGAAAAGTGTGATTTTCGCTTCCGTTCGAAAAACGACGGAGAGTCATAGAAATTCATGGAATTTGATGGGATTCGATAGAGATTGACGGAAATTCATAGAGATTGACAAGGAGGGTTTTGGAGATGGATGTACGAGATAAACTGCTTACGGAAAATCCGTGGAAATTGATGATAAGCTTAAGTCTTCCGGCTATTTTGGGTCAACTTATAGTAGGTCTGTATTCTTTTGTGGATTCGATTTATGTGGGTCAAATGGTGGGAACGGATGCGATGAGTGCCGTTTCGGCGGCATCCCCGTTTCTTCTGTTCAACAATGCCATCGCCGTTCTTTTGGGTGTCGGTTCAGGCTCGATACTGTCACGTGCAATAGGTGACCGCGACGAAAAGACGATAGATGAAATTATGGGAAATCTTACACTTTTGGTGATTTTGCTTTCATCGGTCGTGATGGTCGCAGGCATGGTTTTTGCGCCGGAATTGCTGAGGCTTTCGGGAGCTCGGGGAACTGTTCTGGAAATGGGTGTTTCTTACCTTAGGACAGTTTACATCGGATCGATATTTGTGAACTTTATGCAGGGCGCAAATATGGTAATCCGTGCCGAAGGACGTATGAAGACCGCTATGGGCATAATGGCGGCGGGTGCAATTTTAAACATTGTATTGGATCCGATATTTATACTGATTCTACCCGACCGCGGCCCACAGGCGGTTGCGATCGCGACGGTAATATCCCAATTTGTTCAGGCTGCGGCAACATTGTTTTATTTCTTGAAAAAAAGTCCCGTGGTGAAATTCCATGGGATAAGACTTGCGGGGGAATTGAATCCGGAGATATTTTCGGTCGGCGTCAGCGCTATGTTTATGCAGGTTATGATGCTTGTTCAGATGACCGTCGTATATAACACTGCGGTGCGTTTTGGGGGAGGTTCTCAGATCGCACTGATGGGCGCTGCGCAAAGAGTTATGCAACTTGCTTTTGTTCCGATTTGGGGGATGAGCCAAGGCATGCAACCGGCAGTCGGAACCAACTTCGGAGCAAAGCTGTATCCAAGGGTCAAAAAACTGACCAATGTTTTTATCGTCGGATCCACCTGCCTTGCGGGAGCATTTTTTATAGTCATTGAAGTGTTTCCGAGGCAGATACTGTCTGCTTTTATCACAGATCGCGACATAGTGACTTCAGGTTTGTTCAATTTCAGATTGATGTACTGCGCTTTTGCAACTTATGGTCTGCTGATAATGGTTGTTACTTATTTTCAATCGCTCGGAAAAGCAAAACAGGCTGGTGTACTGGTGATGCTCAGACAACTCGTGCTGGTGATTCCGCTGGTTCTTACAATGCCTCTTCTGCTCGGTGGTGATGTGCTGGGCGTTTGGCTTGCGCTGCCTTTGAATGATGTCATAATTCTTATTGTGGCGATCAGTCTTCTGATAAAGGAATATGGATATCTGAAAGAAATGGCGGAGAACTTGCCTGAAAAAAATACCGGAGAATCATTATGAAGAAGCTATGTGTTTTATTCTTATGTTCGATGTTTGTTTTTTTGGCGTGTGCCGGCAGTGCTTTTGGCATGAAAAACTCTGTGAATTCCGCAAGCCATGAATTGGTGAATCACGTAGAGTATGGAAAAGCGATAGATGCGGTCGCGGGAAAACATATAGGAAAAAGCGTTCCCGGCGCCTGTGTAATAATATCCGAACATGGCAAAATTGTTTGCGCAAAGACATATGGGTACAGCGATTTGGAAAAGGAAAAACCGATGAATTGCGAAGATTTGGTTTTTGAATGGGGTTCGATATCGAAAACGTTCGTGTGGGTATGCGCAATGAAGTTGGCTGAACAGGGGAAACTCGATCTGAATGAGGATATAAAAAGATATTTGCCGAAAGGTTTTCTGAAAAAACTGCATTACGATAAGCCGATAACGATGCTAAACCTGATGAATCATACCGCAGGCTTTGAGGAACAGCTCATAGATCTGCGATATCTGAACGGGGATCGGGAAAGAACGCTTGCGGATGTATTGTCCGAACATCAGCCCGAGCAAGTACTCGCTCCGGGGAAAATCAGTGCATATTCCAACTGGGGTGCGGCACTTGCGGGCTTTATCGTTGAAAGGGTAAGCGATCAGAACTATAAAGAGTACGTAAAAAAGCATATTTTAGCGCCGCTTAAGATGAAGAGCACCTCAGTGGGTCCGTTTTGGAGCGACATTCCCGGTCTTTTGAGTAAAAAATCAAAAGGATATTCATTTTCAAAGGGAAAGTTCAGGAAAGAAGATCCAATGCATTTGCGGATGTATCCCGCAGGAACCATGAACGGCTCATTAGGCGACTTGCTGCGCTATGCCTGCGAACTTGCCAAAGGATATAAAAAAAGCAGTGCCCTGTTTCGCAATCCCGTCACCAAAAAACAAATGTTCACTCAATCATACCGTGCTTATGGTTCGAACGCCGGTCTTTCCCACGGATTCTGGCAGTACGCCGGCAATTCCGGTATCTTGGGTCATGAAGGCGGAACTTACGGATTCAAAGTGCAGTTTTGGGTGGAACCGAAAAAGGAACGGGCAATTCTGATCATGACCAATGTGATGGAAACAGAGTTTTGCTCCGACATAATGAAAGCGATAGTTCCCGAAAAACCTTATGTTGAGCCGGGCAAAGGCGTAAATGGGGGCAAAGGCGTAAATGCTGTAAATATAAAAAAGCTTGAGGGTGATTATCTTCCTGCTCGATCCGCATGGGAAAATGTGGGGAAAATACAGGGGCGAATCAATATGATCTCCATTGCGGAGGGGAAAAACGGAAGAATTTCTCTTACAAGGCCGTTCAAGGGCAAAAAAACATATTATGAGCCTTTAAAATCAAATGTCTTTATCCGAAAAGACGCAAGACCTGAGGAGCGTATTTTGGCGTTTGATGTCAGGGGCGGCAACGTGCGTTCAATGAGTTTCAGATTGGCTCATGAGTATGTGCCGGCAAAAGTGACTCAAGGAAAAATTGGAACCGCCACAGGTTTGGGAGTCTACTTGGCAGCGTCGGTGTTATTTTTGATATCCCTGCTGAAAAATATCTTTATCCTTTTACGAAAAAGCGATAAAAGGCGAAATGGATATCGCCTGCGCAGTTTGCATGTTGCGGTTTGCGGGACGTTGATCGGAGCGTGCGGCATTGCGGGAATGCTCCACTGGTTTTCCGTGTACAGTTTAATTTCCCATGAACTGATTGTCATAGTTGCGGCAGGTTGGATTTGCGCTGTCGCCGGAATGGCCGGAGCCATATACGGCTGCATAAAACAGAAAACCATGGGAAGCGTGATTTTAGCGCTTATATTTGCAGCTCAATGTTCAGCGGCGTATTATCTTGGATTTCTGACGATGATTTGATTGCCATAAACAATGAATATGGTAGAATACTTAAACAATGAATGTATTTTTAATGAGACTTACAGGGCTAAATAAAGAGGTGACAGAATATGGCGATCGGATATGCCTGCTTAACGGTTGGAGTGGAGGGCGTAAAATTCAAAACCTGCCGTAAAGACAATGCTCATGAAGCCAAGTTAAAAGAAATAATTGCCTTTAATTTGGTGTCATTGGATAGAATGTTGGACTATAATATTTTAAACGGTATTGGATTGATGAGAATCACTTCGGATATCATTCCCTTTGGTTCGCATCCCGTAAATCAATTGAAATGGTGGGATATATATCGGAAAGAGCTGTTTCTTCTGGGTGAAAAAGCGAAAAAAAACAACATCCGTCTTTCAATGCATCCCGGGCAATATACAGTACTCAATTCACCCAAGGCGGAGGTTGTGAAAAAAGCCGTGGACGATCTTATGTACCATGCACGGTTTTTGGATAGTCTCGGTCTTTCTTGCAAAAGTAAAATGATTCTTCATGTAGGCGGTGCATATGGCAATAAAAATGATGCGCTCGACCGATTTGCAAAGAATTATGTAAAACTGGATCAAAGGATTAAAGACAGACTCGTAATAGAAAACGATGACAAGATATTCAATATAGATGAGGCCCTCAATTTAGGTCTTGACCTAGGCATTCCTGTTATCTACGACAATCTACACAATAAGGTGAACCCGAGCGGAGATGAAAGCGATAAATACTGGATTGAAAAGACAGGAAAAACCTGGACCGAAAAAGATGGCAGACAGAAAATCCACTACTCTTTGCAGGATGAGAGCAAAAAACAGGGGTCACATTCCGCAACCATTGACGCCCGTATATTCTCGGAGTTTTACAGAAAAAACGACGGGAGCAAAATTGATATTATGCTGGAGGTGAAAGATAAAAATCTTTCGGCGGTTAAATGCATAAATGCAGTGGAAAAATCCGATATTGGTGTCCTTGAAAAGGAATGGGCAAGATATAAATACCTTGTACTTGAACATTCCCCGGCAATTTATAGCGAAATAAGGAAACTGTTGAAAGATAAAGAGACTTATCCGGTTCTGGAATTTTATGCATTGATAGACAGGGCGCTTGCAAAGGATGTTGAGCCCGGGTACGCAGTTAATGCGGCAGAACACATTTGGGGATATTTTGGAAAAACTGCCGATAAAAAGACTAAGGATAGAGTTCTAGATCATATTTCCAAGGTGGCGGAGGGCACTAAATCCGGGCAGCTCAAGAAACTTCTGTGGAAGTTGTCACAGGAGTATGGGCAAAGATATTTGTTGGAAAGCTTGTACTTTAAGGATGTTTTGTAATTCTGATAAAAGTGTTGTGCTTCGATCGGCAGAAAGACTTAACAAGTTAATTACCAAAGCAGGATCCGCAAGGTCAATTTTTACCGATTCAAAAACTTTAATTATTCCATAATGTTCTCCTATATCTCTACCGACCATGCTATTTTCCTGTATCTCTCCCGTGTGCTTGTAACCTCATATAAGGTTTGATATAATGAGTGGCGGTATTGAGATTGAAAGAAGAGTGCTTTGAGAGCGACAGGAGGCATGAATGTTAAAAAAAGACGGAAGAGACGACAGTAATTATAATGTGGACAATTTTGAGTTCATAAAAAAGACTTCGCCCAAGGTGGGGGAGTTTATTGAGAAAGAGTACAACAGACAAAAGAACAACGTGGAACTCATAGCTTCGGAAAATTACTGTTCGGAAGCGGTTCTTGCGGCGTGCGGAAGTTGCCTTTCATGGAAGTATGCGGAGGGCTATCCGTATGTAAGAACCTCGGGAAACAAAGGCAGATATTACGGAGGAACGGAGTTTGTCGACGGTCTTGAGGAGTACTGTTGCGATGTCTGGAAAAAAGTATTTGACACAGACTATCACGTCAATGTGCAGCCTCACTCGGGATCACAGGCAAACTTTGCGGCATTCAAGGCACTCATAGAACCCGGCGACACCATACTCTCTCTCAGTCTTGACAATGGAGGTCATCTTACGCACGGCTCGTCGGTAAACTTCAGCGGAAAGCTATACGATGTTCAGTTTTATGATGTGGATGACAGAGGCTACATAGACATGGAGGATGTCAGAAAAAAAGCCCTTGAGCTGCGTCCAAAACTCATTTTAACGGGAGCAAGCGCATACGCGAGAATTATAGATTTTAAGGCATTTGCGGACATAGCAAAGGAAGTGGGTGCCTTTTTTATGGTGGACATGGCACATATCGCAGGGCTGGTTGCCGGAGGCGTGCATCCGAGCCCGTTCGGATATGCGGATGTCATAACGACGACCACGCACAAAACGCTCAGAGGGCCAAGAGGCGGTCTGGTGTTCGGAAAACCTGAACTTGCAAAAAAAATTGACAGTGCAGTGTTCCCTTATGCTCAAGGCGGTCCGTTGGAGCATATAATAGCGGGTAAAGCGGTGTGCGCAGAAGAAGCTCTTGATCCGGGTTTCAAAGATTATGCAAAAAAGGTCGTGGAAAATTGCGCCGCACTCTGCGACGAATTCATCAAACTAGGGTATAAGGTGGTGACCGGCGGAACAGACAATCACGTGTTTCTTCTCAACCTGTCGGAGTTTCCGTTCAGCGGTAGAGACCTGCAGGAGAGATGTGACGAGAAAGGGATCACTTTGAATAAAAATGCGGTTCCTAACGATCAACGTTCGCCTATGCAGACCAGCGGAGTGCGTATAGGAACGGCGCCTATGACAACAAGAGACTTTGAGGCGGAGGATTTTCGCGAAGTTGCGAGAAGAATCGACCAAATAATAAAAGAGCTTGATGCGGAAAAGAGAGCGGAAGAAAAATAAGATCATGAAAATTCTTTTAGACGGAATGGGCGGTGACCACGCACCCGATGCGATAGTAGAGGGGGCTGTGAATGCGGCCAAGGAAATCAAAGATGAGATCGTGCTCATAGGAGAGCAGGATGTCCTTGCGAAATCAATTAAAAAGTGCGGATATTCGGGAAACAGGATAAGTACAGTCAATGCTTCGGAAGTTATCAGCAATGAGGAATCACCCGTTCGCGCCATTAGGAGGAAAAAGGATTCCACCACGGTAGTGGGCATGGAGATGCTGAAAAACGGTCAAGGAGATGTGTTTATTTCGGCAGGTAGCACAGGGGCTTTGCTTGCGGGAAGTCTTCTTCTTCTCGGCAGGATAGAGGGGATAGACAGACCGGCTATAGGCACGGTGTATCCCGTTATTGGAAGCGAGCCGTCTCTCCTTATCGACACGGGTGCGAATGCCGAATGCAGAGCGAAAAATCTGCTGGATTTCGGTATCATGGGCAGTATTTACCTTGAAAAGGTATTGAACAGAGAAAATCCGACCGTTGGACTTGTGAATAACGGCACTGAAGAAAATAAGGGCACAACCCTTACAAAAGAAGCGCATCGACTTCTTGCGGAAAGCAAGTTGAATTTCATAGGCAACGTGGAGTCAAGAGATCTTCAGGATGGGGCGTGCGATGTAATAGTGACCGACGGATTTACGGGAAATGTCATAATTAAACTCACGGAAGGAATGGGTTTGATGGTTTTGCGTGAACTGAAAAAGAGATTTTTATCAAGCTCAAAGGCAAAACTCGGTGCAATGATGCTCAAAGATCAACTAAGTAAGATTAAGACGGAGTTTGATTATGTTGAGTATGGCGGGGCGCCTATCCTTGGGGTTAAGGGTGCGGTACTGAAAATGCACGGCTCATCCAATGCGGTGGCGGTAAAACAGACCATACTCAAAGCTCTGCCTTATGTTGAAAAAAACGTCATAGCTACAATAGAGGAGTTTGTTGAAAAGTATGGGAAGCGATGAGATCTTTTTTGCAGGCGGGTCTCACCTTGAGGATTTTGAAAAAATCATAGGATATGAATTTAATGATAAGAAGATTCTTCGGCAAGCTTTGACCCACAGTTCGTACTGCAGTGAGCATGGTCTGGACAGGTTATTGAGCAATGAACGCCTAGAATTCATGGGCGATGGATATCTGGATGCGATAATCGCCATGGAACTGTACCGTTTGATGCGTGATTCCGCCGAGGGAAGTCTTACAAAGATGAGAGCGGGAATCGTATGTGAAAAAAGCCTCGGAGAGGTCGGAAAAAAGCTGCAAATAGGCAAATACATCAAGCTTGGCAGAGGTGAAACAAAAAATGGAGGTCGCCGAAAAATATCCATTATGGCCGATGCGGTCGAGAGCATCATAGGCGCAATTATGCTCGATGAGGGATATGAGGCGACCCGAAGCTTTGTTTTGAGAGAATTTACCCCGATAATCAAGCGTGTAATGAGCGGAAATTTCGATCGTGACTGTAAGAGTATGCTACAGGAAACGTTGCATGGAGGAAGAGAGTCCGGAGCCATTAAATACATTCTTGATAAAAGCACGGGTCCGGATCACGACAAGACATTTTTTGTCCATGTTGAGTTCAACGGAAGGAAGATGGGTTCGGGCTTTGGAAAAAGCAAAAAAGAGGCTGAGAACGATGCGGCTTGCAACACTTTAAACGGAGGATATATTTAATGTATTTTAAAAGACTGGAAATGCATGGTTTCAAATCATTTGCAGAACCTGTCATCATTGATTTTCACGAAGGGGTCACATGCATAGTAGGACCCAACGGGAGCGGCAAAAGCAATATCAGTGACGCGCTGCGGTGGGTTCTAGGAGAACAGAGTCCCAAGGCATTGCGCGGCGGAAAGATGGAAGAGGTGATTTTCAACGGAACCGAGAGCAGACGCCCAAGGGGAATGGCGGAAGTGACCCTTGTGATAGACAATTCGACGGGACTTTTGGACATTGAATATAAGGAAGTTGCGATAACGAGAAGGATGTTCAGATCGGGGGAAAGTGAATACCTTATAAACGAGAATCCGTGCAGACTCAAAGACATAAGGGGACTGATAATGGACACCGGTATAGGCGTCGACGGATACTCCATAATAGGTCAAGGCAAAATTTCCGATATAGTGAGCAACAAACCGGAAAGCAGGCGGGAGATATTCGAAGAATCCGCTGGGATAGTTGCATATAAGACGAGAAAACAGGAGACGGAGAGAAAACTTGCCGCAACACGAAGCAATTTGGAGAGAATAGACGACATAGTCGTTGAGATAGAAAGCCGCATAGGCGGACTCAAGGAAGACAGCGAAAAGGCGAAGCGATATATTGAACTCAGAGAGCGTTATCGTGAGCTGGAAATAAATATAATCTTGAGAAACATTGAAACTGCGGACAGACAAAACAGGCAGTATTCGGAGAACATAGCCGAACTTTCCGTGCAGCTTGAGGAAACCGCCGAAAAAAGGAAGCTCGCCGACCGTGAATTTCAAAAGGCACGTATCAGAAATGAGGCTTTGGACAAACTTTTGGACGGTCTCAACCGCGATCTGATCTCAAACAAGGACAAAGTTAACAGCATTGGCAGTGAGAGCAGGTTGAATCATGAAAAGCTGGTTCACCTGAGGCAGGAGGAAGAGCGTTTGAGCGGCGAGGTGGGCGAGATCGCCGAAGCGATTACGATTGCCGAAAAAGAAAACGAAAAACTCGGCGCTGACTTGGATCAACTGAAAAAGAATTTACTCGAATCGGAAAGCAGACTGCGGGAAAAGATGAACCTCTATGATTCTGTAAGAAAGGAATCGTCGGGGTTCAGTGAGAAGATAGACGACAACAACGAGAAAATAATGACACTCAGCGGCGAAGCCGCGGCAAAAAAGAGTGAGGCCGTCAGCTATCAAAGTTACCGGCGCACCCTCGATGAGAGGAGAGAGCGGCTGGCATGCGAGGTTGAGAAACTCAAGGAGGAACTTTTCGATAGAAAAAAAGAGCTGGAGGAGAAACGCCGGGAAACGGATAAACTCTTAAATCAGCAGCTAAAATTCAAGGCTGATGCGGCGGAGAGAGGCAGCAAACTCAGAGATCTTAAGATCAATGAATCAAGTGTGCGTGAAAAACTGGAACAACTTAAACTGAATCATAGCCGCACGGAATCCAGGCTTCATACGATGCAGGAAATGGAGCAGAATTACGATGGCTACAATTATGCGGTAAAGTATATAATGAGATCCGGGATACGCGGTATTGAAGGTGTGGTCGGCGAAATGATAAAGGTGCCCGCAGGCCTTGAAACCGCTATAGAAACGGCTTTGGGAGCGGCGATGCAAAATATCGTTGTGGAGGACGATATATGTGCCAAAAAAGCGATAACGGCGCTGAAGGTCAGCCAATCGGGACGATTGACTTTTTTGCCGGTAAGTTCGGTTCACTCAAAAAAAACGAATACGGATGGGAATCTGAGGGACAAAAGCGGATTTTGCGGAATGGGTTCTGAACTGATAGGCTTCGATGAAAAATTCAGGGACGTGTTTGAATATCTGCTGGGCAGAGTGGCCGTGGTGAAGGATCTGAATGCCGCTATAGCAATGTCAAAAACGGTCATCCGGAATGTACGATTCGTCACCTTGGACGGTGAAGTTATAAATTCAGGAGGAGCTATCACCGGTGGACGATACAAAAACAGATCCGCAAATCTTTTGGAGCGAAAAAATGAAATTTCAGCCCTAAAAGAAAAAATGAATTCTCATGACATGGAGATTGCGAATGCGGAAAGGCAACTGGAAGATGTTCTCAATGTAATTGATAAGGTTGATTTTCTCATAAAAAGCGATGAGGAGAAGATAAAAAGCGGTGAGATGACCGCGGCAAGAAGCAAGGAAAGCATAATACATCTTGAAACTGCGATCGCTGAACACGAAAAGAGCATAGAAAAAGACGTCAGGGAGATGGAGCAAATAGACAAAGACCTGGCGGAAATGAGCGTGATCATCGAAAAGATAGAGCAGGAGAGCAGAATTACCGAGTCAGAAATAGATAAAATCGGCAAAGAAACGGGCGACCTTATGCGCATGCACAAGGAGAACCGAGACTCTATGGAGATGGCTAACAAAGCGATTACGGATGCGAGGATAGATACAAACCTGCGGCGCGAGAAAAGTTCCAATCTCATGGAAGAAATAAAGAAAAACGAAGAGCGGATATCGAGCCTTAGACAGCAATCTGAGCTTAAAGTTGACAAACTTTCCGATGTCAGAAGCGAGAAAGCCGAATTGGAACGCGGTAACGACGGTAGCGATGCTGAGCTCGAAATTTTAAATGCGAAGATTGAAGAACTGCGAGAAAAGTTGGAACAAGTCACTTTGGAAAAAAGTGAGATCTCGAGGAAAACGGATGCGTTGACACGGGATATCGCCGAGTCCGAAGAAAGCCTCAATATCCGCAAAGATGAGAAGTACCGCCTTGAAATAAAGAAAGCAAAAAATGAAACTCAATTGGATAATATGAAGGAGAAACTTTGGAATGAGTTTGAAATCTCATATGCTCAGGCACTGGATCTCAAAAAAGAGGATTTCGCAATGTCTTCATCCGTAAAGGAGAGCAGAGAAATTCGCAACGAACTTCGTGAGATAGGCGATGTGAATGTGGGGGCAATTGAGGAATATAGCAGTGTGAGCGAGCGTTACAAGTTTACCACTGAACAGCGAGAGGATGTTATCATCGCCGTGAACGAGCTTGAATCTCTTGCAAATAACCTCGATAAGACGATAATCAATTCTTTCAAAGAAAATTTCAACAAAGTGGAAGAGAATTTTGAAACGGTTTTTGAGGAGCTTTTCGGAGGAGGACATGCTGAACTTAGGCTTGAGGACGAGAAAAATCCTTTGGAATCGGGTATTGAAATAGTCGCACAGCCTCCGGGGAAAAAATTGCAGAACATAAATTTGATGTCGGGGGGAGAAAAGACCATGACCGCAATAGCCTTGACCTTTGCAGTGCTCAAGACAAGACCGACGCCGTTTTGCATTTTGGACGAGGTCGAAGCTGCCTTGGATGACAAGAACATAGATAAGTTCTCGCGTTACCTGAAGAAGTTCTCATCGACACAGTTTACACTGATAACCCACCAGAAAGCGACGATGGAGCATGCGGATGTACTGTATGGAATAACCATGCCCGAACGCGGGATATCGAAAACACTAAGCCTGAGAATGGGCGATTATGATCCGGATGAATACACGAGTTAGGAGGAAAGATGGCTCTTTTATCAAATAAGAAAAAAGGTTTTTTCGGAAGACTTTCGGAGAGAATAAGCGATGCGATTTTTATGCATCCCAAGATAGATGAAGATGTCATGGATGAGTTAGAAGAGATTCTGATAACATCCGATATAGGCATGGATACCACGATGAAGATAATGGAAGATCTGCGAAAGTATATCAAGGATAACAATCTCACAGAGACGTCGGAACTTAGGGAAGGCATTGCGCATATCATCGAGGAACTCATGGAGAAAGGCGACAGAAACAAGCTGACAAATGAGCATCCCACGGTAATCATGATGATAGGCATAAATGGAGGAGGAAAGACGACGAGTATAGCAAAGCTCGGAAACAGATTGAAGAATGAAAACAAAAGCGTGATTTTTGCGGCTGCGGACACGTTTCGCGCCGCTGCCGGAGAGCAGCTCAGAATATGGGGCGAACGTATCGGTATAAGAACCGTAATGCACAAAGAGGGCGCCGACCCGGGGGCTGTTTTGTTCGATGCGATACAGGCCGCAAAATCAAGGGGAACGGATGTGCTCATAGTTGATACGGCGGGAAGACTTCAGAATAAGAAGAATCTCATGGATGAACTTGCTAAGATGAACAGAGTAATAGACAGAGAGTTTCCCGAGGCAAAGCGTGAGACACTACTTGTGTTGGATGCGACAAATGGAAAGAACGCCGTGTCGCAGGCGAGGGAATTCAATCAGGTGGCGGAGATATCGGGTGTAATGATAACAAAACTTGACGGAACCGCAAAAGGCGGAATTGCGGTTACCATAGCCGATGAATTTGACATGCCGATAAAGTTCATAGGAGTGGGCGAAAAGGTAGGCGATATAGAAGAATTTGATGCCGCTGAATTTGCCGGAGGTATAATCAATGGATAAGCCTATCGTAGCGGTCGTCGGCAGACCAAACGTAGGAAAGTCGACTTTTTTCAACGCCATAGTGGGAAAGAGAATTTCAATAGTAGAAGACACACCGGGAGTGACACGCGACAGGATATATGCGGAGGCCGAATGGAACGGAGTGCACTTTGGTATGATTGACACGGGAGGGATAGAACCCTCCGGAAACGGCACAATCCTTTCAGGGATGCGAGAGCAGGCGCAGATAGCCATGGACATGGCAAATGTAATTTTGTTTATCGTGGATGGCAGAGAAGGAATGACAGCGACCGATGAAGAAGTGGCGGCAATTTTAAGGAAAACCGGAAAAAAGGTACTTTTAATCGTAAATAAGGTTGACAATCCAAGAAAGCCTGCCGACAATATATATGACTTCTACTCTTTGGGTCTGGGGGAACCGATCCCCGTCTCGGCGACAAACAAACTGAATTTCGGCGATGTGCTGGATGAGATTTGCGACGGTTTTGCGCCGGGTAAAATGCAAGAGGAAGATGAAAAAATACGTATCGCAGTAATAGGAAAACCGAATGTGGGAAAGTCGTCGTTGATCAATTCGCTGATCAGAGAAAACCGCATGATAGTTTCAGACATGGCAGGAACAACGAGAGATTCCGTCGATACTCCGGTAAAGTGGCATGGAAATGATTATGTGCTGGTCGATACCGCAGGCATAAGAAGACATTCCAAAGTCAGTGAGAATATTGAAAAATACAGTGTCGTCCGTGCCATTGCGGCCATAGAAAGGGCGGATGTGTGCATACTCATGATAGACGCCGCGGATGGACTTACGGAGCAGGACAAGAAAATTTGCGGTATTGCCCATGAGGCGGGCAAAGGAATACTCATAGCCGTAAACAAGTGGGATCTCATAGATAAAGACAATACCACCATGGGCGAATTCACGAAAAAAATAAAATCGGAATTATTGTTCGCATCGTACGCACCCCTGGTATTCATCTCCGTAAAAGACAAAATCCGTCTTAACGATGTTATGGGTATTGCGACAAAGATCGCAAACATACGCGCAGTCAGAATTCCAACGGGCAAGCTTAACAGTCTGATCGCTGATGCGATGATGATCAAGCAGCCTCCGTCGGACAAGGGGAAAAAACTGAAAATCTATTATGCCGCACAGATTGGAGTAAAGCCGCCATTGTTTTCTTTTCAGGTCAACAGCAGGCAGCTGATGCACTTCTCATACTCCAGATATATAGAGAACAGGATTAGGGAAACTTTTGGATTTGAAGGAACTTCGATTAAATTCGTATTCAGGGAAAAAAGGGAGAAAGAACAATAGATGATTGATTATAAATTCATTCTGGTAATAGTAATTGCGTACTTTATGGGCAACATTTCTCCGTCAACCATACAGGCAAAGAAGAGCGGTGTGGATATCAAGAGCGAAGGGAGCGGAAATGCCGGAACGACGAATGCTTTCAGAGTTCTTGGAGCCAAAGCAGCGCTGATTACGTTGGTCGTGGATGTCGGAAAAGGGGTACTTGCGGTATTCATGGGTGAGATATTTTCAACGCATCTTGCCGCTATGTACTGCGTCCTTGCTGTGCTTTTGGGTCACGTTTTCCCCGTCATATACAAGTTCAAGGGTGGAAAAGGAGTCGCAGTCGCATTCGGAGCTACAGTTGCAATCGACTGGAGGATGGGGTTGTGCCTACTTGCGGTTGTTTTGACGGTATTTTTGATAACCAAAACCGTATCCATGGCGGCGCTTGTAGGAACGATATCGTATCCGCTTGTGGCATATTTTTTCGAACCCGACTTTTTCCATATAGGAACCGTGGCGGCGGCTATAGTGTTATTCATGCATAGAAGCAACATAAAGAGGATAATACACGGGGATGAACAGAAAATAGTCAGATCGCGCAAGAAAGGCGAGGATGTAGAGGATATCGAGGATATATAGATTTAGTTATTGAGTTTTATTGAAAGGTAAGTTGAGATGAAGAAAATTGCCGTGATAGGAGCGGGTAGCTGGGGCACCGCATTGGCCATCACCTTAAGCAACAAAGGACATGATGTGAAAATATGCGACGTTGACAGTCAACATGTCACCGATATGCGTAGAAACAGAGAAAACGCCAAATACCTTCCGGGTATAAAGTTCAACGATAATCTGAGCGTGGTTGAAACAAATGAGGAGGCACTGACCGGAACGGAAATAGCATTATTTTCCGCTCCGGCGCAACATTTCAGAAGTGCGTTTAAAAGCGCGATCCCTCACCTCAAAGAAAACATGGTGGTGGTAAATGTGGCAAAGGGTATAGAACAGGAAACGCTTTTAAGGATGTCGGAGATAGCATATTCGCTGATGCCTGATGTAAAGTATGTGGTTTTGTCGGGACCTTCCCATGCTGAGGAAGTGGGCAGGCTGATGCCTACCACCGTTGCTGTGGCGTCGAAGGAAATAAAACTTGCCGAATATATACAGCATGAATTTTCCACGGACAGATTCAGAATATACACAAACGATGATGTCTGTGGAGTGGAGCTTGGAGGCTCGTTGAAAAACATAATAGCACTCGGTGCGGGGATTTCCGACGGTATCGGTTTCGGTGACAACGCCAAAGCTGCTCTGATGACGAGAGGAATAACGGAAATGCAACGGTTGGGAGAAAAACTGGGCGCAAAGGCAAGCACATTTGCGGGACTTACGGGAGTCGGGGATTTGATCGTGACCTGTACAAGCATGCATTCCAGAAACAGGCGTTGCGGCATCATGATAGGTGAGGGAGTAAGACCGTCGGAAGCCACGGAAAAGATCGGAATGGTCGTGGAGGGCATGTTCACGGCGGTTGCCGCATATGAGCTTTCAAAAAAAGTGGGAGCCGATATGCCGATAACCCACTGTATATATGAGTGTATAAACGAGAGGATCACGGCGCAGGAGGCGGTTGAAGTTTTGATGAGCCGTAACAAGAAAAACGAAATGAATATTTAAAGGAAACATTTAGGACGATTTGATGAAAAAAACGTTTCATATTACGACATTCGGCTGTCAGATGAACGAGCATGATTCGGAGATTCTTGCCGGACTTCTTGACGATATGGACTATAAACCTGCGGAAACGCGCAGTGAGGCGCAAGTTGTGATACTGAACACCTGCAGCGTAAGGGAAAATGCCGATAAGAGATTTTTCGGCACTCTAGGGCAGCTTAAAAAAAAGAAACTCGAGAATAATGACAATATCGTATGCGTATGCGGATGTATGATGCAGCAACAGCATATAATAGATACTGTAAAAGAAAAATATCCGTGGGTGGATATAATCTTCGGCACTCACAATATCCACAGATTTCCTGAACTTCTGTCAAGCGTTGTAAGTCAGAAGACCAAGGCGGTGGAAATATGGGAAGACGGCAGGGACATAGTCGAAGATCTGCCGATGAAAAGACTTTATCCTACAAAGGCGCTTGTAAACATAATGTATGGTTGCAATAATTTCTGCACTTACTGCATAGTTCCGTATACGAGAGGACGGGAACGCAGCAGAAGCCCCGAAAGTATAGTCGGCGAAGTCAGGAAACTTGCGGAAGACGGAGTGGTTGAGGTGATGCTTCTGGGGCAGAACGTCAATTCCTACAGAGGCCGGGACACGGATGGAAACTGTTGCGATTTCGCTTCTCTGATCGAGAGGATTGCCACGGTGAGGGGGATTGAGAGGATAAGATTCATGACCTCGCATCCGAAGGATCTTTCAGATGAGCTTATAGACGTATTCAAAAGATGTGATAAGCTATGCAAAAATATCCATCTACCGGTACAGTCGGGAAGTGACGAGGTCATGCGCAGGATGAATAGGCATTATGACAGAAAACGTTACTTGTCTGTGGTAGACAAGCTCAAACAAGCGGTGCCGGGAATAACCATATCGACCGACATTATAGTCGGATTTCCCGGTGAGACGGAAGAGCAATTTGAGGAGACAATGAGTCTTGTGGAGAAAGTTCGATATGATTCAGCTTTTACATTTCTGTACTCGGTAAGACGGGGAACTCCCGCTGCAAACTTCAAAGAACAGGTGCCTGAAGATATAAAACATGACAGATTTAACAGGCTTGTGGAGCTTGTCGATCGGATAAGCGCCGAAAAGAACAGGATTTACGAGGGTAGGACGGAGCGTGTCCTTGTGGAAGGAAGAAGCAAGCGAAATACAAATGCACTTTCGGGAAGAACCGACGGTTTCAAACTCGTCAATTTCAAAGGAGATGAAAGTCATATAGACAGGTTTGTCGATGTGAAAATAACCAAGGGCAAGACTTTCAGCCTGGAGGGTAAAATAGTGGAATGAAAGTTTTCATACAAGTGAAATTGTAGAGGTTCACTTGTATGAAAAGATGGCATGATGGAATTTTATGCATGGAAGGTGAAAGGCGAATGAGATTTTTTCCGGCGCTGTTGTTGGGCAAACTGCTCAATTTGGCGATAAATATAATCGATAAAAATAGAGGCTCAAATTTTTCGGGACAGTGGGCGATGAAGCTAGATCCGATGATGCTGAAGCACTTCAAAGGTGTAGATACGTCAAAGGTTCTTTTCATAACGGGTACCAACGGGAAGTCAACTACCAACAATCTTGTAAATCACATTCTGCGTCAAAACGGAAAGACAGTGGTATCCAATCTTGAGGGAGCCAACCTCATATACGGTCTGGCGACTTCTCTGATAAAGGCGAGCAATATATTCGGAAAAGTGAGAGCCGATTTCTTTGTGTTTGAGACCGACGAGAGATTTCTTCCGCTCATATGTGAACAGCTATCCGCAGAAAACCTGCTTATAACCAATTTGCAGAAGGATCAGGTGCAGAGAAACGGCGACCCTGATTTTATATACAGGAGAATAAAGAACGTTGTAGAGGGCAGGGGGATGCGTCTTTTCCTGAATAATGAGGAGCCCCGTGCCAAGTCCTTTGATACTTATGCGAAAGAAGTCGTGAGTTTTGGAGCGGGAAAACACAGTGAGTCCTTTAAGAAAAACGGTAGCTACGTCACAATGGCTTGTCCCAAATGTCATCGCAAAATCACCTTTGAATATTACAATAATGACGGTATCGGATCGTTCAGATGTAAAAACTGTGGTCATTCCGGTAGCGAAAAAGCGGATTACAGCGTGGAAAACACAGATTTCGAGCGGAGAAAATTCACCTTGCGAGGGACGGAATTCCGCATGCCGTACGACACTCCTTACATGCTGTACAACTATTCTGCGGCAGTTGCCGTGGCAGAAAAGTTTGCGGGAATCGCTCCCGAGGATGCTGCAAAGGCATTCGACACGTTCAAAAACGTGGGCGGACGTTTCGAAATACTGCGCTATAAAGGCAAGACCATAAAGTATATGCGGATAAAACAGGAGAACCCCGAAACTTTGCAGACGAGTATAAATGTTATGGCGTCGGATAGCGAAAGAAAAATGGTTTGCTTGGGACTCTGCCCGCTGGTCGACTTAATACCGCATTATGCAAACACCTTCTACGCATATGATTGTGACTTCGGAAAGCTCATAAAATCCGACGTGGAAAGATATTTCTGCTTTTCGGAACGCGTCTGCTACGACACCGCAAACAGATTGATCTACGAGGGTGTGGATCCGTCCAAAATAGAGGTTGCGGACACCGAAGATGTCGAAACCATATTCAGGCAGATAGAAAATGCGCAAACCGATAATATTTATCTTATAACGTGGTTACACACATATGAGCATATGGAAAAGTATATAAAGAAAGAAGGAGGGATAAATGAGTGATTTCAGGATAGCATGGCTGTTTCCGGACACCCTTTTTCTGCACGGAGAACGTGGGAATCTGCTTGCACTTGCGAGATTTGCGCAGCTTGCGGGATTTGAACCGGAAGTCATCAAAGTGGATTTTGACACCGAGAACTTCAATCCCTCCGATTTCAACTTGATATTTTGCGGCCCGGGTGAGATAGTGTCATTTCCGTCGGTCGTGGAATGGATGATTCCGTTTAAAGAAAAACTCGTTTCTTTTATGGAATCGGGAAGGCCTCTTATCGTTATCGGCACCTCCGTGGGCATATTCGGCAAGAAAGTTGTCAGAAACCGGAACACTTTTGTGGATGCAGGCGAATTTCCGGGGCTTGGTATCGTGGATCTCATCTACAGTGAAAATGATGAAGTATACGGCGATGACATTTACTTCGAGTGCGAATACGGCGGTCAAAGGATGGAGTTGATCGGCAATCAGATACAAATGGGCGATCTTTATATTGGGAAAGAAAAACCCTTCGGTATCCTTAAATACGGATACGGGAATACCGGAAATGACAGAAACGAGGGTCTACTGCATCGGAATTCTATTTTTACCAATACACTCGGACCTATGCTGACGTGCAATCCGTGGCTTACAGAGACTCTTATAAAGGTAGCTGCGGAGCATTCTGCGCTCGATCCGCAAAAGATAACTTTCAACGATGAGTTGGAGAGGAAATCATTTCAGACAAAGAGGGATTTTATATCAAAAAAGGTGAGTCGGTTGAAAAACTGCCCACGCCCTGAGTAAAGAAGAGCGTATTTTACAGGGATTTGGAGCATACAGGCACGAATTATACGAATTGGATTCAAGGAGGAATAATATGGAAATACTTGACAAGATTACCGATGCGGCGAAATTTGCGGGAGAGAGAGCAAGCGACGCCATAGAAACCACTAAACTGAAATCGAAGATTTACAACGAAAATAAGGCTATAAACGAGGAAGTTCTGATGATAGGCAAGTTTTTCTTCGCAAAAATCAAGGCCGGGGAGATTGAAGCCAATGAAGAAATACAGGGGATAATCGACAGAATAGATGCCCACAATCTGACCATAAAGGAATTGAAGGAGGCGCTGGTAGCTCTTGCGAATGAATAAAAAGTATATGCCGTACCTGATCATCTTGGGTGCGATGGTGGTGTTGAATCTGCTGAACGGCCGATTCAGCAACTTTGGAGGCTGGATATACAATCAACTGATGATGATCCCCGGGATAGTCGTGGGGCTGGCTTTCCACGAATTTGCCCACGGGTTTGTGTCTCACAAGCTGGGGGATCCCACGCCTAAAATGCAGGGCAGACTTACATTGAACCCCGCCGCACACATAGATCCCATAGGATTTCTTTGCCTTTTCTTTGCGGGTTTTGGCTGGGGCATTCCCGTTCAAATTGATATGCGTTATTACAAACATAAACGACGCGACGAATTTCTGGTTTCAATCGCCGGGGTGGTAATGAATCTCTTGATAGCATTGATATTTGCGGTTATATTGAGATTCATCGTTCACAGCAGCAGTGAATTTTTCATATCACAATTGGGAGAGATTATTGTGCAGATCCTCCAATACGGAGTTTTTATAAATCTTGTTCTGATGATCTTCAACCTGCTTCCTGTGCCGCCGCTCGACGGCTTCGGCATTCTTACGCAGATCTTTGATTTGCGGAAATACTCATGGTATGATGTGGTCTACCGGAATGGAATGTTCATTTTGCTGGCATTGATTTTCTTTGATATTATCAAGGTTGTCTTGAATCCCTGCGTGAACTTCTTCTGGAATTTGATCTCCGGCGCGATAATCTATTGATGCAATTTCCTAATTACAAGGATGTTGGCCTATTGTAATGTCGTAAAGATAAGCAAAGTATTTTAAAAAGTAAAATCCGTGTTTTGGATTGGAATTTCAACGGATTTTACTTTTTTTACGAGATTTTGTTAGCACTCATGCAAAGAGAGTGCTAAATTTTTATTGATTTTTGCTTTGATATGTTTTAGAATATATACATAAAAGCTGTACAGCGAAATGAAAACCGTATATTAGGACTATGAAAAAGAAGAGGGGTGGTATTTATGAACATAGAAAAATATACACAGAATGCGCAAAATGCGGTGATGGAATGCCAAAATTTAGGGATTTCATCGGGAAACCAGACGTTGGAACCCGAGCACCTGAATATGGCACTTCTCAAACAGAATGATGGTCTGGTTCCGAAGTTGCTTGCCAATATGGGTGTGGATGTCGACCGTATGACAGAGGAAGTTGAAAGCCTTTTGAAAAAGCTCCCTAAGGTTTCCGGAAATACGGCAGACAATGTATACCTGTCGAGGGCACTGAACGAGATCTTTTTTGAAGCCGAAAAAGAGGCGGAGAAGTTCAATGATGAATACGTAAGCGTTGAACACCTGTATCTTGCTTTGATTGCAGCTAAGAGAACGGAATCGGCGAAAGTTTTCAAGAACCACAATATAACCAAGGAAAATTTTTTGGCGGAACTCTCCAAGGTCAGAGGAAATCAGAGGGTTACAAGTCGAAATCCTGAAGATAACTATGAAGCGTTGGAGAAATACGGCCGTGATCTTGTCGATATGGCGAGAAAAGGAAAGCTCGATCCCGTGATAGGCAGGGATTCGGAGATAAGACACACTATTCAGATCTTATCAAGGAGAACCAAGAACAATCCTGTCTTGATAGGAGAGCCGGGAGTCGGAAAAACTGCGGTGGTCGAGGGTCTAGCACAGAGAATCTTAAAAGGAGATGTTCCCGAGGGTCTGAAAGATAAGACTATTTTTGCTCTTGACATGGGCGCTTTGATTGCGGGAGCCAAGTTCAGAGGCGAGTTTGAGGAAAGACTCAAGGCGGTTCTGAACGAAGTTGAAAAATCTGAGGGCAGGATACTTCTCTTTATAGACGAACTTCACAACATAGTGGGGGCGGGCAAAACCGAGGGTTCGATGGATGCCGGAAATCTTTTGAAGCCTAAACTTGCCAGAGGCGAGCTGCACTGTATAGGCGCAACCACCCTGGACGAGTACAGAAAATACATCGAAAAGGATGCCGCACTCGAAAGAAGATTTCAAAAAGTAATGGTGGATCAACCATCGGTTGAGGATACTATATCGATTCTGCGCGGATTGAAGGAGAGGTTTGAAATTCATCACGGTGTTCGTATAGAAGATAATGCATTGATCGCATGTGCGACATTGTCGGATAGATACATCACAGACAGATTTTTGCCTGACAAGGCGATAGATTTGATGGATGAAGCGGCGGCAAAGATAAGAACCGAAATAGACAGTATGCCGACGGAGCTTGATGAGATAAGCAGGAAAATAATGCAGCTTGAGATAGAACGGCAGGCTCTTGGGAAAGAAACCGACAAAGGCTCAAAAAACAGACTTGAAGCCCTTGAAAAAGAACTTGCCCAATTGAAAGAGGAAGACGCCACTATGCGTGCGCAGTGGGAGGGCGAGAAAAACAGCATTTCCGCAGTGAAAGAGTTGAAACAGAAGATCGAAGATGTCCGCATGCAAATCGAAGAATCGGAACGTGATTTTGATTACGAGAAGACGGCAGCGCTCAAATACGGAACTTTGCCGGATTTGGAGAAACAGCTGGAGGAAGCAAAAGCAAAATCGGAGAAAGCGGAGGAGAATCGTCTGCTCAAGGAAGAAGTAGGCGAGGAAGAAATTGCAGAGGTGGTTTCCGCATGGACGGGGATACCCGTTGCAAAACTTGTTGAAAGCGAACGGGAAAAACTTCTGCATCTTCCCGAAATACTGCATAAGAGAGTCATCGGTCAGGACGAGGGGATTAGAGCCGTTTCGGAAGCCATTTTGAGGGCGAGAGCAGGGCTTAAGAACGAGAATAGACCGATTGGATCCTTCATATTCATGGGTCCGACAGGAGTGGGGAAAACTGAACTTGCAAAGACGCTTTCCGAGGCACTATTCGATACGGAAAAGAACATGATAAGGATAGATATGTCGGAGTATATGGAGAAACATTCGGTTTCCAGGCTTGTGGGAGCTCCTCCGGGATATGTAGGATACGATGAGGGCGGTCAACTCACGGAAGCCGTGAGAAGAAAGCCTTACAGCGTGGTATTGTTTGATGAGATCGAAAAAGCCCATCCCGATGTTTTTAACATACTTCTCCAGATATTGGACGACGGAAGACTCACCGACAATCAAGGTCGCACGGTCGATTTCAAAAACACGGTGATCATAATGACTTCCAACATAGGAAGCGGTGATCTGATCGAGAATATAAGACCTGATGGGAGTATAGAAGAATCCACAAAAGAAAGGGTTGAGGCACAGCTTGGGAGCTATTTCAGACCTGAATTCCTAAACAGAATAGATGACATAGTTGTGTTCACTCCTCTTACCCAGGAGCAGATCGCAGAGATAATAACACTGGCGCTCTCCTCGTTGGAGCAGAGACTTTCGGAGAGGGATATCAGCCTTGAGCTCACGGAACAGGCAAAGAAATTTATCGCAAAGCAGGCATACGAACCTGCCTATGGAGCAAGACCTGTCAAACGTTATCTTCAGAATCATCTTGAAAACGAACTTGCAAAGATGATAGTTTCGGGCGAGGTATACGACGGTTGCAAGGTAATTGCCGATGTCGACGGAGGAGAGCTGAAACTCATGAGAAAATAATCGAAAGAGCAAACAAATGCCGGGTCGCAAAAATGATAATTTGCGACCCGGAGGATTTATCCGGCAGGGCAAAGAACTACCGGAATTTTCTTTTTTTGGAGTTTTCCATATGTCTTGCCATCGCAATGGCACCGGCTTCCGAGTCGCCGGCGGAAAAGCACACATATACATCACGGTGTTCCGAAAGAACCTCTCTTAAATATCCGGGCGCATAATAATTCGACGGATTTGCGTGCCTGAGGTAAAGCTGATACGCATTAAGGTTGTGAATCAGCATGTCATTGTGCGTTGCGTTATATATTATTTTGTGAAACGCCATATTTATATCAATCATCTTTGGGATGTCGTTCTTTTGGGTATAGAACTGCATAAACTCAAATGTTTCATCAAGTTCATCAAGTTCCCGATCAGTAATCCTGTCTATTGCCCATCTGACAGCGGTAACTTCCGCCTGGTCTCTGAGCACCGTCATATCGCGGATATCCTGAGGCGTAAAGCCGGTTACAAAGGCGCCCCGATTCGGAATGTTTTTGATCAGCCCCTTGGCTTCAAGTTGCATTAGAGCCTCGCGGACGGGAGTGCGGCTGACATTGTATTCAAGGCAGATTTTGCACTCTGTCAATTTTTCGTTTGTGCGCAATTTTCCCGTCAAAATATCTTCCCGGATTTTTTTGAATAAAATCACTGAAAGCGGCAGGTCTTTTTTTTCGTTTTCCTCTAAATACCGTATTATCGACATGTTTTTCTCCTTGATTCTGTTGACGGGCAAAGTGAGAAGTCAGTCCATGAAAACTCATCGCCGGGTACAATTATACGTTTTAAGGTATTGAAGTGTCAATAACGGCAAAGATGGGTTTTGTGAATTAGACTTCAAGCTGATGGTTGGTTTGATTTGATGAACAGTTATTATTGACAGGATAGTGTAAAATAATTGTGGAGTTTTAATAAGAATATAGAAATCAATTCCAACGTCAAGAAAGGTTATGGATAGAAGATGGTAATCAGAACGAAAAATTTATGCAAGTACTATGGAAGCGGAAACAATATCGTAAAGGCTCTCGACAATGTCGATATACAGGTGGAAAAAGGTGAATTTATCGGAATCGTGGGAAAGTCGGGCAGCGGCAAGTCGACGCTGCTGAATATGCTGGGATGCCTCGACAGTCCGACTTTGGGAGAAGTGTTTATCGGAGAAGAGAAAATCTCCAATCTGAATGACGAGGAACTTACGAAGATTCGCCGCTCCCGAATAGGCTTCATATTTCAAAACTACAATCTGATGCCGGTGCTGAATACTTATGAGAATGTCATACTGCCTGTACAACTGGACAAGAAAAAAGTGGATAAAAAATACATAGATGAGATTTTCGATATTTTGGAGTTGTCGGGTAAGAAAAGCTCACTTCCCGCCGCACTTTCGGGAGGGCAACAGCAAAGAGCGGCAATCGCAAGGGCTTTGGCAAACAAACCCGAGATTGTACTTGCAGATGAACCGACCGGAAACTTGGATGCCGCGATGGGAGCTGAAGTGATGGCGATGCTCGAAAATATGAACAAGATCTATGGGCAGACGATTATAGTGGTCACCCATGATCAGGAGATAGCCTCAGGCATGAGAAGAAGAATTACCGTGTCGGATGGGAAGGTGATACAGTGATCGGAAAACTAGCATTAAGATCCATTCTTGCGGAAAAAAAGCGCAGTGTCTGCACAGTGCTTGCAATGGTGCTTACGGCTGTATTGTTCTCGGTGCTCTTCACCACAATTTTCGGAATAAATCAGGCGTCAACGGCGTATAATATAAAGCAAGCGGGAACAAAATTTCATTTTTTAATAAAACCGTGGAATATGGACAATGTCAAACTCACAAAGAAAATCGAGGATGACGATGCGGTTAAAAGTGTGGGTGAGTCGAAGTTCTTAGGATATGTCGGAGATAAAAAACTGAATTACAATGTAGAAGTGAAGTACGAAGACCGTGCGTTTGTGGAAAGTTGTTTTCACTCCCCCGACAGAGGTAAACTTCCCGAAGCGGAGAATGAGGCGATTGTCGATACAACAACGCTGCGTCGCCTCGGCGTTCCTCTGAAGATTGGAAGCAGGTTCAAAGTCAAAGTTTCTGTCGGAGATAAGACTGAAATTAAAAACTTTGTGCTTTCGGGCATGTGCAGCATCAATAAGACGTTCAAAGTTAAAGTCGGCGTGATTGTCGTATCCGAGAAATATGCTTCCATGTGGAAACGAAAGTATTCCGCTCAGGGCATTTACGGAAAGGAAGAATTGGGAGTTGTTCTGAAAGATGCGGGCGATATAGAAAAAGATGCGCAGAGACTGTTGATTCGGTTGGGTGCCAAGGAATATATAAAAAATATCGGGGTCAATCCCGGTTACGAAAACCATGCGGACACGTATTCCAATCCTGCAACGATCATCATGGGACTTCTGCTCATAATGCTAATCGGATATCTGATAATCAATAATATTTTCTATATCGCCGCAAGAAAAGACGCCGGGCAGTACGGACAACTCAAGACGCTAGGTATGGATTCGAGGCAGGTTGCCACGCTGGTAAGTTGTCAGGCATTATATTTACTTGCGTTTGCGATTCCTATAGGAAGCGTTTCGGGTCTTATCACAGGCAGATTGGCTTTGCCCGCAATAATAGCCCTGACAAATTTCGATGCAGTTGCGGGAGACGATCTGATCGGGTCGGGAGATGTTCTCTCGGTGCTTGCTTTGACAATCGTCTTTATAACAATAACCACTTTCATAAGTATTTTGGGACCTGTAAGGATGATAAAGAAACTGTCTCCGATAGAGTCCACCAAAGTAGAACTTAAAAATAAAAAGGAAAGACGTGAAGCCGGGGATGGGAGCAAAGTGTATAAGTTTGCGTTATATAACGTCACGAGAAACAGAAAGAGCATGGTGCTTTTGATTGTGAGCATAACACTGCCGCTGCTTTTGGTGAGCATATCATATAACATTTCGAACAGTTTCGATATGAATAAGTATTTATCTTCGAAGATGTTCTCAGATTACACGATGGCGACTGCAAGTTACTACCGAGGCGATTATTTTTCAGATAAAAACAATGAAGAGAAGGAGATGAACCTTAATCCCGGAATAGTAGATGAAATAAAGTCAACGGGTGCCGTGTCTGCCGGTGGATGCGTGTACGGTACTTGTGATGCATCACATAAACAAAGACTGAAAGGTGCGGATCCGGGATACTGGTTGAATATATACGGTATTGAGGGATTCAATCTGCATAAAAAGCAGTGGCTTGAAGATAAGATGGACATGAACGCGTTTAAAAGAGGTACGGGTGTCATTGAAGGCTGCTGGAAAGACCAAAACGGTGACGCGAGTCCGGGTTCGTACGTCTATGCTGTGGGTGACAAGGTAAGATTAAAGGATAAATCAGGCAAAGAGAGGAATTTCACGGTAGTCGGTCATATAGATGTCGGAAAAGGTGCGTTGACCTCCGGAATTTCAGGGAGAGATACCACGTATGAACTGTATTTTCCACCGAATATCTACAGGAAACTGACGGGTAATAAAAACATCATGTCCTATAATTTCAACGTAAAGCATGGACAAGAAAAAATAATTGAGAGGTATTTAAAGACCCTTGTGTCAACTAACTACGATTTCAATTTTCAGTCCAAAATGAAACTGGGTATGGAATTTGAGTCGTTGAGGCAGCTGATTGAATTGATATGCGTGTTCCTGTGCGTCGTGCTGTCTTTCATTGCGATAATGAATCTGATAAATGTCTTTGTCACAAGCATAATCGTCAGAGAAAAAGAAATCGCAACACTGCGGAGCATAGGAATGACAAGAAAACAGCTCAGAACGATGCTGACGTGGGAGATTTCATATTACATAATTTCTGCATTTATATTGTCGACAATCCTTTCATTTATATTGTCCGGTACGGTTGTGGCAGGAATATGCAACGATACAAGTTTCATGACGTACAATACGGGGGTTGTGATATTTGCACTGATTCTGATTGTATCGTTTGTCATAGGATATATCACCATGAGACTAGAAGAAAGAAGTGTGTCCAAGATGAGCATTACAGAGAGGATCAAGGCTTTATAGGCAAGTATTGATTTTTCGGCGAATATGATTATAATTGTCTCCATGGATAGAGAAACAATCGAAAAAATATTGGACATATTGCGCGACACGTATCCGGATGCGGAGTGCGCTCTGGACCACAAAAACGCATTTCAACTCATTACGGCGGTCGCATTGTCGGCTCAGACTACCAACAAAAGCGTCAACAAGGTAACACCGGCGCTGTTTGAGAAATATCCGACGCCGGGGAGTCTTGCGCTTGCAAAGCCGGAAGAAGTTGAGGAACACATAAGAAGCATCGGCATGTATAAAACAAAATCGAAAAACATCGTGGCGATGGCGCAGAAGCTTTGCGCAGAATTTGGCGGACAAGTTCCCGAAGGGTACGATGAATTGGTCTCGCTGCCGGGAGTGGGTAGAAAAACCGCAAACGTGGTTCAGTCGGTCTGGTTCAAAAAACAGAGGATCGCGGTGGATACTCATGTTTTCAGAGTCAGTAACAGGATCGGTCTGGCGCATGAGAAAGACGTGCTGAAGACCGAAGAGGCTCTGATGGAAGCTATTCCTAAACACAGGTGGTCGGAAACCCATCACCTGCTGATATTTCACGGCAGAAATCTTTGTACCGCAAGAAAACCCAAGTGCCTTGAGTGTCCCATGGAAGAATTGTGCGAAAAGAATATGTAATACTACGCTTTCCCACAACAGTTTTTGTATTTTTTGCCGCTGCCGCAGGGACATGGTTCGTTCCTGCCTACTTTGGCGGGAGCATGATATATTTTTGATTTTTTGTAATCCTTGATGATCGCTTTTTTCTTTTCCTCATCCAGCAGCGTGTCCCAAGGGTCGAGGGAGTAGAGATGGGCAGCATCCGCTTTCCACATGTTGTAGTAAAGTTTTTCAAAATCGACGTCAAGATCAACCTCGGTGGCCTCTGTCACGATCTGATCCGGCAGTTCTTCTTTTAGGCTGGATTTGATTCCGTCAAGGAAACCGGCAAAGATCACGGGTCTGCAATTGAACTTCTCGGAAAGCTCTTCCACAACACCTTTCAAATGTTCGCCACTGTTTGAAAGTATGTGGGTGTAGATAGCAATCTCGGCATCGCTGTATTCTTTCCAGAACTCCTTAAAGGTCTTGTCGGTTTGTGATTCCCATAATTTTTTCCATTCTTCATTCAGATTCATTATTTATCCTCCGTTTTCGGTGTGTTCCTTATTTTTTCATTCTCGATACATATCCCTGAATGTTTTGGGATCATGATATCGCAATTTGTATTCTGTTTTTATCTGCATGGCCTATTTCTGCATTCTCATGATCGCCATAATGTCGCCGACCACGGCGCTGCCTGTAGGAAGTGCTCCCGCACCTTTTCCGTATAGCATAACACGGTCGACCGCATCTCCCGTAACGTATACGGCGTTGAATTCTTCATTGACTCCGGAAAGAGGGTGGGTAAGTGGTATTTCTTCAGGTTTTACGCTGCACCGGATTTCACCGCATTCATCGATACTCGCTTTGGAAATGAGTTTGATCTTGTTACCCGATTTTGCGGCATTTGATATGTCATCCATCGTGACATCGGTTATACCTTGCGTAGGTATGTCCTCCGGAGATATATATTTATCAAAGGCGAGCGCAATAAGTATTGACAATTTATTTGCACAGTCTATCCCTTCGACATCGGCAGTTGGGTCGGCTTCGGCAAAACCTTTTGCCTGTGCGTCTTTCAGGACTTCTTCATATCGCAGCCCCGCATCGCCCATTCTGCTGAGTATGTAATTGGTGGTTCCGTTCAATATGCCCATTACTTCGGTGAACCTGTTGCCGGCGAGTGGTTCTGTAATGGAGGTAAGTGCAGGTATTCCACCGCCCACGCACGCTTCAAATCTTATCTGAACGCCGTTTTCTGCGGCTGCTTCATGCAGCTTTTCAAAATTTGCTGCAGCCGCTGCTTTGTTCGGGGTGACGACGTTCTTTCCGCTTTTGAGTGCTTGGAGCATCCACGATGTGGCAGGCTCGATCCCTCCTATAGCTTCCACGACTATGTCGATGCTGTCATCGTGCAAAATATCGTTCACGTCCTGCGTGGCTATTTCAGCCGGGACATCGTGAAGCTTTATGTTTTTTTCATTTCTTACAAGGATCTTGGAAACGTTGTAGGATGCTCCGGTACGTTTTTGGATCAGAGCCTTGTTCTTTTTCAAAATATCGTATGTACCTCCGCCCACGGTTCCGAGACCGAGGATGCCTATGTTGAAAGATTTCATGCGTTTTTCTCCTTTTGGGTCTGCTGGTTTTTCGCCGCCATGGCAAAGTATGATTTTACACTTTTGTCGAGCGCATACAGATCTTGCGTATCACCGTCGCCAAGGGTTTCACCTTTCATGGCAACCGCTATCAATATCGCTGCGTAAGTCGGGGTGTGAAGATTTCTGCCGGCTTTGGCTCCGGTATCGTCAAGATGAGCTTTTAGTTCACAGATGCGGTCTATAAGTTTGACAGAAGCCTCTTCCGAATCCGAATCGGCGAAAGGTTTCCACATGGCTTCGTTGATGGAAGCGTAAAAAATACCTTCCATAGTGGATTCAAGGTAGGGGGTGTAATCCAAAACTCCGCCCGTTTTCTTGCCGTCGGCGACATATTGATTCAAGTACAGCTTATAATCCTTGCTGTGCTTTATCACTATGTCGCGGGCATAGTTCACATATTTTTTATCCAAGATTTTGCCTCCTGAAGCGGTCTCATAAATATCACGTATTTTACAAGTTCGAACAGGCGATCGTCCGCCCACATACGATGATAGTATAGCATGCAAACGGCGCTGCCGCAACGCTCTGATTGAATCGAACGCCCAACTTGCGGCAATCGGATAACAAATTTCTCGCAAACACGTTGTTTCTGCCCCTATTTCCTTGAGATTTGAATACATTTTTGATAGAATATACGAAATTACAGTTTGGAGGAAACATGGCGCAACTATATTACAGATACAGCACAATGAACGCAGGAAAATCAATTGAGCTTATCAAGGTGGCATATAACTATGAAGAAAGAGGCAAGCATATCCTTACTCTCATTCCTGCAGTGGATGACAGGTATGGTATGGGACTTATAACCTCAAGGATAGGGCTTCAACGTGAGGCCGTTGTCGTGGGGGAAGATACGGATATACTTGATCTGTTTGTCGAAAAAAACGACGACAGAAAGATAGATTGCGTGCTTGTGGACGAGTGTCAGTTTTTGAAAAAACACCATGTTGAAGAGTTGGTTGAGATAGTTGACGGTTACGAGATACCGGTTTTGGCGTATGGGCTTAAGAATGATTTTAGAAATCAACTGTTTGAGGGTTCGTATTATATGCTCATATATGCTGATAAGATAGAAGAAATCAAGACTATCTGTTGGTGCGGACGCAAGGCCACCATGGTCGCGAGGATCGTTGACGGAAAGATAGTGAAACAGGGTGAGCAGATACAGATCGGAGGAAACGACATGTATGTTTCGCTCTGCAGGAAACATTACAACGACGGCAGAATTGCCCCTGAACGTTAGCATGGGAGGATGAACTTTGTTATGAGAAAGTACAATATACCGAGAAGATCCATAAAGTCCAATCCGATTTTACGATTGGCGGGATTTGCGGTCGCAATAGTATTTTTTGCGGGACTGTTGAGTTGCATTGCGGGAGAAACGGAGGTTCACGCATCGACGCTTAAAATAACTCAGGCGGACGGTGCGATAATACGTTCCGGACCGAGTGTGACATCCAAAGAAGTGGGCGACCTTGACAAAGATAAGACCGCAGGATTCAAGTTTGTGAAATTTGTGAGCAAAAAAAGCGTTAAGCGTAAAAATAAGTGGTACTATCTATCGAAATACGCCGGATATGTGCGCGGCGATTTGGTGTCCGTAACGGCAAGCTCCAAAAATAGCGTCAGATTGAGAACCGTATTGAACCTGAGAAAAGGTCCGGGCAAAAGGTTTGTGGTCGTAAAAACGCTCAAAAAGTCGTCAAAGGTAAGAGTGCAGTACCTTGTGAAAGACTATAAAGGAAAGGCTTGGTATAAGGTCATGTCCGGGAAAAAATCGGGATATATCTTTTCCAAGTATGTAAGGTCGGCGGCAAAAGCAAAGCACATAAAGAAAAAAAAGAACGCAAAAGTACCGAAAAGGAAGAGCAGGAAGATCAAAAAGAAAAGGGGAAAAAAGAAAACCAAAAAGAAAAATGCGGTCAATTCGGTACAGGGATTTCCGGATGATTACAAACGTTATCTGGAGCCTTTGCAGGCGAAGTATCCCAATTGGAAATTCATACCGGTCGACACAGGACTTGACTGGCTTACCGCAACCGCAAAAATGTCGTATAACCCCGGTGCGAATACGGTGTGGCACAAGTTTCCGCTTTCATATCGATCCACGGAGAAAGGGTATTATAATTACTTGAAAGATATCTACAAGCCTAAAGACGGGAATCGTTTTTTTGCGGCAAGCGATCAAGCTGTTAAGTATTATATGGATCCGAGAAACTGGATAGACGATATACACATATTCATGTTCCAGGACTACACTTATCACGACGATGTGAATTATTACGCCGTAGTCAAAACACTGTTCAGCGGCAGAAACAAGATGCTTTACGATAACGCGGAAAGCTTTGTGACCGCCGGAAAGAACTATAACTTAAGTCCGGTATATCTTGCGGCAAAGGCTTACGAAGAGCAAGGCGGCGGTATAAACAGCGGAATCAGAAAAGTGTCGGGCAAAAATAAACGGATATACAATGTTTTTAATATCGGGGCAAGCGATAGCCCGTCAGGTGGCGCTGCAAACGGCATCAACTGGGCCGCATCGCCTGCCAACGGCAAGTACGGCACACCGTGGACAGATGTGGCAAAAGCCATAGACGGAGGCGCAAAGTATCTTTCGCTCAACTTCGTGGGGAATAATCAGAACACGGCATATTTTGAACATTTTAATGTGTTGAACGGTATTTCCCAAGTCGGCACCCACGTATACATGACTGCGCTTTATGCGGCGAAAAACACCTCGGAAACCACGGCGGCAAATTATAGGAAGTACGGGATATACAGTGAATCCAATGTGTTCCATGTGCCGGTGTACCGCAATATGCCCGCAACCCTTGAACAGGCGCCGGCATCAGGAACCGCAGACAATAATTTTTATCTTAAGAGCCTTTGTGTTCAGGATGTGGTAGGTAACGAGGATCAGGCAAGCAAGGCCGTTAAGATCAGCGACAAAAATCTTTCTTACGAAAGGGAATTTAGCCACAAAACGAGTTGTGACACTGTCAGGATAGTCGCTGAAAAAGCAGGCAAGGCGGCAACGGTTTCAGGAACCGGCATAAAAAAGCTAAAAAACGGGGTGAATGTCTTTTATATAAGATGCAAGGCTTCATCCGGAGCCACCAGGGTGTATACGCTTAATATAGAAAAAAATTGAGGAACCGTCGGTATGTGCAAAGAAGACAAAAATAAGCTTCCGCATCTTTTGCTCCACAGTTGCTGCGGCCCTTGTAGCACGGCGGTTATAGAAAGACTGTCGCCTGATTTCAATATAACGGTGTTTTTCTACAATCCATGCATCACGGACAGAGATGAGTACGAAAAGAGAAAAGAAAATCAAAAGAAATTGATCAATGTGCTAAATCGGAATCGCAAAGATCGTGAGGAATCCATAGATTTTGTGGAAGATGACTATGAAGTTGCTGATTATTTCGAAAGGATAAGAGGCCTTGAGAACCTGCCCGAAGGCGGAGAGAGATGTACCGTTTGTTTTGAGCAACGACTTGAGAAGACCGCCGAATATGCGGCAAAGACGGGATTTTCCATATTTGCCACTACCTTGACCGTAAGTCCCCACAAGGATTATCGGTTGATCTCCGATATAGGCGGCAGATTCGCGGAGAAATACAATCTGCGGTTTCTTGACAGAGATTTCAAGAAAAAAGCCGGATTTCAGAGGAGCGTGCAACTTTCAAAGGAGTACGGACTGTATAGACAGGATTACTGCGGATGTCAATTTTCAAAACGTGACTGAAAGGAGAACCATATGTCACAAACCATTTTGCCCCGGGGGTACAGATCGCTACTTAACCCTGTGGAAACACAGAGAGGCATAAAGAAAATCAAAGATTATTTTCAGGATGAACTTGCCTACGGGCTTAAACTGAGAAGAGTGTCGGCGCCACTGTTTGTTACCCCGGAATCGGGAATGAACGACAACCTTAATGGAACGGAAAGAAGGGTGGCGTTTACCATCAAGGACATGGATGAGCAAAAGCTTGAGATAGTGCAATCGCTCGCAAAGTGGAAAAGATTCGTTCTAGGCAAATACGGAATTATGCCGGGAAACGGTATATATACGGATATGAACGCAATTCGCAGAGATGAGGAACTCGACAACCTGCATTCGATATACGTCGATCAGTGGGACTGGGAGAAAGTCATTACGCGCGAGCAGCGCAGCAGTGAATATCTGTATGAAACCGTGAACATAATATACAACGCGATAAAGAATTTGGGAGACTACGTCAACAGGCTCTACCGGGAGGTCAGAACGGAAATTCCCAATGAGATATTTTTTTTGACTTCGCAGGAACTTGAGGATTTATATCCGAATAAGAGTCCCAAAGAGCGAGAGGATATAATATGCAGAGAACACGGAGCCGTGTTCATAGAAAAAATAGGGGGAGTGCTCAAGTCCGGAGAAAAACACGACGGAAGGTCTCCGGATTATGATGACTGGGAACTGAACGGAGATATTATTCTCTGGAATGAAGTTCTTGAAAAAGCGTTTGAACTTTCTTCCATGGGGATAAGGGTAGATGCCGATGCCATGGAAAGACAACTTGACGCGGCGGATGCGCAGGACAGAAGAACGTTGGAATTTCACAGAGCGGTGTTGAACGACGAACTCCCTTTCTCAATAGGCGGCGGAATAGGACAGAGTAGACTCTGTATGTATTTCTTAAGAAAAGCGCACATAGGCGAAGTTCAGGTCTCAATTTGGCCGGACGATATGATAGCGGAATGCAAAAGAAACGGGATATTCCTGCTGTGATCCGGTGTGAAATGTATTATTCAAATCTTGTAGTGGACAATAAGAGCAGGTATACGGACGAATTCTATACTTACGGAAGCCATGAATCTCTTAAAAAGGGCGATGTGGTTTCCGTTACTTTCGGCATGGGCAAAAAAGAGAAAAGGGCATTTGTTTTTGAAACGGACGTCGAACCTGAGATAGATCTTCAGAAAATAAAAGTGATTTCCGGAAAGGAAATGGGTATAAGCCTAAATGAAGAGATGATAGCCACCGTGTTATGGATGCGCCAGAGATACGGAATCAAGTATATAGACGCAATAAACTGCTTTATGCCGCCGGGCAAACCGCCGAAACTAGGGGAAGAAAAACTTCCCTGCAAAGAATTTGACATAAAACCATCTGAAGTAAACTCGTTGACAAGGGAGCAGATATCATGCCTTGAGAAGATAGAAAAGTCGGTGGCGGAAGGGCAGAATAAAAGCTTCCTTTTGCACGGGGTAACGGGTAGCGGAAAAACTGAAGTATACATGAATGCGATATCATATGCGCTGGAAAGAGGGCAGAGCGCCATAATGCTGGTGCCCGAAATTGCACTTACAAGACAGGTGATTGAGCGCTTTGCAGGACGCTTTGGAAGAGAAAACATAGCGGTTTTGCACAGCAAGCTCACAAGGCGTGAGCGTTTTGATGAGTGGATGCGTGTGAGAAACGGCGTAGCCAAAATAACGATAGGCGCCCGCATGGCTATATTTGCGCCCGTTGAGAATCTAGGGATTGTCGTGCTTGATGAAGAACATGAGGGCACGTATAAATCGGATCGGATCCCCAAGTATGAAACCGTTGACATTGCTATGAAAAGGCTCATGTATACGCGTGGAACCATGATTTTGGGAAGTGCGACGCCCTCGGTGGTCTCATACAGACGCTGTGAAGAGGGTATATATGAACTTTTGGAGATGAACAGCCGGTACAACAACGTCGATCTTCCGGAAGTGAGTACCGTGGATATGAGACGCGAATTGCGAAGCGGAAATACGGGAATGTTCAGCATCAAGCTAAAGTCCGGAATGGAAAAAACTCTGGCAGAGGGCGAACAGGTGATTCTGTTTTTGAACAGACGGGGATATTCCACATCCATACTTTGTGAAGACTGCGGAAAAACCATGCTTTGTCCTACCTGCGGCATTACGCTTGTTTATCACAAGAAAGAAAATGCCGCCGTGTGCCATTACTGCGGCAGAAAGCAACCTGTCCCTAAGACCTGTCCGGAATGCGGAAGCGGAGACATCAAATATTTTGGAATAGGCACGGAACAGGTAGAGGAAGAAACAAAAAAACTATTTTGCGATAAAAAGGTGGAAAGACTGGATCTGGACACCGCAAAGACCCCAAGGCAAATCAATGCGATCTTTGAGAAATTCAGAAGGAAAAAAACCGATATATTGATAGGAACCCAACTTGTCGCAAAAGGGCTGGATTTTAAAAATGTGGGGCTTGTTGGAGTGATTTCGGCCGATGTGACTTTGAATATACCGGATTACAGAGCTACCGAAAGAACTTTTCAACTCGTCACCCAGGTTGCGGGCAGAGCCGGCAGAGGTGAAAAAAGGGGAAGGGTGCTAGTTCAGTCATACACCCCCGAAAATTTTGCGATAACCGCAGCTGCGCAGCATGACTATAAAAGTTTTTTCAACCGGGAGATTCGCGTAAGACAGCTTATGAATTATCCGCCTTACAGTGACCTGATCTCGGTTGAGTTTACGTCAAAGGACGGCGAAAAAGCGTTGATGCGGGCGACAAACTGCATGGAGTATCTGAAAAAGGCGGGTCTGCCGAATGCAGAGAACATATTTCCGCCAAAGCTTTCAGAATTGTTCAGGGGCAGGGACAGCTTCAGATATTATATACTGATAAAATGCCCCAAAGGAGCAAGAAACAAATACATGCATTACCTGCGTTTTTACGAAGAAAAGAAGCGGGGAAAGAAGAATGACTGCGTTCAGAGCATCGATGTGAATCCGTACAGTATTTTTTAGAGATTTGAGGAAGTTCAATCGGAACCTGACGGCGGAAACACGGATGCAATGAATGCGGCAGTAACAGGAGAATTTAAAAATGGCTATAAGACATGTGGTTAAAGAGGGTGATGACATACTCAGGAAAAAGTGTCGTGAGGTCACAGAAATCACCGACAGAATAAAGACGACGCTGCAAGATATGGTTGAAACCATGAAAGCGGAACCGGGTGTGGGTCTTGCGGCGCCGCAGATAGGTGTGATGAGAAGATTTTTCATCGCAGAGCCTGACCTTGAAGACGGCAAGGTGTATTACATGATAAATCCCGAAATCTACGAGTGCGAAGGGTCGCAGGTTGGAGAAGAGGGTTGCCTCAGTGTTCCCGACCTTGTAGGAACGGTTGAAAGACCCCGGAAGATCAAGATGCGTGCCCAGGATATCGACGGGGTGTGGCGTGAATATGAGTTTGAAGATTTTGCCGCAAGGGTAATGTGTCATGAGTACGATCATCTTGAGGGTATCTTGTATACAGACAAGGCAACAAATCTCCATGATCCCGTGTTAGATTCTAAAGAGGACGAGGGGGAGAGCCGGAAATGAAATTGATTTTTATGGGTACACCGGATTTTGCGGTACCTGTTTTGGAAGAGCTGATCAAAAGAGGTCACGAAGTGGGATATGCGGTCACTCAGCCGGACAGAGCGGGTAATCGAGGCAGAATTACTTTTTCTTCGGTGAAAAAGGCGGCGCTTGTGCACGGTATCACGGTATTGCAGCCGGAGAATCTCAACAAAGCGCAGGAGTGCAAACGGACGATAAATGACTTTGCACCTGAGGCCATTGTTGTGGTCGCCTACGGTCAGATACTGAAAAAAGAGATTCTGAATGCGCCCAAATACGGATGTTTTAACGTACATGCGTCTCTTCTGCCTAAGTTCAGAGGAGCTGCGCCCATGCAGCATGCCATACTCTCGGGAGAGGAAAAGACAGGAATCACCGTTATGCGCATGAATGAAGGCCTTGATGAAGGTGACATTGCCGCAAAAGCCGAAACATGCATAGGTGACAAGAATTTTCGCGATATTCACGATGAACTTTCCGAAATGGGGGCAGTGCTGATGGCTGACACATTGCAGCTTTTGGAAAACGGCGAAATTACGTATGCGGTTCAGGATTCCGAAGCTGCGACATACGCTCCCAAAATAACGAAAAGCGACGGAAAGATCGATTTCGGAAAGCGGGCGGAAGCTGTGCTGCGTCAGATAAGAGCATTCGATCCATGGCCGGGGGCGTTTTGCGAGTACAAAGACAAGAAGCTTAAAATATGGAACGGCACGGAATCTTGGGACAAAGCAACATGCGGAGAGGATGTGTCCCCCGGGGAAATCGTTGCAGCCTCCGCGCAAGGTCTGTATGTGGCTTGCGGCGAGGGCACACTGAAAATAACGGAACTGCAGCTTCAGGGGAAAAAGCGTATGCATATTTCAAATTTTATCAGAGGAACCAAAATAAAAACGGGAGAAATTTTGTTTTGAACAATATCCACACAGCGAGTATTGGCGCCGCTTAAGTCGGACGGGAAAGTCGGTTTGTTTTGCGGCGGCCGAACGTGGAAATGACCTGATATCTATTTGCAACTCGGAAAGGAGACGATTATGTATTTTGATTCAACTATAATTTTGTTGATACCGGCCATGATCTTTTCAATCGTGGCTCAAACCAAGATAAAGACAACATTCGGTAAGTATTCGAGAATAAGGAACATGAAGAGAATTACAGGTGCCGAAGCAGCAAGGATAGTTTTAGAACACAACGGATTGGGAGATGTCAGCATCAATCCGGTGGCGGGAGACCTGACGGACAATTACAATCCGGGAAACAGAACCCTAAATCTGTCGGAGTCTGTATATGCGGCCGACACCGTAAGCGCCGTGAGCGTCGCATGCCATGAGGCGGGGCATGCGATTCAGCATTCAAGGGGATACATGCCTCTGAAGTTGAGAAATGCAATAGTACCGGTAGTGAAATTCTCATCCGGGATTTCATGGCTTTTGATACTTGCCGGTATCGTTTTGATGCGTATGGATTCGGTCAATTCTCAGATGGGGTTGATGCTGATGGATATAGGGATAATAGCATTTGTGGCAGTGCTTGTGTTTCATCTGATTACGCTTCCGGTCGAACTGGATGCCAGCAACAGAGCCATCAAACAGATGGAAGCGCTGAATCTGGTTTCGGCGCAGGATCTGGCCGGGTCAAAGAAGGTTCTCAGAGCGGCGGCACTGACATATGTTGCCGCAGCAACTGTTGCGCTTGCGAATCTGCTCAGGATCTTGGCGATAAGAAACAGAAGTTGAGAATGCGTGCGAGGCGCCGAAAAAGAATCAAAGATGGAGTGGATTCAATGAGCAAAGACAGAATGACGGCTTATGCGGTTCTGCTTAGAGTCGAGGAGAACGATGCATATTCCAATATTGAACTGAACAGCAAGATTAGAAAGTTCGATCCGGAGAGGGCGTCTTTTGTAAGAGAACTGGTGTACGGAGTGATCAAAAACAAGTTTTATCTGGATTACATTCTTTCACAGCTTGTGAAAAAGGATGCGGATATGCTTGATTCAAAGATTCTGACAGCATTAAGGATGGGGCTTTATCAGATTCTCTTCATGGATTCAGTGCCGGACTATGCGGCGGTGAACGAAACAGTTAATACGGCGCGTGAAAAAATAAAAAAAGAAGTGGGAACGATAAATAGGATTCTCAGGACTTTCATAAGGGATCGTAAGAAACTCTCGTTCCCAGAGGACATAAAAAAGCGCGGAAAGAGACTTGTCAAAATGTACTCCGTCGACTGTTCAATAGTGGAAATGTGGAATGATCAGTTCGGTTACGACATGACGGAAGAAATCTTGAAAAACAGCAATTTGAGGCCTCCGTTCACGGTAAGAGTGAACGAGACCAGAGTATCCGGGGACATACTGAAGAACTTGCTGAAAACGCATGGTTTTGAAGTGACGGACACGGATGAAAATCTCCCCGTTTTGTGCATAAAGGGAAGTGACATTTTGGATACGACGGAGTACAAAAACGGTTTTTTCTCCGTACAGGATAGAGCCTCGATCGCGGCGGTCGCTGCGCTGCGGCCGGAAAAGAACGATAAAATCGCAGATGTCTGTTCAGCCCCCGGAGGCAAAAGCTTTTGCGCTGCGGAGATGATGAAAGGCACCGGAAAGATATTTGCTTTTGACTTTTATTCAAAAAAAGTGTTAAATATGGAGAAAGAACGAAAACGTCTTGGTCTCACGAACGTGGAGATTGCGCAACGTGATGCGCTTGATCCGGATCGTAACTTGCTTGGCGGCATGGATAAGGTCATATGTGACGTTCCGTGTACGGGGCTTGGAGTTCTGAAAAGAAAGCCCGAGATCAAATACAGACCCATTGAAGATTCAGCAAGCGAATTGGCGAAAAAACAGTATGAAATATTGACGAAAAGCGCGCTTTATTTACGGTGTGGGGGAAAACTGATGTATAGTACTTGCACGATAAATAAAGTTGAGAATAATTCTGTTGTTGAAGAATTCCTGCGTAACAACAGGAATTTTGCGCTTGAAGAAGAAAGGCAGATATTACCCGCATCCGGAAACGACGGTTTTTTTTACTGTGTTTTGAGAAAAAATTGCGAATAGAGATAGACTGAAAGGAGCTTATATATAAATATGGAGATTGGTTTCAAAACCGATAAAGGTAGAAGGCGAAGCAATAATGAAGACGCCTGCTATGTGATGCCGCATAAAAATGTGTTTATTGTCGCCGACGGTGTGGGAGGCAGCAACTCCGGGGAAATTGCAAGCAGAACCGCAGTCATGGAGATCGCAAAATATATAGAAGCTCATGAAATCGAAAACACTCTTGATGATCAGAGTATAAGGGAGTATTTTGTCGAGAGGATAAAATCGGCAAATTCCACGGTTCTGGAAAACTCAAGAAAGTTTGAGCAAAACAGGGGAATGGCCACTACACTTGTCGTAACTTATATTCACGGCGGAAAGGCTTACATATGTAATGTCGGCGACAGCAGAGTCTATATATTCAGACATGGAAAACTCACGCAGATCACGGAAGATCATACGTATGTAAACAGTCTTGTGAAGGCCGGCGTGATAACGCACAAAGAAGCGGAAACGCATGGAAAAAAGAACATGATAACAAGAGCGGTGGGCGCAGATATCAGCATAGAGACAGATTTTTTTGTTACCCCGATAAAAAATGATGATATAATACTCATGTGTACCGATGGACTCTACGGCGAGCTGGAAGAAAGCGAAATACGCAGAGAGTTTGAAAAAGGGAAAAGTATGGGGGATACATGCTGTGATTTGATAGAGATGGCCAACGATAACGGCGGAAACGACAATATAACCGTTATATGCTTAAAAATTGCGGAGGGTGACCTAAATGAGTAATAAATTATTAGTTGGAAGATATGAGCTTATCGAAAAGATTGGCGAAGGCGGAATGGCGGTTGTTTACAAATCAAAGGATCGTCTTTTGAACCGTTTTGTGGCGATCAAAATTTTAAGACCCGAATATACAAAAGACTCTCAATTTGTGGACAGCTTTCGCAAGGAATCGCAGGCGGCGGCGGGTTTGCAGCACCCAAATATCATAAGCGTTTACGATGTGGGACACGAGGGCAACATACATTTTATAGTGATGGAACTGGTGGACGGCAAACCTTTGAGTGACATCATAAAAGAACGCGCACCAATGGACTACAAGTCGGCGATCGAAATTGCAAAGCAGGTGGCATCGGCACTCAGTCTTGCGCATGAAAACAATATAATACACAGAGATATAAAGCCTCACAATATAATGATAACGAAGGACGGTACCGCAAAACTCGGAGACTTTGGTATAGCAAAGGCCGTAAGTGATGCGACGCTTACTGAAACCAGCAAAATCATAGGTTCTGTGCATTATTTTTCACCTGAACAGGCCAGGGGCGCTTACGTGGATGAACGTTCGGACATATATTCTCTGGGGATAGTCCTGTATGAAATGCTTACCGGGGAAGTGCCATTTGATGGTGACAATCCTGTGCAGGTGGCGTTGATGCACATAAATGACGAGATAAAACCGCCGTCAAATCTGGTTCCGGGTATACCGCCCGCTCTGGAAAAGATAATAATGAAAGCCACCGACAGATTCCAGTCAAACAGGTTCAAAAGTGTTGATGATATGCTGGATGATCTGAACAATATAGAATTTGTAACGCGCGTTGTCGGCGATGCGGTATTTGCAGACAGGCAGGATGACAGACGACAAATACGCCGTGATGAACCTGCAACCAAGGATTTGTATGAAGATACGGATAAAAATTCGGACAGCAAAAAAACGAAAAGAAAGAAAAAAAGGAAAATGATAGTCGCCGGGGTGGCGCTCATTACCATCGTGGGGCTTGCGATTGGAATATTGTATGCAACCGGAAAAATCCATTTCGGCAAAAAACAGGTTTCTGTTCCCGACGTGACCGATCTTACATATACAGAGGCGAAGGACACGCTGGAAGATGCCGGTCTTAAAGTTGAAAGGGGAGAAAAAGTAAACAGCGATGATGTGAAAGAAGGCAAGGTGGCAAAGCAGGATCCACAATATCGAGAAACTGTGGATGAGGGCACCACGGTCACCATAAATATGAGTGCGGGCAAAGCCACGGATTCCGTTCCGAATCTGGTCGGTAGACCTTATGATGAAGATTCGATAAAGGCGCTTCTTTCCAAGAACGGATTTGTCCTTGACCAAAATGTGAAATACGCCAAGAGTGACAAGTACAAAAAGGGGCAGATAATAAGCCAAACTCCCGTGGCGGACGCTGTTTCGGAGAAAGGAACCAAAGTAAGCGTGGTGGTATGCGACGGCAAAAAAACCGAAAAAGTTTCAGTTCCCGCTTTGATAGGCCAACCTCTGGAAAAGGCAAAAACCCTGCTACAGCAGAGTGGGCTTGTGCTGGGAACCCCTTATTACGAGGAAAACAATGTGTATGAAAAAGGTACCGTTATGTGGCAACAATACGATGCGGGAACCAAGCTCAAGAAAAATTCGACGGTGAACATAAAGATAAGTAAGGGGGCTCCAAAGACCGAAGATCCCGGAAATCCCGAAAACACGAATAAAAATGAAGAAGAGGATGACTGATAATGTTTAAAGAGGGCGACGAAATACAGCCAAATTCGGATATCGTATATGAGAGGAAATATTGTTAAAGGAATAGGCGGTTTCTACTATGTGGATACCGCAGGCGGAATCGTCAGAACAAGAGGGCGAGGCTTGTTCAGAAAGCGAAGTCTTACACCTGTAGTGGGAGATTATGTCGAAATAGAGATTCAAGATGACGGCGACGGTATTATACGTCGGATATTGGACAGACGAAACTGCTTCAAACGACCGCCGGTTTCCAATTTGGACTGTATTCTCACGGTTTTTTCGCCTGTGGAGCCAAAACCCGACTTCAGGTTGATTGACAAGCTACTGATAATGGCGCAAAGCAATAATGTGATCCCTGCGCTGTGCATGAACAAATCCGATCTTGTAACAAACGATACGGCAGAAAATATACTTTCGCCTTACAGGATATGCTATGATGTATTCAAGATTTCCACGTTTACCGGAGAGGGAATGGATCAATTGAAAAAATATATTTTCGGCATGAATACGGCGATTGCCGGCGCATCGGGAGTCGGAAAATCATCGATCACCAATCTTCTTGCACCCGATGCGAACATGGAAACTTCGAAAATAAGCAGGAAAACGAATAGAGGTATACATACGACACGTCACGTGGAACTGTTCAAATTGACAGGCGGGGGCTATCTGTACGATACTCCGGGCTTTACCTCGTTTGACTTGTCGGGAATTGCCCCGGAGGAACTTGCCGGGTTTTATCCCGAGATCGCAAGAAGGGGAATCGAATGCAAATTTGATGACTGCAGCCATACGCATGAACCGGGTTGCGCAGTAACGGAAGCTATGCGTGCGGGTGAGATCGGCAGCCTGAGATATGAGTCATATGTCAAAAATTATAGAGAACTGTTGGAAAGGAGCAAGTGGAAAAATGGCTAAACTATCACCATCAATTTTGTCCGCGGATTTTGCGAGACTTGGGGAATGTGCAAAGTGTGTGTCGGAAGCGGGAGCGGATTATCTTCATATCGATGTCATGGACGGACATTTTGTTCCAAACATAAGCTTCGGAGCGGACGTCATGAAGAGTCTGGATAAACTCGAAACATCGCCTTATGACATCCACCTCATGATAGAAGACCCTGACAAGTTTATTCCGGATTTTGTCACGGAAAAGACGGAATATATAACCGTGCACAGGGAATCCTGCGTTCACCTAAACAGAACCATAGAACATATAAAGTCTTACGGGGTATCGGCAGGTGTTTCCCTGAATCCGGCGACACCTGTTGTGAGTCTGGAAAACATACTGGAAGATCTAGATATGGTTCTTGTGATGTCAGTCAACCCCGGATTTGCGGGGCAGTCTTTCATAGGATCGACTCTTGCCAAAGTCAGACAGCTTGTTGAGATAAGAGATAAGATGGGTTATGGTTTTGCGATTGAGATAGACGGTGGAATCAAGTTGGACAATGCGAAAGAAGTGCTTGATGCGGGAGTCGATATCGTGGTGGCGGGATCTGCGATTTTCGGAAGCGAAAGCATTTCCGACAGTACCCGCGAATTTCTGCGTCTCATAAAGCAGTAGTAACTGTGTCTGAAAATCTTTGCCCGGGTTCGAGAAACCGTATCTGCAAGTGCGCATGTAAAAATGCGGGTTATGGGATAAAATGGGCCATAGGGCAAAAGTATTTGTAAAAATGCCGGCTCTGCATATTTTGTGCAGGGTCGGCATTTTGTTGTTCTGAACTGAATGGGTGAGGACTTATGATTGACCGCTAATTAGGTTTTTTGGATTTACCGACTGCGGCATTGGCTCCCATTTTAGGCTTGCTCTTTTCTTGTCTTTTCTTGTCTTCTTCCTGCTTGCGCTTGAGGATCTCTTCAGGGGTCACGTAATTGCTATAACTGTAAGTTCCCTTGGCATAGTACTCTCCGGCTATATATTGAACGGAATGAGGCTGTGCTTTATAGGAACCCGTTTTGGCACTCGGAATCCGGTTCATTATCTTACCCCAGAGCGCAGCGGCATATCCGGACATGCTAGTCAGGGAAATATTGATATCGTTTCCTATCCAGAGAGCGGCGGAGTATTTAGGTGTGAAACCATCAAACCAGATATCATATTGGTTGGAAGTTGTTCCGGTTTTACCGCCTGCCCGCGTTCCGAATACATTTGCCGCAGTACCGGTACCTCCGGAAACTACGCCTTTCATGAGATCGGACATTATCCATGCGACATCCGCATTCAGGACTCTTGTAGACTTTGCGGATTTGGTCAGAAGTGTTTTCCCGTTGGCATCAACTACTTTTGTGTAGCAGATAGGTTCCTCGGCTCTTGTGCCGTTGTTTGGAAAAGTCGTATATGCATTTGCCATCTCAAGGGTAGTCACGCCCTTACTCATACCGCCAAGTGCAAGTGCCGCGGCATTGTTGTCGTTGACCTTGCCACCTGTGACTAAGGTGCTTATGCCGAACTTCTTGATCATTTCGGTTGAATAGCGTTGTCCTACCTGCATCCATATCTTGTATGCGCAGGTATTGATGGAGTTTCTGATAGCCGATCGTACAGTGTTTCTTCCGCTGTAGCCATTGCCGGCATTGTAAGGCCATACTTTGCCGTTGTTGGTTGTTCGTTCGTCCACCACTACGGAGCCTGCGGTGATATGATTCCCCCAGCCCTGAATGCCTTGTCTGTCTATATTGTAGTTTACAAAGTTATGATTTTTGCCTGCCGCAGCTTCTTCCGCACCTTGTTGCAGTGCCGGCGCGTAAACACCGAGAGGCTTGATAGACGATCCGGGCTGCCGCGGTTCAACAGCACGATTGTAGAGAAGTTTCCCCTTTGTCTTTCTGCCGCCTACCATGGCCTTGATTTCACCTGTTGAATTTTCGACAATCGTCATCGCAGCCTGCGGCTGAATCACTCCTTGATTGATACTGTAGCTGTTACGCGGTATAAAATATCTTCCGCCTGCTTTGCGCAGCGTGCTTTTGCCCTCATTGCTCTGCATGAAGCGGGCGGAGACAACAACGTTGCCATTGTCGTCGAGCTGCTTGTACTGCCGTGGAATATTGATGTACCCACCGGAAATTGAATTCAATTTACCGTCCTTCCACCTGTACATTGCAGGGAATTCGAGACTGTAATCGGTTTTTCCGTTCACCGAGGTATTGTAGATTTTGAGCCTCTTGTTCGCCTTGATCGTGACAGAACCATCGGAATTGTCTTTGATCTCGTCATTTTTGAATGTGAAGCGACCGTTCTTTATATAGTTGCCAAGAGAGTACATCGCAACTTTTCCGTATTTGTTTAAAATGTTGTTGTTCCCGTCATAGTTGATGTTAGTAATCGAAGGGAAGTTGGCATTGTTTTTAAACTCTTTTTGTATCGTGCGCTGAGCTGTTTTATCCATGGTGGAATATATCTTGAGACCGCCCTTGTACACTTTGTCCCATGCCTCATCGTGGCTGATGTTCTCTTTCTTTTCAAGATCCTTTATAACTTTTGCGACCGTGTAGTCTGTGAAATAGGCTATGGTGGAATCATTCATATGGTAGTTTGGCTTGAGCAAAGAACGAAGAGGTATCTTTCTGGCTTCTTCATATTGACTGCGAGTTATGTATTTCTGCTCCAGCATAAGTTTAAGACAGATGTCGCGCCTCTCTTTGGAGACATCGTTGATGACATATATTCCACTCGAAGTCCTTTTTAAAATGGAAGAGGGTTTGGGTTTGGCGTCCTTGTCAAGCAGTTTCACAAGAGCGTAGTTGCTCGGTGACTGTGGGATGGCTGCAAGAGCCGCACACTGTGCAAGACTAAGATCTTTTGGACGCTTCTTGAAGTAAGCCTCCGATGCGGATTCCACGCCCCAGCTGTTGAATCCAAGATAAATAGTATTGAGATATGCTTCCATGATCTGTTTCTTGGAAAGATTGTTTTCAAGTTTAAGCGTGTACCACGCTTCGACCACCTTGCGGTTAAGGGAACGCTCTGACATTCTCGACTTGAGGTACACGTTACGCGCAAGTTGCTGCGTGATGGTGCTTGTACCACTGACCTGACCGCCGGAAAAAATGGTTTCCTTGATGGCTCCAAGTATTCTCACCAAGTTAAACCCGTGGTGAGTCTTGAAAGTTTTGTCTTCAAGAGCAATATATGCGTTCACAAGATTGTCAGGCATGTCATTGTATCTGGCATTTGTCCTGTTTTCGCCGGAGTACACGGAGTCCACTTTTTTATCCGAAGAATCGTAGATGGTCGAGTTTTCCGATAGAGTTTCATATATTTTTGCGGTATCGATCTCGGGTGCTGTCGCGATCGCGAAAATCGAATAAGCAACAAGAGCCAAAATCAGAACCAGGAAAAACAGAAGTACTATCTTACCGATGTTCTTCGGTGAAAGCGCGATCTCACGACCTGCCACACGCACCGTGCGGTGCTGTTTGGCGCTCGATTTGTCGGCGGTGTGCTTGTTATTGGAAGTGTGCTTAAAAAGTTGCATTGCGTTTGTATCCTCTTTCGTTTTTATTCAATCTTATGGTTTAACCTACCCGCGGAAAATCGATTGAATTTGGCGTAGTCAGTCCAAAAGACCTGCTGCGGTAAGTGCGCCGGTTCTCAAAATCAAAAAATACAACGGTATTATAGCATAGAATGAAATCAAAGTTAAGAAAAAAGGTATAAAACGATGCAAGTTTTAGCTCTCAAAGCAGGTTGGAATACGCTTGACAATTGGGAAAAATTAGCATAAAATAAAGCCGATAGGGTGCCGGGGGATGAATGGATGAGAAGAAAGTTATTTGTTTGCGCCGTGGCACTGATGTCGGGGGTCGTCATATCCGAGTACAACACATTGCTTGCGATTGTTGTACTTTTGGCGGCGTTTGCAGTGTATATGATCAAAAGCAAAGGGAAAAGCGGTTCAAGCCGTAAAGTCTCGGATTCCCGGATGAAAAAAGAGGTTGATGATTGCGGGAAGTCAGTTGCTACCGGGCGGGGGGAGACGGTTCTTTACCGCATGCTGATATCGTTCTTTACCCTAGGCATCGTTTTGATGTCGGTATCACAGTGCAGAACTATCTATTTGGACAGCTGCTTCAAAGATAAGGAGAGTCGCTTTACCGCACAAGTGCTTGCCGTTGAATGCAAAGCATCAAAAGAGATTGATGATTCCAAGGTGACTCACGGTGAATATATCTCAAAGAGGCATGGCGTACCAGGAGGCACGCATTATCCAAAGGGCGAATATGGGCAAGAACAAAAGCAGGTGAAATATACAGTACGCCTTATTGAAAAAAACGGTAAAGAACTCCCCTTTTTTAAAAGACCAAAAGTTCTTGTCACATCGTGCAAGAGATCGGAAGCCGGCTTAAACGGCGTACCGTATAAAATGCCCGGAAAGTTCATAAGATGCACACTGACGCCGGAGAAAGCGTCCGGAAGCAGGAATCCGCGTTGTTTCGACTACGGGTTGTATTTGAAGTCAAAAGGGATAGATTATATTGCGCGACAGGAAACTTTCGCAAGTTCACCGGAAAGGGGATTCCCACCGGGGAATATTTTTTATGCGCTTATGCGGAAGATGCTGATTTGGCGTGAAGGTTTTTTGAGGCAACTAAAACTCGGCGAAGATGAGAAATCCGTATTGAGAGGTATATTGTTCGGAGATACGGGTGAAATGTCGGAAGAAACTTACGAGACTTTCCAAAACAACGGCACGGCACACGTGCTTGCCGTCAGCGGTCTGCACGTTGGAATTCTGTACGGACTCTACAGGCGTCTGATCGCAAGGAGAAAATCAAAAGCATTGACAGCATTGATGGCTTTTTTTCTGTTTATGTACGGTTGTCTTACATTGTGGAGCATATCTGCGACACGAGCCATATTGTTTATATATATAATTATCGTGGGAGATATCCTGGAAAGACCTGTCGACATGCTCACATCTCTTGCGGCTGTGGCGATAGCGGTAATAGTGAAAAATCCGTGGATCATATACGGCGCAGGATTTCAAATGTCATTTATAGCCGTGATTTCAATATGCTTTCTTTCTCCTGCGATCTCAAAAGTAATTCCCGTGGAAATGGGAGGGGCTGTTTCAGTTCAGTTGGGCATGATGCCATTTTTGGCGTATACGTTTAACAAGATTCCGATAATCTCCGTATTGTGTAATATTCCGGTGGTTTTTGCGTTATCCTTGGCCGTACCGTTGGGGATGGCGGGATTTGTATCATATGCGGTCATCGGAAGCGAACTTGTGTTCGGAGCTGTTTCGGCGCGCATTGCGGCGATGATGACGTGGATAAACAAACTGCTGGAGTTTAATGGCGCTTTTACCATGCAGGTGTGTTCCCCCTCTTTCGGTGCAGTGGTCTTTTTCTACCTGTTGCTCTTTTTTCTTTCAAGCGAAATGTTTACCGTGTTGAAGAAGAGGAAAAGTCACAATATAACAGTATTGGTTCTGAGCGCCATAGCCATAATATCGGCGCTGTCTCAAATTACTGCATCAATACCTTTTGACAAAGCCACGGGGGTGATGCTAGATGTCGGGCAGGGAGATTGTTTCCATCTAAAAGTGGAAAGTAATATCAATTTACTTTTTGACGGGGGAGGAAATGAAAACCATAATGTGGGTAAAAAAATCCTGAAACCGTATTTTTTGCATAACGGAACAGATAAAATAGATGCTGCTTTTGCAACTCACCTTCACACGGATCATTACAAAGGGATAGAGGAACTGAACAAATGTTTTGAAGTCCGCAAAATAGTGATCAAAGGAAAGGCGGGCGATGAATATAAAATTTCGAAAAACGCAAAGGTAAGGATCATTTGGCCGGAAAAACAGGATTTTACGGTGGACGATGAGAATAAAAACAGTCTTGTATTCAAGATATATGCCGGCGGCATGAGTGTTTTAATTACGGGAGACATGACGGCAGAGGGGGAACGTGCGATTATCGAAAAATACCGCAAAAGCGGTGTGTTGCGGGCAGATGTGCTCAAGGTTGCGCACCACGGAAGCAAATACAGCAGCACAGAAGAATTCCTGGATTCCGTAAAGCCCAAGCTTGCGTTGATAGGAGTGGGCAAAAACAACTATGGTCATCCTTCGGATGAGGTTATTGAAAAGCTCAAAGAAAGAGGTATAATTACTTACAGAACGGATGTGGATGGTGCAATAGGAATAAGGAGAGAGAAAGGTCGGATTGAAGTATGCCGTCAAAAGACAGAAGAGAACCCGGATACAGGGACTTTACCGTGGATCTTGAAAAAGCTTTGTTCAAAAACACGATACTGATGTACGGGGCTGAAGAGTACCTGACGGATTGGGCGGTGAGAAGCCTGAAGAATTTGTTCGTCGATCCGGCTTCTGAAACCATGGACTTTCTTGTTATGGAGGGAAGAGAATCATCACCTGCGGAGATTGTATCATCGTGTGAAATTTTCCCCGTACTATCAAATAAAAGAGTGGTCATAATAAAGGATTTCCCCGCATTGAAAAGTTCAAGGGAAACCGGAGGTAACGATCAAACGGGATCGGATCCACTTGTCGACTATATCGCAGAGCCGAACAAAAGCACGGTGGCGGTATTCACAAACCCTGAGATTGACGGAAGAAACCGGATTGTCAAAGCCCTTAAAAAACATGGGGGTATATATAATTTCGAAAGTCTTTCCGAAAGAGAGTTGCGATCTTTTGCGGAAAAGAGATTCAGGGAAGCGGGAGTGAAAATCGGAAAAAGACAAACTGCGATGCTCGTCGGCAGTACGGGATACCTTAACAAGGAAAGCGATTATAAACTGTATAATTTTGAAAACGACTTGAAGAAACTGATCGCATATGCGAATGAAGGTGTCGTGACCGAAGAAGCCATAGGAGAGCTGATAGACGGCGACGACGACAGCTTTATATTCGATTTGATAGATGGAATAAGCGGAAACGACAAAAGCAAGGCGCTTGAGACGCTTTACGGCAGGATGAAGAAAAACTCATATGAGGGAGTTTCCATAGTGCTTGCGATAGCTTCACAGGTTGAACTGATGTATGAGATCAAGGAATTTATGTCGCGAAATGACGGGTTTTCAAATCCCTATGCTATAAGCAGTCATATGAAAGTTCATAAATTCAGAGTGGAAAAAGCAATGAGATATGCATCGAGCTACTCGTTGGAAAAATTGAGACTTATGTTGCTTGAAATATACAGAGCATATACTTACACAGTGACAGGAATAATGAATGCGAGGACGGCGCTTGAGGTATTTATAGCCGGGATATGAGCCGAATTGAACGGGTAGCCGGAAGTTGTTAGGGAGAAGATGATGAGAATAAACGGTGGAAAAGCCTTGAAAGCGGATTTTATGCTACTTGTCGTTGCAATTTGTTGGGGATTTTCTTATTACGGGATGAAGATAGCCCTCAAAGAAGTGACTACGTTTACTTTGAATACATACAGATTTTTAGGTGCGTTTGCGGTGGCGGCACTCATCTCTTTTCCGGTACTGAAAAAAGTAAACAGGATCATGTTGATGTACAGCGTCGCAATAGGCGTTGTTCTTGCGGCCGTATATGCGGGTGCGACGATAGGGGTGCAGTACACGACACTTTCAAACTGTGCATTTCTGTGTGCGACTACGGTGTTTTTTGTGCCGATACTTGAATTTTTGTTCTATAGAAAAAAAACATCGAAAAAAATTTTTCTTGCCGTAACGCTATGCTTTATTGGTATAATGCTGATGACATTGAAAGAAGATTTTTCTTTCAATCTCAAGAATTTAAAAGGTGACATCATAAGTTTGAGCACCGGGGTCACATATGCGCTTGAGATAGTGATAACTTCAAAGGCTGTCAAAGACGAGAGGGTCGATCCGTATGTGACCGGCGTGTTCAGTCTTGCATCGTGCGGTATCGTGATGCTCATATTGAGTCTCGCCATAGAAAACATGGATCTCCCGCATTCTGCCGGAGGATGGATTTCAGTGGTATTCCTTGCGATATTTTGCACCGGGCTTGCCTTTATAATTCAGCCGATAGCGCAGCAGCATACGGAACCTTCGCATGTCGGAATCATATTCTCCCTTGAACCTGTTTTCGCCGGGATAATAGCTTTTCTGTTTGCCGGGGAGATACTTACAAGCAAGCAGATATTCGGGGAATTTATTATCCTGATCGCATTGTTTTTTATGGAAGCGGATTTTGGGAAGAAGAAAAAACGTGACACCAAAACTTAAGAAAAGCAAAATGCGGCGGCAGGGAAGTCTATAAAATATCCGGCATCGTCAGAAAGCTCACATTGATAAATATCCGTATCTTTTGTATAATATGGATGCTTATTTGGATTCTATAGCAATAAACAACAGGAGGAAATACAATGAGTGAGAAAAAAACTTGCGTCTGTCCGGGCGGCAATGAGCAGTTCAAAGAATTGCAGCCTGTGCTGGACAAGTATGCAAAAGTTCCGGGAAGCCTTATTACGATCTTGCAAAAAACTCAGGAGATTTATGGCTATCTTTCAGTTGGGGCAATCAATCACATTTCACTTGCCACCGGGATAAAACCCGCCAAGATCTATGGGGTCGCCACATTCTATGCACAATTCAGATTGCAACCTGTCGGCAAATACCTGATAATGCTTTGCAAGGGAACCGCATGTCATGTAAATGGAGCCGACAGCATAGAGGAAGCCATTGGCGAATATCTTGAAATAAAGGATGGTGAGACGACGGAGGACGGTGTGTTTACCTTAAACAACGTTGCGTGTCTGGGATGTTGTTCTCTTGCGCCCGTTATGATGGTAACAAGCGGCGAGGGAGATGAAACCTATGGGAATCTGACCAAAGACAAAGTCAAGCAGATCCTGGCTGAAATCAGGGAAAGAGCTTAGGGGGTGCAAGTGATGAAAGTAGTAATAGGACAGGGAAGTTGCGGAATCGCAACAGGCGCAAAAAAGACCGAAAATGAATTTTTGGAGCAGATAAAGAAACAGAACGTCGATGTGGATCTTACGGTTACGGGCTGTGTCGGTACGTGTTATTTGGAGCCGATCGTCGATGTTTATGAGAATGACGGGAAGATGACCCGTTATGTCAAGGTGCAGCCCGACAAGGTGGAAAGAATCGTCGAGGAACACTTAAAGAACGGGAATGTCGTATCGGATTACGCAATTGATGCGGATGACCGACAGTTTCTGGCAAAGCAGGAGCGTGTTGTTTTGCGTCATTGCGGTATAATCAATCCTGAAATAATAGATGAATACGTTGCTGTGGGCGGATATGAATCGGCAAAAAAAGTCCTGACATCCATGACGCGCGAGGAGGTCATTGACATAGTCAAGACTTCCAATTTAAGAGGCCGCGGCGGTGCGGGATTTCCGACATGGTTCAAGTGGAACGCCGCAAAAGGCAATCCCGGAAAAGAAAAATACATAGTCTGTAATGCGGATGAGGGCGATCCGGGAGCGTTCATGGATCGTTCGGTTCTTGAGGGCGATCCGCATTCCCTGCTTGAGGGAATGATAATAGGAGGCTTTGCGATGGGTGCCACGGAAGGCATCATTTACTGCCGTGCGGAGTATCCGCTTGCCATAAGGCGCCTTGAAATCGCCATGGAACAGGCCAGGGAAAAAGGATATCTGGGAAAGAATATATTCGGAACCGGTAAGGACTTTGACATCAGAATCAAAGCCGGTGCCGGGGCGTTTGTGTGCGGTGAGGAAACTGCGCTCATAGCTTCGCTTGAAGGTGAGAGGGGTATGCCCCGTCTGAAGCCGCCGTTTCCTGCGGCAAAAGGATACTGGCAGCTGCCGACAAATATAAATAACGTGGAAACGTTCGCAAACGTTCCATGGATCATCGAAAACGGAGGCGAGGCATTTGCAAATCTTGGGAAAGCGCCATCCACGGGAACCAAGGTATTTGCGCTCGCCGGAAAGATAAAGAAGGGCGGACTTGTGGAAGTTCCGATGGGTCTCAAAGTAAAAGATGTAATTTTCGGAATAGGAGGCGGAATCAAGAATGACCGTAAGTTCAAAGCCGTGCAGATGGGCGGACCGTCGGGCGGTTGCATACCTGCAGACATTGCCGATACTCCCGTAACCTATGAGGATATAGTCAAGACAGGAGCCATCGTCGGTTCCGGTGGTATGATCGTAATGGATGAGGACACATGTATGGTGGACATGGCAAGATACTTCCTTGATTTTACCAAGAAAGAATCATGTGGAAAATGCAATTACTGCAGGATCGGAACCAAGAGGATGCTTGAGATTTTGGAGCGTATAACTCGAGGAGAGGGTGAGGATGGAGATATAGAAAAGCTGGAGGAACTCGCAAACAAGATCAAAGACGGTTCAATGTGCGGTCTGGGACAGACTGCCCCGAATCCGGTGCTTTCGACCATCCGTTACTTCCGAAATGAGTATGAAGACCACATTTACAACCATACCTGCACCGCAAAGTCCTGCAAGGCGTTGATCCACTATGAGATAAACGACAAGTGTGTCGGATGTACAAGATGCGCCCGAAACTGCCCTGTAGATGCGATCGACGGAGTGGTCAAGGGACAACACGTCATCAATCAGGATATATGCATCAAGTGCGGAAAGTGCGAAGAGAGTTGTAACTTCGGCGCGGTAGTCAGACTTTAGAAAGGGGGAGCAGGATGAAAAACTTTAGATTGAATATAGACGGAAAAGAAGTGCTCGGCGTTCCCGGGCAGACCATACTGGAAGTTGCGAAAGAAAACGACATCTTTATTCCGACGTTGTGTTACGACGAAAGAACTACGGTGTACGGTTCCTGCGGCATATGCGTGGTGGAAGTCGAGGGGAATCCCAAACTTTGCAAGGCATGTGCGACCGAAATTGCACCGGGAATGGTTGTCAGGACGGACACGGAGAGAGTGCTGGAGTCAAGAAAAACCAATCTTGAACTTCTCGTCTCAAATCACAACGGCGATTGTATAGGGCCATGCAAGCTTGCATGTCCGGGAGGAACGGATTGTCAGGGCTATGTCGGACTTGTGGCAAACGGCGAATTTGAGAAAGCAAACGAATTGATAAAAGACAGGATCCCGCTTCCTGCCTGCATAGGGCGCGTCTGTCCTCATCCTTGTGAGGATGCATGCAGACGCGGACTGGTCGAGGAACCTATAAGCATAATGGAAATCAAGCGTTTTGCCGCTGACATGGATCTTGCGTCCGAGGAGCAGTATCTGCCTGAAATGGAAGATGATACAGGCAAATCGGTTGCCATTATAGGTGGCGGCCCGATGGGTCTTTCAGCCGCATATTTTCTGAGACAGAAAGGTCACGATGTCACAGTGTTTGATGCCATGCCAAAGCTTGGAGGCATGCTTAGATACGGCATTCCGGAGTATCGTCTGCCCAAAGAAGTACTGGATAGCGAAATCAAGATAATTGAGGCAATGGGAGTTGAACTGATCCCAAACACCAAGGTGGGAGAGGATATTCCTTTTGAAACCATAAGAAACGATTTTGATGCCGTCCTCATCGGTATAGGAGCCTGGGTCTCCACGGGCGTGGGATGCCCGGGTGAGGATGCAGACGGAGTGATAGGCGGCATAGACTTCTTGAGAAAAGTTGTTCGCAATGAACCTGTGGATCTCGGAAAAAAAGTTGCTATAGTGGGCGGTGGAAATACTGCAATGGATGCTTGCAGAACAGCTGTGCGTTTGGGCGCCGACGAGGTGTACAACATATATAGAAGAACAAAGGATGAGATGCCCGCAGATCGTCTTGAAATAGAAGAGGGTGAAGAAGAAGGTGTGATCTTCAAGAATCTGACCAACCCGCTTGAGATCATAAAGGACGGAAACGGACATGTAAAGCAAATAGTACTGCAGTGCATGGAACTTGGGGAACCCGATGCTTCGGGGCGTCGTCGTCCTATGCCAATAGAAGGCAAGACGGAAACGCTTGATGTTGATAATGTGATTTTAGCAATAGGTCAGGCCGTGGACGCCGAGCTATTTGATCTTGAAAAGACGAGGAAAAACGCAATTGCCTACGACAGTGAAACGTTCATGACCAGCATACCCGGAGTATTTGCCGGAGGTGACTGCGGAAATGATAAAATCTCTATAGCCATAGAAGCGATAGGGGATGCGAGAAAGGCCTCCTTGGTAATAGATTCATATTTGAACGGAGCGACCATAAAATATGAAAAACCTTTCGTTGTGGAGAGAACCGATATCACCGAAAAGACTTTTGAGGACAGGGAAAGACTTTTCCGTGAGAAAGCGGATCAGTTGACCGCCGCTGAGAGGAAAGATAACTTCTCCGAAGTGGTGTACGGGGGCTATACGGAAGAACAGGCGGTCAGAGAGGCAAGCCGTTGCCTTGAATGCGGCTGTCACGACTTCTTTGAATGTAAGCTTATAGAACTCTCCAACCAATACGGAGTCAAGTCGGATCGCTTCCACGGAGAAAAAAAGATGACCAAAATCGAGGACGATCATCCGTTTATCGTAAGGGACTCTGATAAATGCATTCTTTGCGGTCTGTGCGTGAGAGTTTGCGATGAAGTCATGGGTGTCGGGGCGCTGGGTCTTGTCGACAGGGGATTCGACACCGTTGTAGCGCCTACTTTGGGACTTCCTCTTGCGGAATCCGGTTGTGAATCCTGCGGTCAGTGTGTAACATGCTGCCCTGTAGGAGCACTTCAGGAAAGGCAGACCGTTCAGAAAGAAGTTCCGGTGGATACGCAGCTCACTGAAACAACGTGTTCGTATTGTTCGGTGGGATGCAGTTTAGATCTGGAATCCTATGGGGATATGCTTGTCAAGGCAAATCCATCCAAGGAAGGAGCCGTTAACAAAGGGATTTGTTGCGGTAAGGGCAAATGGGGCTTTGATGCTTCCATACTTGAGGACAAGATCGTGGATCCAATGGTCAAGGATGAAAACGGCAATTTCAGATTGACAGACTATCACGAAGCCTTTGTTATGATGGCAAAGAAGCTGGAATCCGTCGCACTCAGAAATGGAAGAAGCAGTATAGGCGTGGCTGTATCCGATCGCTATACCAACGAAGAAGCGTATGCGATCAAAAAATTCGCCGATTCCATAGGCGCTGCCACATTCACATTCAACAGACGCCAAAGCGGTGTTAGGAAAGTGTTGGGGCTGCCTTACGAGGCATCGCCGAATACCATCGACGAGTTGCTTTCCACCGATGTGATTTTGGTTCCGGGATTTATAAAGAAAAAGAACCCTGTGATTTGGAACAAGATCAAGCAGGCGGCAGAAGCCGGTGCAAAGATCATCGTCGTTACGACACAAGGAGCGGAGGATGCATGGAAATTTGCATGGAAAGTCGTTGAAACACCGAATGACACGGCGTTCCTGAAAAAGATCGCAAAGGCACTTGTGAACATGGGTAAGAGCACCGATGCGAAAGGATTTGAAGAGTTTAAAAAATCTCTTGATGATGTGACACTGTGTGATACATGCGAGGAAGTTGCACAGCTTTATGCAGATGCGAAAAAAGCGATGATCGTATATCAGCAGAACATATTGTCGCAAGAAGCGGGTGCACTCATTGCGGAAATCGCCGTACTGTCGGGACATATAGGAAGACCGCGCGACGGAATTTTGGAAGTCAAGCCGAAGAACAATTCTCAAGGATTGTTGGATCTTGGAATCGAAGCGGGAGCAGAAACGCTCAAATCCCTTAAGGGTCTCATTATATTCGGTGAAGACCCGAAGAATGTGGATTTCTCCGGTTTGGAATTCCTGGGTGTATCCGACATATTTATGACCGATACTGCAAAGAAAGCCGACGTATTCATACCGGGAACAGGATTCGCAAGCACGTGCGGTACATATACCAACACGGAGAGAAGACTTCTTCCGGTGGAAGCGGCCATCGAAGAAGAAGTGGACTTCAACAACTGGGAGATCGCAGCGGAACTTGCGCATGTGTTTGAAGTCGAGTTTGACTTTGAAGATGAATATGACATATCGGTAGAGATGAATGATGCGGTTCCTCCTTATAAATATGCGGAAGAGGGAGAAGTCCTCGGGGGGCAGCTTGAGGCTCGGAACCTTGAATTCCTCGAGGCCAAGACTGTCAAACTGGTTGATGAACTGCCGTGCACGGATGCGCTCATGGTAGCGACTTCCGCAAGGATTCCGGAGACGGTCAAAGTACCGGGGATAGATTCGTAGACCGGATTAAATACCTTGACTTTTAGGAAAAATACCATTAAAATGAAGCGGAAAGTTGAAAAAAATCATTATCAAGGAGAAAATAAAATGAAAATTAGCAAAAACCGTTCCGCCCTTGTTGTGCTCATTGTCATGACAGTGTCGGTGGCGCTTGCATTCAGCGCATGCGGGAAAAAAGAAAAGAGTGCTCTTGAGATATTCAAGGCAGCGAGCAAGAATATCCAAAATGCCAAAGATGCCAAGATTGAGGGTGGCAAGATGACGGCGGCGCTTGACTTGAGTGGTCAAAAGATGGAGGTGAATGCTGACATCAATGGTCAATTTATCAAGTCAAAGACTGATAATCCGTTGGATTTTCAGGGAGTTATGGAATTGACCATGAATATTGCGGGAACATCCAACAAGACGAAGGCATATGTAAAGGACGGGACTATATATCAGGAAAGTACCACTGCGGCGGGTACCACCAAAACAAAGAGTCCACTCGGCATAACCAAGGAAGATCTCAAACAGCTGACGGAAGAAAGCGGTGATATGAAGATCGACGATTTTGTCAAGGAAGACAGCAAGGACGGCGATAATATCAAGCTGACATTGGATGCAAAGAAATATATCGAGAAAGCCATGGAGAAGGTGAATGCCAAACAGAGTAAAGGCTTTGACAAGGCAAAGGTTGAAAAACAGATCAAAGGACTCGGGATCAAGGATGTGCTCATAGAGGCAAAAGTCAAAGACGAAAAGTTTGAGTCCATCAAATACACTCTTGAGATAAATATGGACGGAAGCGCTCTCATGGGAGGAACCGCAGGTAAAGCAACCGGCGGCAACAATAAAATCGGTGTAAAAATAACGGTGGACTTCCCTAAAATAACTGTGGATTCAGGGGAAGAGATTCAATTTCCGAACTTCAAGGATTTCAAAAAAGCACCTGCGGCACCCGCACAGAAGACAAGTCCTCTTTTGTAGAGACTACACATACGTGTGAGTGTGTTCGAACAGTATCGGATTCTACGTTTCAAACGTAGAATCCGACTATTTTTTTCCACTTTTTATAAGTTCAAGTGCATTCGCCCTGGCAAGGTCGGTGACGGTTTCACCCCCAAGAAGTCGGGCAATTTCATCGACGGTGGAATTTGGGTCGAGTCTCTCCACATGCGTGTATGTGCGCGTTTGGTCACTTTCCTTGTATATTCTGTAATTGAAGTCCGCACAGGATGCGATTTGTGGAAGATGCGTAATACATATCACCTGATGCTCACGGGCGATTTCCCTGAGTTTTCGTCCCACGATGCCGGCGGTCATGCCGCTGATTCCGGAATCGATTTCATCAAATATGAGCGTTGGGATACCGTCGGTGCTTCCGATTACGTTTTTGATTGCGAGCATTATTCGTGAAATCTCGCCCCCGGATGCAACTTTGGCAAGAGGTTTCAATGATTCCCCCCTGTTTGCGGAAATCAGCATTTCCACATCGTCTCCTCCGGCGGAACCGATGGCGGCTGAAGGGGTAACACTGATTTGAAATTGCGCGTCCCTAAAATTCAGATCATGGAGCTCATTTTCCACCGATGCGCCAAATTTTTTCGCAACCGCAACTCTGGCCTCCGTGAGCAAGGAGGCTTTCTTCTTGAGAACCGAAAGTTTTTTGCGAACCGATCTTTCGAAAGATGCCTTCAGTTCCTCAAAGTTATCGGCGTCATAAGTTTTTTTCACAAGTTCCTCGCGGTAGGAAAGGATACCTTCTATGTCAAGACCGTACTTTTTTTTGAGATTTTCTATCGTGTCAAGCCTTGCTATCAGAGAATCGAGAGTCGCCGGAGCGTAGTCCTGAGCATCCATGAGCGCAGATATTTCCGATATGACATCACGTATGATATAATAGGCGTCGCCTACGGAACTTGAGAGGTCTTTGAGCTTGCCTGAGTATTCGGCTATCCCGTCGAGTGCATTTTTCGCATGACCAAGCGATGAAGAAACACCTTGTGATCTTTCATCTCCGCTATCAAGAAAACTGTATGCTTGCTCAAGTCCGTGAAAGATCTTTTCCCTGTTGCGCAAGATCGATATCTTGTTTATAAGATCGTTGTCTTCGCCGATCTTAAGATGAGCTTTGTCGATTTCCTGCAGTTCGAATTTAAGAAAATCGATGCGCCGCAGATTATCGCGTTCGTTGGAGAGGATGCGATCCGACTCAAGGCGTATGCTTCTGTATTCTTCGTACGCACGCGAAAATTCCTCCCTTAAAGGAAGTATGATATTGTGCCCATAGGTATCGAGAACGTTTACATGCTCATCCGGATCAAGTATCAGGCGATTGTCATACTGCCCGTGTATGTCGGCCAGCTTACCTGCCAGATCCGAGATCTCCGCAAGGGTAACGATCTCGCCGTTGATCTTGCAGAGATTTCTGCCATTCTTTGCGATCTCGCGGGTTATGATATATTCAGTTTCTTCGATTTCGGCTATCAACTGAATGACAGCCTTACTTTCGCCGTTTCGCACAAACGAAGAATCTGCACGTGCGCCCAGTGCAAGACTTATGGCTTCTATCACTATGGATTTTCCGGCACCGGTTTCACCTGTTATGATATTGAGCCCGGGCTGAAGTTCGAACTCCGTGTTTGATATTATCGCAAAATTTTTTATCAGCAGATGACGTAACATGACTATTTACTACCAATTACTACTTTGCGGATTTTATCAGCAACATATCGTTAAAGATGCCAAGTATCTTTTCCACGTTCTCTTCTTTGTCTATCACAAGGAGGAGAGTGTTATCCCCGGCGACACTTCCTACAAGGTGAGGAAGATCTATGCAGTCTATCGCTTCGCAGGCTGCAGGTCCGCAACCGGACAGGGTTTTTATGATAATCAGGTTCTGAGCCGATTTGAATGACAGCACGGTTTCCCTAAAAATCTTGATAAAGCGCTCGGATATAGGGGTGTCGTGACCCGTACTCACCGCATACTTGTACCGTCCGTTGACGCTCAGTATCTTTACCAACTGAAGCTCTTTGATGTCGCGGGAAATAGTAGCCTGTGTCACTTTGAATCCCTCTTCTTCAAGAAGATTGGCAAGGCGCTCCTGAGTGTCGACCTCATATTTTGTTATGAGATCCAGAATCTTGTTTTGTCTAGAATAACGCATAATTTACACCTCGAATATGTATTAACGTAAGCTTATTTTTAACCATTATACCACAGCTCAGACGAAAAATAAATACGAATATTATAAGTTTTTCCAAGATGGAAAAGAACTTTTTTGCTTTAATTTTGATCGACCTTATAGTATAATAAAACGAGTCAGCACCCACTGTGCTTTCAGCGGAAACGTTGAAACTTAATGATGCCGAGCGAAAGTCGCTAACGCTCCAGGCTAATATTTTACCTCCGTTTAACAGCAATTAAGACTACAAGCGATTTTTAGTTTTTGATATATATCACGCTTTGAGGAACACTTTCCTACTACCTGATCGACAGAAAGGCAAGAAACGAGAAATGAGGATATTAGGTATAGATCCGGGGTATGCCATAATGGGCTGGTGTGTTATAGACATGAAAGGAAACCGGTTTCAACCTGTGGACTACGGTTCTATAACAACCGAAGCGGGGCTTGAGATGCCGGTGAGATTGCAGCACATTTATTCCGAACTGGTTGCTATAATAGAAAAATACAAGCCCGGGCAAGCTGCGATAGAGGAACTGTTTTTTACAACCAATGCCAAGACCGCAATCAAAGTCGGGGAGGCCAGAGGAGTTGCCATCCTTGCCTGCATAAACGGAGGTCTGGAGATCAGCGAGTACACGCCTCTTCAGATAAAACAGGCTTTGGTGGGTTATGGAAGAGCGGACAAAAAGCAAGTTCAGGCGATGGTGAAGGCTATACTCAACCTGCGGGAAGTGCCAAAACCCGACGACACGGCCGATGCGGTCGCCGCCGCAATCTGCCATGGGCATTCCGTGGGCAATGGAAGGACGGAACGTATGAAAACATCGGGTTTACGATAATTTGCGATAAATTGAATTTGACATACGCAATGGGAGTTTGCACATACTGAAATGATAAGATATTTAAAAGGAAAATTCCATCCATGCAGCGATGGGGCAGCGGTTATTGAAACATCTTCCGGGATAGGATTTCTTGTAGGCATACCGGCAAATTCCCCACTGTATAAGAATATGGAGGGGGAAGATGTAAAGGTTCATATCCACATGATCGTAAGAGAAGATGATATGAGTCTTTATGGTTTCGACAGTAAAAATGAACTGGAGTTGTTCAAAATGCTTATAACGGTAAGCGGTGTAGGCGCAAAGGCGGCGATGTCGATCATGGGCATCCTGCCGCAAGAACAGTTGCGCCGCGCCATAGCTTCAGGAGACGCAAAAACGGTAACGGCGGCAAACGGTGTCGGTAAGAAAACCGCCGAAAGGATAATACTTGAGCTAAAGGATAAAGTAGGGGATTTTTTTACGCCCGGAGAAAGTCACGATACCGAAAACGAAGTGAGGCCAATTGCAGGGAATCCGCGCATGGAAGCGGTCGGCGCACTTATTTCGTTGGGATATGCCAGAAGTGAGGCGGAAAAAGCTGTTTCCGGGATAAAAAACGATGATTTGAGCGTGGAACAATACATAAAATCGGCATTGAAAGAGATGTGACCCCGGCAGCAAACGATATGGCGATCGCAATATGGTAAACGTTATCAGACCTGTGAGTGACAAGCACAAGATTAAAATTATTTGGAAAGTTAAAAAATAGATACCTGAAATATCAAGGAATAAACAGATGGAAGAAGAACGCATAACACAATCGAGTGCCACGCAGGCGGATCCCGGCCAGGACATAACTCTCAGGCCGCAGCGCTTGAGTGACTTTATAGGTCAGAAAGCGGCAAAGGAAAATCTCAAGATATTTATCGAAGCCGCAAAACTCAGGAACGAACCACTGGATCATGTATTGTTCTACGGACCTCCGGGGCTGGGAAAAACTACACTGGCGACTATAATCTCAAACGAGTTGGGAGTTGATATCAAGGTCACATCCGGGCCGGCTATTGAAAGAGCTGGGGACTTGGCGGCAATTTTGACAAATCTGAACGACAACGACGTGCTTTTTATAGATGAGATTCACAGATTGAACAGAAGCGTTGAGGAGGTGCTCTACTCCGCAATGGAAGACTATGCACTTGATATAATCATAGGCAAAGGGCCTTCCGCAAGATCGATACGCCTTGACATAGCACGTTTTACTTTGATAGGCGCAACGACAAGGGCAGGCAGTTTATCGGCGCCTCTCCGTGACAGGTTTGGTGTAATAAGTAAGTTCGATATATACGAGACGGATGAACTTACCGATATAATAAGACGTTCCGCAAAGCTTATGAACGTCAAAGTGCAGGAAGAGGCCGCAATCCTCATGGCAAAATGCTCACGCGGCACACCGAGGGTTGCGAATCGCCTTTTAAAACGAATAAGAGATTTTTCACAGGTCAAGGGAGACGGTGAAATCAACATCCGAATAACCGAAAAAGGTCTCAAGGCGTTGGGTGTGGACGCACTCGGACTTGAGAAACTTGACAGAGATATCCTGACAACGATAATAGAGCGATTTTACGGGGGGCCTGTCGGAATAGACACAATAGCAGCTTCCATAGGGGAGGAGCGTGTGACCATTGAAGAGGCTTACGAGCCCTATCTTATTCAGTCGGGTCTTCTCTACAGAACGCAGAAAGGCAGAATGGTCTCAAAACTGGGATATGAGCACATGGGACTGAAATACCCGGGAGATGATAAAGAGGAATTTCGTGGCGTTCAGGAAGAAATAAAAACAGATGAAGCTTGAGAAAGCACAGGAAGAAATGATAATATATGAAGATCGATGATTTTAATTATGATCTGCCGAAAAAATTGATAGCCCAAAAGCCGAACAGTAAGAGAGACCGGTGCAGATTGATGGTGCTGAACCGTGATGCCGACACCGTGGAACACAAGTTTTTCTATAATACGCCGGAGCATCTTGATCCCGGGGATTGTTTGGTTCTCAACGATTCAAGAGTTATTCCGGCCAGATTGTTTGGTGAGAAAAAGAAAACCAAAGCAAAGGTAGAATTCCTCCTCAGCAAAAGAGTCGAGGGCGATATTTGGGAAACTCTAGTCAGACCTGGAAAGAGGCTCAAGCCGGGCGATGAGGTTGTCTTCGGAAATGGAGAATTGACGGCGAAAATACTCGATTACAGCGATGGCGGAACTAGAATCGCACAATTCTTCTATGACGGTGTATTTGCAGAACGCTTGGAAGAAACCGGGGAAATGCCGCTGCCGCCTTACATTGCCAGGGGAAGCACCGATGAAGACAGGGAAATGTACAGGACTGTTTATGGCAAAATAGACGGTTCCGTCGCAGCTCCGACCGCTGGACTTCATTTTACAAAAGAACTTCTGAAGAAGGTCGAGGAAAAGGGAGTTAAGATTGCATACGTGACACTTCACGTCGGTATCGGTACGTTTCGACCCGTAAAGTGCGAAAATGTCGAAGATCACGAGATGCATTTCGAAGAATATTCGATAAGTGAAGAGGCGGCAAGAATCGTAAATGATACGATACAAAACGGAGGCAGAGTGGTTTCGGTGGGTACTACCTCCGCAAGAACCCTTGAAAGCGCGGCTTGTTTTGATCAAAAGGCAGGGAAATATTTTGTGCAAGCCGGAACGGGAAACACGGGTATATTCATATATCCGGGCTATGAGTATAAAATAGTCAAAGCTCTTATAACAAATTTTCATCTGCCGAAGTCAACACTGATCATGCTGATCTCGGCGCTTTATGACAGAGAAAAGATATTGGAAGCCTATAGGGAAGCGGTAGCCGGGAAATACAGGTTTTTCAGTTACGGTGACGCGATGCTGATAGAATAGTACCATGGCGCAGTCAATGCGGCAGCGGTAAGAAACATGAAAGAGGAAGGAAAAGAAAAATGATTTTGGATTTCAATAAAATGCCGGATCTAGTATGGAAAAACTTCAGAGGCGGCGACAAGGACACGACTGCAAGAATGTACAAGGACACAAGGAACCAGATAATGTTTCTTAAGCTTGAACCGGGAGCATCCATGGGGCTTTACAATCACGAGCACAGTACGGAAATGATTTACCTGCTCCAAGGAACGGCGACGGCGACCTTTGACGGGGTGGAAGAAGAACTTCTGCCGGGCATGTGCGCATACTGCCCGGAGGGACATTCCAACAGTGTGAAAAACACAGGAAAAGAAGATCTGATATTTCTGTCCGTGATTTCAAGATTCAAGGAGAAATGATGCCTGCGCTTAAGTATGAGTTGCTACATCGTGACAAAAGGACGGCTGCAAGGAGAGGCGTTATTCATACACCGCATGGAGACATTCAGACCCCTGTGTTTATGCCGGTCGGTACTCAGGCAGCCATAAAAGCGATGCGTCCCGAACAAGTTGCAGACATGGGGGCTGAAATCATACTGGCAAACACGTATCATCTCTACCTGCGTCCGGGCGAGGAGCTGATCGCAAAAGCCGGGGGGCTGCACAGGTTCATGAACTGGAAAGGCCCAATTCTGACAGATAGCGGAGGGTTTCAGGTGTTTTCATTGGGTAAGCTCAGGAAAATCACCGAAGAAGGCGTAAAATTTCAGAGTCATATCGATGGTTCAAGGCATGTTTTGACACCGGAAAAGGCTGTTGAAATCCAGCATAATCTGGGATCAGATATAATCATGGCGTTCGATGAGTGCGCGCCTTATCCCGCAGACAGAACCTATATAAAAAATTCCATGGACAGAACGATCAGGTGGCTTAAGAGATGCAAACAAGCCCACGCTCAAAGCTCGGACAAACAGGCGCTGTTTGGGATTGTACAGGGCGGCATGTATAAGGATCTAAGACATGAATGCGCAAAGATCATGGTAGACATGGATCTGCCCGGCTATGCTTTCGGAGGTCTTTCCGTGGGTGAGCCGAAGGAAGTTATGGTAGACATCATGGATCAGTGCGTGGATGACCTGCCCATCGACAAACCTCGTTATCTGATGGGTGTGGGAACACCGGATTATCTTTTTGAAGCTGTTGAACATGGTATTGATATGTGCGACTGTGTCGAGCCGACCCGTATTGCCAGGCATGGTCTTGCGACGACTTCATGCGGGAGAATAAATATAAAAAATGCAAGGTTTGAGCGCGACTTCACACCGCTTGACCCGGGATGCGATTGCTATACGTGTCGTAATTACAGCAAAGCATACATAAGGCATGTGTTTAAAGCGGGAGAAATGATGGCGCCGATGCTTTTGTCAAACCACAACCTGCATTTTTTAATCAAACTTATGAGTGACATGAGAACTGCCATAGAAGAGGATAGATTTTTGAATTTTAAAGAGGATTTTTATGCTGGTTACTATGGATAAATGCATACATGACGATTTCTGCGGAGGCTGCGTATATCAGGGAGTAGCATACGAAAAACAGCTGCTGGAAAAAGAAAATGAAGTTCGTGAACTTTTTTTAAAAGAAAATCTCAATCCCTGTCATTTTGAAAGCATCGAGGGCTGTCCGGAGGCCTTTAGAACCGGATACAGAAATAAGATGGAGTACACTTTCGGCGATATGGAAAAAGACGGGCCACTGTGTCTTGGCATGCATCAAAGAGGTCGCTTCATGTCTGTGGTTACGGTGGATGAATGCCTGCTTGTAGATGAAGATTTCAATAAAATTTTATCGTATACGCTTGAGTTTTGCAAAACGAAAGGCTATCCCAAATATCACAAGAAAAGTCACAGGGGTATGCTGAGAAATCTCATACTCAGAAAGGGTAACAGAACGGGCGAGATTCTCGTAAACATAGTGACTTCAAGCCAAGGAGAACATGATGAACACGGTGCCGGTGATGCTCGCTTTGATGCGGGCGCTTGGGCGTCGGGAATGCTGAACCTACCTGTAAACAACAAGATAGTGGGCATAATGCATACCATAAATGACAACATTGCCGATGCGGTAAAGTGTGACGAGCTAAGACTTTTGTTTGGCAGAGACCATTATTTTGAACTGATTGGCGGCCTGAAGTTCAAAGTCCATGAGTTTGCTTTTTTCCAGACCAACGTGGAGGCGGTAGAACGACTCTACACAGAAGCGATGGCGCTGATCCCCGATTTTTCCGGAAAAGAGGTTTTTGACCTGTATTGCGGCACGGGTACCATAAGCCAGCTTGCTGCGCTTGCGGCAAGGCACGTGCTTGGGGTTGAACTTGTGAAAGAAAGCGTGGATTCGGCCGTTGAAAACGCAGAGATAAATCAACTTTCAAATTGTGATTTTATCTGCGGGGATGTATTTAAAGTCCTTCAAAATTCGACTGAAAAGAGGCCGGACGTTATCTTTCTCGATCCGCCGAGAGTCGGCATAAGCACGGAAGCTGTTTCCAAAATAGCGTCATATTCAGTCAAACGAATAGTCTATATTTCATGCAATCCCAAAAGTTTAGTAAAAAACCTTGTTCAATTCAGAGAACTGGGTTATGAGATAACATATGTAAAGCCGTTTGATAATTTTCCGATGACAAGGCATATCGAGTGTTTGGTCTTGATGACGCAACTGCATAGGGAAGAGATTTAAATTATGGTAAAGATGAACTATTTCTTTAAATTGACGGGTACGGAAGAAAAATTCACAGAAGAGTATCTTACCCAAATTATGGGAGAGATTCTTTCAAAGGAAGGAACCGTGGGATTCAGATTATTGTACAAAAAGGTTCTGGAAAAGTATCCGGAAGTAAAAATAAACCGCTCTGCTCTACTTTCTTTAGCTTGTGACAAATTTCTCATGAAGTTAGGTTCCAGTAGAGAAAAAGGCAAAAAAAGAAGGCTTTACTTTGGATTGCATAACTTCGATGAGAAAGATGAGCACGGTCGTCCCGCAAAACGTAAGTTTGAACGCACTGGCGAATACTTTTCGCATAGAAGCGGGTACATATCCGAACTCAGAAGCCGGTTGCTTTGCTCCAAAGAAACATTGTACAAAAAGTATCACACCCAAATCGCAAAGAGGGAAATCAAAGTGATGGATGCCGTACTTATGGCTTTGGCGGCAGAGATAAAAGATGGTGTATATAAGATTGAAAAATGTGCGGATATATGCATCGACATATACGAAAAAAAAGAGTTGTATTTAAAAAAAATAGAATCGGCGGTGGCATCCATCAGCCCTGATAACAGTAAACTTCCATGCTCTGTTTTTATAAACAATGGAAGAGTTAGAAAACTCCTCGGTGATTACGGAATCCTAAAAAGCTCCGATTTCATGAACCGGAACCCAAAGATTATATTGGTTCTTTCATGCTTGGATTTAGGTGAAACAATTTTGGATCTGGAATCATTGGCAGATGATTACCTTATAAAAGCAGGTGAAAGCATCGATTATATGTTAAGCACAATTATAGATAACCGTACCTGCGATATTTTGCTGAAAAGATACGGATATTTTACGGGCAAAGAAATGACTTTAGGTGAAGTCGGTGATGAATATGGCAGAACAAAAGAGAGAATACGTCAGATTGAATACAAGGGAAAAAATCGGCTGCATTCTTATTTGTCGTATGCGCAATGCAAGAGAGTCGAACTAAAACGGTATTTCAACATGCTCATAAAAGCAAGCGGCGTTTCATACAAGCACCTAAATGAGTTAATGGAGCTAAGCGGGGATAGCCATGCATTTTACAGAGCCTGCATTCTTCTTGAAGCGGCAAATATGAATTATAAGTTTGATGGCAAGTATCACTTTATATACGATTCCGATTCTGTGGAACCGAAGAAGATTGAAAAAGAAATCATTGACTCTTATGGAAAACTTTTTGCGGCCGGTCTGTATGAAAAAGCCGGTGATTTGGAGAAAGAGGTTATAGACAGTAATTACATTGAATCCACAAGACTGAAACATGTGTACAGGCTGAGACAATGCAACCCGACGGATTTTATTATCGACATGATAGGCGAGATATTCCCAAATGGATACGGAATATATAACAGAGAAGATTATGCAGTGTTTCGCAATGAATACATAAGACGAGTCGGCGATGGGGCCGAAATCCCTTCAATGCCTGCGATTCGGGGCATTGTGGGGCATGACGCATTTTGTCAAATGGATAGGGGCAGATATAAACTGCGTAAGGAATGTACCACAATTCCGCAGGAACTATTTGATGAAATATTGGACTTTATTCTCAGCGAAATGCCGGCTGTGGATTACCTTACGATTTACGAAAAATTTGGGTATAGACTGAATAAGCTTGGAATAAATAATTATTACTACATGAAAGGTTTGATAGACTACCGTCTGCCGGAGAACTTGACGACAAAAAGGAATTACATCACGGAAAAGGACAATTTCATATCCGCATCGGACGCAAGGCGTGCGTTCATGCGCAGTTTTGAAGGTTCATTTACCAGGGATGAGCTTCGGGCAAAGTATCCCGGAGTAAAGCCGTATGTTTTCCAATTCCTATGCTATGAGGAGATGGGAAACGGATTACTGCAGATCGGGTGGAAGAAGTACATTTACTCCGATAAACTGAATATTTCGGATGCCGCAAAGAGAAAACTCAAAGAAATAATAGAGAAGTTATTCGAAGATACGGATGAAGGCATCATTTCATCCCGAAAAGTCTACACAAAAATTAGGCGCTCACATTCCGAACTGTTACAAGAGATACCTTTTATAGAAGATCAGTTTTCTACATTTTGTGTGATCAAGTTTCTGTACTCAGATGATTATTATCTGGACAGGCCGTATATTTCCAAAGAAAAAAACGACCGAGAAAGAATCACGACTCGCAGGCTTGTTATTGGGCATCTTGAGGAGTATGATATTGTCGATTATGAAAAATACCGCAACTATTGCAGAAGCAGTAATATTTACATGTTGTATACCTATATGCACCTGCTGGATGAGATGAGCGATAACTACGTTCAGATCGACGGAAGGAGAATGATACGGAAAGAAAAATTCGGCATTTCGGAAGAAAATTTACGGGAGATAGACAAGACAATCGAATTGATATGCGAAAAAACAAAAAAACTCGAAACAGCAACATTCAACGGGTATGCGATGTTTCCGAAGATAAAATACAAATGGAATAAACATGTATTGGCCGGGATTGTCAGAAGCTATTTAGGTCAGAAATATGATATCATAAATTTAAGTGAAAAAGTGAAGTCGGAACCTGATGATTATGAAATAAAGAAGTATGATGACGGTAACCGCTAAGGCAAGACGATGAAAGGAGAGGCGATGAAAGAAAAAACAGGAGAGGTGTTTTCCATAGCCGAGGAGAATAAACCGGTTGCAGGATGCACCATATCCAAGGAAGTATACGGCGGAGACAATTACATATTGTATTTTTCGCTGGCAAAAGATACAGACATAAGTGCGGAGATATTTCCCTATCACAAGCTCCTGATAGTGGCGGGTGGTGAAATGGAAGTATATAGTTCGGACGGAGAAATCAAGAAGATAAGCAAAGGAGAGTCGATCCTGACCCGGACGGGAATTCCGGTTGGTATGAGAAGCGGTAAGTCGGTGGTTTACACTGAAATAGAGGTAAGAAAGGAAGATAAAATGAACGATGTGATAAAAGCGGGGAATGTATTTAAATTGGCGGATCTTGTGCCGTATCAGGAAGGCAAGATAGTCAACATGGATGTGGTGCACAACGATAAGATGAAGCTTGTCGTAATGGCGTTTGACTCGCAGACGGGGCTTTCAGAGCATGCGGCTCCCGGCGAAGCTCTCATCTTTGCACTTGAAGGTGAGGGCGTGATAGGCTACGAAGGCGTTGACAACGTGATAAAGGCGGGAGAAAATTTTCATTTCGCCAAAGGTGGGATGCACTCCGTAAAGGCGAACGGTAAGTTCAAAATGGCTATATTGTTGACACTGTAAGGAGGAGTATATGAGTTCTTTGGATGGAGTGGCAAATACACTTTTTATTCCCATGGAGGCGAGAATATATGCATCCAAACGTTTCCCCGAGTATTTTTATGACCAAAAAGCGCTTGAACTGGAAGAAAAGATACCTGAAGATTTTTTGGAGAAAATCAGAGAAAGTTCCGTGGAATATACCATGCTTGCTTCGGTTGCGCGGTATTACAACATAGACCGAATAGGCAAAGAGTTTATCGAAAAGCACGGGAAAAGATGCAATATAGTAAATATAGGGGCAGGTCTTGAGACTATGGCGTACAGATTGCAGGATATGGATGCAAACGTCAATTTTTTCGAGGTCGATCTTCCTGAAGTCATAGAATTCAGGGAAGAGATCATAGAAACTTTACCAAACGAAAAACTTATCGGTGGGAATATGTTTGAACTTGATTGGGCGGAAGAAATAGATAGCGAGCTTCCGACACTGATCATAGCTTCAGGCGTTTTTCAGTATTTTTACGAGGGAGAAGTCACCCCGTTCATAATGGAACTTGGTGATCTTTTTCCGCAGGGTGAACTGATATTCGATGCCACAAATGAAGTGGGTGTGAAGTATGCGGACAGGTATGTGAGAAAAACCGGAAATCTTTCGGCAAAGATCAATTTTTATATAAATGATGCAAAGACTTTTGCGGGCAGGCTCGGAATGAAGCTTGTTGAAAAGCGTTTATTCTTTACCGATGCAAGGAGACTTCTCAAGGGGAAAATAAATTTATATACCAGGCTGGCCATGTTTGCTACGGACAGGGGTAGCAGGGCTATTCTAGTTCATCTGAAACTGAACGGAAAGTAGGCGTGACTTGAAATCGTTTGATGAGTGACGAGGTTTAAATTTTATAAAGCGATTGCGAGAAAGAGGTAATTATGAGAAAAAGAAGCATTAAGAGAAGTTTGGTGTTATTGGTTGCAATGGCAGCCGCAACTGCGACAGCCTATGGATTTACCGGTGAAATGAGCCCGGCGGTCAAAAGATCGGCTCACGTAATCGGCAAGATCAAAGTTGTGGGGAAAATGGATCCGGGAAATGGCAATGGTACTCCGGTGCCGAATCCGGGAAATGGCAACGGTACTCCGGTGCCGAATCCGGGAAATGGCAATGATACTCCGGTGCCGAATCCGCAAACTCCCGGGGATGCCGGACAGACACCCCGACAGGAACAGGAAAAAGCGGATTTTGTGGTAAAACCGTCACACAAAAAGTCCGGAATGGGTGAGAGAAGATCATATGGTCCAATAAGAGACTACATGAGGAAACATCCGGGAAAGAAAGTTATCATAGAATTCACTCCGGGAAAATATTACGTGAAAGATACGATGTTTCTGTTTGACGGTGCCTATATCAGGGCACACGGAGCTGTGTTCAAGGCAGTGAAAAGGGGAAAACCCGTATTTCTCAATGCGTTATTCAAAGACAGTGGATACAATACTAAAAAGAAAAAACATATCGGCGGTTACAATCGCTGCAAGAACATAACAATAGACGGAGGGACATACCTTACGGCGGGTAAACCGGCACCGTATGCGGGCAGAGGCAAATACGGAAGACACAGGGAAGGATACTCCAACTTCATGTTTATGCACGCACAAAACATAAACATCAAAAATTGCACTATAGTCAACAACTACAACGGACACTTCATAGAATTTGCCGGCGTGAAAAACAGTAAAATTGAAAACGTAACCTTTAAGGGGAAATACAGAGGCGACTCCACCAATGAGGTTATTCAGCTCGATACAACCATGAATCCGTCAGTTTCTCCGCAGGGGGCACCTTGGGACGGAACACCGTGCAGGAACATACGAATAACCGGATGCAGAATAAACGTACCTGCGATGCCTGTGGGGATCGGCACAAATTATCACTGCAGAAAAAGATCCGGTGGGATTGTAATAGAGAATAACTTCATAAACGTTAAAAGGCGTGCCGTCGCAATGGTAAAGGTGAACGGCGCCATCGTCAGAAACAATGAATTCCACAAAGGGAAGTTCTATAAGAAACTTGCAAAGCGGGTTAAAACCCACGCAAACAAGAGATATAAAAAGTAATAGGTTATTGAAAGAGGGAAAAAGATGAGTGAGAAGATTAAGAAAGAACGAAGACCAAACAGATTGGAAGCCTTGATTCCCATAGTAGCGTTGCTTGCGATAATGATACTGAATTATATATTCAAATGGGGTGCGGATCCCCATATACCGGTGGTGATCGCATGCGCCATCGCGATGATCGTAGGTCGCTTTTGTGGATTCAGCTACAAGGATATGCTTGCGGGGGCACTCGACTCCGTGAGTATGTCACTTGAAGCAATTATAATAATTTTATTTGTAGGTTGCCTGATCGGATCCTTTGAGTGGGCAGGTACTATTCCCGCAGTCGTGTACTACGGACTTAAGTGTATTTCACCGGAGATGTTTTTGCCACTGGCATGCATACTCTGTGCTCTCGTGGGCATAGCTTTGGGATCGGCATGGACTGTTTCCGCCACATTGGGAATAGCGTTTATGGCCATAGGAAAGACGATGGGGATAAATCCGGGGCTTATTGCCGGCATGATATTGTCCGGCGCCTGCTGCGGAGATAAATTTTCTCCTTTGTCAGATTCAACCAATCTTGCCGCAGGTGCGTCGCAGACAGGTTTGTTTGATCATGTACGTGCGATGACGACCACCACATTTCCAAGTCTTGTGATGGCAATAATTATATACACCTTCCTGTCGTTCAGAGGCTCATCCAACTATGATCCTGAGATAGCAAATAAACTATCAACTGCGATAGTAAACCACTATGATTATATGAGCCCCATACTTCTCATTCCGGTTTTATTGATAATAGTGGTGGCTGTTCTCAAGATCCCGGCAATACCGAGCGTACTGCTGGTGTCACTGGTCGGTTGCATATTTGCCGTAGCGTTTCAGGGTGCGGGTTTTGCAGACTGCATCAAAATGGTTCACTATGGATATGAGGCCGAAACCGGCAACAAGCTGTGCGATACCCTATTGAACCGAGGCGGAATGGATTCCATGCTGTGGACAAACAATCTTGTGATAGTCGCAGTCGCATTTGGAGGAATACTTCAGCGTATAGGAGCGGTTGAGGCTATCCTCGGAGACTTCATCAAGAAAGTCAAAACACCTTTTCAATTGGTCGTGGTCACTATCGCCACATCAGTATTCTGCATCACTACAATGTGTGACCAGTATCTGGGATTGATCATACCAAGCGGCATGTACAAAGAAAGGTTTGACGAGTTGGGTCTTGCAAGAAATATGTTGTCAAGAACACTTGAGGATGGAGGAACCCTGTGGTCGCCGCTGGTTCCGTGGTCGTCCTGCGGTGCGTATCATTCAAGCATACTGGGAGTGCCGACACTTGAATATATTCCGTTTTGCTTTATGAACATCATCAATCCGATTTATGCGATAGTGACGGCAAGCTTCGGTGCCAATATTCTATATGCAGACGGTACCAGAACCAATATTTTGGGTCGTCTTAAGCAGGGGACCGTGGCAGCCGCGCCCGAAGAAGCGCATGAAACGGCTTTGAAAGCCTTGAAAAAGATAAGAGGCGAAGATGATAATGGAATATAAGGCCATACATAGACAGCGTACGAGATCCATGAAGTCGATTCTTGCGCTCGCCGTTGTGGTGATGATGATCATCGAGGTTGTCAGATCCCGATATTTCTACATACCCATAGGTGTATTCCTGTTGGCTGCGTGTTTTCTGGACAAAGAATATGCTATCAATGAATACGGCGTCGAGATCAGATACAAGCTCTTTGGAACGGTAAGGCGCAATCGTTGGGATTGGAAGCTGATAACCGTGCTGCATGCGGATTACAATAAAGCCAGTCCCGATGTGATACTGCATATAGGCAAAGATATCGTCACAAGAACATTCAGGATGAGAGCCCATGACTGTGGGGAAGTTCTTAAACTTGCGCAGAAACAGAATCCTAACATCCATATTGCGAAAACGCACTGATCAAGCAGGAGTTTTGAGGGGAAGACATGGAAGAAAGCAAAGAAAACATCAACACTGAAAAAAATGACGGTGAAAAAATATTTGCTGCGGAAAGAGCCGAAAAAGAAGAGCTTTATGGTGACGATGGCATGAAAAATGAATTTGACGCCGCAAAGGAGACCGAAAGCGTGGTAGCCTGGATAAGGGATTTCTTCCGCGTCAACGGCGCAGGCTGCAAGGCTGTGGTTGCAGTCAGCGGCGGCAAAGACAGTTCTGTCGTCGCCGCACTTTGTGTTTCCGCGTTGGGAAGAGAAAATGTACACGGGCTATTGCTCCCAAACGGCGAACAGGCAGATATAGATTCATCAAAATTGCTTGTACAACATCTTGGTATTGAGTATTCGGTCATTAACATTAAAAGTATGTATGAAGAGGCACTTGCGGAAATAGAAAAAAACATTCCCGAACCCATTTCGGATCAAACCGTCACAAACCTGCCGGCAAGGTTGAGAATGGCCGTGACCTATGCGGCTGCGCAGTCCATGAACGGCAGGGTTGCAAACACATGCAATTTGTCGGAGGATTGGGTCGGATATTCCACAAGATACGGAGATGCGGCAGGTGACTTCTCTCCGATGTCCCGCTTTACCACAGAGGAGGTCAGGGCGATCGGAAGGATACTCGGGCTTCCCGATGAGCTTGTGGATAAGGTTCCGATAGACGGACTTACGCCCTATACGGATGAAGAGAATATGGGCTTTTCGTATGCGGTCTTGGACAGATATATAAGAACCGGTATATGCGAGGACAGGGAAATCAAGGACAAGATAGACAAAAGACACAGGGCAAATCTTTTTAAAATGTCCATGATGCCGTTTTATGAGTACGGCGGAGAAATAAAAGCCGATCAATAACAGAGAGCGGCACAGCAACCGGCAAGAGGAAGCAGCTTATGCGCCGATTCCGCCTTTGTGCGGAGGTTGAAAATCATTGGAGAAATTATGTTATTGTCAAAAATTTGCGATGCGATGAAAACCATAGAAAAAATTTCTGTGGATTGCGGAAACCCCGACGAAAAAAATGATCAAAAGACCGGTAATATTTCCGATAACGATCAAAGGATCTGTGACATTTCCAACATTGAAATTGACGGTATAACCTTGGACTCAAGAAAGGTCAAGGAGGGGTTCATGTTCGTGTGCATTAAAGGACTGGAAACAGACGGACACAGGTACATCGACAAAGCGGTGGAGGCCGGAGCAGCAGCCATCGTGTACTGTGAGCCGCTTGGAAATTTTGCCTGCACAAGTCAAGAACGGAAAGTATGCTACATAAAAGTAGAAGATACCGTCGGGGAGTTGGCAGCGGCAGCAAACGTATTTTACGATGATCCGAGTTCGCATCTGAAAATGTTTGCTGTAACCGGTACCAACGGAAAAACGACCACATCGAGCATAATAAGCGATGTTTTCTCACATTGCAAACCCTGCGGATACATGGGAACCATAGCAGTAAAGTATGGGAATACAACAAAAAAGACTTCTCTTACCACGCCTGATCCCGTTGAAATACAATCAAATCTTGCGGAAATGCGCGACAACGGCATGAAAGCCGCAGCGATGGAAGTAAGCTCTCACGGTCTTGCCATGAGAAGAACCCGAGCCATTGATTTCGACTGTGCGATATTTACCAACCTTACGTATGATCATCTTGATTATCACAAGACGATGGAAAACTACTTTGAGGCAAAAAAAATACTTTTTAAAGAACTGAAGTCGTCTGCAGTCGCGGTATTGAACCGGGACGATGAAAAAACCTTTGACGCACTTGTGGCATGTACCGGGGCAAAATGCGTGAGCTACGGGATAGACAATGAAGCCGATTACAGTGCGATCGATCTTGTTCTCAAGAAAGACGGAAGCGAATTTACGCTCAGGCACGCCGGAAAAGAGTATCGGATAAAGACTAATCTCATCGCAAAGTACAACATATATAATCTGCTTGCCGCAGTCGCCGCCATGAAAGAATGCGGAATGGATATAGAGGAGATGATACCTTATTTAAATAAAATCCCACAGGTTGCCGGCAGAATGGATGTGGTGAATTTGGGGCAAGCTTACCGTGTTATAGTCGATTATGCCCACACCCCCGACGGCTTTGAAAAGATATTTGAGTACGCAAGAGAGGTTGTGGAGCCGGATTCAAATATCTATGCTGTATTTGGAAGTGCGGGAAAAAGAGACAGAAAAAAAAGAAGCGTGTTGGGCGAAATAGCGGGAAAGAGCGCAAACCTCGTCTTGGTAACGGAGGAAGATCCCAGAAATGAGTCGGCCGACGGTATTGCGGAAGAGATAATTCGGGGAGTAAAAAAAAGCGGAGGCAAGGCCGTTAAAATTTTGGACAGAAGAACTGCGATAAACTACGCAGTTGATATGGCAAAACCCGGGGATATGATACTGATTCTTGGGAAAGGAACGGAAGATTATATGGCGTATGAGGATGGGAAACGAGCATGGGACGGCGATCTGAAAGTCGCATCCGATCGTGTAAAGATGCGCATGTCAGCCAAGTGAGGTCTCGATTATTGCCGTATATGCGCAGGTTGTGGTATAATTTCGAACCGAGGAGGTGGATGTATGCCACAAAACGTTACAATATCCGAAAACGATCGAAAAAAACATATGCTCTTCAGTCCCGGTCCTGTGGTCACTTCTGAAAGAGTGAGAAGAGCCTTGTTGCACTGCGATATATGTCACCGCAGCAAAGAATTTGAAACGCTTTACAGAGGGCTTTGCGGAAAAGCGCTGAAAATTTTCGGCGCAGATGATTCTTACAAGGCCGTCATCATTTCAGGTTCAGGAACGGCTGCCAACGAGTCTGTTATTTCATCCGTGTTTGCGGATTCCGACAAAGCTTTGCTGATAAGAAACGGTGAGTTTGGGGACAGACTCAAGCAGATTTTTGATCAGTACAACATCCCTTATGTGGATTGTGCTTTTGAGTGGGGCAAGGATGTGGTTACAGAGAGAGTCGAAGATCTCTTGCATTCCGATCCGGCAATAACTCTCATAGCCATGGTTTATCACGAAACATCGTCGGGAATGTTAAACCCGATGGGCGAGATCGGTAAACTCGCCAAAAAGTATTCAAAGAAATATTTTCTCGATTGTGTGTCTGCGGCAGGCGGTCAGCATACAGGCCTTGCAGATCACAATGTGACATTTGCGACCACCGTGGGCGGCAAATGCATAGGAGCATATCCCGGAAGCGCCATGGTGTGTTTCAGAGAAGATGCGGTCAGAATGCTGAATGAAGAAATGGGCAAGAATGTATATCTGAACTTGTACAGACATTATAAAAAGTCCATCGACGACGATCAGACCCCAAACACACCAAACGTCAACCTGTTTTGGGCACTGGATACCGCAATTGAAGCGATACTGGAAGAGGGGATTGAAAACAGGATCGCAAGATATAAAGAATGTGCCAATATATTGAGAGAGGGAATGAAAAAGCTCGGTCTTGAGTTTCTCCTTTCACAAGAGAAGATGTCAAACACCGTAACCTCTGTCTTTCTTCCCGAAAACAGGGATTTGGATGTCTTTATTGCCGATATGGAGAAAGACGGCTATACGGTCTATCCCGGTAAGAGCATTTTTAAGCAAATGAATGTCTTTCAGGTCGCAAACATGGGCGAGATATATCCCGAAGATTGCATCCAATTTTTGAATGTACTTGAAAAACATCTTTGAAAAAGAAAGTAACTGTATATCTCAAAATCATAAAATAAGGAGAGACAGTTACTGTTTTTTTTGTATCAATAACTCAGTGTATATTAAAAAAGAACCTTTTATTGCGTATTTTCATAGTAGTAAACTTGCATTACCATATAGAAAACGATAAAATCGACAGGTTTAAAAATCAAACGAGATTTGGGAGGCAAGGTATGACAACATCGGAAAAAAGCATCAAGAATATCGGCAGAAACCGGATACAGGAGCTGGTTGTAACGGCACTTTTTGTAGCTCTTGTATACATATGTACGTGGCAGATCAATATCCGCCTGCCTTTTATGGGAACGGGCGGTCTGATACATCTGGGGAATGTTCCTATGCTTATAGGCGCTTTCCTTTTCGGAAGGAAAACGGGAGCTCTGTGCGGCGCGTTCGGGATGGCTCTCTTTGACCTTACAAGCGGTTGGGTGGCATGGTCACCGTTTACGTTTGTTATAGTGGGTCTCATGGGATATACGGTTGGATGGTTTTCGGAAAAAAGACCGATAAAAAACGTTCATGTTAATAATGCCGTTGCGATCATTGTTGCGATACTGATAAAGATCGTCGGTTATTATTTTGCTGAACTTGTACTTTATCACAATCCTATTGCACCGCTGGGTTCGATTCCGGGAAACGTTCTTCAGGTTGGAGCTGCCGGGATAATCGTCTTTGCCGTAATAGAGAAACTTAAAAAATACGTTCATTGATGTGAGGTGAAATATGTATAAAATAATGACAGCAGGACCCACCCAGGTAAGAGAGAATGTCAGAATGGCAAGAAGCCATGAATGCACCAACCCTGACTTGGATATGCAATTTTACGATTTTTATAGGGAAACCTGCAAACTTTTTTCCAAAGCGATGAATACGGAAAATGAGGCTCTGATCATGGGAGGTGAGGGAATCCTTGGACTTGAGGCCGCATGCGCATCTTTGATAGAGAAAGGTGACAGGGTTCTTGTTGTAGATAACGGGGTGTTCGGGAAAGGTTTTGCGGACTTTGTCAAGATCTATTCGGGAGTTCCCGTAATGTTCACCTGTGATTATCACAAACCCGTTGATTATGAGGAATTGAAGGCATTCTTGGAGAAGGACAGCAACTTCAAGTTCGCCACGGTGGTTCACTGCGATACTCCCAGCGGGGTGCTGAACAATGTCGAGCGGATCAGCCTTCTTCTCGACAGCTATGGCATTATGACAGTGATCGATTCCGTGGCGGGCATGTTCGGTGAACCTCTTGACTTGTCGAAAAGCAAGATAGACATATTGTGCGGCGGTTCACAAAAGGCGCTTTCGGCTCCTCCGGGTCTTACAATGCTGTGGGTCAGTGAAAGAGCTTTTAATGCGATGGAGGAACGTAAAACCCCCATAGCGAGTTTCTATGCCAACATATTGACATTCAAAGATTACTATAGAAACAAATGGTTCCCGTACACTATGCCGATAAGCGATATAGAGGGATTGCGGACTGCGTTGGAAAACTATATGCGAGACAAAAATGCTTTTAAACGGCATCAAATGATTGCCAAGGCCACCAGAGAGGCGCTTGTTGCAGGAGGTCTTGAGCTTTATCTTGATGACGGATGGGCTGCTACCGTTACGGTATTCAAAGTGCCGAAAGGCCTTACGGATCAGGAAATATTGGATACCATGAGCACTGAATACGGTATTATGATTTCCGGCTGTTTTGATGTACTTGCGGGCAAGGTCTTGCGAATAGGACATATGGGAGAAAACTGCACGCGTGAAAATGTTGCCGAAACATTGGATGCGCTGCAATTGACTCTGGAAAAACTGGGATTTTGCGTAAAGGCAAACATGGAAAAGGTGTTTATGGATTCATTCTTCACAGAAAGCCTCATAAATTGCCGGTAAAAAAAACAACGCATGCCGCCACATGAACCTTAAAAGACGTTCATAATATGGGGTGGATAATTTTTTCTCAAGATGATAAAAAAAATTTCAAAAAACCCTTTACAAAGATTTGTTTCTTGTGTATACTGACTTTGTTAATGCTTTTTAACTAGTTCCTTTAAATTTGCCCGTTATACGGGCAGATTTTTAGAGAGTATGTTAATTAAATTTAACCATAGGCTTTCTTGAAATGAATTGTAAGCCAATTATATAGAATCCATAATAAATCATGCACCTCGGGATCTGCCATATGTTCCGGGGTGTCTTGCTGTTTTCACGCATGAGAATTTTGTTTGTCTTGTAAAACATACCTACATAGGGTATACTTTTCTTTAGACAAATCGTCATGGAAGGTGGAGAAATTGAGCAAGCACGATGCGGTTAAAAAAAGAAAAAAACGATCCGGAAAATCCGGCAATTCTTTTAAAAAGATGATTTTTGTTATCGTCTTTTTATTTCTTGTCACTGCGGTTTGCTACGGACTTAACAGATCGGTTCTGGATACGGATTTTTTTCATAAAAAATCAACGGTAAATGGAATAGACGTATCAGGACTGAATGCCGATCAGGCGGAGCGCAGGTTGACAGAGCAGTGGAACAAGCGAAAGATAAAAGTTTTGTGGGACGAAAAAGAACCTGAGATGATTTCCGATTTCGATCTCAAGTACGATATTCGCAGGCAGATAGAGAACTGCCTTCATCCCGACTTTTTCAAAAAAGTGTCTTTGCGATTTTCGTCAAGTCAACGGGCTCATACCATCAAAATGAACGCCAAAGGGGTGTCCAAAGGATTCAAGAAGTCGTTTGATGCCCTTTATGCCGTGAAAGAGGGGAACGATAAGAGCAAAACCAAGACACGCGATGCATACGTTGATCTTTCCACCACAGAATTCAAGATTGTAAAAGAAATTTTCGGAAACGATCTTGATAAGGAGAAACTGCAAAAAGCGCTACTTACTGCGATTGCCGACGGGAAGACGGAATTTAAGTATGTCCCCGGAAAATTCTTCAAAATCCCGCGCATAAGGGCAAACAGCGACGAGATAGAGAAGAGACTTGAATATGCCAACAAGTATTTAAAGACCAATATAACGATTTCCGGTGCGGGAACGCAATACAAGCTCACACCAGCCGAACTGGATAAGATGATCTCGGCTTCGGACGGAAGCATAAATGTAAATGAAAAAGCCGTGAAAAAATTCATTTCTTCTATAGCCGGCAAATTCACTACAGTGGGCATCAGGAGAAAGATGAAACTTGTCGGCGGAAAAGTCGATGTTTCCGGTGGGAATTACGGTTATGTTTTGGATGAGAAAAAACAACTCAAGGAGTTGATAAAGGCGCTTAAAAGCGGAGAAGACCGAGAGATCAAAGCCGTTTTCAAACAAAAAGGATGGGGCTCCGGTAAAAACGATGACATAGGCGATACTTATGTAGAAGTAAGCATAAGCAAGCAGCACGTCTGGTATGTAAGAAAAGGAAAGACTGTCATATCAACGCCGGTGGTGACCGGAAATGTCGCTGAAGGAAACGGAACACCTACCGGGACATTTTCACTGATGTATAAAGTTTCGCCGTCAACTTTGGAGGGTGAGAACAACGACGGTTCAAAATATAAGACAAAGGTTACCTATTGGATGCCTTTCTTTGCCGGATGCGGTTTTCATGATGCGCCGTGGAGAGGTGCGTTCGGAGGCAATATATACAGAGGAGGAGGCAGCCACGGTTGTGTGAATATGCCGCCTGCGCAGGCAGCAAAACTCTATGGGAATATACAGGCGGGAATGCCCGTGATAGTACACAATTGAGTTTTCGAGCACTTTAAAACGCCCCGCAGTGAAACAGGACGCTTAAAAATAAGTGGTGTGCCTAAGGAGATTCGAACTCCTGACCTTCACATTCGGAGTGTGCTACTCTATCCTGCTGAGCTATAGGCACATATGACCGGAAATCGAACGGTAGCTTGAAATCAACAACGACCGGAAATCAGAGTCGGTAAGATTATAACACAATATTTCTTGCAGGGGAAGAAGAGTTACTGTATAATCGTTCATAGAAGAGAAATACCGTGATTGCTGACGGAAAAGAATTAAGCACAATCGTCGGCGGAAGGGAGAGTGATTCCGATGAGAAAAACATGGACAGTCTTAAGTATTTGCGTAGCGGCAGCAGCGGTGGTCTACCTGGCGTGCACCGCGGATAACCTTGAGGAGAAAGAAGAACTGTAAGCGCAGTTCTTTTTTTATAGATAAACCCGGTCATAACTTTGTGAAGATGGTATTGAACAGATGTACACCCTCGACCAGAACTTTTTCATCAAAATTGAAATCGCTACTGTGAAGAGGTGTCCCGGTGCCGGTTCCCAGAAAAAAGAATATCCCGGGGAGAACTTCTTCAAAGAATGAAAAATCTTCCGCAATCATCACGGGGCGTCTAAGTTCGACAAAATTGATGTGGTCGTTCAAAAGCGTGGGTTTTATTTGATTATAGAGCTCCTCATCGTTGACGACGGCCGGGTGGAATTTGGATACATCTATATCAAAGTTAACATTGTATTTGCCGGACATCTGCCTTCCATAGTGCTTCATGGCGTTGACGAGCTTTTTGCAGGTACTTTCCTCAAACGTTCTCATTGTTCCGTCAAGTCTTGTGTAATCCGAAATGGCATTAAGTACATTGCCGCTTTTCATCTTACCGAACTTGAGTATAGAACGCTTGCGAACGTGCTTATCCTTGAATGAGTACAATTTGTCGACAAACCTACATGCGGCAAGCAAGGCATCATGACCTTTTTCGGGTTCACCGCAGTGCGAACTAAGCCCCCTGACTTCAATTTTCACGGTCGTGGATTTTGCCATCATAGGGCCGGGCTTTGTCGCGATCTCACCTTTTTCAAGGAAAGGCCAGACGTGGAGCCCGAATATAGCTTTTACATTATATCTTGCAAAAACATCGGTGCTACAGATTATCTTTGCGCCGTCGATGGTTTCTTCTGCGGGTTGAAAAAGAATCAGAGCATTGTAATTAACAACCTTGCCTTGCTTCTTGTAATCATCGAGGATACCGGCAAAGCACAGTGCGTTTGCCATATGCCCGTCATGACCGCATGCATGCATGCATCCATCGATCTCGGACGCAAAGGGCAACGAGGTTTCCTCTTTTATGGGAAGCGCATCCATGTCCGCCCTGAAACATATGCTTTCCTTTTTGCCGAAATCAAAGAAAGCAAGTATCCCCGTCTTGGCAATCGTTGATATCCGGCAATCGAATTTTGAAAGCACGTTTTTTACGTAGGCTCCTGTCCTGTACACAAAAAAACCGAGTTCCGGTATCCTGTGAAGATCTCGTCTAAATTCGGTCACCTGAGCTAAAATTTCATCTTTACCTTTCATGCCGATCCCCATTATTCAGTCTTTCGTCACACATTTACCTGTTGTATGCGTATATAATACCACAAGTCGGTTGAGTTATTCATTGGCAAGGCATGCACTTATGAAAAAAAACAATAAAAACAACAAGATAAGAAGCAAAAAAGGACGTTTTAAAAAATACATAAGGGAAAAGCGCAAAAAGAGTACGTGGGTACTGATAGCATGCGTTCCTGCAGTGCTGGTTGCCGCAGTTTTTTTATTTTGTCTCGCATACGTGATTTCCGGCAATTACGCAGGACTGGGGAAAAGCATGCCGCTTGAGGCAAGCGAATATTCATCAAAAAACATCTATTACGAAAAAAAATATCCGGTTTACAGCGATGAGAAGTTTTGTTCTGTGCCCGGCATAGACGTTTCGGTATTTCAGGGTGAAATAGACTGGGAAAAAGTTAAAAATTCAGGAATAAAATTTGCCATGATCAAGATCGGTTACAGCGGAAGCGACACGGGGAGAATTTTCAAAGATGCCAATTATAGAAAGAACCTCGATGGAGCCAAATCCGTCGGGATAAAGGTCGGAGTCTATTTTTTTTCTCAGGCGACAACCACGGGCGAGGCGGTAGAAGAAGCCAAGTATGTTATAAGGAATATAAGGGGCAAAGATATAGAATACCCCGTGGCATTTGACATGGAGCATGTTGAAAATTCAAGAATCAAGAATCTTACCGCAAGACAGCGAACTGAAATCACGGATGCATTTTGCGGCGTGATAAAGAAGAACGGTTTTGCACCCATGGTATACGGAAACCCGTCGTGGTTGACAAACAGCCTGGAGATGACGTATCTCACTGCGTACGATACTTGGCTTGCGCATTATGCAAAATGGCCAGGTTATGCATATAAATACAAAATGTGGCAGTTCACCGAAAAAGGGAGAATCCCGGGTATATCCAAGAGGGTGGACATAAACCTGATGTTCACCCCAAAGCGGCAAGCGAGGCAATGACCGGGGGCATGTTTATTGATAATAGCGGCGTCTATTTTCAGGCAGAACATGCCCTGCACTCAATCTACTGTTTTACACAGGAGATCAGATATCTTACGATGCTTTCGGTGCAGTCATTGAGTATATCCTTGTTTACGGTGAGGGCGACAATCTCAACATCCTTATTTTTGCTTTTTATATAAGGAGCTGCCGTAGCTACCACGGAATCGACATATTTCAACTTCTTGCTCGTAACGGATTCGTAAGCCGCAGCGAAAGCTTTTGTGAAGTCCGTGTTTTTTTTGCCTTTCCACAGCGGTGTGTATCCAGTCTTTTCGAATTTGATGTTGGACAGATTGCACAGTGTTTTGGTGTCGGTATCGATGGTTTTTAATTTTGAATCATTTATGGAATGCGCCACCGCTCCGATAATGATCGTATCACCGCTTATGTTGATACGTGAAATATTGCATATGGATATGGTGTCGCTCGTCTCCTCGTCCTTTTCGTAAACGCCGTTTATGGTAGTGTACATGAAGTTCACGAACTTGTTGCAATCGTTGTTTGATACCACGGCGGAAGGGGTGTTTATTTTCTTGAAAGAATATTTTGCATCCGGATGCTTGCTGGCATTTTTTTTGTTCCATGCATCGGTTTCCTCTTGCATTTTTTCGACAAAAGCCTCCTCTTTGTTTGGATCCACGGTTATGGAAAGAGATGCGGAGGGAGCATAAAGATTGGAAGATACTCCACCTTTGAAACTTGCGATCTCATAAGCGATACCTTTGTTTTTAAGAGAAACCAAAAGCCCCTCAAGCTTTGTTATGGGGTTTGTTATATCATTTATAAGAGTATCGGGTACATTTGAGACAAGACCCTTTACCTTGATTTTGTATGCGCTTGTGTAGGTGGGTGCGGTTTTCGATATGCTCTGTGTAAATTTATATGATGAAGATGTTCCTGAACTTATGGCTGCAATTGCTTTTTCGCCTGGACTTAAGGAAAAGACTTTGGTGTCCTTTTTTAAGTATGAGTTTTTTACTTTTCTTATTCCCCGAAAGTCGTGACCTGATTCCTCGGTAAAAATCACCGACAGATCACCTGTCTTTTCGTTGTTTTTTGCCGCATAAAGCGCCATGGAAATAGCGGGTATGGAGGCATCGTAATCAAGGTAATCGTAGGAACATACTATTGCGGTGGGTGGCGCCGACTTGTATTTTTTGGATGAGGATATAGTCATGACAATATTGTTATATGAATCCTTTTGACAAGATATGCCTTTTGCGCGTGCCCATCCCATGAGATAATTCCTTATGTCATTGTTGCTCTTGACGGCATCTTTGTTGTCCATCAAATCGTTTCTGTACGCATCGAGTTTGGAGGAGATCTTCTTGTTTAGATCCGTGTTCACCTCCGGTTTCTTATCATCTTTTGAGCATCCTGCCAGAAGCCCCGCTAACAAAGCTAGACAGCCAACGAGGATGAGTATTTTTGTTTTTTTTCGATACATCGACATTCTCCTTTTCTTAATGGTGTCACATATGTTATAATATGCTAATCCGATATTGTGTTTTCGGTGTTTTTGACCACAACATGATACCACATCCAATTCCAAAGTGGTAATGATTTGGTGAAATTTAACACGATGCCGATGAGACTGTCGTCAGTGTAGATCAATGAAAAGAAGTGAGGTTTCAAAATGATGGAATCAAAGAATTTAATTTTAAGAGAAACGACTTTCAGCGATTGCAAACTTTTTGCCGAGTGGGAGCGGAGAGAAAACGTAAAAAAGTTTTTTTCTCTTGATGATGATCACGGATATGAAGATATCGTAAGGGATTTTTTCACGCACGCTCAGGATCCCACAAAGAAATACTTCACCATAACTCTGAAACCCGGAGGCGAGGTCATAGGCAGGATATATCTATCCGCTGTCAACAGAAAACAAGATTCTCTGGATATAACCAGAATTTATGTTGCCGACACACAGAAACGAGGCATGGGATATGGAGAGGAAGCCATACGCCTGATACTTGAGTATGCGTTTATAAACCTGCACATGGAAAGGGTCACGATAGATCATTTCTCGGAAAACGAAGTTGCTCGTCATCTGTATCACAAAATCGGATTTCAGGACGAAGGCAAGATGCGCCATGCGGGCAAGAAGAACGGAAAATACTATGATTTGCAGCTTATGTCCATGCTCAGAGCCGAGTATTACGACAAGATACATACCTGAATACAAACCGGAACTTACTTTGCAAATTAACACATTTTATTTATTTGAAAAAATATCTTGTCTTAATTACGGATAATATGGTATAATTGCGCCTGTGTGGTGTTTGAAGCATCACCGATGAATCAGAAACAAACGATAAATTTACAATAAACGTGAGGAGGTGCGGAAAATGTCTAGAAAATGTGAGATTTGTGGAAAAGGTCAGGTTTCCGGGAACAATGTGTCCCACTCTAACAGGCACACCAGAAGAAAGTGGAATGCAAACATTCAGACTGTAAGAGTCAGCGAAAACGGCACTGTAAGAAAAGCAAAGGTTTGCACACAGTGCTTGAGATCCGGAAAAGTAGACCGTGCCATTTAAATTTATGTTATTGTATTTTCCGCCATGCTGAATTTTCAGTGTGGCATTTTTTTCATGTAGGTGTCATCAGGAGGGAAGATAATGTATGGCCTAATAGAATCGCTGTCGGAACTTTTAAGAATACCGAGTGTATCCGGCAATGAAAAAGAGTGCAAAAAAGCTCTTGATTTTCTGCTGGAAGTGGGAAATGAGTTCGGATTCAGGATAGGCAGATCCGCAGGCGGAAAGGTCGGATACATAGAAATAGGTGAGGGCGATGAGACTCTCGGAGTTCTGACTCATGTCGATGTTGCCCATCCGGGTGATATATCGCAATGGGAAACGGATCCATTCAGCCCGGTCATGGGCGGAGGCAAGATATACGGAAGAGGCATAGTGGACGATAAAGGTCCTGCGGTCGCGGCTCTTTTTGCTATGAGGGATGTGGTCAATGCTTCAAAAAAACACCATATTAGCATGAACAAGAAAATAAGACTTATAATCGGAACCCAACAGAAAATGGGAGGTGGTGACATAAGGGAATATCTTCTGGAAAATCCTGCTCCGTCTTACAGTTTTACGCCTGACGGGAAGTTTGGTGTATGCAATATGGAATTGGGCACCCTTGATTTACTTCTTTCTTTTCCGATAGACGAGGAGAGTATGCAGATTGCAGACATCAAAGCGGGAACGGGAACCGAAACCATACCAGACCTCTGCAAGATCAAACTAAAAGACGGAAGAATCTTTGCCACAAGAGGCAAAGCGGGGCATGCTTCGGAGCCTTTGGAAGCCGAGAATGCGGTTTTTGAAATGACAGCGGCACTTTCAAAACTGAAGCGGCGCGCAAGAGCGGAAATGCAGGAAGATACCGTTTACAGAGTTTTGCATAGGCTGGAATACGCATTCTCCGACGGTAGGGGGCTTCCTGTCGGGATTTCTTCCATGCCCAATGAATACAGAGATGTTTGGGGGGAAAACAGGGTGGCCCCCACAGGTGTATTCTGCAAAAACAATCGTCTGTATGTAAATGTAAACTGCCACTACACGGCCGATTCCACCGACGTATACATAATAAAATCGATAAGAAAATTTTTCAAAAATGAGGCGGTTCGAGTGGAACGAATTTCTTCAAGGCAGCCGTCAGTCGCAAGCAAGGGTCTGCCGTTTATCAAAGAACTGCAGGAAGCTTATGCAAATGTAATAAGGAAACCGTGCGAACTTGGCGTAAACACGGTCAGCACGTATGCTCAGATAGTGCCCAATACCGTCGTGTTCGGGCCGAGCAAGACAGGCGAACCGGACATGCGTCATAGAGCCGGGGAATATATGAAATTGAGAGATCTGATGTTGACTGAAATGATATTTTCGCGCGCCATGGGTAACGTGACATTCAAGAATCAAAGCTTTCGCCTCGGGGGTTAAACATGCGGATGGAGAAAAGAAATGAACTTGGGATGTTATATGTTCCCAACACTTTAATATCACGCATCATATATGGAGGTATGAAGCTCCCCGAGTGTGCGGAAAAAATATGGCCGGCGACGCCAAGAGGACGACAGATCGGGATCGTGCCCGGATTGAACGACAATGAATTTGCCATGTACATATCGGCAGTCATGAACGACATTGGAGAGATCCGTGTGGAATTCAGCGTAATAGTGCGATTTGGAACGAGTATAAAACTCATGACCAAAGTCTTGTCTGATTACGTGGCAGACAATATTATGGATGATTTTGAGTGTGAACGACTTGAGATAACAATCAACATAGCCGGAGTCAAATCCAGACGCAAAGCCAAACGAAACATAAAGGTCATACACAGATATGAAAAAAATGAATCCCGACAGTGGCATGGCAGAGTTTAAACTTTCCGACGATATAGGGCTTTTGAAAGGTATCGGCAAAAAGAAACGGAAATCTTTTTTCGACCGTAATATAAAAACCATGGAAGACCTTCTATGGTTTTTGCCCGTAAAATATGAGGACAGACGAAAGGTTATTCCCATTTCCGGACTTCTGCCGGGCAAGGAAGCCCTGATTTCGGGAAAAATATTTTCCAAAAGATTTGCAGGGCGTTACTACGGAAAGAAAAGTCCCGTTTCTTTTCTTGTGCGCGACGAGGGCGGAATTATTGAAATTGTGTATTTCAACAGCGGTTATCTTGCAAACATCTTCAAAATGAATAAAAGGTATGTTTTTTTTGGAAAGGTGACAAATAACAAAGGCAAACTGCAGATGATACATCCTCAGTCCTGTGAAGAGGCAGGACCCGACGATGAGCGCGGGGTTCTTCCGATTTATGGCAATATTCCCGGAGTTTCTCAAAAAGAAATAAGGAGATATCAGCGTCTTATCCTGCCCTTGACCGAAACGCTTGATGAATGGATTCCGCGCAGTATTGTCGAAGAAAATAAGATAGCGGGAACGTCTTTTGCACTGAAGAATATTCATTTTCCCGGAGGTGCGGAGCAAATCCTTGCTGCAAGGTTTCGCCTTGTGTTTGAGGAACTTCTCGTTCTGCAAACCGGACTTTTGTATATCAAGCAGGATGTAGCCCGGAAGAAAAACGGGGTCAAAATAGACACTTCGACAGCAGAAGGTTTTTTGGGTAAACTTAAATTCAGTTTTACGTCGGGGCAGCGACGAACATGGGAAGAAGTGTCCGAGGATCTTAAAAACGGCAGGGCTATGAACAGGCTCGTTCAGGGAGATGTCGGCTCGGGGAAAACCGTGGTCGCGGAGACGGCGATATACGCCGCCGTCAGATCGGGATACCAGGCCGTAATGATGGCTCCCACGGAAATTTTGGCAAAACAGCATTACGAAGTCCTGAAAGCGGATTTCAAAGAACATGGAATAAATGTCGGGCTTCTTGTGGGTAGCATGAAGCCGAAAGAAAAAAAAGATGTTCTTGCGAATCTGCGAAGCGGAGGTATCCATGTTATGGTCGGCACGCACGCCCTGATAGAAGACAATGTCAAGTTCAGGGAATTGGGTCTTGTAATAACGGACGAGCAACACCGCTTTGGGGTCGAGCAACGTCATGGACTTTCAACAAAGGGGGATTTTCCGAACGTGATGGTCATGACTGCAACCCCCATACCGAGAACGCTGGCCGTAATATTGTACGGTGAACTTGACATATCCGTAATAGATACCATGCCTGAGGGAAGAAAACCCGTCAGAACCGTATCATGTCCACAAAGAAGCAGAAATGCGATCTACGAAAAGGTGAGAGAAGAAATTGCCAAAGGCCATCAGGCTTACGTGGTGGCGCCGCTGATAAGAGATTCGGATACGATAGAGGCTCGTTCTGCGGAAAGCCTGCATGAAGAACTGGAGAAAAAATTTGCGGGGATTTCCGTGGCACTTCTGCATGGCGATCTTACTCCGCAGGAAAAGGATGCCGTCATGAGCGGTTTTGCATGTGGTGATATTAAGATTTTGGTTGCAACGGTCGTAATTGAGATCGGAGTAAATGTCCCGAACGCTACGATCATGGTTATTGAAAACTGTGAGCGTTTTGGTCTTGCGCAGCTGCATCAGCTACGTGGCAGAGTGGGGCGCGGCACGGACGAATCATATTGTTGCCTGATACTGGACAAGGAAACACCGCTTGCAAAGCAACGCGTGGATATAATGTGCGCGGGTTCTGATGGATTTGCCATATCAGAAGAGGATTTAAGACTTCGTGGACCGGGGGAAATTTTCGGAACAAGGCAGCATGGGCTTCCTGAAATGCATCTTGCGGATATCGTAAGGCATAAAGATGTGCTGATCAGAGCAAAAGATGCCGCAGTCGATATCTTAAGCGACGATCCACTGCTGAAAAAAGAAATAAACGGGGAACTTAGACGAAGAATCGAAAAAATGTTCGGAAAAGATATCAGGCTTGAATTATGATCCCAATGCCGCACGGAGGTGAGTTTAGTATGAGAATAATCACAGGGGAATACAGGGGCAGGAAGTTGAAAACACCCAAAGGAAACGGGATAAGGCCAACTTCCGACAAGGTAAAAGAATCCATCTTCAACTTATTGATGAACGAAACCTACAACAGGACTTTCTGCGATCTTTTCGCAGGGACGGGAAGTCTGGGGCTGGAAGCTTTGTCGAGAGGCGCAAAGCGGTGTTACTTTTGTGACAACAGCAGGGAGAGTATCGGTATAATAAAGGAAAATGTGGCGCATTGTGGAGCGGAAACCGAATCTATAATTATTCATGGGGATTACAGTCGCGCTTTGTCAAAAATAGCGGAAAAAATAGATGTGTTCCTCCTCGATCCCCCGTACAGCACGGGATTGTATGAAAAATGTTTCAAGCTGATAGAACGTCTTGATTTATTGAGTTTAAACGGTATAATATTAGCTGAACACGCTTCTTTCGACAAACTTCCCGATACGGTGGGAGGCATTGCGAAAACAAGAGAAAAAAGATATGGAAAAACCACCGTCAGCATATACGGATTTAATGTTTACGCTACCGGAAAAGACTCTTCACGGGAGGATGATATATGACTCGCGCTTTGTACACAGGCTCATTTGATCCTATGACCAACGGGCATCTCGACATAATAACACGAGCATCCAAGATGTTCAGCGAACTTGTTGTCGGGGTCATCGTAAACCCGTCAAAGTCGCCGCTTTTCACCAAAGAGGAGCGAGTTGCCATGATAGAAGAAGTGGTGAGCGATATCAAAAACGTGCATGTCGATTGTTTCGGTGGACTGTTGGCGCACTACGTAAACGAAAACAATTTTGACGCCGTTGTCAGAGGATTGAGAGCTACGACCGATTTTGAATACGAAATCCAAATGGCGCAGATGAATGCAAGGCTTTTCGATCCGGGAGTGGAATCGATTTTCCTTATGACAAGCCCCGAATTTTCTTTTATCAGTTCAAGCATGATCAAAGAGGTGGTTTCACTAAACGGGTCTGTGGATGGGCTGGTTCCGTACAAGATTTTAAAAGAAATAGAGAAAAAATATACGCGTATTTAAAGCGGTGGACATATCATGCCGCCGGTGTGGATAAAAAGGAGGACTGAATGACAGTACTGGATTTATTGGATGAAATTGAAGACATCGTGGAGACTTCTTCCACCGTGCCGTTGACCAACAAGATAATGGTGGACGGAAATGAATTGCGCGAGATAGTAAAGGAGATCAGGCAGAGTTTGCCCGACGATGTTCAGCAGGCGAAATGGATAAAGGAACAAAAAGAAAATATTCTTTCCGAAGCCAGGCAGGAATATGAAAAAATCCAGGTTGAAGCCAAGAAACATGCCGATTACCTAGTCGACGAGCATGAGATCGTTCTGAAAGCTCAGAAGAAAGCGGACGGCATACAGAAAAGCGCCCAGGAGTTTTCAACCATGCTCAAGCTTAAAACCTATGATTATCTGGACAATACACTCTTTGAGATGCAGTCCAAATTTGAAGAACTCAACGGGAAGTATCTTAACGAACTGTTTGAGTACATGGCAAAGACCTTTGAAAGCACCAATGATGTTTTGGAGAAAAACAGGGCGGAATTGAAGCAGCTTGCTTCCCGTACAAAGAACGGTGAAGAGTGGTTGTATAACGACAAGGACGAATAGGGGATGACTTGCGCAATATCCGTTGAATCGCACCTTGAGCCCGATAGGACGAATTTTTCCACAAAATGCGACTTTAGCCGCAGGATCGTGGGGATAATCGCAGAGTTCAATCCTTTCCATGACGGACACAGGTACATAATAGACAAAGCGAAAGAACTTGCAGTAAACTGCGGCGGAAACAGGGAAGAGATCGCTGCTCCGAAAGATGTCAAAGCTATCCAAAGTGAAGATGCCCCCGTCGTTGTTTCCGTAATGAGCGGCAATTTTATGCAGCGTGGAGAACCTGCAGTCTGCGATAAGTGGACCAGAGCAAAGATTGCGGTCGAAAACGGAGTGAATCTTGTCGTGGAGTTGCCTACGATTTATGCGTGCAACAGTGCCGAATTTTTTGCGAAAGGTGCAGTTGACATTCTTGAAGGTTTCGGATGTGTGGATGCTCTCTTTTTTGGAAGTGAATCCGGTGATCTGAAGCAACTCGTAAAAGTAGCAAAAGTGCTTGCGAAAAATGAAAAGGAGATCAGTGCTTCCGCAAACGGATTGCTGCGCCGCGGAACGTCTTATCCAAAGGCGAGAGAATCATTTCTCGGGGAAATCCTTGGCTGCGAAGACGTGGGAGTATTGCGTGAACCCAACAATATTCTGGCGCTTGAGTACATCAAGCACCTGAAAAAAATATCCCCTGTTACCATAGAACGGAAAGGTGATGCATACCATGTCACGGGCACCAAAGAGAGAAGAAAACTCAAAGAAAAGAATCTGTCTTTTTTTGCCAAAATGGAGCAAAACTATTTCAATATGGTAGCCACCGAAATTTTAAAACTTGAGGCAGTGCGACTCAACGATTTTTTTGCCGTAGACGAAGGACTTGGAAACAAACTGAAAAAAGAAATCAGGTTCACCTCAAATACAGACGAACTGATCGATGTGCTGAAATCAAAAGTGTACACAAGGACAAGGATTTCCAGGATGCTTAGCCAGATTCTCCTTGGCATCACAGGGGAGGATATCACGGGGGCAAGAAGTTATATACGTATTCTGGCGCTTGACAAAACCGGTGCGGCTTTCATTAAAGAAGTAAAAAAACGGAAGTACAACACAATTCCGATCATAACCAATATAAACAGGGGACTTGAGAACAATCCTCAAATAGCTGCCACGATAGAAAAAGATGTTTTGGCAGCGGACATTTACAATTTGATAACCGGGAACAGTCTGTACGACTGCTCTGATTATATTAAAAAGCCCTTTATAAAGGGTATAAACACATAAAGCTGACAGTAAAGAACGGAGGAAATATGTTAGTATTAGTGATCAACTGCGGAAGCTCATCGCTGAAGTATCAGCTGCTTGAGATGACGACGGAGAATTTGCTTGCCAAAGGACTTGTGGAAAGAATCGGGATAGAGGGTTCTGTGATAACTCACGAAACCATCGGAAAAGAAAAGTATGTTTTGAAATCTCCGATGAAGGAGCATAACGTTGCGATAGGTCATGTAATGGATGCCTTGACGGATCCGGAACATGGAGCAATCAAAGACCTTAAAGAGATAAAGGCCGTTGGACACAGGGTTGTGCACGCAGGCGAAAAATATGCGAATTCAGTTATAATCACAGACGATGTCATTGCGGCGCTTGAGGAGTGCGCCGAGCTTGCGCCGCTTCACAATCCGCCAAACCTTGCAGGCGTCATGGCTTGTCAGAAACTGATGCCGGGAGTTCCGATGGTCGGGGTTTTCGACACGGCTTTCCATCAGACTATGCGTCCTGAAGCGTATCTTTATGCCATACCGTATGAGATGTATGAAAAACACAGGATACGTAAATATGGATTTCACGGAACTTCTCACAAGTACATGGCGATAGAAGCAGCCGATATGCTAAACATAGATGTCAACGATCTTAAGCTCATAACATGCCACCTGGGTAACGGTGCGTCTGTATCGGCGATCAAGCACGGCAGAAGTGTTGAAACATCCATGGGATTCACGCCCCTTGAGGGACTTGTCATGGGAACACGCTGCGGCGACCTTGATCCGTCCATAGTTACGCTTCTTGCGGAAAAACTGGGAGTGGGTCTTGACAAGGTAACCGAAATCCTCAACAAAGAATCCGGAGTGCTCGGTATATCCGGTGTTTCCAGCGATTTCCGCGACTTGGAAGCATCCATGGATGAAGGAAACAAGAGAGCTGCGCTTGCTCTTAAGATATTCGCTCACAGGGTTCGTTTCTATATAGGTGCTTATATAGCAGAGATGAACGGCGTCGATGCGATAGTCTTCACAGGCGGTGTGGGTGAAAACGACGCCTACATGAGAGATCTGATCTGCGCCAATATGGGCAATCTCGGGATAAAGCTGGATAAAGAAAAGAACAAGGTGAGAGGCAAACAGGCGATGCTTTCCGCAGACGATTCAAAAGTCAAAGTTATGCTCATACCTGCAAACGAAGAACTTGTAATCGCCCGCGAAACCGATGAACTTGTAAAAAGAGGGTAGTACAAACGAAATATCGGGTGCGGATATCGAAATTTATCCGCACCATGCAAAAGAAAATATATAGAAATGTTGACATAGTGAATCTCAACGTATATACTGTAGAGGTTGACGAAAAATACAGAGAGACACGGTTTGTTATAATACTTTTTACGAGGAGGTGTAGACCATGGCAGTTCCAAAGAGGAAAACATCCAAGGCCAGGAGAGACAAGAGAAAATCCGCAAACATGAAGATGACGGCTCCGGGGCTTTCGATTTGTCCGCAGTGTCATCAGCCAAAACTTCCACATAGAGTGTGCCCTAATTGCAACTACTACGATGGAAAGAGCGTTATCAGCGATACTCCGGATGTAAGTGCGGAGGCATAAGCACGTAACATAACAGAGCATACATCGAAACAGGCAGGAGTTTGTCCTGCCCGTTTTTGTAGTGATTTCCCAAAATCACATTCATCATGGCAACGGTTCGCCTGTAATTTCCTCTTGCAAAAATACATATGTTAGCTTATACTAACGTGTGTATTAAAAATAAATATCAGGAGGAGACAGTATGAGAAAAAGATTTTTTTGTAAAGCGTTGGGTATTTCGGTCGCTCTTGCGATGGTGATATCGGCAGTACCTGTAGGATCGGTGTTTGCATCGACAAAAGACAAAACGCATATTGTTGCGATTAAAGAAGAGAAGAGCGAGATAAAAAAGGTTGAAGATGTCGTATCCCTTGCGGTCGATGATAAACCTTCAAGAACAAAAACAGTACTGAAGGAAGACGCTAACTGGAAAACGTACGACGCATGGCTCAAAAATGTGGTTTCGGTGACGAAAAACGGTAAAGCGGTCAAATTCTCATACGAAGATTATTCGTATGCAGGATTGGATGAATCCGAAATTCTAATGGAAACCACTTACGAAGCCGGCGCAGAGTACGTCATCAAGGCCAAGGGGTACTACAACTTCGTCTGGAAAGACAAAAGGATTGAATCCGATGAGTTTACACCTGTAGAGGAAGAAAAACCCGAGGAAGATGTTGCCGACAAGAAACCCGTAGGGCCTTACCACACACTTGCCGAAAGCGATGAGAAAAACCCGTTCATACAACTTGTGAGAGATTCCAAGTGGGAGGATGACGCTGCATGGATGAAAAAGATCAAGAAAGTTCTCGTCAACGGTAAAGAAGTCAAATTCAAGCCTCATGAATATTTCGATGATGATCTTCCTGAATCAGGTTTCAGATATTTGGACATTGAGGGTGTTAAAGCAAAGGATGTAAGGAGTATAGTGGTTCAGTCCACAACCCACGAGGACTTTGTACAGTTGTTCACTGAAAAAGGAGTGCTCGGCGGCAGTGTTGTACTCCCTAAAGATGCGGTTGCCGATGTGACCAAGGTACATCTTGAGAACAAAAAGTTCGACAAAAAGTACACCAGTGTGAAAAAGTGGGGATTTGCGAATCTTGCTTTGCTTGACGAAAACAATAAAGAGGTTGTACCCTCAAAAGAAATCACAGTGTTTATTCACAATGCGGTAGATAAAAAAAATGTTCCCAACATGCTTTACGGCATTGATGCCAAAGACCAGGCAATGGGATTGAGATTCATTTCGGACGGCGAGTGGATCAGTCTTAAGACGAAATCACTAGTTCCTTATGTGTTCACATATGGATATCTCAGCAGTGAGGAAAGCGGACTCAAAGTCGAAAAACCTACACCTAAACAGACTGAACCAAAAACGGAAACCCCGGTACTGCTAAAAGAAATGCTCAAGAAAATCGTTTCTTTGAAGAAAGTCGGAAAACTCAAGATAAAGGTCAAGAAACATGTGGCAAAAGTGAGCTGGAAAAAAGTAAACGGCGCCAAAGGATACGTTGTAGCATATAAAACAAAAAAGGCTAAAAAATGGAAGCACAAGAGTTTGAGCGGAAACAGTCTCAAGATCAAAAAACTCAAGGCAGGAAAGTACGCATTCAAGGTACGTGCTTACATAGACCTCGGAAAAAGCAAGACGTACGGAAAATGGTCAAAAGTCAATAAGACAAAAGTGAAATAAGACTTTATTTCAACGGTATAAAAGGAATAGGCAATGACTAATCAGCTTACAAGGTAAGAGAAACGGTTATTGCCTTTTTTTATTAAACGTTGAAATGAAAAAGTGGATTCCATTTTGTCTAGTAACTTTGGCCTTTTGAGTTGGGCGCAAAATGGCTCGGGCGTCTTGAATTTAATATATGCGAATGGTATAATAACTTGGTTCGGCGTATTGCATTTTACAAGGAGAATCGTTATATGAAGCAGTTGAATAAGAAAATCAAAGTCGGTATTCTCGGCGGAACGGGAATGGTCGGTCAAAGATTCGTGACCATTTTGAATGACCATCCTTGGTTTGAGGTCGCAACGATTGCCGCAAGTTCAAAAAGCGCAGGCAAAACTTATGAAAATGCGGTAAAAGGCAAGTGGAAGATGCCAACTCCCATACCGGGCAATGTAAAAAACATAAAGGTTTTGGATGTCAACGATATCGAGAAGATATCCAATGAAGTGGATTTTGTTTTCAGTGCCGTGGATATGAGCAAAGATGAAATAAGAGCAATTGAGGAAGCTTATGCGCGAACGGAAACCCCTGTGGTTTCAAATAACAGCGCACACAGGTGGACACCGGATGTTCCTATGGTGATACCCGAGATAAATCACAAGCACTATGAAGTTATCAAATATCAAAAACGCAGGCTCGGTACGAGCAGCGGATTTATTGCGGTCAAGCCCAACTGCTCTATTCAGGGATATGTACCTGCGCTTGCCGCATGGAGAGAGTTTAAACCGTATCAAGTCAATGTTTGCACGTATCAGGCAATCTCGGGAGCGGGCAAGACATTTGCGGAGTGGCCGGAGATGGTTGAGAACGTGATACCGTACATCGGCGGCGAAGAAGAAAAAAGTGAGCTTGAGCCGCTTAAAATATTTGGACATCTTGAGCATGAACAGATCGTCGGATCCGAAGAAATGATCGTTTCCGCGCAGTGTTTCAGAGTGCCTGTTCTTAACGGTCACACTGCGGCAGTATCCGTCAAGTTCGGAGAAAAGGTATCCAAAGAAACACTTATAGATAAATTGAACGAATATGAAGGGTTTCCACAGAAAGCAGATTTGCCGAACGCACCGAAGCAGTTCATAAAGTACATGCCCGATGACGACAGGCCTCAAGTTAAACTGGATGTGGATTTTGAAAGAGGTTTCGGCGTCAGTATAGGGCGTCTCAGGGAAGATAATCTGTTTGACTATAAATTCGTTGGGCTTGCGCACAACACTATAAGAGGCGCTGCCGGAGGAGCAGTGCTTTCCGCAGAAGCTCTTGTTGAATTGGGATACATAGCATCAAAATAATAACATAAAGTAATAACATCGAAATAATAGCATCAAAATAAAGGGGAGAAGATATTGGGATACATTGAATCTATAATTTTAGGATTGGTCCAGGGGTTGACGGAGTTTTTGCCTGTCAGCAGTAGCGGCCATCTGGCATTGCTGCAGCATTTTTTCGGGGTCAAGGGTGACAGCGTTCTTATCTTTACGGTAATGCTTCACGTGGGCACGCTTGTTTCTGTGTTTATAATGTATTGGAGCGACATCAGGGAGCTTATAAAAGAGCTTTTTTTCACACTCAAAGACCTGATTACAGGAAAAGGACTTAAGCTGGATGAGAGGCCTGTCAGGAAACTGGGCGTCATGATAATAGTTGCGACGATTCCGACAACCGCAATGGGGCTGGGGCTTAATAAATTTTTTGAAAGCCTCAATGCCAACATCCCTGCAATAGGCGTAAGCTGGATAATCACGGGGTTTTTATTGTTTTTCGCAGACAGGGTCGGTAAAGGGAACAGAGATATAGATAAAATGAACTTCAGAAATTCTCTTTTTATAGGCGTGATGCAGGGAATCGCAATATGCCCGGGAATTTCAAGATCGGGATCTACCATGGTGGGAGGATTGCTGACGGGGCTTGAAAGGGAGTTCGCCGTAAAATTCGCTTTTTTGATCTCCATTCCCACCATTTTGGGAGCCGCGGTGCTTGAGCTTCCGGAGGCGCTTAAAGCCACGACAAGCGGAACCATGAGCATGGGGCCTATGCTGGCGGGCATCGCAGTAGCGGCTGTATCAGGGGTTTTGGCGATAAAGGCGATGATCAAAGTCGTCGTTGCGAGAAAACTCAAATATTTCTCTTACTACGTATGGGCGTTGGGCGTTTTTGCCATAGTATACAGGCTGATCGGTGCAAAGGGCTGAATTTATAGGCAATGCACCGGATCGGTATATAAGGATGTGTATAATTGAGTAATAAAGCCGGTAAAAGAAAAAAGAATACAAAGGGATCCGCCGGAATCTCCGCAGGTTCAAAAAAACGTGCAACCGAAAAAAAACTCTCGGGACAAAATAAAACAAAGGGAGCGGAGATCGATAATATGCGCCATGAACGTGACAAGCACAAAAGGGTCAACGACATAATATGGGGGCTGGTATTCATGGCGTTTGGAGCATTTATTTTTGCGGCGCTGCAATTTCACGTTGCAGGAGAAATAGGCAATGCTTTCGGGAAAATCATCAAAGGGTTGTTCGGTCACATCGCATACGTGATGCCGTGGTACATGATACTTGTGGGGATTTTTCTCATCGCCGGCAAAGCCGCTCATTTTTCATGGAAAACGTCCATAGGCTTCTTCGTGATTTTCATCTCGCTGTGCGTTTTGAATTCCGCAAGATTCATAGACGACGACTTTCTTGAATTCTACATAAAGAATTTTTATCTCAGCGGTGCGAGACTTGAAAGCGGCGGAGTCTGCGGGATGAGCGTGGGCATTGCGTTAATAAAAGCCACGGGCCGAGCCGGACTTTATATATTCTCCACGGTCGCTGTGTTGATATGTCTCCTTTTGACGTTGAACAGTCCTTTGTCGGAGTGGTTGAGCGACATAAAAAATCGAAGAGAGGCAAGGCGACTCGAAGAAGAGGAATATTTTGAAGATGATTTTGAGGATGAAGACATCAGCAAGTACAATACATACAGATCGGAAACAGATTCACAAGGAGAACTCCTGCGCAAAGATGTTTTTGAGACAACTGCCCGCAATAATCCAAAATCGGAAAGAACCCGTAAACCGCGGAGCAATGTGCTCGACTTCATCAAAACGGCCGATCCTTACGGAAGTATCGGCGTGGATGGTGATGAGGCGGACACCCGAGAAAACGAGCCGATTCTAAAAGGATATGGTATTGAGGGTGATCAAGGCATAATTGACACAAGTGCATACGACCCCAAGCCTCCCACAAAAAGAGAAATCGCAAAAGATGCGGCAAGGATCGGCGAGGAACTCGGATTAGGTTCGGGCGATATGGCACTTACAAATTCCGCAGGCGGAAAAGCCGGCTTGCGTTATAAAAAACCACCCGTAAGTCTGCTTTCGCCACCGACTGCGATTGACAAGAGCGGCATAAGCAAGGACTTGAAAACCAAGGCCAAGCTGCTTGAGGAAACCATGCATAACTTCAATGTTGACGCTAAGGTGGTACAGGTCACTCAGGGACCGGCTGTAACAAGATATGAAATACAGCCCAACACAGGCGTAAAAGTTAGTAAAATCGTCGGATTGGCGGATGACATAGCCCTTAACCTGAGAGCCAAGAGTATAAGGATGGAGGCTCCCATACCCGGCAAAGCAGCTGTTGGCATAGAAGTCGAAAATGAAAAAATAAACATGGTGACTTTACGCGAGATAATCAGCTCACGTGAGTTTAGGGAAGCGGAATCCAAGATAAGTTTTGCGGTAGGGAAAAACATATCGGGAAAACCAATAGTAGCGAATCTGAAAGATATGCCGCATTTGCTCATTGCCGGATCCACCGGTTCAGGTAAGAGCGTTTGCATAAACAGCATAATCACAAGCCTGCTTTATAAGGCCAGACCCGATGAGGTTAAGCTTGTTCTGATAGATCCCAAAGTGGTGGAACTGGGCAACTATAACGGAATCCCGCATCTTTTGATACCGGTGGTCACCGAGCCTTCAAAAGCAGCTGCCGCACTGAACTGGGCGGTTGTGGAGATGACAAACAGGTATAAGATGTTTGCGGAAGAAAATGTGAAAGATCTCGCATCTTACAACCGCAAAATGGAGGAGAAAAATGAAAAGGACATGTACATGCCACAGATAGTCATCATAATAGATGAGCTTGCGGATCTGATGATGGCGGCACCTAATCAGGTGGAAGATTCCATATGCAGACTTGCGCAGATGGCAAGAGCTGCGGGCATGCACCTGATCGTCGCCACACAAAGACCTTCCGTTGATATAATAACCGGGCTCATCAAGGCCAACATCCCCTCACGGATCGCATTTGCCGTTTCTTCCCAAGCCGATTCCAGAACCATTCTTGACAAGGGTGGTGCGGAACATTTGGTGGGAAAGGGCGATATGCTCTTCAACCCACTGGGTATGGGTACTGCGCTGAGAGTTCAGGGAACGTTCGTTTCGGACAGAGAAGTTCAACGCGTAATAGAGCATGTGAAATCACAAGTCGATGAGATTGAATATGCAAACGATGTCATCGACACAATTGAAAACAACAATGTCAATGCACAGGGAAAAGATGACGACACGGATGAGCTTCTGGCGGAAGCCACGGAGTGTGTGGTATTGCAGGGACAGGCTTCTACCTCGATGATTCAGAGGCGCTTCAGAGTGGGTTACAACAGGGCGGCAAGAATAATGGATCAGCTGGAAGCGCGGGGAATAATAGGCCCTCAGGACGGTGCCAGACCCAGAAAGGTCTTGATAAACGAAGAAGAATTTTCCGATTTGTACAAGCGGTGAGGTGCGGTAAGTAACAAAAAAATACTCACCGGGTTCGGAAATTTTATTCCGGAGAGATTTGAATGAAAATATATTTTGATACATTGGGATGCCCCAAGAACATAAGTGACAGCCAATTTGCCATGGCACTTTTGGAGAAGAAAGGTTTTCTTATAGTGGAATCGGCCGATGAAGCGGATGTCATCGTAGTCAACACATGCGGTTTTATAGAAGACGCAAAAAGAGAATCGATAGATGAGATTTTTTCAATGGCAAAATACAAGTCGGAAGACAAAAAACTGGTGGTTTCCGGTTGTCTCGTCCAACGATACGCGAAGGAACTATATGAAGAAATTCCCGAAGCCGATGGTTTTGTGGGCGTAAATGATTATGACCAATTGCCGGAACTGATTTCAGGTTTTTTAAAAGATCCGAACAGCAGTGAGCGTTTCCTGAAGAACAATCCGTGCGATCTTACAAAAGAAGAAGAGAATATAAGGCATTTGGACAAAAATCCGTATACGGCGTATCTGAAAATAGCGGAGGGCTGCGACAATGTCTGTTCATATTGCATTATTCCTGAAATAAGAGGTTCATACAGAAGCAGAAGTCCGGAGAGCATACAGCGTGAAGCCACAGCCCTTGCAAGTGCAGGATGCAGAGAACTGGTGCTGATAGCACAGGATTTGACATATTATGGAGTTGACCGTTACGGTAAACCGATGTTGCCCTCGCTTCTGCGCAAACTTTGTGAAATCGACGGTATTGAATGGATAAGACTCATGTATTGCTATGAGGAAAGAATAGACGATGATCTGATTAAAACTATTGCGGAGGAGAAGAAAATATGCAATTATATTGATATTCCGATTCAGCATGCGAGCGACATGATACTGGATCTCATGAACAGAGAATCCACCAATTCCTCACTTTGTGAGACGTTGGACAAACTCAGAAGCCGTATCCCCGATATACATATAAGAACCACCCTGATAGTCGGATTCCCGGGGGAAAGCGAAGAGGACTTTGCCATGCTGTATGATTTTGTAGAGAAACAGAAGTTCTCGCGTCTGGGCGTATTTACATATTCCAAAGAAGAGGGAACCGCAGCGGCAGAAATGGATGATCAAATCTCGGAAGATGTAAAAAAACGTCGTATGGATATCATAATGGAAAGGCAGATGAGGATTTCGCTTGACGCCAACAGGGAGAAAATCGGAAAAATTTTTGAGGTTATTGTCGACTCTGTAGAAGATGACGGCACGTGTGTGGGAAGAACAGAGTTTGATGCCCCAGAAATAGACAATTCGGTAATATTTGTATCGAATAAACCGCACAGTCCGGGAGACATGACCCGGGTAAAAATTCTGGAAGCATTTGATTACGATTTGGAAGGTAGAGAGGTTTAGGATGAATTTACCAAATAAGTTGACAGTGGCAAGAGTTATCGCCACACCGTTTTTTATATTTGCATACATGAAGGACATGTACCTGATAGCGCTGATAATATTCATATTGGCATCAATCACGGATATGGTGGACGGTAAGATAGCGAGAAAATACGATCTGATCACCGATTTCGGAAAGATTATGGATCCGCTTGCCGATAAAGTACTTGTATACTCAGCGTTTTGTCTGCTCGTGGGTGATGCGATAATCCCGTCATGGGCTTTTATCATAATACTGGCAAGAGAGTTTTTGATAGCCGGCATGCGTACGGTTGCGGCATCGCAGGGGATTGTGATAGCAGCCGGCATGGCAGGAAAGGTCAAGACCGTGGTTCAAATGATAGCGGTTCCTATTCTGATACTGGCGCTGTCAATGAAAGAATCATCCTATTATCCGTTCGTTTGGTATACCGCGCAGTTTCTGATCTATGCGTCCGTCGTTATGAACGTCTACTCGGGCGGCGAATACGTTCTGAAAAACAAAGGGGTATTCAAACAGTAATCACTAAAATTAACAAATGAGGTGACATCATGAATGTGGCGATCATAAGTGTGGGTACAGAATTGTTGTTCGGACAGATCGTCAACACCAATTCCGTGTATCTGTCAAAACAGTTGAATATGCTCGGATTCAATGTAATGTTTCATCATACGGTCGGTGACAATGAAGAACGGCTTGCGGACACTTTAAAGGAATCCCTGAAGAGGTGTGACATTGTCATCACGACAGGGGGGCTCGGTCCGACAGAAGATGACATGACAAAGGAAACTGTGTGTGCCGTTCTTGAGGATGAACTTGTTGAGCACGAGCCGTCAAGAAAAGCCTTGGAAAATCTCGCCCGAAAGCGAAAATACGGCAAGCTTACACCAAACAACTACAAGCAGACGATGATGCCCTCAAGAGCTGTGGTACTGCCAAATCCCGGAGGAACAGCTCCCGCATTTGCTTTGGAGCTGAAAGGCAAGTATGTTGTCTCACTGCCCGGACCGCCAAGAGAGATGATATCGATTTTTGAAAAAGAGGTAAAACCTTTCTTACAACCTTTTATGGATGGTACAATAGTTTACAGGGTTCTTCGACTTTTTGGAATAGGGGAATCTACAATAGAGACAAAACTGATGGATATGATAGATGCGCAGACTGATCCCACGATTGCTACTTATGCCAAAGAGGGTGAATGCTCAATCAGGGTGGCATCAAAAAGGAAAAACAAAAAAGAAGCCGAATCGGCCGTAGAGGGAGTCACAAATCTTATCAAAGACAGGCTTTCCGAATATATATTTAGCTATGACGATGAGGATCTTGCGTATGTGGTTGCAAAAAAACTGATGGAAAACGACATAACTTTTTCGCTTGCGGAATCCTGCACCGGAGGCAGGCTTGCGGCAAAGATAACATCGATACCCGGTATCTCAAAAGTTTTCGACAGGGGACTTGTCACTTATACCAAAAAGGCAAAGATAGACGAACTTGATGTCGGAGCCGATATCATTGAGAAGTTCAGTGTTTACAGCAAAGAAACCGCACTTGGGATGGTAGAGGGTCTAAGCGAAAAAACCGGAAGCAAGCTTTGTGTTTCCGTGACGGGAATACTTGAAGCCAACTCTCATTTCGCAAATCTTGTGCCAGGTTCGGCTTATGTGGGCATCAAATACGACGGAAAAGTGCACGACGAGCTTATCCAAGGCAGGAATATAAACAGGGAATGGAACGCCAATTATCTGGTTCTTGCCATTCTCAATCTTATCAACAAAACGCTGACGGTTTGATATTTGAGCCATTCCGTGTCGTATCGAACATGATTGGACGTATCGGATATATGCCGGCAGAAAAATTTTCTTTATTTCTTACAAATTGCCTTGACCCCGTATGGGGAAAGTGTTAACATGCGATTACCATATGTTTACATTTTGTTCGCCGGGCGCGCAAGGGGAAACCGGTTAAATTATTCCTGTTGACAAATGGATACGAATGAGATAGATTATTACAGAACATATGTTCGCTACGGAGGTACACAATGGCAAAAATAAAGGAACAGAACATCGAAAATGAGAGGGAGAAGGCATTGGATGAAGCACTTGCCCGGATTCAAAAACAATTCGGTCAAGGTGCCATAATGAAATTGGGTGACGCCTCATCCCATATGAACATCGAAACAATATCAACAGGTTCGCTTACACTTGATCTTGCCACCGGAGTCGGCGGAGTTCCGAGGGGAAGGGTTATAGAGATCTTCGGTCCCGAATCTTCAGGGAAAACAACGCTTACGCTACACATAGTCGCAGAGGCGCAAAAAGCGGGTGGAAAGGCGGCTTTTATAGATGCAGAGCATGCCCTTGATCCCGTTTATGCAAGGAATTTGGGAGTGGATATAGACAATCTGCTGGTTTCACAGCCGGATACGGGTGAACAGGCACTGCAAATCTGCGATATGCTTGCAAGTAGTGGTGCGGTGGACATAATAGTAATAGATTCGGTGGCAGCACTTGTGCCCAAGGCGGAAATACAAGGTGAGATGGGTGATTCCCACGTGGGGCTTCAGGCCAGACTCATGTCGCAGGCGCTCAGGAAACTCACAGGAACAATAAACAGAACCAATACCTGCGTTATATTCATCAATCAGCTCAGGGAAAAAGTAGGCGTAATGTTCGGCAATCCGGAGGTCACAACAGGAGGACGGGCTCTGAAATTCTATTCATCCATGCGTTTTGATGTCAGGCGGGTGGAAACCATCAAGCAGGGCGATCGAATGCTTGGAAACCGAACCCGGGTAAAAGTGGTGAAAAACAAGGTAGCTCCACCTTTCAAAAAGGCCGAATTTGATATTATGTATGGTCAAGGCATATCCGTTAGCGGAGATGTTCTGGACTGCGCCGTTGAATACAAGATCGTGAGCAAGGCAGGTTCATGGTTCAGCTACAACGGAGAGAGAATCGGTCAGGGCAGAGAAAACGTAAAGACGTGGCTTGAGGAAAACCCAAACATCATGGAAGAGATCAAGGGTAAAGTTTTCGCTTCTCTAAGTGATGAGAAAGTCGAAGAAGAAGTTCCGAATGCTACAGTTCCCGTTTCCGAGCCGCCCATGGGACTGAATTTCGATCAAGACGGAGTGATCGTGGAGTAAAAGACGGAAGCGCAAATAAAACGAGTTGACAACATCAAAAATCCGTGATATTCTTACCAGGTTAGACCGCTCGGAAAGGGTTCAAAAGTGACTTTCACTACCCAAGAAGGCGAGACCGGTAAGAGGAGGTAAAAATATGTATGCAGTAATTGAGACCGGCGGAAAGCAGTATCGTGTCAGCAAGGGCGATGTGCTAAATGTCGAGAAACTCGGTGTCGAGGACGGTAAAACTGTTGAATTTGACAAGGTTTTAGTTCTTAACGACGACAAAGGAACAAAGTTTGGCACGCCTTATATAGAGGGCGCAAAGGTGCTTGCAAAGGTCAAAGAAAACGGTAAAGGCTCAAAGATAATCGTGTTCAAGTATAAGAACAAGAAAGATTACAGGAAAAAACAGGGTCACAGACAGCCGTTCACCGCTGTCGAGATCACGAGCCTGACAGGATCCGACGCAACCCCTGCGAAAGAGAAAAAAGTCGCGCAGGCGAAAGCGGAGACAGAAAAAGTCGTGAAAACCGATGTGAAACCGGCGGAAGAAAACGTTGAGAAGAAAACGCCCGCTGTAGAAGGTGACAATGCGGAAAAGAAAACGGCGGCTAAAACAAAGCCTGTGAAAGTTTCCGCCGCTATGAAAAAAGATGAACTCATAGCTTACGCCAAAAGCAACGACATCGAGATAGATGAAAAGGCAACCAAGGCCGTTATCATCGAAGCGATTGAAAAAGCGGAAAAGAAATAGAAAAAGAAGATTGAATGATTGTCGATAAAGTGAGGAGGTGTCTGATCCATGGCAAGTAAAAAGGGAGTAGGAAGCTCTAAAAACGGACGTGAGTCCGCATCAAAACGTTTGGGCGTCAAGACCGGTGACGGTCAGCTTGTTACAGCCGGAAGCATTTTGGTTAGACAGAGAGGGACGAAACTCCATCCCGGTAACAATGTCGGGATCGGAGGCGATGACACATTGTTTTCCAAGATTGACGGTGCTGTAAAATTCGAGAGAAAAGACAAAACCAGAAAACAGGTCAGCGTTTACCCGAAGGAAGCATGAATATTTGAGCCCCTGCAAAAGGGGCTTCTTTTTCATTACGGAGAAAAATATGTTTGTAGACAGAGCGACAATAGAAATTTCATCCGGCAAAGGAGGCAACGGAGCCGTTTCATTCAGACGCGAACCGTTTGTCCCCGAGGGAGGTCCGGACGGCGGTGACGGCGGAAAAGGCGGGGATGTCATTATCAAAGCCGACAAGAATCTAAGAACCCTTATGGATTTTAAATATAAGCGAAAGTACTCTGCCGAGGGCGGTCAGAACGGCATGAAAAAGAAACGCTTCGGAAAAGACGGAAGCGATCTTGTCATAAAGGTTCCGCCGGGCACGGTGGTAATAGAGGCGGAATCAGGAAAGATAATGAAGGATCTTTTGAACGACGGCGAATCTTTCGTTGCAGCAAAGGGCGGGAGAGGCGGAAGAGGAAACACCCGATTCAAAAATTCCGTAAGGCAGGCTCCCAATTTTGCAGAGGCGGGCACCGCAGCGAAAGAAAGAACTTTGATACTTGAGCTTAAGATGATAGCGGATGTAGGGCTTGTGGGATTCCCCAACGTCGGAAAATCAAGTCTTTTGGCGGTTTCAACAAGTGCAAAACCCAAAATAGAAAATTATCATTTCACAACGATAGACCCCAACCTCGGCGTGGTAAAAATACATGATACGAGTTTTGTCATGGCCGATATTGCCGGAATTATCGAAGGCGCGCACAAAGGTCTGGGACTTGGACTTAAATTTCTCAAACATATAGAGCGTACCAAGATTTTAATTCACGTTGTGGACGTTTCGGGATCCGAAGGACGCGACCCCATCGAGGATTTCGACAAGATAAATGCCGAGCTGAGACAGTACAGTGAAATTGTAGCCGGCAAACCCATGATCGTGGCGGCGAACAAAATAGATTTGATAGACGAAACCGGTGAAAAATATCTTGCGTTCAAGGAGTATGTGCAGGGAAAAGGATATTCCGTATATCCCGTTTCAGCACCGATAAAATATGGTGTGGATCGGCTGCTCGATGCGGCACTGCTTGCTCTCAACGAAGTTGAAAATACCCGTACCCCCGAACCTGAAACAGAGTACTTTGACTTTGAGGAAGATGACAGAGACGAACACTACAAAGACATCGAAGTGACCAAAGAGGGCGATGTCTATGTCGCAAGAGGCAAGCAGCTCCGAAAGATCTTTGATTCCACAAATTTTAATGATTTCGGCTCACTTAGGTATCTTTACAAGTACATAGAAAAAGGCGGAGCAATAGAAAAAATGATTGAATTGGGTCTGAAAGACGGGGACAGTATAAGGATTTTTGACTATGAATTTAAATACTATGATGAATATTGATTTGCCCATGGAGCCTGTTTGATATGAGAAAAGAGAAAAAATTATCCCCTGAAGATTGCTATAAATATTATAAAAAATACAATACACCGCAGCGCGTTATCAGGCACTGTAAAGCCGTCAGCGATGTGGCTGTCAAGCTCGGCATGTGTTTAAACGAAATAGGGTACGACTTTGACATTGATCTACTCAAAAGCACAGGACTTATTCATGATATTGCCAGAACCATGGACGATCATGCCAAAGTAGCTGCGGATATGCTTGACGAGGCAGGTTTTCACAGAGAAGCGGATATAGTAAGAGTTCATATGCATTACTCTTTTGGCGACATATCCGCCATAAATGAAACAGATATTCTTTGCCTGAGTGACCGCATGGTTCGTGAAGACAGATACGTTGGCGTAAACAAGAGATTTGACTACTTGATGCACAAAAGAGCTTTGACCACGGAAAAAATCCGGCATTTCTTGGAGTTGAAAGATCAAGTCAACGATTATGTGAGACAGATAGAGGAAAAACTTGGCAAAAGTATAGACAGCATTTTTTTCACACTTCCGGAGGAGTTCTTGAAACGTGTGGAAAAACCTGCTAGATATACGGGCAATGAAATCAATGCAATAATAAAACAAAGCAGAGAAGTTGAGCTTCGGTTTGCGTTTGCATTCCCTGATTTATATGAGATCGGGATGTCGTATATGGGTCTTCAGATTCTGTACAACATAGTGAACGATATGGATGGAGTATCATGCGAGAGAGTTTTCGCCCCGGCACCGGATATGGAAAATATAATGCGTGATGCAGATTTTTCCCTTTTCACCCTGGAAACCAAAACTCCGCTCGAAAACACCGACATACTCGGTTTTACGCTTCAATACGAAATGTCATTCACCAATATACTCAATATGCTTGAGCTTGCACACATTCCTTTGCTCGCCAAGGAGAGGGATGAATACTGCCCTTTGGTTATTGCCGGCGGTCCCTGCGCGTTCAATCCCGAACCATTGGCTGATTTTATGGATCTGTTTATTATAGGTGACGGGGAGAAAGCCCTGCCGGACTTGATAGAAACGGTGAAAAAGGCAAAGCGAAAAGCCATGTCCAAGGCCGACATTCTCAAAGAATGTTCCAAAATAGGCGGAGTATATGTGCCGTCATTTTATAATCCTGTATACGATGAATCGGACAGGATTTTAAAGTATGAGAAACTGCTTCAGGAAGCTCCCGAGAAAATCGAAAAAGCCATGATCCACGACCTTGAAAAAGCGATTTTTCCTACCGAAAATATAGTGCCGCTCATAGAAACCGTTCATGACAGAGCGGTCGTGGAAACGTTCAGAGGATGCACGAGAGGATGCCGATTCTGCCAGGCGGGAATGATCTACAGACCCATCAGGGAGAGAAACGCAGACACCGTAGTCGAACTTGCGGCAAAGCAGCTAAAAAACACAGGGCATGATGAACTCTCCATCCTTTCCCTGTCCACAAGCGATCATTCTGAATTTAAAAAACTTGCATTGAAATTGACCGACTACTGCAAGGAAAGAAATATTTCCCTTTCGTTACCTTCGCTGAGGCTGGACAATTTTTCCTTTGAAGTTCTCAATGAAATTCAGCGCTATAAGAAATCGGGATTGACATTTGCACCGGAAGCGGGCACACAAAGGCTAAGAGATGTTATAAATAAAGGGATTACGGAGGAGGACATATATTCAGCTGTGGAGCAGGCCGTAGAACTTGGATGGCGCAATATCAAACTTTATTTTATGATAGGACTGCCTACAGAAACGTACGAAGATCTTGACGGTATTGCCAAAATAGCTGCAAACATCGTCGCAATCCACAAAAAATCGGGGAAAGGCGGCAGATTCAACGTAACCGTAAGCATATCGAATTTCGTGCCCAAAGCGCATACGCCGTTTCAGTGGATCGCACAGAATTCCAAGCAAGAATTCAGGCAAAAGCATAACTATCTCGTTGAAAAACTGAAAATCAAGGGAGTCACTTTCAATTACCATGACGATGCCGTGAGCACATGCGAGGCGATATTCGCAAGAGGTGACCGAAGAGCTTCGCATATCCTGATTGCGGCTCACAAAGCGGGATGCAAATTTGACGGATGGAGTGAATACTTTGATGCGGGATTGTGGGACAAGGTATTGAGCAACATGCCGTACAGCTACAGATTTTACACGGAAAGAAAACGTGACTACAATGAAGTTCTCCCATGGGATATAGTGGACTGCGGTGTGAGCAAACGATATTTGATAGCCGAAAATGAACGCGCCATGCAGGCGGAAATCACAAATGACTGCCGCTATGGCTGCACTTCGTGCGGGATCAATAAAAGAACCGTATGCAAACAAGGGGGGATATATGTTTAGATATGTTTTGGTGTTCTCAAAACGCGGACCGATCAAATACACGTCACATCTGGACATGCAGAGATTATTTAAACGCGCTTTCAGACGCGGAGAAATCGATCTGGCATACAGCAAGGGCTTCAACCCGCATCCCAAGATGGGGTTTGCGCAGCCGCTGTCTCTGGGATATGAAGGTGATGGGGAATGGATGGATTTTGAAACCGATTCAGCCGTCACCGCCGATTCGATCTTTCGGGATGTCGCATCATACCTTCCTGCCGGAATTTCCATACTGAAATTCGGAACACCTAAAAAAAAGGAGTCTCCGGCAGCGGCGCTTACGGCAGCCGAATACAAGGTTTATCTGCCGGTTGGATTTGAGGAATGCGGTATACATGAACTCCTCTCCTCGTATATGCGTCAAGATACGATCACCACACTGAAAAGATCAAAAAAGAGCAAAGAATTGAAACCCGTGGAGATAAAGGATAAGATTAGGTCAATTACAGGGTTCGGACTTGAAGACAAAACGAGCATCCTAAAACTTCTGCTCGATTGTGGCAGTAAATCAAACTTGAGCGCAGAATCGGTTATTTCAAATTTTATCGAGTTTTCAAAGCTTCAATGCGAACGATACGAAATAGAAGTTTGCAGAAGTAAACTGATCTTTCCTCTTGACTACACCGTGGATTGGGTGTAAAATAATGTAAAAAATACAGGAGGACGAACTTATGAACAAGATTAAAGAGTTCGGGCTAAAAATACTGGAAGACAGGAGAACGGTCAAAGTACTGGCAGTGATAATAGCGGTTATCACTGCATTTCTGTTTTTTGGCCCGAAAGGTAAAGATAAGTCTATTACCATAGAAAATCCGAAAGATGAGATTTCAAAAGAAAACAGTTCACAAACTGCACAAGAAAAAGGGGATACGGATGCAGGCGGTGAAAAAGAGGTTCAAAACGGCGGCAAGATATTCGTGGATGTATCCGGAGAAGTCAAAACACCCGGTGTGTATGAGGTGTCGGCCGATTCAAGAGTGTTTGAAGCCATAAAAAAAGCCGGAGGTCTTACGGGAAAAGCGGATACTGCAAATATCAATCAGGCAGAAACAGTCAAAGATGGCCAGAAAATTTCCGTTCCCAAAAAAGGCGCGGCATCGGCGCAGACCGGCGCAGGAACAGCGGATGCAAATTCCACGTCGGGCGCAGACTCCTCGCCGGTCGCTCCACAAGCTACGCCAGACAGAAAGATCAATATCAACAGTGCGGATTCATCACAACTTCAGACGATAAACGGAATAGGTCCCTCAACGGCGGAGAAAATCATACAATACAGAACCTCAAAAGGTGCTTTCAAGTCGGTGGAAGACTTGAAAAAAGTAAGCGGAATAGGGGATAAGACCCTGGAAAAGTTGAGACCGTATGTAACCGTTTGATAAGCATGCAGAAATAAAATACTATACTTTTTCAGAAAATCATATATAATGTGGATGGAAGGTTGAATTTAAAGTGTGCGATTTAAAGGAGGAAGACATGGATGCCGGAAAACTCTTTTACGAAAACGTGGTCAGACTCGTAACCAAACTGGGGATTCCGTTGAGTATGTGCGGGCATAAGTATTTGTGCGATTCAGTAGTTCTGTCTCAAACAAACAGAAATCTCTTGTACTCAATCAATAAAGGACTTTACAATGAGGTCGCCGAGCTCAACAATGTGTCTGTTGAAAGTGTTGAGAAATGTATAAGAACGGCCATTTCAAAGGCATGGGAAGAGAATTTCGAAATTTTCCATGAACAGATACGTGGCTTCGCCGGTGATTCTATCAAGGGAAAGCCCGCTGCAGTGGAACTGATAGCCATGATCAACTGGATGCTTGTCACAGAGGGATATTCGCTTTGAGCAAGATCGTATGTTTTTTGATATCGTGCGTGTAAAGGTATGCGCATGTGATATTCGATACAGGAGAAGCCGGGATGATAACAGAAGAAAAAATAAAAAGAATAAATGAGCTTGCCAAAAAAGCAAAGAGTGCCGGACTGAGCGAGGAAGAGAAGCTGGAACAGGGGCTTTTGCGTCGGGAATACGTGGACTCTTTCAAAGAGAATTTAAGATTTCAACTCGAAAACATTGAATTTGTCGATGAGGAGAAGAAACGGTAAAACAGCGGGCATCACGCCGACAAAATTTTCGGATTCGATGTGGATCACTGATCAAAAAACAGGACAATACGACAAAAAGTATTTGCTGTGCTTGCATGCATTGTGTAAACTGTGCATGCGGCACAGTTTTTTAATACGCACCCAACAAGCTTCAATTTTAAATTAATTTGTCCTATAACCCTGACTTTATTTTCCCTGCTTGTAATTACTGTTTAAATCTTAAATACTATGGTATAAGAGAGGTAGTTTTTACTAGAAAAGGAGTAAAAGAAATGACAGATCACAGAAGAGTTTATCTTGATTATTCCGCAACAACACCGGTAAAAGAAGGTGTCTTGCAGGCTATGATTCCTTACTTTACCGAAAAGTACGGGAATGCTTCAAGTTTATATAGCATTGGATTGGAATCCAAACTGGCGATAGACAAGGCAAGAGAGCAGGTGGCAGCTCTCATAGGGGCATCGCCGAAAGAAATATATTTTACCGGAAGCGGTAGCGAATCGGACAACTGGGTATTGGAAAGTGTGGCCACTGACATGAAGCTCAGGGGCAAAGGCAAGCATATAATAACCTCATGCATTGAGCACCATGCAATTCTTCATACGTGCCAGTTCCTAGAGAAACAGGGATTTGAAATTACATATCTTGATGTCGATAAAGAGGGATTCGTTTCTCCCAACGATCTGGAAAAAGCAATAAAGGACGACACCGTCCTGGTTAGTATAATGTTTGTAAACAACGAAATCGGTACCGTTGAACCGATAAAAAAGTTGGCAAATGTCGCACACAAACACGGTATTCTGTTCCATACGGATGCGGTTCAGGCGGTCGGAAATGTCGATATAAACGTGAAAGACCTCGGCGTCGACATGCTGTCGATGTCCGCGCATAAAATATATGGCCCGAAAGGTCAGGGCGCTTTGTACATAAAAAAAGGCGTACGCCTATCCAATTTTATACACGGAGGTGCGCAGGAGATGGGCAAACGCGCCGGCACCGAAAACCTCGCAGGAATCGTCGGGTTTGGAAAGGCCGCGGAGCTTGCGAAAGAGAATCTTGAATCCCACATTAAACATTGTGCGGAACTCAGAGATTATCTTATCAAAAAGATAAAACAAAATATACCCGACGTGTTTGTGAACGGAAGCATGGAGCACAGACATCCGGGTAATGCCAATATAACATTTGAATATATAGAGGGTGAATCTATATTGTTGCTGTTGGACAGCTTCGGGATCGCCGTTTCCACGGGCTCGGCATGCTCGTCAAAATCGCTTGATCCGTCGCATGTGCTCATGGCGATAGGGATACCGCACGAAATGATTCACGGATCCGTTCGCTTCACGGTAGGCGATTTCACAACAAAGGAAGATGTAGATTTCACCGTGGATAAATTAAAACAAGTTGTAAACAAGTTGAGAGAACTTTCTCCGATAAACAGCGAAAAAGGATGGGATTGATTATGAAACTGTATAACGACAAGGTAATGGATCACTTTATGAATCCGAGAAATGTCGGGGATTTTGAGAATCCCGACGGCACTGGAACTTACGGAAGTCCCGTATGCGGAGATATGATGCAAGTTCAAATAAAAGTTGAAGATGACATCATAAAGGATGCGAAGTTCAAAACTTTCGGGTGCGGAAGCGCCATTGCATCCTCAAGCATAGCAACCGAAATGATAATAGGAAAAACCGTAGATGAGGCGCTTGAGATCACCAATAAAACCATAATAGACGAATTGGGGGGATTGCCTCCCGTCAAGGTTCACTGTTCGGTTTTAGCCGATCACGCAATCAAGTGCGCAATCTACGATTATGCGCAGAAAAACGGAAAAACTTACAAAGGGCTTGAGGGTTTTGACCCCGATGCCGATGATGATGAGTAAGTCGCAAGGCGGGTTGTGTGCTGTTGAATCTTTTCATGGGTTCTGTTTGAGCCGATAAAACCCTCTTTTCAATCATAAATGCCTTCTGCCCCGCATGCGGTGAATTTGGAGACCAGATCACGTATGCGGGATTTTTTGTTCCTTTGAAGCATATTGGACGTCGTGATGCGACGAACATCAACAACAACTGCCTGTCATCGTTTCCTTTCAAATCCGCTATTTAATAATCATTGGCTATATGATAGAATGAGATTGTTATGGATATCAATGAAATAAAATCGAAGGCAGAAAAAGAATACATGCGTTGGGTGGAAAATGTAAAACCCGATCAGGAATACTACAGGCAATTACAGGAATTGCGATACAATCCCGATGAGTGTTTGGACTCGTTCTATACCGAACTGACTTTCGGAACCTCCGGACTGCGCGGAATATTGGGACCGGGAACCAACAGGATAAACAGCTTTGTCATAAGAAGAACAACGCAGGGCCTGGCGAACTATCTGAACCGTTTTTACGACTCACCGTCGGTTTTGGTAGGGTACGACAGTCGCAAAAACTCGGATTACTATGCCGAAGAAACGGCGGCAGTCTTAAACGGTAACGGGATAAAAGTATATTTATTCGATAAGATAACTCCTGTCTCTGTTTTATCTTACGGTATAAAACAGTTGAATTGCAGTATGGGCGTGATGATTACCGCCAGTCACAATCCAAAGATATACAATGGATACAAGGTATACGGAAGTGACGGTTATCAGATAGTCGATGAAGAACCCCGCAGGATTCTCGACGAGATACGGGAAGTGGATTTCTTTTCGGGAATAGAGTATGACACAAACAATATAGAAAAAGCGCCCGACATGGTTTGCGAAAATTTTATAGATGCCGTTTTGGGAATTTCCACGAATTTGAACAAAGAAAAGCTCAATGAATTGAAGACTATCTACACACCGCTCAACGGTGCGGGTTGTGAGTTTATGAAGATGGCATTTTCGGCCATAGGTTACAGAAATTACAGAATAGTTGGCACTCAAGAACTTCCCGATCCCAATTTCAAAACTTGCCCTCAACCAAACCCCGAAAAACTTCTTGCATATAACGAAGCATTCGGAATGCTGGACAGTATCGGCGGAGATATCATAGTTGCGACGGATCCCGACTCTGACAGAGTGGGCATTGCGTTGTACCACGAAGGTGTCAGAACGTTGGTCACGGGGAATCAACTCGGGATTCTTCTGCTTGATTACCTTTGCCATATAAGACCCCCAAAGCCGGGACAGCTTGTATTCAAAAGCATAGTGACCACTCCTCTTACGGACAAGATCGCAGGGCGATTCGGTCTTGAGACAGTAAATACGCTTACCGGCTTCAAATATATCGGTCGGCATATTTCAGAACTTGCGCACGCAGGCTCCGAAGATAAGTACTATTTCGGCTTTGAGGAAAGCAACGGTTATCTGGCCAAGCCTTTTATCTGTGACAAAGACGGGATAAGCAGTGGGGTTTTGGCTGTGGAGATGGCGGCTTTTCACAAGGCTTTCGGTAAAGATCCGATAGATCGTCTCAATGAAATATACGAGGAATACGGGGATTGTTTTGACAAGACGAGAAATTATTTCTTTAACGGCGCTGTGGGGAAGATCACAATGGATATGATCATGGCGCATTTCAGGGAGAAAGTCACCGACTCCATAGGAAATATCGGAATAACCGAAAAGGTGGATTATATGTACGATGCGAAGCTTCCAAGCTCAAATGTGATCAAGTATGTGCTGGAAAACGACAGCGTACTGCTGATAAGGCCGTCAGGAACGGAAGCAAAGATAAAATTCTACTCTTACGAAACGGGTGACTTTACACCGGTAGAAAGAGAAATAGTCAGACTCATAGAGTACTATAAAAAGAAATATACAGGAGAAATCTTACAATGAAAGAATTGAGCTTAAACGATATAAGGAAAATGTTTTGCGATTTTTATGAGGAACGCGGTCATTACAATGCGCCGAGCGCATCGCTCATACCTAAAGACGATAACTCGCTTCTTATAATCAATTCGGGCATGGCGCCGCTTAAACCTTTTTTTTTGGGTAAAGAAACGCCGCCGTCGCATCGCATGGTAACATGTCAGAAGTGCATAAGAACGGGAGATATAGATAATGTCGGCATTACTTCGCGCCACGGAACATTCTTTGAGATGCTCGGGAATTTTTCGTTTGGTGACTATTTCAAAAAGGAATCCCTGGAATGGGGATGGGAATTTCTGACCAAAACACTGGAAATGCCGGCAGAACGGCTCTGGGTCACGGTCTATCGCGATGATGAGGATACGTTCAATATCTGGAAAAGTTTAGGGGTACCGGAAGAGCGCATAGTAAAGCTTGGGAAAGAGGATAACTTTTGGGAGATCGGCTTGGGTCCATGTGGTCCCGATTCGGAAATATTTTTCGACAGAGGGGAGGAGTATGCGTGCGATAACCCGGACTGCAAACCGGGTTGCGAATGCGACAGATTTATAGAAGTTTGGAATCACGTGTTCAGCCAGTTTTCAAAGGAGGAAGACGGCACATACACGCCGCTTAGGCATCCCAACATAGACACAGGCATGGGGCTTGAACGTATGGCATGCATCATACAGGGCGTGGATTCCATATTCGATATAGACACGATACGTCACATCCTCAACGGCGTTTCCCTGCTCTCAGGCATAGAGTATAATGTGGGAAACAAAGAAGCCGATATATCGATGAGGATAATCACCGACCACCTCCGCTCGATGGTTTTTATGATATCCGATACTATAACTCCGTCAAATGAGGGACGGGGATACGTACTCAGGCGCCTTATACGCAGAGCCGCGCGCCATGGAAAAATGCTTGGGATCAAGGGCGAGTTTCTGGCTTCAATGGCGGATAAAGTCATAGAGGTTTCAGGTGAGGCTTATCCCGAACTGAAGGAACGGCAAGATTATATAAAAAATATAATCGCATCCGAAGAAAAACAATTTGTTGCGACGCTGTTACAAGGTGAAAATATAATCGGTGAGTATATATCCGATTTAAAAGCTGAGAATAAAAACCTCCTTGACGGCGAAAAAGTTTTCAAGCTGTATGATACCTACGGATTTCCACCGGAACTCACCGAGGAAATCCTCGGCGAAAACGGAATGAGCGCAGATCTTGCGGGATTTGAAGCTGCTATGGAAAAACAGAAAGATACAGCACGTAAAGGGCGAAGAAATGCCGATGACGCTTCATGGGACGCAGCTTCGATCGATCTTGAGATAAATCCCACCGAGTTTGTGGGATACACAGTACTTGAGACCGAGTCAAAAGTTCTTGCCGTGGTATCGGATGGAAAAAGCCTAGGCAGCGCCCAAGTCAATTCCAATGTAGGCATATATTTGGATAAAACTCCTTTTTACGCGCAAGGCGGCGGTCAGATCTCCGATACCGGAGTGATATTCAACGACAGTGTACGCCTCAACGTTCTGTCAGTCGTGAAAGAAAAAGGCCTTTACAGGCACAATGTGACTGTGGAAAAAGGAAGTATCGCCGTCGGCGACACAGTGAATGCCGGGGTGGATACCATAAAACGCAACAAGACGGCAAGAAATCACACTTCCACGCATCTGCTTCATGCGGCTCTCCGAAAGGTGTTGGGTAATCATGTGCAACAAGCGGGATCTTTGGTGAACGAAAAAGAACTCAGATTTGATTTCAATCACTTCGAACCGGTCACAGAAGATGAAAAATTGCGGATAGAAGCGCTGGTAAACGACCGAATCAATGATTTTATCCCTGTAACAACGCTACAAACCACGATTGAAAAGGCTAAACAAATGGGAGCCATGGCGCTGTTCGGAGAAAAATACGGAAACGATGTCAGAGTCGTCAGCTGTAGCGATTTCAGTATCGAGCTTTGTGGCGGAACCCATGTTTCAAATACAGGCGAAATCGGTGCGTTCAAAATATCGAGTGAATCGGGAGTCGCTTCCGGCGTCAGAAGAATAGTGGCGGTCACATCCTCAGCCATACTAGAAAAACTCGTTTCATATGAGAAAATGATCTCGGAGATCTCCGAAAATCTCAAGGCAAAACCCAACAACCTGCTTCAGAAGACCACGGCACTTTCGCTTGAAAACAAGTCGCTGAAGAAAGAGATAGAAGAGATTAAAAAAGAGAGCGTGGGCGCCGATGTAGCTAATATGATTTCGTCCGGCAAACAATTCGATGACGGACTGTTGATTAAAGGGGAGTTTAGGAATTGCAGCATTGACGATCTGCGAAACATCTCCGATGAAATAAAAGCCAAGGCTCCAAATTCAGATAAGGCAATAGTAGTTCTTGCCGCAGTCTCCGGAGAGAAGGTTTCACTGCTTGTTTCAGTTTCCGATGGCTTGCTCGACAAGGGATATCATGCCGGAAAAATTATAAAGCAGCTTGCAAAATCCGTAGGAGGAGGCGGAGGCGGTAAGGCCGATATGGCGCAGGCCGGAGGTAAAGATCCGTCAGGCGTTCCTGAGGTATTTAAACTTGCGGAAGAATTGCTGACATAGTATAATGAGTGTGTGTGCACTTATTTCTAAAAAAACAGATCGGGAGGTTTAAGATGGACAAAAAGACTATAATGTTTGATGCTAACAAAACTCAGCAAAGAACGACCAAAGAAGTTTTAGAAACAGTTTATGTAGCATTGGAAGAAAGAGGCTACAACGGCATCGACCAGATGGTGGGCTACATCCTTTCTGGCGATCCTTCCTACATCACAAGCCACAATAATGCGCGTCTTATGATTAGTCGCATCGACAGAGATGACCTCCTCGAGGAGATCTTAAAAGAATATCTTAAAAAATAAACGGTCGTAAAATGGCAGGTCTGTTGCCTGCCATTTTATAATGTATGACGGGTAAAAAACTCACAGATTACAGATTGTGGAAATATAATAAATCAAAAAGGATGATGAATACCGATGAGAAAAATAGGACTGGACGTGGGCGACAACACCATAGGGATTGCGATCAGTGACCCCCTTTGCATAACCGCACAAGGTATCACAACACTTGAAAGAGTGGGAATAAGAAAAGATGCCGGCAAAGTGATCGATCTTATTCGGGAATATGGTTGTGATGAAGTTGTCATAGGACTTCCTCTCAACCTGTACGGGGGCGACAGTGCGCAAACCGGGAAGGTCAGAGAGTTTAAGACTATGCTCGAAAACAAAATGCGCTCCACGGGGATGCAGGATATCGGTATCAGTTGGCAGGACGAAAGGCTTACCACCGTTCAGGCGGAAAAAGTCATGATAGAGGCGGATGTCAGCCGCAAAAAAAGAAAAGAAGTTATAGACAAACAAGCCGCCACAATAATATTGCAGACGTTCCTGGACACAGGAGGCAACACTTTAAAATAAAGCAAGGAGAAATGGTTATGAAAAAAGTCGGTATTTTGATGGGAAGTGACAGCGATCTTCCAATAGTAGAAAAAGCTATAAAGACTCTTGCGAATTTAGGAATCCCGCATGAAGTGCATGTATATTCAGCGCACAGAACGCCTGCGGAGGCGAAAGAGTTTTCAGCCAAAGCAAGGGAAAACAATTTCGGGGTTTTGATCGCGGCGGCGGGAAAGGCCGCTCATCTTGCAGGTGCAGTTGCCGCAAATACCACTCTGCCCGTCATAGGAATACCCGTAAAATCATCCACACTTGACGGGCTGGATGCTTTGCTTTCCACGGTTCAAATGCCAGGCGGCATACCCGTTGCAACAGTTGCGATCGACGGTGCGGAAAACGCAGCTTTGCTTGCCGCGCAGATCCTGGCTGTCACGGATGTGAACGTTGCGCAAAAACTCAAAGAAAAGAGAGAAGCGGCAAGCGCAAAGGTTCTTGAGAAAAACAGGGCAATCGAAGCCAAGTTCAATGGAGAATAGATATGAGTAAAAGTTACAGTGAAAGTTATAAAGAAGCGGGCGTGGATATAACCGCAGGATATAAGTCCGTGGAACTTATGAAAGAACACATAAAAAGGACGTCGGCATTCGGCGACACATCCGATTTGGGCGGATTCGGGGGGTTATTTTCCCTTGATATGAAAGGTATTTCCGATCCTGTGTTGGTCAGCGGAACCGACGGTGTGGGCACAAAATTGAAGTTGGCGTTTCTCATGGACAAACACGATACTGTCGGTATAGACTGTGTTGCCATGTGTGTAAACGACATTTTATGTACAGGCGCCAAGCCTCTGTTCTTTCTTGATTACATAGCCTGCGGAAAAAATCATCCAAATAAAATAGCCACGATAGTAAGCGGTGTGGCCGAAGGATGCGTGCGGTCAATGTCCGCTCTTATAGGCGGTGAAACGGCTGAAATGCCCGGGTTTTATCAAGAAGATGAATATGATCTGGCAGGTTTTGCGGTAGGTGTTGTGGATCGCTCGGCAATAATTGACAAAGAGTCCGTAAAGGCGGGAGATGTTATGATCGCGCTTCCATCTTCAGGTATCCATTCCAATGGTTTTTCTCTTGTCAGGAAGGTCTTTGACGTAGAATCTGCGGATCTGGGTAAGACGTATGATGTTTTGAGCGGCAAAAGTCTCGGCGAGGTTCTGTTGACTCCGACAAAGATATACGTAAAACCTATGCTTGAGCTTTTTGATAAGGTCAAAGTCAAGTCAGTGGCTCATATTACGGGCGGAGGCTTTTATGAAAACATTCCAAGGAGCTTGCCAAAAAATAAAAGTGTCAGGATAAACAGAAAAGATATCAGGGTTCCGCCCATTTTTGATCTGCTCTCACAGACGGGCAGTATAACCGAGAGGGATATGTTCAACACTTATAACATGGGCGTGGGTATGACATGCATCGTGGACAAAAAAGATGTTTCACTTGCGCTTTCGACACTTGAGGGTGCCGGCGAGGCCGCATATGTGCTGGGTGAGATCATAGATGCGGAAGAGGGCGTGATAATATCATGACTTCCCGAAACATCAAAATCTGTGTCATGATATCAGGCGGCGGTACCAATCTGCAGGCTCTTATCGATGCCGAAAAAAAAGGGATCCTGCACAGCGGCAAAATTTCGCTTGTAGGCTCAAACAATCCCGATGCATACGGACTTGTAAGAGCTGCACAAAATAACATAGAAACATTCGTTGCAGAAGATGAAGATCTTATCGTCACAAAATTGGCGGAAAAAAAAATAGACATGATCGTGCTTGCAGGTTATCTCAAGATACTGTCAGCTGATTTTACCGATCTTTACAGAAACAGAATAATCAACGTTCACCCTTCTTTGATTCCCGCATTTTGCGGAAAAGGCTGCTACGGGCTGCGTGTTCATGAAAAAGCCTTAAACTACGGCGTAAAAGTCACAGGGGCAACCGTACATTTTGTAAACGCTGTTCCCGACGGAGGGCAAATAATCTCTCAAAAAGCAGTCGAGGTACTGGAATCAGACACCCCTAAAACATTACAAAAACGTGTAATGCAAGAAGCGGAATGGGTTCTTCTTCCCGAAGCCGCCGAAAGCGTTGCGGCAGAACTGAAAAACTCCGAGCGGAGAGGTGAGCCAATTCCGGACGTGACCAAAGCACATTAAGAGAGGATTGATATAACAATGCAAAAAATTGTTGATGCATACAAATCAGACAGCATAGAGGAGTACTTATCGGGCAATCCGTACCCCGGAAGGGGAATCGTCATAGGATTTACCCCTGACGGCGAAAAAGCCGTATCGGCTTATTTCATAATGGGAAGATCCGAGAACAGCAGGAACAGAGTGTTTGTGGAAGAGAATGACAATCTACTCATCAGACCTTTCGATCCGACTGCGGTCGAAGATCCCTCACTCATAATCTATTACCCTATCCGCATTTACAATAAAAACATTATTGTAACAAACGGCGATCAGACCGATACTATATATTCCTCCCTAAAAGAAGGAGGCACGTTTGCCGAAGCGCTGAGAACCAGAAGATTTGAGCCGGATTCTCCAAACTGGACACCGCGCATAAGCGGCATTGTCGATATCGTCGGCGGATCCGGATACCGTATGAGTATTCTCAAGAGTGCAGACAGAAGCGGAAACGCATGTAACAGATATTTCTACGAATATGAACCGCTTCCCGGTGAGGGACGCTTCCTGCATACGTACATAACGGATGCCGATCCTCTGCCCACTTTTACGGGCGAACCATTTAGGGTCAGCATTCCTTTTGACATAGACTCACTGACCGGCGACATATGGAACAACCTTGACAAAAATAACAGAATTTCCCTGTACGTGCGTTATACCGATGTAAAGACAGGTCGATACGAAAAACGTCTGATAAACAAGTTGTCGGAGACGCTATGCGATACAAAACACGGCATAAATTCAAATGAGGCGAGCAAATGAGGAATCAATTATGAAAAACCTGAAGAAACTGGAACTTAAATATGGCTGCAACCCCAATCAGAAGCCTGCGGCAATTTTTATGGATGACGGACGTGATCTGCCTGTTGAGATTTTGAACGGTAATCCGGGATATATAAATTTTCTTGACGCATTCAACGGCTGGCAACTGGTGCGTGAGTTAAAGAAAGCGTGCGGAATGCCTGCCGCCACGTCTTTCAAACATGTCAGTCCGACCTGCGCATCCCTCGGAATTGCGATGTCGGAGAATCTTAAAAAAGCATGCTTTGTTGATGATATAAAAGATCTTGACAAGTCAAGTATCGCAACAGCATACGCACGTGCGAGGGGAACGGACAGAATGTCTTCTTTCGGTGATTTCATCGCACTTAGCGACGTATGCGATGAAACCACGGCGCTTATCATAAAAAGAGAAGTTTCAGACGGTATAATCGCACCTGACTTTACCGATGCGGCGCTCGAAATACTTAAAAACAAAAAAAGGGGCAACTACAATATCATAAAGGTGGATCCCGATTACGAACCCGAGGCCAAAGAGAAAAAGCAGGTTTTCGGAGTTACATTTGAGCAGGGCAGAAACGATCATGCCATCACAACGGCAGATCTTGTTAAAATACCGACGGCAAACAAAAATCTCCCGAAAAACATACAGAGAGACATGTTGGTTGCTCTGATAACGCTGAAGTACACACAGTCAAATTCAGTGTGTTACGTCAAGGACGGGCAGGCTATAGGTGTGGGAGCGGGTCAGCAGTCAAGGATACATTGTACAAGACTTGCAGGGGAGAAAGCTGACCGTTGGCATCTAAGGCAGTCACCCGAAGTTCTCTCACTGCCGTTCAAAAAAGAAATAAGTCGTCCCGAACGGGACAATGCCATAGATACTTATTTGGGAGAAAACAGCGAAAAACTGCTTGAAGACGGGAAATGGGAAAGCCTTTTTACGGAAAAACCTGCGCTTTTTACACGCGAAAAACAAAGGATGTTTCTGGACGGCATATCGGGCGTCACAATAGGGAGTGATGCTTTTTTTCCATTTGGTGACAATATAGAAAGAGCCGCAGAAAGCGGCGTAGATTACGTGGTTCAGCCGGGTGGCTCCATCAGAGATCAAAATGTCATAGACACATGTGACAAATACGCGATGACTATGGTCTTTACCGGGCTGAGGTTGTTTCAGCACTGAATTCCGGGGGTTAAGTGGTTAAAAAATGCTCCGATTGAAAAGTAAATATTTTAAATTGAGAACATAATAACATATGAGGAGAACATGGATATGAGAGTACTGGTTGTCGGCGGCGGCGGAAGAGAGCACGCAATAATCAAAAAAATCGCAGAAAACCCAAAAGTGGCCGAGATCTTTGCGCTACCCGGAAACGGAGGGATTTCAAAAGATGCCGTGTGCATTGATATAAGCGCAGAGGATCCGAGCGCCATAACCAATTTCGCAAAAGAAAATAAAATTGATTTCGCAGTAGTTGCTCCTGACGATCCGCTTGTCATGGGTTGTGTAGATATGCTTGAATCCGAAGGGATTTCATGTTTCGGACCGAACAAAGATGCGGCGCTTATAGAAGGGAGCAAAGCATTTTCAAAAGAGTTGATGAAAAAATATGGAATACCGACAGCGGAATACCGGATTTTCGATGACAAAAAGGCGGCGCTCGATTACATAGACGGTTGCAAAATACCGGCTGTGATAAAGGCCGACGGACTTGCGAAAGGAAAGGGCGTAATAATAGCCGAAACCAGGAAAGACGCTCACAAAGCCGTGTGCGACATAATGGAGGACAGAATTTTCGGGGAGAGTGGAAGTCGTATTGTTATTGAGGAATTTCTGGAAGGTCCCGAGGTTTCCGTACTCAGCTTTACGGACGGAAAAACTTTGATCCCCATGATTTCTTCGATGGATCACAAAAGGGCGCTCGACGGTGACAAGGGACTTAATACGGGGGGAATGGGAGCAGTAGCTCCAAACCCTTACTATACCGATGAAATTGCGGCAGTATGCGAGAAAGAAATTTTTCTGCCGACCATGACCGCTATGAACAAAGAAGGGCGCACATTCAAAGGCTGCCTTTATTTTGGACTTATGATAACAAAAGACGGTCCCAAGGTCATAGAGTACAACTGCAGGTTCGGTGATCCTGAGACGCAGGTGGTGCTTCCGCTTCTTGAAAGCGATCTGCTTGACATCATGATGCATGTTTCCGCAGGCACATTATCGGAAGCAAATATTCAATTTTCAACAGATGCGGCATGTTGCATCGTTATGGCATCCAAAGGATACCCTCAAGAGTATCGGAAAGGACACAAATTGACCGTTCCGGAAAACTTACCATACGTATATATCGCAGGAGCAAACTATGTAGGGGATGAACTGCTTTCGAGCGGGGGAAGAGTACTGGGCGTCACTGAAAGGGGCAGAACCATAAAAAAAGCGATAGACAAGGCGTACGCTTCAATAAGAAAAATAGAATTCAATAACGGTTTTTACAGAAAAGACATAGGGCAGAGAGCGCTGCGCGCATCGGAGGAAGTGTAATGGTTTACAGGATTTATGTGGAAAAAAAAGAGGCATTCGCCAGCGAAGCGTTTGCTCTAAAAAATGAAATCGTGAATTTGCTTCAAATAAAGAGTTTGGAATCTCTCAGGATCATCAACAGGTATGATGTGGAAAACATTTCCGAAGAACTCTTTGAATCTTCCGTTGCGACGATTTTTTCCGAACCGCAGGTTGATATCTCGTCGACGAGCTTGATTTTCGATCACAAAGACACCGTATTTGCGGTTGAGTTTCTGCCGGGACAATTTGACCAGCGGGCAAATTCGGCTGCCGAATGCATTCAGCTGATCTCAAAAGGGGACAGACCGCAAGTCCGTTCCGCCAAAGTCTATGTTTTGAAAGGCGAAATAACGGAGAAGGATCTGAACACAATAAAGCAATACGTTATAAACCCCGTGGAAGCACGTGAAGCGAGCCTCGATGAGTTCAAGAGCCTGAAAACGGAGTATGAGATACCGCCCGAGGTGGATACCGTGGATGAATTTATCGACTTCAGTGAAGACAGACTTAAGGATTTGTTGTCCGAGATGGCGCTTGCCATGGATATTGACGATCTGAAGCTCTGTCAAAAATATTTTGCGGAGAAAAAGAGAAATCCAACTGTTACAGAGATCAGGGTTATAGACACGTATTGGTCGGATCATTGCAGACACACGACATTCAATACGATAATAGACAATGTAAGTTTTGAGGATTCGGAGATACAAAAAACTTATATGGACTACCTAAATGTAAAGAATGAAGTGAGTAAGGAAAAACCTGTCACCTTGATGAGCATCGGCACGATAGCCGCAAAATATCTGAAATCAAAGGGTCTGCTCGACAAACTGGACGAATCGGAAGAAATCAATGCCTGTACCGTAAAGATGGATGTCAACATCTCGGGTAAAACAGAAAAATGGCTTCTTCTTTTCAAAAATGAAACACACAATCACCCGACGGAAATAGAACCTTTCGGAGGTGCCGCGACCTGCATAGGCGGTGCAATAAGAGATCCTTTGTCAGGCAGAAGTTATGTGTATGCCGCTATGCGTGTGACAGGCGCTGCCGATCCCTTAAAACCCATTTCAGAAACGCTTGAGGGCAAGCTGCCTCAGCGCAAACTTGTGACCACAGCGGCGGCGGGATACAGCTCCTACGGCAATCAGATAGGGCTTGCTACAGGTCAGGTGGATGAGCTTTATCATCCCGGATACGTGGCAAAAAGAATGGAAGTTGGTGCCGTGGTGGCGGCAGCTCCGTCAGAAAATGTACGCAGGGAAAGACCCGCGCCAGGTGATGTCGTAATACTCTTGGGCGGAAAAACAGGCAGAGACGGGTGCGGAGGCGCCACAGGCTCTTCCAAACAGCATACTACGGAATCTCTAGAATCCTGCGGTGCCGAAGTACAGAAAGGGAATGCTCCTGAAGAACGGAAACTGCAACGCCTGTTCAGAAATCCCACAGCTTCCCGTATGATAAAGCGCTGTAACGATTTTGGGGCAGGGGGAGTTTCTGTTGCGGTCGGAGAACTTGCGGCAGGGCTTGATATAGATCTCAATGCCATACCAAAAAAATATGAAGGGCTTGACGGTACCGAGCTTGCTATCAGCGAATCCCAAGAAAGAATGGCGGTCGTTGTCGGATCCGAGGACATCGGAGAATTTTGCCGTCTGGCACACGATGAAAATCTCGAGGCCTCCGTTATTGCAAGGGTTACAGAAAGCCCTTATCTGAAGGAAACATGGAACGGAAAGGTAATCGTAAACCTGTCGAGAGCTTTTCTGGACACAAACGGAGCAGAAAAACACACCGACGTCAAAATAAGCGCTCGCCGTGAGTTTATTCCAAAACGGACAGCTGATTTAAAATCTCTTAAAACTTCCTATAAAAGTCTTGTGGGAGATCTCAACGTGTGTTCAAAACGAGGACTTGCCGAGGAATTTGATTCCACCATCGGTTCAGGTACCGTACTGATGCCGTTTGGCGGAAAATATCAGCGAACACCCAACCAGGCAATGGTAAACCTCATTTCAACCGAAAAAGGACACACCGATACATGCTCCATAATGGCATGGGGGTTCAATCCGCATATTTCAGAAGCCTCACCGTATCACGGAGCCTATATTGCCGTGGTTGAATCTATATCAAAACTTGTGGCGACAGGGGCTTCGTTCAAGGAAATCTATCTGTCCTTTCAGGAATATTTTGAAAAGCTTGGTACTGATCCCGTTCGCTGGGGGAAAGCCATGTCGGCGGTTCTTGGCGCATTCCGGGCGCAGAAGGAACTGGGAGTCGCAGCGATAGGCGGCAAGGACTCAATGAGCGGCACCTTTGAAAATCTAAATGTTCCCCCAACCTTGATCTCTTTTGCCGTGACCACCGATCCTGCAAAAAAAATCATTTCTCAAGAGTTCAAGGAAGCAGGGGACAAAGTGATCCTGTTGCAACCAATTTACACCGCAAGTGGGCTTCCTGACGGAGACTCGCTTAAGGATATGTATGAGTTTTTCGGTAAACTTAATGACAGCAGCACGGTAAAAGCCGCATTCGCACCAGGATACGGCGGTATAGCGGAAGCTATGTTCAAAATGGGAATCGGAAACAAGATCGGTTTCAAACTTGACGATAAACTGTCGCTCAAAGATATCTTCAATTATGCGTATGGAAGTATAGTTGCAGAAGTGACCGATGACTTCTCCATAAGCTACGCAGTCGACGAACGTTTTAACTTGATTGAACTTGGAAAAACTCTGACTGAATACGTCGCTATACTGAAAGATGAAAATGTCTCGCTTGAAGAAATAGAGGCGGAGTATGAGGAGAAACTTGAACCTGTGTACAAGTGTAATATAATTCCGGAATCAAAACCTATAAAGAATTTCAGTTATAGGGAAAAGACGAGCGAACTCTCTCATGCCCCTTACAACATCGCAAAACCAAAAGTTTTGATCCCCGTGTTTCCGGGAACAAACTGTGAATACGACTCCGCCAAGGCTTTTGCTGAAGCGGGTGCGGATACCGATATTTTTGTGATAAACAATCTAACTTCCGATGAAGTAGCAGAATCGGTCGAGGTATTCGCAGACAAAATCAGGCAATCGCAAATAATCTTCATACCCGGAGGATTTTCAGGCGGCGATGAACCTGACGGTTCAGGTAAATTTATAACCTCGTTTTTCAGAAACCATGAGATAAAGAATGCCATAGGCGATCTTCTCGATAATCGTTCAGGACTTATGATCGGCATATGCAACGGTTTTCAGGCACTGATCAAGTTGGGGCTGCTTCCTTATGGGAAGATAACAGAAATCGATGAGAACGATGCGACCCTGACATTCAATGAAATAAGGAGACATCAGTCCAAGATCGTTCGTATCAGACTGGCCTCCAACAAGTCTCCGTGGACAAGAAGTATAAATACGGGCGAGATATTCTCAGTTCCCGTTTCACATGGAGAGGGAAGATTCATAGCACCTGAAGCACTTATCAAAGGACTTGCGGAACATGGGCAGATTTTGAGCCAATACGTTGATCTCGAAGGCAACGCCACGCATGATATCCAATACAATCCAAACGGCTCTTATTACGCCATAGAGGGCATAACTTCTCCAGATGGCAGAGTCCTCGGTAAGATGGGACATGTCGAACGCATAGGAAAAGACTTGTACAGGAATGTACCCGGTACATATGACATGCAGTTGTTCAAATCCGCCGTTGAGTACTTTAAATAGAGATTGCTTTAATCAGAGCTGATCCATTATACGAAACTGAATCATTCAACCAATCCCTAAATCAATACAACGCAGACAGGGATCATACGCCCCTTAACTATTCCTAAAATCATAATTTTGGGAATAGTTAAACTGAATTGATCTCCGGCAAAAGCCGTGATTACCGCAATCTTTTATTTCCCGCTTGTCTTATGCTTTTACGGTCAATCGGCATATACGGGAATCAATAGTTTCTGACCGACCTGTATATCGTAAGACTCCAAGTCATTCTTTTCTTTTATGTCTTCGATGAACTGCCTGACATCCATATCGACGGGATTGTTTTTCCCGGCTATAGACCATAGCGTATCTCCGGCATGCACCTTGACCGCCTTGAAGCTGTTCAGTGAAACACCCGTTATGGTATTCATTCCGGCCACTGCGGAAAAAGCATTGAAAATAAACAAAATGAATATAACGGCAAATACAGTAAATCTTAGATTGGATTTGATCTTAAATTTTTTCACTTCTATTACCTCCCTACCTCTGTGCAGAACATTTGTTCGATACGGGTATAATATCAGAACAAATGTTCGTGGTCAAGGGTTTTACGGAGGTTTTTTTTACTTTTTTTCAATCAGTACTTTTCAACTTGCCGTCACGTCTTGCCGTTTCCACAAGATCCAACAATCGCCTGTTGCATTCTCCTATTTTCACTCCCGCATATATCACCTTTTCGCAACCTTGCATAACTTCAACTGCCTCACGGAAGGTTTTATCGCTTATAGCCGAAAATGATTGTTCCGTAACGATTTTGCACGCCAAAAATCGGGCAAGATCGTAGTCTATATCATTCTTATATAAAACCCCGGCGGCAAACGGGATGTTCTTTTTTTGAAGTTCCCTGTAGGTTTGTACTCCTGTTCCGCCCGATGAAATAACAAAGTAACGTGGTTCAGTGCCGTCGGGCGGCGGCAGTTCGATGTTCCCGAATACCGGGTTATAAAAACCGTTGTCGATGTTATACAGCGATCTTATCAATTCATCACGGAAAATTTCCTCGGGTGTGCCGTATTCAACGATGTGATCATAGCTTACGCATACTATTTTATCGGAAATTTTCTGTGCCAAATCTATCTCATGAAGAGTCATTACAATCGAGATATTCTGTGTCGTAGCCATGCTTCTGAGTATCCCCAGAAGTTCCAGTTTATATCTTATATCAAGAAACGACGTCGGTTCATCCAGAACTATTATTTCTGGTTCCTGACATATTGCGCGAGCCAGCAGTATCCTCTGCTTCTGACCGTCGCTGATTGTGTTGAAATCTCTGGCACCAAGATCCTGCGCATGCACAGTGGAAAGAGCGTACTCTACTTTTTTTTCATCCTCAAAGGACAAGATCCCGAACCTGCCTGTATAGGGATATCTCCCCGTTGCCACGATCTCGTGGCATGTCATCAGTTCGGGTTTGATCCTGTCAGTCAAGACGAGCGACATCTTTTTTGATAAATCTTTATATGACAGTTCTTTCAGGTCAATGCCGTCGCACAGGACTTTTCCTCCCAATATGGCAAGGTGCTTGCTTATACTTTTTAAAATAGTGGATTTTCCGGCGCCGTTGGGACCTATTACGGTTACTATCTCTCCCCTTTTGATATCAAGGCATATATCCTTTATGAGTACATTTTCACCGTATCCGACCGACAATTGATCCAATTGAAGATAGTTGTTATCCATTCTCCCCTCTTTTTCTGTTTATCATCATATAAATCACTATCGGTGCGCCCAAAACCGATGTTACCGTACTTATATTGAGTTCAAGCGGCGCCAGAGCAAGTCTTGCGATCAGATCGCAGAACATGCAGAACACCGCACCTCCGAGGAAAGTCGCAGGGATGACGACTATGGGCGAGGATGTTCCCAATAAAGCTTTCACAAGAAAAGGAACTGCTATGCCCACAAATGAAATGGGTCCGGCAAATGCCGTCACGGTGGCGGAAAATAAACTTGAAATAACTATAAGCGTGATACGGAATATCTTTATATTCACCCCCATGCTCCTGGCGTAGGCCTCACCGAGCCGGTATGCGCCTATAGGTTTTGACAGAACCATGCTTATAAATAAAGTTGCGAAAATAACAATACTCCCGACTTCCACATTGCTCCAGCTCATCCCCGAGAAGCTTCCCTTGGCCCAGCCGTGGAGATTTGCGATGTCCGAATCACTTGCAAATGTGATTATAAAATCAGTCACGGCAGAACATATATATCCTATCATTATTCCCGCAACGAGAAGAGATGCCATGTTACGTATTTTCCGCGCCACCAACAATATAAATGCAACCGAAAGCATTGAGCCTACAAATGCCGCTGAAATCATGGTGTATGAGTTGATGTACTCAATGTAACGAAAGCTGAATATCATAACAAAAGCCACGACCATTCTGGCTCCGGAAGAGATTCCAAGTACAAAGGGACCTGCTATCGGATTTCTGAAAAAGGTCTGCAACAGAAAACCCGACAGCGAAAGCCCACCGCCCAATATGGCCGACATTATTATCCGCGGTAGTCTTATTCGCCATATAATATTTATGTCTTTTGTACTCCCGCTCCCGGAAAAAATCACTTTCACGATCTTGCTCATGGAAATGTCGACATTGCCGGACTTTATATTGATCAAAGTCATCATAAACAATGCGATCAGCAAAAATGCAAAAACAAGCGCATATCTTACTCGTTTTTGTTGATTCTCGGTATGAAAATTATTTTTGTTTGTTGCATTCATGGTATAAATTGCGTTTACGCTCTGCCGGGTCATTTTAATTTTTTGATAAACTTTAAGTCTCCGGGGTTCTTTTTCGTCAGCAACTTGTTGAAATCGCTTATCATATCACCGACTATATCCGTGCGCTGATACATTGAGGCTCCTGTAGTCCAACAATTGCCGTGTCTCACAGCCTTGAAATTCTTCATTGCGGGATCTTTTGCGACCAAGTCTTTCAGGCTTTTGACCGAACTGTCGATACTTGCGTTGTAGACGATATAGTCGGCACCTGCGGCTGTATCATAAAATTTTTCTATGGTCATAGGTATTGACGGCTTGCCATCCTTATCGTCAAGATCTTTAAATATGTACTTTCCTCCGGCAATCTCGATCATTGATGGGATATAGTCAGTGCTTCTTCTTACTATGGCTTTGCCGTCTGTGGAAATGTAGAAAAAGGCTATTGTTTTCCCCGTGTTTTTCTGTTTCTTGATTTTGCTTATCTTGTTTTCCTGATCTTTGAAGAACCGATCCGCTTGCTCCTCTCTGCCTATCAATGCGCCGTAAAGTTTGATCCATTCGGTGCGTCCGAGCGGATGCGATTCATAACTTGAACGGTCTACCATAACAGGAATAGGTATACCTTCTATCATTTCCTTTACTTCAGGTGAATGATATATCATTGTGGATTCGATGGCAAGTTTGCACTTTTTATTCACGAGCATCTCATAATCAGGCTCGCTGTATTTCCCTGAAAACTGTATTTTTCCGGCTCTCATGGCTTTCTTTACGGAATTGAAAGTCCAACCTCCCTCTTTTAATGATGACATGGTGATTTTGTCCAGAGCATTCATCGATGCAAAAAGAGACATGGATGCAGTTGCAGCCAGATAGATATTGTTTACAGGTTCTTTAAGTATCTTGATTTTCTTGGGGAGTGATTTGGGAACCTTTCCCCCTTTTGGCACCAGCAAATAACCTGCATCTTTTTTTATGACTATAAGCTTGTATCCGTTCTTATAGTAATGAACATTAAATTCTTTTGCATATTTAGGATTCAAGCTCTTATCGTATTTCATTCCGCTGATTTTGGGGGCTTTTATCCCGTCGTTTGCAGCATCACTGCGGGTTTGGCGATTGCCGCAACCGACAAGAACAGCGCAGAGCAACGGAATCAAAACAAAAACTATCGTAAAAAGAAAGGTCATGCGCTTTTTGCGAGTATCGTTTTTTCTGTTTATAAGTTTCATATGCGATTTATCCCTTTCAAATCAACGCCGGTGTCATTTGGATTAACTGAATACGGCACGGTAAACCTTTATCCATTCTGCACGGGCATTCTTTGTTTTTTCCTTGTCCGATCTATCCATTATAACGGGTATGCCAAGTGCGGTGAACCTTCTTTGCAGGAGGTTCAGATTCTTAAGTGCGCCCGTTTTGTCCTTTGAGTTTTTGTCGGGCAATACGGATGCCGGCAAAAGCGCCGTATTGATCTTGTTCAGTATTATTTTCTTGTAATCCGGGCTTCTGAGGCTTCCGGCACGTCTTATCTTTCCGTCGGCATATAATTTTCTGAGCGTGCCTGGGATTGATCTGTCGGAAAAATCCATACCGATCAAATTTATGGCATGCGCAACTTTCGCCTTATTCATAAATATCGCAGCCGCACGTGATGTGACATAGGCTTTTTCAGATGGCGTCCTTACTATTATGTACTTTTTTTCAAGCCCTGCCGGAAGATTGTACTTTTTGGGTACAAGAAGGTAATTCACCACACGATTGTGATACAGAGATTCAGTTATCTCGTGATTCGATTTCACAACTTTTTTCCCATCATCGTCATAGGCACTTTTGTCCTTTATCGAACTTGTGTCATCGGTTTTCATCTTTGATGAATCGTTTGGCGTATAAGTTCCCTCTCCTGTATAAATAGACAGAAGTCTTACGCCGCCTGTGTAGTTTAGGATTCGGAAATTGACGGCATATTTTGTCCTAATCTCCGACAGGTAGCCTAATCCGTCGATTTCCGGAGCTTTGCCGTATATCCCCAAGTTTCGAAAGGCTGTTTTCCCCTTGTCTTTTTTTGATTTTTCGTGATTTTTCTTTTTACCTCCATTCTTTGACGAGGATACGGAGTTTGATTTTTTACTTTCCGATTTTCTTATGTAGACCGCATACCTGATCCAATGTGGCTGTGACATACGCCTCGTGCGACCTATAACAGTATTGTTTGCGTTTAATTTTACGGGTATCGTGAATGTGGATTCCCCTCCCCCTTGTTTGGTGAATGACCTGCCGTCTGCCTTGAGGGCATCGTAATAAGAACTGCCGAATACTATCGTTGCGTAAGCTCTTCCGCCGGTGACCGATATCTTTGAACACCTTATGTAAGCGAGCCTGCCCGACCCGCCGGACCAACCAAAGCCGTCCGGTTTATAGATGCCGTCTTTGAGACTTGTCCTATTATTCACCCGGGTTGTCGTTTCGTTTTTTTCACTACTTCGTTTTATACTGTTTTTCAATCGTTTCTTGAGAATCGAATCCTTATTCTTCTTATTTTTCGATTTCCGAAGTTTTATTTTCCCGAAAGAATTTCCGTTTTTCCTTTTCGTGGATTTCTTTGGGTATAGGTTCTTTGCGCCTGCAAGCGAACCTGCTGTCTTCTTGATCTTTTTCGCTCCCTTGGAGTAGAATATTGCCGTATGTTGAAACCACTCCTGATGCTCGGTATCACCACTTTTTTTGTTGAGTTTACCGTATTTTTTGGAGTGTGCGGAGATCATAACGTTCGTGTCAAGAAGAGCTACAGGAACTCTGTAGGTATAATAGCGATCCCTTTTTATACCCTTATTCCACGCTCCTTTTCCTGCGGATGCCGCCTCTTGAGCCAGTCCCGCATAAAGATAGTCATATCCCTTTCCGTTCAAGGTAATGTCCGCAAACATCTTCCCCTTTTTTACTGTTAAAATGCTGTAATGGACTTTAGCGTTTTTCGGTGCCATGTTGAACATGATTCTATCGGTATCTGATCTAACCTTGTACCTGCCGTCAGGAAGCTTATTTCCCGACTTGAGGATCGGATACAGGTTCACCCTGCTCTTTGAATACTTTTCCGGTTGTGCCTCGTCTGAAGATGCGATTACCATCATTTCATTTCCGGCGTTGATTCGGACGGGGATCTCGTATTCTGTCACCGTTTCCGTTTCGCTTGAACCGCGTTTTAGAACATTTTTTATTTTGCCGCTGTATATTTGGGCATTTGCGTCGATCTTATCCCAAGCTTTGCCCCGTATGCGCATGGTTGCGGTAGAACGGTTGTTTTTTACCGTTATTTGCAAGATATTTACCACAACCTTACCATCATCTGAAGAAAAGGAAAACTTTCGGGGAAGAAAGTTCCCATCCACCATGTCTGTGTAGTTGTTTATTTTTGAAGTTTCGGAGCTTGCATAAGTGCGTATGGCGATCTTGCCGTGCTTTTTTTTATCGCTTTTTTCGTTTTTTTGATTTTCTGCGTCATTCCGGATATCAGGCGCACTTGAGTTTTCGTTTTCGCTTCCGGCTGTAACCGGGGTTTCTTTTTCCGGATACGCATCATCATTCTCCGAACGTGATGTCTCATTTTCCAATGAGTCATTTTTATAGCTTTTTTCATCTTCAGCGGAATTTTCGGATTTGCTTTCTTGCTTTTCCCGATTCTCGCTCTTATCCGCATTGTTGTCCTGTTTTTCGGCGGATTTTTTATTTTGCTCCGCAGTTCTGTCAGCCTGTGTTGATTTGGTCGAAAAGTCACTTGAAGGCTCACCGTCATCGGCCGATACGGGAGATCCCGATATTGTAACTAGCATTAAAACCAAAAGAACCGATAAAATTTTTGTGATTTTTTTCACCGTTTTTTCCTCTTACATCTTTTGAATATGACTATTTATGAAAACCTCTGCCACAAATGTTTTCAGATTTTTGAGTATGTCCATATGCCATTTACCTTTTTGTCGTGTATGACTTTGTATGTACGTATTCTGAGCGAATGGACACGTTTTTTCTTTATCCGGACGATGAGTTTTGCTTTGGCTTTTCCGGAAGCGACAAATATCCGTAACTTCTTATATTGGGTGAAGGCTCCTTTCTTTGCTTCAAGCACGTAACCCGAAGCTTGGGGCACTCTCTTCCATTGCACAACAAGTTTTCCCCGCTTATCAATTTTTGCCTTAACGCCCTTTACCTTAAGTTTCTTCGCAAGGTGCCTGCGGGCTTTTGTGATCTCTATCATGTAGTGATACTGTACCCAATGCGGAGTGGACATTGCCGTCGTTCTTGCGGAAAACGGGGCTTTTTCGTCAAGTTTGACCGGCACGGTCGCCTTGCCGTTTTTCACTTCATATACATCGTTTCCGATCTTTCCCGTATGTGGGTCATACAGATCTGCGTTGTCTTCGTCAAGTCCCGTCTTTCCTCTTTTCTCACCCATGAAAAAATGTGTAACCCGGGTGCTTTCAGTCGAAAGTTCTGCATATGCTCTTCCTTTTCTTATTGTGACGGATTTACAGAAATACTTTGCCTTTCCCGTTCCTCCCTCAAATTTAAAATAAACTTTTGGAATCTTATATTTGCCGTCGGACAAATCCGTCTTATTATCAACTTCGCTACGTATGGAATCATCCTCAGCCGATACGACTGAAGATGAAAAGGTAGCCGCAGCTGTAAACAACATGATAAAAGCGATTGTGGAAAGTAAAAATAAAGTGATTGTTTTTTTTAGCATTAGAACCCCCCCGGCTTTAATTTATTTTAATTTTTTTTGTCTTGCTCCACTTTGAATAATAAGTTTTCCCTATTCCTTTATTAAAAGTCCTTACAGCGAAATAGTATATTTTCCTGCTTTTGAGTTTTTTTATGCTTGCTTTGCTTTTTCCCGTAAGAAGCATGACTTTAGCGGACTTCATTGACTTTTTCGTTGAATACCCAAGCTCATATCCCGACACTGTCTGCTTGGGCTCCATTGAGACAGTTGCGCGTTTTTTGCCCGGTTTTATCTTTTTCACCGAAGATGCATACGGTCTGTCAAAACGCGGTTCTTCCCCGGTTCCTATGACCATAATGCAGTGCAGATCATACCATGCGTTCTTTTTCTTGCTGTGACCGGATACCAAGATTTCCCCACAGGCATTTTCCAAGGGGATGTTGAAATTGTAGAACTCGGTGTCCACGCCGTCTATCTTTTCAAATTTTGATACGGCAGGTATTGCGTTTGTCTCATTTGCTTTAGCTTCCGCTTTGCCGGCTTCCTCGCCGGCGTTCGGATCGCTCACTTTGTAGAGTTTGTCAAAACCCGTGCCATTCAGGCGTATCAGCAGATTCATCCTGCCGTTTTTCACGGTCAAAAGTCCCTGATGTTTGTCAAAATCATTCACATTCATCATCTTGCCATTTATATGAACAGCGACTTTATATATCCCGTCGCCGTATTGAACCGCTTTGCTCGGATAAGTCGTTGCAGCAAATGCCGCCCCTACGGAGGACAAAGCGATAGTTGCTGTCATTGCCGCCCACAGAATTTTTCTCGTCAATTGTTTCATGACCCAATCCTTTCTCCCATATATTTAGAGAGCTCCGTTAAGAGCTCTCCGTTCACATTATGTATAGCTATTTAACCGCTTTTGAAGTTTTTGCGGTTCCCCATGCCGAGAAGTATTTTGTTCCATCGACATTTACAAAGCTTCTTACCTTGAAAATATATTTTTTGCCTGTCTTGAGCTTTTTAAGCACTTTCTTTGAAGATGAAAGTTTGACGGTTTTGTACTTGCCGCTGCCTTTTGCTTTGTACTTCAGCTCAAATTTTGGCTTGGCAACAGTGCTGATCTTTGCCGCTGTGCTCTTTACGACGGCAACGTGAGGAGCTTTTGCCACTTTTACGGTAATTTTCTTTTGGCCGATCTTGAGATTCTTTACAATGCCTTCGGTCGCTCCCAGAGCGTCTTTCATGTGTTTTACATAAAGATTCCTGACCGCCTTTATTTCACCGAGTCCATGAATTTGGCAACTTACGTTCTGCGCACCGCCAAAAGCCTTTTCGAATGCCGGTTTCCATGAATCGTCGTCGTCTCCTGCCATATCGTTGTTTGCGTGATCTCCTGCCACTACCATCAGCGGACGCAGAACCACTTTCTTGTATCCGGCTTTTTTGATCTTCTTTATGAGAACATCCCTCTCTGTGGAAGCGGGTTTCCCTTCCACCGTGCCGACGAAGACATTGTTGTACTTAAGTTTTTTAAACGTTTTCTGCATCTCAATATATGTTTTCGTGGCAACGTGTGCAGTTCCATGTCCCATAAATACGAATGCGGTCTTTTTCAGAGACTTGGACGTAACTGTCCTGACGCCGCTTTTTTCCATCTTTGCCGCCTCGGACGCAATACCCTTGGCAACAGTTTTCATGTCGTCCTTCGTGGTCAGAAGCGGTTCGGATATAACTACCTTGGAGAAATCTTTTTCTTTCGCCTTTACCGCTGCTTTAAGTTCATCGTATTCAGCGCCGTGCATCAGGTGAGTGGGCTGTATTATGAGCGTATTTACGTTGTTTTTCTTTGCGCGTTCAATTGCCTGAACAATGTTGTCGATCTTTTTTCCGTCGCGCGCATATACATGGTTGATTATTATCTGCGCCGTAAATCCTCTTCTGACCGACATGTTTTTATACGCCTGCTGCAATCGTCTCTCAACCGCTCCTATTGTTGCGGCGCGGCTTTGATTAAAGCTCGTTCCGAAACTAGCCACGAGAATCTCGGTTTTGCCGATATTGTCTGCATTGAGAGTGTCATCTTTGGAGGCATCCCCCGTATCCCTCATGAAATAATCCCATACATCGGGATCGTCCTTTTCAAGAGATTTCTTCTGTGTGTCGGTCAACTTGTCAAACAAAGCTTTTGCGTTTTCACAATCTTTGTATGTATGATCGGTGAACTTCTGTCCTTCCTCTCCCTGAAGCTTTTCCACGGCCTTAAGGAGTTCGGATTTGGGTTTCTGCGCAGCGCTTGCATTGGCATCGGCAAACACACCCATACTTGAAAACGCCATGAGTGTTGCAATAGAAAGTGTTAGTGTAAGCAACTTCAACATACTTTTTTTCATTGGATTTTCCTTTCTTTTCATAAGTGAAATCGATATCCGCTTATCCTCGAACAATTGCACACGAAACAAGTTACGGCAACGCCCAAGAACATTTACTGTATAATACTATCAAATTACCATTTATTAGTCAATCACTTTATTCATGAAATTTTTTCGTATATCCTGTCCACAAGGCTATGGAGCTGTTTCCTGAAGATCAATCCGAAAATGAGCGCTATCGAACATACACTGGCGATGAGTATCATTCCTCTGTAATTGTCTTTCATGTATAGATCACCGAACCAGATACTGCCCAAAAGCGCAGGTATCCTTGCGACGGTAGAAATGAGCAAAAATGCGCTGAATTTCATGTTTGATATTCCTGCGGGAAGACATAATACGTCTTTGGGAGTTCCCGGTATCAAATAAAAAACAAATGTGAATACGTACGCTTTTTCACTGTTGAATGCATCCATCATCTGCTGCATTCTTTTTTCACCGACAAGCATCTGTATTCCGGAGCGTCCCAGAAGCTTTGCCATGTAGTAGGCTATGGCCTCTCCGATGACTTTTCCCGTTATCGTGAGGATCAATCCGTATCCGATACCGAACACCGACCCCGCTGCCATCTGAAAGAACTGACCCGGGATCACACTTACCGTCACCTGGAAAATCTCAAGTCCTATATAGATAAACACGCTGTATCCCGGATGGGATTTCAAATATCCCACAAGACTTTTGTATTCTCCGACGATATCCATGAGGCTCTTGTTGACAAACATAAGATAAATCGGTATTCCTACCAGCACCGCAAGCAGCATTGCCAGTTTTATGATATTAAAGATTTTTTTCCAAAAAGCTTTACGTTCAAGATCCATGCTCATTATATATCTCCCTTTAACATATTGCCGGCTTTGAGATGGTTGAGCGCCGACATTACCCCCAATTTGCCGTGTTCGTAGGTAAGCCCTCCCTGAAAATAGACATTGAAAGGTTCCCGTATCGGCGCATCAGCACTGAGTTCTATGGAAGCTCCCTGAACAAAAGCCCCTGCAGCCATCACCACCTTATCCTCATATCCCGGCATATCCCACGGCTCCGGTGTGACAAAAGAATCCACCGGAGCCGCAGCTTGTATACCGCGGCAAAATGCCACCAAAGATTCTTCGTTTTCCAGGCAAACCGCCTGTATTATATCACTTCGTTTTTCCGAGGATCCCGGGCACGTCTCATAGCCGAGATTTTCAAATACCTTACCACACAGGATTGCACTTTTCAATGCGCCGCTCACCACCGAAGGTGCAAAGAAAAGTCCTTGAAGCACATTCCTTGTCTGTCCGAAAGTAAGCCCGCATTCACTTCCTATACCCGGACAAGTCATTCTATAGGCCGCTTTTTCCACAAGTTCTCTTTTTCCGCATATATAGCCGCCCGAAAGCGCAAGACCGCCGCCCGGATTTTTGATAAGTGAACCTGCGATTATATCCACCCCTGCTTCCGTCGGTTCTTCGGTGTCCGTAAATTCGCCGTAGCAATTGTCCGCCATGCAAATCAATCCCGGGTATTTATCGTGGATAAAGTCGCTCCAACGCTTTATCTGTTTCAGGCTCAACGCCTTTCGCAGGCTATATCCCATGGATCTTTGCACACAGACCATTTTGGTTTTTTCGCTTATGGTTTCTTCTATACGTTTAAGGTCTATTTCACCGCCGGGCATAAGCTTCACTTCTTTATAGGTTATTCCGTAGTCGGCAAGCGAACCATTGCCGCAACCTCTGATTCCGATCACTTCCTCGAGCGTGTCGTATGGTCCGTCACTGCAATAGATAAGCTCATCCCCCGGTCGCAATATACCCAAAAGCACCGTACCGATGGCGTGCGTGCCGTTGACCAGAGTCGGGCGTACCAATGCAGCCTCCGTCCCAAATACATCCGCATAGACTTTTTCTACGGCCTGCCTTCCGGAATCATCGTAACCATATCCCGTCGTCCATGAAAAATGACTGTCTGAAATTCTGTTCCGCCGCAGCGCCGACACGATCTTGTACTGATTGTATTCTTTGATCTCATCTATACGCTCAAAATCTGTTTGCAGTGACTTTTCGCAACTTTGAACGTAATCCACTATTTCTTTTTTTATGCCGCATTTTGCCGTCAAAAATTCTTTTATCACAGTCAAACCCTTTTATACTTACTCTTCTCGCTCCTCGTTCTCTTCTTTTTCCTCGTCGGCACTTCCGGTAAAGCTCGATGCAAAATCAGTGTTCGCTTCTTCTCTTTCCTCTTCCCATTCCATGCCGGACACCAAGTTTCTTTTTACGTTGCTCTTGTGTTTTGCATAGAGCTGTGTAGTCGTCACCTGCTCGTGATCCAAGAGTGCCGCAACATCATATATTGAATTTCCCCGTCCTATCAAACTCGTGGCAGCGGTGGCTCTGAGTTTATGCGGACTGTATCCGGATCTGAGCGAGGTTTTTAGCGCAAGTGAAGTGTACTTTTTGACAAGTTCCCTTATCTGGCGTTGCGTAAGTCGCTTTCCCTGAAGTGAAAGGAAAAGAGCGTCTTGATTTTCTTTTTCAAGAGTGTCTTCCGCCTTTCGTTCGTTGTTTATATAGTCTACGACCACTGATGTCACGGATTTATTCATCGGCATGGTTGATTCCTTGCCGCGTTTTCTGTATATCTTGAACTCTTCCCTTGAAAAATTGAAAGAGGAGACATTGAGTTGCTGCAGTTCCGACAATCTCAACCCATATGTAAGAAAAAGTATAAGTATCGCTTTATCCCGTTTTTTAGTCTTTTCCCAGTAACTGCGTTGATGATCGGTCAACCCCCTGCCCGATGAAACCACATCCAGCATTGCGAGCACCTCGTTGTCTTGCAGTGCCTTGATTTCACGCTCCGACACTTTTTGAACCCTTATGGGGTCAAATCCGTCCGTGATGTTGCGTGAGACGATTTCATCTCTGTACAGCTGTTTGAACATGACGGAAAGGGACGATTTTTTTCTGGCAAGCGTCTTGTTGCGGTTTTCATAAATCGTAATGTTTTTCTCGTTCTCAACCTTATATCGCCTGCAGTAGTCAAGATACATATTTATATCCACCGACTTGACTGTGTCCAAATCCGCAGCGGATACCGATTTGATGTCCCGGGCACGGGTCAGATCCGTTTCCGAGATCATATACACAAAAAAAGCTTTGATATCCCTCAGATACGCAAGTCTGCTCATCGGAAGCACATTTCCTTTCAGATACACAAAAAATCCGCGCAAAAAAAACGGGAGTTGAGCCTGAATTTGCTCACATTCAGAGATGATTTCATTTTCTTGTTCAACAATGTTGTCCGGTCTGTCACTCTTGTTATGTATTTTTAATTCTTTAACTTTTTTTTCTGTCATCCTGCAATCGCGCCTGTGTATAATGTTCCTCTCCACGTTTTTTTTACACCCTCGGTTTTTGTTTGCCGGCTTTACGTTCTCATCCAGGCTTCCGACTCCTGCTACGCGAACCTCCGAGTTCATCGCCTATCCGACGAAGGATCTCTCCGATGCACACACTGTCATTTTCAAATTCGGATATATTGAACCAATTCATATCGTCATAACGCTTGAACCATGTGAGCTGACGTTTTGCCAAATGTCTTGAATTTCGTTTTATCAGTCGTATAGCTTCTTCTCTGTCGTACTCGCCGTTGAAATATGCTATAAGCTCTTTGTATCCGATTCCTTTCATGGATATATCATCTGCCGAAAGTCCCGAATCCATGAGGCTTTTTACTTCTTCTTCAAGTCCCGCCTCCATAAGTTGGTCGACGCGGTGATCTATCCTTGCATAAAGTTCTTCCCTGTTTCTGTTCAGGCAGATCTTTATGCTGTAATAATCTTTTGTGATCGTAGGTTTTTGGGAAAAATCATCTATTCCCTCACCAAATTCCGCCGCTTCTATGGCTCTTACGACTTTTTTTATATTGTTGGGATGTATCCTTTCCGCCGCGACGGCATCTATCTTCGCAAGTTCGGCATGCAGATACTCCGCACCTCTACGGGAAGCAATAGCGTACAATTTTTCCCTATAGCCCAATGCGTCTTGCGGCGGAGCCGCAAAATCCATATCATACAAAAGAGAATTCAGATAAAGCCCCGTTCCGCCGGCGACTACCGGAATCTTTCCCCGGGCGAATATGTCCTCTATGACTCTTTTCGCCATTTCACAATACGTTGCAACAGAAAAATATTTTCTCGGATCTATTTTGTCGACAAGATGGTGTCTTACCTCCGAAAGTTCTTCTTTCGAGGGTTTTGCGCTACCTATATCCATATATTTATATATCTGCATAGAATCGCATGAAACTATCTCGCCATCAATGGCTTTTGCCGTCTCTATGGCGTATTTTGTCTTTCCCACGGCAGTCGGTCCACAAATTACGACCACAGTCCTTTCCTCATCATTCGTCATCCTTGTCAAACTCCCGCATATCGTTGTTTTTATCCCTGTTAAACTCCTGCATATCTTTGTTTTTCATCCCTTGCAAAGATCACGCATATCTCCTCCGGGGTAACGTTTGAATCCTCAAAATAGCATGTGTCTCATGCCCGTTTGAACATCTTTTCAACGTCGTACAGTGAAAATCTGATAAATGTGGGGCGACCGTGCGGGCACGAAAACGGATTTCTGCAACGCTTAAGATCATTCATCAGTGCTTCCATTTCTTTTTGCGAAAGTTTATCGTGCGCTTTTATTGCGGACTTGCATGATCTTGTTATAAGCTTATTTATCACCACCGTGTTTTCAAGTTTAATACCCGATTGTGTTTGTTCTATGTAGTCCTTGACAAAATTCTCCGCCTCCGAGATCTCCATGAAGTAAGGGATCTCTTTTATTATATACGAATTGGGACCGAATTCCTCGATGTTGTATCCCATATCTCTCAAAGAATATATCCAGCGGTATTCCTCCTGCTTGTCGGAAAGCGAAGCCTCAATCAAAATGGGCGTCAGTATGGTCTGCGAGGGTTTATTGTCCGCCAGATATTCACCCACAAGTTTTTCATAAAATATTCTTTCCTGTGCAGCATGCTGATCTATCAAATAAAAGCTCTCTTTGTCGGTTGCCGTTATATATGTGTCAAATATGCATCCCGTAACTTCAAGTTCATTGAAATCAAACGGAATAAATTCCGGCTCGGCGATATTGAGTCCCTGCTTGAACCGGGAATTTATGCCACGGCTTTTCGTCTTTGCCAACCCGGTTTCGTCATCTTGATGTTTCTCCTCATATTCTATATCAGGCTCTTCACCGATCTCGCAAACGCTGCCCCCGACGGTTTCGGATCCATAATCTTCATAGAGACCTTGATCCTCTGCCGCCAAACTATGATATTCTTCCACTTGTCTTTGATCACCGAATTTGTTCAAATGACCGTTTCCGGAATCGTAAAGCGGCGATTCTTCTCTCTTGTGTTTCAATATTTGTTTTATGTCAACTTGCTTGGAATTGCTGTTTTCTTCATTTTTTTTGTCTTCTGACTCCCCGAAATAGTCCCTCACTTCTATTACGGCATCGTCCTTTGACAGGGATTCTCTAACCGCTTTTTCGATTATCCCGGATATAAAATCTTCTTCGTGGAATCTGACTTCCTTTTTGTTTGGATGAATGTTTACGTCGATTGTTTTCGGATCCACGTGCAAAAAGAGGAATGACACGGGATAACGTCCCTCGAACAATCTTTCTTTATATCCACATCCAAGTCCCCTTTCCATGACTTTGCTCTTTACCATGCGTCCGTTCACAAAAAACACCTGATCGCGCCCCATGCTTCGAGACAATGAAGGCTTGGATATGCATGCATTGATCCGGTAATTTTCGCCTTTTGCGCTAACCTCTATCAAGTCACGGTATTCGTTTTTCTTGTAGACCTCATAGATCGCATTTTTGAGATTTCCCCCGCCGTGTGTGGTGAAGAGGATTTTACCGTTGTTCACTAGCCTGAATTTTAAATCGGGATATGCCAAAGCCATCTCGGACACGAAAGAAATTATGAGACCACTCTCGGCACCATCGCTTTTCAGAAATTCTCTTCTCGCCGGCATATTGTAAAATAGGTCGGTTGTTATTACGGTCGTTCCATCTGGGCATCCTAAGGCGACATTTTCTATTGTTTCCCCTCCGCGTAGCGATATCCTGCATCCTGCCTTTTTGTCCGAGGTCTTTGTTATCAAGCTCGTGTTGGTAACGGCGGCTATACTCGCAAGCGCTTCCCCTCTGAAGCCGAGAGTTGTTATGTTTTCAAGATCTGAAACGCTGTCTATTTTGCTTGTTGCATGCCGCAAAAACGCCGTTTCGGCTTCCTCTGCCGGAATGCCGCGGCCATCGTCCGTAACCCTTATAAAACTCTTTCCTCCGTTTTTAATTTCCACTGTTATGGATCCGGCACCTGCATCCACCGAATTCTCAACCAGTTCCTTTACGATTGAAACCGGCCTTTCTATCACCTCTCCCGCTGCGATCTTATCCGCAATTTTTTTCCCCAAAATCTTAATCATCTATCATTTCCTTTAGTTTCTCGAGTATGTTTATCGCCTTGGACGGTGACACCTCCATCAAATCAAGTTTTTTCAGCTCCTCAACTGCAGGGTTGCTCTTGGATCCGAAAAAGGAAAGCTGCTCCCTCTCATCGCCGCTTCTGCCTCGCAGGGCAGTGATATCATTGGAAGAAAAATGCGCCCCGCCATCTACTTTTCTTTCACTTTCCAGTCCATAAAGCTTTTCTTCTGCGTTTTCCAGCAGACAGTCAGGCACGCCTGCAAGCTTTGCCACGTGGAGTCCGTAGCTACGCTCCGCTTTTCCTTTAACTATCTTATGAAGAAAAACAATATTGCCGTTTTCTTCCGAGACTTCAACATTGAGATTTTCCACGCCTCGCATTTCCTCCTCAAGCGCCGTCAGTTCATGATAATGTGTCGCAAACAACGTTCTTATGCGTCTGTTCTCGTTGCATAGGTATTCCACTGTGGCCCAGGCTATGGAAAGTCCGTCATAGGTACTGGTGCCTCTTCCTATTTCATCGAGGATTATAAGACTTCGCTGCGCAGAATTTCTCAGAATATACGCAAGCTCGCTCATCTCCATATAGAAAGTGGACTGCCCCTGCGCAAGATTGTCCGATGCTCCTATCCTCGTAAAGATCCTGTCGCACACCCCAATACGGGCATACTCGGCAGGCACAAAGCATCCGGTCTGCGCCATCAGTACTATAAGTGCGGTTTGGCGCATGTATGTCGATTTTCCCGCCATGTTGGGACCGGTTATTATCAACATGCTGTTTCTGTCGTCGTCCATGTAGGTGTCGTTGGAAACAAATAAACCCTGCTCTGTCGTCTTCTCTATGACCGGATGACGTCCTTTCTGTATTTCCAGAACACGGCTGTCATCGACAATCGGTTTGACATATCCGAATCCTGTGCTGCACGTCGCAAATGAACACAAGACATCCATAGCCGCAATGTTTTCGGACGTCTGTTGTATATTTTTTATGTGTTTTTCTATTTTATCCCTTATTTCGGTAAAAATATCGTACTCAAGTTGATTTATCTTTGCTTCGGCATTGAGAACCAGCCCTTCCATCTCTTTGAGTTTCGGAGTTATAAAGCGTTCCTTGCCCACAAGTGTCTGTTTTCTTATATACTCTTCGGGGGTTTGATCCAGATTTGACTTACTTATCTCTATATAATATCCGAACACCTTGTTATAGCCCACTTTAAGATGGGATATTCCCGTTCTTTCTTTTTCCTTTTGTTCAAGCTCGGCGATCCATTGTTTGGCATCTTTTATGGAGGCTTTCAGTCCGTCCAGTTCATCGGAAAAACCCGAGGTTATGAGTCCGCCCTCTTTTACCGTGTAGGGAGGATCTTCGACTATTGCGGAATTGATTTCCTCATACACCTCCGAAAGCTCCGATATTCCGGAATTTAATTTCAAAAGCAGCTCATCATCGCGGCAAGCAAGCAGACTTTTGATTTCAGGTATGACGGATATGGAATTTCTGAGCGCTATCATATCACGTCCGTTTGCGTTTCCCGAGGCCACTCTGCCTGCAAGTCTTTCAAAATCATAGATTTGCTTGAGGCTTTCTCTTGCGTCGTTCAAGAGCATCGGGTCATCCACGAATGTTTCCACCGCATCAAGACGCAAATTTATCTCTTTGGGGTTGTTGAGCGGTTCACGAAGCCAGCGCTTTAGTTTTCTGCCACCCATGGCCGTGGAGGTCTTGTCCAGAACCCACAGAAGACTGCCTTTGGTTTTCTTATCATACAGCGTTTCCGTGATTTCCAGGTTGCGTATCGAAGCCTTGTCTAGCGCCATCCGGTTTCCGATCTCGTAAAACCTGCAGGATGTGATTTGCTTCAAGGCCTGCATCTGTGTTTCCATGAGGTATGACAGTATGATCCCCGCAGCCATAATACAAAAATCACGCCCGTCCAAACCCAAGCTCACAGTGGAAACATTCCCGAATAAGGTTCTTATTGCCGTTTTCGCCGCTTCTTTGGAATAATATGAAGACGTAACCTCATGAACAAACGAATCGGTAAGTGCTTCTATTTCCTTCATGCCGTAAAAAGTTGAAACATCTTCATTTATCAGGATTTCCCGTGCGTTTATCTTTACAAGTTCATTTATGGCATCTTCATAAAGATTATCCCCGTCCGTCTTTTCAGTGACATAAAACTCGCCAGTCGATATGTCGCAATATGCGATTCCCATCCCTTTTGACGTCAGGTATACGGATGCGAGATAATTATTCTCGTTTTCCTTGAGCATGGAATTGGAAGTGAGCGTACCGGGCGTAACGATCTTCACTACCCCTCTCCGAACCATCCCCTTGGTCGTAGCGGGGTCTTCCAGCTGCTCCCCTATGGCAACCTTATAGCCTAAATTGACCAATTTCTCTATATAAGAATCAGCGGCATGGAAAGGAACTCCACACATGGGAGCTCTCTCTTCCAAGCCGCAGCTTTTGCCTGTCAAAGTAAGTTCCAATACACGAGAAACCAACTTTGCGTCTTCGAAAAACATCTCATAGAAATCACCTAACCGAAAGAACAGTATACAGTCTTTATACCGGTTTTTTATGGACATGTACTGCTCCATCATAGGAGATAATTTCATATGTTTCCCTCCGATTTACTTTCCTTTTTTCTTATTGTATGCTTCAAGCCCGAGACGAATCAGCTCAACCCCTCTCTTCATATCCTCTTTGTTCAAAACATAGGCAATACGGATCTCATCTTTTCCAAGACCGGGCGTTGCATAAAATCCCTCGGCAGGTGCAAACATTACGGATTCTCCGTTGTCTTCAAATTCCTCAAGCAGGAACATCAGGAAATCTTCAATATCGTCCACCGGAAGTTTGCAAGTCATGTAGAATGCACCTCCGGGAACCGTCGCACTGAACCCCGGAATCTTGTTCAATTCTTCCACAACCACATCGCGTCTTCCGCAGTATTCCGCCTTTACCTCGTCGTAATAGGACTGCGGCAAACGGAAAAGTTCCGCCGATGCGATCTGATCCACAGTGGAAACGCACAGTCTCCCCTGCGCAATCTTCATAATGCCCGCCATAAATTCTTTGTTTTTTGAAATGCAAAGACCTATTCTTGCGCCGCAGGCCGAAAATCTCTTGGATACAGAATCCACTATAATCACTCTGTCCGCATACTCTTTCAACTGTCCGAATGATGCCGGTGTTCTTCCGTCATACACAAACTCTCTATACACCTCATCGGCTATGATCATAAGGTCATGCTTTTTTGCAACTTCGGCAATACCTTTCATCTCCTCTATCGTCAGGACATTTCCCGTGGGATTTCCGGGTTCAAGACAGCAGATCGCTTTGGTCTTTGGGGTTATGCACGCTTCTATCTTTGCAGGATCCGCATAAGAATATCCGTCCTCGGCCGATGTTGTGATCGGTTTTACAACGCCTCCCGCCATGAGCGCGAATGTGGAATAATTTGTGTAGTAAGGTTCGGGAACCAAAACCTCATCCCCTTCATCAAGCAAGGTGATAAAGGTCATACTGAGAGCCTCCGAACCGCCGTTTGTCACGATTATGTCGGCGGGATCCAGATCAATATTGTATCTCTTGTAGTAGTCAATAACTGATTCGATCAGTTCCGGACGTCCTCCCGATTCCGCATAAGCTATAACTTTTTCATCAAAATTTCTGATCGCTTCCATAAAGCACGGCGGAGTTTCAACATCAGGTTGTCCTATGTTGAGGTGATAAATTTTTTTGCCTTCTTTTTCCGCTTTGATCGCCACAGGATTGAACTTCCTGATCGGTGAAAATTGCATTGCTTCTACTCTTTTTGAAATGTTCATTGCTCTGATTCTCCTTTACATAACATCATCATAGAACAAGTTGAGACCGCTCCACAACACGTTCAATGCTCTTGGAATTATAACGCACATTTTCGGTTTTGCCAATATTTTTGCCCACATACAGCAAAAATTCCACATTTCCTTTTGCACCCGTTATAGGAGAAAAAGTCAGATCTATCGGTTCAAGTCCGTTTTCACGTGCAAACCCCACAACCTTTTCCATCACATCCTTATGTACTTGTGGATCCTTTACAATACCATTTTTGCCCACTTGTTCTCTGCCTGCCTCAAATTGAGGTTTTACAAGGCATACAAGCCGTCCTTCGTCTGTCATGAGGCTTGCCGCCACGGGAAAAATAAGCTTAAGTGAAATAAAAGAGACGTCAATGCCGACAAAGTCTATTTTGTCCTTTATAGACTCCATATCCATATACCGGATATTACACTTTTCTATATTTACGACCCGGTTGTCGTTTCTTAACTTCCAATTGAGCTGTCCGTATCCAACATCCACCGAATAGACCCTGATCGCGCCGTTTTGCAACATGCAGTCCGTAAATCCGCCCGTGGAAGCTCCTATGTCCATACAGATTCTGTTTTTCAGATTCAAACCGAACTCTTTTACGGCCTTGTCCAGTTTCAGGCCTCCGCGGCTCACATAGGGGCAGGTGTTGCCTCTGACCTCAAAATCCGTTTCCGTGTCGAAACGCATACCCGCTTTGTCTGCCCTCACACCGTTGACAAATACGACTCCCGCCATGATTGAACGCTTTGCTTTCTCCCGCGTCGAAAAATATCCCTTTCCGACCAGCAGCACATCAAGTCTTTCCTTCAAAGAATTCACTTGTCCTTTCCGTCATTTTCGATATAATCGCCTATCTTATCCGCAATCCCCTTTGCGTCAAGACCGTACATTTCACACAGATCCGTACGGCTACCGTGCTCTATGAATCTGTCCGGCCATCCGATATTGTGCACACTGACATCGTCTTTCAATAGGCTACTTACATGTGTGCCGTATCCGCCGCATACCGCCGCATCTTCTATCGTAACTACCGTCCCGCTATATAAATCTTCTTTGCAAATTTCGATCGGTTTTGCGGTATTAACCTTTAAAACACCGACCTCATATCCTCTGTTTTTCAAAAGCTCACGTGCATCCAGCGCCTGCTCAAGCATCGGCCCGACCGCCATTATATCGGCATCAGACCCCTTAAAAAGTCGTTTGTTGCCGCCGTCAAAATCGACGGTTTTCCCCCTCTCGTAGCGACATATGCCTCTCGGGTATCTTATGGCAACGGGAGTATCAAGCTCAAAAGCATATTTGAGCATGGCTTGCAGATCGTTACCGTCCGACGGCGTAAGCAGTGTAATGTTTGGAATAGAAGAAAGATAGGCTATATCGAAAAGACCGTGATGCGTCTCACCGTCAGCCCCGACAACGCCCGCTCTGTCAAGCGCAAAGACCACGGGAAGGTTCTGAAGACAGACATCCTCCACGATCTGATCGTAAGCTCTCTGCAGAAACGACGAGTATATTGCCACAAGTGGCTTCATCCCCGCCTTGGCAAGTCCTGCCGCAAATGTAACCGCATGTTGCTCCGCTATCCCCACGTCAAATATACGATCCGGGTACTTGATCGAAAACTGCGAAAGACCCGTCGCATCCCCCATCGCCGCCGTTATGGCGACCAACTTGCCATTTTTGTCGGCAAGTTCCACGGCTGTATTGCCCATGATTGAAGAATACGAGACTCCTTTGGGTTTCTCCGTTTCGCCTGTTTCCACATCAAATGTTCCTATGCCGTGGAATTTATTTGGCTGCAGTTCCGCATTTCTGTAACCCTTGCCTTTGTCGGTAATCATGTGCAAAATAACCGGTCCCTTAATATTGCGACAGTTCTCCATCGCTTTTACCACGGCATCCACATCATGCCCGTCTATCGGACCCAGATAAGTAAATCCCATCTCTTCAAAAATTACGCCGCCCGATATGAGCGCATATTTGAATTTATCTTTTGCTCCCGAAAGACCTGAAGCCAGTCCCTTACCGACCAAAGGTATCTTATAAAGAGCGTTCTTGATGTTCTTTTTTGCGCCTATGTATCCGCTTGAAGCCCGCAGTTTGTTCAGATGATTGGACAGGCCGCCTATATTTCTTGAGATCGACATGCCATTATCATTCAAAACCACTATGACATTCGATTTGGATGCGCTTATATTATTCAGCGCCTCAAACGCCATTCCTCCCGTCATCGCACCGTCACCTATGACAGCAATGACGTTGTAGTCATCTTTTTGCATGTCTCTTGCCGCCGCCATGCCCGCCGCCACTGAAAGAGAGGTGCTGGAATGACCGGTATCGTAGGCATCATGCGCGCTCTCCGATGCTTTAGGGAATCCACTCATTCCGCCGGTCTTGCGTAATGTTTTGAAGTCTGCGAGTCTTCCTGTCAGCATCTTGTGCACGTAACACTGATGGCCGACATCCCAGATAATTTTATCCCTCGGACTGTCAAACACTTTGTGAAGTCCAAGTGTAATTTCCACAATGCCCAGATTGGACGCCAGATGACCACCGGTCTTTGCTACACTGTTAATCAGAAATTCTCTTATAGAAACCGCAAGAAGCTCCAGCTCCCCGTTGTTCATTTTTTTTAAATCGTTCGGAAAATCATAATCCGATAAGTGTTTTTTCATTCCAAATCACCACTGTTTTGTTCTGAAACACGTTTCATGTTTTGTTTCAAATCCCTAAAATTTATAAATACCTACACCGCTCACTTGGTTCTTATTTCCATCCTGAGTGCCAGATCACGGAAAAATTCGGCATTGTCGTAGTAATCGGCAATTGCTTCCACAGCCTTTTCCGTCAGCTTGTGAAGTTTCTCTCTTGAAGCTTCCACTCCATGCAGGGAAACAAATGTCAGTTTCTTTTTTTTCTCGTCCTCCGAGGTTTTTTTCCCCATCTCTTCTTCATTGCCGGCAACATCAAGAATATCATCCGCAATCTGAAACGCAAGTCCCACATTTTCCGCATAGTTGTTCATCTTCAGAAGCATCTCGGAATCGGCACCTCCAAGGAAAAGTCCTGCCTTGATCGCCGCCGTTATAAGTGCCCCCGTCTTGTTTAAATGTATGTACTCAAGCATTTCGCCGGAGCTTTCGGTTGCTTCGGATTCCATGTCCGAGACCTGACCTGCAACCATGCCCTGCACACCTGCCGCTTTGGAGATCGCATAAGCTGCGTTTATTCTCTTTTTCATTTCAGGAATGTCATCAAAATACAGAAGCAGATCTTTGTTCATCACTTGAAATGCCGTGTTAAGAAGTCCGTCACCTGCAAGGGTGGCTATTCCGTCACCGTAGACAATGTGATTTGTGGGCTTACCTCTGCGCAGTTCGTCATCGTCCATGGCAGGCAAGTCGTCGTGTATAAGAGAATATGTATGTATGTATTCTATGGCGCATGCAAAAGGTATGGCTTTTGATGAATCACCTCCCGCAAATTCACAGGCCGAGAGCAGCAGAACCGGTCTAAGGCGTTTCCCTCCGGCGGTAAGGCTGTATCTCATGGCATCGTACAATGTTTGACTTTTTGTATCCACATTTGGTATAAAATCCAGTAGATATTCCTCCACGATTTTCTTGTATTCATCATAATTTTCTCTCATTGCAGCACCTCTTAAATCCTTCTTTTACCGCATGCCCGGTCACGTTTCCGTTCCGTTTCCGGACTTATGCACATGCACAATCCGCCAAAGCACATAATTTTACCGTTTTTTGAAATTACAATCATGTTTCAAATTCAATGGTTTCAATCTTCTGCTCGGCATTTTTGAGTATCTTTTCGCATATCCGATAATATTTCAGCGCTTCTTCATAGTACGCCACGGAATCCTCAAGCCCCGTTTCCGGGTCTTTCATCTTTTCAGCTAAGGAATTCAGTTTCTCAAGAGACTCTTCAAAGCCGATTTCCTTATCTTCAATTTCTTTATCACGGGTTTCTCTGTCCATGTTTTCCTTGTCAATATTTTTTCCGCACATCATCTGCCTCTCTTTCTTGTCTCAGGAAACGAAATACTGCTTTACCTCTGTTGAATATTACACGATAGTCGCTTCCTTCCTTGAGATCATTGCTGTCACTTATGAGATTACCCTGCATATTCTCCACTATGGAATAACCTTTTTCCATGATCCTGAACGGGTGATTCTCCTCAAGCATAAGCCTGCACTGTTCCACTCTGTTCTTGTTGTGTGTTACCTTATTGCCAAGCGCATTTTCAACCTGTGAAATATAATTTTGAGCTTTCATTGCATTGAAAGCGAATATATTCTCCGTTTGTTTTTTTATGAACATCGCAGTATTTTCAATACTTTCCGCAAGTTCGGCTGTGTCCGGCACCGCGATCTGTGCTGCGGCAGTTGGCGTTGCGGCTCTAACGTCGGCAGCCATATCGGCTATGGAAAAGTCCGTCTCATGCCCTACTGCGGAAATCACGGGAATATCTGATTCATATATCGCCCTTGCGACAATTTCTTCGTTGAATGCCCACAGATCCTCCGCCGAACCTCCGCCGCGACCGACTATAAGTATTTCCGTATCCTTGTGCTCTTCATTTACAAATCTTATTCTGTCGGCTATTTCTTCCGCCGCGGAGGCGCCCTGCACACGACAGGAAAAGATCTTCACGCTACATACATCGTTTCTGCTTTTCAGCGTTTTTACTATATCTCTTACCGCAGCCCCAGTACTTGCGGTCACAACACCTATACTGCGCGGAAAAGACGGTAATTGTTTCTTGTGCGCCGGATCAAACAATCCCTCCTTGAGCAATCTTTCGCGCATACGTACAAAAGCCGCGGCAAGATCTCCCTCACCGACAGATCGCACTGTACGTACATACAGCGAGTAGGATCCTCCCGCTTTATAAACGCTGACCGCCCCCCTACAGACAAGTTGCATTCCGTCGGTTATTTTCGAATCGACTTGAGGCAGAATGTCCTTGTGCAGAAAACAGTTCAGCTTGGACATGCCGTCCACCAAAGAAAAGTATACATGCCCCGTGTAATGATACTTTACACCGGAAGCCTCGCCTTTTACGGACACGTTGGACATTATCGGATCGGAGACTATGATCCTTGAGAGATAATCATTCAATTGTGACACACTTATGGGTTTAGGCGCCATATCTTTGCCTCCCGAGAAGCGCTGTACCGACTGCATTGTCCGTCGACAGCTCCGGTTTTGCGAAATAAATATTGTGTTCGCTTTTAAAATGTCTTCTGAGAAATTCACTTGACGACACGCCGCCCGCATAAAGGAAATCCCCTACATTGTATTTTCTTGCGAGAAATTCCGTGATATCACTCATGGAAAGCGAAATTTCTTTGAATACAGAAAAGATCATGTCCCTGACTTGCGGAGATGAAATATCTTTATTATATCTGTCCATGAACCTAAGACAATGTGTTTCTATTCCCGAAAGGTTCACATAACCGTCCCGGCACTTTATTTTAGGTATATTTGTGTGCTCTGCTTTTTCATCGCATGCGATTTTATCCAGCTCACAGCCGCACGGAAACCTAAGTCCTCCGGCAACACCTATCCTATCAAGAAGCTGTCCGTAGGAAATATCTCTGCTTCCTCCCACCACTTTGTAATCTATACTGTTGACTCCGCTTCTTTCCACCAACACGGCCTCGGTAGTGCCTCCCGAAAAGTGGAATGCTATGAAGCGACTGCAGTTTTTGAGTTCAGTACAGCTTTGCGCCGCAGCTATATGACCCTCCTGATGCGAGAACTCGTAAACAGGAATTTTCATAATTCCCGCAAGTGATCTTCCAAGACTCACGCCGGCAAGAAAAACAGGCATATATGACTTTTTCACAGGTCTTGGTCTTGACGATACTGCCACCGCCTTTACACATGCGCTTTTATCCGCAGTATTCAGGATCCCGGATACTTCTTCCATAATCAATGGGAGATTGTTGATGTGTTGAAACAGCGCCTCGGACTGTCTGATTCCTCTTTCACCTTTCTGAACTTTGATAAACATCCTGCGATCGGCAATTACATTTTCCTCAGAGTCAACGACCGCAACGGATGTCTTATAATTACTGGTGTCGATTCCCAAAAAATAATCCTTACTCATCACTTTCTCCATACGATCGAAAATAAGGCTTTTCGCCTTTCGCGGTCATCTATTTTTTAGCATTTCCGAAAGTTTTAGATGCATCGCCGCTTATACTTCCCAATACCGCATTTACAAACTTGGGAGATTGCTGCGTGCCGTACTTCTTGGCAAGTTCCACCGCCTCGTTTATTGAAACCGCTGCAGGCACATCTTCGGAATACAGGATTTCGCCGACAGAAAGCCTCAATATCGAGATGTCTGTCTTGGGCATTCTTTCTATTCTCCAACCAGTACTGAACTTGCTTATCAAGTTGTCTATTTCATCTCTGTTGCCACAGATTTCTCCAAGCAACAAGTTGCAGTAATTTTTCTGTCCTCCCATGAATTTTCCCGAAAGGTACTTTTGTGCATTTTCCGGCGAAAAATCCTCGGTTGCATCCATTTGAAAGAGAACTTTCATGAGAAACTCTCTCGCTTCTTTCCTGTTCATATATTTCTTTCCTCCACCGTATCGGCAGGCATCTCCACACCTCGGACATGAATATTTATTTCTTTTATTTCGACATCGGAAAGTGATTCCATTTTATTCTTCACCTGCTTTTGTATGTCCCATGCCAACTGAGGTATCTTGCTATGATAAAACACATTGATGTAAAGTTCAATTGTCAATTTCCCCGCATCCTCTGATATTTTGACGCCTTTCACGGGAGATTTGAAACCGGGAATCGCATCCGTAAAACTTCCGCTCATGCTACTGACACCCTCGACCTGCTTGACGACAGCGGCAACATGTCTCATGAAATCTTCGGCATCTATATTTTCCGTCGATGTTCTGTCCGTTTTCATGTGTTGTCTCCCTTTTCACGCGCGTTTTTTTTACCCTCTTGATCATCTTCCTTTGACTCGCTCGAAGGAATTATCTGAAGCCGCACTTTTTCTATCCTGCGTTCCTTGACCGACAAAATTGTGAATATCATGTTGTCGACTTCAACAATTTTATTGATATAGCCGTCTTTGGGAATTTCTCCCAGAATGTCTATCAGGTATCCTCCTATGGTTTCGCTCGTTTCCGATGAAATTGAAATATGCAGCTCATCGTCTATGTCGTCCAGATCTGCGTTACCGTCTATCAGATAGCTGTTTTCACCCGATTTTTCTATTGAGACTTCCTCCTCATCATATTCATCATCTATCTCGCCAACGATCTCCTCGATAATGTCCTCCATCGTGACTATTCCGCTGAATCCACCGTATTCATCGATCAGTATCGCGATATGTTGGCGCTCCTTTTGTAGTTCAAAGAAAAGCGTGTCGATTTTTTTGGTTTCCGGCACGAAATACGGTTCCCTCAAAATGCTCTCTATATCCACCTTGTCGAATCCCTCTTCCCGCGCCTTTATCAAGTAATCCTTTATGTGCAGTATACCTATTATATCGTCCGACCCGCTGCGGCAGACAGGCATTCTGGTGTAGCGCAGTTTCATCAACTGATCAACGTATTCCTCGGGAGAATCCGATATATCTATCATGAATACGTCCGTTCTCGGCGTCATTATCTCATATGCAAGCTCATCGTCAAATCGGAATATGCTTCCGATCATCTTTTTGCCCTCTTCTCTCAAAGAACCGCTGCGCTGCCCAAGCTCAAGTATTGACATAATTTCTTCTTCGGAATATTCCTTTTCGTCTATATCGGTTTTCTGTCCGAATAATCTCAGCAAAAGGTTTCCGATCTTCAAAATCAGCCAAATGGCGGGAAAGGTAAGGGTGCTGAGTACATTTTGAAGCCCGCACAGAGCTCGGGCAAGTTCCTCGCAGTTCTGCTTTGCAAGCCTTCTGGGGAAAACTTCACCCAACGCCATCATCGCGACAAAGTATACCGTGACACAAATCTGTGGTTTTATATCCGCCATAAGCAGCGCCATTAATCCCGCCGCCATGAATATATAGTTCAACAGCTTGTTGGTATACCTGTAGGTATACGGCTGCTCGAGAAATTTAAGGATTCTCTTTGCTTTTACATCCGTCTCATCATCCTCAAGTCTCTGCGTCATCCTGCTGCGGCTGACCGTCTCTATCGCACTGCCGCTGAGCGTAAGGATTCCGTTTAGAATTATTGCCGCTGCCGCTATAAGAATACAGTTTACAGTCGACAGGCTACAGTGATCCGACAACATTGATTCACTCCTTTATCTTCTTTCTGATGATATAATTTTCTTCCACCGGTGTTTCCATTTTTATGCGAAGAAGCTGTTTTGGATGAGGTGCCGACATCAGGCGTTCTCCCGTATCGGCATCGTACATTTCGGATATAATTTGTTTGCTGAATCCCGTCTTGGGTCCGAATACCTCAACTTCATCCCCCTGCACCATCTTATTTCTCTGTTGCACGAGGGCAAATCCCGTTTTGGTATCATAGCTTTTCACAATTCCCGTGAACGAATACTCTTTGATATATGCGCTTGTCAGGTAGTTCTGATCCTCCTCCGTCGCCTTGCCGAAGTAAAATCCCGTCGTAAACTCTCTGTGGCTTGCTTTCTCAAGTTCCTCAAACCATTTGCGGTTAAAAGTATAGTGTTCCGGGTCTTCATAATACGCATCTATCGCCTGCCTGTACGCATGTATGACGGTAGCAACGTAATACAAACTTTTCATCCTGCCTTCTATTTTAAGGCTTGCAACGCCGCTTTTTATCAGCTCGGGTATATGGTGTATCATACACAGATCTTTCGAATTGAATATATAAGTCCCCCTCGTATCTTCTTCCATGCGGTAATACTGTCCGGGGCGTTTTTCCTCCATAACGGCGTATTGATATCTGCACGGGTGGGCGCACATTCCTCTGTTGGCGTCACGCCCCGTCATCACGTTGCTCAAAAGACATCTGCCGGAGTAGGATATGCACATCGCACCGTGCACAAAGGCTTCCAACGTCATATCATGCGGAATTTTTTTCGACAGTTCAGCTATCTCATAAATGGACAATTCGCGCGCCGTCACAAGTCTTCTGACCCCTATATCATACCAGAAGCGTGCGCACATGTAGTTGGTCATATTCGCCTGGGTCGACAGATGCAGTTCAGCGTTAGGCATGTTTCTTTTGACTACGGAAAGCACTCCCGGATCCGATATCAAAAATGCATCGACAGGTATCTCTTTAATTTCATTAAGATAGGCTTCCAGCGGTTCAATATCTTCATTGTGCGCATAGATGTTTAAGGTCATATAACATCTACATCCCCGTTTGTGAGCAAATGCGACTCCTTCAGCCATTTCATCCACGCTAAAATTGCCGGCTCCCGCCCTCAGTGAGAAAGCTTCTCCTCCAAAATAAACGGCATCGGCTCCGTAAATAACGGCTATTTTAAGTTTTTCAAGATCTCCCGCAGGAGCGAGCAACTCAATTCGGTTCATATTTCTGTATACCTATAGTCATATTGATACAATATCCACGGATTCCCTTTTTTATGAACTTGGTGCGGCAAATCCGGTCAATCCAATATGGAAACCGCAATTCCGTCGCCAACCGAAAACAACGATGTCTCCATGCATTTGTTGCCGGTAATAAAATCAATGTACTCTTTCATCTTTTTCCTGTGAGTTTTGTGTTTTTTCTTTGGATCAAGTTCCTCCACTACGGTGAGTCCATGAATAAGTATATTGTCCGTTACTATGACAGCTCCCGGATCGCATACCGGAATGCAACTCTCCATGAATCTCCTGTAGCTGTTTTTTGCAGCATCTATAAAAACAAAATCAAAGCCAACGATGCCTTGATCTTCCAATTTTTCAATCTGCTCCTGCCCATCGCCGAAGCAGGCGAAGACCTTGCCGTCTACACCTGCTCTCTTAAAATTCCCAATAGCTGCGGTATATGCAAATTCGTCATTTTCAATTGTATATACTTCCGAAGATGGAAGCGATTTTGCAAAAAAGGTCGCAGAGTAGCCTATTGCTGTGCCTATCTCCAGTATTTTTCGGGGTTTCTTCAATTTCAACAATGTCGAAAGAAATTCTTCCGTTTCTTTTAAAATTATCGGGACTCCGTCTCTTTCCCCCAAGATGCGAAACTCTTCCATGAAACCGTCTATGGGTTCATAACTCTCGTTCAAAAAGTCCCTTATTCGGGGCTCGACAATATAAAAGGACATCAGTTGCTCTTTCCTTCTTTCTCGTTTCGCGCCTTGTAATAGGCATCCTTATCCTTGAGGAATTGACTGTATTTTTCCGAGAAAGTCATGGAGTCATCCAGTCTGTCACTTAAAATGAAATACATGTACTTGGTGTTTGCCGGATTCAGAGCGGCCTTTATGGAGGCTTTTCCCGGGGAACATATAGGCCCTGGAGGCAGTCCTGCATTGGTGTATGTATTGTATTCGGATTTCACTTTGGTATCGTCAATTGACAGATCCTTCTTCCTGTTGTTGTCAAGTCCAAGCACATATTGAACGGTCGAATCCATCTGCAGAGGCATCTTGGCTTTCAGCCTGTTGTAGATGACGCTTGCGACCTTGTCCCTGTCGGCATCGATGGCAGCTTCTTTTTCTATGATCGAGGCGACTATGACAATTTGATTTTCCGTAAACTTCATTTCCTTTGCTTTTTCTCTGTCGGAAGTAGTGAAATTTTTGCCGTATTCCGCAAGCATGGAGCTTATGATGAAGTTATTGTCGGAAGTTGCCGGTATGGTGTAAGTACTTGGGAATAAGTACCCCTCAAGTTTATGAGTTCCTTTCTGCGCACCCTTCAAGAATGTGAATTCCGATGCGAATCCCGCATTCTCAAGCGTGTTTACAAACTCATCCTTCTTTACCAAACCGATTTTGGCAAGTTTGTTTGCAATGTCATATTCCGTGTATCCCTCGGGGATGGTAAACGTTATATCGTTGGTTTTCCCCGTCCTAAGAGCTTTTGCAATCGTGTCGGTTGTCATGGATGGGGAGAAGGCATATGAACCGGCCTGGTATAGCCCATCATACCTGTTGAGCGTCGTGTAAAGCTTAAAATCCCGAGCCGAATTTATGATACCTTTGGTCTGTAGCAGTTTGCCTATGCTCGCTGTGGTGGAGCCTTTCTTGACGGTCACCATAATTTCATTCTTGCTCGACTTGTCCTTTGCGCTACCGCCAAGGCTTTTCCCGTAGATATAAAGTCCAAGAACCAATACCACTATAAGCGCAACGATGATTGCCAGGATCCTGAACACCGCTCCGCTTTTTGTTCGCGTCTTTTTTTCCTTGCTCATTCAACCCTCCGGTTACTTCGATCTGCCTAAATATTCTCCGGTTCTTGTGTCTATCTGTATTTTTTCTCCTGCCTCAATGAATACAGGAACCTGAATCACGGCGCCCGTTTCTACCGTTGCGGATTTGGTGACGTTTGTTGCGGTGTCACCTCTTACGCCCGGTTCCGTTTCCGTCACCTCAAGATCCACAAAATTTGGCGGTTCTACCTGAAACGGCGCTCCCTTGTAGAATTTTATCGTGGCATCATCGTTCTCCCTGAGATACTTTATTGCCTCTTCAACATCGTCTTTGCTTATCGGAACCTGCTCAAAGGTTTCTCCGTCCATAAAATAATACAGTTCGCCGTCGTTGTACAGATACTGCATCACCTTTGTTTCAATGTGCGCTTTAGGGAATTTGTCACTCGGATTGAACGCATCCTCGCGAATTGCTCCGGTCAAAATATTCTTGTACTTGGTACGCACAAATGCCGCACCCTTTCCGGGTTTTACATGTTGAAAGTCCAAAACAACATGTGGCTCACCGTTAATCTCAAAAGTGATACCTTTTCTGAAATCTCCTGCTGTTATCATCGGTCTGCTTCTCGCTTTCTAAATTTAAAAATCAAACAATGCGTTATTATAGCAAATTTATGTCGGATTGCCAATACCCATGGCTTCTCCGAGTATCTTGTAGACGTCGTTCATCATTATCGAAAATCTCATCTGTGCCTGCAAATACCCGGCTGCCGACGGATCCTTCATGACTATTCCATAAAGATCCTGTATGGTTTTCTGCGCATCCTCTGTGATTTCACCTCCGGTCATTTGCTTGGCCTGCAGTTCCATCTGCTTGGCCTCAAAGTCGTTTATCATATTTGAAAGTTCCGGGTTGGCATCAATTTTTTCTTTCCACGAGATGTAATCTTTGTATTCCTGTGATTCCTTTATTGCGCCCGAAAGATTGTGCGCCGCATCGTATACATTCATTTTTTGTTTCCTTTCCGTTACGCATCCATAAATATGCACAGAACCATCGGACTTCGCTTAGTCCTTGCAAAAACATACTTTCGCATGTCATTCCTCACTCCTGCTCTCAATGCGTTTCTATCATTTTTGTCACTGTTCAAATGATGTTCCAAAGACGCATAGGCGTGTTCCTGCATCTCTTTCATCAGTTCGCCATGCTCTTTTACATACACAAAACCGCGTGAATGCAACTCAGGCCCCGAAATTATTATGCGATTTTTGATATCTATTGTGGCAGCAACCACTATCAATCCCGCCTCCGAAAGCACTCTTCGCTCATTAAGGACGACATCGCCCACATCGCCAACGCCAAGCCCATCGACCAGTATGTCGTCAGCTCTTATGACGTTATCATATTTCACGACCTTTTGTTTGCCGATCGAGAGCTGGTCTCCGTTTTCAAGAATGAATATATTCGACGGTTCGGTTCCCAGAGATTCGGCAAGCTGCGAATGTCTCACAAGGTGCCTGTGCTCTCCGTGCACCGGCATGAAATATCTTGGTTTTATCAGCGAATGCATCAGCTTCAGATCTTCTTGGCATGCATGCCCTGAAACGTGGATATCGGCTATATCGTTGTATATTACATTGACTTCTTTCTTGTAAAGCTTGTTTACGACATTTGAAACCGTTTTCTCATTTCCCGGGACAGGCGTCGAGGAGAGTATGACCATATCCCCTTTCTTGAGCTTCACGTTTCTGTGCTCATCGTCTGCCATCCTTGCAAGCGCGGACATAGGCTCTCCCTGACTTCCCGTGGTGATTACCACAAGTTCTTTGTCCGGAACGTGTCTCATTTTGTTCAATTCGACAAAAGAACCTGCCGGGAACTTAAGGTATCCCAATTCTTCGGCTAGTTTCACCACATTTTCCATGCTTCTTCCCGATACCGTGAACTTCCTTCCGTACTTTACGGACAGCTCAATGATTTTCTGAACTCTGTGTACATTGGAGGAAAACGTCGCGATAATGATTCTGGTCGTCGCTTCTCTGAATATGCCTTCTAGAGTTTCCCCTACCAGCTGTTCGGACGGCGTAAATCCGGGCTTCAGTACATTGGTGCTGTCCGCCATAAGAAGATCGACACCGTTTTTCCCTATTTCCGCAAGTCTAGGGAAGTCTATCGGTTCCTCGTCTATAGGCGTAAAGTCCACCTTGAAGTCACCTGTGTGGAAGAAGGACGCCACAGGTGTTTCAACGTAAAAACATACTGCATCGGCTATCGAATGCGTGGTTCTGAGCGCTTCTATCTTGAACTTGCCGATCTTGAATTTATCGCCTGCGGCAATCGTCCTTAAATCAGCATTCAGCTTGTGCTCTTCCAATTTGTTCTTTATCAGTCCCAGCGGCAACTGCGTTCCGTATATCGGAACATTTAACTTTTTGAGAAGATAGGGTATCCCCCCTATATGGTCTTCATGGCCGTGTGTGATTATCACTGCCTTGACTTTCTCTGAATTCTCCACCAAATAGCTGAAATCGGGAATGACCACATCTATTCCAAACATGTCATCCTCGGGAAATGACATACCGCAATCTATCACTATTATTTGATCGTCATATTCGAATGCGGTCATATTCTTGCCTATCTCATCCAGACCTCCTATGGGAATAACTTTAAGCGTTTCCGATTTTTTGAGAGGCTTCAATATCTTCGGGGATTTTCTTTTGCCGGCGTTCCCGTTGCCACTGCTCTTGGTGAAATTTATATCACGGGTCTTTCTTCCGCGGCCTGCATTGCTTCCGATTCTGCCGTTGTATCCCTTGTCTTTCTTAAATCTCATGTCCGGTTTTGAGTTGCCTTTTCCCATGCCCCTTGCGTTAAGCCCGGAGCCTTGGAGCGTGTTTTTAGCGCCAAAACCACTGCTCTTGGGTCTTCTGATAGATGTCCCAAAGGCAGGTTTTACATTATTCTGTTTCATTAATGGTTCCCTTCTACTTTACAACAAAATTAACAAGTTTATCAGGAACCGCAACTGTTTTCAGCACATTCAAATCTTTGATGAGCGCAACCACTTCAGGCACTTTCCTTACTCTCTCCGCAAGCTCATCCTTTGAAAGACCTGCGGGCATGGACAGTCTTTCCTTCAGTTTTCCGTTTATCTGGATAACTATTGTTTTGACATCCTCAACCAGCGCCGTTTCGTCGTAGCTTGGCCATGCAGCTTCAATCAAAGACCGCTCGTTACCTAATTCTTGCCACATTTCCTCGCATATGTGAGGTGTAAAAGGTGACAAAATCGTGACGAGTTTTGTGATTGCATCCTTAAACAGCGGAATATTCAAATTCGCATTCTGTTTATACTTGTACAGTTCGTTTACCAATTCCATGATAGAACTGATCGCCGTATTGAAATTGAATCTTTTTTCAACATCATCGGTGATTTTCTTTATTGTTGCATTCAGTTTTGCATTTAGTTTTTTGTCGTCTTCCGACTTTATTTTTATAGCATCCTTGCTATTATAGACTTTTTCTTTTGATTCGAGGATCAATCTCCATACGCGGTTAAGAAATCTGTAGCTTCCTTCGACTCCTTCATCCGACCAGTCCAACTCTTTTTCGGGCGGCGCCGCAAACAAAATAAACAGTCTTGCAGTGTCGGCGCCGTATTTTTCTATGATCTCTTCAGGACTCACGACGTTGCCGAGCGATTTACTCATCTTTTTGCCGTATTTGTTGACCATGCCCTGCGTAAGCAGATTCTCAAAAGGTTCCTCGGCGGTAACAAGTCCAAGGTCGCTGAGAGCCATTTCAAAGAATCTGGCGTACATGAGATGCAGTATCGCATGTTCCACGCCGCCTATGTACTGATCCACATTCATCCAGTAGTCCACTTTTCCCTTTTGGAATATTTCTTTTTCATTGTGAGGGTCACAGTAGCGCAGAAAGTACCACGACGAATCGAGGAAGGTGTCCATGGTATCGGTTTCGCGTTTTGCTTTCTTTCCGCATCTTGGACATTCACATTCCAGAAATGATTTTGACGTGGTCAGAGGTGATTCTCCCTTACCGGTAAATTCGACGTCTTCCGGCAAAAGAACCGGGAGATTTTCCTCTTTTTCCGGGCTCCAGCCACAGTCGTCGCAGTGGATCATAGGTATAGGTGTGCCCCAATATCTCTGACGCGAAACGAGCCAGTCTCTAAGCCTGTAGTTTATCGTCTTTTCGCCGCTTTTGCGTTCCACCAGCCAATCAACCATCATCGGGATGACCTTTCGGTTGTTGAGTCCGTCAAATCTTCCGGAATTGATCATGTTCCCCTCGGCGATCAGAGCTTCTTTTAGATTGTTTACATCCACATCCGGATCGTTACTTTCAACTACCGGAACTATTTCAAGATCGAACTTTTTGGCAAAATCAAAGTCTCTCTGGTCGTGCGCCGGCACAGCCATGATAGCTCCGGTACCGTATCCCATCAAGACATAGTCGGATATGAATATTGGGACTTTCTTGTCGTTTACCGGGTTAATCGCATATTTTCCTATAAATACGCCCGTCTTTTCATTGACTGTGGATGTACGCTCTATTTCATCCATGTGCTGCACTTTTTCTATATAGGCATACGTTTCCTCTTCATATTCAGTTCCCTTTACCAACTCCTCTATATAAGGGTGTTCAGGAGCCATGACCATGTATGTGCATCCAAAGAGGGTATCTGCGCGCGTTGTGAACACTTTGAGAATCTTGTCGGTTCCGTCTATTCTAAAGTCGATGTTCGCGCCTATAGATTTACCGATCCAATTTTCCTGCATCACTTTGACTTTATTGGGCCATCCGTGCATGTTTTTGAGATTTCCCAGCAAACGTTCTGCGTAATCGGTTATTTTGAAATACCACTGCGAAAGATTTTTCTTCCCTACAGGCGTGTGACACCGTTCGCATGCGCCGTCCACCACCTGCTCGTTCGCCAGCACCGTTTGGCAACTTGGACACCAGTTTACCGGGTTTTCTTTTTTGTACGCCAGACCTTTATTGAAGAATTGTATAAAGATCCACTGCATCCAGCGATAATAATCGGGATCGCAGGTCTGAACCTCCCTCTCCCAATCATATGAAAGGCCGAGCTGCCTCAACTGTGTCTCCATTTCTTCTATATTTCTGTGTGTCCATTCCGCCGGAGGCGTTCCGTTTTTTATTGCGGCATTTTCTGCGGGCAGACCGAAAGAATCAAACCCCATAGGATGAAGTACGTTAAATCCTTTCATGTGTTTGAATCTTGCGATCACATCCCCGATGGAATAATTTCTTACATGCCCCATGTGAAGTTTTCCCGATGGATAAGGAAACATCTCCAGCACATAGTATTTCTCGCGCAAAGGATCTTCCGTGGTTTTGAAACTTTTGTTTTCCTCCCAGTAATTCTGCCACTTTTTCTCTATCCGCTTAAATTCATACCTTTCTTTCATAACTTTCCTCTCTATTCAAAATCCAACAAACCGCAATCGCCCCAGACATTTTCAAGATTGTATCTGTCTCGCAATTCAGGGTTAAAAATATTCACAACTATATCACCGTAGTCCATCAAAATCCACCCCGAATCACGTTTGCCTGCAATACTTGCTGGTGAAATTCCCAGTTTTTCGTATTCATCAGCCACCGCTTCGGAAAGAGCCCCCACCTGCCTGTCGTTGCTTCCGCTCGCAATTATGAGATAATCGGCAAAAGATGACTTTTCGGCGATATCTATTATCTTTATATCTATACCTTTTTTCTCGTTGATGGCACGAGCTGCCAATAGTGCGAGTTCTTTGTTTTCCATGGTGTTCTCCCTTTCTTTGTTCATTATTTCATCCTTTTTCTCTTATTTGAAAAATATCTTTCGGCTTCCGTCGTATCGGGATCCACGCGCACATTTTTCTCTTTTAAAAAATTTATCGTATTCCTCAACGCTGTAAGACATGCGCAGTCAAGATCTTCTTGCAACACCTTTCTGAGGCTTTCAACTCCGGGATAATTTCTCCCTGGTTCCACGGCATCGGCCATAAAAAGTATCTTCTCAAGCCCGGACATTCCGGCACGCCCTGTGGTATGAAAACTCACTGCATTTATCATGTCATCGTCCGTAATTCCGTATTCCTTTCGCATAGCGGCGGCGGCAAGTTTTCCGTGCGCCAGTTCAATTCCGGTCGAATATCGGCTGTTCTCCAACCCGTATTTTGTTATATACGACTCAAGTTCATTGCCCGAAAGTTCCCTGTACATATCGTGAAACAGTGCTGCAAGCTCCGCTTTTTCGGGATCTTCACCGTATTTTTCCGCAAGTTTCCGTGCTGTTTTTCCGACATTCTCCGTATGTTTAAGCCTTTTGGCAGAAAGGTTTTCTTTAAGATATTCATAAACTCTGCCCTTCAAATCGGCATTCCCGCTATTTTCCCGTTTCTTCATGCATTTACCTGTACAGCCCGTTTTCATTTATGTAATCGGCGACAGGCTTAGGAATATATTGCCCGATTCGCCTTCCTTCCTTGAGTGCTTTTTTGATCTCGGTCGATGAAATATCCACGGGCTTGTTGTTTAAAACTTTGATTTCGGTTCCGTATTTTTCTTGAAGTTCTTTCAGCTTTTCCCCGGTTTTGATTGTGCAAAATCCCGGTCTAGGCGCCAGTATAAACGAGTATTCACGCAAAAGATCGGTGCCCTTATGCCACGATTCCATACTCAGCAGAGAGTCGCTTCCGACGATAAAATACAGTTTGTCATCCGGTCTTTTCATACTTATGTCGCATAATGTACGGTACGTATATGAAATTCCGGCATTCCTTATCTCAATATCGGATACTTCAACATTTTCATACATGTCCGCTATAACGTTCAGCATGGCAAGTCTGTGATCGTCACCTACCCTCTTTCTACCGAGTTTAAAGGGATTCACCTTGGCGGGCAGCAGAACTATTTTCGCGCAACCTGCTTCTTCTACGGCGCTTTCCAGTATCGAAAGATGCCCCAGATGAAAAGGGTCAAAAGTTCCGCCCAAAATTCCTATTTCGCTCATGACAACTCATTTCTCAATCATTTTTCGATACGGGTTCAATTTTTAATCTCAAGACCTAGTTCATTCAACTGGTCTTTGTCAACGCGATTTGGGGCATCGCTGACCATACACTGCGCATTTTGATTTTTGGGGAACGCCATCACCTCTCTGATACTTGATTCCCCCGCAAGCAACATAACCATTCTGTCCAGTCCGTACGCGATTCCTCCGTGAGGCGGTACGCCGTATTTGAATGCTTCAAGCAAAAATCCGAACTTTTGCTCACTCTCTTTCTCGGAAATTCCAAGCAGTTTAAACATCTTTTTTTGCAACCCGGCATCATGTATACGTATGCTTCCGCCTCCCAGTTCAACGCCGTTCAGCACTATATCGTATGCATCCGCTCTCATCTTCTCCGGATCGGGATCCGACATGTCCATATCTTCACTCATCGGATGCGTAAATGGGTGATGCACCGCTTTCAATCCTCCCGTTTCCTCATCCTTCTCAAACATAGGAAACTCGGTGACCCACAGAAGATTGAATTTTTTATCGTCGAGCAGCCCCAATTTTCCCGCGATATGTCGTCTCAAAAATCCCAGACTGTCAAACACCTGTTTCGGTTTGTCGGCGGCTATCAAAATCAAATCCCCCGGCTTTGCGTTGAAAAGATCTGCGATTTCCTCAAGCGCCCCGCGATCGAGGAATTTGTTGACCGAGGATTTATATTCATTTTCTTCCACTCTTATCCATACAAGACCCTTGATTCCGTAAGTTTTCGCGGCATCGGTCAGTTTGTCTATATCTTTTCTCGAAAACGAGGCGGAACCTCCGTCCACACATATCCCCCTGATGTCGCCGCCGTTTTTCAATGCATTCACAAACACGGGAAAATCCGTAGTTTTCACAGCATCAAGTCCGTTCAAGCACTTAAGTTCAAAACCGAATCTCGTGTCCGGCTTGTCGGAGCCATATCTTTCCATCGCTTCGCGCCACGAAAGGCGGGGCAGAGGGGTTTCTATATCCACATTCATCAGTTCTTTGAACAGTCTTTTCAAATAGCCTTCCTGGATTTCTATCACATCGTCTACATCCACAAATGACATCTCCATGTCTATTTGGGTAAATTCCGGCTGCCTGTCGGCACGCAGATCCTCATCCCTGAAACATTTTGCGATCTGAATGTATCTGTCGGTACCGCCGACCATCAGAAGCTGTTTGAAAAGCTGCGGTGATTGGGGAAGCGCATAGAAATTTCCCGAATCCACTCTGCTGGGAACAAGATAGTCCCTGGCGCCTTCCGGTGTCGAACGTACCAGTATCGGTGTTTCAACGTCTGTAAACCCAAGCTCGTCGAAATAGTCACGCGTAAGTTTGGCGATCTTGTGTCTGAAGGTGAGATTCTTCTGCATGCCAGGTTTGCGAAGATCAAGATATCTGTATTTCAAGCGCAAATTATCGTCTGCATTGTCATCGTCTTTTACATAAATGGGAGGTGTCTCGGATTTGGAATAAAGTATCAACTCAGTAGCGGCGACCTCCACATCTCCGGTTGGAATATCCGGGTTTTTGGACGTTCTTTCTCTGACGGTTCCCTTGATCCCCACCACATACTCTCCTCTTAGATCCTGCGCCTCGTCGAACACACTCTTTGGCGTATTCTCGTCAAAAGTGATCTGCAAAATACCTGTCTTATCTCTCAGATCCACAAAAACAAGACCGCCGAGTCTTCTTTGCTTTGCGACCCAGCCATTAAGAATCACATTTTCACCGATATTTTTCATATCTATAAGCCCGCACATGTGGCTTCTTTTAAACACTCCGGCCATTGACTAAATTCCCTCTTTCTGCTGTTTTACGACGGATATAATCTCCCCGAACGGAATTTCTCTCTGTTCGTGGGCATCCATATCCTTAAGCTGAACCACACCTTTTTGCAACTCTTCATCGCCTATGACTATCGTTTGTTTGACCCCCATCCTTGCGGCGTATTTGAACTGCCCTTTCACATTTCTTGCGAGCGTGTCCATTTCTGCCGAAATGCCGTTTTGGTGAAGATCGCGCAATATCTCAAGCCCCTTTTTTTTGGATTCCTCACCCATTGCAACTATGAAAACCTGAGTAGGTTCGTCTTCCGGTATTTCCACTCCGTTTGCGTCCATGAGCATGAGGAGTCTTTCCTTTCCAAGTCCGAATCCTACTCCGGGGATCGGCGGGCCACCTATTTCCCGGCAAAGATCGTCGTACCGCCCGCCGCCGCAGACAGTTCCCTGTGCCCCGATTTTGTTTGAAACGAACTCAAATGCAGTCTTTGTATAGTAATCCAGACCTCTGACTATTCTGGGATTCACTCTGTAATTAAGCCCCATAGCCTCGAGGTTTTTCTTGAGTTCATTAAATGCTTCGGAGCATTCATCGCAAAGGTATTCGAGCATCTCAGGCGCATCTTTTACAAGCTCCTTGTCTTCATCGGATTTGCAATCCAATATCCTCATCGGGTTTTTCTCAAATCTATCTTTGCATGTCCGGCACAATTTGTCGTAATTGGGTCTCAAAAAGTCCTGCAACGCTTTTCTGTACCTTTTGCGGCATGTAGGACATCCTACGCTGTTTATTTCCAAAACAACATCTTTGATCCCCATTTCTTTGATGAAATCGTGTCCGAGACAGATAACGTCGGCATCCGCCATCATATTCGGCGTCCCGAAAATCTCAACACCAAACTGATGAAATTCTCTCAAACGCCCGGATTGAGGTTTTTCATACCTGAAACATGCCGTATCGTAGTAAAGTTTTGTCGGCTGAACCTCCGCATACATTCTGTGTTCCACAAACGATCTTACCGCAGGAGCCGTTCCTTCGGGTTTCAGCGTAAGGCTTCGCCCCCCGTGGTCGTCAAAGGTGTACATTTCTTTTTGCACAATGTCTGTGGTATCTCCAACTCCCCTGTTTATGAGTTCGGTGTGTTCAAACATTGGAGTGCGAAGCTCGCCGAATCCGTATCGTTTACAGATGTCCGCAAACTTTTTTTCTATGTGGTGCCATCTGTGGATCCGGTCGGGCGTTATGTCTTTTGTACCTTTGGGTGCATTTGTCAGCATTTCTACTACCTCCACAATTTTTCTTCTTTTCTCTTGCACATTTCATCTATGCGTTCTATATATTCTCTGTAATTGGATACGTTGGGTATCCTAACCAGTCTGTTATTTTCAGGATAATATCTCTTCGATATTCCGCCTGCCCCCAGCGCCACTATGGTTTGATGCTCATCCATTATTCGTATATTGTAAAGTCCGTCCGTTTTCCCTAGGCAGTATCCCGTATTTTCAAAAAAGCCCGCCATGTGCTTCTGCCTGTACAGGTAATACGGAACAAAACCTCTGCGAGATAGAATTTTGCGGCTCAAGTCCAACATGTCGGATACCCTCTCCGCCACCCTGTAGTGGTAGTTCATATCCACATACCGAAGTCTTGAGCCTCGTTTGACTGCGAGTGTGTGGACGGTTATATTGTTGGCTCCCAGACTTAAAACTTCCTCAAGAGTGTTCTTGAAATCAGCCTGCGTTTCTCCGGGAAGTCCTGCTATCAAGTCCGCATTTATTACAGCGAAGTCTTTCTTGATGGACATGCCAAATGCTCTGCGCACATCATCAGGATCATGATTTCTACCTATTATTTTTAGGGTTTCACTGTTCATCGATTGGGGATTGATACTTATCCTGTCAACGCCCATCAGCTTCAGGATTTCCAACTTATCCTCATCCATGGTGTCGGGTCTTCCCGCCTCCACGGTGAATTCCACGAGGTTTTTAAGATCAAAGGATTCCCTGACCTTGCTTATAACTTGTTTCAGCTGTCCGGCTGAAAGAGTCGTGGGAGTTCCTCCTCCAATGTATAAAGTTTCCGCATGCCGGCCTGTGCTTTTCAGGCGTTCGCCCACATATCCTATCTCTTTTATGAGAGCAGGAATATATGCTTCCATCTCATCGTTTCCGACTTGATTGGATGTAAATGAGCAGTACGAGCAACGCGTCGGGCAGAAAGGTATCCCTATGTATATACCGACTGAATCGGGGTTCGGTTTGCCGTAAATAGCATTTTGTCTATCATAAGTGCTCGTAATAAGCTTTGTCTTTTCCTCAGTGAGTCTATATTCGTCAAGCAGGATCTTCTTTGCATCCGCACGGGATTTTGTTTTTTCGATCAGCTCCCCCGCAAGTTTTACCGGCCGCACTCCCGTGAGTATTCCCCAATCCGGTTTTATTCCTGTGAGCGCCTCCAGTTTATCGAAGATCTCCCTCTTTATAGCGTCTTTGTCGCTTGCGTGAACCGAATTTATGTGCAGACAGTCGTCAAAACAGAAACCGTCATCTTCCACAAGTTCATAATCCTCAGGTGGCATGAATTCATCTATCAGTTCGCGCAGAGGTGCTGTAGCAGAGACTCCGTGGATCTTAATGGGAAGCTTTTTGTTGTCCTGCAAAACACCGTCAATCCGCTCTGACAAAAGGATTCCTCTTCTTTTCGTGTCCTATGGTGGACTGTTCCATATGCCCCGGAAGTACAATCGTTTCATCCGGCAAAGTGTACAACTTCTCTTTTATTGACCTCAATATTTGGTGATAACTTCCCCCGTACAAATCTGTTCTTCCTATCGACTCTCTGAAAAGGGTATCACCGCTGAAAAGATAATTCCCACATTTTACGCACATTCCGCCTGCAGTATGTCCGGGCGTTTCAATAAAAATCAATTCCATATTGCCCACTTTGATATGGTCGCAATCCTCAACTGAAATATCGGGGTTCACCGTAATGGCTCTGCCGTACAGTGCTTTTGAGGAATTCAGTGTTCCGTCACTCAACAGCTCCTCCTCTTTCAGCGGCGCCACAATCTTGATGTCAGGAAAGATCTCCTTAAGATCGTCGATGCCTCCTATATGGTCTCCATGCGCATGGGTCAGCACTATGTACTGCACAGTCAAGCCTTCTTCTTTTATCTTTGCGAGCAATGACGGGCTTGCCCCGCCCGGATCAACTATAAACGCTTTACCTGTTTCATCAAATGCCAGATATGTATTTACCATTATTGGTCCCGTAGGGAAGCTGTATACCTCCATCTTTTTCCTCCTTAATAAGTCCTTGTCAGGATTTTGCCCTGTACACGCTCATTACACCCGGCACGTTGCGCAGGTTTCTCTGTATTTTCTGCATCTGTTGAATGCTAACGAGCATCAGTGTAAGCGTTATGTTTAGAGTTTCGTTCTTGTCGCTCTTTGCATTAACGCCCTCTATCCTTACATCCTGATCCTCACACGCCCTCGATATATCGGAAAAAATACCGCGTCGGTCAGCGCACACTATACAGATGTTTGCGGCATAGAATTTATCATCTTTCACATCTTCCCATTCAACGTCTATGCATCTGGCCTTTTCATGATCAGGAAGTGACAATATATTTGAACAGTCCTTTCTGTGGACTGAAATTCCTCTTCCTTTAGTTATAAAACCCACGATATTATCGCCCGGCACAGGATTGCAGCAACGCGAAAGTCTTATCATAAGCCGATCGTTTTTTTTGCCCTCTACAAGTATCCCCGGGCTTTGTTGAGATTTTTTCGTCTCGCGAAGCTTCTTGGGCGTTTCGTTTATCAGGTCTTCTTCCTTTTTCTGAAGCTGCTTTTCTTCTTCTTTCTTTTCACCGTCAAAGAGTTCGAATATCGCATTTGCAAATTTGCTCAAAACTGCTCCGCCCTGTGAAATCTGCGTGTAGGCTTCATCCAAAGTAGTAAACTTCATTTCTTTTGCCGCCGCTGTGAGATATCTCGCTTTCAGGACGGTTTGAGGATCGTAGCCTTTTTTGCGCAGATACTTGTCGAGAAGATCTTTGCCCTTTGCTATGTCATCGCCTTTATTTCGGCGCTTGAGCCACTGTCTTATTTTATTCCTTGCCGATGAACTCTTGGCGATCTTCAGCCAGTCCACGCTCGGCCCCGAGGAATTGGCGGAAGTCACGATTTCCACAATATCTCCGTTTTTCAACGTGTGATCTATGGTGACCATCTTGCCGTTCACCTTGGCTCCCACACAATGGCATCCCACGTCCGTGTGAATCTTGAACGCAAAATCAAGAGGCGTGGACTCCGCCGGCAAGTCTATTACCTCACCTCGCGGAGTGAATACGAAAACCTGAGAGGCGAACAGATCCACTTTCAGTGTCTCCATAAACTCCCTTGGATCTTCCAGTTCTTTCTGCCACTCCAACGTCTGCCTGAGCCACGCAAGCTTCAGATCCTCGTTGTTTTGGCTCGAGTTGCCTTTCCCCTCTTTGTACTTCCAGTGAGCCGCGATACCAAATTCCGCCACCCGATGCATCTCATAAGTTCTGATCTGTATTTCAAAAGGTTCCCCGTTATCGCCCAAAACCGTGGTATGCAGGGACTGATACATATTCGGTTTCGGCATGGCTATGTAGTCCTTAAAGCGACCGGGGATCGGTTTCCACATGGTATGTACCTGACCCAAAACGGCATAACAGTCCCGCACGTTTTCGACTATGACCCGAACGGCCGTAAGATCAAAGATTTCATCAAGCTGCTTATGCTGAATTACCATTTTCTTATAGACACTGTACAGATGCTTTGAGCGCCCCGAAATGTCAAAATGCATATTCATGGCTTCCAACGCTTCACGTATTTCCTGCATCACTTCATTGATAAACAATTCACGCTGCGTTTTCTTCTCCGTGATATCTTTCTGCAGCTCTTCATACTCTTTTGGATGAAGGTATTTTAATGCTATATCTTCCAGTTCAAACTTGATGGTAAATATACCGAGTCTGCTGGCAAGCGGCGCATATATATCCAGTGTCTCTCTAGATTTCTCTATAATCTTTTCGGGACGCATATATCCAAGAGTTCTCATATTGTGAAGCCTATCCGCCAGCTTTATTATGAGAACCCTGATATCCTTGGACATGGCAAGAAACATCTTTCTGAGCGTCTCCGCCTGCGCCACTTCCTTGCTGTCGAATTTAAGCGTTCCGAGTTTGGTCACGCCATCCACAAGCAAGGCGACCTCCTCACCGAAGTCTTCAACGAGCATTTCCCTCGTATAAGAGGTGTCCTCAACCACATCATGCAAAAGCCCGCCGACCAGTGTTTCGTCATCCATGCCAAGTTGCGCAAGAATGACGGCCACTGCAACGGGGTGGATCAGATAAGGCTCACCGCTTTTTCGAAGTTGTCCTTCATGAAGCAGTTTTGCCTTATCATATGCCCTCCCTATCATTTCGGTGTCGTAGTCCTTATATTGTTTTATTTTCTCTAAGAATTTGGCTTTTGTCTCCATTTACGACTCTCTGAGGCGATTGCTCTATTTTTTTCTCTTCTTTCTTGATTTTTTATCTTCGTTTTTCTTTTTGTTATCTGCTTTGCCCTCGTTTTTCTTCTTTTCCTCTATTCTCTTTCTTGCTTTCTGCTGCGCAAGATAACGTGATTTTTCCTCACCTTTGTTAAACTCGTAGTAGAGTGGACTGCAAAGGAATATAGAGGAGTATGTACCGACGAGCACACCTACCATAAGCGGCAGAACAAACTGCGCAAGCTGCGTCGAAACCAGAAATAGCATCGGAACGGTGGCTACCACGGTGGTAAGCGAAGTCATTATCGAGCGATCCAACGTCTGCGTTATACTGGTATCCAGCAGTTCCAGAATCGGCTTGCCCCTGAGAAGATGGGTATTCTCCCTTATGCGGTCAAATATAACGATGGTATCGTTTATGGAATACCCGACCACAGTCAATATTGCGGCTATGAACGGGTTATTTACCTGAATATGGAATATCGAATAAAGCGCTATCAGCACAAGCACATCGTGAAGTATGCCGGATATAGCCGCAACACCGTATTTCCACGTTTTGAATCTGAATACTATGTACAGAAGCATGCACGCCGCCGCGATCAAAATTGATTTGACCGCATTTGTCTTTATCTCATTACCTATCGTGGCTTCAAACTGCTCGGAAGAAACCACGGACTTGTCCGTAAGATCGTACTTCTCTTGTATGGTCTTTTGTACCTTGTCTCTTTCGTTTGCGTTCAACGACTTGGTGGTTTTGATTATGATCTCATGTTGTTTGCTGCCCGAGTAGACTATCTCCGCATCCAAGTCATATTTTTCTATGGTTTTTTGTACCTCCGCTATCTGCACCTTTTTATTCATATCCATCTGCAGTATGGTTCCGCCCGTAAAATCGATTCCAAGGTTGAATCCCCTGACAACCAATGTCACCAAACCGACCGAAATTACAACACCGCTTATAATATAAAATATTTTTCTTCTCTCGATAATACGGAAGTTCTTTTTTATCAGTTTTCTCGGCGTTCCGTCTGCTTTGCATCCGAAGAATCTGTTCTTTGCAAACTTGCTGTCTGCAATGGCGCCGACAAAGATCTGAGTTACGACAACAGCCGTAAAGATACTTACAACTATACCGATCATCAATGTTACCGCAAATCCTTTTACCGCCGTGGAACCTAGCTGATACAAAACTACCGCGGCAATCAGGGTTGTTATCTGAGCATCCAGCACGGTGACAAGTGCGTGTTTGAAACCCTCGTCCACGGCAACACGTATGGATCTTCCAAGTCCTATTTCCTCCTTGATCCTTGAGAAGATAATCACGTTGGCATCGACCGCCATTCCTATGCCGAGCACGATACCCGCAATTCCCGGCAAGGTCAAGACCGCTCCCATCGCAGACATTCCCCAAAGCACGAGCATTACATAAAGGCAAAGCGCAATGTTGGCAAACAATCCGAGCACATTGTACATCAGTAGCATGAGTATGAATACAAGTGCAAGACCTATTCCTCCCGCCACTATACTCTTGTCAAGGGCGTGTGCACCGATTGATGCTGTCTGTACGGAAGAATTGACCTCTTTCAGGGCAACAGGAAGCGCACCGCCTCTTATAAGCGCAGAAGTTTCCTGTGCCTCCGCCTTATCATATCCACCCGTTATCTCGCACGACCCCTGACTTATCTCTCCGCTGGTTGTCGGAGCAGTCAGAATCTTATCATCCAGCCAGATCACGACCGCCGTCTTGTCCACAAGAGTTCCGTCGGCTTTTTTTACTGTAGGGGTAACCTTCCCCGATGAAGACAGTTTTGTCGCCTTTGCAAACTTGTCTTGACCTGCCGATGTGAACTTGAGCGTAACTTTGTATCCACCCTTCTCGGAATCTATCTCCGCTGCGGAATCCTTTACGTCATTGCCGGTAAGATACTCGGTTCCGTCAGCAAGTGTAAACCTCAATTTCGCCGTCTCGCCTATCCTGTTGATAGCCGTCTTGGCGTCCTTGACTCCGGGCATTTCTATCCTCAGCCTGTTTTTTCCCTCTATGTTTACGGTTGCCTCGGACACGCCCATCGCATTTACACGCTTGCTGAGAACTTCCTTGGTCTGTTCCATGGTTTGCCTCAGCTCTTTGCCGCTCTGATTTCCGGTCTGAGCCTGCATTACCACGTTGACACCGCCATCGATGTCAAGTCCGTAATTCAAAGACTTTTTCAGGTTCTGCACCGATCCCAGACCTTTCGCCGAAACGACGATCCCAAAGATCACGAGGAGCGTTATTATTACGCTCAGCACTTTTTTTAGTTTTGAATTCATATTACCTTTCTCACCTTCTATTAAATAAAATATAAATAAAAACTTTCAATTCGGTAAACCTTTAAAAAGAGGAGATCGCGAAAAATCAAAAATATCCTCCGCATGAGTTTACCGTATGCACATTAAGCACTATATGCCCTACATTCTACTACTTTTTATTCACTTCTTCAAGGAGTTTAATTCCTAAAAGAATAAGCGCAAACCGCATAAATTGAAAAGAAGCCTGACCCTGAGCACCGGTACTCAGGGTCAAGCCCCAATAAACTCTTCACATCTATTTACTTCTCGTCGGAAGCTTCCTGTTCATCACTTTTTTCTTTACGATCAACAGTCTCCGACGCATCTTTAACGTTATCTGTCTTCTCCGCATGCTCACCATTGCTTTCGGCTTCCCCGGAGGTTTCTTTCTTGCTCTTCTTAAGCCGTTTAGGCGCAGGCTTGCGTTCTTCAGTTTCTTCTTCTTTCACGGCTTCTCTGCTCTTTTTGGTTATGCTGGAAATAGCCCATCTGGTAACTTCAAATTTAACTTTGTCCGCACCTACCTGAAGAATCAAAGTCTGGTCTTTCGTCTTGACTATCTTACCGCAGATACCGCCGATGGTCACGACTTCATCTCCCACGCTCAGAGTATTTCTCATCTGCTTGACTTCTTTTTCTTTCTTTTTTTGAGGTCTGATTAAAAGGAAGTACATCAAACCGATGAATGCTATCAGGATTGCCGCCTGAACCCCAAAGTTTATCGATTTGCCTGCTGCCATCAAACTCGTTCCAAAGCTCATAATTTATCTCCTCTGTCAAAAAAATTTGGTGCCGGCGATGGGGGTCGAACCCATACGGTGTCACCACCACAGGATTTTGAATCCTGCACGTCTGCCAATTCCATCACGCCGGCAGACACAAGCCTTTTCCTAAAAAAATGGTGCGGCTGACTGGACTCGAACCAGCACGGTCGCCCACACGCCCCTCAAGCGTGCGCGTCTACCTATTCCGCCACAGCCGCACAAATGCCTGCCCTAATAATATACGGGATTATTTCTCCTTTGTCAAACAAAACTTTTTCCGCGAAATAACATTGTAATATTCCGAAAGTTTCCCCGGATCATTACACTTTTATGCCTACGCCAAGTCCTGCAATATACGCTCAAGACGCCGAAAAAGCGATGATATGTCCTGCGAGTTATCTATCACCACATCCGACTTTGCAATTTTTTCCTGCTCCGGCATTTGATTGTTCATTCTGCGCATGATTTCTTCGGTTGAACAACCGTCCCGCGCCACCGCTCTCTCTACCCTTTTATCTTTGTCCGCCGTGACGACCCATATTTCATCGACCATACTTTCCGCCCCGGTTTCAAACAACGTGGGGGCATCCAAAAATACGACGGCTTCCCGGTCGCAAGTCCTGTACTCACCTATCTTAAGCCGTACACGGTCAAGAATCTTTTTCGTCACTATGCTTTCAAATACTCTTTTTTTAGTTGGATCGGAAAATATCAATTCAGCGATGGCTTTTCTATCGAGCTTTTCTCCGTCAACATACTCTTTCCCGAAGCGATCCCTCACTTCTTTTATCACTTCCGGGGACTTGCTTACTTCCCTGCCGATCTTGTCCGCATCCATGACTGTATACCCGAGATTTTTTAGATACTCCGCCACCGTAGATTTCCCCGTTCCTATTCCTCCTGTTATCCCTATGATTTTAGTCATCTCAATCCTTCAGTTCATACCATGAGCAACCACTCTTGACATCGCATATAAGCTTGACGGAAAGGTCAACGGCATCTTGCATGTTCTGTGTCAAAAGCTCCGTTATATCACGCAGGTTTTCTCTCGGGGTCGAAACTATGAGCTCATCGTGTATCTGCAAAACGAGTTTTGCCTCCGGATAATTCTCTTTGAGTGCATTGAAAACTTTTTTCATGGCGATTTTTATCACGTCTGCGGCGGAACCCTGTATCGGCGTGTTCATAGCCAGTCTTTCACCGAACTGTCTGGTCATGCGGTTCGATGCCGAAATTTCCGGCACGTAACGTTTGCGTCCGAATATGGTTCTGGTGTATCCGTACTGCCTACACAGCCTGACCTGCTCATCCAGGTATGATTTCACCGCCTCATGTTTTCTGAAGTAGTCTTTTATGTATTGTTCCGCCTGTCGACGCGTTATGCCAAGTTCTTCAGACAGTCCAAATGCGCTCATCCCGTATATGACTCCGAAGTTCACGGCTTTGGCTCTGCTTCTGTCAATCGGGGTCACCTTGTCGTATTCAATATCAAAGACACGCGATGCGGTCATCCTGTGGACATCGTCGCCGTTATTGAATGAGCTTATCAAATTCTCATCCTGCGAAAGGTGAGCCATTATGCGCAACTCTATCTGTGAATAGTCAGCTCCGACAAATATGGATCCTTCTTCGGCCACAAATGCCTTTCTTATCCTGCGTCCCATCTCTTCTCGGACAGGAATGTTCTGCAGATTCGGCTCTGTGCAGCTCAATCTTCCCGTTGCTGCCACCGTCTGCCTAAAGTGCGCCCTTATTTTGCCGTCCGCTCCGATCAGCGGAATCAACCCATCCACATACGTGCCGTTAAGTTTTGAAACCGTTCTGTATCTCAGTATCAATGGAATTATCGGATGCTCCGAGCGCAGTTTTTCAAGTATATCCGCACTTGTGCCATATCCTTTTTTGGTTTTTTTCCCTGCCGGCAAGCCGAGTTTTTCAAACAGTATCTTCCCAAGCTGCATCGGCGAATTGACGTTAAAATCCTCGCCGGCAAGATCGTGGATTTCTTTTTCCATTTCCTCTATTTCAGATTTCAATTCATCGCCCTGAACTTTCAATATGTTCTCATCGGCGCATATACCCACGGCTTCCATATTCGCAAGAATTTCCACAAGAGGGAATTCTATATCCTCACAGATCTTGATATCTCCTTTTTCCATCCGGCTTTCAAAAACTCTCCTGAGTCTTCCGACATTATCACACCACAACATTCCGTAATCTGCGATCTGCTTTGTGTCATCCCCGAGCAAATCCGTCTGTGCGACCGACTTTCTGAATTCCTGTTCCGACATCATCTCTTTGTGGAGTTCTTCAAATGAAAGAGTTTTTATCCCGTAATTTGACTTTGACGGATCTGTGACGTATGCTGCTACAGCGGTGTCGAATTCGGTTTTTGGCGACTTCATTCCATGTGACATCAACATGAAATAATCAGATATCAAGTCGTGTCCTACAAAGGCGAATTTTTTATCGTTAAGTATGTCCACAATCTCATCAGCCCTGATATTGTCCGCCGAAATATATATGTATGTATCACCCGTAATGAGCGATATCCCGTCTATCAAAGGGGGATTGACATGGTCATTGTTTCCGAATACCTTTAAAATAACCGTGCTGCCGGCTTCTATGTTTTTCACTTCGCTCAACTCTTGCGTGCTTCTTACGATGGATTTCCGGTATTTTACCTTACGATCGGCATCATACTCTTTCCCGGCGCCGTTATCAGCAAACGTGAGTTTTTTCAGAAAGGAATTGAATTCCAATTTAGAATAAAGTCCAATCAATTCGTCACTGTCGGGTTCCTGTACCCTGAGATCTTCCATATTTACATCTATCGGGACAAATCGGTTGATTTCCGCAAGTGTTCTGCTGAGTACGGCAAGCTGTATATTTTCTTCCACCTTTGCCCTGAGTTTGAGATTTTTAATTTCTTCAGTGTTTGCGACAAGGTTTGCCACAGTGCCGAACTGTTTCAAAAGCTTAATTCCCGTTTTCTCACCGACCCCGGGAATCCCCGGTATATTATCCGAGCTGTCTCCCATCAAGCCTTTCAGATCCACAAACTGTGACGGCGTAAGTTCATATCTTTCGATCATCTTATCGTGGTCGAAGATATCAAACTCACTTATTCCCCGCTTCGTGATGAGCACCTCAGTAACCTTTCCGCAAAGTTGCAGTGCATCCTTGTCCCCGGTTATTATGAGAGGCTTGAGTCCTTCGTCTTCAGCGATTCTTGCAACCGTTCCGATTATATCATCGGCTTCAAAGCCCTCAAGCTCAAGGCTTGTTATCTTCATTGCTTTCATTGCGTCTTTGGCAAGCGGAAGCTGCATTGCAAGCTCCGGCGGCATTTTCTTCCTGCCGGCCTTGTAGTCTTTATATTGCCTATGCCTGAAAGTGGGTGCTTTCTTGTCCCATGCGACCGCTATATATCCCGGTTTATAATCTTCCATTATACGGTTGAGCATATTCAGAAACCCGTATACACCCTGCGTATATATACCAGTCTTTGTGATCATCGGGCGCTGCATGGCATAATACGCCCTGTTTATCAAACTGTTTCCGTCTATAATAACAATTCTGTCCATACAATACTTCCCGCCAAAATATAAAAATAACCCGGAAACGCCGTCAGGACTTAATTGACGCCTATCCTAAAGATAGGTGGGTATCCTGTCATCGGGATCTGTCTTCCGCACCGGATGCGGCACAACATAGCAGGATGAACTTCAGATTCCCATTCAAGTGTTGTAGGTTCAATTAAGAGCCCTTAACATGTGTTCCAGGCAACTTCATTATACTCCTTCACTTTTAAAATAGCAATAAAAAAAGCAGGCTCAAAATCATGCCCGCTCTTTTTATGTATTCACCACGCCAATTAGATCTTTCATCCAACAGGCTTTGATACACATCCACCCCGGAACTGGCTAAACTTCCTCAAGATCCACCGAACAATTGGTATTCACGGACTGCACATCATCATTATCCTCAAGCATATCGACAAGTTTCTTGAGCTTTTTCAAGTCATCCTCACCCGGCTTACTTTCAACCGACGGAACATATGCAATCTCCGACTCCACAAGCTCATAACCCTGTTTTCGGAGGGTATCGTCGACGGCGTGATAATCCACAGGATCGGTAATAATCTCAAAGCTGTCCTCATGAACCGTCATATCCTCGGCTCCGGCTTCCAAGGCGATATTCATCAGCGCATCTTCCTCCGCTTCGTCGCTCTTTTCTATCAATATAACGCCCTTGCGCGCAAACATATAAGATACGCATCCGGGTGTACCGAGATTGCCGCCGTGCTTGTCAAACAGCGAGCGCACCGCGGAGGTGGTTCTGTTGGTGTTATCCGTAAGACAGTCAACTATCACTGCAACGCCGCCTGCTCCGTAACCCTCAAACTTGAGTTCTTCATACGAAGAACCTCCCAATTCCCCGGTTCCCTTTTTTATGGCTCTGTTGATATTGTCGTTCGGCATTCCTATGCCTTTTGCTTTTTCGATTGCAACACGCAGCGAGGAATTGTACTCAGGATCTCCCCCATCCTTTGCCGCTACCGTAATCGTCTTGGCATACTTTGTGAACAGTGCGGATCTCTTTGAATCCTGCGCCGCCTTTCTGCCCGCTATCGTACCGTGTCTTCCCATCAAGACACCTCCTTCTAAAATAGTTTTCTTTTCGATTTGACCACCACAGTATACACCCTGAACACCGAATATTCAAGATTCCATTCAGAACACAGGCGTTTGAGCAAATCTTAGCGCAAAGATCACTTTTTCTCATGCAATGTGTATTTCAGTATCTTCCCCGGATTTCTAGACACGCTGTAAAGCTTGAATTATTTGAGCTTTTCCACCGGATGTATTTTATATATGGGAACATCCACCTCGTCGTTTTTCTTGTTGCCCACATTCTTTAAGGGTTATGATCTCATCGCAAGCGAATCCAAAAAAACTCTGTCGTGACTTGCTATGACAATCGTTGAGCCTCCTTCTTTCAATTCTCTTATCAGACCCGCAACCTGCTCTATTCCATCTTTGTCAAGTGCGTCGGTCGGTTCATCGAGAAGTATAAGCGCAGGGCTTCCCAAAATTGCCTGCGCCACTCAGAGCCATTGTTTCATGCCGAGCGAATACTTTCCGTACTTTTTCTTGTCCTTGGGTAAAGTCCCACAGCTGCGATTTACTTCGAATATCATCATCGGTTATCCCTTTCTGTATAAATATGAATGTACCTTCCAGCTATCACACCGTCAATAATTAATTACGATCACCGTTTATCATATTTAGTCTCTATTCGCAATATTGTTTTTTGAGGTTTTTCTACAAATCGAACCTTCTCCTAAAATTTTGGTATTTCAATTTAAATTCCTGCATCGCTTCTTTAAAAGCACCAGCAGGAGCAATTGGGAAAAGATAAAGAATGCCACAAGTCTACGCAGAGACGAGGAATCCCCCGTTTTCACATTATTTGATATTCTTCTCTTTCCTTTTTTGTTGACAGTTTCCTTTTTGGTAAAGCTCTTATTGTCAGGAGAATTGCGCAGGATTGTGACAGTCTGCTTTGAATTATTGATGTCCTTGTGTTCGGCGATCGTCATGCCTTGATATCTGAGTTCCTCAAATATCACGCAATCGCCCGATTCCATCCCTGCAGCGTCAAATTTAAACACAACGTCCGTCGAACCGTCGGGAGTTTTCGGAGTAAATCTGACCGACGAGCTCACTTGTTTGCCCTTGCCGTCCTTAAGCACGCTTCCGGTTCTCTTGTCTATGATTACCCCAGCCACCTCATATTCCTTGTTTGGAATTAAATTGGCGTACATAACCTCATCGTTGATTACGGTTTTCCTGCCGAGTAAGATGTTCTTTCGCTTCTTGCTTTCATCCGTCGCCTTGGTTTCTATCCCCGGATAGAATACGCTCTGTTCTCTGTCTTTTATGTCGCTGTGACTCGCCACCTTTATCTCTCCGTGGAAACAATCCTCAAACACCACCACACACTTGCCCGCAAGTAATCTCGCATCAAAGGTGAATTCCAGTTCAATTTTTCCGTCGTCGCTCTCCGGTTTGAATTTTTTGCTTGCGGTTATCGGATCTCCCGACTCCCTAAGAACGGCTTTCCCTGTATCTCGGTCGATAAGAATCCCTGAAACGGTATATTCTTTTCCCGGTATAAGGTTGTGGTATTCCACCATATCCGTGAGTTTTCCGTGTTCCGTGTTCTTCCCCGAATGATCTCCGGTGTGTCCGTCTCGAGCCGTTGTTTCAAGAGACGGTATTTTCACGATCTGTTCGGTGTCCTTCAGATCTTCGTGGGAAGATATGCGCACACCTTTGAAAAAGCAATTCTCAAACACCACCACCGTCTTACCCGTAAGAAATTTCGAATCTACGGTAAACTCCACATCCACATTTCCGTCGGAGCTTTCCGGGGTAAATGCAAGTGTGTTTGTTATCTTCTCACCCTTTTCCGTCAGTATCGCTTCACCGCTCTCCGCATCCATAAGTATGCCTGACAACGTGTACTCCATTCCCGGAACGAGGTTCTTGTAACTTACCCTGTCTATTATTTTTGCCTCCTTTGAGTACTCGGTCATATGCTCACCCGTTTTACCGTCCGTCGCCGACGTGCCGATTTCCGAAACGAGCAAGGTCTGATTTTCATCGTTTACATCGGTGTGGGAAACAACGCTTACATTATCTTTAAAAACTTCCTCAAACACAACCAATATACGATCCTTCAGCAGCCGGGAATCCAGCGTGTATTCCAATTCTTCGGTTCCGTTTATGCTTGCCGGTCTGAACGATTTTTCCGCCTCTATTCGCCTGCCGTTTATTTCCAGCGGTTTTCCGGTTTTCTTGTCGACTATATGGCCTTTTATCCTATACTCCTCTCCTTTTTCAAGATTCTTGTATTCGATCCTGTCTATCACTTTGGCTTCCGGTGAACATGAAAGTATCTTGCTGCCTGTCGAAACATCGGTCGCAAATGTTTTTATCCCGGGCGACAGTTTTTTGTCCAAAGCTTCCCTCACATTGTATTTGACATCATCTGTCTGCTTTACTTTATACACGGTTTCGTCGAGTTGATATCCTTCCGGAGCTGTTTTTTCCCGGTAGGTGTACGTTCCGAACGGAAGTACCGTGACATTCTTGGAATCCTTGAACGGCGCGCCTGAAATCAGATTGCCGGCAAGATCCGCGCAACCGTTCGCGTCCGTCTTTACTTCCCACTTTCGCTTGGGGCTGCCTGACGTGTTCCCTTCATCATTGTCATAATATGCGATCTCATACACCGCATCCGGTAAATACTTGTTTTGCTGCGCCGCTTTCTTTTTGAGAAGCAAGCTTCCTCTTGTGAAAAGAGGTTTATCGCCCGAAGTAAAATGCGCAGTTTCTTTTTCTTTGACCGTGACAGTGTGCCAACGTGGATCCAATTTAAAATGTTTTGGAGCCTTACTCTCTTTGATATAGTAGGTTCCCGGTTTTGTCTTCCATTTTGCGGTATTTCCGTTTGCATCTATTGAAAAAGTATACACGGGCTTTCCTTTCTTTTCTTTATACACGCCGTACTTTGCGCCCGACAGGTTGTAATTGCTCAATCCTTTGACCAAACTTGTTTCCTCGGAAACTTTTTTTGTCATGTCTATATAACCGTCCTGTGGAACAAGAAGTCTGTACACTTTGCAGGATGATGCCTGCTTGGTTGTGTCCGCTGCTTTTCCCAACCAACCCTCAACAGTGTATTGGTATGCCACACCTTTGTTAATTGCATGGTGAAGAGTTCTGCCGTCCCCACCCACTATCGCAATGTGGATCCATGTGCCGCCGAAATTTTCTTTTGTATTGAATGCCACTATGTCACCCGGCTTTATAGTTTCTTTATAATCCTTGTACCGTCCCGGTGAGGATATGGAGCACACCCCTTGCGCATTGGCGTCCAGCCAGTTTTTATGCGTGGAAACGATACCGCCGCTCGGATAATCTTTTACTTTGTAATGGGTGTGTACGGCCCAGCTCACATATGTAGTGCAGACAAGCTGACCTTTACCCGTCCCGTACGGTATTCCGTTTTTCCGATTCAGCTTGGCGTCCGTCACATCCTTTCCCCATGACAGACTTGACATTTTGAGTGCGTATGCAAATTTTCCGTTTACGGCGCCTGCGATCAAAAGGCTTGCCAAAAGCAGAAAAATCAGTGCCGTCGCCACAATCATTCCGGTTTTATTGCTCTTGATTTTCAAATTTCTCTTCATCTTTTTTTCCTCCTTTTCATTGATCCTTTGCTTTGATCCATAACTTTCATATATATCAACGGGATGTCCCGATCGTTTTTCGGTTCTACGCTTTGCGCACGTCCTCGATCAAGTCGGACAAAAAAATATTGAACGCGCGCTTTGATCTTCACCTCTACGCTTTCTTATATAGCAAAAGAAGCAACCCGCATTGGATTGCTTCCTTGGTCTTTTTCTTATTACATTTTTTTACAATACCACTATATCATCCCTGTAAGGGAAAGTCAAATGCAAATCCGGTTTTTTTTTTTGCATTTTAGTAAACCGTTGATTATTTAAGGTTTACGGCACCTGGTAATATTGTGGGTCACTGCGACTTCGCATCCTCCATCTTTTTGTGTGCGGTGCTCATCATAAGTTTTATACGATTGAGCTGGTTGACGTCGCTGGCGCCGGGGTCGTAGTCTATTGCGGCTATATTTGCTTGAGGATTCATCTTCCGTATCGCCTTCATCATTCCCTTGCCTGTGACGTGGTTGGGCAAGCATCCGAAAGGTTGCAGACAAACTATGTTTTCAACTCCCTCTCTGATGAGCTCCACCATTTCACCGGTGAGCAGCCAACCTTCGCCGTACTGATTCCCTATGGAGAGTATCTCTGAGGCGACCTTTGCCGTGTTTTCTATCCGAAAAGGCTCCGTAAAATGCACGCTCGCCCTCAGGGCCTTGCGGAGGGGCTTTCTGAGCCATTCGATCGCGCGCTTTGCAATGTCGTTCAGTTTCATCGTTTTCCATGAACCCGACAAGTGTTCGTAGTTGAATTTTTCACTCTCAAAGCCGTAAAGGAAAAAGTCGAGCATATCCGGCACGACCGCTTCTCCTCCTTCCGCCTCTATCGTTCCCACTATATCGTTGTTTGCATTTGGATGATACTTCACTAATATTTCTCCCACAACACCCACTTTGGGTTTGCTTTCGCCTGTCCTTTCCACCTTGTCAAAATCAGCGACTATACCTTTTAGATTCTCGGCATACGTCTTTCGGTCGAAATGCAGTATATTGCGGGCTATTTTTTCGTGCCATTTATCTATTATCTTTTCGCACGTTCCGGCAACTTTTTCGTACGGTCTTGTGGCATACAAAACTCTCATTATGAGATCTCCATATATGCAGGCGACTGCAAGCATAAATCCCATTTTGGGCGTTATTTTGAATCCCGGATTTTTTTCAAGTCCCACAGCATTGAAAGACACAACCGGAATTTGGCTCATATTCAAGTCCCGCAGTGCTTTTCTCAAAAGAGAAACGTAGTTGCTTGCTCTGCAGCCGCCCCCCGTCTGCGACATGAACACGGCTGTCTTGTCAAGATCGTATTCTCCCGACTTCAACGCCGATATAATCTGTCCAAGCGTAACAATGGTCGGATAACACGCATCATTGTTGATGTACCTGAGCCCCTCATCCACCGAATTTTTGTCCACCGGCGGAAGAAGAACCACATTGTAGCCGCACGAAGCGATCACGTCTTTCATGTACACAAAATGTATCGGAGACATCTGGGGTATCAGGAGTGTATACCCTTTTCGCATTTCTTTGGTGAATATCTCACGCTCAAAAGGCGAATTGTCCGGTGTCGCCGTAATCTCATTTTTTTCGCGTTCCTCCATGGCAGCTTTCAATGAGCGTATCCTTATCTTTGCGGCGCCGAGATTTGATACCTCGTCTATCTTGAGAACCGTATACAGTTTATTGTTTTTCTCGCAGATCTCCTCAACCTGATCCGTGGTCACCGCATCCAGCCCGCAGCCGAATGAATTCAGTTGCACGAGTTCTATATCGTTGTTTTCCCCCGCAAAAGTGGCCGCCTTGTACAGTCTCGAATGGTACATCCACTGATCCAGAACACGCATAGGCCTTGCGATGTCCACCTTCGATGCCACGGAATCCTCCGTCAAGACCACCATGTCAAAGGAATTTATCATCCTGTCTATCCCATGATTTATTTCAGGATCCAGATGATACGGTCTCCCTGCCAAAATGATGCTCTTCTTGTCGTGCTCTCGTGCATATTTCAGGGCATATTCACCCTGTTTTTTTATGTCGTTTTTGAAACGGTGATGCTCTTCTCTCGCCTTGAATACAGCTCGGGTTATTTCCTCTTTCCATATATGATAGACTTTGAAAAGCTGTATAAGTTCTCTTGTCAAAGCATTGTCGTCGTCAAAAGGCAGAAACGGATGCAGGAATTTTACGCCGTTCTCAGCCAAAAGATCATCCATGTTGTTGGCTATGACTTCCGGATAGGTTGCGACTATCGGGCAGTTGTAGTGATTTGGCGCTGTAGGATCCTCTTTTTCCTCGTAGTTGAGACTCGGATAAAATATGGTTTTGTACCCCTTATCCACAAGGTATTTTATATGACCGTGCACCAGTTTTGCGGGATAACATGCAGTATCCGAAGAAATGCTGTCTATGCCCATGTTATATATATTTTTGTTTGAGATAGGCGACAACTCCACTCTGAATTTGAGTTCAGTGAACAGCGTAAACCAAAACGGGTAGTCCTCATACATATTCAGAACCCTTGGGATGGCGACGGTTCCCCTTGTGGCCTCGACTTCGGAAAGAGGAGTGTATCCGAATAATCTGTTCACCTTATACTCATACATATTCGGCAAATGATTGCTGTGCATGGCTCCGCCTGCGCCCTTTTCGCAACGGTTTCCTGTTATGAATCTCGTGCCGTCGCTGAACTTGTTGATCGTGAGTATGCACTTGTTTTCGCACTGTCCGCACCTGCCGCTTGAGTGTTCCATGTGAAAGTGATCCAAATCCCGTCTATCCAATATGCTTGATCTGGTTTCCGGTATGTAATTTTCCTGCGCTATAACTGCGCATCCGTATGCGCCCATAAGTCCTGCAATATCGGGGCGTACAACTTCTTTTCCTATTATCCGCTCTATACTTCTCAAGACCGCATTGTTCATAAAGGTTCCGCCCTGAACCACTATTTTTTTTCCTGTTTCATCCGTGTTTCTGAGCTTGATAACCTTGTAAAGTGCATTTTTTATGACGGAATAGGAAAGTCCCGCCGATATGTCTCCTATAGAAGCTCCCTCTTTCTGCGCCTGCTTTACCTTGGAATTCATGAACACCGTACACCTTGTCCCCAAATCCACGGGTTTTTCGGCAAACAGCGCTTCCATGGCAAACGCCTCCGTATCGAGGTTTACGGATTTTGCATAGGTTTCAAGAAAAGATCCGCAACCGGACGAACAGGCTTCGTTCAGCATGATATTGTATATCGCACCGTCCTTGATCTTCATGCATTTCATATCCTGACCGCCGATATCAAGTATGAAATCCACTCCCGGCAAAAACACCTCCGCAGCCTTATAATGCGCCATGGTTTCGATTTCACCGAGATCGGCTTTAAAGGCCGCTTTTATAAGACTTTCGCCGTAACCGGTCACCGCCGTATTTGCGATCACCATGTCATCGGGCATTTTCTCATACAACTCGTATAGCATCGTCTTCACGGCATCCACGGGATTCCCTTCATTGCTCCTGTAAAAAGAATAAAGGAGATTTTTTTCTTCATCTATGAGCGTGGCCTTAGTCGTTGTGGAACCTGCGTCGATTCCCAGAAATACGTTGCCCTTTGCCTTTCTTATGTCTTTTCTGCTGATTTTGTCTTTTTCATGCCTTTCCATGAATTTATTGTACTCATCGGCCGAGGAAAACAGCGCCTCCACATGTTTGGTGTCAGCCAATGTATTTCTGTCCGCATTTTTCATCCTGAAAATTATCTCTTCTGCGGAAAGCTCCGGCTGTTTATCTGCCAGCATTGCGGCGCCTATTGCGACAAAGTACTTTGAGTCTTTCGGAAAGATCACCTCTTCTTCTTTCAAATTCAGAGTCTCGATAAATGCTTTCCTCAATTCCGAAAGAAACGAAAGAGGACCCCCGAGAAATGCGACATTTCCCTTTATCACATGACCGCAGGCAAGCCCACCTATCGTTTGGTTTACCACCGCCTGGAATATCGATGCGGACAGATCCGGAATGGATGCGCCTTCATTGATCAGCGGCTGTATGTCGGTTTTTGCAAATACACCGCACCTTGCGGCTATAGGATATATCATCTTGTGATCCTTTGCCGCCTTGTTGAGTCCTTCCGCATCCGTGTTCAACAGAATTGCCATCTGATCTATAAAAGCACCCGTACCTCCGGCACAGGTTCCGTTCATCCGCTGCTCGATTGTCGCCCCGTAGAAAGTTATTTTTGCATCCTCTCCACCGAGTTCTATCGCAACCTCGGTGTCCGGAATCAGTTCTTCTACGGCTTTGCTGCAGGAAATAACCTCCTGCTCAAATTTTATCCCGAGAAGTTTTGCCAAAGAAAGACCGCCGGAACCGGTGATCACCGTTTTGAGTGTCACATTTCCAAGTTCCGCATGCATATCTTCAATGAGTTCATCTACTTTCTCAAATACGTTGGAAAGGTGTCTCTCGTATCTTGAATATTTTACTCTGTTTTTTTCATCTATGACCACAAGCTTGACCGTTGTGGATCCTATATCTATCCCTAATCTCATTTTCTGTTGCCCTATCACAGTACCCGCTCGCTATAAGTTCTTCACATCTTTTCTGTAGAAATTGCAGAACATTATCGCGGTATAAGTCAGTCCCAGTATCTCCGCAAGCGGGATGGAAAACCATGATGCCCGCAAACCCATACAGTTGTACAATATGTACGCCAGCGGCAAAATCCCGACAAGCTGCCTGATAAGGGAAGCGAACAAACTGTACATGCCATGTCCCGTGCTCTGAAACATCGCCGAGGAGATAACATCAAACGCGGCCGGCAAAAAGCACAGACTTATTATTTTAAGTGCCGGAACCCCTACTTTCAACATTTCCTCATCTGCGCTAAAAAGTTTCAGCAATGAAGCCGGGATTGTCTGAAACATCGCAAAACCCGCCAGCATTATTATGAACGCCGCCATGAGCGCTTTTTTGTATGCTTCCATCATCCGTTCCCTGTTTTTCGCACCGTAGTTATACCCAATTATAGGCATAGCACCCTGATTTAATCCAAACAGCGGCATAAACACAAACGACTGGAGTTTTACATACACCCCTAAAACGGCGACCGCAGCTGCGGATGCTGTCAATACTCTATTGTATCCAAGCAGCATTACCGAACTGATTGCCTGCATGATCATGGCGGGAAATCCAACTGCGTATATTTCTTTTATTATATAGCCTTCTACCTTGAAGCCCTTTATACTTATCTTTACTGCGTTTTCTTTTCTCCTGACAATATATGTTGCCACGAGAAGAGATACGCCCTGACCTATTATAGTCGCTATTGCGGCTCCTTTGACCTCAAGTCTTGGAAATCCTAAAAGCCCGAAGATCAATACAGGATCAAGGATGATGTTGGTCACCGCACCGCTAAGACTGATCAGCATCGGCGCAACCATGTTCCCTGTCGCCTGAAGCACCTTCTCAAGTTGCAACTCGACCATACTGAACAGACAGCAGATCGTCACTATCCTCAGATAGTCGGTTCCGTATCCGAAAATCACGCTCTCCGTCGAATACAACGACATAAAGCTTCCGGAAAACAGCAGCCCCAGCACCGAAAACACAAGGTAGTTGAATACGCCGATCCTGATACTTGTGCTTGCGACTTTATTCGCCTCTTCAAACTGTCTGCTACCCAGACGCCTTGCAATAAGAGAATTGACACCTATCGCGCTGCCTACCGCAATTGATATCATGAGTATCTGCACCGGCAAAATCAATGAAACAGCCGTCAATGCTTTTGGACTTATCATTGCGACAAATATGCTGTCCACAATATTGTAAAGAGCCGCTATCGTCATGGACAAGATTGCCGGCCATGCCATAGACGCAAGAAGTCTTCCCACCGGCGCCGTTCCCATTTTGTTTTCGACATTGTTTCCCATACTTTTTATGCCGTTTTCGGCATCGTCGGCTTCGACATTTTGCCTTTTGTTTTCGCCGGCACTCGAATATGCCTCTTGCCCGATGTCGGATAAGCTTTCCATCATTTGATTTTTCTTTGCGTTCTTGCTCATGTTTTATTCCCTGATTGTTTAAATCGAATCACCTAAAAAAGGGCAGGTCTATAAGCCGGGTTCTGTATTTGATGGTCATCTATCTAGGCGCAACATCTCTGCGCGCTCATGCGGTCCACCATCAGGACGGCGGCGGGCAACCGCCTTGCGTCCTCCGACCTTGCTCCGGATGGGGTTTACACGGCCGCTGCGTCTCCGCAGCGCCGGTGAGCTCTTACCTCACCATTTCAACCTTACCACGGCATTATCCGTTTCGG